>OKVT01000004.1_pt1 | contig 391101 bp, 321 predicted proteins | sample 1606951 | NCBI WGS metagenome assembly OKVT01 (sample SAMN03281019, study PRJEB24777) | human gut metagenome | isolation source: fecal sample PR141 from 1 month old male Chinese infant, vaginal delivered... | place: Singapore | collected 2005-11-08
CGCCGCTCGTTCTGAAACGTCCACCTCCATCTCCAACTGCCTGTTGCGCCTCCCCGGCCCGACCGGCTCGTTCCGCCCGGGCGTGCGGTTGTCCGCGGCCCGGGTGGAGCCGCTGTCGCGGATGCCCCGGACCCAACGCCGCGGGGTCGACCGCGCTATGTCGTACTCGGCCCTGATCTCGCGCGCCGGCTTGCCGTTCTCGTAAAGCTGCACGATCTGCCGCTTGAACGACTCCTCATAGTGGCGGGGATGCCTCGGGCCGGCCATCATCGGCCTCCAATCCCACGTCAATCGTCCCCCGTCAGACTGTCTAATACATTGTAGCCAATCCATTCGGCGGCCCGCTTCTGCTGCATGCCGCCCAGCACCAGTTTGATCGCCTTGGTCCTCGTCTCCAGCGGGATGATGGGTTTCGCCATATGGCCGGCATACTGGGGATCCTTTGTCAGCCAGCGTTCCAGGCACTGTCTGGTCGGGTATCCTAGGTGCTTCATGACCTGGTCCGTGGTCATCGGTGTGGTGAAGTACAGGTCCACCGCGCACTGTCGTTCCTCGGGGCTGAACATGTGATAATCCTTTCGTTCAGTCTCCAAGAAAACGTCCGCAGCCCCTTATCAATCGTATGTCTGATAGTCGTTGGAATTCTTGTAGTTGAAGTGCTTGCGTGCACGGGAGCCATATCTATCAAGCATTTTTTGTTTCTGTCGACCGGAAATGAGATTTCTGGAATTGCTTGGAATCGGTCGGCACTATCGGAGCTACCTTTGTTGCTTCATTCGATTTTAATCTAAAGGAGATTAGAGAGAAACAACCCGTTATCTATTTGTAAGTGCAACATCCTTGTTCTCGGCTGATTCTAGCAGTTCGTCGGCGAATGCCTCGGCGGGGGTGCGCTAGCCGAGCACTCGCATGGGCCTGTTGTCGGTTTCGTCGACGATCTCCTGCAATTCGCGTGCCATGGAGGGGTCGATGGGCGTGCGTTTGGGCAGGTGGCGGCGGATCATGCCGTTCCTCTTCCGACAGGTGCGAATACACCTCGCCCAAGGCGCAACACCCCTTCGTTTGGCTATCCGGACAATCTCCAATCTAACGGGTGTTGCACTTTCAATTAGACAACGGGCGTATGCGCACTCTTTATCGGCATGATAGAGAGTAGCGAATTGTGATTCTCGCAATCTAAAGGGAATTGATGTTGTTTTTTCCTCGATTCATTATTGTGCAGACAGCCCATATGAACAGTGGAATTGCATAGAATGCGTATGATTCAAACTGAATATATAGGTATGCGAGAAGAATGAACCAGCATATGTTCCGTCGGCTCCATCCATGATGGACCGCTACGTGTGCTAATACCAAGAGCAAGAAGGCCAAAAAGCAGAATAGACCAAATTCGGTAATGAAGCTGGCATAGATGCTCATTGTGAAAGTATCCGCTGGGGGATTTGCTAAACCATCGATTTCAGTATTGGGCGCACCGCCATGGGCGTCATACCATTGGCGGGCACCGGCGTAACCAGTACGCACTGCATTAGAGATATTGCCTGCGCCCCATCCAAACATGAAGTGAGGTAGATCATGTTTCCATGACCACATGGGAGCGAGCATATGGAAGATTCTTGCACTCATCGATCCGTCACCAGCAAGTAATCCATTGGTGGCTAAAGAGTTTAGACGCGGATTGATGATAATTGCGCTCAATCCACCTGCTCCAAGAAGTCCTAAAGCACCGACGAAACCAGCTGTTACCTTACGTGAGTGGAAGTTGATTGTCGCTATCAGCCAGATGAATGTAGCTACCACTGTATCCAGTATGATTCGGGTGCCGGAGCCCATCGCAATTGCTCCAGCGGCAAATATCGGTATCAATATGCCAATCTTGCGGTCGCGGGTCAGCCAGAAAACTGGCAGGAGTACGCCGAACAGATGCATGCCGATATAGCTAGGTTCTGCGAACATGAATTGAGGACGAACGCTCGCATAGTTTCTATACAGAGCACCCCAAAAATATGCTCGTACTGGCTGCCAGTTCAGATGTCGCTCTAAAGCGATATATTGCAGTATCCCAATGAGGAATGCCACTACATATGCGGTGAATAGCGTAGTTAACAATGTTCGTACAGGTACACGTTTAATGCGGATCGCGATGTCGAGCGAAGCCAAGCACGCCAGCCCTAACAATATGGAGATGAATGACTTTGCGGTTGCGCTGGCGTGTATTCCATATGACTGCCAGCCGTATACGGATGTGAGCACTAGTAGCAGGGGAAAGAGGAAGAACGGCAGGAAGCGGCGTGCGGTATCGCGCAAGTATCGCCAGTTGATGATTGTGTACAGGGTGAACAACCAGGGGGAGATTGGCGTCCAATAGGGGAGTGGAATGCCAATTTTTGTGCCATCAAATGGCAGCATGGCCACTGCGGCAAACATCAACATGTCTGATGGGGTGATGGTGATACGAGTCAGCGTCTCGGTCATTGCCCCACGCTGTAGCGCGGGGCAATGACCGGAGTTTCTGCGTTTTTCTTGAACTGACTTGTTGCCGAGCTGCATATTGTTCGGTGTGGACATACTTGGTTCCCTCCCATATCCTCCGTGAGAACTGTACCAGTTGCATGTGTGGGTGAGGTGATGGGGGTTCGGTCAACCGTTCATTTTCATGAAGTACTTTTAAACTCCCACCAAGTAATTGGCAGTCGCTTACAAAAACTGAATAATCTATGGGCCAATCAGCCGTTTAGATCCTCTCCGTGGGGCTGGTGCATGTATTGTTCAACCCAAGCCATGCTGGTTTTTGGGGAAATTAAAAGCCTGAATTATCATTAATTCGAAATCCAGGCTCTTACAGTATTCGTATAATCGAGAATTAAGCAGAAATCACTCAGCCTTCTTGCGGCCGCGGCGCTTCATGGTGCCGGCAGTGGCGTTTGCGACATCAAAAATCACGGTCTTGTCTTCCGGGTAAGCAGTGCCGTTGACGGAGGCGAAAGAGACCTCGCCTTCTGGAGCTTCGACAAGCGTGAAGTACTTGGAAATTGCTTCAACAAGCACAGCATTCTTGATACTTACAGACGTAGTCTGCTTGCCTTCACCCTTGCTGAATTTCACGGCATTATCCGCCTTAGCGGTAGTCGGCGTGACGGCAATTTGTCTGGTTTTATCGTTAATAAGGATCTTAACTTGTGCTGGAAAATTCAACACTTCTGCGGTGGCCTTATTAAAACGTACAACGGAATCGGTAACGGTCATTACCGTTTTGCCAACGGGCTTAACTAGCTGAACTTCTTCGAATCCTTGAAGCAAAGATGCCATAATATGCTCCTTCACACTGCATAAATATTACTGACAATTTTGATTGTAATGAATGATAATTTGAATTACAATTTTATATATCACATTCTCAATTTCAATTCATAATATGGAATAGGGAAATAGTGCTGTCGCAAAATATTTAGTGAGAATACAATACATTGTGATTGCGATTGTGCACAGTTATTCTGCAGTCGTATCAAGGGTTTTGGTCATTGTTCACAAGGATACAAAAGCTCGAGAAGTTCCCCGGTAGGTGCTAAATTATAGACCATATGTGAGAATTTCCCGAAGAGGTAAGGAAGAACATTGACCATCGCTGATTTGCTGCAGATTGTTCGCAAGCATCTCGCGTCTGCGATTATCTCGTTCGTGGTGGTGTTTGCTGCGGTTGCAGCTGTTACGTTCATCATGCCGCCGAAGTACACGGCTACGGCTGAAGTGTTCGCCACGTATGCCGGTCAGTCCGGCGAGACGCAGACCACCAACGATATCAGCTCGGGTGCCAATTATTTGAACACCCAGATCAAGACGTATCCGGAACTGGTAAAGACCGAAGCCGTGCTTCAGCCCGTCATTAAGGATCTCGGCCTGGATATGACCACGACCGATCTTGCCGGCGTGGTGACCGCTACAAACCCCACGAACACGTTCATGGTGGATATCTCGGCGGAAGTCGGCGATCCGCAGCAAGCGGCCGACATCGCCAACAGCGTGGCGAAGAACCTGGCCGATCAGATTTCTTCCGACCTGTACAACAACTCCTCTTCCAGCGGCTCTCCCATCAAGCTCACGGTAGTGCAGAAGGCTCAGACTCCTACCGGGCAGAGCTCCCCGAACATTCCGCTGTATCTGGCCGCGGGCCTGATTCTCGGCCTCATCGTAGGCATTGGCGTTGCCCTGCTGAAGGACATCCTCAACACCAAGGTGGACTCCACCGATGATGTGCGTGAGCTGACCCACGCTTCTTCGCTGGGTACTGTGCCACAGGCTACGATTCTTGACGACAGTCGTCCGGTCGTAGTCGCTCAGCCAGCTGGTAGCGAGGCTGAGGAATTCCGTCGCATCCGCACGAACCTTTCGTTCCTTATCACCACCGCCACGCAGGGTCATGGCCGACTGCTGGTCATCACCTCCACTGATCCGTCCGAAGGTAAAACCACGGTTTCCTCCAACGTTGCCGTGGCTCTCGCCGAGGAAGGCAAGAGTGTGCTGCTTATCGACGCCGATCTGCGCCACCCGTCCGTGGCTCACAAGCTCGGCATTGAAGGCCACGTGGGCCTGTCTCACGTGCTGTCTCGCCAGGCGTCCCCGGCCGATGTCATTCAGAAGTATTGGAAGCCGAACCTGCACATCATGCCTGCCGGCAAGCGCCCGGCTAACGCCAGCATCTTGCTGAACTCCGATCTCATGAAGGAAATGGTCGAGCAGGCCCTCACCCAGTACGATTACGTGATTATCGATACTGCTCCGCTGTCCGTGGCCAGCGACGCCACCGTGTTCGGACGTATGGCTGGCGGTCTGGTGCTCGTGACTGGTAAGGGCGTAGTGGAGAAGAAGGAGCTGGAGAACACCGCTACGGCTCTGCAGGCCGCTGAAGTGCCGATTCTCGGCTTCATCTTCAACTTCGCTGATCCGAAGAAGATACACTCGAAGAACTATTACTACTACTATTACGAGGACGGCAACAAGCGCAGCTCTCATAAGGGTGCCAAGAGCAAGGGCGAGAAGAAAGCCCGCAAGTAATAGTTTGGCGTTTGCCGATCGTCTTGCAATATGAACCGTGCGGTACTTCTGTGCCGCACGGTTTACTGTTATAAGACTGAGTTGTTGGATTTATGGTGCTGGCTGTATACCGAATAGTAAAGAATTGTGACATTCTTGAATACCAGCTGGCACGTTCGGCATAGGGCTGGATAAACTGACAGTTTGGAATGACTTCAATGATGCAAAGGAATGAGAAGAGCATGGGAGCAGACGAACGCCCTGAACCGAACGCGGAATCTGGTTCCTCTACGTCGCCGGCTCGCGGTGACATCGTCGATACCTTCTGGGATATACCGCCCATCTCGTTCGACGAGAACGACGGCGGTATTGCGCAGGGTGACAATGGTACGGGGACTGTTGCGGGTGGCGTTCAGTCCGTCTTCCCCAGCTTTGACGAAGTATTGGAATGGCCTACTGCGAGTGCGGCGAATACTGCTGGCAATGCCTCTTCCCCTTCCGATGCTGTGGCTACTGCCCCGATGACTTTTGCGGCACCTGATACTGCGGAAAGTGCTCAGTCGCCTCAGCAGGATAATAATGCGACGCTGCCGCTTTTCGCGCCGATTTTTGATGACAAGCCGCAACGTACCAATGCCACAGACGATCTGAACATCGACTTCAGTGCTATCGAACAGAATCCCGAGCCGGTGGAGGAGCCGGAAGAAGACCGTGTGGCAGAGACTCCTCGCGGTGGCAAGGGCGGCAAGAAGAGGACCAAGGGCATTATCATTTCGGTGATTGTTGCGCTGGTGGTGATTGCAGCGATCATTGGTGGTGTATGGTACTGGCGTTTCAGCGAGCAGCGTCAGGAAAGCCATCGGCTGCATCAGGATGCGTTGACAGCATGTACTGAGGCCGTGGACCAGAATTCCACCGCTCAGAAGGCGCTGTCCAAGGCGTTGGCCGACGCCAAGAGTGCTCAAAGCATTACAGCTGATCAAGTGGCTGACGGCGCGACCATAGATACGCTGAAGAAGGCAATTGCTGCGGTAAAGAATGTGGAAGCGGTGGAGTGCAAGACTTCAGCTTCTACGTCGGACCTCAAGGAATATGCCAAGACGGCCACTAGCCAGACCAAGACCGCCAAGAAGAACGCTACTGCGATTACCGCTGCGGCAAAGGCCGTGACGGACAGCAAGAACGCCAAGGATCAGGCTAACGCTCAGCAGGCGTTGCAGAGCAAGATGGCCGAGGCTCAGACTTTGCTGGACAACAGCCTGTATGCCGTCGACGATAATTCAACGCGAGTGACGCTGGAAAGCGACATCGCCAACGCCAATACCTTGCTGTCCCAGCAGGGCACTGACGTAAAGGCCATGCAGGATGCCGTCAACACGTTGACTGCGTCCATGGATGCAGTCAACACTTCCATGGCAAACTACAGTGCAGCTGTTGAAGCTCAGCGAGAAGCAGCGCGGCAGAAAGCTCTGAATGATTATTATGCACGATTAAGGCAGCAGCAGTTGTTGCAGCAGCAACAGCAACCACAGCCAGACGGTACAGACAATCAGGTGACGGAACCGAAAGATGAGCCGAAGCAGTAAGTGATTGTGCTAGCCTAAATTGTCAAAGGAACCGCGAATAACAGTAGCGCGCATTTCCACCATTTGCTGTTGCGAACCAGCTCAATATACGCGTGCTTTGTGCCGCTATGCCGTCACGGATTCGCATAATCAGTTGTGGAGGGCACTTCGTATGACACGGTAAAAGTGGCCTCTAGGGCGTTGCATAATGCGAGGATTCGGCTGATAAGGCGCAGAAATGCTGATGCCGATCCCCGATGATTGGGAACCGGCATCATGCGCATGAGTTCGCTCGGCGTTTGGGCCGGGTTTCACTCAGCCTTCTTGCGGCGCGGAACCTGTTGTGTACGTGTTGATTTGGCTGGCTTAGTAGCTCTTGTGCGCCTGCCAATACGCGTACGCGCCGGAAATCGAGCCATAGCGGCCGTTGCAATAATTCACAAACCACTTGAACTGGGTCTGGTAGTTGGTCTGCCAGTCTGCACCTGCGGAAGCCATCTTGCTGCCCGGCAGCGCCTGCGGCAGGCCATAAGCACCTGAAGACGGGTTCGTGGCGGTGGGGCTCCAGCCGGATTCGTGGCTGATGATGAAGTTGGCGGCGGTGAAGTCGGCCTCGGAGTAGCCGTTGGAAATCAGGTAGTCATGCGCCCAGGACTGAATCTCGCCGGCCGGCGTGGTGGTGCCGAGGCTGGCGGCGCTGGGCGAAGACACGGTGGAGGTGCCCACCAGAATCACCTTATCGACCGGAGCCTTCTTGACCCAGGAGGTGAACACATTGGAGGAAACGACCTGATCGCCGGAGCGGGTTACCAGAGACGTGGTCTCCAGCACGCCCTTCTCGCCTTCGGTCTCGACCTTCTCCTGGCCCCTGGGCAGGCTCGAGGTCTCCTTGCGCACTTCATTGAAGGTGATTTCGGTGTCGGTGGTCTCCACCGTGGTGTTGGCGCGGTTGATGGAAATGACTGTGGACTCGCTGACCTTGGAATCCAGGCTCGGAGTCACGCTGTCTTCCGGATCGAGGACGATATCGCCGGTTTCCAGCACATCCTTGACGGTGGTCATGTTGGCTTTTTCGCCGAGGACCACGCGAGACTTGCCATTGACCTTGACGGTCACGTAGGTGGTGCTCTTGAGCGCGCCGCGGGATGCCGAACGGGAAGCCGCACCATCAGTGGCGGAGAATGAGGTTGGGGTGATGGAAGGTGTAGCGGTGCTCGACTGATAGAAGTCGCGAGATATAACGCCTGCAGTGGCAATGAGACCCACTGCGGCCACGGCCGCCGCGATCTTCGCCCACTGGCCCCGAGACAGGGTTTTGACGAATGAGGTCCGCTCAGCGTGCTTCGACATTGCGCTCCTTGGTTGGGTACACACCGCTCTCCATCATAGGACGTTGAGTGGATGAATAAAAAACCGTGGTGGGTGTTTGACCCGCCACGGATGGCATATGTAGTAGTTGGCAGTGCAAGGAAGCGCTATATATGGGCTTTTCCGCGCTTCCACTGCCGCAGTGTGGTAAGGCTTACTGCTGCTCCTGCGCTGCCTGCTGTGCTTTGGCGGCGGCCAGATCTAGCGCCTTGGCCTGGGCGATGAGGTCGTCCAGATCGGAGGCCTGCAGCGCGCCGGCCTGCTGGAAGATGACCTCGCCCTGCTTGGCAATCATCAGCGTAGGCACAGCTTGAATGCCGGCAGCCTGAGCTAGATCCTGATTGGCGTCGATGTCCACCTTGACGAAAGCGATGTTCGCATTCTCCGGCTCGTTGGACGCAGCTTCGAAAATCGGACCGAATGCTCGGCACGGACCGCACCAAGTGGCCCAGAAGTCAACGAACACGATTTCGTTGTCGGTAATGGTCTTCTCAAACTCAGCTGAAGTGATGGCGGTGGTGGCCATTGAAGTTCCTTCCTCAAACACAGTGCTTGATGCTGTGTACCAGTTTCCCAGCACCACCCAACATTTCGACAAAAGCTTGTGCCCCAAGCTGAATGGATTGCGGGCGCATGGAGGCGATGAGGCGCTTTGTTGAGAATTCACAGACAATTTTTCGGTGAATTGTGCCCATGTTCATCAATGCGCGCGATAATGAGACCATGCCAGTCATGAATGATGAAGTGCCCGATGAGGGCGATTACGATGCCGGGCGTGGCCGCGGCGAATTCGACAACATCACGCCCGAGGACTTCATTCACGGGGGCGGTTCGGGCCATGGCAATCCTCCGGGGTGGCTTGGCCCGGCCGATATCAACCGGGCCCGCCACCAAATGCCCATCGCATACGTGGAGATAGTGCCGGTGCGTACCGATGAAATGGGGCGCATTGCCCAGGTCGGCTCGTTGCTGCGCGTTTCCGAAGACGGGTCCATTGAGCGCACGCTGATCACCGGCCGTGTGCTGTATCACGAGACGTTGCGCGAGGCGATTGCCCGTAATGTGGCCAAGGATTTGGGAGATATCGCGCTGCCGTTGCTGCCCACCTCACTGCAGCCGTTCACCGTGGCTGAATTCTTCCCCACGCCGGGGCTGGGCGAATACTATGATCCGCGCCAGCATGCGATCGCATTGTGTTACGTGGTGCCCATTGCCGGCGACTGCAAGCCGCAGGACGAGACCTTGGACGTGGAATGGGTGGACCTGAAGAGCGACATGATGGATACTTTCGTGGCGCAGATGGTCAACGGGCATGGCCACATCGTGCGGCAGGCGCTGGCTTGGGCCGGAATCTGAGTTTTCAAACTCCCGCTGGCGGGAGGTGGCGCGTAGCGCCGGAGGGTGGTCCGGGGAGGATTCCGTCTGAGACCACCCCCAGTCGGCTTTGCCGACAGCCCCCGCCAGCGGGGGCATGAATGTGAAGGAGTAATTCATGGCAATAGAACTGGCCAATCATATATATAGGGACGGCGAGGGCGTGCCGGTGGTGCTGATGAACGCCTACCCGGTGGACCACCGCATGTGGGACGTCTGTGCAAAGGCGCTCGCCGACTTTGCCGATCTGGAGGATGTGCCGCCGTTCCCGATTTGGGCGCCGGATATGGCGGGCTCTGGTGAATCCCCGGTTCCCGGCGAGGCCGATTCTGGGCCGCGTATGGCCAACGGCGCATATAGCGAGGCTTTGGATCGACTGTCCGATGCCTACGTTGATCTGATTAAGGCCGCTGGCTACGAACAGGCGATTTGGGTGGGCCTGTCCATGGGCGGCTATGTGGCGATGGATATTCAACGCCGCCACCCCGAAGCCGTGGCTGGTCTGGCTTTGTGTGACACCATGGCCGCCTCTGACGGTGTGGGCGGCGAAGGCCGTCTGACCATGGCGAACGCCGCCGAGCAGACCAATTCCGTGGAGCCGGTCATGCATTTCGCACGCCCGGCCGAGGGCGATTCCACCGTGAAGCGTACGCCCGAATTCATCGAGACCATGACCGCTTGGATAGAGGAGCAGAATCCCGCCGGTCTGGCGTGGCGTCAGCGCATGACCTATGGCCGTCCCGATATGAGCGATGTGCCGGCCACCATCAGCGTGCCCACCGTGGTGGTATCCGGCGAGCAGGATCCATCCAGCAATCCGAGTGTGTTGAAGCCGTTGGCCGAGAAGATCGCCGGCGCAGAATTCGTGGACATTCCCGACTGCGGTCACTTCAGCGCCGTCGAACACCCGGACACCGTGGCCCGTGCCCTGCTCTCGCTCGTCAAGCGCGTGCAACAACACTGACTTCCTCCCGCTGGCGGGAGGTGGCGCGTAGCGCCGGGGGTGGTCTGGCGAGGATTCCGTCTGAGACCACCCCCAGTCGGCTTTGCCGACAGCCCCCGCCGGCGGGGGGCAAAACTACATTCTGGAGATACGTATGACTGCTGACATTCACTTTTCGCCGTTGGCGCTGACCCGTGCGCTGCCGTTCCTGCCGCTTGCCCAAGGCGATATCGACTATCAGGTGGATCGGCGTAGCGAGCCCGATCTGATTGACACCTTGCTCGCGGATCCGGCCACCAAAGTGGTGTTGACCCGTGGAGGACTGGTCGCCGTGCCGCGCGGCCAGGGAGATCTGGTGGATTATGAGAACGTGAAAATGCGGCTCGCCACGCTGCCGGGCGCATACGTTGGCGAAGAGTTGCACCGTTACCCGAAAGCAGTAGCCATGTTCCTCGGCTCATATGGCGGTGTGCGCGGCGAATGCGTGATTGCAGTGGACATATCCCGCGTGCCGGAAATCGGTGAAGGTGCTGTGCCCGGCGCACAGCCCAACGGCGTACTGGGTGTTCAGGATGCCGGCACTGTCGATGGCGCGATGGGCTTGGCCAACGCCAACGGTAACGCTGCTGGCAAGCGTGCTGGCGAATCGGGCGGAGCCGCCGAATCCGCTGCTCCCTTTGGTGTGCCGGATTCAGCTGGGCAAGGTGCGGATGACGCATTTGACGAGTCGGTCAGCACCCCGGCATCCCACGCCGCGCCGAAGCTCACACTGCTGCAACAGGCCGTAACGCGGTTCGATTGGGTGGATTTGCGTGGATTTGCACCACACGCCAACGCGCGGGAGGCCGGTCAGGCCACCAGCGCGGTCACCCTGAGCATCTGGCATAGCCGTCAGCGGTTCTGCCCCACATGCGGTGCCCCCGTGTTGCCGGCGCTCGCCGGATGGGCGCAGCGTTGCTCCAACCAAGCGGACGGCAATCGTATTCTGTTCCCGCGTGTTGAGCCGGCGGTCATCACCGCCGTGGTGGATGGGCAGGATCGTCTGCTGCTGCAACACAATGCGGCGTGGAAAGACCCGAATCTGTATTCGGTGTCTGCCGGATTCGTGGAAGCGGGGGAGAACCTTGAGCATGCGTGCCGGCGTGAGGCCCGCGAAGAAACCGGCATTCAGCTGGGCGAGGTGCGGTACTTGGGTTCGCAGCCATGGCCATTCCCTGCCTCGTTGATGATGGCGTTCAAGGCACATGCGATTACCACGGATGTGCATGTGGACGGTTCGGAAACCGTGACCGCACGCTGGGTCACGCGCGACGAATACACCGCCGAGCTGATTGCCGGCCGAATGGTGGCACCAGGGCGCGCCACCATCGCACGGTACATGATTGAGGAGTGGCTTGGACGCGAGCTATAGGTTAGGCTGGTGTGTATGAGTGATGAAACCGAACAGCCGCTGAACCTCGATATTCCCGAGCATCTTGAGTACTCCGACGAACACGTATGGGTGGATCGTTCGGACGATCTTGCCATCATCGGCATCACCGAATACGCCGCCGACCAACTGGGTGAGCTCGTGTTTGTGGATCTGCCTGAGCCGGGCACCCGCATGGAGGCCGGCGACGAAATCGTGGAGCTTGAATCCTCGAAGGCCGTCCAGCCGCTGATCAGCCCGGTGGCCGGTACCGTGAAATACGTGAATCGCGACGTGGCGGACGACCCGTCCGTGGTGAATGGCGATCCCTATGGCGAAGGTTGGATTCTCAAGGTTGAGCTCGACGATGATGAGCCCGAGCTGCTGACCGCCGAGGAATACGCCAAGATTATACGGTAGCCAAGTGTTCAGGAACTCATAACCTGAGTGGCCTATATTGGTGCATATGAGAAGCCCACGCGAGGATTTTGAAGCGGCCGCCCGACACCTGACGCCAGTACATGGCAGTAGTGCGCCATCGCCCGATGACATGCCTACGGTGCCGATTCCCGCGCGCAAGGCCGCCACCACTTTCGATACACCGTCCAGCCGTGAGCGGCTTGAGGTCAAGCCGGCGTTCACCCGTGTGATTCGCCGTACCCTCACCGGCACGTTCGGCATTTGGTCGCGTCTTTCCGCACTGGCGGTGCGCCATCTCGGCTGGTATCCACGTGTGGAACCCTATGTGGGCTATGGCACCAGCGACTATTCGCGATTGATTTGCCGTACGGTATACGCTCCCGAAAACGCGCGACCCGGCGAGGTAAGCAGGGGCATTCGCGGCATGCTGACCGTGCCCGCCCCACGTACCCATGTGCAGGCCAGCATTGATGACATGCCGTTGAACACCATACAAATTGGTGATTCTGAAGTGTATGACAAGGTCGATCGCACCCGTGACCTCAGTAGCGAATATGCGGTCTCTGATTCCGCGGGCTACCTTGACCTCGTGGCTGAGCATCGCCTTGAACCCGGTATTCATCGCGTCTCGTACAGCGTGAAGCGCCGCAAGCCCGTTTCCGCCAACCTGTACACCATTCCGGCCAGTGCCAAAGTCGGCATCATTTCTGATGTGGACGACACCATCATGATCACGCAGGCGCCCGTGCTGTGGAAGGCCGCCTACAATCTGCTTTTCCTCAACCCGAAGAAGAAGGCTTCCGTGCCGGGCATGAGCGTGCTGTTCACGCGCATCGCCGATCTGTTTCCCGGTGCGCCGTTCTTCTACCTTTCGACCTCGCCATGGAATGTGGAAAGTTCGATTCGTAACTTCATCACCGATCACGGGTTTCCTGAAGGCCCGTTGCTGTTACGCGATCTTGACCCGCGCCCGAAGACCTTCGTGCCTTCCGGCCCGCAGCACAAACTGGAGTTCGCCGAGCAGCTTATGGCTGATTTTCCGGACATGAAGTTCATCCTTGTTGGCGACGATGGGCAGAAGGATCCCACCACGTATGCCACCATCGCCCATCGATACCCAGGACGTGTGCTGGCCATCGCGATTCGTCAGCTCAGTCCCAAGGAATCATCCGGTTTGGCTTCCGTGGCGGGCCTGACTTCCACGCAGCCGATGCCGGTCACCGACGTTCCGGTGTTCACCGGCACCACCGGATCGAATATCTTGAAGACCATGCTGCCGTATCTGAAAGAACACGTGGTGTGAGTCTCGCGTACAATCGCGTGGTATGACCGACGAAAAGACGAACGCCGAAGTGCCGATGCCGCCTGTAGCCAAGCGCGAACCGAAGCGCCGTGAATTCCACGGTGATGTATTCGAGGACGATTACGAGTGGATGCGCAATAAGGAATCCGCCGAGGTACGCGACTATGTGGCCGCGGAAAACCGGTACTGCGAGCATCGCATGGCGCATTTGGCCGGTTTGCGCAACACGCTGTTCGAGGAGCTTAAATCACACGTGGAAGAGACCGATATGTCGGTGCCCACGCGCGTGAATGACTACTGGTATTTCACCCGTACGCAGCAGGGCAAGCAGTACGGCGTGCAGTGCCGTATACCCGTGCGTGGCGAGAACGATTGGGAGCCGCCGGTGGTGGACGCCAAGGGCGAGCCCGGATCCATGCCCGGCGAGCAGATTGTGTTCGACGTGAACCGCGAGTCCGAGGGGCATGATTTCTTCCGGCTCGGTGGCATGGATTTAAGCAAAGATGGCCGATGGCTGCTGTACGGCGTCGACGTCACCGGTGACGAACGCTATGACTTTCGTATTCGAGACTTGGAGTCCTTGACGGCCGCCGATGCTGACGGGGCGTTCCCCGACCTCGATATGCCGATGGCTGATGAATCTCTGTCTTTCCGCGATGCGGGCGCGGCCGAACCGGCTGAAGCGACAGCCGGTGACGAGGCCGCGGAACGTCCTGCGGCGGCGGAACTACCCGAACACTTTGATGGTATCGGCAGCGCATGCTTCACCCCGGACGGTAAATGGGTGTTCTGGGTGGAAGTCGATGATTCCTGGCGTCCGTTTGCCGTATGGAGGCATCAGGTTGGTACGTCCGTTGACGATGACGTGTGCGTGTATCGTGAAGCGGACGAGCGTTTCTGGGTGGGCGTGGGCATCAGCTTCGATGAGCGCAACATCGTAATTGGCACCGGTTCCAAAACCACCACCGAAGTGCTGATGCTGCCTGTGGTCACTCCCGAAGGCGAGTTTCAGGCGTTCATTCCGCGCCAGACCGACGTGGAATACGATGTGAGCTTTGCCTGCTTTGAAGGTGCGGGTGAGCATGGCGAGGATGTGCCGCTTGCCGTGGTCTATCACAACGCCGTCAACCCGAATTTTGAGATTGATGTTATTGACATGCGCGACCATAAGCCGCCTTACCGGCTGGGTGAAGGCGTATGCGTGGCTGCCGGCTCGCCCTATGGCTGTGAGCATGGCGAATCGGATAAGCCGATCACTGAAGCCTACTTCAATCCCGCCAATCCGGCGATTCTGCAAGGTGCGCATGGTCTGGGCATTGAGGGCATCGCCCTGCACCGCCATTTTGTATCGCTGAGCTACCGTTCCGACGGGCAGCCGCATGTGGCATATATGACCAAAGACGCTGCATCCGCTGATTTTCTGGCTGGTCGTCCGTGGCGTTTCGTGGAGTTGTTGCCTCCGCCGCTTGAGGGCGATTGGGACATGGTCGCGGCGGATAGGCAAGACGTGACCGGAGACCACGGCGAAACCTTGTGGACCGATGATGCCGAAAAGGCTGAATCATCTGCCAGCGCGAGCCCGGGAACAGGTAAATCCGCGACCTCCATGAAAGGTGACGGTATCAGCAAGCGCAGCGGCGACTGGTTTGGCGGTTTGTTCGGCTCGACCACCGACCACACCGAATCCTCCGATGGCGCCAGCGACGACCACCTGCCCGGCGAGACCCGGCGACTGTACACCATCGGCACCGGCGGCAATCCCTCGTATGACGCGCCGCGCATGCGCTACTCCTTTGCCAGCTACACGCGTCCCGGCGAGTTGCACGAAATCGATCCCGCCACCGGGAAAGACGCGCTGCTCAAGCGTGCCACTGTGCTGGGTGACTTCGACCCGCGTAATTATATGGAGCGCCGCGTGTGGATTACCGCGCGCGATGGTGAGCGGATTCCTATTTCGCTGGTCTGGCATCGTGATTGCCCGGCGCAGGATTCGCCGATGTTCATCACCGGATATGGCGCATATGAGATTTCCTCCGACCCTGGCTTCTCGGTGGCTCGGTTGAGCATGCTCGACCGTGGCGTGCTGTACGCAGTGCCGCATATTCGAGGTGGCGGTGAGATGGGCCGCGCTTGGTATGAGCAGGGGCGGCGACTCAACAAGAAGCATTCCTTTGAGGATTTCGTGGATGCCACGCGCGCATTGCAGGACGCTCATTTGGCCGATGCCAGACGCACGGTGGCCAATGGCGGTTCGGCCGGTGGCCTGCTTATGGGTGCCATCGCCAACATGGCACCCGAGTGCTATGCCGGAGTTGAGGCCGATGTGCCGTTTGTGGACGCGCTGACTTCGATTCTCGACCCGGATTTGCCGCTGACCGTCACCGAATGGGATGAATGGGGTGATCCGCTGCACGACCCCGAGGTGTATCAGTACATGAAGTCCTACACGCCGTATGAGAATGTGCCGGTCGCTAGAGCGGAGGACGGTGATGGAGAAACCGCCGATGACAAGGTCTCTTCTGCCGGCGCCGCCACCGGCAAAGCCGTTTCCGCAGCGCAGTTCCCCAAGATTTTCATCACCACCTCGATGAACGACACCCGCGTGCTGTATGTCGAGCCGCTGAAATGGCTGGCCCGATTGCAGTCCGCAGGCGTGGACGCGGTGGCCAAGATTGAGGTTGAGGCCGGTCACGGTGGCATTTCCGGCCGTTACAAGCAGTGGCAGGAGGTCTCGTACGAGAACGCCTGGTGCATGGACGTGATGGGTCTCGCTCATTAGGTGTCATGTCCACTAGCTGAGCTGATTCGGGCCATCAGGTGGCCACGCGACTAGGCTCCTTGAACTATGGCAAAGACATATAAAATTGCCGTCATCCCCGGCGACGGCATTGGCAAGGAAGTCACTCCGTGGGCCCAGAAAGCGCTTGAAAAAGCAGCTGAAGGTGTAGCTGACTTCGAGTATGAGAACTTCGACTTGGGCGCCGAGCGTTACCTGCGTGACGGTGCTATTCTGCCGGAGGACGAAGAGGAACGTATCAAGGCGAACGACGCCATTCTGCTCGGGGCCGTGGGCGATCCGCGCATCAAGGCCGGCATTCTGGAGCGCGGCCTGCTTTTGAAGCTTCGCTTCGACCTTGACCAGTACGTGAACCTGCGTCCGTCCAAACTGTACAAGGGCGTCACCTCGCCACTTGCCAACCCTGGCGACATCGACTTCGTGGTGGTGCGTGAAGGCACCGAGGGGCTGTACTGCGGTGCCGGTGGCGCTGTTCGTCGTGGCACTCCGCAGGAGGTGGCCACCGAGGTGTCCATCAACACCGCCTATGGCGTGGAGCGCGTGGTGCGTTACGCCTTCAAGCTGGCCATGAAGCGCAAGAAGCACGTCACTCTGGTGCACAAGAAGAACGTACTCGTCAACGCCGGCGATATGTGGCAGCGCATTGTAGACAAGGTCGGTGAGGAATATCCCGAGGTCACTCACGATTACCAGCATATCGACGCAGCCACCATCTTCCTGGTCTCCGACCCGAGCCGTTTTGATGTGATCCTCACGGACAACCTCTTCGGCGACATCCTCACTGATGAAGCCGGTTCCGTGGTGGGTGGCGTGGGCTACTCCGCCTCCGGCTGCATCAACGCCTCCGATGAATATCCGTCCATGTTCGAGCCGATTCACGGTTCCGCTCCGGATATCGCCGGTCAGAACAAGGCCAACCCGACTGCTGCGATTCTCTCCGCCGCCATGCTGCTCGAGCACCTCGGCTTCGATGATGCGGCCAAGAAGATCCACACCGCTGTGGAAGCGGACATCGAGGAGCTCGGCTCCACTGTGCGCTCCACCGACCAAGTCGGCAAGGACATTCTGGCCCGTATGTGATGTCTCTGGCTCCCCTCAAGGAGGGGAGCCAAGTACTCTTATACTGGTCGCATGCACATGCGACATGGGGAATGCAAAACGCCGGGCGGCAAACTGGTTGCCGTGAATGTGGCCGTCGACGAGGATGGCACAATCAAATCCTGCCATATCAGCGGTGATTTCTTTATCGAACCTGACGTGACCACCTCCCCCCGCTTTGCGGGAGCCCCCGCCAGCGGGGGCGAGGCTTCGGAAGCATTGATTCATGACCTTGAGCAGGCTCTGGTTCGAGGCGGTTCGCTGCAATCCGTATTGGATGCGCACTCTGATTGCCGGCTTATCGGCACAGACGCATCAGCCATCGAAACCGCATTCCTCCGAGCTATAAGCAGCGAGCTTACGCCCCCGCCGGCGGGGGCTCCCGCAAAGCGGGTGGGGGTGGCCGGCACAGACACCACCGGAACTTCTGCATCCGTCGATACACAATATGAGCAGACCGACAAAACCGCCGAATATCAGTCCCGCTGGAACGAGCTCAAGCGTAACCTCACCGTCATTCGCGACCATCCACGCACCCCAGCCGAGCAGATGGCCATCGATGAAATCTGGGCCCGCGAAGTCGCAGCGGGGACGAAGCCGCCCACCATCCGATTCTGGGAATGGGCTGGTGCGGCCGTGGTCATCGGCAAATTCCAGTCAGCTCCGGACGAAGTGCATCTGGCCGTGGCCGAACAGCTTGGATTCAGCGTGGTGCGGCGCTGCACCGGCGGCGGCGCGATGTTCATCGAGCCCGGTAACACCATCACCTATTCCCTCTATGCACCACTTGATTTCGTGCATGGCATCAGCATTGAGGAATCATACCGGCTGTGCGATTGGTGGCTGGTCGAGGCCTTGCGTGGTCTTGGTCTTGACGTGCGATTCGCCGGGTTGAACGACATCGCCTCCCAATACGGCAAAATCGGGGGAGCGGCACAACGGAGATTCCCCGGAACCGGTAACGCCGGTGAGTCGGGCGCGGTGCTTCACCATGTGACGATGGCATACGACATCGATGCGGCCAAGATGGCCCGTGTGCTCAATACCAGCCAGGAGAAACTTTCGGATAAGGCAGTGCGATCCGCCGTTAAACGAGTGGACCCGATGAAAAGTCAGACCGGTCTCACCCGTGAACAGATTATCGATGATTTACTCGCATGGTTCACCCCTGCTCAATTTCGCGGTGATGCCTCGTAGCGAGGGTCGCGGTGGCTCCGTGCGATAGATGGAACGTCGCTGTCGAATCCCGCAGGTCGCGTTACAATATGACGGATGACCGATGACGGCCACACAGATAAGGACGGTGCAATGAGCTTGGAAACGCCAAATGCTTTTGCTGATGAGGAGAACATCCTGCTGCATACGGCACTGTTCAAGCAGGTCTCGCCCAGCGAAGCCGAAGAACTGTTGCCGTATCTGAAGCACGCCGCATACGACAAAGGCGACTACATTTTCTCTGAGGGCGATACCGATCACCGTATGTATCTGTTGGAGCGCGGCCGGGTCAAGCTGGTTCGTACTTCTTCCGACGATCGTGTGCAGTTATTGTCCATCCATGCGCCCGGTGAAGTGCTGGGAGAGATTCCGGTATTCGATCCGAATGGTGGTCCCCGCACCGCGTCGGCTGTGGCCATGAGCCATGGCACGTGCGTGGTCTGGTTGGAGCACGACACCCTGTTCTCCTGGCTGGACGAGCATCCGCGTGTGGCCATCGATATGCTGCAGGTGATGGCTAATCGTCAGCGCGATAACAATGAGCGCATCTCCGACCTGGTGTTTATGGATGTGCCGGCGCGTTTGGCCAAGACCCTGCTCAATCTTGGTTCCCGCTTCGGTGAGCCGGTGGAACAAGGCCTGAAAGTGCCGCATGACCTCACCCAGGAAGAGCTGGCCCAGCTGGTTGGATCCAGCCGTGAGACCGTGAACAAGGCGTTGATGGACTTCTCGAATCGTGGCTGGATTGCGCGTGATGGCCGATCGATTATCATCTTCCAGCCAGGCATGCTGATTCGGCGCTCGCGGCGCTAACGGCACGTTTCTTCGCGATTTGCTGCATATCCAGTTGCTATTCAGCAAACGTTATACGAGTGCGGTTCTTGTGATGATTGACCATTTTGCGGGGCCGAACACTCGGTTGGTAGGGCGGGCCATTTAGAATGGGGCCCATGCCCAAAAAGAAGTCCCTTACAGTTCGTCGTGTGCTCGTTCTGCTCTTGGCCTACATCATGCTTGCCGTATGCGGTGGTGTGGCGACCAGCGTGCTGCTTATCCCAGGCGTCATCGGTGCCAATAACGTAGCCAAGGCAGTGATTCCGTCACTGAAGGTCGAGAACGTGGACTTCGATGTGACTAGTCTCCCGCAGAAGTCGACGATGTATGCGAGCGATGGCACCACCGTCATTACGGATTTTTACAGCCAGAACCGTATCGTCGTGCCGCTGAAGAAGATTTCCAAGGTCATGCAGCAGGCCGTGGTGGCGCGTGAGGATCGCCGTTTCTGGACCCACGCCGGCGTGGACGTGCAGGGCGTGATGCGAGCGTTCGTCAACACCTATCTGTTGAAGGGCGATCAGCAGGGCGGTTCGTCGCTGACCCAGCAGTATGTCAAGAACGTGCTGCTTATGCAGGCCATTGAAGACAACGATTCGATTGCCCAATACCATGCCACGGAAGACACTGTGGCACGTAAGATTCGTGAGATGCTGATCTCGGTACAGATGGAGAAGAAGTACACCAAGGCCGAGATTCTGCAGGGATATCTCAACATCGCCCAGTTTGGTAGCAACCTGTATGGTGTTGAGACCGCGGCCCAGCGGTACTTCAGCGTGTCCGCCGCCGACCTTAATGCAGTGCAGGCGGCTACGATCGCGGCCATCACCAAGAACCCGAACAAGTATGACCCGCTGATTGAGGCGAATCAGGAGGAGAGCCAGAAGCAGCGCAATCTTGTGCTGGATCTGATGGCACAGGAAGGGTACATCAGCGAGAAGGAATGCACGGAGGCCAAGAACACTCCGCTTAAGGACACGCTGAAAGTACAGGACGTCAATGTCGGTTGCCAGGATACCGGCGATTACGCCTTCTTCTGTGATTATGTGGTGCACCGTATCCAGAACTCCGAGGAGTTCGGCAAAACCGCTGCCGAGCGTAGCAAGTTGCTGCAGGAAGGCGGTCTGAAGATCGTTACCACGCTGGATGTTGACGCCAACCGCATGCTTATGGACACCGCGCGTAACACTATTCCGCCGGACGATCCCAGCGGTATGGAAATCGCAATCGCCGCAGTGAAACCGGGCACTGGCGAGGTGCTGGGCTTTGGTCTCAACCGCCACTATGACGCCACGCCTGAGGCCGCGAACGACGCTACCAAAACGAGTCAGAACTATGCGGTCGATGCCATCGATGGCGGTGGCAGCGGCTGGACGATTGGTTCGTCCTGGAAGCCCATCAATCTGGTCGCATGGATGGAAGCGGGTCATTCCATCAACGACAACTTGCAAACCACCACTGCGTACTCCACTTCTGATTTCAGCTGCGGCAGCTACACCGGCGGTAGCGAACTTTGGAAGGTGCAGAACGCGTTCGGCACGACCGTGAACCCGGAAAGTCCGTTCCTCGGTCTGGTTCGCTCGCACAACACCACGCAGGCTTCCATGGGCACAATCATGAAGCTGTGCAAGGTGGCTGACACCGCCACGGAGCTCGGCTACCATGACGCTAGAACCGGTGAGACCATTGAAAAGACCTCTTCGTACACGCCGTCCATGATGGTCGGTTCAGTGAATGTTTCGCCGTTGACCATGGCCAGCATCTTCGCCGTGTATGCCGCAAACGGTGTGCAATGCAACCCGATCGCTATCACCAAGGTCACCGACGGTGACGGCAACGACCTGAAGGTGCCTTCCGCCAACTGCCATCAGGCGGTCGATCCGGAAATTATTCAGACACTTGCCTACACGTTGAACCAGGGTGTGACCAGGTCTGATGGTCAGGGCCATAACTTCCAGCTCAACAACGGGCGTAAGTCCTTCGGTAAGACCGGTACGAGCGAAGACCTCGCCGTATCCAGCGGATCGTTCATTCCCAACCAGATTGCCGCGTTTGCGTCGGTGGGTGATGCACAGGCTCCGTATTCCCATCGTATCGCCAACATCCGCATCAATGGTGTGTACAACAGCTACTGGGATGGTTCAACGATTGCAGCACCGGCATTGCGCAACTTCCTCAATGCCTACGCGGATGCGAAGCAATTGCCGATTGATAACGACTACGGTCAAGGCGTTGCGAAGTACATGACCAGCGGCACTACGTTCGGTATTGCCGGACGTTCGTATAGTACGAGACGGTCAACCACGACGAATAACGATAACAATAACAATAACAATAACAATGATTCGTCCACGAACAATGAGTCGAACAACTCACAGAACGATCAGTAACACATGATGTATTACCTACATATGTGATTGCTGGTTACGTAGTTGACGGGCGCGGGCCTTTTCGGGCCTGCGCCCGTCTTACAATAATGACGGATATTGTGCCGACTGCACCACCGGTATCGACCGGCATCGGAAAGGGGAGCGATGAGCGACGATGAGACGACGCACGGCAATTTTGATTTCCGAGGGTTCGACGTGCCCGAACTGGAGGCAGTGACGCTTGCCGCAGCGGTGGACGGCGGCAAATCTGCAGGCTCTGGGAAATCGGGTAAGTCCGGTAAATCAGGCAAATCCAGCAAACATAAGTCAGACCAAGACAAGAAAGGCACAACGGTGGCTAAAGAAGAGAAGAAGGCCAAGAAGAACCGTCCGGGGCTGTTCACCCCGATGGAGCTGCGTGGCCTTACCGTGCGTAACCGCATCTGGCTGCCGCCGATGTGCACGTATTCCGCCTATGCGCGTGATGGCAAACCCACGCCGTTCCACTACCAGCATTATGTGTCTCGTGCCTTTGGTGGCTTTGGACTGATTATTGCCGAGGCGACTGCAGTGGCACCGGAAGGCCGTATCTCGCCGTGTGATCTGGGTCTGTGGGAAGACGGCCAGATTGACGCTTGGCGCTGGATTGTAGATGGTATTCGTGAGGCCGGAGCGGTGCCAGCCGTGCAGCTCAACCACGCTGGACGTAAGGCTTCCACCGGATGCTTTGCAGTGGGATATGAGAATCAGAGCGTGCCTGCTGAAGCAGGTGGATGGCCTACGGTGGCACCGTCCGAAATCGCTTTTGGTGGGTTGGATATGCCGCGTGCACTGTCCGTGGATGAGATTCATGGCATCATCAGAGCCTTCGCCGCTGCGGCTGGCCGTGCGGTCGCCGCCGGGTTCCAGGCAATTGAGATTCATGCCGCTCACGGGTATTTGATTTCCCAGTTCCTTGATCCGCTGAGCAACGAGCGTGACGACGAATACGGCGGTGATCTGAACGGTCGTGCACGTTTTCTGCTGGAGATCGTGGACGCGGTGCGCGGAGTTGTTCCCGATACTTTGCCGGTGTTGGTGCGTATCTCCGCGACTGATTGGGCCGCGGGCGGCTGGGACCTGGATCAGACGATTCTGATATCCAAGATGCTCAAAGAGCATGGCGTGGATCTGGTGGATGTGTCCACCGGCGGCATCGTGGCTGGCGTTTCGATTCCGGTCAAGCCGAACTACCAGGTGCCGTTTGCCGAGCAGGTGCGTGCCAAGGCCGGCGTACCGGTGACGGCGGTGGGTCTTATCACCAAGCCGAAGCAGGCGGAGAAGATTCTGATTCACGGCGAAGCTGATGCGGTGGAGATTGGCCGTGCTGCGCTGCGCGACCCGAATTGGCCATTGCGTGCCGCCCACAAGCTTGGCGTGCCGGTTGCCGAGGCGCCTTACGCACCGCAATACGTGCGTGGCGCGTACTGAGTGTTGTGTACATAGGCTCCCGCTGGCGGGAGCCGACCGGTAAAGCCGGACTGAGGGTAGTTAACGTACATACGTCGACCACCCTCAGCCTCACTGTGTTCGGCAGCCCCGCCAGCGGGAGCCGGGATATCTAGATTCGCAAACTACTTCACGTCCACGCCGACGGCGTCGGAAACATGCTCGAATCCATCACGGCGCAGCAGGTTGGCTAGGCCGCGTTTCAATACGGTGATTTGCTGCGGGCCACGGTACATCAGCGAGCTGATGAACATGACCAGGCTTGAACCGGAACGAATCTTCTCATAGGCCTGCTCGGGGGTGAAGACGCCTCCGATGCCGGCGATGGCGAACCGGTCGCCATAGTCCTTGTACACTTTGCGAATCAGCTCATTGCTGGCCTGCGCGCACGGGCCGCCGGACAGACCGCCTTCCCAGTCGCGCGGAATCTCAAGCCCGGTGCGGTCCTTCTGCAGATTGGCGATGGACAAGCCTTGCACATTGTGCTCGGCCAGCACATCGAGCAGTTCCTTGTACTCACCCCACGGCTTATTCAACGGCATCTTGACCAGCGTTGGCTGCGGGCGATCGATCTTGTCGAGTGCGGTGAACAGTCGGTCAAGTGCCTCCGATGTGGAGGTGAACGGTTCACCCACGTGTGTGTTCGGACAGGAGACATTGACCTCCACCATTGCGGTACGGCCGGCGGCACGGCGCATGGAGATGCAGTAATCCTCGATACCTTCGTCCAAATCACCGCACTGGTCGTCGTTGGTGCGGGCGATCGAGACGGACACCTGCATCTGGTTCGCCTGAGTCCATGCCGTTTCGGCACGCTCGATGACCTTGTCCGAGCCGATGTTGGCGAGTCCCACATGCACCATCATCGAATCGTATTCGGGCAGACGATGGAACCAGGGCTTGGCGTTGCCCGGGCATGGGCGGGAGGTGGTGGAGCCGACCGTCTCAAAGCCGAAACCGGCGTTGTCAAGCAGCACGGGCATCTCGCAGTTCTTGTCGAGGCCGGCGGACAGGCCGAACGGGTTGGTGAAGTCGATTCCCATCACATTCGTCTCCAGAATGGGATCGGTGTAGTTGAGCATCATGCGCTCGGCAAACAGCAGTGGCGGCATGTGTTTGGCCACGGAGCAAAATTCGATCATCTGATCATGCGCTTCATCGGGGCGATGGTTGAACACGAAGTTCGGCTTGATGATGTGCTTATAGCCAAAAGTGAACAGGTCAGTGGTGGCTTTGTTGACGGCGTCGTGCCAAAAGCTTTCAGAAACGTAAGTCATATTGCCCATTGTCTCACGTTTCAGCAGATTGTGACCAGCATGGTGTTCCTATTCTTTAAGTTCGTCTTTCTTGGCTCCCCTCTCTGAGGGAAGCTGTCGCGCAGCGACTGAGGGGAGATTCGTGGGGGTGCTGCACGGTGGCTGAAGGAAGTTCGGAACATTACATGTTGACAGTCCTGAAAAATGTGCGTTTTTGCGCGGTTTTGCAGGAGTATAGGTTTGAATCGCCCGGAATTTTCGGGAAATTGTCCCCAAAACGCTCAAGCCGGTTTGGTTTGTGAGCTTTTGTGTGCGATAATGTTCGCATGATTTCGTCACAACGTCAGCATCTCATCTTGAGCAGGCTGCGCACGCGCGGTGCTGTGCGTATTACTGCGCTATCGAAGGAGCTGGGTGTGTCAGCGATGACCATCCGCCGCGATATCGCCGAACTTGCCGACAAGGGTTTGTTGAAGCGCGTCCATGGCGGCGCGGTGACCACTAGTACCTTGCTGAGCGAGCCTCTGTTCTCCGTCAAGTCCCAGATGGACATCGGTCTGAAAGATGCCATTGCCCAGGAAGCTATCAAATACGTGGCTCCTGGCGACGTGATCGCCATCGGCGGCGGCACCACGGCCTATGTCTTTGCCCAGCATCTGCTCGAATCGCAGCGGTCCAGCGGCATCACCATTCTCACCAATTCGATTCCAGTGGCCGAGTTGGTGCAGGCCCTCGAATCCAAGGATGTGGAAGTGATTGTCACCGGCGGTGTAATCACCCGCTCAAACTCGCTTGTCGGGCCGATTGCGGACAAGGTCGTCGCCTCGCTGCGCGTCAACACTGTATTCCTCGGCACTCATTCAGTGTCGATTCCCCGCGGCTTCCTCATGCCGAACTCGCTTGAGGCCGCTACCGATATGGCGATGATGGACATCGCCGATCGCACCATAGTTTTGACCGATCACACCAAGTGGAGCTGCACGTCGCTGTCGCTGTTCGCGCGCTTCGACCAGGTGGACACGGTCATCACCGACGACGGTCTCGACCCTGACTCCGCCGCCAAAACCAAGGATTTGGTAAAGGAACTCGTGCTGGCCCACCAGAGCGAGACCATTGAGGAAAGTGAGTAACACCCATGGCTGATTTCGCCAACTACACCCCCGGAGAGTACGCGAAGAAGCATATCCGCATCACGCCGACGACGCTTGCCGACGGTCGTGACTTCTTCTATCTGGACGACGATCCCGAGTTCGTCTCCGGTGCCAAGACCCGCGAGCTCAAGGATCCGCGCCCGCTGGACTACCGTTTTGCCCCGCACCTGGACGCCGACGGCAACGAAGTGCCGTACGCCGCTCCGCAGATGCGCCGCGACCCGCTGACCGGTGACTGGATTCCGATGGCCACCGCGCGTATGAACCGCCCGATCACCGCTGGCCCCGGCGCCACCGCCAAGGGCAACCCGCTGGCCGCCCGCAAGCCCGGCGACCCGTATCAGGACGGCGAGGTGCCGGACACCGATTACAACGTCGTGGTGTTCGAGAACCGCTTCCCCTCCATGGTGCGCGTGCCCGGCGTTTCCGAGGACGTGACCTACGTTGACGGCAACCCGCTGTGGGAAAAGAAGCTGGCCGCCGGCCGCTGCGAAGTCATCTGCTTCGATCCGAACGAGAACGGCCTGCCGGCTGACCTGCCGGTGTCCCGCCTGCGTACCGTGGTCGAGGCATGGGCCTTCCGTACCGCTGAAATCTCCAAGATGGAGGGCATCGAGCAGATCTTCCCGTTCGAGAACCACGGTCAGGAGATCGGCGTCTCCCTTGCCCACCCGCATGGTCAGGTCTACTGCTACCCGTTCATCGCCCCGAAGATGGAGAAGGAACTCCAGCACACCGAGGCCTACCACGAGAAGACCGGTGGCAACCTGCTTAAGGACATCATGAATGCCGAGCTCGAGGCTGGCGAGCGCATTGTGATGCGTAACCACTCTTGGGTTGCTTACGTGCCGGCCGCCGCCCGCTGGCCTCTTGAGGTCCACGTGGCTCCGGTTCGCGACGTGCTCACCTTGGACGAGCTCAACGACGAAGAGCGTTGGGACCTTGCCTCCATGTACTCGCACCTCCTGAAGCGCGGCAACGCGTTCTTCGACAAGGGCGACGGCAAGGGCATGGACCTGCCGTACATCGCCGCATGGCACCAGGCCCCGATTCACGACGCTCGCCGTGAGAACTACCGCCTGAACCTGCAGTTCTTCTCCTTCCGTCGTGCTGCCAATAAGATCAAGTACCTCGCTGGCTCCGAATCCGGCATGGCCGCCTGGATCTCCGACACCACGCCGGAACTCATCGCCAAGCGCTTCCACGAGCTCGGCTCCATCGATATCGCCGACTGATAGAAAGAAAAACACCAATGTCTGCTGTTGAATTCATTGAGCCGCTGACCCATGAAGAGGGCGTCTCGCAAGCCACCAAGCTGTTTGTGGACACCTACGGCGCTGCGCCCGAGGGCGTGTGGGCTGCTCCGGGCCGTGTGAACCTGATCGGTGAGCACACCGATTACAACGCCGGCCTGTGCCTGCCGATCGCTCTGCCGCACCGCACTTTCATCGCCCTGAAGCCGCGCGAAGACACCAAGGTTCGCGTCGTCTCCGACGTGGCTCCCGACAAGGTCGCTGAAGCTGATCTCGATGGCCTCAAGGCCCGTGGCGTGGACGGCTGGTCCGCCTACCCGACCGGTGTGGCTTGGGCTCTGCGTCAGGCTGGTTTCGACAAGGTCAAGGGCTTTGATGCCGCCTTCGTCTCCTGCGTGCCGCTGGGCTCCGGCCTGAGCTCCTCCGCCGCCATGACCTGCTCCACCGCTCTGGCTCTGGACGACGTGTACGGCCTTGGCTACGGCGATTCCGACGCCGGCCGTGTGACCCTCATCAACGCCGCCATCAAGTCCGAGAACGAGATGGCCGGCGCCTCCACCGGCGGTCTTGACCAGAACGCTTCCATGCGTTGCACCGAAGGCCACGCGCTGCTGCTTGACTGCCGTCCGGAGCTGACCCCGCTGGAGAACGTCTCCCAGCAGGAGTTCGACCTCGACAAGTACAACCTCGAGCTGCTTGTGGTCGATACTCAGGCTCCGCACCAGCTCAACGATGGCCAGTACGCTCAGCGTCGCGCCACCTGCGAGGAAGCCGCCAAGATTCTCGGTGTGGCCAACCTGCGCGTTACCGCCGACGGCATCTCCAAGGCCGATGACCAGTTCCAGGCCCTCAAGGAAACGCTTGACGCCCTGCCTGACGAGACCATGAAGAAGCGCGTGCGCCACGTCGTCACCGAAATCGAGCGTGTGCGTTCCTTCGTGCGTGCCTTCGCTCAGGGCGGCATCGAGGCTGCGGGCCGTCTGTTCAACGCTTCCCACGATTCGCTGGCCGCCGACTACGAGGTCACCGTCCCCGAGCTGGACATCGCCGTAGACGTGGCCCGCAAGAACGGCGCCTACGGTGCGCGTATGACCGGCGGCGGCTTCGGCGGCTCCATCATCGCTCTGGTTGATAAGGGCCGTTCTCAGGAAGTCGCCCAGAAGATTGCCGACGAGTTCGAAAAGCAGGGCTTCCACGCTCCGCGCGCCCTTGCGGCTTATGCCGCTCCGAGCGCCAGTCGCGAGGCCTGAGCTACTTACTTTGGCTCCCGCTGGCGGGAGCTGTCGAACGTAGTGAGACTGAGGGTGGTTTGTCGTATACAGTGACCACCCTCAGTCAGCTTCGCTGACAGCTCCCGCCAGCGGGAGCCCCCTCCTCTTCTCTTTTTCCCTCCCTATCGTGCCGCGACACGCGGGGCGTACTTACGAAGAATTTCGAATCGTATTACGGTTGCGGATTGTTTTGAAAATCGCATGGCTTCTGCCGAAATCACATGGCAGGCCATGCGTTTTTTGTTGCCGTCGTTGGCCCGGACGTTAGGGGCATATCGACATTTCGCGCGACGGCAATGATGAAGAGGCAATCCGAGAGAGGTTCCGCTGTCCGCTACCCAGACAACCCCTGAAAATACTACGTCCGCCGGTGTATCCGGCCACACTATGAATACGAGCGATGCCCGCGAATCCTTCGATGAGGGCAGCAACAGCAATATGTCGGCTACTCAGCGGCCCAGCCGAGGCGAGTCCGGCGTCGCGGTGGTGCGGTTGAGAGTCTGGCCGTGTGAACATGGCCCAACGGACTCGATGATTCCTGAGAGTCCGCGAATCCGGAAATGGAACGGCATGAATGGCGTGATGCAGGTTTGTGACTTGTCTGAGCTGTTCCATTCCGGCGGTATTGGTGCCTGGCAACGGTCAGACGACAGACGATACATGAATCGGTAATGAGCATAAATGGCGGGTGTCTTCCCTATACTTGGGGAGTCACCCGCTTTTCGTATACGACCAGGGAGAGCCATGAATAAGGCCATCATCACCGTCGTCGGTCAGGATACCGTCGGCATCATCGCGCGCGTCTGCACCTATCTGTCCGAGCACAACGTCAACGTGCTTGATATTTCGCAGACCATCATCGACGGATATTTCAACATGATGATGATTGTCGATTATGCCAATGCGGACAAGGACTTTGGCGCCATGGTCGGCAACCTTGAGGATCTTGGCGACGACATCGGCGTGCGTATCCGCTGCCAGCGTGAAGAGATCTTCACCAAGATGCACCGTATCTGATTCTGATATAGCTTTCGATTCCCTCCCGCTGGCGGGAGGTGGCGCATAGCGCCGGTGGGTGGTCTCATGTTGGATACCACCCCAGTCGGTTTCACCGGCAGCCCCCGCCAGCGAGGGCGAAAAAACAACCGTAAGGAACACACCATGCTGAATATCATGGAGGTCCACGAGACCAATCAGATGATCGAGCAGGAGAAGCTCGACGTCCGCACCATCACCATGGGCATCTCGTTGCTCGACTGTGCGACGGACAACGTCGACACGACTTGCAACAACATTTACCGCAAGATCACCACCTACGCCAAGGATCTCGTCTCCACCGGTCAGGCCATTGAGCGTGACTACGGCATCCCGATCGTCAATAAGCGCATCACCGTCACCCCGATTTCACTGGTGGGTGCCAGCTCCTGCAAGACGAGCGAGGATTTCGTCAAGATCGCGCATGCGCTGGATAAGGCGGCCAAGGAAGTCGGCGTCGACCTGATCGGCGGCTACTCCGCGCTCGTTTCCAAGGCCATGACCCCGGCTGAGGAACTGCTGATTAAGTCCCTGCCGCAGGCGCTTTCCGAGACCGACATCGTGTGCTCGTCTGTGAACGTCGGTTCCACCAAGACCGGCATCGACATGAACGCGGTCGAACTGCTCGGCCACATCATCAAGGACATCTCCGAGCGCACCGCCGACAACGACTCTTACGGCTGCGTCAAGTTCGTGGCGTTCTGCAACGTGCCTGACGACAACCCGTTCATGGCCGGTGGCTTCCACGGCGTTACCGAAGGCGACGCGGTCATCAACGTTGGTGTCTCCGGCCCCGGTGTGGTCTCCCGCGCACTCGATGCGGCCAAAGGCAAGGACTTCGAGTTCCTGTGCGAGACCATCAAGCGTACCGCGTTCAAGATCACGCGCGTGGGCCAGCTTGTGGCTCAGGAGGCTTCCCGCCGTCTTGGCGTGCCATTCGGCATCATCGACCTTTCCCTCGCTCCGACCCCGGCCGTGGGCGACTCGGTGGGCGAAGTGCTTGAGAAGATAGGCCTCGAACAGGTTGGCGCTCCCGGCACCACTGCGGCCTTGGCCATGCTCAACGACCAGGTCAAGAAGGGCGGCATCATGGCGTCCTCCTACGTGGGCGGTCTGTCCGGTGCGTTCATCCCGGTCTCCGAAGACAAGAACATGATTGACGCTGCCGCCTCCGGTTGCCTGACCCTCGAGAAGCTTGAGGCCATGACCTGCGTATGCTCGGTGGGTCTTGACATGATCGCCATTCCGGGTGATACCTCTGCTTCCACCATCTCCGGCCTGATCGCCGACGAAGCCGCCATCGGCATGGTCAACCAGAAGACCACTGCCGTGCGTGTGATCCCTGTGGCGGGCAAGGGCGTTGGTGAAATGGCGAACTTCGGCGGCCTGATGGGCTACGCGCCCATCATGCCGGTCAACCAGACCAGCTGCGAGGCCTTCGTGACTCGTGGCGGTCGTATTCCCGCTCCGATTCACAGCTTCAAGAACTGATTCAGTAGGGTATCTGCCTTCAAAGAGGTACCTCTGGCTCTTCGCGGAGAGCTATCTGCTTTCAGAGAGGTACCTATATACGGAAACCTCGAGTATGCGCGTTGGAATATCAACGCCCATACTCGAGGTTTCTTAATTGAGGTACCCCTTTGAAAAGCAGAAAGCATTCTGCAAAAGCCCGAATGCACCCCTCCGAAGGCGGATATCGATTTGGATGACCTTTCGAGAGGTCTATTCCCGTTTCGAGGGGCTGATTTCGACCTTTCTGGAGGTCTACTTCCGTTTCAAGGGGCTGATATATGCGAAGACCCCGAGTACAAGCGTTGATATTTCAATGTCTGTACTCGGGGTTTCGTCCTTTGACAGCCCCTTGAAACGGAGATAGACCTCCGGCGGATGCCGAATCAGCCCCTCAAAGCGCCGATAGACTCATTTTCTGCGTTCATTTCCACAATGATGGTCGTGCTGCGAGGCTCAGGGTTTCCTCCCTCACGCCTGTCGGCGTTCGTTCGGCGTCGCTACTCGAAGGCCCACCGGGCCTTCTCCTCACGCTCCGTCCTGCAATTGTGGTCTCGCTGCGCGAGGCTTGATGTTTCCTCTCTCACGCCTGTCGGCGTTCGTTCGGCGTCGCTACTCGAAGGCCCACCGGGCCTTCTCCTCACGCTCCGCCCTTGAAATTCAGTTGGCGCCAGGCTTCGTAGATGGCGATGGATGCGCAGTTGGTGAGGTTTAGGGAGCGCAAGGACGGGCGCATGGGCAGTCGCACCTGCTCGGCCACGTGCGGGCCTTCCATGATGTCCATCGGGTCGGGGATGTCGCCGGGCTCGGGGCCGAACAGCAGGATGTCGGTCGGCTTGTATTCCACTTCGGTGTACAGCTTGGTGGCATGTGCGGTGAACGCGATGATGCGCGAATTGGGCATGGACTCCACCAGGTTGTCGAAATTCGGATGCAGCACCACGTGGGCCATGTCGTGGTAATCGAGGCCTGCTCGGCGCAGCTTGGTGTCGCGCAGGTTGAAACCCAACGGCTCCACCAAATGCAGGATGGTGCCGGTCACCGCGCACAGGCGGATGGCCGAGCCGGTGTTGCCGGGAATACGCGGTGAGTAGTAGCACAGGTGCGGTGTTACGGTTTCGGTGGTGGCGGCCTTTTCAGCCGAGAGCATCGCGTCCACCACGGAGATGGGGTTGCCATGCGCGTCGGTTACGAGTTCGTCCGGTCCGTAATTCGATTTACGGTACCCGTATTCGAACATCTTCTCGACTTTTGTTTCGGGATTCTGCGCGTTCTGCGAATTCTGTTCTGCCTCGTTCGTCATAGCTGCTAAGAATAAGAACGATGAACGACACAGCAATTTCTTTACGGCTCGGCGCATGGTGGGAGGCCAATGCGCGTGACTTGCCATGGCGCTTCGGGCGGGCCACGCCGTGGGGCGTGCTGGTCAGTGAGGTGATGAGCCAGCAGACGCAGATGAGTCGTGTGGTGCCGTATTGGAACGATTGGATGGCGCGCTGGCCTGACGCCCGTGCTCTTGCCGCAGCACCTAAAGCCGATGTGATCACCGCATGGGGCCGGCTTGGCTATCCTCGCCGTGCGCTGCGATTGCAGGAATGCGCCCGCGTGGTGGCGGAAGAATATGGCGATGAGCTGCCTCGCACCTACGACGAGCTCGTCGCTCTGCCCGGTATCGGCGACTACACTGCCTCCGCCGTGCTGAGCTTTGCATTCGGTGAGCGCATTGCGGTGATCGATACGAATATTCGCCGCGTGCTGAGCCGCGTATTCCTCGGCACCGAATCTCGCGGGGGAGCGGCGAGCCCGGCCGAACGCGCGCTCGCCAACCGTATGTTGCCCCAAGACAGGGTTCGTGGGGACGGTGCCGATTGCACGGACCATGCATACCGATCCGGCGAACACACTTTCCTGCAGCGCAGCGAACCTCCATCGGCCACGTGGAATCAGTCGGTGATGGAATTGGGCGCGGTGGTTTGCACAGCCAAGACGCCGTTATGCGAGATTTGCCCGATTGCGGATGATTGTGCATTTCTCAAAGCCGGCCGCCCCGGACTGGGGGAGCGCCGCACCCGCCCGCGGCAGCGATTCCAAGGCACTGATCGTCAGGTGCGCGGTCTGGTGCTTGCGGCGTTGCGCGCATTGCCGGCGAATGACACGCTTGCCAGAGTGGATGCCGAAAACCTATGGAAAGACCAGATTCAGCTCGACTCCTGCATCGCGAGCCTTGATGATGACGGGTTGATCGAGATTCTGGAGAATGGTGCCCTTCGTCTGCCCCACGACTGATTCCGCACAGTGCTATGGAGTGGTTGAACCGCACACGTGTGAGAGCGTACGCGTGGATGAGCGGATGATATCGCTGAGCGGAATATTGGTCTTGGCTGACATTCTGTGAAAATATGGGACTGCCGTGCGTGCATGGCGATGACGACCGTACACTGAAGAGGTTATGGCAGTGCAGAGGAATAAGTCAGGTGCGAATCCTAAAAGCGACGGAGATGGTCGTGGCGGGTGGGGCCGCCCGATGTCTCGCGGCAAAAACACCTCTCGCAAGTCTGCTTCTCGGAAGTTCTCCAATCCCGTTCGCTCCGGTAGGACTGTCAAAACCGCGATACCTGCAAAGACCATCCGGTCTGCCAAGGCAGGTGCTGCCACAAAGCGCACCATCAGTAAGAAGAAGCAGACGATGTACCGTCGCCGCCGCATCGTGGTTGGTGTGGCATTGGTGTTAGTTCTCGCGTTAATCGTATTTTGCGTCTACAGCCTTGGCCGTGGTGTCGGAGCCATCAACACGGCAATTCATCATGACGAGGTGTATGCCATTTCCCGCGACACCGTGCCGACGCCGAAGAAAACCAGCGGCGTTAAGGATTGCTCGGCCAAGGATTTGTCGCTTGATCTGAGTTCGGCGTCCCAATCCGTGCCGGTTGGCGGGTCATTGGAATTCACCGCCAAGATCGTGCATGACGGTTCCGACAGCTGTCTGGTCGATGGATCCGATGCGGGCCGCGTGCTCACCATTACTTCCGGTCAGCAAACCGTCTATACCTCCGCCTTGTGCGCCACGGATTCCCGCATGCTGTTGATGGCCAAGGGAGACAAAGACATTCAGCAGCTCAAATGGAATGCCGATTCCAATGCCGCGCTGACCGAGTGCACGGATGAGGCGGACTGGCCTCGCGTGAACGCGGGAACGTATGTGGCTCAGCTGAGTCTGAAGGATCATCCCAAGGTGAAGAGCGATCCAGTGACGTTTACGGTGGAGTAATTGGAGGGGGCTGCTCCGGGCTTCTCTCCATCCTCGCCCGTGTGAGGTCGGCCTCGGTATCAGCGGGAAGTCGCGCAAAAGATGTCCTGCTATAGCGTTATTCTTTTGACTTCGCATGAGGTGTGTCATATTGCGGGCATGCCATCGACAATGAAGCGTCCGCATAGGCATATGGTGGCCATGCCGGCGCTCCCAGGGGAATTATTAATCTAAGCGAGCGATAAGGAACGTCCATTGGCTACTGAGTCTACGACGAACACCACCACCATCATCGCACGCGCCGACCAGCATGATATTGACCTGCACAAGGCGTCGGATCGCGTGAACTTCGGTTCCATCAAGGAACCCATCGATGTGCCCTACCTGCTGGGCGTGCAGACCGACAGCTTCGATTGGCTGATCGGCAACGAACGCTGGAAGGCGCGCGTCGAGGAGGACGAAAAGAACGGCACTAACACCGTGGCCCACACCTCCGGCCTCGATGAGGTCTTCAACGAGATCTCTCCGATCGAGAACTTCGCTCAGACCATGAGCCTGACCTTCTCCGATCCGTACTTCGAAGAGCCGCGTCACACCGTGCAGGAATGCAAGGAGAAGGATTACACCTACTCCGCACCGCTGTACGTGAACGCCGAGTTCGAGAACGGCGACACCGGCGAGATCAAGTCCCAGACCGTGTTCATGGGTGACTTCCCGCTGCAGACCCCGCACGGCACCTTTATCATCGGCGGCACCGAGCGAGTCATCGTCTCCCAGCTCGTGCGCTCCCCGGGCGTCTACTTCGATCGTCAGCAGGACCGTACTTCCGACAAGGAAGTCTTCGGCGCGAAGATTATCCCGTCCCGCGGCGCATGGCTTGAGTTCGAGGTCGATAAGAAGGACCAGCCGCAGGTGCGCGTGGACCGCAAGCGCAAGCAGTCCGCCATCGTGTTCCTCATGGCCATCGGCATGACCAAGTCCGAGATCGCCAGGGCCTTCAAGGACTACCCGCTGGTGCTCGATGCACTCGAGAAGGAAACCCTCGAGACCCAGGACGAGGCTCTTGTTGACCTCTACCGCAAGATTCGTCCGGCTGACACCCCGACCCCCGAGGCCGGCAAGAACCTGCTGGACTCCTTCTACTTCAACACCAAGCGTTACGATCTGGCCCGCGTCGGCCGTTACAAGATCAACCGCAAGCTGGGCGTTGAGGCCGACTTCAACGACCGTTCCCTCCACCAGGAGGACATCATCGCCACCATCAAGTACTTGGTGGCCCTGCACGATGGTGCTGCGACCTTCCCGGGCAAGCGCAACGGCGAAGATGTTGACCTGCGCGTGGACGTTGACGATATCGACCACTTCGGCAACCGTCGTATCCGTCAGGTCGGTGAGCTGGTCCAGAACCAGCTGCGTACCGGTCTGTCCCGTATGGAGCGCGTGGTACGCGAGCGTATGACCACTCAGGACGCCGAGGCCATCACCCCGCAGTCCCTGATCAACATCCGCCCGGTGAACGCCACCATCAAGGAGTTCTTCGGCACCTCCCAGCTCTCCCAGTTCATGGACCAGAACAACCCGCTGTCCGGTGTGACGAACAAGCGTCGTCTCTCCGCTTTGGGCCCCGGCGGTCTGTCCCGCGATCGCGCCTCCATGGAGGTCCGCGACGTGCACCCGTCCCACTTTGGCCGTATGTGCCCGATCGAGTCTCCTGAAGGCCCGAACATCGGTCTGATTGGTTCTCTGGCAACCTTCGGTCGCGTCAACCCGTTCGGCTTCATCGAGACCCCGTACCGCAAGGTCGTCAACGGCCACGTGACCGACGAGGTCGAGTACATGACCGCTGACCGTGATCTCGACCACGTCATCGCCCAGGCCAACCAGGAACTTGACGAGAACGGCAACTTCGTCTCCAAGTCCGCCCTTGCCCGAGTCGGCGAGGAAGAGGCAGTCGATGTGCCGGTGAGCTCCGTGGATTACATGGATGTCTCCCCGCGTCAGATGGTCTCCCTCGGTGCCTCCCTGATTCCGTTCCTGGAGCATGATGAGGGCCACCGTGCACTGATGGGTACCAACATGCAGCGTCAGGCCGTGCCGCTGATCGAATCCGAGCGCCCGCTGGTGGGTACCGGTTCCGAATGGCGCGCCGCCAACGATTCCGGCGACGTCATCAAGGCCGACAAAGACGGTGTGGTCACCTACGTGTCCGCCGACCTGATCCGCGTGATGAACGACGACGGCACCACCAGCTCCTACAAGCTGGCTAAGTTCCAGCGTTCCAACCAGACCACCTGCTACAATCAGCGCCCGATCATCCACGATGGCGAGCGTGTGGAGGCCGGCTCGGTGCTGGCCGATGGTCCTGCCATCCAGAAGGGCGACCTGGCCCTAGGCAAGAACCTGCTCATCGCCTTCATGCCGTGGAACGGCTACAACTACGAGGATGCTGTGATCATCTCCCAGCGCCTCGTGCAGGACGACACCCTCTCCTCCATCCACATCGAGGAGTACGAGATTGACGCCCGCGAAACCAAGCTGGGCGCCGAAGAGATTACCCGCGACCTGCCGAACGTCGGCGAGGACGCTGTGGCCAACCTTGATGAGCGCGGCATCATCCGCATCGGCGCCGAGGTCGAGGCCGGCGACATTCTGGTCGGTAAGGTCACCCCGAAGGGCGAGACCGAGCTGACCCCGGAGGAGCGCCTGCTGCGCGCCATCTTCGGCGAGAAGTCCCGCGAGGTGCGTGACACCTCCCTGCGTGTGCCCCACGGCGAGACCGGTACGGTCATCGGCGTCAAGGAGATTACCCGCGAGGATGCCGAGGAGGACGGTGACGAGCTGCCCAACGGCGTCAACCAGATGATCCGCGTCTACATCGCCCAGCACCGTAAGATCACGGTGGGCGACAAGCTCTCCGGCCGCCATGGCAACAAGGGCTGCATCTCTCGCATCCTGCCGGAAGAGGATATGCCGTTCCTTGCCGACGGTACTCCGGTCGACATCATGTTGAACCCGCTGGGTGTGCCTTCCCGAATGAACCTCGGTCAGGTGCTTGAGCTGCACCTCGGCTGGATTGCTCACTCCGGTTGGGACATCTCTTTGGATCCGAATCTGGAAGCCGAGTGGAAGAAGCTGATTCCGTCCGGTGCCGAGAAGGCCGAGCCGAACACCCCGGTCGCCACCCCGGTGTTCGACGGTGTCAAGCCGGAAGTCCTGAGGGGTCTGCTGTCCACCACGCTGCCGAACCGTGACGGCGACCGTCTCGTGGGCCCCGACGGCAAGGCGACCCTGTTTGATGGTCGTACCGGTGAGCCGTACACCAAGCAGATTTCCGTGGGCTACATGTACATGCTGAAGCTGCACCACCTGGTCGACGACAAGATTCACGCCCGCTCCACCGGCCCGTACTCCATGATCACCCAGCAGCCGCTCGGTGGTAAGGCCCAGTTCGGTGGCCAGCGCTTCGGCGAGATGGAGGTGTGGGCCCTTGAGGCCTACGGTGCCGCCTACACGCTGCACGAAATGATGACCACCAAATCCGATGACGTTGACGGCCGCGTGCGCGTCTACGGTGCCATCGTCAAGGGCGATAACCTGCCGCCGGCAGGTATCCCCGAATCGTTCAAGGTGCTCCTGAAGGAAATGCAGTCCCTGTCCCTGAACGTCGAGGTGCTCAACGCCGAAGGCGTGGCCATCGACATGAAGGACGAGGAAGACGATCCGGTGAGTTCCGCCGACGATCTCGGCTTCAACATTGGTGCCCGCCCCGACGCGGCCGCCAAGGAAGACCAGAAGGCCGAAGAACCCGAATACCAGTGATTCCACGGGTTGTCGCCTGCCGCGCCTAGAGCGGCGGGCGACAACTCCACACAGCGTGAACGAAAACTTTTAACAGAAACGGATTAACAAGTGCTGGACGTCAACGCATTTGACAAGCTTCGTATCGGCCTGGCCACCGCCGACGATATCCGCGGCTGGAGCCACGGCGAGGTCAAGAAGCCTGAAACCATCAACTACCGTACTCTGAAGCCGGAGAAGGACGGTCTGTTCGGTGAGCAGATCTTCGGTCCTACCCGCGATTGGGAGTGCGCCTGCGGTAAGTACAAGCGCGTGCGCTTCAAGGGCATCGTCTGCGAGCGATGCGGCGTTGAAGTGACCCGTAGCCGCGTGCGCCGTGAGCGCATGGGCCACATCGAGCTCGCCGCTCCGGTGACTCACATTTGGTTCTTCAAGGGTGTGCCCTCTCGCCTGGGCTACCTGTTGAACGTCACCCCGAAGGATCTGGAGCGCGTCATCTACTTCGCCTCCTACATGGTCACCGAGGTGAACGAGGACGAGCGCCACAACGATCTGCCCGGTCTGCAGGACGAGTTCGATGCCGAGATCAAGCGTCTTGAGCAGCGTCGTGACACCGAGATCGAGGCTCGAGCCAAGAAGGTTGAGGAGGACCTCGCCGCTCTCGAGGAGACCGGCGAAGCCAAGGGCCCGGCTCGTGCCAAGCTGCGCAATGGTGCCGAGCGCGAGATGACTGCCATCCGCACCCGCTATAACGATCAGATCGCCCGCGTGGACGCCGTCTTCGACAAGTTCAAGAAGCTCAAGCCCGGCGATATGGTCGACGATGTGGATCTGTGGCGTGAGATGCAGGACCGCTATGGCGATTACTTCGACGGCTGCATGGGCGCCGAAGCTATCAAGAAGCGTCTGCAGTCCCTCGACCTCGAAGCCATTTCCAAGGAACTGCGCGAAGAGATCAAGGACGCTTCCGAGCAGCGCAAGACCAAGGCGCTGAAGCGCCTCAAGGTCGTCAACGCCTTCCTGACCACCGGCAACAAGCCGGAAGCCATGGTGCTCGACGTGATTCCGGTCATCCCGCCGGACCTGCGCCCGATGGTGCAGCTCGACGGTGGCCGCTTCGCCACCTCCGATCTCAACGACCTCTACCGTCGTGTGATCAACCGTAACAACCGTCTGAAGCGCCTCATCGAGCTCGGTGCTCCTGAGATCATGCTCAACAACGAGAAGCGCATGCTTCAGGAAGCCGTCGACTCCCTGTTCGACAACGGCCGTCGTGGTCGCCCGGTCACCGGTGCCTCCAACCGTCCGCTCAAGTCCCTGTCCGACATGCTCAAGGGCAAGCAGGGCCGCTTCCGTCAGAACCTGCTCGGTAAGCGAGTCGACTACTCCGGTCGTTCCGTGATCGTGGTTGGTCCGTCCCTGCGCATGCACCAGTGCGGTCTGCCGAAGCCGATGGCTCTCGAGCTGTTCAAGCCGTTTGTGATCAAGCGTCTGGTTGACCTCAACTACGCACAGAACATGAAGTCCGCCAAGCGTCTTGTGGACCGTGGCGACTCCGAGGTGTGGGGTGTGCTCGAGGAGGTCATCTCCGAGCACCCGGTGCTGCTCAACCGCGCACCTACGTTGCACCGTCTGGGTATCCAGGCCTTCGAGCCGATTCTGGTGGAGGGCAAGGCCATCCACCTGCCGCCTCTGGCCTGCGCCGCCTTCAACGCCGACTTCGATGGTGATCAGATGGCAGTCCACCTGCCGCTGAGCGCCGAAGCCCAGGCCGAGGCCCGCTCGCTGATGATGGCTTCCGACAACATCCTGAAGCCGGCCGATGGCCACACCGTGACCATGCCTTCTCAGGACATGATCCTCGGTCTGTATTACCTGTCCACCGTGCTGGAAGGCGCCAAGGGCCAGGGCCGCGTGTTCTCCTCGCTGGAAGAGGCCGAAATGGCCCTCGACCGCCACGAGATCGACATGCAGGCCAAGGTGCTCATCCGCCTGCCTGAGACCTTCGTGCTGCCGAAGAACTGGGAGCCCGGCGAGGTCAAGGTGCTCGCCCCGCGCGACGGCGAGACCGACACCGCCAAGGAAGAGCGCTTCCACGACGGCACCGTGCTGTTCGCCACCTCTTACGGCCGTATCCTGTTCAACGAGACCCTGCCGACCGACTACCCGTTCGTCAACGATCAGGTGGCCAAGGGCCGCCTGTCCAAGATCGTCGATGACATCGCCATGCGTTACTCCACCCAGCAGGTGGCCGCCACGCTGGATGCCCTCAAGGATCTCGGCTTCACCCGCGCCCCTTGGTCCGGTGTGTCCTTCGCCTTCTCCGACGTGAACGAGCCGCCGGAGCGCGACGAGAAGATCGCCGAGTACGAGGCCAAGGCCGACAAGGTCAACGCCAACTACGAGATGGGTCTGTTGACCGAGGAAGCCCGCCGTCAGGAGCTCATTGACCTGTGGACCGAGTGCACCTCCGAGGTGTCCAAGGAAGTCGAGGACAAGTTCGACCCGACCTCCAACCTGGCCATCATCGTGCAGTCTGGTGCACGAGGCAACATGATGCAGATCAACCAGATTGCTGGTATGCGAGGCCTCGTGGCTAACCCGAAGGGTGAGATTATTCCTCGTCCTGTGAAGTCCAACTACCGTGACGGCCTGTCCGTGCTGGAGTACTTCATCTCCCAGCACGGTGCACGTAAGGGTCTGGCTGATACCGCACTGCGTACCGCAGAGTCTGGTTATCTGACCCGTCGTCTGGTCGACGTCTCCCAGGACGTCATCGTGCGCGAAGAGGACTGTGGCACCAAGGCCGGTCTGCCGATTCGCGTGGCCGACCGTGACGCCGATGGCAACCTGGTGCTCGTTAAGGCCGCCGATGGTGGTCCGTACTCCCGTCTGCTCGCTGCCGATGTCATTGACCCGGCTGACGGCAAGACCGTGCTGTACAAGCGTGACGATGCCCTGTCCATGGACGTGCTCAACGACCTCGTGGCCCATGGCGTAGAGGAAGTCAAGTGCCGTTCCGTGCTGACCTGCGAGTCCAAGCGCGGTGTGTGCTCCAAGTGCTATGGCTGGTCGCTGGCCACCAACAAGCTGGTCGACGTTGGCGAGACCGTTGGTATCGTCGCCGCCCAGTCCATCGGTGAGCCTGGTACCCAGCTGACGCTGCGTTCCTTCCACTCCGGTGGTGTGGCTGCGGCTTCCGATATCACTCAGGGTCTTCCCCGTGTTACCGAGCTTTTCGAGGCTCGTACCCCGAAGGGTGAGGCCCCGATTACCGAGTTCGCCGGCACCATCAAGATTGTGGAGAACGATCGCGGTCGCCAGATCATCCTGAGCCCGGATGCTGATTCCGGCGCTCCGACCGAGGACGGCGCCATCAAGCCGATTACCTACCAGGTCTCCAAGCGTGTGCCGCTCAAGGTTGCCGATGGCGACCACATCAAGGTTGGCACCCAGCTGGTCGAGGGTTCTGTGGATCCGAAGAAGATCCTCACCATTCTCGGCAAGCGTGCTGCTCAGGTGAACATCGTGGAGGAAGTGCACACCGTGTACCGCTCCCAGGGTGTGGATATCCACGACAAGCACATCGAGGTCATCGTGCACCAGATGACCCGCCGCGTGACCATCATCGACTCCGGCGACACCGATCTGCTGCCGGGTGAGCTGGTGGACAACGCCCGCTTCCGCGAGATCAACCGCAATACCGTGAAGAACGGTGGCAAGCCGGCTGTTGGCCGTCCGGCGCTGATGGGTATCACCAAGGCGTCTCTGGCCACCGATTCCTGGCTGTCCGCCGCCTCCTTCCAGGAGACCACCCGCGTGCTCACCGAAGCCGCGCTCTCCGAGAAGGTCGATGACCTCAAGGGCCTCAAGGAGAACGTCATCATCGGTAAGCTCATCCCGGCCGGTACGGGTCTTGCCCGTTACCGCAACGCTGTGGTTGAGCCTGACAAGGCCATCCGCGACACCATCTACCCGAACTTCGGTCTGGGTGGCGATGGTGATCTCGGCGACACGACCTTCTCTGACGCCGACCTGTCTGACCTGAACTTCTCGAACCTCGAGTTCGGCGATCTGAAGCTCGGCGACGACTTCAACCCGGATGATTTCTATTCCGATCAGGGTGGTCAGGGCGACATCGAGGAGTAATCACTTCCCGATGGCTGTGATCCAGCCGCGTATGAATATGAGTTCATGCGCATGATTGACAGGCGATGGCCCGGAACTGGTATGGTTCCGGGCCATCGCCTATTTGCGGCTTGGATCTGCGGGCCTCGTGTTCTGGGACTTGTACTGATGCCGGTTGTCGCGGCCTGCCCGACTTGGGCGAGATACGGAACTTGTGCGGTGTATGCGGCCTGCTGACCCGGTTTTAAGTATTTCGGCGCGAGACGGAGAACGAGATTGACGAGGTATGCGAACGACCACTCCTCGCAAGGACAGTTGCGTTCTAAGCCGCTTGAGACGCGGCATGGATCGCAGCATGGCGGTACGCAGCCGTTTCACGCTGGTCCAATATTGAGTGGACTGTGCGGGTGTGATATTCCGCCCGGAAAAAGTGGCATAGTCGGCCTCCCTGCCAAGTTGCTGCAACGCCTGATTGGCGATACCAAACTGATGAGCGATGGCATGCGCTTGATTACGCCTGGTGCCGGAAAGTGGTATGCCGCCGCTTTGTACCGCCAAGATTCGCAGGGCGTTCCATCCGGCGGCTATACGTGTGCGAGGACTGCCGCGCCGTTGCGCGAGGGCAATCATAAGGGCTTTGAACGCCAGAATCAGGACACAAACCGTCAATGTAATCCACAACGGGCTGCTATAGATGGCTGCTGTGCGCGCTGCTCGATGGAACTGTAACCAGAACGATTCATCAGATGAAGCGACTTCGGCATCCGTGCCGGATAAAGCACTCTGCCCTCTGACCTGAGTCTGGTCTCGTAACGGATCGATGAATGGAACAGGCGGTTGGCGCACAAGATTCTTCGGGTCAGGTGGAGCCGAGCTCTGGCTATCATCCGGAATTTTGCTCTCCTTCGGAGTAGGGTAGAACGCCACCCATCCCAGATTGCGAAGTTTGATTTCCACCCATGCGGTTATGTCGTCGCCGGTGAAAGTGATCTCGGTGCCACTGCCAGAAGTTTTCTTGCCACGCGCGTTGGTGATGTCTCCATCCTCGTCTTTGGGCAGGAATCCCAATACCACGCGGGAAGGCAGTCCCAACTCACGGGCCATCAGGGCCATGGCGGAGGCGTATTGTTCGGAGTCTCCTACCATGGTGGTTCCGGTAAGCAGTGTGTTTACACGGTAATTGCCATGACCGGCAGCCGAAGGATAGTCGTTCTGCAAGCCGTGGGAGAACCAGCCGGAGCTCCGCAACATTGCAGCCAAATCTTGGGCTGCGGCACCTCCTCGGGATTGGCCGCCGGCAGCGGCCGAAGCCAGTGTGCTAACTGCATTGGGCACGTCCAGAGCTTTCGGCTGGCTGATGTTGGCGGCTTTGGCCGTGCTGATTTGTTGGTCGGTAGGGGTGTCGGCAATAATGCCGGATTCGATGTAAGTCAGTCCTTCGCTGGTTCCTGAGGGGAGTATGGCTGAATTGGTATCGCGGTTGTAATAGAACGGGCTGTTCTCGTCTTTGCCGAGGAATTGCACGCCGGTGGCGGCGCCGGCTAGGGGAAGCCAGACATCAGCGAGTCCTCGGTGCACAGTGAAGGTGGCGGTGAATGCCATGCCGCGTTCATCAGTGCTGATTGTGGTGCCTACTCGTTGGTAGTTCGCGCAATCGGAGGCTTTGGATGAGTCGGAGAGATTCCATACTGAGCCGTCGAACCAGTCCATCACTGCCAGTCTGACGGGAGTGCCGGCAGGCAGATTGGTGATGGTAAGTAGTGTGTCATCTCGATGATCCTTGATATAGGATCTCATGCTGCTCAACGGGCTGGTGTAATCGTAGGGGCTGAGCGGTGGATTGTACGTGTCTCGCAGTATGAGGCGGTGCGAGGATGCCAGTGCGGAACCGCCGACGGCCAGCCCGGCTGCAAGAGTCACCACAACTAGTGCGCAGAACCATCGTTCCCATTCCATAAGTTCCAATCGCCATGCCATCCAGATGATGAGCAGCACAGCGAAGGTGATGCCGCATAGGGTTCGATGCCAACCGTGGCTGGTGCCAAGCAGTGCGCATACGGCCATGGCCGTGGCCAGTGGAATGGTTGCGATTGCGGACGTCCACGCATGGTCACTGATGGCGAACGTGCCTGCCAGGAACGCCAGCCATAATCCGATAGTCCATACGGCCATCAGACTGCCATATGCGGTGCCGACCGGCGGTGCCACCGAAATGAGATATTTGAATGCTCCGAACGTCATCTCCCATCCCTGGCTCAAGGTATCCAGGCTGGGTATCACGTGAGCGATGGTGGTGGAAGGCAGTGCTATGACTGGGCCGATGATGAATTGGGTCAACGTCAGAAAGGTCAGCTGCCACCATATTGTGAGTGAGTATCTGGTTCCGGCGAATGCGATCGCCGTCCCTAGTGCAGTCGAAGGAATGGCTGCCGCAATCCACATCATATGATCCGCGTACACGTCAATGAGGTTCGATTGAGCCAGAACCATCATCAGCGCAATAGCGGCAAGGCTGATGCCCTGTTGTTTCTTGGATTGTCTGGCAATCATGGCACAACTCCCAACATGAGTGGCAGATCGTTGAGCTTGCCGATGGTGATTACAGTGCAATTGGCGCATCGCCTTATGCTGCAGGTCATGCCGATATCTGCCTGCAGCACTATGCAACGTGCAGATTGGGGGAGTGCCCTGGCCATGCGTGTTATGCGGCTGAGGGTTTTCTTCGATCCAACGGTGACGACATACAGGGAAGCGTTGGCGCTGTGCTGCAATGTGCCATCGACAAGGCTCGCGGTGAAGTCTTGCTGGAAGGCTATGGCACTTGTGGCGTCAAGAAACGACATGGCGTCATGCGGCTGCGTGTGTGCTTTCCCGACATGCACATATAACGGGCGATATTGCAGCAGGCATTGCACACCAATCGAAGCGTGAATAGAAACCGCCATTTCAAATTCTTCCCTCGAAGCGTAGTCGCTTTCATCCACGCTGAGCGTTAATGAGGTATCAGTGCGGCATGTGGCTTCATATTGGCGAATCATCAAGGAATCTGCTTTGGCGGAGCTTGGCCAATGGACGTTGCGTATATCGTCGCCGGGCTGGTATTTGCGCAGGCCATGGAAATCAATATCATCGTCTGCGATTCGTCTGGAAGATTGACCTTCGAGATCGCGAGGAATACCGGCGTGCAGTAGGGGCAGCCGCACGATTTTCGGATGGATATACACGTTGATGCGTTCTGCCAGATCGTTTTCATGGCGGGTAAGACCGAATGGATCGCCTTTGCGAATATGCAATGGTCCAATAGGCAATACCGTCCGGGCTGGGGCATGAAACTCCATGCTGATGTGCTTGGTCTGTTTGGGCAGGAGCCGGGGGATGCTGAATCGATGGCGGTCATTGCCGATGGGAAGACCGCCTTGGGTGTTGGTGGTGGGTGCTGTGCCGGAGTTGCTGATGTTCACGGTGATGGATGTTGTGCCGTCCACGGTGATACGGTGCCGGGAAACATGAATGCTGGCATCGAATTTGGTGTTACCTAGAGCGAGCAGGATTGCGCAGAGCATCATCGTCGTGGATGCTATGCCGAATGTGAGCAGTTCGATCCAACCCAGCAACGGGAATGCGCACAAGCATGCTGTGCCGCAGCCCGTTGCTGCCCAACCCAGCGGGGAAACAGAGGAAGTGAGGCAATGCCGGATTCGTGCAGTGGCTTGTCTGCATGCTTGGCCGAGCTGACGTGTGTGATGCGCAATTCCCCCGCTGTGCTTCGCCTCGGTTTTGTTGTCGTGGCCGTACTGACGTGTGTGATGCGCAATGGTGACGGATGGGCCGGTCATGGGCATGGTCCTTTCACGTGCTGACGGTGGGAGCCGGCACCTCTTCAAGAATCTCCTCAATGAGGCTTTCTTGGGTGATACCGTCGAAAATGGCTTCGGGGACCAGCATGATGCGGTGGGCAAGTATGGGCGTCGCAAGATCGTTGACGTCGTCTGGCACTACATAGTCGCGGCCGTCAGCGGCGGCCCAGATACGGGCGCAGCGTGCCAACGCAAGAGCACCTCGCATTGAGGAGCCTATGGAGATACTTTCGTGATGGCGGGTCGCTTCGACCAGACGCACAATGTATTCGTGGATGGCGTCGTCGATGTAAATGCCAGCAGTCATGAGGCGCAATTGCAGCACGTCATGGCTGGTGAGCACCGGGGAGACGGTTTGTGCGCGGTCGGGGATGTCGATTTGTTTGAGTATGTCGATAGACACCTGTTGGCTCGGGTATCCGATCGAGGTTCTGATAAGAAAGCGATCCATCTGGGCTTCGGGCAGCTTGTAGGTGCCGAGCTGATCGACCGGATTCTGCGTGGCGATGACGATGAACGGTTGAGGCACGTTATAGGTGGTGCCGTCCACGGTGACTTGCTGCTCTTCCATAACCTCCAACAGGGCGGATTGGGTTTTCGGCGAAGCGCGGTTGATTTCGTCAGCCAATACGAGAGATGCAAAGATCGGCCCTTTGCGGAACTCGAACTCGTGGTGCTCCTGATCGTATATAGTCACACCCACTACGTCCGAAGGCAGCAGATCTGGCGTGAACTGGATGCGCTTGAAGCTGGCGTCGATGGAATTGGCCAAAGCCCGTGCCAGCTGGGTTTTACCGGTGCCGGGATTGTCTTCAAGCAGCACATGTCCACCGGCCAGTAATGCGGTGACGCATTGTTTGATCGGTGTGGTCTTACCAGCCACTGCAATGGCGATGTTCTCGACCAGCGCATTGAATGACTGCTGAAAATAATGTATGTCGGGTGTTGCTTGGGCGGCAGTCTGAGCGAATGTTCCAGCATGAGAGGTTTTCGGACGCTGGGTTGCATGCGATATTGGCTTGAACTGTTGAAGACTGATATTCGTGTCGTCACAAGGGGCTTGGTGCTCTAACTCGGGTGGATAGAGAGTTTGTGCCAATTGGGTGTCGTCCGGCAGATATACGGCATGCGATATCCGAGTGGCGTCTGAAAGATATGTGGCGTCATCGATGGTGGGGTTCATGGTGTTCTCCTGCGGGGTAGTGGATTGAGTGAAGTCAGTGGACGTGAATGTGGCCGTAGCTGTGGCGGGTTTGGCATCGCGTGAGGGAATAAGAGTGGCTGTGACGGTGATCTCGTCAGCACTGTCTTTCTGATTGGATATATCGAAGCCAACAGTGCCGCCGGAACATCCGATGGTGTCTGCTGCGGCCCCGCTCAACTCGATGCGCTCGCACCCGGCGTTGCGATTATTACCCGGCGTGATTGTTACTGCTGGTATGTCGCCATCGGCAAGCTCAATGGATGGAGCATCGGGGTCACCCCAGATGGCCTTGGGTTCTGAAGTCCCGGATTCCGGGCTCCAGCCAGCTCTGTTATGTGCTTTGACCGTGGCCGTTACCAGGGTCCCGTCGGAGATGCTGTCGTTGTTGAAGATGAAGGATAGTTTGGTCGTTGTATTTCCGGTCTCTTTGGTCTGCAATACGCCCACGCCGCTGACCGTCACCATGTAATTGTCAACCTCACTGAAATCGCCATCTATCGGGCTCCAGGTGATGGCAGCTCTGGCATTGCCTCCTTCCACAGTGACATTCACGGGAGCTGTGGGAGTCTTGTCTGGAATGGCGGTGACGGCTGCGGAGGCCGCCGACCAGCCGACATCGTTGCGGGCGGAGAGAGTGAAAGAATATATCCTGCCGTTCTTCAAACCAGTGATTCGGCATCTGGTGGACGTGCCACAGGATTGCTCTCCGTTGCTGGCGCCGCTCCATCTCACCCGGTAGTCGGTAATGGGGCTGCCGTTGGCCGCACCTGCTGACCAATTAAGTGTCACCACACCATCCTGCGGGTCGCTGGCTATGGGAAAGAGCAGCGGAGCATCAGGCTTGTCGACTATGGAAAGGGTGATGGTGCCGGTGACTTCGCGTGCTGTGGCCGTAGTGCCGTCCCGCACGGTGACGAGCACCATGTTTGAAGAAGCTCCGATGTTGGGCGAGGCGCTGATGGTGATGGCTGTTGAAGAGCAGCTGGTTATCGTGATTTTCGCTGTGTCATCGGCTTGACATGCGGTAACGGTCAGTGGGGAATCAGGGAACGGATTGTAAGCGTTCTCCAACGGATTCACTGAGCCGGAGGAGCCGGCTTTGAGCTGCAATGTTGCGGCTGCAAGTCGTGCCAGTGGACGAGTGGATTCCACCACGCGAACCATCACGCCGGCATGCACCGTGCCCTTGCCGTATGTGATGTGCACGGGAATAGAGGCGGTGGCTCCGGCGGGCGCATTTTTGGACGCCGAGATATGCAGCTTGCCTGAGCTGGACAACGAGGACAAGATATGCTCCGAAGAGGTTCCGCCTGAGGAATAGACGTATCGTTTCTCGTCGTCATGGAGCCCTGGAGGCGTGTGGGTCAGCGCGGTCAGATCAATGGTTTTCGGTTCAGCGCCGGCCTCGATGTCAATGGTGGGTGAAGAAAAGGTGGGCGGTGGTGTTGTTCTGCCAAGTACCGTGATCGGCAGAGTGACCACGGCTGTATTGATGATTGCGGAGGCGTCGGGCCGGTTTCCATCCGTCACGGTGAAGGTGATTGAAGCTGGGCCGGCATAGTCTTTGATGGCGGTGAATTTCAGAGTTTTGCCATCGACGCGGAAATCGGTGTTGGACGCTTTGGTGGCGGTGATGGAATCGGCGCTTTCGAGGTACGGTTCTTTTCCGGCGCCTACACGCACATAGTCGTTGATATTGATGTGAACGGTCTGGCGCGCGTTGACTATGATTTCCGGTGCCTTGGGGCGCAGCATGGGTGGAAACACGCCATATGCCGGCACGTGAATAAAAGCAGTGGACGTGACATGGTGCGTGGTGTTGGTCACCGTATACGGCACGGCTCTCGCCTGCGAGGTCAAATCAACGGTGACGATGGTGGATGCGCTGCCTTCTCCGACTCTCGCATGCTCGGTGGCTGAGGGATGTATGGCCACTTCCAGTTCGCTGGCCGTGCCTGAAGGATTGGCGATCCATGGCGAGACGTCCACGTCCACGGATTGCTTGTCGATGGTGTCGGCGGCCGGCACGCGGCAGTCATAGGCGGCAGGTGGCTCGATGGGAGCGCTTGGATCTACGTTGACGGTGAGCGTGGCGGTATCTGCCAGTCCGGCCGTGTTGTACGCGGTATACGCGATATGTGCGGTGGTGGCATGCTCGGGTGTGGTGAATAGCAGCATATTGTTTTCCACCATCACATCGTCGATTCCCTGCGCTTCAACCGTCGTGCCGATGGTCAAATCGGTGTTATCCGCGGAGATGTCGTTGAGCGTTACCGGCACGCTGGCTGATGTATTGGGCCGTAGTGTGATGTCGTCATCGCGCGCATGGACGCTGGATTCCGATGCGCCCTGGAACACGCCCACCCGAATCTGTGCCTGCGCTCGCTGCCCGGTCCAATCCTCCACGGCATAGGAGAATATGTCGGTTCCGCAAGAGTCCGGATATGCCTCGTAAACCAGATAGTCGGAGCCGACTTCGGCAATGCGCCCTAGTTCCGGCGCTGTGTTGCCCAATCCCAGCAGCTGGTCATCGTCGCCATCCACGTCGATGCCGGTCAGCGTGATGGGAATGCGTACGGTTTGGCCTGCGGCTACTTGTGCTTCAGTGTTGTGCGGTGTGGGTGCGGCCTTGTTTCCAGCTTGGCTTTCATGCACGGTGATGATGACGATGCCGGATGCCGCATTGCCTGTATGGTCTTCAACGGTGTAGGTGACGGGGAAGACCCCCGCTTGGCTGGATGCCTGATATCGCACGATGCTGCCAGACGTGAACACCAGACCCGCGAAGGTGCTTTCGTCGTATTGCAGATTGTCTTTGAGCGTGATCGTAGTGCTGTCGGAGTATGTCACATGGTTAAGTACGTCTACTGATACGATGCCGCCAGTACGTACCTGGATGTTGATGTCACCTGCTGTGGGCGTGGAGCTTTCCGCCGCCAACGCCGGTGGATGCAACACAATGGTGCCTGTGGCGGTGCCAGCCGCATTGGCCACGTTGTAACGAATGGGAATGGGTTTGGACGGCACTTGGTGTGCTGTGACATACACGCGTTTATGGTCCACCAATCCGGCTTTGATGCCGGAGTCGGAAGGAACGTCCACCGAGGTTACGGATAGCACGCCACCCATAGGGTCGATGTCATTTGACAGAGGCTCCACAATCGCCGTATTGTCAGTGCCCAGCAGCGCCACATCGTTGGCCGCCACCGGTTTGGCTGTTGCTTTGGTTACGGGGTGCACATCCACGCGAGCCAAACCGGTGGCCGGTATCGAGCCTTGGAGTATGGTGTACGGCACATAGTAGGTGCCGGGTTTGGATGCCGTGAATGCAATGGACAAATCGGACGGGTGAGCGATTGTGGAAGCGCCGGACAGCGTATTCACATGGCTCAGCTGCATCGGCTGCGTGGAGGTGCCATGCACATAGGGCTTGAGCTCGATGACGGTATCCGTATCCGGGGTGGTGGCCACGGCTATTGGATCGATGACCGCGGGCAAGGTGTTCGCCGGTTTGACGGAGAAATACATGAACCCGGTGCCGGTGGCCATGCCGTCTGAGACGGTGATCTCCACTCCCACGCGGCCGGAGGTCATATCGCCGGCATTGAAGGTGATTTTGCCATCAGGCCGGGTGAAAACCTGCGCCTTATCGGTGTATTGCACGACTGCGGAAACCAAGGTAAGAGGATCCCCATCGGGATCAACGAAGCTGCCAAGCGCATTGGCGACGTAACTGGCCCCCTGCTCCACATTGATTTCAGATGGGGTGTCGGATTGCAACGGTGTATGGTTGTCTCCATCGTGCAGCGTTACCGTGACGTTGGCGGTCGAGGTCTGACCCCGACCGTCGGAGATATCGTAGGCGAACGTTACGGTTCCGGCCGATGCTGCGGAAGCATCAAGCTGCAGATACCGCCCGGCATAGATTGGCGAGACGGTGACGTCGCCTCCTTGGGGCGCGCCTACTCTGATGATGTTCAATACCGAGCAGTCAGTCTGTTCGTCATTGCGCAATACATCAAGAATCTGCTCGGATCCAGCGCGAGCTCCGAATGCGTCATCCTCGGCTTTGATGTCACCGGATTGCTCGGAGCAGGTTTCCGAGAAATCCTGATGGTTGGTGGCGGAATCCTCGTTCCGCTGGGTACTGTCATGGTGCTGCGTCTGAATCTGGTTCCATTGCATGGCGATGACCGCAGTGCTGTCATCTGGATTCCAGACATTGCCCTCGATCACATCGTTAAGCACCGCAACCCGATGATTGGTGCGGAACACCAGTTCAGAGGTGGCTTGTATCGATTCAAGCGTTTGGAATGCGATATGTGCACTATCGGGAGTACAGGTTCTGATGTAATTGCGAGCCTGTTGGCTCCATGCCGCGTATATGCACCCATTCACGGAAACCGGACGAGCCGCCTGGCTCGTGCCGCCAGTCAAGTGGAATATCGGTTTGGCGGTGGAAGAAAGTCGTACTATTGCGAGCCCGCGTGGAGATGAGGCTGCCACCCAATCGTTCTGATTGCCGTCAACGGGCGGACTCTGGAGCGTGAGTGTATCTGAGGCTTCGATGGTGGTCTGCCCGGAGGCGTGAATGATGGTATTGCCCGATGAGATTACTGGAACGCCGCCGATGACGGTGAAGCTATCGACTGCTCGTGGCTGCCCATCCGTCAAGGATTCAAGCTGCTTGATCTGGGAACTATTCGGGCTGTCCAACCGAAATACCACGCCGTCACGGGGGCGGTATCCATAGACCGCTCCATCGTGGGTGACTACGATGCGGCCTCCTGTGCCGAGTCTCATGCGCGGGCTATCGACGGAAGGCGACACCGCATCGAGTTCGTCGGACGATCCGACCCATACGTTGCCGGTGTTCTCGTTGATAAAGGCAACGGTGCTTCCGCCTACTGAGGCAGTGGTATGTGCCTTGAGGCTGGTCTGCATACTGGTACTGAGCGTGGAAGATGCAATGGCTGAAGCCTTGGTGGGCTCGGCCAAAATGGTGGTGCCGTTATGCTGTGCGATGTCGAATCGGGGTGAAGACGAGACGACGCTTGCATCAGCCTCACGGTTCTTGACGTTGAAACGGGCGGCTTTCTGATTGGCGAGCGACGTGACCCATACGGTGCCGTCATCCAGTTGCACATGATGACGTGTGACGATGCTGATCATGACCGCCCCGGCAATCAGCACAGTGAGTATAAGCAGCGTGAATGCAGGAACCGCCCACGTGTAGTTGTCGGAGTGCGGATGGCCGTGCCTGGCATTCCTGATGCGATGAAAGTCAGTATGCGATTGGGATGACGTGCCCATGATTCTCCTTTGAATCTTTGCCATTGTGTGCTGCCCCATTGCAGCTGCTATATGCGAGACTCACCTGAATGGTGGTGGATCCGGTGATGCTATCCATGCGTGGCAGCACGGCACAGACAAACACCAGACACACGGTGACCGCTGTGGTCGCAACCCCGGCCGCGATAATGGTTGGTTTGACCCACCGGCGCTGGGTCCGCTCGTTATGAAGGTCGGGTTCTCGAGGACGGCGTAGATGAGCAATCTCCTTGGGATATGGCGGTATGCCATCAACCGTAAGAGGTGTGATCCGGCCGAAGAACGCATGCTGGGCGTGCTGCATGGCTCGCGCGAATTCGAGCGCGGAATAATACCGCAGATCAGGATTCTTGGCGAGGGACTTGCGCAGTATCTGTTCGATGTTTGTCGGCACGTCGGCACGGTTGATGCGGGGCAGCGGTTGGTTGAGAATCAGACGAATCAACTCTGATTGCGTGTGTGGATGATATTCATGTTGATAGGGTGAGCAGCCGACGAGTAGCGCGTATAGTGTGGCTCCCAATGAATAGATATCTGCTCGTTCGGCTCCATTGCCCATATGCAGCAGCACTTCGGGAGGTGCCCAAGGAGGGGAACATCCGGTTTCGGTGTGGTCATACGCGTCAGTGGATATGCCGAAATCACTCAGTGCCGGCAGGCCTTGCCCGGTGATGAGAATATTGCTGGGCTTGATATCGTGGTGAATGATGTTGCTGCGGTGGGCGGTACCGAGCGCTCCAGCCAATTTGATTCCTAAGTCCAATACCTGAGCACATGTCAAGGAACGGGATTTCATCAAAGGTTCGTAAGTACCGCCTGGCGCATATTCGAGAATCATATAGCCGTGACCGTCGGCGGTGACGTCGGCGTGATACAACGTCAGAATGTAGGGATGCTCAGAGAGCCGGACCATGGCGGCGTTTTCCCGATGGAACTGGGCGGCGATGCCACAGTCCAATGTCTGATTGCTGACCTTTACCGCCACTGGATGAGCGGACGTATGTAGGCGGTATAGGTACACCGTTGCGGTGGTGCCTGTGCCAAGTGTCCGCACGAAATCGTATCCCGACAGGCGCGGCGGTGCATGCGAAATGATAGCCATGAGAGCCCCCAAAATTATCCTCATTGATACAGTTCCCCAACTTGTGTGATCGAGAATACCGTTAAGAATACCGGCCAATTGAATATGCCGGTACATATCTTCCGTTTGTTTCCACGCGGGCTAATCTTGAACGTATGACTACGCAATGGAACCCAGACGAACTGTTGGACGGCATCGCCCAAGACGGCAAGGCGAGGCTGGTAACAGGTGCGCCCGGAGCCGGTAAAACTGAGTTTGCTTTGTCCGTACTCACGGCAGGGCTTCGACGTTTTGGCGGTGCCGGGGCGGTGATGGTCGTGCCCGGTCGTGTCGTCGCGGATTTGCTGGGCAATCGAGTGATTCGTGACATGGGCTCGTCTGTACAGGCCAGGCCGGTCACCACGTTGGGGGCTGTGGCTTTTCGTGTGATTGCGGCATCCAGGGCCGCATCTGGATTGCCCTTGCCAAGATTGCTGAATGGTGCCGAACAGGATGCACTGCTGCGGCAGGTGATGGCCGTGCATATGGCGCATGCTGCTGCTGGCGACGATTGCGCAATCTGTGCGTTGCTTAGGGAATACTTTGCCCAAGCCGATTGGGCCAGTCTGGTGCAGGATGCCGATGGAGCAGTGCCCGGAGGTTCGACCAGCGCCGATGTCTTCGCCCGTGGAATTTCAGACGCGTTCATCGCCCAGCTGCGCGATATGTTGGCGCGCTTGGACGAACTGGGCGTGAATCCTTCTGGGGAGGCCGCCTTGTTGGCGGACGTTGCGCAGGATGCGCGTCTGCTGGTACAGTGGCGCTTGGCGTTTGCCTTGCGTAGAGAATATATCGCCGCGCAGAGTGCGGCATCTGAGGGGCAATACCGTTTGGATGCCTCATATCTGCTGGTGGCGGGCGCTCGGGAAATACATGATGCTATGGCAAGCGGCCGTTCGGAGGAACAATCCGATTCGTGGTTGGCATCACGAGGATTGCCTCAGCTGCTGGTTGTGGATGATGCCCAAGACATCACCCTGGCCGGCATGAGGTTCCTTGAAGAGCTGAATCACGCCGGTACTGCCATAGTGCTGGTGGGAAACCCGGACGAGGCGGTGCAGACCTTCCGCGGTTCGTACCCCGAATACCTGATGAGGCAAGCGGTGACGGGACCGATGCAGGCCGTGGAGATGACATTGCCCAGCGCGGATTTCGCAAGCGGTGAGACTTATGCCTCGCTGGTCGCCTCTCGCGTATCCCTATCGATTCCTTCCGAAGAGGACGAGCCGTTGCCTCTTGCTCGTAGGCCTGGCAAGCTGGTGTCCGCGCTGGATACCGGTGCTGATATCCCCTCGGATGATGGCACTGTGCAGACTGGATTGTATCGTTCCGCGCGCGAAGAGCTTGACGATGTGGTGTGGCGCATGAAGCGCGCACATCTCGATCACCATATCCAGTGGAATGATATGGTCGTCATCGCTCATGACAATGCCACTGTGCGTACATACGGGGAGCGGCTGAGGCGCGATGGCGTGCCTGTCCGATACTCGTCGGTTACCCGCCCGCTGAACAGTGAATCGTTCGTACAGGGGCTGTTCGCCTTGATTGAGTTGGCCCGGTTGCGCGCTGAAGGTGTAGCCTCCTGCACCATGAGTCTCGCCGAGACCGCTTCCTATGTTCGTACACGAGTGTCCACGGTGATGAACGGGCCGTTGGTGACGGCTGGGGCCAAACCCGGGCAAGGGCGGCCTGCACGGTTGGCGCCAATCGAATCCGCCATGGCGGCATTGGAATCCCTGGCGCCGATAGCGGGGAATAAGGCGTCATTGCATGGGCTGATTTCCTCGTGGGAGACGTTGCGAGAATCGTCCGTTGACGGTCATGAGCGAGTTGTCGTAGACGATAGCATTATCGGTTTTAGCGCTGATGCCGATTTGGCATTCGGTGCCGATGCGCTGTATGTGATGCTTGCCTTTGACGATGCGCAGGCTCCTGCCGAGAATGTATTGGACGCTATCACCGCAGTGCTTGGCGCCGACCCGCAGGCTCGCGCCTTCACGAATCTATGGACGCTGGTCGGCAAGATATCTCGAGGGTTGAGCAATTTGCCTCCGGAGCAGCGTAGCAGGCCAAGTTATGCGCTCGCCGTTGCGTGGAATGCCGCGGCAATCACACCTGTATGGCAGAAATTGGCATTGGCGAACACACCAGATGGGCGTGCGGCCAATGACCGACTTGATGTTGCTATGAGGCTGTTCCAATTCGCTGAAGATTCCACCGCCAGTCGGGACATCATGGGGTTCATAGCGCAGGTGCGTGCCATGCAGGTACAGGCCGATTCGCTGGCTCATATTGGGCCAGTGGAAAATGCAGTGACGTTGACCACTCCGGCTGGTACCGCAGGGCGGCATTGGCAGTATGCCTGGTTGCCGTCTCTTCAACAGGATGTATGGCCCAATCTTGCCGGCCGCAACACCATGTTCGGTGGTGAGGATCTGGCGGAACTCGTGTTGCGAGGCACCTTGAACACCGCCGATGCCGCTGGCCATGATCCCCAATTCATTGCGGTGCTATCCAGTGAGAAGAAAAGTTTCCTGGTGGCGTTGACCAGAGCGTGCCGTTCCGTTACCGTCAGTGCCGTATGGAACGACGACCTCAGCCCATCGGACTTCCTGTTCGGATATATGCCGGAATACTATCCGCGGGATAAGCAGCGGGCATGGTTTACGGACGTGGGGGAGCAGACCAGCGAATCAGGGCTTGATTTATCTGGATTGGATGGCGACCCACGCGGATTGGTGACCGCAGCGCGCGTGATTGTGGCGACTTCGGAACCTGACTCGAGCGAAGCTCGTGATGCGGCTGAAACGCTCGCAGTGTTGGCTGAAAATGGCATAGCCGCCGCTAATCCTGACAACTGGGCGTTCGCCTCGGCCTTATCAAGACGAGACACATCGTCTGCCGTATCGCCCGCGTCTGGCAGCAAGCAGACGGAAGATGATGAGCGTACGTCAGGCGATGATCACGCACCTCTCGTTACGTTATCGCCTTCGGCGGTGGACGGTCTCTGGGCTTGCCCGGTGTGCTGGCTGTTGGAGCACCAATTTGCAGGGCCTCAACCCGGCTCGGTGAACGCAGGGTTCGGCACCCTTATCCACGCGGTCGCACAGCAGGGCAGCGAAGAGGGACTGGATCGTCTCGACTCCGATGAGTCGGCACGCAATGCCATGGGGATAAGCGATGCGTCATCAGTGCAGCAGCGCATCGAAGCCGTGACCAAGCGCATGATTGTCATCTATCAGGAACAGCGCCCGGATCCCGAATCGATCGCGGATACTCGGGAACGCTACACCGCCAAGCGCAAAGATGACTCCGCCGCCGATATCCTGGCCAACATCGCCAGCTATTTTGTGCTCAGCGGCACCAATACCGATGCCTATTTAGACAAGAATGTCGGCAAATTCGAGATTGGCACGTTGACCAAGGCCGATTGCGAATTGTCGTTCGCCGCGCGATTCGACCTGCATGACATTGTGGCTGCTTATAACGCATTGCCTGGTATAAGGCCAGTAGACCGCGATACCTTGGCCAGCATGATGGGCTTCCTAGTGGGCGGATGGCCGTCAGGTATGCGTAACGATCTGACCGTGCGCTTGTCCGGTCGCATCGATCGCATGGAAACCCGTATACTTGCGGATGGCAGTGAGAACATTCGCTTGATTGACTACAAAACCGGTGCGGCACCCACCGTCAAGCAGATATTCAACGACTTGCAGTTGGTGTGTTATCAGCTGGGGCTGGTCTTTCCCGAAGAGGGGCTGCGAGGGAGCGCAGCATTGGCTAATGCCCCTCGTATCGGGCAGAGCGCGCTATTCCATGTGGCATACAACGATGCGCCGGCCAGAAGCTATGCTCCGGAAGGCGTGTTCCAGCCGCCGCTCTTTACCAACGGGTCGCTGAATGCCGAGCCGTTCACCGACCGCGCATGGTATAAGGATCCCGCCAAATTCTTCGATATGCCGATACCGGATTCAGCTACGCCGCCTGCAGGCGTGGATACCGAGACCTGGAAGCAGTTCGTCTCGCTGACCGGCACCCAAGCATTGTGGTCGCTGACAATGATCGCCCGTGTATTCTACGCGGCCGCGGCCAGCCGGTCGTCCGTCATCAACGCCCACCCGCAGGCAACGCATGTGGCTTATTGCCGTATGACCGGCGTCTGCCCGGCCTGTGCAGGCAAGCTCGATACCGTGTTTGAAACGAGGCAGGCATGAGCGCTTTTATTCCCAGCGTAGAACAGGCGGACATCATCAACGCTCCCGCTCAGGCTGACATACTGGTGGTGGCCGGAGCCGGCTCTGGCAAAACCTTTACGATGACCCAGCGCATCATCGCGCTCATCAACCGCGGTGTTGCGCCGGAACGCATACTGGGCCTCACCTTTACCCGCAAAGCTGCCGGAGAGTTGCTCGAGCGTGTATCCGCAGCGGTATCGCGCGAAGATTCTCCTGCAGCACAGGGCGCTCAGACTCCTGGCGCCTCAACTCCCAACTTCGACAGGGCGTTCCTGAAACCAGCCATTTTTACCTATGATGCCTTCTTCCAAACCATCGTGCGCCAATATGGTCTGTTGGTTGGTTTCGATCAGAATACTCAGCCACTCAGCGAGGCTGGAGCGCTCCAGCTCGCCACTGAAGTCATCGATGAGCATATGGATCAGGCTCTGAGCGAGGATTTGGGCGCATTCACCAGTCTTGCCGGAAGCGTGCTGGCATTATCCGGTGCAATCGGCAGTGCCATGATTGGTTCCGGCTGCACCGGATTCGATGAGGCTGTGGAACGCGTGCGTCAGTGGGACTCGGCTTTCGTCGACGCGCTTCGCCTCGCTCTTGAGAACGAGGACATTCCCGATATCGAGCCGACCATTCCCAAGATCAAGCGACTCAAAAAAGACAGCGACACCGATTGGCAGGCGAAGCTGGACGACAGGGCGCAGCGGTTGCATGCGCGCTGTGCCTACCATTGTGCACAACTGTTGGAAATCACGCGCAAGCGCGAAGTGCTGCTGCAATTGGTCGAGGCCTACGCACAAGCCAAACGCCAGAAGAACATGGCGGAATTCTCTGATTTCACCATTGCGGCATATCAGCTCATCGAGCGATTCCCCTCCATCGGAGAGCGTACGCGGTGTCGCTACAGTCATGTGCTGCTCGACGAATACCAGGACACCTCCACCACGCAGGCGGCACTGCTTGCCGCATTGTTCCATGTGAATAACTCCGAAAGGTGCGCGGTCAACGCCGTGGGCGATCCGTTCCAGTCCATCTATGCTTGGCGAGGAGCCAGCCCGGGTGCGTTCCGCATGTTCCAACGTGACTTTCATATGCCAGCGGAGTCCAAGCCATTCCCTCTTTCGGTCACACGCCGTAACAGTCGCATCGTGCTTGAAGCGGCCAACGATCTGACGCTGCCGTTGCGTTCGCGCCCTGCCCGTCCCTCCAGTTCGTTGATGCGCGAGGTCGACGTATCCTCGCTTGACCCCATGCCCGACGCGCCTGAAGGCACGCTTGGTGTGCTGGGATTGGCCACTGCGGGGCAGGAAATCGATGCCGTAGTGCGCTTCTGCAAGGCCGCCATCGCGCGGTATCGCGATGCCGGGGCCGCGCAGGAGGCGCCGGTCGCCGTGCTGTTCCGGTCCAAATCCCATATGCCCGAGTATCAGGAGGTATTGGAGAAGGCCGGTCTCACCACGTTTGTGGTCGGATATTCCGCTCTGCTGGAGCGCCCAGAAATCCGCGATGTGCTGGCATTGCTGCACGTCGTTGCCGACCATACCGATACCGGAGCGTTGATGCGGTTGCTCGCCACTCCACGGTTCGGTCTTTCTTCGGATGACCTGACCGCACTGGCCTGTGCCGCCGAAGCGCAGAATATGGAGCAACGGTTCCGGGCTTTGGTGCAGGCCGGTGTGGCTCCTGCTGATACGCCGAGGTCGCAATGGGGTGCCGTGGTTCGCGAACATCGCGATCAGGTGGCCAATGCAGTGTTTTTGCCGGATCTGCTGATGCAGGATAATTCCAGTGTGAGGTTGGATCAGCTCAGTGCTTACGGTAGACATGCCGTCGAACAGGTTGTGGAGGCACTGCGTCAGGTGCACGATATGGTCGGCCGGTCAATCACAGATGTGATTCGTGCGGCCATCGAGGCGTTGAATCTCGATATCGATACCGTGCTTGCCGGTGCTTTGCGAGACCCGCAGCATCGTGTCAATCCATCGCTGGCCCGCATGCCCATGGACTCCATTGTGGATTTGGTGGACACCTATACGCAAGAGATCGCTGTTGAACAGACGCCCACATTACGTGGATTCATGGCATGGGTGGATCATCTTGCCACTGTGGAAGACGAGGCTGCCAAACTGCCTGGCTCTCCGGTGGATGTGGAATTGATGACCGTGCACCAATCCAAGGGATTGGAATGGGATGCGGTTGCCGTAGTGGGGCTTAATGCCGGAGGATTTCCCAGCAATCAGGGGGATCACCTCAAAGTCGTGCTGGATGACAACCATCCCGGTGGCACTGAACAAGGCCAATGGACAGCTCCCGAATACCACGAGAGCGCGGATTCGTGGTTGACCAGCCCTGTGGCCGTACCGGTGCCCGTACGAGCCGATGCCGGAATCCTGCCGCGATTCCCTCATGACGCCGATGTGCATGGCGATCCCATTGACTCGTTGCGGAATCTCGACGACGTGGAACTCATCGATGATGAGGTGTTCGGCTCCATGCGCGAATTCGGCGATGGCGTGGAAGAGGTGAATCCGCAAAGCTGGTACCTGACCCAGTCCGAGGAATATGGCCGCAGACTGCACGCTGACGAACGCCGTCTGGCATACGTGGCGCTTACCCGCGCCCGCAACGACGCCTTGCTGACCTATTGCCGCTATACCGGCGAATCCAGCCGCGATTGCACGAACGTGCCGAAGGGGTCTCGCGCCGCAAGCCCGTCCAACTTCTGGCTTGAGGTGCATGACGCGTTGCATGGCCACGACCATGCAATCGAAGCTCAGGCATACGTGGAAGGTCTGGGATCCGAAGTGGCGCTGGTCTCGCCCCAGGGTGATCCCATTGATCCTCCCGAAGGCTTCATCGTGGGGGAGAACGCCGAACAGTACTGTGATGCTGTGGTTGGCGACGCATGGCGTACGCCGCTGGAACAGACCTCCGGCCGGAATGCATTGCCATGGCCGGCGTCATTGGGCGAAGACACCGCGGAACATCTGACCCGCGGTCTCGCCTTGGTGCGTAATGCCATCAACGGAAAGCGCAACGCAAAAGACGACGGCCACAACCCGGCCGGTCCATTGCTGCAACGTGCGCAATTGCTGGTCGATGACGATGATCTCATGACCGGCACATTGGAGGGTGCGGCACTCGACAGGGCCGTCAAAGCCAAAGCCCAGCGCATTCTGGCTGCGGGACGTCAGAACGTCACCAGCTTGCAGGCGCGGGTGGGTGGTATGAGCCAACAGGAGGAGCGCTCCTACTGGCGCAGCGTGATACGGCCCATCCCTCGCGTGTCCTCGCCGGCTGCCGAAGCGGGCACACGCTTCCACGACTGGGCCGAGCGTTTCATCAATGCCGGTAAGCCAGATGAGGCCGCATCGTCGGTTGATTCCAGCGCCGCCGAAATCATTACCACCGGCAATGGCGTATCCCGCAGCGACCTATTGGCCGACCTGAACGCCATCGACCAACAATCCGTACCGGTCTGCGACCGGAACCTCATGATATGGCAGCACCGTCTGGCCTCGTCTTCATGGGCGCAACGCACCCCGGTATGGGCCGAACGCTCAATCGTGGTGGATGTGCCGGAAGTCGGCATCGTGAACGGCAAATTGGACGCGGTGTTCCTCGGCGGAATCAATCCAGCCGATACCTCCAAACGGTACACCGTGGTCGATTGGAAAACCGGTCATCGGCCTACCAAGCCGGATGATGTGGAGCGTAAACTCGCTCAGCTCGACATGTATCGGTTACTGCTCGCCGCGGTCGAGGGCGTGGAATTGGACAGTATCGACGCCACTCTCTACTATGTCAGTGAGCCTGATGAAGGCTTGCGCGAGCTTCATGCCCGCGCGAAAACCAAACAGGAAATCCTTACCGAGTTGAGCTCCGGGATCCCCGAACAATCTGACAACGACTGAGTCGCAAGGCTCATGACCTGTACTCCAGCTGGCCGGCGTGACGAGCGCGTGCCCGACAGTGTGGGTCCGCGGTTGAAACGCACCGCGTGACGTTGCTCGGGCACCGCTACCCTCGGAAGGCACGTGTGGGCGGGCGCACGTGCCGAACAACGCACCAGTAAGGAGTTGCACGTGTCTACGGCTCGCGCTGTATCCAAGTCGTCTGCCACCCATTCGCCGTACCAGCGGCTGTTCTCGCTGCCCGGAACCAAAGCGTTCTGCATATCCGGGGCGGTGGCCCGTCTGCCAATCTCCATGATGAGCCTTGGCATTGTGCTGGCACTCAATCATTTGTACGATAACTGGACGATTGCCGGCACCATGAGCGCTGCCTATGTGCTCGCCATGAGCTGTGTCACCCCGTTCTACGCGCGCGCTTTCGACCGATTCGGCCAGGCCCGTGTCGGCCGTCTTGCACTCGCCGTGCAAATCGTCGCCATGCTGGTCTTCGCCTTCGCAGCGCTGATACGAGTGCCGATTCCACTGTTGTTCGTATTGGCCATCATCATGGGTCTGACCCAGTTCTCCTTTGGCGCCTTGGTCAGAACCCGCTGGTCATATGCGTTGCGCGGTGCCGAAGATGGCGAGCAACTACTCAACACCGCTTACGCCATGGAAGCGGCCATCGATGAGATTGTATTTATCCTCGGCCCGATCCTGGCCGCGTGGTTGGCCACCTCGGTGCACCCGGTTTCTCAGCTGTTTGTGCCAATCATGGCTTGCGGCATAGGCGGCACCGTGTTCTTCTCACTGAGATCCACCCAACCGCCGGTCATCGTGGAACAGGTCACTGTGGCTGCCGCCGACAATGGCCATCCAACACCAAGCGATGACGCCGATCAGCTGACGCTCCGCCAGCTCAAACGCAGCGGAGCCAAGCCCAAGAGTGTGTTGCTCTATGCCGGTGTGTTGCCTCTGCTGGCCGTGTTCATCGTATTCAACATGAGCTTTACCTCCTTTGACGTGTCGATCACCGCCACGATGAAATCCATGGGGCTAGAGCCTTTCCTCGGCCTGCAGCTGGCCATGTTCGCAGTCGGCTCCTGCATCGGAGCACTGGTTTTCGGCTCGCGGAAGATCAAGGGTTCCCATTGGGCACATATGGTGATGTTCCTCAGCCTGTTGACTGTGGGATACGTGTTCTTCCGCCTGACCATGGACAACCTCATCCTGTTGGGCGCCATGGAGATTCTGGCCGGACTTGTGGTCTCGCCAACATTCGCCACCGGCAACCTCATCGTCAAGGATTTGGTGCCGCCCGAATCCCTGACCGAAGGCCTGAGCTGGGTGACCACCGCAGGCACGGTCGGTACATCAATCGGCTCATCCGTGGCTGGCATTGTGCTCGACGCCTCCAGCCCGCATGTCGGCATGATGCTGCCGTTCCTATTCACGCTGGCTTCAGTACCGCTGGCCTTGGCTGGTTGGACGCTGGCCAAACGGCGTGTGTAGATGGACGCGGGTATTGGCGCGAGGCCTTGCTGGTGATAGGCTGATTGCCGGTTGAATAACAGCGTTAACAAGAAGCAGGGAGTACGAATGATCAAGGTTTCGGTGGTCGGTGCCAAAGGACGTATGGGCTCGTATGTGGTCGAAGCAGTGAACAACGCCGCAGACACACAGCTGGCGCTTGCTTTGGACGCCGGCGACGACCTGACCCGAATCGCCCCCGACAACACTGATGTCGTGGTCGAGTTCACGGTACCGTCCGTCAGCCTGAACAACGTACTTACCCTGATTGGCCAAGGCGTGGATGTGGTGGTCGGCACCACTGGCTGGACTGATGAGAAGCTCGCCCAGGTCAAGGAAGCCATCGCGGGCGGGCCCAAGCCCGAAACCCAGAAGGTGTTCATCGCCCCCAACTTCGCGATTTCCGCTGTGCTGGCCGACTACTTTGCCACCAAGGCCGCCAGATACTTCGAATCCGCGGAAGTCATCGAACTGCACCACCCCACCAAGGTGGACGCCCCCTCTGGCACCGCCATCCACACTGCCCATGGCATCGCCGAAGCGCGCAAGGCCGCCGGTATGGCTCCCGTGCCGGATGCCACCGAAACCGACGGCGGCTCACGCGGTCAGGTGGTCGACGGCATTCACGTGCATGCCGTGCGTCTGCGCGGCCTCAACGCCCATGAGGAAGTGTTGTTCGGCAACGCCGGCGAGCAACTCACCATTCGTGCCGATAGCTTCGACCGCACCAGCTTCATGCCGGGCGTGCTGCTTGCCGTTCGCAAGCTCGCCACTGACGCCCCTGTTGGCCTGACTATCGGCCTCGATCACTTCCTTGATCTGTAAGCCGGCGGTAGTCGCCAGTCAAGACGTGACGAACGATTGACTGGCGACTGCTGGCCATAATGGTACGTAACATAAGAGTCCACATTGGGAAGTACGGTGAACACTATGAGTGAGCATGACATGCATCTTCTTGACCCAGCGCCTTTTGGCCGCATTTTGCCGGCTATGGTAACCCCTATGAAATCCGACGGCAGTGTCGATTTCGATGCTGCGCAGAAGCTCGCCAAGCAGCTCGTCGCCGATGGTGCGGATGGTCTGGTGGTCAATGGCACCACTGGTGAATCGCCGGTCACCCACATGGACGAGAAGGTTAATCTGGTCAAGGCGGTCAAGGAAGTCGTTGACGTTCCGGTGATTTCCGGTGCTGGATCCAATGACACGGCTCATACCGTGCGTATGGTCGAGCAGACTCAGGAAGCGGGCGCCGATGCGGTGCTCGTCGTCATGCCCTATTATTCCCGCCCCTCGCAGGACGGTATCGTCGGCCATTACAAGGCCGTCGACGAATCCGCCGAAAAGCCGATTATCGTCTATGACGTTCCCGGCCGTACCGGCTTGAAGGTCAAGGTCAACACTTACGACCGTTTGGCCGAACTCGAACACGTCAAGGCTGTCAAGGACGCCACCGGCGATCTTGCAGCCGCAGTGGAGAAGCAGCAGCGCACCGGCCTCGCCTGGTATTCCGGCGATGACGGCTTGTTCCTGCCGTTCCTTTCCATTGGCGCCGTCGGCATCATTTCGGTGATTGCCCATGTCGCCTCCAACCCCATGCAGCAGCTTGTCCAGGCATTTGATCGAGGCGACATCACCACCGCCCGCCGTCTTGCCAATCAGCTTGCCCCGCTTGTCCACGCGCTCAATGGCGACGGCTATCAGGCCGTCATGGCCAAGGCCGCGCTGAAGGTCAGAGGAGTTATTCCCTCCACCACCATGCGCCTGCCGAATATCGGCCCCGATGCCGCTCAGCTCGACAAGGCTGAAGAGGGCATGCGCGCCGCCGGACTGCTCTAAGCCCCTGCATACGGGTTGCCATCCCGCCGCTTCCGCATGACAGAGCGGAAGCAACACTCAAGAAAACAATTAAGAAGTTATGGCAACAGAACAGAAGAAAACAAAGACAGCCAAAAGCTCCAACTCTCGTCGTCGCGGTTCCGCCCGCAACAGCAAGGCCAACGGTTCCAACAGCCGCACGCCGTCTCGTAAGATCAACGCCACCCAGCAGGCCACCGCTCCCCAGCAGGATGCCGTGCTGATTGCCCCGCCGAAGTACCGCAAGGGCTCCATGCGCATCACGCCGCTCGGCGGCTTGGGCGAAATCGGCCGCAACATGAACGTGATCGAATACAACGGTCACCTGCTGCTTATCGACTGCGGCGTGCTCTTCCCTGAAGAGGAGCAGCCGGGTGTCGATCTCATCCTGCCTGATTTCAGCTACATCAAGAACCGTCTCGACAAGGTTGACGCCCTGGTGCTCACCCACGGCCATGAAGACCACATCGGTGGCGTGCCTTACCTGCTGAAGCTGCGCCCGGATATTCCACTGATTGGTTCCAAACTGACTCTTGCCTTTGTGGACGCCAAGTGCAAGGAACACCGCCAGAACCCCACCAAGGTGGAGGTCTCCGGCCGCGACAAGCTCAAGGTGGGTCCGTTCGACCTCGAATTCGTCAACGTCACCCACTCCATCCCGGATGCCCTGGCCGTTTACGTCAAGACCCCAGCCGGCTCCCTGATTGACACGGGCGACATCAAGCTCGACCAGCTGCCGCTCGATCACCGCATCACCGATCTCGTGGAGTTCGGCAAGATCGGCGAAAAGGGTGTGGATCTTTTGATGATGGATTCCACCAACGCCGAGGTTCCTGGCTTCGTCAAGCCGGAGACCTCCATTGGTCCGGCTCTTGACCAGGCATTTGCGCAGGCTACCCGCAAGATCATCGTCGCCAGCTTCTCCTCCCATGTGCACCGCGTGCAGCAGGTGGTGGATGCCGCCCACAAGTACGGCCGCAAGGTCGTGTTTGTCGGCCGTTCGATGGTGCGCAACATGTCCATCGCTGCCGATCTTGGATATCTGCACATTCCTGAAGGCACCGTTGTGGACCTCAAGAAGGCCAACGACATTCAGGACGACAAGCTCGTCTACATGTGCACCGGCTCCCAAGGTGAGCCGATGGCCGCCCTTGGCCGTATCGCCGACGGCAACCACCGTGACATCCATATCAATGAGTTCGACACGGTGATTCTCGCCAGCTCCTTGATTCCGGGTAACGAGCACGGCGTCTACAAGGTCATCAACAAGCTGGTGCAGCTCGGCGCCAAGGTCGTCAACCGCGACAATGCCGCCGTGCACGTGTCCGGTCACTGCAATGAGGGCGAGCTGCTGTACATGTACAACATCGTCAAGCCCAAGTGCGCCATGCCTATCCACGGCGAAAACCGCCATCTGGTGGCCAACGGACTGATTGCCGTCAAGACCGGTGTCGACCCGCAGAACGTGGTGCTGGCCGAGGACGGCGACGTGGTCGACCTGTATCACGGCAAGGCCGCAGTCGTCGGCTCCGTGCCGTGCGGCTACGTGTACGTCGATGGCGATTCGGTTGGCGAGCTGACCGATGACGAACTCGAGAAGCGCCGCATCCTTGGTACTGAAGGCTTCGTCTCCGCGTTCGTGGTGGTCGATACCGATAACCACGAGGTCGTTACCGGCCCGAAGATCTACCTGAATGCCGTGGCAGAGGACGAAAGCGAGTTCGACAAGGTGCGTCACCAGATTGCCGAACAGCTGAACGACGCGATGATGCAGGGCACTCGCGACACCTACAAGCTGCAGCAGATTATGCGTCGTACACTCGGCGGATGGGTTGCCCGTCAGCTTCACCGTAAGCCGATGATCGTGCCTGTCGTGGCCGACATCGCTCAAGACGTCGAAATCGTAGACAACAACTGATCAGGATTATCCAGGGACGACCGTAAGGAGTAATTGAAGTCATGCCCGGTTCCAATCTCACTCGTGTCGAGGCCGAAGCACGCAAGGCCATCGTTGAGGCACCGATTCACTATCATGTCGACCTTGACCTGACGGTTGGCCCGAAGAACTTCGGTTCCAAGGCGCTGATCTGCTTCAATGCGAAGCCTGGTTCATCGACATTCCTTGACCTGATTGCCGATGAGGTCACCGCCATCGAGCTCAATGGCAAGTCTCTGGACCCGGCTACGGCGTTCCAGGACAACCGCATTGAGCTTACGGATCTGAAGGAAAAGAACGAGGTCACCGTCGAGGCGCTGTGCCGCTACTCCAACACCGGCGAAGGCCTGCACCGTTCGGTCGACCCGTCCGATGGCAACATCTACCTGTACTCCCAGTTCGAGGTGCCGGATGCCCGCCGCGTCTACGCCGTGTTCGACCAACCTGACCTGAAGGCCACCTTCGATTTCAAGGTGCTCGCTCCCGCCAGCTGGATCGTCACCTCCAACATGCCGGTCGCCACCATCGAGGACGATCCGCGCGAAACCCTGGATGGCACACTTGGCGATAAGCCGAACGAAAGCACCCGCCTCTGGGACTTCCAGCCGACCCCGGTGATGAGCTCCTACCTGACCGCCATCTGCGCCGGCCCGTACGCCGAATGGCACACCGAATACCTTAACGAGGATGGCCGTACCGTGCCGATGGCCCAGTACTGCCGCCAGTCCCTGGCCGAGGCCTTCTCCAAGGACGTCGATTATCTGTTCGACATCACCAAGAAGGGCTTCGCGTTCTACGCCAAGACCTGGGGCGTGCCTTATCCGTACGCCAAGTTCGACCAGATCTACGTGCCTGAATACAACGCGGGCGCCATGGAGAACATCGGCATGGTCACCATCCGCGACTCCTACGTGTTCGAGTCCAAGGTGACCGATGCGCTGGCCGAGCGCCGCGTGGTCACCGTGCTGCACGAGCTGGCTCACATGTGGTTTGGCGACTACGTGACCATGAAGTGGTGGAATGACCTGTGGCTCAACGAGTCCTTCGCGGAGTTCACCTCCACGCTGGCCACCGCCGAGGCCACCGAATGGCACGATGCCTGGGCCACCTTCTGCTCCGGCGAGAAGAGCTGGGCGCTGCGTCAGGATCAGCTGCCCACCACGCACCCGATCGTCGCCCCGATCAACGACCTCAACGACACCTACGTCAACTTCGACGGCATCACCTATGCCAAGGGTGCGTCCGTCTTGAAACAGCTTGTGTTCTACGTGGGCCGTGAGCGCTTCTTCGAAGGCATCCACAACTACCTCATCCGCCATGCCTATTCCAACGCCACGCTGGCCGACCTGCTGGGCGAGCTGGAGAAGACCTCCGGCCGTGACCTGAAGGCCTGGAGCGCCAAGTGGCTCGAGGAATCCGGCATCAACACGATCGCCGCCGATATTAAGGCGAATGCCAACGGCACCATCGCCGAGCTCAAGCTCACCCAGAGCGCCCCGGCCGAGCACCCGGTGCTGCGCCCGCATCGTCTGGCCATCGGTTTCTACAACGAAGATGCCGAGACCGGCAAGATCGTGCGCACTGAACAGTTCGAGCTCGATGTGGACGGCGAGACCACCATCGTCGAAGCCGCGGCCGGCAAGCAGCGCCCGGCCTTCGTGCTGATTAACGACGATGACCTGACCTACACCAAGATTCGCTTCGATGCCGAGTCTCAGGCCTTCGCCGAAGCCAACCTGCAGCGTTTCGACGATGCTCTGGCCCGCGCCGTGACCTGGCTCGCCTTCTGGGATATGACCCGTGACGGCGAATTCCCGGCCGAACGCTTCGTGGACATGACCCTGCGTCTGCTGGCCACGGAAACCGAATCCACCACCTTCCGCTATGCACTGGCCTGCATGAGCACCACCGCCCACCACTATGTGGCCCCCGCACGTCGCGAGGAGGTGCTGCGCCACGTGGCCGCCGAGCTGTGGACGCTGACTAACGCCGCCGAAGCCGGTTCGGACACCCAGTTCCAGCTTGCCACCGCGTACCTGGGCTATGGCGAAGAGGGTGACGCGACATTCGCCGCCAATGCGCGTGGTCTGCTGGACGGTACCGTGACGCTGGACGGTCTGGATATCGACAACAACTTCACATGGACCATCGTCCAGTCGCTCACCTCCGTCAACGAGATGACCAACGAGGACGTGGACGCGCAGCTTGCCAAGAAGGACACCACTGAAAACCGTGAGTTCGCTTACGGCGCTCGCGCTTCGATGGCCACGGTTGAGGCCAAGGAATGGGCTTGGGATCAGGCGCTGCACAACGACGAACTGACCAACTCCCAGCTTGAGGCCGTGGCCCGTGGCTTCTCCACCACTCCGCGAGCCGATTTGGTCGAGCCGTTTGCCGCCAAGTATTTCGAGACCGTTGACTGGGTCTGGGCCAACAAGACCTATCACATGGCCGAGGCGTTGCTCAACGGCCTGTACCCGGGCTACGCCGATCCCGCCACGCTGACCAAGCTTGGTGACGCCTGGCTTGAGGAACACATTGCCGCCGACAACGCCCTGAAGCGTCTGATCGTCGAAAACGTGGCCTCCTCCCACCGCACCCTCAAGGTCCGCGAATACAACGAGGCCCTCTGATTTCTGGCTCCCCTCTCTGAGGGGAGCCCCTTCCGCGAGGAACCTCGTCCACATTCCAACATAAAACCCGCAACCAATCCCCAACAGCGTATTCTCACTCAAGGCCGGCAATGTACCGGTCGACGAGCGGAAGGATACGTGGAATGATTGCGGGTTTTGCTGCGCTGAGGGCCGTTCAGTGGGGTGTTTCCTCGGTTTGGTCGAGGTTTTGCTTCGCTGGTGACTGCTCAGTGGGGTGTTTCCTCGGTTTGGTCGAGGTTTTGCTTCGCTGGTGACTGCTCAGTGGGGTGTTTCCTCGGTTTGGTCGAGGTTTTGCTTCGCTGGTGACTGCTCAGTGGGGTGCATCCTCAATCGGCTCGAGGTTTTGCTTCGCTGAGGGGCTGTGAGCGGGGTGAATTTTCGACTGGTTCGTGGTTTTGCCTCGCTGAGGGTTGTTCAGTGGGGTGTTTCCTCGGTTGATCCGATGATTTGCTTCGCTGATGGACCCCCGGCGCAGATTCCGTGGCGGTTTTTCGTTGGGTTGGTGTTTGGGGTGGAGCGTAGCGACTACGATGGTGCGGGTAACGCGATACAAGGAGTGGAACTTCATTATGCCGAACATGTTTGGAACCGATGGCGTACGAGGACTGGCCAATAGGGATTTGACCGCACGACTGGCGCTGGATCTGGGCGACGCCGCCGTGCGTGTGCTCGGTGACGCCGGTACGCAGGACGACCAGCCCGAGGGCCGCCGCCGTGCGCTGGTGGGCCGTGATACCCGAGTTTCCGGAGATTTCCTCGCTTCCGCGCTGTCCGCAGGCATGTCTGCCGGCGGCTTCGACGTGATCGATGCCGGCATCATCCCCACTCCTGGCGTGGCCTACCTGACTAGCGTGCTCAACGTCGAAATGGGTGCCGTGATTTCCGCCTCCCACAACCCGATGCCCGACAACGGCATCAAGTTCTTCGCACGCGGCGGCTTCAAGCTGCCCGACCAGAAGGAAGACGACATCGAGGCCGTGCTCGGCCAGGACTGGGACCGCCCGACCGGTGCCGGCGTGGGCCGCGTGAGCCACGACCAGACCACCGCCACCAACCTGTACATCGACCATCTGGTGGCCACCATCGCTCCGCTGAACGATGACAAAACCCAGCCCAAGCCGCTCAAGGGCCTGAAGATCGTGGCCGACTGCGCCAACGGCGCCACTTCCGTGGTGGCTCCCGAAGCCCTGCGCCGTGCCGGTGCGGACGTCATCGTGATCAACGCCTCGCCGGACGGCTACAACATCAACAAGAACGCCGGCTCCACCCACCCCGAGCAGCTGCAGGCTATGGTCAAAGCCACCGATGCTGTGATGGGCGTAGCTTTCGACGGTGACGCCGATCGCTGCCTGGCAGTGGACGAAGACGGCAACATGGTCAACGGCGATCAGATCATGGGCATCCTCGCCCGCGCCAAGCAGCGTGAAGGCAAGCTCAACCACGACACCCTCGTGGTCACCGTGATGAGCAACCTCGGTCTGAAGCTCGCCCTGAAAGACATGGGCATCAAGACCGTGGAAACCGGCGTGGGTGATCGCTACGTGCTGGAAGAAATGCTCAAGGGCGATTACTCCCTCGGCGGCGAACAGTCCGGCCATGTGATCAACCGTGAGTTCGCCACCACCGGCGACGGCACCCTTACTGCCCTGACCCTGTGCAATGAGGTCGTCAAGTCCGGCAAGAGCCTCAAGGAACTTGCCGCAGACTTCCCGCAACTGCCGCAGACCCTCATCAATGTGCCGAACGTCGACAAGAAGGCCGCCGCCACCAATAAGCGCATCCAGGAAGCCGTGGCCCACGAGGAACAGCTGCTGGGCGACTCCGGCCGCGTGCTGCTGCGTCCCTCCGGCACCGAGCCGCTCGTGCGCGTGATGGCCGAGGCCGCCACCCAGGCCTACGCCGACGAAGTCTGCACCCGCCTCGCCAAGATCGTGGCCGAAGAACTGGCGCTATAACACACCACGGCTTTGCTCCCGCTGGCGGGAGCTGTCAGCCGCAGGCTGACTGAGGATGGTTGATGAGGCTGAACCGCATGGAACCACCCTCAGTCTCATTCCATTCGACAGCTCCCGCCAGCGGGAGCAGCAAAGGAAAACACATGTTTGGGAAAAACGCCAAAGTAGACTTGGAACTTAATCGCGATATCGAACGTCTGATTAAATCCGGCGGCAAAGAACAGATTCTGCCCATCGTGCAGGCTGGTGAACCAGTGCTGCGCCAGCAGACCGTGGCCTACAATGGCCAACTTTCCAAGCGCACGCTTGCCAAACTCATCGACACCATGCACACCACCATGCTCGAAGCGCCTGGAGTGGGCTTGGCCGCCACGCAGATCGGGCTCGGATTGGCGCTTGCCGTAGTCGAGGACCATGTGCGTGACGATGAGGACGATCCGCGTGAAATCGCCGAATTCCCTTTCCATGTGATCATCAACCCCAAGTACACGCCGGTGGGGGAGAAGACCACTAGCTTCTTCGAGGGATGCCTGAGCTTTGATGGCTATCAGGCCGTGCGTAAGCGCTGGCTTGACATCACCGCTGAATGGGACGATGAAGACGGCAAACATCACAGCGAACAGCTGCACGGCTGGCCCGCGCGCATCTTCCAGCACGAGACCGATCACCTGAGCGGCGAACTATACATCGACAAGGCCGAAATCCGTTCGCTGACCACCAGTGAAAATCTCGAAGACCTCTGGTGCGACGACCCGGTACCCACAGAGGCCGCCGAAGAACTTGGTTTTGCATTATGACCGATTCCGCCTGGCTTGAGACCGCCAAAGATGACATCGCTCAGTGGGCGATGGTCATGACCAAGGACGCGGATGATAAGCCCATTGATTGGCGGTGGGTACGTTCGCTTGACCTGTTTGGCGGACTTGGCCACGCGGCCGGTGACAATCCGGCCCCTCAAGCCATCCATGATGCACTCAAAGCCGACTACGCCGTGCGCGATCGCTTGGAGCCGATCATCGCGCAATGCAACACCGCATTCATGACTGACTTTGATCGAATCATCGCATCCTACCGTCTGCCACGCGCACTGGCTTATGTCAATCGGCGATTGAACGACACCATCAACACCTTGCTTGATGCGGGGGAGCGCCGGCACCTGTGGAAGGTAAGTCGTGAACGGCAGGGGAGAGGCATGGCAGCGGTGCTCAAGCCGTATTCCAGCGCCACAGCAGATTCCAATCAAGGCACACTTGATGCCGAGGCTGAAGGTGCGGACGGTTTTGCCGGCACTGTGGATATCGCCCTCGACGATATTCAAGACCGCTCCGCGGCGATTCTCAACGCCAGAGCCGAACGGCGCAGGGCCAAGCGTGAGCAAAGCCACGCGGGTAGGGTGGATATGGCTCGTGCCAACCTCTCCGGTGCAACGGCACCGGGTGGGAGCGTCACCTTGTTTAGCAATGACTCGTCAAGTTCTGGTGCCGCCGCGCATAAGCCCAAATCGGATTGGCGTGATGCCTACCTGCCGGGCCGCGACGTGGACATGGTGATGGGCATCGACATCGAAACCACCGGTACCGATCCGGCTCGCGACTACATCATCGATGTCGGCTTTGAATTTATGAACATGGTCAGTCCGCGCCCAGCCGATGCCGCGAACGGCTATGCGTATGAGCAGGGCTACTACGATGCCGGTGACGCCTATGGCCAGTCTCGCCTTGACTTCGGTGTTCCCCCGGCCAATGCGGCTCTCGGCAACGAACTCATTCGCAAACTCACCGGTATCGATGTGCGAGACCGCAGCAGCAAGGCCGGTCATCGGCTTTTCGATGAATGGCCGGAAGCCCAGACCGGTCTGCTCGCGCGCCTGACCCAGCAGCCATATGTGGCGCACAATGCCACCTTCGAACACAGCTGGTTCATGCTAAATGTCGCCGGATACGCCGAAGCCTATCGCGCCGGTCGCATCACCATCATCGACACCCTGCCCATGAGCAGGCAATGGGATCCTGGCTCAGTGCCCAACGATGAACACCCCTATGGTGATAACACCCTTGATGCTTATGCCAAGCGTCAGGGAGCGCTTGATTCAGCCCATAACGAACGGCATCTTGGACTGGAAGACACGCATATCATGCTGGTGGCCATGAAACACCATCTCGCAACCCTCAAGGCGCAGGGGCAGGGCCCGTGGGGTCCGGGCGGCAGAAGCGGCGTGGGCGGCAAATCATGCGGTCGTAAGTGGTGAGTACACTACTGACTTCGTGAGTGAATATCAGGACAGCCGACAGCAGCGCGAAAACCGCCGCCGCACCATCGTGCGCGTGGTGTGCATCGTCGTGGCTGTTGCCATGCTTGGCTCCTTGATTGTCCCTGCTATCTATGCAGGTCTTTGACGTTGCCTTCGTGCATTTGCGCCTGCGGTTGAGCGCGTCTGATGCAGAAGGAGTGACGAGAAAAGCCTGCTGATCGGCTGCAGAAACACTCTTACGACATCACAACATCGCGGTGCCAGAACCATTACGGAATGTGCGAAGGCTGTCAACGAGGACGCGACATCCAAGAAAACTCGAAGTATCAACAGTTAAGGTAAGACACGATGGCAGAATTTGACTTTACCCAGGCGATTGGCGAAGCTCGCGCCAAGTACGATTCCATCGCCAAGGCGTTGGATGTGGACCGTCTCAAAGCGGATATCAAGGATCTTGAGGCGCAGGCGGCGGCTCCGGGATTGTGGGACAACCCTGACAACGCACAGAAAATCACCAGTAAGCTCTCCGCAGCGGAATCGCAGCTCAAGCGTCTGACTTCCGCATCCCAGCGCATCGACGACGTGGAGACGCTCGTTGAGCTCGGCCAAGAGGAACAGGATCAGGAATCCCTGGACGAGGCGCAGAACGAGATCGGCGAGATTCAGAAGGATCTCGACCAAATGGAGATACAGACCCTGCTTGACGGCGAATACGACGAACGTTCCGCCGTGGTGACCATCCGCTCCGGCGCGGGTGGCGTGGATGCCGCCGACTTCGCGCAGATGCTGCTGCGCATGTACCTGCGCTACTGCGAGCGCAACGGCTTCAAGGCCAAGGTCATGGACACCTCCTACGCCGAAGAGGCCGGCATCAAGTCCGCCACGTTCCAGGTGGACGCCCCTTATGCATATGGCCGACTGTCTGTGGAAGGCGGCACTCACCGTCTGGTGCGTATCTCCCCGTTCGACAATCAGGGCCGCCGCCAGACCAGCTTCGCCGCTGTGGAAGTGGTGCCTCTGGTTGAGGCCACCGATCACGTTGACATTCCGGACACGGATATCCGTGTGGACACCTACTGCTCCTCCGGCCCCGGCGGCCAGGGGGTGAACACCACGTACTCCGCCGTGCGCATCACCCACTTGCCCACCGGCATCGTGGTCACCATGCAGGACGAGCGCTCGCAGATTCAGAACCGCGCCTCCGCCATGGCCGTGCTCCAGTCCCGATTGCTGGTGCTGCGACATGAGGAAGAGGCCAAGAAGAAGAAGGAGCTCGCCGGAGACATCAAGGCCAGCTGGGGCGATCAGATGCGTTCCTACGTGCTGCATCCCTACCAGATGGTCAAGGATCTGCGTACCGGTTACGAGACCAGCCAGACCCAGGCCGTGTTCGATGGTGACATCAACAACTTCATCGAAGCCGGCATCCGCTGGCGTCATGAACAGCGTCGTGCTGCCGAGAACGAGGAGTAATCATGGCTTTGATTGCATTGGACGATGTGTCCAAGATTTACCCCAAGGGTACTCGGCCCGCGCTTGATGGCATCAACCTCAGCATAGAGCGTGGCGACTTCGTGTTCCTGGTGGGCGCATCCGGATCCGGTAAAACCACGCTGCTGAGCCTGCTGTTGCGCGAGGAGGAGGCCACCAGCGGTGAGATTCGTGTGGCCGGCAACGACTTGCGCCGTATCGCCAACCGTCAGGTGCCGCATTACCGCCGTACGCTGGGCTTCGTGTTCCAGGACTACAAGCTGCTCAACAACAAAACCGTGTGGGAGAACGTGGCGTTCGCGCTCGAGGTGATCGGTACCCGCCGTTCCACCATTAAGTCTTTGGTGCCCAAGGTGCTGGACACCGTGGGTCTTACCGGCAAAGAGAAGAACTATCCGCATGAGCTGTCCGGTGGCGAGCAGCAGCGCGTGGCCATCGCCCGTGCGTATGTGAACCACCCGCAGATCCTGTTGGCCGACGAGCCCACCGGCAACCTTGATCCGACCACATCGCTGGGCATTATGGAGGTGTTGGACGCCATCAACCGTACTGGCACCACCATCGTGATGGCCACACATAACGAAGAGATCGTCAATTCGATGCGCAAGCGCGTTGTCGAACTGCACGGTGGCAAGATCGTGCGTGATGAGGCCCACGGTTCCTACGATTCCGCCCTGTACTTCCCCGATGCCGAGGCCGAAGCTAAATTCGGCAGGGCCAACCACATCCCCGATGCCCAGACCAACGCCATCGCCGCGCCGGAGGAGGGCGAGCCGTCCGAAGGCATCGCACGTCTGGCCAATTCCGTGCATTCCGGGCGAACCGGCCGCTACGGTGAGACTTTTGCGCCGTTGGAAGACACGTTGACATGGGGCAAGGGCCTGACTTTGGACGAGCAGGCTGCATCCCTCGAAGCCACCCAGGCTTTCGATTCGTTGCATCCCGAGGAAAGTGTCAGCAGTACGACAGTCGAGGTTTCCGAAACGCTCGCAGTGCCGGAGACGCCCGCTGCCGGTGAGATACCTGAGCAGCAGTCCGTCGGCGACGGCGAAGGGACGAACCAGGCCGAGCCCTCGTCAGTGCAAGTAGACGAGGTGCCTATGCCGCCGGCTCCGCCAGCCCCACCTGCGCCGCCGAGCGCCGAATCCCAGAGTGCAACCAGCGAAGGCAAGGAGGAGTAGCCCATGCGTATGCGATTCATCCTGTCTGAAACAGGAACCAATCTGAGGCGTAACCTGTCCATGCTGCTCTCGCTCATGCTGGTCACGTTCATCTCATTCCTGTTCATCGGCGCTTCCGTGCTTACTCAGGCCCAGATCACCAAGGCCAAGGGCGATTGGTATGACAAGGTCGAAGTCGTGGTTTGGCTGTGCCCGGATGGTACGAGCCAGTCCGCCAACTGCGCATCCGGTAAGTCGCCGTCTGCGGCCGAAATCACAGCACTGCAGAAGACCATCCGCGACGAGCTCAACGATGTGGTGTCCAACATCAACTATGTGAGCAAGCAGGACTTCTACAACAACACCTTCACCAAGCAGTACCCGAATGGCGAATTCCAAGGTCGCACGCTGACTGCCGACGACATGCAGGATTCCCTGTGGCTGAAGCTCAAGGACCCCACCAAGTATCAGGTGGTCGCCGAAGTGCTCTCCAGTAAGGAAGGCGTGGAAGACGTCACCGATCAGCGGCAGATCTTCGATCCCGTATTCGCCATTCTGAATCGCGCCACTGCGGTCACGGCCGTTCTGGCAGGCGTAATGGTGTTGGTGGCCATCCTGCTGACCGGTACTACGATTCGCATGTCCGCAGCATCCAGACGCACTGAAACCGAAATCATGCGGTACGTGGGTGCCTCGAACTGGACGATTCGTCTGCCCTTCATCTTGGAAGGCGCCATCGCTTCCGGTATCGGTTCGATACTCTCCTGCGTGATGTTGTCGGTAATCGTGCATGTGTTCATCACCGGGTGGTTGGCTCAATCGGTGACTTGGATTCCGTACGTGAATCAGATGACCGTGCTGCTGATTTCCCCGTTCCTGGTCGTGGGGGCGGTGCTGCTTTCGGTGATTGCCTCCACCATTTCTCTGCGACGGTACCTTCGCGCGTAAGACGTATCATACTCACTGCGGGTGGCGTTCCCAGATTCGCATGTTATGGTGTGGTCTATTGCGACGGAAAGGATTTATATGACTAAGGCGAAAACGATGAGGCCAGTGTTGGCTACATGCGCGGCCAGCGCCATATGCGTGGCCGGGCTGCTGGCCAGCCCTGTTCAGCCGGCGCAGGCAAACACCTATTCGAATTTGGTCAATGCGCAGAGCCAGCATGCCGCATCCGTGCAGCGTGAAGCCCAGCTCAAGCAGCAGCTAGCCGGTGCGAGCACCGAACTGGCCGACAAGATCATGGAATTGGATGATCTGACCAACAACAAGATCGTCGCCGCGCAGGATAAAGTCACTCAGGCCAATGCCGACGCCGCCACGGCTCAGGAAGAAGCCGATGCCGCTGCCTCAAGACTGGAAGCCGCGCAGAAGGACAAGGAAGATCTCGAGGCGCAGATCGAGAAAACCGGTAAGGACTACGACGACGCCCATGCCGCTGTGGCCCAATTGGCCCGTGAAGAGCAGCATGGTTCCGATGCCTCGGAGATTATGAGCGTGGTCACTGGTGCCTCGAGTACCAAGGACTTCGTCAACTCGATGCAGTCGCGTGACGCACTGTCTCGTAACGAGGCTAATGCTGCCTCCTCGGCGGCCACCGAGCTTAATACCTCGATGAACCGCAGCGAGCGTCTGGACGCGATCGAGAAGCAGATCGCCACACTGAAGACCCAGGCCGACAACAAGGCCGCCGCGGCTCAGAGCGCCGCGGAAACCGCGCAAAATGAGCGTGGTGCTCTGGAACAGTTGCGCCAGGAGGGCGAAGCCAGGCGCAATGAACTGACCGGCATGGTGTCCAGCCTGAAGTCCCAGTCGGCGAAGCAGGCCGCGCAGACCGTGCTGATCGCTTCTCAGGTGGACTCCTACAACCAGCAGTACATCAAGGAACAGGCAACCGCCAACGGCCAGGTCAGCAGCGGCCAGCAGAGCACTGGTGGTTCGGCCGCACCTGCTCCTTCCGCACCTGCTCCGTCCGCTCCCTCCGGTGGCAGCACGTCTGCCGGCGGAAGCACGGGACAGGGCACCTCGAACGGTGATGTCGGCAACCGGTATGTGGCCGGCCAATGCACGTGGTATGCGTACAACCGGCGTAAGGCAATGGGCATCGGCACGCCATCGTTCCTGCACAATGGCGGCCAGTGGTACATTTACGCTCCCCAATACGGTTTGCGGGTGGATCACAGCCCGCAGGTTGGCGCGGCTCTCTCCTTCCCGCCGGGTGTGGCTGGCGCTGATGGCTACTACGGTCACGTGGCCGTGGTGGAAGCCGTGTACGGCAACTCGATTATGATTTCCGAAATGAACGTCAAGGGCGAGTTCATCGTCAGCCAGCGCGTTCTGTACAATCCCGGTCAGTACTGGTACGTTCACTGATCCGGCTGTACCGAATTACGTTATGCAAGGCCCCGTCTGGGGCCTTGTTCGTATGTGCAGACGGTTCATGATATTCTCATATGTTGCGTTGCACCCACGAAAGGAGGGAACCCATGCCCAAGGAGGCCGGCGAAAAGCTGATCGTGCAGAATAAGAAGGCCCGGCACGACTACGCCATCGAAGACAAGTATGAGGCCGGATTGGCGTTGACCGGCACTGAGGTCAAGTCATTGCGCGAAGGCCGCGCGTCTCTGGCCGAGGCGTTCGTTTCCATCGATCGCCGTGGAGAGATGTGGCTTGAGGGGGCGAATATCCCTGAATACCTGAACGGCACATGGAACAATCATGCGCCCAAGCGCAAGCGTAAGCTGTTGCTGCATCGCGTGCAGATCACGAAGCTCGCTCGCGGCATCGAGGCCAAGGGATACACGATTGTGCCGTTGAGCCTGTATTTCAAGGACGGTCGCGTCAAAGCGGAAATCGCCCTTGCCCGAGGCAAGAGGGAATTCGACAAGCGTCAGGCTCTACGTGAGGAGCAGGACAAGCGCGAGGCCCTGCGCGCCATGCGCTATGCCAACATGCGTCACTGATTTGTCCACGTTGCGGACTTTTTCGTCCATGATTAACGCTTTGGTAGCATGACGCTCCTAATCTCTGGAGCCATCTGGGAAACATACCCGCCCAGCTGACTATCCGGAGAGAGGAAATCCAATGTCTCTAAGCAAGGGAATACAATCCGCTGCGGCCGCAGCTCTGAGTGTCGCCATGCTGATCGCCGTGGCCGCCTGCGGCACGAGCGATAGCGCGGACACTGCATCCAAAGCTGCTGATTCCAAAGATTCATCCAGCACGTCCAGCACGCAAGGCTTCGACACCAGCGGCATCAAGAAAGACGATGAGATCGCCGCGCTGCTGCCCGATTCCGTGGCCGGCGACGGCACGCTGACCGTCGGCACCGATACTTCCTATGCCCCGGCCGAGTTCCTGGCCGAGGACGGCAGGACCCCGGTCGGCTTTGATGTCGACCTGTCCAAGGCGCTGGCCGCAGTGTTCGGACTGAAGGAAAACACCGTCTCCTCCACGTTCGATTCGATTATCCCGTCCGTCGGCTCCAAGTACGACATCGGCATCTCCTCCTTCACCGTGACCAAGGAGCGCATGGAGGCCGTGGACTTCGTGACCTACTTCAAGGCCGGTTCCACGTTTGTGGTGCAGAAGGGCAACCCGAAGAAGATCGATACCTCCAACCTGTGCGGCGTGAAGGTGGCTGTGCAGACCGGTACCACCCAGGAAGAGGAAGTCAACAAGGATAACGAGCAGTGCAAGGCGGACGGTAAGGATGCCATCGACATCCAGTCCTCCAAGCTGCAGACCGATGTGACCACCGCCGTGGCTTCCGGTAAGGCTGATATCTTCTACGCCGATACGCCGGTTGCCGGCTACGCCATCAAGCAGACCGGTGATACGCTCGAGGTCCTCGGCGAGGATGTTGGCGTGACCCCTGAGGCCGTGGCTGTCAAGAAGGGCGATTCCAAGACCGCCGAAGCCGTGCAGAAGGCCATCCAGAAGCTGATGGATGATGGCACGTATAAGAAGATCCTCGACACGTGGGGTGTCTCTTCCGGCGCCGTCGACAAGGCCGAGATCAATCCGTCCGTCGAATAGTTTCGGTTACTATGAGGACTCCCGTTGCTCTGCGGCGGGAGTCTATTTGTATATGTATGCACTGTGGTGTATAAATATACCTAACCGTTGATCGTTGCCGCATAAGCGGCGTAAGAGAGAAGAAGAAACGATTATGCAGTCCACCAAACTGAAGTCCATGATGGCCATGGCGCTGAGCTCGGCCATGCTGTTCGCCACCGCCGCTTGCGGCACCTCCGACAAGGCCGATGCCGGTACGGACTCCGCCAAGGGTTCCGATGCCGCCACCATCACCAGCTACGATGTCAGCTCCGTGAAGAAGGACGACGCCATCGCCGCCCTGCTGCCCGAATCCGTGACCAAGGACGGCAAGCTCACCATCGGCACCAATCCTTCCTACGCCCCGGCCGAATTCCTCGACGCTGACGGCAAGACCCAGATCGGCTATGACATGGACCTCGCCCGTGCGCTGGGCAACATCTTCGGTTTGGACACCGAAATCGTCTCCTCCAACTTCGACACCATCATCCCGGCCATCGGCACCAAATATGACCTCGGCATCGCCGCGTTCACCATCACCAAGGAACGTATGCAGTCCGTGGACTTCGTCTCCTACTTCACCGCCGGCATGGGCTACGCGGTGGCCAAAGGCAACCCCAAGAACGTGAACCCGGATGACCTGTGCGGCCTGAACGTCGCCGTCGAGACCGGCACCGTCGAGGAGGACGCCATCAACGAGACCGCCAAGCAGTGCAAGGCGGACGGCAAGAAGGACATTACCATCCAGTCCTCCAAGCAGCAGACCGACGCCACCACCGCCGTGGTGACCGGCAAGGCCGACGTGTTCTTCGCCGATTCCCCGGTGGTCGGCTACGCCATCGCCCAGACCGAGGGCCAGCTGGAACAGCTCGGCAAGGACTTCGACTCCGTGCCGAACGCCATCGCCATCAAGAAGGGCGATTCCCAGACCACCGATGCCGTGCAGAAGGCCATGCAGAAGCTCATGGACGACGGCACCTACGGCAAGATTCTCCAGCACTGGGGTGTGGAATCCGGCGCTCTGGACAAGGCCGAGATCAACCCGTCCGTCGACTGAGCGTACACAGCGGTCAATCAGCATCAAGCAATCCAGATGGGGCGTACTGTATGTAACACAGGCGCCCCATCCGTGCACTAAGGTTCAACGCTAGTTGCAACTATCGCAGCCCAGGCTGCCCAAAGACACCCAAGGAACCAAACTATGGCGAAGAAAAAAGTCGACGGCGAAGGATTGAACATCCCCAACCGCATCAAGGCGCTGCCGGTCAAGCGCCCCGGCCCGATTGTGGCCGCCGTGATTGTGGTGCTGTTCGCCGCGATGCTTATTCAGGGCATGATCACCAATCCGCGATTGGATTGGCCCACGGTCTGGAAGTACCTATTCAACGAGAACGTACTTGAAGGTATCCGGTACACGCTCACCCTGACCGTGATTTCCATGGTCGTGGCCATCATCCTGTCGGTGATTCTCGCCATTATGCGCAAGTCCATCAATCCGGTGCTGCGCGGCGTCAGCTGGTTCTTCATCTGGTTCTTCCGCGGTACGCCTGTGTACACGCAGCTCATCTTCTGGGGTCTGTTCGCCGTGCTGATTCCAAAAATCAGCCTTGGCATTCCCTTTACCTCAGTGGAATTCTGGAGCATCGACTCCAACGTGGTGGTCACCGCATTCAATGCGGCATGGATTGGCTTGGCCCTGAACGAGGCCGCCTACCTGTCCGAAATCGTGCGCGCCGGTCTTGAAGCCGTGGATCCCGGCCAGACTGAGGCCGCCAAGGCGCTGGGCATGAACCGCACACTTATCATGCGTCGTATTGTGCTGCCGCAGGCCATGCGCATCATCATCCCGCCCACCGGCAACGAGACCATCGGCATGCTGAAGACCACCTTGCTGGTCACCGCCGTGCCGTTCACCCTCGAACTGCAGTTTGCCACCAACGCCATCGCCAACCGTATCTACAAGCCGATTCCACTGCTGATCGTGGCCTGCTTCTGGTATCTGCTGATTACCTCCATCCTTATGGTGTGCCAGTCCCGCCTCGAAGCGCACTTCGGCAAGGGCTTCGATGCCCGACCGGTGGGCACCAAGGGCAAGCAGGCGCCATTGCCGGGTAAGACCGACGGTGAGCCGAAGGATGACGTGGACAAGCTCAACCAGACCACATTTGTCGGATTGAATGCATAAGGCGGGAGTGCGATTATGACTATGAATGACATCACCAGTGTTGTCCCAGCCGTGCACAAGGCGGCTGACGGTTCCGTGATTCCCGCTGTCAAGGCGGTGCAGGTGCACAAGGCCTTCGGCCCACTGCATGTGCTCAAGGGCATCGATCTGACCGTTATGCCCGGTACCGTGACGGTGATTCTGGGACCCTCTGGTTCCGGCAAGTCCACATTCCTACGCCTGATCAACCAGCTGGAGACTTTGACCGGCGGTTCGATCGAGGTGGACGGCGAACTCATCGGATACAAGCATGTGACCAAGAACGGTCAGGATGTGCTGCAGACTCTGGATGACAAGGAGATCGCTGCGCAGCGTTCCCGCTTGGGCATGGTGTTCCAGCGCTTCAACCTGTTCCCGCACATGACCGCCCTCGAAAACGTGATGGAAGCTCCGGTGCATGTGCAGCACAAGTCCAAGAGTGAAGCACGCGCACTGGCCGAAGCCGAGTTGCAGCGCGTCGGTCTGGGCGATCGTATGGATTACTACCCGTCACAGCTTTCCGGTGGCCAGCAGCAGCGTGTGGCCATCGCCCGTGCTCTGGCCATGAAGCCGGAAATCATGCTGTTCGACGAGCCGACTTCCGCCCTTGACCCCGAGCTGGTGGGCGAAGTGCTCAATGTGATGCTTTCCTTGGCCAAGGAGGGTATGACGATGGTGTGCGTGACGCACGAGATCGGCTTTGCACGTGAGGTCGCCGATCAGATTGTGTTTATGGATGGTGGTGTGGTCGTGGAGAAAGGCGGCCCCGAAATCATCGACAATCCGACCGAACCGAGGTTCAAAGACTTCCTGCAGCACGTGCTGTAGTCCGCACTCTGGCTCCCCCCCCTGAAGAGGGGAACCGTTTTTTGCGCCCCCGTTGGCGGGGGCTGTCATGCAACGCATAACTGGGGGTGGTTCCTCTGATATGGCGGGAACCCCCCCCCAGTCGGCTCCGCCAACAGCCCCCGCCAGCGGGGGCACGGCTAGGGCCCCGCATGTTCCAATCCTGCAAAGGCGGCGGGTTGGATTCGCTTCAGGCAATGTTTGTCCGCTAGGCTGGTGAGCCATGTGTGGAATCGTTGGATATGCGGGAAATGTGGAAACGGCGTGCGGCAAGCCCTTGGAGGTCTGTCTGCAAGGCTTGGAACGTCTGGAATACCGAGGATATGATTCAGCCGGCGTGGCGCTGACCGCATCTGGCATGGATAAAGTGACCGTGCGCAAGAAGGCCGGTCGTCTGAAGAATCTGGTCGAAGACATCGAATGTAAGCCAATGCCGCTGGCCACCGTGGGTATCGGCCATACGCGTTGGGCCACCAACGGCGAGCCGAGCGATGTGAACGCACATCCGCATACTAGTATGGACGGCAAAGTCGCCATCATTCACAACGGCATCATCGAGAACGCCTCCCAGCTGCGCCTTGATCTGCAGGCCGAGGGCTACCGATTCGCCTCCGCCACGGATACCGAAGTGGCCGCCAAGCTGCTGGGCAAAATCGTGGACAAGATCATTGCGGAAGAGGGCAAGCCGAACCTGTTCAAGGCAGTGCGCCGCATGGCCCGCATGTTGGAGGGCGCATTCACCATTCTGGCCACCGACTGCCGTCAGCCGGATATCGTGGTCGGCGCCCGTCATGATTCTCCGCTGGTTGTGGGCCTTGGCGATGGCGAGAACTTCCTCGGCTCCGATGTGGCCGCATTCGTGGCATATACCAAGCGCGCCATGGAAGTCGATCAGGATCAGGCCGTGTGCGTATCCGCCGATAAGGTCATTGTTACCGACTTCGACGGCAATGTGATTGAGAATCCGAAGACCTACACCGTGGACTGGGACGCCTCGGCCGCCGAAAAGGGTGGCTGGGATTCCTTTATGGACAAGGAAATCCACGAGGATCCGGCCGCCGTGCAGCGCACGCTGCTGGGCCGTTTCGACCCAAACGGCGACATCACCCTCGATGAGGTGCGCATCGACCAGCATGACTTTAAGGCCATTGACAAGATCATCGTCGTGGCCTGCGGCACCGCCAGCTATGCCGGTCAGGTGGCCAAGTACGCCATCGAACACTGGGTGCGTATCCCAGTGGAAATCGAACTCGCGCACGAATTCCGTTACCGCGACCCGATTCTGACCCCGCGTACGCTCGTGGTGGCCATCTCTCAGTCCGGTGAAACCATGGATACGCTGATGGCCCTGCGCCACGCGCGCGAACAAGGCTCCAAAGTGCTGGCCATCTGCAACACGCAGGGTGCTTCCATTCCTCGCGAATCCGACGCCGTGCTCTACACGCACGCCGGCCCGGAAGTCGCCGTTGCCTCCACCAAGGCCTTCGTGGCGCAGATCACCGCCGCCTATTTGCTGGGCCTGTATCTGGCGCAGGTCAAGGGTGCGATGTTCCGCGACGAGATTCATCAGGTGCTTGACTCCCTGAAGGACATGCCGCGCAAGATCCAGTGGGTGCTCGACACGCAGCCCAAGACCATCCAGGCCGCCGCCGAGCGCATGGTGAATGCCAACTCCTTCCTGTTCCTTGGCCGCCATGTGGGATACCCGGTGGCGCTGGAAGGTGCGCTGAAGCTCAAGGAGATCGCCTACACCTTTACCGAGGGCTTTGCGGCCGGCGAATTGAAGCATGGCCCGATTGCACTGGTGGACGAGGGTGAGCCCGTGGTGTTCATCGTGCCGCCGGAGCGTGGCCGCAATGTGCTGCACGCCAAGGTGATTTCCGGCATCGAGGAGGTCAAGGCTCGTGGCGCGTACATCATTGCCGTGGCCGAGCAGGGCGACCCGGATGTGGAACGGTATGCTGATGTGGTGTTCTGGCGCCCGGCCTGCCCGACGCTGATGAGCCCGCTGGTGGATGTGGTGCCGCTGCAGCTGTTCGCCATGGATATGGCCAAGCTCAAGGGCTATGACGTGGATAAGCCCCGCAACCTCGCCAAGTCCGTCACCGTTGAGTAAGCCACACCGATACGTTATTGACGAGCCTCATATTCCGTTTGAGATGGACGTGCTGTATGAGGACGAGCGGATCATTGTGGTGGATAAGCCGCATTTTCTGGCTACCATGCCGCGCGGCATGTGGTATCGCGAAACCGCGCTGATCCGATTGCGCGAGCGTCTGGGGGAGCCGGATATCACACCGGCCCACCGTTTGGATCGCATGACTGCGGGCGTACTGGTCTTTGTGCGTGATCCGGCTTGCCGTGGAGCGTATCAGATGCTGTTCCAGAACAAGCAAGCCACCAAGGTCTATGAATGTCTGGCATCGTGCGCGCCGATTCGTCGACCGCGATTCGGCACGATTACACAGGCTGAGCCGCCGCGTCCGTTTCCGTTGCTGCGCCGTTCGCACATCACCAAGGAGCGTGGCACGTTGGCCGCCTTCGAGGAGCCGGGCGCAGTCAATGCTGAGACCCTGATCGAGCGCGGCGAACTCATACTTACTTCCGCTGGCGGGAGGTGGCGCGAAGCGCCGGAGGGTGGTCCCTGTCTGGAGAATCCCCCCATCTGCCGCTACACGCTTCATCCGCGCACCGGCAAAACCCATCAACTGCGCGTCCACATGAACTCACTGGGCCTACCCATTGTGGGTGACGATTTCTACCCGCGCATCCAGACGCGCCTTTACGACGATTTCAGCCAACCATTGCAATTGGTCGCACGTGTGCTGCGCTTCACCGACCCAGTAACAGGGAAGCGACAAGAATTCGTTTCCCGTATACCATTAATCAGCTAATGTCGCGGACGGAACCGCGCTCGATGAGTTCGGTGGGGATTACGGTTTTGATGCCGGCCGGTACTTTCTCGCCTTCGCATTGACGGCGGACCATGGAGAACGCGGTGGCGCCGATGGCGTCATTGCGCATGCGCATGGTGGTGAGGTTGAGTCTTGGCACCACGTCGACCAGCGAATCGTCCACGCCCACAATGCTTACGTCTTCCGGCACGCGCTTGCCGGCTGATTCCAATCCGAGCATCGCACCGTAGGCCATCTGATCGTTGGCCGCATAGATTGCGGTGCATTCCGGGTCGTGAGCCAGCGCCACGCCTGCCTGATAGCCGGAGTCGGCACACCAGTCGCCGATATACATGCTCGGTACGCGCGCGCCTATTTGTTCCAAGGCTTCACGCCAGCCTTGCGCTCGGCTTTCGGCAGCACGTGAAGTGACTGGGCCGGCGATATGGTAGACGGTCTTATGGCCTTTGCTCATCAAATAGTCGACGATGGCTGTGGAGCATCCGTATTGATCGGCGTCAACGGTGGGGCAGTGGTCGGCTGCCGCCTCGGAAATCAGCACAACCGGTAGTTCTCGCGGTGGTTTGTATCCCACGAAGTCGGAAATGCGTTCCTCAAGCACCACGATGACGCCATCTACGGGTTGACGTTGCATGCGGTCGATGGCGGAGGCCAGCGTACGTTCTGCGCCGTTGCTCATAGTCTGAATGGTGACGGAATAGCCGTCCTCGGCTGCATGGGTGACAATGGAATCGAGTATCCGGGCATTACCGAACCTGGTGGTGTCGAACATCACTACGCCGATATCCTGGAATCGCCCATGCTTCAATGCTCGGGCGGCGTAATTCGGACGATATCCGAGGCGTTCCATCGCGGCTTCAACGCGCTGGCGGGTTTCCGGCTTGACCGCATTGCTGTCATTCGCCACACGGGATACGGTTTGCGGCGAAACGCCGGCCGCCTTAGCCACATCTTGCATGGAAACCTGTGTTGGTCTCGCCATCTCGCCCCTCGCTTGTCTCTCAAACGACAGCGGTCATACCGCTGCGATGTCTACCATGTATCGCGTGAACGGTAACGATAACATCATTGTTTTCGTGACCATTGTAACAGCTAGCGCAAAAACATTGAATTCAACACGATTGGACAATGTTATGAATGGTGTTATGATGATAACGTAAACAATTTTGGTCAACCTTCGAAGGAGAGGGGTTGGAAATGGCTTCAGCCGATGTCGCTGCCGTGCCTATGCGCACGGATAAAGCGCGTGAGAACAAGCATAAGGCCGATTGGCGTGGATGGAAGTTCATGTGGCCGTTCACGGTGGTGTTCGTGTTCGTGTTCATTATTCCGATTGTGTACGCCGTTTACATCAGCTTCTTCAAGAAGCAGATGATCGGCGGCACGAGGTTCGTCGGGGTCGAGAACTACGCGCGCCTGCTGCAGGACGGCCAGTTCTGGTCGTCCGTGGGTCGTGTGGCGCTGTTCACCTGCGTGCAGGTGCCGATCATGCTGTTCCTGTCGGCCGCCATGGCCCTCGCCCTGGATTCGATGAAGCTGCACGGCGCCAAGTTCTTCCGCATCAGCACGTTCCTGCCCTATGCGGTGCCCGCGGTGGTGTCCACGTTGGTGTGGGGCTTCGTGTACGGCGCGAAGTACGGCCTGGTGGGCTCGTTCAACGACTTCTTCGGCACGAACGTCGACGTGCTGCAGCCGAGCGTGCTGCTTGCCTCCATCGGCAACATCAGCACGTGGGAGTTCACCGGCTACAACATGCTGATCTTCTACTCGTCGCTGAGCACCATCCCGCACTCCCTGTACGAGGCCGCCTCCATCGACGGCGCCTCCGAATGGCAGATCGTCAAGTCCATCAAGCTGCCCGAGCTGAAGGGCTCGCTGGCCATCACGGTGATCTTCTCGATCATCGGCAGCTTCCAGCTGTTCAACGAGCCGAGCATCTTGCAGAACATGGTTCCGGGCAACGCGATCACCACGTACTACACGCCGAACATGTACGCGTACAACCTGAGCTTCTCCGGCAACCAGTCGAATTACGCGGCCGCTCTGGCCATCGTGATGGCCGTCATCACCATGGCCATCGCCTACGCCGTGCAGCTGAAGAGCATGAAGGAGCAGATGAAGTGACGACGACCGCCCGTATTGCCGGATTGGTTTCGATTGTGAAGGAGCGTGCGTGATGAGTGCCGCAGCATCTACCCGTCTGACTGACGCCGAACTGAAGGCGCAGGAGAAGGCCGCCAGGAAGGCCGAGAAGGAACGCCAGAAGCGCATCGCCGCCGATGAGGCGGCCGAGCGCAAGCGCAGCGCCAGGGCCGGTTTCGCGAACGTGAACAACCCGCGCCGTTCGACCCTGATGACCGTGCTGTGCGCGATCTTCGCCGTGTACTGCCTGTTCCCGTTCGTGTACCTGGTGATCAACGCCACCAAGACCCAGGCCGACTTCACCTCCACGTTCGGCCTCGGCTTCGGCAAGAGCTTCGCCCTGTGGGACAACATCGTCACGGTGTTCACCTACCAGGGCGGCATCTTCGGCCGCTGGCTGATCAACACCCTGCTCTACGTGGTCGTCGGCGCCGGCGGCGCCACCCTCCTGGCCATCATGGGCGGCTACGCGCTGGCCAAGTTCCGCTTCCCCGGCCGCAAGGCCGTGTTCGCCGTGATCATCGGCTCGATCTCCGTGCCGGGCATCGCCCTGGCCGTGCCGCAGTTCCTCCTGTTCGCCAAGCTGGGCCTGACCAACACCCCGTGGGCCATGATCATCCCGTCGCTGATCTCCCCGTTCGGCCTGTACCTGATGTGGATCTTCAGCGAGCAGGCCGTGCCCACCGAGCTCCTGGAGGCCGCCCGCGTGGACGGCGCGTCCGAGTTCCGCACGTTCTGGACCATCAGCCTGCCCCTTTTGGCCCCCGGTATCGTGACGACTGCCCTGTTCACGATCGTGGCGACGTGGAACAACTACTTCCTGCCGTTGATCATGTTGAAGGACGCCGACTGGTACCCGCTGACCATCGGTCTGAACCAGTGGAAGGACCAGGCTTCGACCGCGGGCGGCCAGGCCATCCAGAACCTGGTGATCACCGGCTCCCTGATCACGATCATCCCGCTGGTCATCGCGTTCCTGTGCCTGCAGAAGTACTGGCAGTCCGGCCTCGCCGCAGGCGCCGTCAAGGAGTAACCGTACTTCGGCTCCCTTCTGGTGGAGGGAGCCGAGATAAAGGCATAACCACTAACAGGAAGGAGGCGTCTATGCAGATATTCGCATTGTTGAGAATCGTGCAGGCGCCTCCTTGTGTATCTGCGTGACTCCCATTTGCCCACACGTAGATATTTATTCATTAAAGGAACAGCATCATCATGGAACATCGCGAATTCAAGTGGCCGCAGCCTCTTGCGGGTGGCAAGCCCCGCATCTGGTACGGCGGCGATTACAACCCCGACCAATGGCCTGAGGAAGTGTGGGACGAAGATGTAGCCCTCATGCAGAAGGCCGGCGTCAACCTCGTCTCCGTAGCCATCTTCTCTTGGGCCAAGCTTGAGCCCGAAGAAGGCGTGTATGACTTCGATTGGCTCGACCGCGTCATCGACAAGCTCGGCAAGGCCGGCATCGCCGTCGATCTCGCCTCCGGCACCGCATCCCCGCCGATGTGGATGACCCAGGCCCACCCGGAGATCCTCTGGGTCGACTACCGCGGCGACGTCTGCCAGCCCGGTGCCCGACAGCACTGGCGGGCCACCAGCCCGGTCTTCCTTGACTACGCGCTCAACCTGTGTCGCAAGATGGCCGAGCACTACAAGGACAACCCCTATGTGGTCTCTTGGCACGTGAGCAACGAGTACGGCTGCCACAACCGCTTCGACTACTCCGAAGATGCTGAGCGCGCCTTCCAGAAGTGGTGCGAGAAGAAGTACGGCACCATCGACGCCGTCAATGACGCCTGGGGCACCGCCTTCTGGGCGCAGCGCATGAACAACTTCTCCGAGATCATCCCGCCGCGCTTCATCGGCGATGGCAACTTCATGAACCCGGGCAAACTGCTTGACTGGAAGCGCTTCAGCTCCGACGCCCTGCTCGACTTTTACAAGGCCGAGCGCGACGCCCTGCTCGAGATCGCCCCCAAGCCGCAGACCACCAACTTCATGGTCTCCGCCGGCGGTGCCGGCATCGATTACGACAAGTGGGGTTACGACGTGGACTTCGTGTCCAACGATCACTACTTCACTCCTGGCGAAGCTCACTTCGACGAGCTGGCTTACTCGGCCTCCCTGTGCGACGGCATCGCCCGCAAGAATCCGTGGTTCCTCATGGAGCACTCCAGCTCCGCCGTCAATTGGCGTCCGATCAACTACCGCGTCGAACCCGGCGAACTGGTGCGTGACTCCCTGGCCCACCTGGCCATGGGCTCCGACGCCATCTGCTACTTCCAGTGGCGCCAGTCCAAGGCCGGTGCCGAGAAGTGGCACTCCTCGATGGTTCCTCACGCGGGCCCCGACTCCCAGATCTTCCGCGACGTGTGCGAGCTGGGTGCCGACCTCAACAAGCTTGCTGACGAGGGCCTGCTGAGCACCAAGCTGGTCAAGTCCAAGGTCGCCGTCGTCTTCGATTACGAGTCCCAGTGGGCTACGGAACACACCGCCACGCCTACTCAGGAGGTACGCCATTGGACCGAGCCGCTCGCGTGGTTCCGCGCGCTGGCGGACAACGGTCTGACCGCAGACGTGGTGCCGGTTCGCGGTCCCTGGGACGAGTACGAAGCCGTCGTGCTGCCGAGCCTGACCATCCTGTCTGAAGAGACCACGCGCCGCGTGCGCGAGTATGTGGCGAACGGCGGCAAGCTGTTCGTGACCTACTACACCGGTCTGGTGGACGACAAGGATCACGTCTGGCTGGGTGGCTACCCCGGCTCCATCCGTGACGTGGTGGGCGTGCGCGTTGAGGAATTCGCCCCGATGGGCAACGACTTCCCCGGTGCCATGGATCACCTCGACTTGGACAACGGAACCGTGGCGCACGATTTCGCCGACGTGATCACCTCCGTGGCCGATACCGCTCACGTGGTCGCTTCCTTCAAGGCTGATAAGTGGACCGGTTTCGACGGTGCTCCCGCCATCACCGTCAACGATTTCGGCGACGGCAAGGCCGCATACGTCGGTGCCCGTCTCGGCCGTGAGGGCTTGGCCAAGAGCCTGCCCGCGCTGCTGGAGGAACTCGGCATCGAGACCTCGGCCGAAGACGATCGCGGCGAAGTGCTGCGCGTTGAGCGTGCGGATGAAACTGGCGAGAACCACTTCGTGTTCCTGTTCAACCGCACCCACGATGTGGCGATTGTGGACGTGGACGGCGAGCCGCTGGTCGCCTCGCTGGCTCAGGTCAACGAATCCGAGCATACGGCGGCCATCCAGCCGAATGGCGTGCTGGTGGTAAAGCTGTAAAGAGGTCTATTTGTAGCGATTCAAATGCGATGGCGGGCGTGTTAGCGATAACACGCCCGCCATCGCATTTGCGATTTGTTTTGAGAAGTGTATACTAAAAGATGTTATCGCAACCATAGCGAAAGGAATGGCTTCATAAAGCCACTTCTCAGTGTCGAGGAGAAATCAATAATTGACGCTCGGCAACACGCAATGATTGCGAACGACAAAACAGTTTGAATCGTTCTGGACGATTCGAGGAAGGAGAACAGAACGATGAAGTTCACTACCGCCAAGAAGGCCGTTGCCCTCACCGGTGCGGTTGCCATGCTGGTTTCCGTTGCCGCCTGCGGCTCTGATAGCGGCAAGTCCAGCCAGCCAGCTCAGGATTCCGACGTCAAGGAAATCACCGTCTGGGCTTGGGAGCCTTCGCTGACCCAGGTTGCCAAGGACTTCGAGAAGGAGACCGGCATCAAGGTCGACCTGAAGAACGTCGGTACCAACACCAAGGAATACACTCAGCTGGACAACGCCATTGAGGCTGGCTCTGGCGCTCCGGACGTCGCTCAGGTTGAGTACTACGCCGTCCCGCAGTACGCCATCAAGGGCAACCTGCTGGACATCACCGACAAGACCTCTGGTTACAAGGACTTCTACACCCCTGGCCCGTGGGCTTCCGTGCAGTTCGCCGGCAAGGTCTACGGCCTGCCGATGGATTCCGGCCCAATGGCCTTCTTCTACAACAAGGAAGTCTTCGACAAGGCCGGCGTTGATGCCGAGCAGATCAAGACCTGGGATCAGTACTACGACGCCGCCAAGAAGATTCACGCCCTCGGCGACAACTACTACATCACCTCCGACACCGGCGACGCCGGCTTCTTCGACTCCATGACCTGGCTGGCCGGCGCCAAGCCGTTCCAGACCTCCTCCGATGGTTCCGAAGTCACCGTCAACCTGACCGAAGACAAGGGCGTCAAGACCTTCACCGACTTCTGGCAGAAGCTGCTGGACGAGGGTCTGCTCGACACCAAGACCGCCGGCTGGTCCGAGGATTGGTTCAAGGGCATGGTCGACGGCACCATCGCCTCCCTGTTCACTGGCGCTTGGATGCCTGCCAACCTTGCTAACTCCGCTGCTGACGGTGCCGGCAAGTGGCGTGTGGCCCAGATGCCGACCGCTGACGGCTCCACCACCAACTCTGAGAACGGTGGTTCTTCGCTGGCTGTGCTCGCCTCCACCAAGAAGGCTGATGCTGCTTACCAGTTCATCGAGTACGCCAACCACGGTGCTGGTGTGGCCACTCGTGTGGCTGGCGGCGCCTTCCCGGCTGACAAGGCCTCCCTGGAAAAGGACTCCTTCAAGAACGCCACCACCGTGAAGAACGCCGATGGTCAGGACGTTGACTACTTCGGTGGTCAGAAGTACAACGAGGTTCTGGCTCAGGCTGCTGAGAACGTGTCCTCCGGCTACCAGTTCCTGCCCTTCGAGGTCAAGGCCCGCACCATCTTCGGCGACTACTTTGGCAAGTCCTACACCGGTGACCAGAAGCTGAGCGACGGTGTCGCTGCTTGGCAGAAGGCCCTGCAGGATTACGGCAAGGATCAGGGCTTCACCGTGAAGTAAGCCTTATAACTCCCTCTCTATATATCCACAGCAGCCCCGTGACGCATCTCGCCACGGGGCTGCTGCCGTATCTTGGCTCCCGCTGGCAGGAGCTGGCTCGCGAGGCGAGACTGAGGGCGGTTCATCATACGGCGTTTTAAGCCCCGCCTAGTAGACTCGTCACCATGCGAACAATCGGACGGCGAATCAGCAGACTGGCGACCATAGTCGTGGCCGCGGTCCTTACCGTATCCCTAGCCTCCTGCGGCCAAGCCACGGTCGATAACCGTACCGAAATCAGCGTATGGAGCTGGGAACCCAGCATGGGCGAAGTCATCCGCCGTTTCGAGAAAGCCAATCCGGACATCCGCGTCGAATGGACCAACATCTCCGGCTATGAGAATCTCAATACCGCCATCCAGGACGGCTACGGCACGCCGGATGTGGCGCAGATCGAATACTACGCGCTGCCGCAATACGAGGTATCCGGCCAGCTGCTCGACCTAACCGATCGTACCGGATTCGATTATGCGAGTTTCTTTACCCTTGGCACCTGGTCGTCCGTCCAGCTTGCCGGGCGAGTGTATGCATTGCCGATGGATTCCGGCCCCATGGGGTTCTTCTACAACGAGGATGTGTTCCAGCAGGCCGGGGTGGATGCCACGCAAATCAAGACATGGAACGATTATTACGAGGCCGCCAAGAAACTTAAGCAAATTGGCGCTTATATTGCGGCCGATTCGGGCGATGGCAGCTTCTACGACGCCATGATATGGCTTGCGGGCGGGCAGCCTTTCCATACCTCGCCGGACGGTAAAACCGTGACCATCGATCTGGACCACGATACCGGCACCCAGCTGTTCACCGAATTCTGGCAAAAGATGATCGATGAAGGCCTGGTGGACACCACGTCCGCCACATGGTCTGAGCGATGGAAGCGCAGGGTGGGCACCGGCACCATTGCTTCCGTATTCTCCGGCGCATGGATGCCTTCGATGCTGCTATCCAATGTGCCCGGCGCGTCCGGACTATGGCGTGTGGCGCCCATGCCCACCTATGACGGCCAGCCCACCAATGCCGAAAGCGGCGGATCCGCACTTGCCGTGTTGCAGCTGACGCGTAAGCCGGATGCGGCCTATCGATTCGTGGATTTCGTGACCCATGACGCGCAGGGCATCAGTGCCCGTGTGGCTGGCGGTGCCTTCCCTGCCGACTATGACACCCTCAATTCCGGTGAATTCCTCGATAAGACCACGATCACGAACGATCGTGGCGTCGAAATTCCGTATTTCGGCGGGCAGAAATTCAACCGTGTGCTTTCCGAAGCGGCCGAGGATGTATCCGTGGGATATCAGTATCTGCCGTTTGGAGTGTATGCACGTAACGATTTCAAGAGCACGGTAGGCAAAGCCTATGAATGGGCCAGCAGCAAACAGGCCTACGAACAGCGTGAGATGGAAGTCGATATGGGTATGAAAGACGAGAAAGGCAAGCCGCTGGAATCGTTGGACAGGCCCGGCAAGAAAGTCAGTCTTGAGCACGGGCTTGCCACCTGGCAGAAAGATCTCAAGGAATACGGCTTCAACCAGGGCTTCACGATTAAGTAGCTCCTCGCTAACCTCCCTCTGACGAGGGAGGTGGCCGCCGAAGGCGGACGGAGGGAGAGACCTGAGGGAAGTCCTAGCTAAAGGCCGATTTCGTCACTTCACATTGCGGGCGTAGATATGCGCCATGCCCTTGAAGATGAGATCCGGGTCATAGACGTCAATCAGCTCGGTATCATAGGCGAACACGCGCCCAAGGCCACCGGTGGTGATCACCTTGAAGTCCTCGCCGCCAAGCTCCTTGCGGAACTGGCTGATTGTGCGTTCCACGCCGCCCAGGAACGTGTAATACAGGCCTGCCTGCATGCAGGTCTTGGTATTGGTGCCCAAAATGGTCTCCGGTCGGGTAATCTCCACTTCCGGCAGCTGGGCCGTGTCTCCCCATAGGGCGGCGGCGCCTGCACGAATGCCGGTGGTGATTACGCCCGAATCGACCACGCCCTTATCGCTCACATGCGTGAACGTGGTGGCCGTACCGAAATCGGCCACCAGCACCGGACCGCCATACTCGTAATAGGCGCCGGCGCAGTCGGCCAGAATGTCCGCGCCGAGTGATTTCGGGTCATCCACGCGCACGTTCATGCCGGTCTTGATGCCGGGGCCCACCACCATCGGGTCGATATCCAAGAACTTGACGATGGAGGAGCGGAAGGAATGCATCACCTTCGGCACCACCGAACAGATGATCACGTCATCCACATCGGACGGCTGGAAACCGCTCATTCTCAGGAATTCGGTCAAAAACAGGCCGTATTCATCGGATGTATGGTTGGCTTTGGTGGTGATGCGGTAGGTTCCGGCGATGGTGTCGCCATCCAGAAAACCAAGCACGATGTTCGTATTGCCGATATCAACGGCGACCAGCATGATAACCCTCCAGATTCAAGATGGATTTCATGTGCAATTCTACAGCCCCGCAGCTATGATGGGCTGTGGTGGACGACCCGTTTGTGGCGGCCAACCGTATAAACCAACATATACAGAGGAAGAACCATGTCTCAAGACAATGGTGCGCACGTCGAAGACGGCGCAACCACAGATGCGAGCCTTGCCTCGCGCGCAAAGAATCCGAAGAAGAACAGCCCGAAGTGGTGGCTGATTGCCTTGGCCGTTGTCGTGGTGGTGGCGGTTATCGCCGGCGCCGCCTTCGTCTTCGGCGGTAAGAAAGACTCCAAGAACGCGGCCTCGTCCGGTACCTATGCCGACACCGTGACCATCGGTCTCAAACTGGCTCCCACCAATCTGGACATTCGCAACACCGCCGGCTCCGCGCTCGACCAGATCCTGATCGGCAACGTGTACGAGGGTCTGGTGGCCCGCGACTCCAAGAACCAGGTCGTTCCCGCCATCGCCTCCAGCTGGGAGACGTCCAAGGACGGCCTGACCTATACCTTCCACCTCAACAAGAACATGACCTTCTCCAACGGCGACAAGCTCGACGCCGAGGACGTGGCCTGGTCCATCAACGAACTCATCGCCAAGGACTATCACGACGCCGACGCGCTCGCTGCCGTCGATAAGGTCGAGGCCAAGGACGCCGACACCGTGGTCATCACACTCAAGAGCGCGAACTCCAACCTGCTGTGGACCCTGACCGGCCGCCCCGGACTGGTGTTCGACAAGGATGCCAAGTACGACCTGAAGACCCAGGCCATCGGCTCCGGCCCGTACACCGTCTCCAAGTTCGTGGAGAACAGCTCGATCACGCTGAAGGCCAACGACAAGTACTGGGGCAAGAACAAGGCCAAGACGCCCACCGTGGTGGTGAAGTATCTGGCTGACGACAACGCCGCGGTCAACGCCCTGAAGTCCGGCGATGTGCAGGTGCTCGCCCCGATTACCGAGAACCTCGCCGAGCCGTTCAAGTCCGATTCCGCGAACTACACGGTCAAGGCCGGTGACGGCACCGACAAGTTCGTGCTCGGCTTCAACAACGCCTCCGGTTCCAAGTTGGCCGACAAGCGCATTCGCCAGGCCATCCGTTACGCCATCAACCACAAGGAACTCATCGCCTCCCGTGGCGGCGCCGACAAGGCGCTCGGCGGCCCGATTCCGTCCCTCGACCCCGGTTACGAGGATTTGACCAACCTGTATCCCTACGATCAGGGCAAGGCCAAGTCGCTTATGGCTGAGGCCGGTTACTCCGCCGACAAGCCGCTGGAACTCAGCCTGACCTACGCCAACATTTATGGCACCGAGCTCGGCGACCAGCTGCGTTCGCAGCTGAAGCCCATCGGCATTGATCTGAAGGTCAACGTGGTGGAATTCTCCACCTGGTTGCAGGACGTGTACACCAACCACGATTTCGATATCTCACTGGTGGACCACAACGAAAGCCACGACTTCGCTTCCTGGACCGACCCGACCTACTACTTCGGCTACGACAACAAGGACGTGACCAAGCTGTACAACGAGGGCGTGGCCGCCACTTCCGACAAGGAGCGTGACGCCAAGTTCGCCGAGGCCGCCAAGTTGGTGTCCGAGGACGCCGCTGCGGATTGGCTGTTCAATTACCGCACCACCACCGCCACGGCCAAGGGTGTCAAGGGCTTCCCCCTCAACCTCAACCAGACCGTCTTGCCCCTCTATAACGTGACCTACTCCGTCGCTGGATCCAGCCAGAAGTAGTTACGTTTTTTCGGGCTCCCGCTGGCGGGAGCTGTCCGCGAAGCGGACTGAGGATGGCCTCAGTCATCCTCCTCCTATGACCTCTCCTCAGTCGCTGCGCGACAGCTCCCCTCAGAGAGGGGGAGCCGTCATCGTAGGCGACTGAGGGGAGCCAAAGGAAAGTAACCCCGAGTAAAGTAGGCATTATGCGATTCGTGCTCAAACGGCTGGCGCTGTTTGTCGTAGCGCTGCTCGGCCTGTCCGTGGTGATTTTCGCGGCATTGCGCATTCTGCCCGGCGATGTGGCCTCCGTGATGGCTGGCGTCAACTCGCCGCCCGAGCGCGTGGCCCAGTTGCGCGAACAGCTCGGCTTGAATCGGCCATTAGTCGCGCAATACTTTGATTGGATGGGTGCACTGATCCATGGTGATTTCGGCACGTCCATCCTGACCGGTCGTTCCGTAACCTCACTGGTCGGCTCGCGCGCAGCCATCACCTTTCCTCTGATCATTCTTGGCATGTTGATTGCCTTGGTCATTGGCCTGCCGCTGGGTTGTGCAGCGGTGCTGGCTCGCTCCGAGCGAGTGCGTTCCGCGTTCCATGTGCTGGCCATCATCGGCGGTGCCATCCCTGCTTTGTGGGGTGGATTGCTGCTGATTCTGCTATTCGGCCGTGGCGTCGGACTGATTGGCGTCTTCCCTTCGCAAGGGTTCCCTCTGGACGGTTGGGAAGCGCCCGGTTCGGCGATGCTGTCGTTGATTTTGCCGGCGTTGTCGGTCGGTGTCATCGTGGGCGCGACCATCATGCGATACACGCGTTCGGCTCTGGACGATTTGGCCGGTTCCGGTTATATCGACATGGCTCGTTCCTGCGGCATGACCCGCACCCAGGCAGTGCTGCATGTCGGCCTGAGGTTGGCGACCCCGCAACTGGTGTCCGTTATCGGACTGACATTCGCCTCGATGATCACCGGCGTGATGGTCATCGAAAACCTGTTTGCCCTGCCGGGTATCGGCAATGGTCTCGTAACCGACGTGGGCAATCGTGACCTCATCGCCGTGCAGAGTGAGCTGTTTTTGCTGGCTGCATTCTTTCTGTTGATTGGTCTTGTGGTCGACTTGCTCCACCGCGTGCTCGACCCGCGCCTCAAAACCGCCGCCACCATTACGGAGGTGACCGCATGAGCAAATCGTCTACTTCCTTCTCGCCGTCTGCAGCCGAGGGGGAGCGTGTTCCCAATCCTCCCGCTGATGTGAGGTGGCGTCGCACCGCGATGCCGGAGGGGGGTCAACGAGCGGCTTTCGCAATCGTCCTCCACTCCATGTGGCGCCGGGCCGAAGGCAAATTCGCGCTTATCGTGCTCGCCTCATGGCTGCTGATCGCCATCGTTTCTTTGTTCTGGACCCCGCAATCCCTATGGGCCACCGACGGCTACCACGTATGGGCTAAACCCTCCGCTGCGCATTGGCTCGGCACCGACGGTACCGGAGCCGACGTGTTCAGCTGGCTGCTTGCCGGCTCGCATACGAACCTGCTCATCGTGCTGCTTACCGTAGTGGTTTCCGCCGCTTGGGGGCTGCTGCTCATTGCGGCGATGGTCGCACGCAATGCGGCGCTTGCCAGCTCGTCTGTAGTGGTGGTCGATGCGCTGATCTCCATTCCCACTGTGCTTATCGCGCTGGTTCTTGCTGTACCGCTCGGTGCGTCCATCGTCGTGATCGTCATCGCTTGCGGTTTCGGATACGGGCTGAATCTGGCACGTGTGGCCCGTCCGGTGGCGTTGCTGGCGGCCCGTTCATCGTATGTGGAATCGGCCCTGGCGAATGGAGCCAGCGGATGGCGTGTGTTGGTGAGCCATATCGTGCCGAATATCCTGCCCGTGCTGGCCGTACAACTGTCACTGTCCGCTGGCACGGCGGTGCTGGCCGAATCAGGACTTACGTACCTCGGTATCGGTGTGCCGTCGGGTGTGCCGAGCTGGGGGCATTCACTGGCCACATCGGTCAAGCTCATCAATGTGTTTCCGCTGACCGTGGTGTGGCCCGGTCTGATTGTCACGGTCGTGGTGGTGGCCCTGAATATTTTCGGCGATGTGTTGCGTGATGCCATCGACCCGGTCGCCAATCCCGCGTTGAGGGAAGCAGGGGAGGGCGGCGATGAGCGTTGATATTCATGGTCTGAACATTGCTGTCGGCGGCAGATTAATTGTTTCCGATGTGGACTTGGCCATTGCCGATGGCGAGCGGGTTGGCCTAATCGGTTCCTCCGGCTCCGGCAAATCGATGATTTCCAAGGCGATACTGGGGCTGCTGCCATTGACTGCTGCAGCCGACGGGTCGATTGATATGAGCGGTACGGGAATCATCGGTGCCTCTGAGCATGTGCTCGCCGACCTGCGTGGCCGGTATGTGGGCGCGGTATTTCAGAATCCGGCTGCTTCACTGAACCCAGTGATGACTGTCGCCCAGCAGATTTCTCTGCCGCTGAAATTGCATTACGACCTGACCAAGGCCGAACGTGCCGACCGAGTGAATGCCATGCTGGACAAGGTCGGGCTGGACCGTGATATGGCCGGCAAATATCCGCACGAGTTGTCTGGTGGGCAGCAGCAGCGCGTGGGCATCGCCACGGCGCTGATCACCTCGCCGCGGTTCATCATTGCGGACGAGCCGACCACCGCGTTGGATTCCATCACCCAGCGACAGATTGTGGATCTGCTGGTCTCTCTAGTGGACGATGCCGGTGCCTCGATGCTGTTCATCACCCATGATTTCTCCGTGTTGGCACGTGCCACAACGCGTTGTTATGTGCTGGACGCTGGCCGCATTGTGGAGTCCGGCGCGACCGCCAATCTGCTTGCCGCACCGGCCACGCTACAGGCCCAACGACTGGTCGCCGCCGCCCAAACCCTCACCCTCCGCACTCCCAAGGAGGATTCTCATGAGTGATGGCAATAGGTTCCTCCTCTCCGCCCAATCCATCAACAAATCCTTCGGTCCCCGCTCCGCGCGCCGCCAAGTCCTCTTCGACGTCTCCGCCGACGTCCGCCCTGGCGAATGCTTGGCCGTCATCGGCGGTTCCGGTTCCGGCAAGTCCACGCTGACCCGCATCATGCTCGGCCTCGAATCCGCCGATTCCGGCACTGTGACGTATGGCGGTCAATCCATTGCCGGTGGTCGCAGATCATCCGGTGTGCAAGCGCTCCGCCGCGAATCGGGACTGGTGTTTCAGGACCCGTTCTCGTCGCTTGACCCGCGTTGGCGGGTTGCTCAGTCAGTTGCCGAACCATTGGTGTTGCAGCGGCATGACCTCGGTAAAGCCGAAATCGCTGAGCGAGTGGCCGCGGCTCTGACCATGGTTGGCCTTGAACCGGCCACTTTCCTGAACCGGTATCCGGTCGACTTGTCCGGAGGTCAGGCGCAGCGCGTGGTTATCGCGCGAGCCATCATCAACGAGCCCAAAGTGATTCTTGCCGACGAGCCTATGAGCGCCATCGATGTGGCCGCGCGTATCCAGATTCTCGATACCTTCGCCGCCATCCGTGAAACACGTCGTGAAACAGCATTGATCATGGTGTCCCACGACCTCGGCGTGGTGCAGCATATCGCCGATCGGATTCTCGTGCTCCACGATGGTCGCGTCGAAGAAGAAGGCTCTACCGCCGAAGTGCTCGGCAGTCCCCAGTCCGACTACACCCGCCAACTCATCGAAGCCGCCTCGTTGTAACTCCTCTTGGCTCCCTCATGAAGGGACGGCGGAATCGTTGCCGACTCCTCGCGCCCACCATATGAACGCCCGCGACACGCAGTTGTCGCGGGCTGTGCTATGGTGTGAGACATGCAGATTATCTCATGTTGTTGTCGCTAACCGACGCCTCTAGGCGAGCGGTCAGTGACGCATAACTTGAGATAGAGCATTCAATCGCGGCAGATTTGCCGCAAGAATTCGTGGAACCTTTGGCATGGGCGCAACCGTGTAACGCGCAAGCTGTGGGCCGTATCGGATTCATCACTGAAATACTCGAATTTCAAAGCACAAGGCCACAGTCCATTCGTCTGGGAACGTCGGTTCACGAACGCAACGCAGCAAACCCCAACCCCAGCAACAAAGGACTTCAAATGACCATCCACAACAGCCTCGCCGAACTCATCGGCAACACCCCGCTCGTCAAGCTGAACCACATCCCGCAGACGGCCGGCGTCAAGGCCACCATCGCCGTCAAAGTCGAATACTTCAACCCCGGTGGCTCATCCAAGGACCGCATCGCCGAGCGCATCATCGACGCCGCCGAGAAGTCCGGCGAGCTGAAACCCGGCGGCGTGATCGTGGAGCCGACCTCCGGCAACACCGGCGTCGGTCTGGCACTGGTCGCCCAGCAGCGCGGCTACCGTACGATCTTCACTTTGCCGGACAAGGTCTCCGAATCCAAGCGTGCGGTGCTGCGCGCCTACGGTGCCGAAGTCATCGTCACGCCGACCGATGCCGGCCCCGACGACCCGCGCTCCTACTACCAGGTCGCCGAACGACTGGCCAACACCATTCCCGGCGGTTTCCGCCCGAACCAGTACGACAATCCGAACGGTCCGCTGAGCCACTACTACACCACCGGACCGGAAGTTTGGGAGGCCGCTGATCACAAGGTCACGCATTTCGTAGCCGGCATCGGCACCGGCGGCACCATCTCCGGCACCGGCAAGTATCTGAAAGAAGTCTCCGACGGCGCGGTCAAGGTCATCGGCTCCGACCCGGAAGGCTCCATCTACTCCGCCGCCTCGCGTGAGGAAGTCCACCAGTACGACATCGAGGGCGTGGGGGAGGACTTCTACCCCAAGGCTTTCGACCGGAACATCACCGATGACATCGTGCGCGTCGGCGACGCCGAAGCTTTCGAAATGACCCGCCGGTTGGCCGGCGAGGAGGGGCTGCTGGTCGGCGGCTCGTCCGGCATGGCCGTGGCCAGTGCCATCAAGTACGCGCTCACCAACGATCTGGACGAAAACCAGATCATGGTGGTGCTCGCCCCCGATTCCGGCCGTAGCTATCTCGAAAAGATCTTCGATGACGACTGGATGCGCGCCAACGGTTACGGCGACGTGGTCGACCGCACCACCAAGCCGTCCCTTGCCGAGCAGTACCTCTAAACGCTAAGTGCTCCCCTCAGTCGCTTCCGCGACAGCTCCCCTCGGAGAGGGGAGCCAAAAAGGGCTCTGGCACCCCTCTTTGAGGGGATCTGTCAGCCGAAGGCTGACTGAGAGGAGCCAGCCCGCAAAGATCCAATAACTTTCCAAACCCGTCCAATACCCAACCAAACACCAAAGGAAACCAACACCATGTCCGCTGAATACAACGCCAAGTTCGCCAACACCGCCGTCGCCACCCGCGCCATCCACGCCGGCCAGGAGCCTGACCCCACCACCGGTGCTGTGGTTACGCCGATCTACGCCACTTCCACCTTCAAGCAGGACGGCGTGCTCGGCCTGCGCGGTGGCCACGACTACTCACGCTCCATCAACCCCACCCGCACCAGTTTTGACGAGCAGCTCGCCGCCGTGGAAGGCGCCAAGTACGCGCTGAGCTTCTCCTCCGGCCTTGCCGCCATCGATGTGCTGCTGCGTTCCACCATCAAGCCCGGCGACAACATCCTGCTCGGCAACGACGTGTACGGCGGCACCTACCGTCTGCTCTCCAAGGTGTTCGTGCCGTGGGGCGTGGGCCTCGATGTGGTGGACATCACCGACACCGCCGCCGTGGAAGCCGCGCTCGCCGCCAAGTCGTACAAGTATGTGTGGGTCGAAACCCCGTCCAACCCGCTGCTCAACATCACCGACATCGCAGTCACCTCAGAAATGGCCCATAAGTACGGCACCAAGGTGGTAGTCGACAATACCTTCGCTTCGCCCGCCTTGCAGCACCCGCTCGATGATGGTGCCGATGCGGTGGTCTACTCCACCACCAAGTACATCGGTGGCCACTCCGATGTGGTCGGCGGTGCCGTGGTGCTCAACGATGAGGAAACCCGTGAGCAGGTGGCCTTCCTGCAGAACGCAGCCGGTGCCGTGCCTTCCCCGTTCGATTCGTTCCTTGACATTCGCGGCCTGAAGACCCTGGATTTGCGCGTCAAGCGTCACAGCGCCAACGCCCTGAAAGTGGCGGAATGGCTGGAATCCCAGCCTGCTGACGTGATTGAGCGCGTCTGGTATCCGGGCCTCGAATCCCACCCGGGCCACGATATCGCGGTTCGTCAGATGCATGGCGGCTTCGGCGGCGTGCTCTCCGTGCAGCTTGCCGGCGGTGCCGAGGCTGCCAAGAAGTTCGTGGACTACACCGAGATCTTCACGCTGGCCGAATCGCTCGGCGGCGTGGAAAGCCTGATCGAGGTGCCCGCCGCTATGACCCACGCCTCCGTGGCCGGCACCACCTTGCAGGTGCCCGCCAACCTGGTGCGTATCTCGGTCGGCATCGAAAACGCCGATGACCTCATCGCCGACCTCAAGCAGGCTCTCGACCGTCTGTGACGGAGACGCTGCGAGCCGTTCTCGGAACGTAACTTCGGTGATTCTCCGTTTCAAGGGGCGGATTTGCGCTATCCCGGACATCTATTTCCGTTTCAAGGGGCTGTTGCCCAAGTAGACAAGGCGTGAAAACGGCGGAATGGCGTTGGGATAATGTCATTTGTATATGCGGTTTAGCTGATGACCAGCCCCTTGAAACGGAAGTAGATGTACCCGAAACGTCCAATCCGCCCCTTGAAACCGATTTACGGATAATTGAACAGGCATACATGACTTGTGACCGCGGCAGTGCGGTATGGTTGGGAAGCATGACGGCACATGAGGCGGCGCTGGGGGCGCTCAAGCAATACTTCGGTTACGATTCGTTCCGGCCAGGCCAGCAAGGCATCGTCGATGCTTTGCTGGATGGCCGGGACGTACTGGGCGTTATGCCCACCGGTGCCGGCAAATCCGTGTGCTACCAGATTCCCGCCGCGCTGATGCCCGGTGTTACCATCGTGATCTCGCCGCTGATCTCCCTCATGCGTGATCAGGTCGATGCCCTGAATGATTTGGGCTTGCCGGCCGCATTCGTCAACACCACCCAAACCCCGGATGAGCAGGCCATGGTGTTCGCCCAGGCTGCGGCGGGTCAGCTCAAACTGCTGTACGTGGCTCCGGAACGATTGGAAACCGGCCGATTCCGCGACTTCGCCGCCCGCACGCCAATCTCCCTGATTGCCGTGGACGAGGCACACTGCGTCTCCCAATGGGGGCAGGATTTCCGTTCGTCATACCTTGGTATTGGCGACTTCATCGTCGGCCTGCCTAAGCGCCCGCCGGTCGGCGCATTCACCGCCACCGCCACCGAGCGCGTGCGCCGCGACATCGTGGGATTGCTGGGTTTGCGGAATCCTGCCGTCACCGTCACCGGATTCGACCGGCCGAACCTGTATTTCGACGTGGTCAAGCTGGAAACCAAATACAAGGCCGCGTGGGTGGCGAACTATGTGGCTGCCCATCCGGACGAATCCGGCATCATCTACTGTGCCACCCGCAAGACCACCGAGGCGCTCGCAGCTACGCTGAACCAGATGGGGCACGCGGCGGTCGCCTACCATGGCGGCATGTCGTCGGACGCGCGTGAAGCGGCGCAGCACGACTTCATCACCGACAAGGTGCCGGTGGTCGTGGCCACCAATGCGTTCGGCATGGGTATCGACAAGTCCGATGTGCGATACGTCATCCACCACAACTTGCCGGAATCCATCGAGGCCTATTATCAGGAGGCCGGCCGCGCCGGACGTGACGGTGAGTCCAGCCGCTGCACGCTGCTGTGGAACGAATCGGATATCGTGACCCGGCGCCGGCTACTCGACAGCGATTATGAGAACGAGCGCATGACCCCTGAAGATCAGGAAATCGTGCGGCAGTCCAAACGACGCCTGCTGGATGGCATGGTGGGCTATTGCCGCACCGCCGATTGCCTGCACCGGTACATGACGCGGTATTTCGGACAGGAAATCACGCCGACGGATGCGCCCGCGGATACGCATGAGGACAAGTGTGGTGCCTGCTCGAACTGCGAAAGTACTTTCGAGACCATCGACGTCACCAGCGTTGCCCAGGCGATCAGCCGATGCGTGCATGATGTGAATCAGCGGGTCGGTTCCGGCAAAATCGTCAAGATTCTACGCGGCTCCAAAGCGCAGGACCTGGCATGGCTCAATCCGGAACAGATGCCTACGTTTGGCATGCTCAAGGATGTGAACGAGGCTTGCGTGCGCGATGTGCTGAGTCAGATGGCCACCGATGGCTACCTGTTCATCGCCGAAGGGCGTATGCCGATTGTCATGTTTGGCGCGCGTGCTGCTGAAACCGCCGCGCCGGATTTCCATTATGAAATCAAACGTGTGGAGCGTAAGTCGGCTTCGGTAAGTAGTCGACATGGGGGAGTGGCCAGCGAATCAGCCAGTGCTTCCGCTGCAATGGAATCCTATATTCCTGACGATGACGAGGAGGCGCTGTTCCAGAAGCTGCGCGAACTGCGTCGCACCATCGCCCAGGAAATCGGCAAACCGCCGTACATCGTCTTTTCCGACAAGACATTGCGAGACATGGTCCGTATCAAGCCGATTACCAATGCGCAGTTTTTGGTTGTCAACGGTGTGGGCCAGCACAAGCTCGACCTTTACGGCAAGCGCTTTATGGAAGCCGTCGCCTCGTTTAACGCCGGGAATGCGCAATAACCATTGCCTATAGCGAATCATGGGGTATTTCCGTGTATTCCCGTGTGGGCGCGACTACGCTTGCTAAGCGATACGGCATATGAACATGCAAATGTGTAGAAAGGAAGCCGTGCATGGCAGAGGAAAAGGCTGAGAAGCCCGTCGTTGAATCATTCCAGCTGGATCACACCAAGGTCAAGGCGCCGTACGTGCGTTACATTGACACGGAAACGGGTCCTCACGGCGACGTGATCTCCAACTATGATCTTCGTCTGACCCAGCCGAACAAGCAGGCGATTCCCACCGGCGGCCTGCACACCATCGAGCACACTATCGCTGTGTTGCTGCGTGAGCGCATCCCCGGCTACATCGACTGCTCGCCGTTCGGCTGCCGCACCGGCTTTCACTTGCTGACCTGGGGTACACACTCCACTGAGGATGTGGCCAAGGCGCTCAAGGAATCGCTGGAATTCATCGCCTACAAGGCCACGTGGGATGATGTTCCCGCTACCACCGAGAAGAGCTGCGGCAACTACCGCGACCACAGCCTGTTCACCGCCAAGGAATGGGCCAAGCAGATTCTCGAGGAAGGCATCAGCTCCGACCCGTTTGAGCGCAAGGTCGTCTGACCTGATTAGGTGTTATACGAACCCCTGTCCGCCATGTAACGCGGACGGGGGTTCTTGTGCCTATGGCATGGTAGGTTTACCGTCAGTTCCTGTACTGGTGATTGCCCTATGAGAGAGGTGGGAATGACTCAGCCGAACGCTGCGAACAAGGCGACGTCTCGTCGTTTCCGCCACGCCACCATGCGTGATTTGCCGCATATGCAGAAGATTTACGCGCGTGCCCGTGAGCTGATGGCGGCCAATGGCAATCCCACCCAATGGGGCAATGAGTTCCCCCGTGAATCCGTGATTGAAGACGATATTGCCAACCAGCGCACAGTGCTGCTGGTGGACACCTGCAACGGCCATGAGCGTATTCTGGCTCAGTTCGCATTGTGCCCTGGTGAAGATCCGACTTATGCGCATATCGACGGTGCATGGCTGGATGATGATCCGTATGTGACGATTCACCGCATTGCCTCGTCCGGACTTGTCAAAGGCGCTGCCAAGGACTGCATCAACTGGTGCATCGAGCATTATGGCAATGTGCGTGCCGACACGCATCCCAACAACAAGGCCATGCAACATGTGCTCGAATCGAATGGTTTCGCGCGTTGCGGCTTGATTCAGTTGCTTGACAGGCCGTCCGACACCACGCGTATCGCTTATCAGCGGCATGAATGGTGATGGATCTCTTGCCCTCGGTAATCTAAACCCCATCAAACTACCGACGCTGGGATGGTGCTGACCGTCGGCGGGTCGGAGATGATTTATCGCTGTACCACGGATCCTCGATCGATGAGCGTCGGATCCAGATACATGCGATGTACCGGCTGATCGGGTGATTGAATACGGCTTAGTAGTGTATGTATGGCACAGGCTGCCAATTCCTCTTCATCGGAACGCAGTACCGTCAGAGGGCGCGAGCTTGGTGTGGCGAAGCCATCTATAGAAATCAGCGATATGTCGTCAGGTATGCGTTTCCCTTGATTTTCAAGGGCTTGAGCTATGGCGATGGCAAGATAATCCGAGTGCACCAGTAGTGCGGTGATATCGGATCGGATGATGGTCTCGACGATGGTCTTTACGCCAGCGGTGTCATAGGGCATCATGCCAGTCAAGACAAACGGGCATTCGATCCGCGGTGTTTGTTCGACAATATCCTGCCAGCTTCGCTGAATGATGGCTGATGTGGGAGTTTGACTGAAGGTTGCGCCGATGTGTGTATGTCCATGCGCAAGAAAATGGGATACCGCTTTACATACGCCGCGGCGATGGTCGGTCTGTACGGAATCCACGTAACGTGTCGTGAGCAGCGGCTGCTCACGTTCCAGAACCACCGTGGGAATCGTTGTCGTTTCGATCCACTGCCATGCATGTTGCCCTAAATGGGGGTGGGAGTTCGGAGCGGCAATAATGCCGCAGACTCTAGGGGCGTCGGCAAGCTCTTGCAATATGCGTTCCTCGTGCATGTTCTCGTCGTAGGAGCAGGTGCGGATAGTCAACGATATGCCCGATTCGGCTGCGATATGCTTCATATGGTTCACGATTCCCGGCCAGAAGAAGCTTGGTTCGGGCACCATGACACCGATGCTGGTGTTTTCCGGCGTGTCGGGTTCGGGAATTGCGGCGTTGCCGGCCGGGGCGGGCTCCTTGATGGTGCCAATGGACATTGCGCCACCGCGGATACGTTTGAGCAGGCCGGCTCTGGCTAGTGCGTTAAGATCTCTGCGTACGGTGATTTCCGTGGTTTCCAATGAGGTAGCAAGCTGCGTGACCGTGACCACTTCGTGCTGTGTCAGCAGATTGAGGATCATGTTGCGGCGTTCGTCGGGTAGATAGTCTCGTTGCTCTGCGTTCAGTGCCATGATGGTGTGCCCCCAGTCTTCCTTGCCTTGTCTGATACGTATATTATACGAAGTCTATAGTCGATTGATTCTGATATTTTTTAATCGAAGATGATTGATATTGATAAGGTATGCTTGATTCCATAACGAGTGCCGATTCCAAGGGAGGAATAGAGATGCTCGATGATAGTGAACTGCTGTATAAGGGCCTTGAATGGAGCAATGCGCAGACGATATGGGTCGACCCATCGTCAGCGGGCGATGATGATATGAAAGCAGCTGCGGATTTTCCCGATAATAACAACGGCAACGAGTCGTCGGGCGATAGCTATTTTCGACAGCCGAGCATCATTCAGTCCCCGGACAATGGCCGAGGATGGGCTTTTCTGCGGCATGAATTCACATTGCCGAGCACGCCGGTGCGCAAAGCGACGCTCTATGCGACGGCTTCCTCGACTAAACCCTCCAGACAATTCGTGTATCGCATGTGGGTGAACGGTTACTTCGTCGGCCTGGGACCGGTGTTTCCGGTAGAGAATGAATCGCGCGTCAACACATTCGACGTAACCGGATTGCTGCAGGCCGGGCCGAATGCGATGGGCGTACTGGCCTGGACGATGCGGGAACGCCGATTCTGGGCCTATATGGAAATCGTACTTGCCGATGGGTGCCACATGACATATGGAACCGGGTCCAACTGGAAGGGTATCGTCGGCAATCGTGCCTATCCGAATGCCGATTCGATAGGAACGCAATATTTCGAAGCGCCGGCTGAGGATATGCAGACGCAATGGTACCCATTCGGTTTCAGCGAGCCGGGCTTCGACGACAGCTCCTGGCCCAAGGCTGTGCCATGCGAGCAATTCGATGACCTGCGGCTAACGCCGACTGCGAACGTCGGAGTGCATTACCTTGACCCCGTCGCTACAAGAATCGATGATCGAGGAACGCTGATTCTTGACTTTGGGCGCACTTGCGTGGGCGGAATCTCCTTGGATGTCGAATCGCTTCACATCTTGGAAAATATTGATGTGCGTATCCGCTATGGCGAGGTGCTGGATGACAATGGTAATGTCCGTTACCGCTTGAGCACATTTAATACCTATCAGGACAGCTGGCATATCACCCCGCAGACTCCAGCAGTGGAGACTTGGGGTATGCGGGTATTCCGTTATGTGCAGATTATCCCTGCTCAGACTCAGGCCTCGCAAGATGCGGTTTGCGCCGCTGCCTCGTCGGTGAGGGCCGCGGCTATTGAGTATCCGTTCGATGACGATGCTGCGGGTTTTGTATGCAGCGATAAGACCTTGAATGAGGTCTGGCGTTTTTGCCGTAATAGCATCAAAGCGCTGAATGGTCCGATTTACGCGGATTCGTGGACCCGTGAGCGTGCACCTTACGAAGCCGATGCATGGTTGCAGCAGCGCTCGCATTTGGCACTGGACTGCGGGGCTGATGCGATTCGGCTTGGACGGTACAGTGTTGATTGGCTGATCGCGAATCGTACGTGGCCTACCGAATGGCCGTTGTATTTGATTCTGGCCGTGCATGATTCTTGGATGGCCAGTAATGATGAGTTGCAGATTCGTAGGCAATATCAAGCGTTGCGCGCATTCCTTCCGGAACGGTATGTCGATGAATCGAGTGGTTTGATTGTCAAGGAGCCGGGGGAGGCCGGCCATATGGATGGTGATTTGGTTGATTGGCCTCCGGCTGAGCGTGATGGCTTCGTATTCGGCCCAGTGAATACGGTAATCAATGCGTTGTCTTGTGCGGCCTACCGGGCCATGGCTGATATGGCGCGTGTGGTTAGCGATGCTGCTGATGCTGTGCGGTATGCTGGGCGCGCTTCGGCATTGGAATCGGCGATTAATGCGCGATTGTGGGATGATCATGCGCAGTGCTATAGGGACGGTTTGAACGCGCAGGGGGATCAGTTGCAGCATGGTTCTCTTCATGCGAATGCATTTGCGTTGGCATTCGTGGACGTCCCTAAAGATCGTCGGGCAATGGTCGCCGATTATATTCGTAATAAGGGCATGTGCTGCAGTCCGTATGTAGCTGCTGTGTTGCTTGAGGGCTTGTATAGGAACGGTTTCGGTGCTTTGGCGAATCGTATGATGGCCGATGACGATCCGAGGAACCTGCATTCGTGGCATCACATGGTGTCTACCGGCTGCGGCTCGACTATGGAGGGATGGGATGTGTCCATTAAGGGAAATACCACGTATTCCCATCCTTGGTCGGCGTCTCCTGCATATCTGCTGGAGTGGGGGATGCTTGGAGTACAGCCGATTGAACCGGGGTATGCCGTGTTCCGGGTGCGTCCTCAATTGGGTGATGCACATGAAGCAAGGGGAGTCGTTCCAACTCCTAGTGGCAGCATTCGCGTGTGCTGTGTTCGCGAGGAAGGGCATGTATCGGTCGATCTTGACATGCCGTCCGGAATGGTTGCGCGGATTGAGAATGAGCAAGGCGATGTGATTGAAATGAGGTCCGTATGAGGCGCGTCGCTTGCTGCAAGCACTAGATGGCTGAACCTATGCGGAGTGGATATTGCGATGCTGTAGAGCAACATGCCCAAAAGAAACAATCATTTATAATCATATATAATCATTAATGGTCAGTACGTGATGGTGCTGCATAACGTGGTATGGCTGTTTGATTGTTCGAAGGAGAATATACATGATCGCCAATCCATATGAAGAGCATATCGAACCGTTTAATGCGCAGGTGGCCCGTAATCCATTGAGGACCAAGGCTCAGTGCGAGCATGCCTTGGTGGAACTGCTGACTCCTGCGGTGCAGCTGGCGATGAGGGGTGGGCGGTATGGTCGCTTCCGCATGAGCGACAGCGGTGCCGTATACAGTCAGGATCGTACGTCCATAGAAGGGTTTGCCCGCTTGCTATGGGGTCTGGGGCCGCTGTTCCACAACAGAAGCAATATTCGTCGTTTCGGCCAGTGGTGGCAGTGGACGACCGAAAGCCTGGTCAATTGCACTGATCCCTCCCACCCTGATTACTGGGGTGGGGATTTGACTGATTATGATCAGATCTTTGTGGAAATGGGAGCCATCTCCGCCTTTCTCTATGAGACCAAGACGGAATTCTGGGATCATATCACCGATGAGCAGCAGCAGAATATTCTGCGCTGGATGGATCAGGTTAACCATAAAGTGCTTCCCAAGACCAACTGGCTGCTCTTCCGCACGCTCGTCAACAGCTGGTTCGTCGACACCGGTCATCCGGAATACGCCAAGCTCGTCCAGGACGATTTCGATATCACGAATTCCCATTACCTCGGGCACGGATGGTCATATGACGGCTATGAAAACCAGATCGACAACTATATCCCCTTCGCCTACCAATTCTTCACCCTGGTACTGGTCGGTCTGACCAAAAGGAACGGTCCGCAGGAACAGCTGCTCAAAAAGCGGGCGTCCGAATTCGTGCCTAGCTATGCAAATTGGTTCGCAACCACCGGCGAATGCTTGCCTTACGGGCGAAGCCTCGACTACCGCTTTGCGCAGGCCGCGTTTTGGGCCGCAGCCTCGTTTGCCGGCGTAGAGCCTCCTGAACACTACAGCATCGCCGATTTCAAGCATCTGCTGCTGAGTAATCTGCGTTGGTGGTTCTCCCAGAACATCTTCCAGTCGGATGGCCTAATTCCTATCGGATACGCCTACCCCAACATGAACATGGCCGAAGGCTACAACGGGCCGGCGTCCGCGTATTGGGCGCTCAAGACGTTCATTTTCCTGTGCATCGATGACGATGATCCCTTCTGGACAGTGCGAGAATCCGAGCAAATCGCCTTCGCGCCGCTGAAGAAGCAGCCGGAACCGCGTATGTTGGTGGCGCACAGCAGCACCGGACGAGAAGTGCAGGCATTTACTGCGGGGCAGCACAGCCATGAGCATGCCCATGCCAACGCCAAATATGAGAAATACGTGTATTCCACCACTTTCGGTTTCTCGGTGCCCAAAGCGGCGGTACTGCTCAAACAGGGTGCCTACGACAGCACACTTGCCATATCCGAAAGCGAGCACTACTGGCAGACCGCCTACGGTTATGCCGACTGGGCCATCCACGACGACTACGTGTACAGCGAATGGAAGCCGTTCGACGATGTGACCATTACGAATTTCGTGGTGCCGCATATGCCATGGCATGTGCGTGTCCACAGAATCGACACCGCGCGTCGCCTGCATCTGGCTGAAGGTGGTTTCTCCCTGCCGGATGGTGGGCAGGAAATCGCCGCCGGAATCGATAACGCGGTCTTCTACCGCACTCAGGAAGGAATAGTCGGTCTGGTCGGTGCGCAGGGGTTCGATGTGGAGCTTTCGGTTCCTGAGCCGAACGTCAACCTGCTGTATCCCAAGACGCGTATTCCGTTGCAGACCCGTGTAATCGACCTCGGTATCTATACCTTCGTGTCGCTATACCTCGGCGACGCCGAAGGCGAATCAATCAGCTCGGACGGCACTATCACCATCCCCGAAGTCCGTCTGCAAGACAACGTACTGCATGTAGGCGATGCTGACGTCGTTCTGCAGGAATACGGCGAATAATCGCGAATAGTTTGGTGTATGTATCGCTCTGGCTGCATTGCGGCAGTCGGAGCGGATCGTAGAAAGGAAAATCATGGCTCAGCCCGTCAACTCTTATCGATATGAGTATTGGACCCGTACCAGCGGTGATCTGAAGGATCGCCGCACCCCGATCGGTGTTCCGCACATCGTTTCGACCCCAGGGGACGCCGTCAAGATCGTCGTTGACCCCACACAGGAATATCAGATGTGGGAAGGCGCCGGAGCGGCTATTACGGATTCCTCGGCATCGCTGTTCATGAACTCAATGACTAGCGAACAGCGTCACGCGATTCTTACGGAGATGTTCGACCCCGAGCAAGGTGGCTTCTCCTCCGTGCGTATGTCGATAGGCGCATGCGACTTCTCCAGCCAGAAATACTACACCTATGACGATTTGCCGGATGGTGTTGCCGCTGACGCCGCTTTGGAACACTTCTCCATAGGAACAGGGGAGCCAGGGGCTCCGGATGCTACCCGAGACATGAAGAATGTTGTGCCGGTGCTTCAGGAAATCGTATCGATTAATCCGGCCGTCAAGATTATGGCCTCCCCATGGAGTGCTCCGGCCTGGATGAAGACATTCAACCGCATCGACGGTTCGGGGCGCTTGCGCATTGGAGAATACGTCGGCAATGGCTATCGTTACCAAGACACCATTGACTATGTGTATGCCCAGTATTTCGTCAAATTCATCGAGGCGTACGCCAAGCTCGGGATTCACATCACTTCTGTGACGATGCAAAACGAGCCGTCCAACGGCTGCCCCTGGCCGATTACCGTCTGGACTCCGGAGGAGTTGACTAAGTGGGGAAGCGAATACCTGCGTCCCGCGCTTGACAGGGCCTTCCCTGATGTTGAAATCTATTTCGGAGACGACTCATTGCGCTTCTGGCAGCGCCCGGTCAGCGAATACATGACGCCGGCACAGGCACAGTGCTTTGCGGGAGCGGCCTTCCATACATATTCCGGTCTTCCAACTTGGGTGCATAATGGAACACGCCAATTCCCCCAGTGGAAGAGTGCGATGACGGAACGTCGATGCATGCTTGATGAAACTGTCGACGAGGCCAGCCATGTGATGTTCGGCGAAATCGGCAATTGGCTGGTTCGTAATGGCGTGGGGCTGATCAACCTGTGGAACATAGCACTTGACGAGCAGGGATTCCCGAGCTATGCAGGCACGTCCGGGCGTCGTGGAGTCATCACCATCGACTCGAGCACCGGCAAGGTCAAACGAAACCTCGAGTACTTCATGCTGCGCAATTATGGACAGGATGTGCCGATCGGTTCACGGCGTATTGGCTCGTCCAATTACACGCCGGATGGTCGCAATGGCGGTCTAGGATCGGTGGCATTCGAGAGCAAACGCGGCGACTTGAGCGTGATCGTGTACAATCCTGGCGGCACGGATGTCGAAGCGGCCATCACCATTAACGGTGAGGGGGCGCGCTGGCAGAAAGTCGTTGTGCCGGCATATGGAACAGTTACCTTCCATAAGTCTGATCGAGAGATGAATGTCTCAACTGTTCCTGAGGATGATGAATTCAAGATCACCTATACCCCTCATCCGGCTGATGACCATGATGAGACGCTGTTCTAACGGCTTGGAATTCTGGAAGGTTGCTCTTATGTGGGACTTGGTTTCGTCCGGGTTCCGTATTTCTTTTGCACGATTTCGCTCATAAAAGATAATTGCGCAAATGCAAATAATGGCAAACAGCCTTATTGATCAGAAACGAACAATATATTTAACAATCACATAGATACATACAGTGATGTATGGACTATTGGACAATGATGCTGAGAGAAAGGCACATCAATGAAGTTGACACGTGGCATGAAAGTAATTGCTATGGCTTCTGTGATCGGCACGCTGCTTGCCGGTTGCGGTAGTGGCAGCAACGATTCCAGCTCAAGTGAGGCGCTGGATGAAAACGCCAAGACGGAAATCACGCTGGCAGGCTGGTCTCTTGATTCTCGTCCGGAATTCTCTTACCTTGCTAAGGCATTCGAGAAGAAGCACCCGAACATCACCGTCAAGGTCAAGGAATACTCGGCCGACGACTACGACAAGCAGATGACCGGCGATATCTCCGCCGGTTCCCAACCAGATGTATTCCCTATCAAGAACCTGCAGAAGTACTACACGTATGCGCAGTCCGGTGGCCTGACTGATCTCGCTGACATCGCCAAGACCTATAAGAGCGACAAGAACATCGATATTTCCAGCTATGACCTTGACGGCAAGTACTACGCTCTGCCATACCGCCAGGACTCCTGGGTGCTCTTCTACAACAAGACGATGTTCGAGAAGGCGGGCGTGGACCTGCCTGACGGCACCTGGACCTGGGACGATTACACCAAGGTCGCCGAGGAGCTCAAGAAGAAACTGCCGGCCGCGGGCTACGACGCCAACGCGGTCTACCCGATGTACCAGCACAACTGGCGTTCGGTGGTCCAGTCCTTTGCTCTGGCACAGACCGGATACCAGCCTGACAAGACGTTCTTCAAGGGCAACTTCAACTATATGAAGTCCTACTACAAGCGCGCACTGCAGTGGCAGAATGAGGGCCTGACCATTGACTGGAACACCTCCAAGACCACTTCCGTGCAGTATCAGGCTCAGTTCGGCACCGAAAAGGCCGCGATGGTACCGATGGGTACTTGGTATGCGCTGGACATCGTCAACGATCAGAAGAGCGGTGACGCCGACAAGTTCGAATGGGGCATGGCTCCTATTCCGCAGAACCCGGATGCCAAAAAGTCCGACAAGGCCGTTACCTTCGGCGACCCGACCGGTTTCGCGGTCTCTTCCAAGGCTACCGGACAGAAGCTTGCTGCAGCCAAGGAATTCGTGAAGTTCTGCTCTGGCGAGGAGGGCGCTAAGGTGCTCGCCGCCGTGGCCATCACTCCGGCCTATCTTTCCGACGCAGTGAAGAACACCTTCTTCTCCGTGGACGGCATGGCCGTCGATGACCTGTCCAAGAAGGCCTGGCAGGATAATGAAACCAAGCCTGAGAACCCGGTCGGTGAGGGTGGAGACACCATCGGCTCGCTGCTTGATGATGCACACTCCTCGATCATGACCAAGACCAAGTCCGTTGACCAGGCATTGGCCGACGCTAAGCAGAACGCCATCGATCAAGGAGCGATCACCGAGTAATCATTGCCGTATCGATTACTGGTGATGAAAGGAGCGTCCTAGATTCCCTGCATGTTGTGCACCGCAACGTTATTGCTCCCACGATAAGTGGGTGTGACACATGCGGCTAGGGCGCTCCCACTATATATACATGTTGTTTTCCTTGTAAAAAGGAGAGGAAGGTCATGTCGCAGTCGGTATCACTCGATGCACCTACGAACGCATCAGGCAAGGCAGGCAAGCCGGTCACCAAAGGTGAGTTGGCCGAAAAGGCCATTTCCCGTCGTAATTTCATCCATGGCATTGGATTCATAGCCCCCAATTTCATCGGCTTCATTATCTTGACGCTGATTCCTGTACTGGCGCTGTTCTACATCGCCAACACCAAGTGGAGCGCATTCGGCGACCCGGTCTTCAACGGATTGACGAACTGGAAGCGACTGCTGCATGACAGTGTGTTCAAGGATGCATTCGTCAATACGATTGTCTACGCGGTGGTGCATATCCCGCTGACGGTCGCTATCGCCTTCGGACTAGCGATTCTGCTTAATTCCAAGCTCAAGGGACGCGCCTTCTTCCGTACGGTTGCTTTCTTCCCCTATATCACCTCCATTGTGGCTGTAGCCCAGGTGTGGAACATGCTGTTCGACGCCAAGTCCGGTGTCATCAACCAGTTCCTCGGACTGTTCACCAGCCATACCCCCGGCTGGCTCGGATCGACGCATTGGGCCATGGTCGCAGTGATCATCGTGGCGACTTGGCGTGAGGCGGGCTACTTCATGATTCTGCTGCTCGCCGGTCTGCAGACGATCCCTGCCGAGCTGTATGAGGCGGCGAGCCTTGACGGTGCGAATGCGTGGCAGCGTTTCTGGAAGGTCACGGTGCCGTGCATGCGTCCTACGCTGTTCTTCGTGCTGGTGACGTTGACCATCGGCTCGTTCAAGATCCTCGACCTGACCTTGGTGATGACCAACGGCGGCCCTGGAACCTCCACGCTGGTGCTTGCGCAGTACGTCTACCGTGTCGCCTTCGATCGTGGTGATTTCGGTTATGCGAGCACGGTCTCCCTGGTGCTGTTCGCGCTGTGCATGGTCGTGACCCTGATCCAGTTCTGGTACAACAACAAGAAGGAGAAGTAAGATGAGTTCCCAAGTTGTTGCTCCCGTTCCCACTGCTGCGGAAATTCCGTGGAACAAGAAGAAGATGCCGCCGCTGAAGATCGCGGGTATTGTTCTCGGCTATGTGCTGATGATCGGCGTCGCGGCGTTTGTGCTGCTGCCGTTCGTCTGGATGGTGCTGGCATCGCTTAAGCCGAACAATGAGGTGTTCCTGGTCCCGGTGAAGTGGTTCCCCAGCGTCTGGCATTGGGATAACTACATCAAGATCTGGACCGATTCCAACATGCTGACATGGTTGGGCAACACCGTGTTCTTCGCGATTTGCGTGACCTTCCTGCAGGTGTTCACCGGTTCGTTCGCGGCATATGGCTTCTCGAAGATTCGCTTCCGCGGCCGCAATGTGCTGTTCCTCATCTACATCGCCACCATGGCAGTGCCGTGGCAGGCCTACATGATTCCGCAGTACAAGATGCTCTCCGCAGTGCATCTGACCGATACACGTTGGTCCATCATCCTATTGCAGGCCTTCGGTGCTTTCGGCGTGTTCATGATGAAGCAGTTCTACGACACGATTCCTGAAGAGTTGTCTGAAGCAGCTCGCCTCGACGGTTTGTCCGAATTCGGCATTTACTTGAGAATCATGCTGCCGTTGTCGGGTCCGTCGATTGCGGCATTGGGCATCATCACCTTCACCAATACATGGAACGACTTCATGGGTCCGTTGATGTACTTGCGTTCTCCGGAACTGTGGACCATTCAGCTTGGTCTGAAGACCTTCATCTCGCAGAACTCCGCGAACTACGCCATGATCATGACAGGTTCGGTCATGTCGGTCATCCCGATTCTGATCGTCTTCCTTATCGGGCAGAAGCAGTTCATCGAGGGTATCGCAACGTCCGGTATGAAGGGCTGATAGCTTGGTGAATTGCAGAAAGGGCAGGAGCCACTGCATAACTGTGGCTCCTGCCCTGCTGTATTACATGGTGAAATCTATTTAGCGCTCACGGTTGGTGTGGCGGCTATATGCAATGACCAGAGGAATGGAGTCCGATATGAAATCAGAAAATTTTAATCGCACATATTCGACAATAGTGAATACCTTGATAGTAATCATCGAGGCGAGCTTATGCTTGATTGTCGGTGCTCTGCCTTTGGTAGTGGTCGCATTCGCCGTCAACAACTTCGACTATTGGGCGCTGTACATTGTGGCCGCGGCCCTCAGCATGCCAGGGATGGCGGCGCTGTTCGCGATATTCCGCGATCAGCCCACATTGCTGTCCATGAATGCTTCCATGCGTACCCAGGTATGGCTGGACAATGAATCTGATCCTGATTTCCCTCCGGAATGGATTGCGGCGCCATACGTATATCCGGATGCTTCGGTGCTGTTTATCAAGTCTTATTTCAAAGCTTATGCACGTCTTTTCAAACGGAGTCTGGGCATCGGAGTGTTTTACTGGTTCCTGGTGTTCTGCTTCGGATACGACATACTCATCGTTCTGCAGCTGAGCGGGGGAGGGTTTGTCGTCCCGATGCTGGTGATCTGCATATTGATGGCATTGCAGTCCATGATGGTTTCACTCGTGCTGGCTGTAGAATATCCTAAGGCCAAGTATGTGCAGCTACTGAAGAACGGTTTCCTCCTATCCGTGCGCCGTATCCCTGTGCTGTTGCTCACTTTGGTTGCGCTGGTCGGTTATGCGTGGGCGCTGTTCACATGGACTATTCCCGTGCTGGTATTCGCCTCTGGCATCGCCGCCTACGTGGTATGGGCTTGTGCTAATTGGCAGGCAAGTGTGTTGTTCTCGTCCATGGCAATGGAGAGCGGCGACAAGCGCATTATCGACATGTACCATGCGACGCGTAACAGCGCCGCGTCGAAGAGTTCTTGGTTCAGAGGCACCAAGGATTACATCTCCTGACGCTCCCCAACATCATATTTCACCAACGATTGCAACGAGGCAATATTATGAGCAATAACGAATTCAACGCCGATCACTCTGTTGATATCCACCTGACGCAGGAGGCCGTGCATAATGCCGCCAAGAGCGTTCATGGCCTTACCTATAAGGGATTCGGCGTGCTGTCGGGCAACGCCACGTCAAGTCTTCTTATGGATTACAAAGCGGATCATCCCAAAGTGTACTGGAAATTGATCGAGACACTGTTCGGCGGTCGACGTCCGATGATGAATACCGTCAAGGTCGAAATGGGCAATGACCGCAACAACTCCACAGGGCCCGATCCAGCGACCATGCGGACACATGATGAATATCCGGTTGTAGCGCGTGAGCCGGGCTTCCAGCTTGCCGCCGATGCAAGTCTGTACAACCCTGGCATTCATCTGAGCATATTGCGCTGGTCCGCCCCTACATGGGTGCATACCAACGATGATGTCTACCACTGGTATAAGAACACGATTCTGGCGGTATATCGCCGATACGGCATTATGGCCGATTCGGTGAATCCCGATGTCAACGAACGTACCGCGGATATGGATTGGATCGCCGAATTCGCCAAGCAGGTGCGTACCGACGACGTTGGATTTGAAGGCAATGGTCCCGATGATGTTAACAGAGGGTGGATTTCGGATGAGGAGCGCAGACTGTTCCGCCAAATCAGGGTTATCACTTCTGATGAAGAGTGTACAGGAACTTTTGCCGGTGACGTGCTGGCTGCCCCTGAGTATCTCAAGGCCATGGACATCGCTGCATACCACTATTCCGTCGAGGACGACCAGAACGGCAATTTCACGCGTCTTGCCGACGAATACGATAAAGAGATTTGGAACTCTGAAGCCCAGGCGGTGTTCTCCAACTCGGCCGATCGTCCCAACAACACCAACGGCGATGGACTCAAAGCCACGGAACGTGCCGATGCATTCGATCATGCCAATGGGAATGAGCGCTTCGGCGAATATGTGAGTACAGGCATCGGCGGGCAAAACGGCCCATTGGAAATGGCGAATACCCTGATCAAGGGGTTCGTGTGCTCCAGGCGAACCCATGCCATATACCAGCCGGCCATAGGCGCGTGCTACGAGCATATGGAGTACGCGGCCAAAGAGCTGATCTCGGCCAGAGACCCGTGGAGCGGGTGGCTGTATTACGATGTAGGCTGCGCGGTACTGGAGCATTTTGCCAAATACGCCGAACTGGGATGGGAGGAAGAAGGCGAAGAACCGCATATCTGGCGTGCCATCCCCGATGCGTCCGCATGCAGGGTCGGCGGTAACAATCCTGTTAATGGTGCCCGCCACGGAGAGCCCAGTTATCTGACGCTGGCCGCTCCAGATGGCAGCGATTTCAGCACGGTGATCGTCAACGATTCGGCATTTGAAAAGAGCTACCGCATCACCGTGGACAAGAATCTTGCCGCTTCGTCAAAGCAGCTTGAAATCTGGCAGACGATAGCGGCGCGCCCAGGCGAGGCATATGACGCGTCATGGCGCCGTCATGTGGGAAGCGTCGCAGCGGAGAACGGAACATTCACCGTCACCGTGCTCCCATGGTCGATGGTCACGGCCACCACCCTTGCCGACGTCGAGCCATACGCCATACCGTCAACTGCGGAAGGAACCCGTGCGGTGCTCGATGCTGACGCAAGTCGCGGACTGCTGTACGCCGACGACTTCGCCTATGAGCAGTTCGAGCCGGTCGAAGTCGTGCATGCCCAACACCGCGCGACGGAGGAGTATCTGCAATCGCGTGGCGGTGATGCCGGCGCAAGCGCACGGTACACCACCGATAGCAACGGCGCATTTGAAATCGTGCCGGATGATGAACGTGGTCATGTACTGCGCCAGCAGATCAGCGCGACCCAGGCGGGCAACACTTGGATTGAAGGCGATCCGCGCACCGCAATCGGCGATATGCGTTGGACCAATTACCGAGTCTCGGTCGATGTGAAATTCGAGGACTATGCAGGCCGTGCACCATACGTGCTGTTGGGCGCCCGCGAGATGGGCGGCGACAAGTTCACCACCGACATCTGCGGCTATGATGTCAAGCTGCGCGCGGATGGCCTATGGCTGTTACGGCGGTACGGTGACGAAAAAAGACGCGGCCATTTCGAGGACCTTAGGCAATCCGCATTGCGTGCAGGCAAACCGGTATTTCCTCGTGAAAGTGGACAATGGTTCACGTTGTCTCTTGAAGTATCGGGAGCATGCGTCAGCATGTGGGTCAACGGGGCCTTGGTAACAAGCTGGATCGATGATCGCCCACAGTCAGCCGGCCGTATCAATCTGGGCAGCAGCTTCGATCATGTGCGTTTCTCCAATTTGCGTGTTGAACGCATCGATGGTTTCAGCCCCTACTACACAGCGCTTATCGACGACATGCATATGGTGAGTTGGGACGACTCACGTTCGCCAATTATCCGCTATGACGGCAATTGGCTTCACCGCAATGGCCAGGGCATGTTCACCTATATGCGTTCCATCTCAACGACAAACGATCCGGGATCCTCACTAACGCATACGTTCATAGGCACAGGACTTGACGTATTCGGGCCATCAGATGGCACTGTGCGTGTGAATGCGATTGTTGACGGCATACTATTCGCCGAGAACATGCCGACGATGCCCAATGAGGGATCATTACGGACGCAGTTGAGAGTCGAGGGGCTGCCAAGAGGCAGGCATACGATTACACTGCAACTGGCCAGCCATGCAACATGGTCGGTTGATGCCATCGGAACGTTGTCATAATTCATAACAGCATAAACGTGATTGACAGAAGATATGGCAGCGAGGAATCAGCAAGAATCACAATCCATCCGGTCTGATAAATCAGATAGGCCAGATAAGCCCAGCAGGGTGCATCCGAAGACCATCTCGATATGGTCGGCATTGGGGTTCGGGGCAGGTGATTTCTTCGGAGGCGGCCAACTTGCATTGGTGACCACCTATCTGGCTTTGTTCTGGACGCGTTTTTGCGGAATGAACATTAGCGTCGCGCAGGGAATCATCGGCACCAGCGCCATAATCAGCGCAGTGTCCGCACTGCTGTTCGGAGTCCTCGGCGACAATCTGTATCGGTACCGCATCGGGCGCAGATTCGGCCGGCGTCATTTCATGCTGATGATCATCGCTCCTTCGCTGTTTATCGGCATACTGCTATGGATTCCCGGTTCTTCGGTGTGGCTATATGCGTGTGTGTATGTGCTGTGGGTGATGCTGGCTCAGGCATTCCAAGCCTGTTACAACCCGTTGGCCGGCGAGATGACGAAGGACTTCAGCCAGCGAACGAAATTGTCGACCACACGAATGTTCATTTCCACAGCCGCAGCCACATTCATCCCACTCGCCGGAAGCTGGGCGTTGTCAATGTTTGGCGAGACCAAGGCAACCGCCTATATGGTGGTGGGCATCATCTCGACGGTGCTGTTCGCCTGCGCCGTAGCGGTCACATGGAAGACCACATGGGAGATGACACCCGAGCAGGCCGGCTTCGGCGAATACGCCAACGGTACGGTGCATGAGACATGTCTTGGGCTGCGTGGGTGGATTCGCCGGGCGGCACATGTGATACGCGAGTACGCCACGACATTGCGTATTCGCGAATTCCGCAAGCATCTGGTGATCTTTCTCCTAGTACAGACATCATCCGATGTGTTCGGGCAGACCTTCCTGTTCTTCGTTCTGTACGACTGGAGCAAAACCGCTGCTTTTGCCTCGCTGTTGCTGGGCTGCACGGTTGTTTCGTTGCCATTGATGCCGTTGTTCGGCAAGGCAGTGGTGAAGTTCGGGGTGCGCCGGCTCTATGCCTTCGCTTTTGCGGGCATGCTGCTTGGTGTGGCATGGCTGGCCTTGGCATGGGTGTTGACCGGTGCTCTGCCTAGTGCTGTGTGGATGGTGCTCGCAGTTGCCGCATCGCTATGGTTTTTCGTGTTCAAGGCGCTTGTGGGGTATTTGCCATGGACGGTATTGGTATTCATGCCGGATATCGATCAGATTGTTACGCGTAGGTACCGTTCGGCTACTTTTTCCAGTGTGCAATCAAGCCTCCGCCAGCTCGGCTCGGGAATCGTCACCATTGGTGTCGGCCTGGTCCTTGCCATGGTAGGGTTCGATTCCTCACTGCCACGGCAGTCTCGAGAGGCGTCGATCGGCATTGCCGCGGTCATGCTGGGCTTTTACACCGTTGCGATGATTGTATGCTGGATTGTCTCATCGCGCCTTGCCATCAATCAGCGGACCGATTTTGACGTGCTGCATGAGGTCGATCGACTGCGGGCTGGGGGAGACAAGACAGAGGTTGATGCATCCGTTCGGCGTACCGTGGAACGGCTTACCGGACTTTCCTATGAGGAATGTTGGAAATAGCAAATAAGAAACAACAAAGCCGATGCATAAACGCATCGGCTTTGTTGTTTCTATCGGCTCCCTATCAGGACTGCTGTTCCTCCGGGCGACCGGGCTCTGCCCACAACTTATGGAACACGCCAGGCATATCCACTCGGCCGTAAGTGTGTGCTCCGAAGAAGTCGCGCTGTGCCTGCGTCAAAGCAGTTGGCAGACGCTTCGAGCGCAAGCCATCGTAATAGGTCAGAGAGCTGGAGAACACAGGTGTCGGAATACCTGCATCAATGGCGGCCTTGATGACTCGGCGCCAGGAATCCTGGGCATCGGCAAGGAACTTGGCGAAATACGGATCAAGTGCCAAGGCAGCCGGGTGCCCATTGGTGTAGGCGTCGGTGATGCGGTTGAGGAATTTCGCTCGGATAATGCAGCCGCCGCGCCAGATCTTGGCAACGGCTCCCAAGTCGATATCCCAGCCGTACTGCTTGGCACCGTCTTCGATCTCATTAAGTCCTTGAGAATAGGCGATGATCTTGGAAGCGAGCAGTGCACGACGCACATCCTCGATGAAGGCCGCCTGATCTTCCGTTGCAATGGCCTTGTTAGGACCAGCAGGCGTATTCTCCTGTGCTGCCTGCCTCAATTCCGGGTGGCTTGACAGTGCGCGTGCGAACACGGCCTCGCCGATGCCGGTAACGGGCGAGCCGAACTCCAACGCAGTCTGCACAGTCCATGTGCCAGTGCCCTTCATACCTGCCTGGTCGACGACCACGTCGACCAGCGGCTTGCCGGTACGTTCATCCTTCTCATGAAGGATATCGGCGGTGATTTCGATGAGGTAGGAATCAAGATCGCCCTTATTCCAATCGGCAAACACGTCGCCGATTGCTTCGGGGAAGAGCCCTAGGCCACGGCGCAGAATGTCATAGGCTTCGCCGATAACCTGCATGTCGGCGTACTCGATGCCGTTGTGTACCATTTTGACGAAATGACCGGCGCCATCGGTACCGATATGCGTGGCGCAAGGCTCGCCATCGACCTTAGCGGCGATGGATTCCAGAATCGGTCCAAGCGTCTTCCATGATTCCGCGGTGCCTCCTGGCATCAGGGACGGGCCGTTCAAGGCGCCTTCCTCGCCGCCGGACACGCCGCAGCCGACAAAGTGGAATCCGGCAGCACGGACTTCCTTTTCACGCTTGATGGTGTCTTTGAAATAGGAGTTTCCGCCATCGACAATGATATCGCCAGGCTCGAAAACCTCCTCAAGCTGCTTAATCACGGCATCGGTGGGGGCACCGGCCTTGACCATGATGATGGCGGTGCGCGGACGCTGCAGGGAAGCGGCGAATTCCTCCATGGTCTTGGCGGGGACGAAAATGCCTTCGATGCCATGCTCCGCGATCAGCTTTTCCGTGCGGGAGTAGTGACGATTGAACAGTGCCACGGTATTGCCATGGTGGGCAAGGTTGCGAGCCAGATTGCTGCCCATTGCAGCGAGACCGATAACGCCGATGTTGGCTTGTGCTGTCATGGATTGTATCCCTTTGCTTTTGGTATTAATGAACGTCGAATATGGATTGAGCCTATTTCGCTAGCTTCAGTCGGTGCAATGCTTCTTGGCATAGCACTTCCGGAGTTTGGTTGGATACCAGTCGTATGCCATGCTCATCGGACTGAAGAGGCTCAAGGGTGTCAAGCTGCGATTGCAGAAGCGTGACGGGCATGAAATGCTCGCGTTGCTCCATACGCTCGGCGATATCGTCCTTGTCAAGGTCGAGCTCCACAAAGACTACTTGTGCATCGGCTTCGCGCAATATGTCACGATATGCGCGCTTCAATGCGGAGCAGGTGACAATGGTGCTGGACCCTTTGCCTGCCTGCTCGGTGATCCAATCGCGTAGGCTGCGCAGCCAAGGCCAGCGATCCTCGTCTGTCAGTGGATGGCCGGAGGCCATTTTGTCGATATTGGCTTGTGGATGGAAATCATCGGCTTCGGCATACGGCCACCCCAATTTGCGTACGAGCTCCTCAGCCAAGGTCGTTTTGCCGGTGCCCGTTACGCCCATAACAACCAGACTGACGGGTTTGACATTGGAATCAAGCATGGATTCTCCTTGAATGGAAAGGGCGACCAGACTCGAATACGTTCCGGTCGCCCGATGAAAACCGATGGCTCAATCACCACTCGTGCATGGTGCCGTCAAGCAGACGGTCAACGGGCAGCGGAGCCGGCTGGTACGGATACTTGGCAGCCAGCTTCTCGTCGAAGTCGACGCCCAGGCCAGGCTGGTTGCCCGGGTGCAGGTATCCATCCTTGAACGTGTACGAGGTGTGGAACACCTCAAGGGTCTCATCCGAATGCTTCATGTACTCCTGAATGCCGAAGTTCGGAATCGCCAGATCAAGATGCAGGTTCGCGGCCATGCCGACCGGAGAGACATCGGTCGGACCATGGAAGCCGGACTTGACGCCGAACAGCTCGGCGAAGGCCATGAGCTTCTTCATGTGGGTCAGACCACCGGTGTGGGTGACGGCGGAGCGCACGTAATCGATGAGCTGTTCCTTGATCAGGGTGATGTAATCGGTCCAGGAGTTGATGATTTCGCCGATGGCAATCGGTGTGGTGGTGTGTTGACGGACAACGCGCAGGAATTCCTGGTTCTCCTCGGCCGGGGTGGAATCTTCCATCCAGAACAGGTCATACGGTTCAAGCAGCTTGCCGAAGCGTGCAGCCTGAATCGGGCTCAGACGGTGGTGGGAATCATGCAGCAGGATAAGATCCTTGCCGTACTTGTTACGAACCTCTTCGAAGACTCCCGGCAGCGTGTTGAGGTACGTGCGGGCATCCCAGACCTCCTCGACAGGCACCGTGGTACGACGTGCAGGTTCATAGTCGTAGCGCAGACCCTTCTCGCCGGCGCCCTGCTGTGCATTGGCCGAGCCGGCAACACCATAGGTTGACGGAATGCCAGGCAGCGCGAACTGGATACGGGTGGCCTTGAAGCCCATATCACGGTACATGTCAATGGAATCGAACAGGCTCGGGAAGTCCACACCAGAGGCGTGGGCATACGTCAGAATGCCGGTACGGGAGGCGCCGCCCAGCAGCTCATAGACCGGAACGCCTGCCTTCTTGGCTTTGATGTCCCACAGAGCCACATCCACGGCGGAGATGGCGGCCATGGTCACCGGACCACGCTTCCAGTACGCGCCCTTGTACAGGTACTGCCAAATATCTTCGATGTTGTCCTCGTTCTTGCCGATAAGGCTCGGTGCAATGGTCTCGAGATATTTCGCGGCAACAAGTTCGCGTCCGTTCAGGGTGGCGTCACCAAGTCCAACGACGCCGTCGGTGGTGGTGATGCGAAAGACGACGAAGTTGCGTCCCGGGCTTGTCACGAAGACTTCAGCTTTTTCGATTGCCATGGTGCATTCCTTTCTCTTATGGCGCGGCACGTTCCGCGCCATAGTCCCCACCTGCGGCGAGGAAGTTTGTGTTTTTGATTATTTATTTATGTGTATGATCATGCGGCCGTCGTCGAAGACAGCTCATGAACAAGCTCGTTTACCTTGTTGGTGAAGACGGTGTTGGCACCAAGATCCTTGTCCAAATAGGACACCGCCGAAGTGACGTCGCCGCTGTTGGCAAGCTTCTTCACCTCATCGAGGTTCACATCCTTGGCCTGTGTATCGCCGAACCTGCGCAGGAATACGATCCATGCGGCGATGGCTCGTGCAGGAGCCGTAATTTCGCGTCCTTCGGCGAGCGCATGCTTGGCGACGGGGACGATGCGTACCGGTAGTTTTTGCGAACCATCGGTGGCGATTTGGAAGAGGTGGTGGTGGATGCGTGGGTTGGAGAAGCGTTCTAACAGTTTGGCTCGATAGTCGTCGCTGGACACGGATAGGTACGATCCGGCAAGATCCCACCATTCGTTCACCCATGATTGCAGTTTGGGATCGGCGATGGCTTCGGCTACTGATTCGTGGCCGAATAGCGGTCCGATGTAGGCGAGTGTGGAATGCGAGCCGTTAAGCATCCAGAGTTTGCGCTGCTCGTAGGGCTCTACGTCATCTGTGATGACGGCTCCGGCTTCATCCCATGCGGGGCGTCCCTTGGGGAAGTCTCCTTGGATGACCCATTCGAGGAAGGGTTCTGTGCGTACGGGGGCTGCGTCGTACCATCCTTTGGTTTCCGCCACGGTTTGTAGTTCGGCGTCGGTGGTGGCCGGCGTGATGCGGTCGACCATGGATGTGGCCCATGCCACGTTGTCGCGGGTCCATTCCAGCAGGGTGGGATCCACGGCTTCGATGGCTTGTTCGACTACGCGGCGGAATGCGGCTCCGTTGCCTGCGAGATTGTCGCAGGGGAGGATGGTGATTGCGCCGGCGCCTGCTGCGCGTCGCGCTTCCAGACCGGCTACGATGCGGGCGGGTACGGTGGATAGTTCGGATGCGTTCACGTCGTTGCGGAGTTTGGCGAGGTCTTCTGATACGTCGGTGTCGTGAACGTTGAGATTGCCGTGGGCGTCTCTTTTGTATCCGGCTTCGGTGACTGTGGACGTGACGATGGAGACGTTCGGGTCGACGAAGTACTTGCGCAGCGCCTCCATGTCTCCACCTTCATGCATGGACGAGATCGAGGAGATGGCTTCGAACGAATCGCCTTCCGGTGCGGAGGTGATCAGCGTGTAGACGTTGCCTTGCGGGTCAAGTTTGTCGACCATTCGACGGGAGCGGCCGGTGAATCCGGCAATGCCCCACTGGGCTGCGTCCGGTGCGTGTTCCGTATACCAGGCTTGATGGGCGCGGGTGAAGTTGCCGATGCCCAAGTGGATGATGCGGATCGGCGCGGCGCTGCGTCCGTGCTCTGCGCGGGTCAGCCTCGGCAATGATGTGGGATCTGGTGCGGTGGTCATGAAAACTCCTTGGAGGATGGATGGTGTTGCGGTTTTCAGAGTTTGAATACGTCTGATGGTTGCCCGTCCACGGAACGGATGACGATTTGTTCGCCTTCCTCGTAGCTCAATCTGTGGTCGGCGACCAGGCCGGAAACATAGCGTGCGGTCAGGCGGCGGTTCATGTCGTGGCGGGCTGGGATGGAGCAGAGTGCGCGGGTGTCGTCGATGAAGCCCGAAAGCTTGGAGAATCCTGCATAGGGTACGACATCCGCGTAATAGCGCAGAATCGATTCCGGTGCGTCCAGGAACCACCAGGGTGCGCCGATGTACAGTGCCGGATAATATGCCGCCATCGGAGCAAGCTCGCGAGAATATGCGGTCTCGTCCATGGTGAACGCCACAAGATGGAAATCGGGATTGTCCCCGTATTCGTTGAGCACAGGGCGAAGCCAATGCGACCAGTCGGCGGGCATCGGGCAGTCGGCTCCGCAATCCGGGCCATAATTGACGAGTTGCCTACGGTAGTGGTTGCGCATCACGCCGGGATGCATGGTCATCACCAGGCCGTCATCCTGTGCGAGTTTGGCCTGGTCGTTGAGCAGATGGGCGTGCAGTCGATGTGCCTCGTCTGGGGTCAGGGCGTTGCGACGTGCCTTGTCGTACAGGCGGATTGCCCCATCATCCGACAGTCGGGTGGTGTCTCCGGACCAGTCGCCCTCACGTGAAGAATCCACGCCATGATCCGAGACGACCGCGCCATGCTGTTTGAAGAACAGGCGACGGCGACGCATGGCTTCTACGAACCCCTCATAGGTGGAGGTGTCCACGCCGGCCGATTCGCCTAGCGCATCGGACAGCTGAACCCAGTCCACACGGTCGACCTCAAGATAACGGTCCGGGCGGAAGCAGGGAGCGAAGCGCGACGGGAACGTGCTGTCGGCGCGAACCTGGTCGTGAAGAGCCAAATCGTCGGTGGGGTCATCGGTGGTGGAGATGAAACCAATGTTGAAACGCTTGACGAGTTTGCGCGTGGTGAAGTCGTCGGATGTTAGAAGTTCGTTGAGCTCATCGTAGATGCTGTCGGCGGTGTCCTCATTGAGGGGCTTGTCAATACCGAATACATTGGATAGCGAATCCTCGAACCAATAGCGCATTGGCGTGCCTGCATAGGCATACCAGTACTTTCCCAGCAAGCGGAAGGCATTGCGCGACTGCTCGTCGGTGAAATGCTTCTGTCCCACTCCCAAATCGCTGAACGGAACACCGTGCCCGTGCATGATACGAGTCACATAATGATCCGGTGTGATAAACAGGTCTGTGGGATTCTTGAAATGCTTATCCTGAGCGAACCAGTCGATGGGCACATGACCGTGCGGAGAGATGATGGGGCGGTCCTTAATCGCCTCGTACAGTCGTCGTGCGGTGGATCGTTGACTCGGATCTGCGGGGAGCAGGCGATCTTCATTGAGCGCGGATGTCATAGTAATTACTCCTGGAACTAATAGCTTTGTTTACAAGTGCTGAATAATGGCTTGTGCCAATTCCCGATATCGCGATGCGTCAAGATACACGCGGTCGGGATTCATCGCGAACACCGTCTTCCACTCGAATCCGTTCCGGTATTTGGGGCAGAGGTGGAAATGCAGATGATGCCCATCATCGCCATAGGCGCCGTAGTTGATCTTGTCAGGATGGAAGGCCTCGTGCAATGCCTTTGCCATGTGATTCACGTCATCGAGAAACGCGGCCCGTTCCTCGTCGGGCAAATCTACGATTTCGGAAACGTGATGCTTCGAAGCGACGATGACGCGACCCCTATGGCTTTGTTCCTTAAACAGCACGAGCTTCGAAGCTGGCAATTCGGCGATTGCAATGCCGAATGCGTCTAAAAGCTCGCCCCCCATCGCAGTAGGCGCAAGGTTCTTTTTCTGTCTGCGGCATACCTCATCCTTTACGAATAATGTGACGTTGCGGTTGTTGGCCACATTGCCGGTGTGCGTCATGTTTGCAAATTCGATTTCAATATATACTTGGGCTTCAAAAGGTGTGATATTTTGCATTTATTTGTTTTGAATGGCTCGATGCATTGCAAATCGGTGAGGTATCTGTTAGAAAAATGGGGAAGGAGAAACCGTGAGCAGTGAATCTTCCGCGCGATGCCATGCCAGTTTGAGCGACGTATCCCAGGCCGCGCATATATCCATAGCCACTGCGTCGCGCGCTTTCGTACATCCCGAGCGGGTTAATGCCGATACCCTGAAGCGAATATACGATGCCGCGGAAAAAGTCGGATATGTCCCGCGCAAGAATGCTCAGCAGTCGAATGATGATTCCGGTAAATTGATCGCCGTGGTCATCAACGACATCGGCAATCCGGTGTACGCGGAATTCGTCAAAAGCATTCAGCATCGCTGCAGGGAATACGGGTATTCGATTATGATCATCGATTCTCAGGAGATGAGTTCGATCGAACACATCATGCTGATGCTGACCGAAGAATACGTAGACGGAATCGTGCTTGCATCATCGCGTCTGTCCGACGCGAATATTCAAAAAATGGCGAAGGCGAAACCCTTGGTGCTGATTAATCGGTCGGTTCACGGTGTCAAATCGGTGATCGCGGATACCTATGGCGGCTTGGAGAAGTTCCTCCAAGAATTATGCTCCTTAGGGCATAAATCGTTGACCTATCTATCAGGGCCTGCGGATTCATGGCAGAATGCGGTCAGGCGAGAAACACTGTCCGGCATCTGTAAGAAAAAAGGCATTGCGCTGAATGTCATACCAGGTTCCTCTCCCACTTACGGCGGCGGGGTATCCTGCGTGGCCCAGTTCTTCCAGCACCCCACCTCCGCGGTGATCGCCTATAACGACATCATGGCCATCGGATTCATGACCGCTATGAAGGATTGTGGCATCAAAGTCCCAGAAAAGGTGTCTGTTGGGGGAATTGATGACATCCCCATCAGCGCAATCGTCAGTCCGGCATTATCAACGGTTCGCATAGATCGTACCTTAATCGGAAAAACCGCTACGGATGAATTAATCGGCCAATTGCGTGGAGGGAACCTCCGCCGATCCCTGAAGCCGATTATGATTGGCTCCCATTTCGTTATGCGCGGTAGTGTGGGGGCTGCCGGTGATTGACATACGCCATGCGTTTACCTGGTAGGGATGCCGGTGGCGCTATGCTGCATCGGCATTGATCAAGCTTCGTGACGATGTCCTTCAGGTTCCAGATCGATGGTTGGGGTTATGCATGGCGAACGGGCGTGTCTGGATGAAATGTCCTAGTGGTCCGAGCCGGGAATGCTAACGCTATTGCGTTCTATGAACTGTGTAGGTACTTTCAAAGAAGTATGGGCATCCGCATTGTCGTTATCGAATAGCATGGCTACTGCGGCTTTGCTTTCTTTGCGGCGGTCGATGCGTATGCTGCTGAGCGTCGGAGAGAGCAGGGTGCAGTCGGCGATGTCGTCGATGCCTATAATCGAGAAACGTTGAGGCACGTCTATCTGTTGTTGCTGTGCCGCAGCGATAAATCCCATCGCCTGCAGATCGTTGTAGGCGATGACGGAAGTGGAATCCGGCTGTTGCATGAATTGCGAGAATGCTTTCCGACCGGCCTCGAAAGTCGGCTCCTTGCAGGGAAGGCGCTTCAGTGACATGTTCTTTTCCTTGCATACATCGGACAGGGTGCGCCAACGCATACCTTCCGCGTAAGAAGCCTCTGGGCCGGTAAGATACGTGACACCGGTATGACCAAGTGCGATGAGACGTGCTACCGCCGATTCGAACCCTGGCCTGTAATCAGGAATCACGGACGGTAGGCCGCGTACCATACGGTTGATCATGACTACTTTATGATGCCGGGCGAATTTACGAATCATGGTATCGCTGAGTCGAGAAGAGGCCAGCAGCACGCCATCTACATTATTGAGATCGTGGAGACTGTCGCGTTCGTTCATTTTGGTTTCTTCCGTGTCGGCAATAAGAAGCCCGGAGTTTTGTCGCATGCATTCATGCTGGGTATTGCGGATAAGCTGGGCGAAGGCGGGATTGCTGATATCGGAAACGGCGAGCAAAATAAGACGATGTTTGGGCTTCCCGACCGTGAGTGGCGTGATGGTACCGGAACGATATCCCAGTCGGTTCGCTGTGTCGAAGATTTGCTGCGCCGTGGCTTCGCTGACATGGCCTGGACGAGAGAATGCCCTTGAGACGGTGGAGGGCGATACACCTGCTGCGCGTGCTACATCAACGATTCCGGGATATGCTCTGTGTCTAGACATCTCTTGCGCCACCGGTGTGTGGGAATTTTCTTTGCAGTATATGTTATACGTTCCCCTGGTGACGGATTGCAATATACATATGGGATGTGCATGAGTGTCGGCAGTTTGGGAATCCTGCGAAACCACCGACGCTGAGGGGCGCGTGGCCGTCGGTGGTCTGGGGACTGCTCAATCTACCGACACTTACATCCCTTCTATCGTCGGCAGATTGGGGACTGCTCAATCTACCGACGGTGAGAAGTATGTAAGCGTCGGCAGATTGAGCAGTGGGCTTGGCAACCCGCTTGAAACCGAATCAGAACAGTCCTGGCTCGTTCAATGCGGAATGCTTGCGGCTGTACACGAAATACACGATCAAACCAAGGGCGAACCAGATTGCGAAACGCACCCAGGTCTCCCAATTCAAACCGCAAATCAGAATGAAGCAGAAAATGATCGCGCAGATTGGCGTGAACGGCACGCCTGGAGCGCGGAAGCCACGGTGTGCGTCCGGCTGGGTCTTACGCATCCACAGAATGCCCGCGGACACGATGATGAACGCCGACAGCGTACCGATGTTCACCAATTCGAACAGTACGTTGATGTTGATGAAACCGCCGGCGATGGCCGTTAGAATACCGAAGAACCATGTACCTTTGAACGGGGTGCGATACTTCGGGTGCACTTCGCCGAAGAACTTCGGGAACAGGCCGTCGCGGCTCATGGCATAGCAGATGCGGGACTGGCCGTACAGCTGCACCAGCATCACTGTGGTCATGCCGATCAGAGCGCCAAGATTGACAATGAACGCCAGCCAGTTGAGGCCGGTTTCGAGAATCACGCCGGCTACCGGAGCGTCGATGAACTTCGCGAACTCCTTGTATGGCACCACACCGGTCATGATAAGCGTCATGATGATGTACAGCACAGTCGACACGGCCAACGAAATGAGAATGCCGCGCGGCAGTGTCTTGTTCGGATTGACGGTCTCCTCGGCGGAGGAGGAGACGGCGTCGAAGCCGATGAAGCTGAAGAACACGATCGACGCAGCCGGCACGATGCCATACGGCTGGGTGGAGCCGGGCTGGAAGGTGTAGACGCCATACGGGGAGAACGGCTGCCAGTTGGACGGCTTCACATACCACACGGCGCATGCGATGAACAGCACGATGATGGCAAGCTTGATAAGCACCATCACGTCATTGGCGCGCTTGGTCTGGTTGATGCCGATGGACAGCACCCACGTGATGATCAGCACGATGACGAAGCCGGGCAGGTTGAAGTAGGTGGTGACGCCCGGCGTGGTGCCGTAGGCGGCGGTCAGTTCGACCGGCAAATGCAGGCCGAAGCCTTCCAGCAGCTTGTTGAAGTAGCCCGACCAGCCGGCGGACACGGTGGCCGCCTGCAGGGCGTACTCCAGAATCAGGTCCCAGCCGATGACGAAGGCGATGAGCTCGCCGAACGCCAGATAGGCATAGGAGTAGGCCGAGCCGGAAACCGGCGCCATGGCGGCGAACTCGGCGTAGCACAGGCCGGCAAAGCCGCAGCAGACGGCGGCCAGCAGGAACGATACGGACAAGGCCGGGCCGGCGGTCAGCGCGCCCTTACCGGTGAGCACGAAGATACCAGTGCCGATGATCGCGCCGATGCCGAGCATCGTCAGATCGAAGGTGCGCATCGTGCGCTTCAGGGGAGTGGATTCGGCGACAAGCTGATCCACGCTTTTCTTACGAAACAGATCCATGTTCTTCTCTCATGAAATCTAGGACTATGGGGCTGAACCGGACGGATTTCCGGGATCCCGGCACGCCTCAACGCCGGGAATCAAAGGCGGTTTCTTATACAAAACCGCATATCGGTCATTAGTGTACGACTGCCACGCGAAAACAGACGATTTCGCCAATACGTCACATTCCTGCGCAACAATAGGTGCCTATGAGCATGAACGCAGCACCTGAAATCGCATTCTCGTCCGAGCAGGGCAAGGCCAACTATGCGGCCGCCCGCCGCCAATACCCCGCACAGGCCATCGTGAACCTCAAAACCATGCGTGACAACATGGCCCATTTGGCCTCCGTGGTCGGCGGTCCGAACTCCGGCACCGCGGTGATGGGCGTGGTCAAGGCCGATGCCTACGGCCACGGCCTGCTGCCTTCTGCGCTGGCAGCGCTCGCCGGCGGTGCCACCTGGCTCGGCACTGCGCAATCGCACGAAGCTCTGCTGTTACGCAAACTCGGCATCGGCCCCGACCGCTGCCACATTCTGACCTGGGTTTACAACGGCACCGAAGTCCCGTTTGACGAACTGATTGCTGCCGACATCGACGTGTCCGTCGGCTCCCTGCCGGGTATCGATGCCGTGGCCGCCGCCGCGCGCAAACTCGGCAAGCCCGCTCGCGTGCACGTTAAGGTCGATTCCGGCTTTGGCCGCAACGGCTTCACGCCTGCAGGGTTCGCCGCCGCGCTTGCCGAGCTGGTGCCACTTGCCAAGGAAGGCGTGTTGCATATCGTCGGCCAGTGGAGTCACCTTGCCGTGGCCGATTCGCCTGACGTGCCTGAGTTCGTGGCCTCCACCGACCGCCAGATCGAAACGTTTAAGGACTTCACCGCACGTATGGAAAAGGCCGGAATTCCGCCGGAGATTCGTCATCTGGCCAACACTGCGGCCACTCTGGATCGCCCGGAAATTCATTTCGAGCTCACCCGCCCCGGCATCGGGCTATACGGCTACGAGCCTGATCCGGCCATGGGCACCCCGCGCGATTGGCATCTGACCCCGGCCATGCGCCTGCAGGCGCAGCTCGGCACGGTCAAGGATGTGGAGGCCGGCCATGGCATCTCCTACGGCCGCACGTACCTGACTCCAGACAACACGTCCACTGCCATCGTGCCATTGGGCTACGCCGACGGCATCCACCGCTCCGCCTCCGGATTCGATATGGAAGGTGCCAAGCATGTGGAGAAGCCGGGCGGGCCAGTGCGCATTATGACCACCGAGGGCCCGAAGCTCTACCGCGTCTGCGGCCGCGTGTGCATGGACCAGTTCATCGTGGATTTGCACGGTTCCGCCGCCGAACTCGGAGTTCACGAGGGCGACACGGTCGAACTGTTCGGCCCGGGTCGTGGTGAGCAGTTTGTGGAGCCCACTGCCGATGACTGGGCCCGTGCCGCCGATACCATCAGCTATGAGGTCTTCACTTGCCTGCGCAATCGCATTCCGCGTCTCTACGAGCACGCCGCCGAGGTGCTGCCCGCTGACGACCTCGCCAAGCTCGATCCAGCCACGCTGCTGTAACACTGTACGGCAGCCGATATATGGGCCTATGCTTGGACTATGGAAACAACGCAAGATGGGGAACGGGTGCTGAGCGATGAGGGCTACAGTGCCTTTGATGAAGAGCGTTGGGCACCTGAACCGCCGAAGTCCAAAGCCCGTACCGCTTTTGAGCGTGACCGCGCAAGGCTGATACATTCGTCCGCCTTGCGGCGTCTCGGCGCGAAAAGCCAGATTCTGATTGCTGGTACCGATGATTTCGCTCGCACCCGCCTCACCCACACGCTGGAAGTCGCCCAAATCGGTCGACAAATAGGCGCAATGCTTGGCTGCGATCCTGATGTGGTCGACTGCGCTTGCCTGGCCCATGATCTTGGCCATCCGCCGTTCGGGCACAACGGGGAGCGGGCGCTCGCCGAAATCGCGCGCAATATTGGCGGATTCGAGGGTAACGCGCAGACCATGCGCATTCTGACCCGTCTCGAACCCAAAATCTTCCATCCGGACGGCCGTTCCGCCGGTGTGAACCTGACCCGTGCAGCTCTTGATGCAGCGGTCAAATATCCGTGGACTTTGGCTGAGGCCGACCAGCATCCCAAGGGGGAGCGGTCCAAGAAGTTCTGCGTCTACCCGGATGATGAGCCCGTGTTCCGATGGTTGAAAATCGGCGCACCTGTGGCTACCAAGCCGATGGAATGCCAGATCATGGATCTTTCGGATGACATCGCCTATTCGGTGCATGATGTTGAGGATTCCATCGCCACTGGTGCCTTCGACCCGATTGTGCTCGCCGATTCACAGATTTTGGACCACATCATCGAGCAGACGCGCGACTGGTATGGGACCAAGTGGGATGCGGATAAGCTGTTGGCAGCATTCATGAGACTCAGGCGTGAGCATATGTTCCCTGCGCATTTCAACGGATCACGTCAAGCTTTGGCGCAGTTGAAGAACATCACCTCCGACTTGATTGGGAGGTTTTGCTGGTCGGTGGAAACCGCCACTCGCGATACGTACGGACCGGGACCGTTGACGCGTTACTCCGCCAATATCGTGATTCCCGAGGATACGAATTACGAGATTGTGGCATTAAAAGGCATCGCCGTGTATTTCGTCATGGCGCCGCGTGAGAGGGAGCCGTTCCACCAGGAGGAACTGAAAATCGTCGAGGACCTGATCGACGTGCTGATGGCCGATTCACCGCAGCCCTCCGACGCGCTGGAAAGCCAGTTCCTGGCCGATTGGAATGAGTCCACCAACGACAATGAACGTTTGCGCGTGGCCATCGATCAAGTGGCGTCCCTAACCGACAATTCCGCCTTGGCTCTCCATTCCATCCTGTGCTGAGGCTGTTCCGTGGCGGGCACCCTCAGTCAGTTGCGCTGACAGCTTTCCTTCCTGAGAGAGCTATGACCTATCCCTTGGCTTCCCTCGGGTGAGGAGAGCTGTCTCCATAGGCGAGTGAGGGGAGCCAAGAAAGTAACGGTACATATCTACCGTGTCTCACACGTGGCGCTACTCTAGAGACTTATGGTCGGAATGATTAAGAAGGAAGACGTTGAGAAGGTGCGCGCCGCCGCGGACCTGTATGACATCGTATCCGCGACCGTAACGCTTAAGCCCTCCGGAACCGGCACATTCGTCGGCCTATGCCCGTTCCACGACGAAAAAACCGGCAGCTTCAACGTGCGCCCTTCGCTCGGTGTGTGGCACTGCTTCGGTTGCGGTTTGGGCGGCGACGTGTTCAAATACGTCGAACAATCCGAGAACATCGACTTCCGTGAAGCCGTGGAACTACTCGCCGACAAGTACCACATCGAGTTGCACTACGAGAACAGCGGCAACGGGCCGAACCGCGAAAACGCCGGCTCCAAACGCACGCGACTGCTGGAAGCCTGCGAGGAAGCCCAGCGTTTCTTCGTCTCTCAAATCCTGACTAAAGAGGCGCTGCCTGCCCGCAAACTGCTCGGCGGCCGCAACTTCTCCCAAGCCGACTGCGAACGTTTCGGCTGCGGCTACGCGCCGCAAGGCTGGGATAATCTGGTCCGCCACCTGGCGAACAAGGGCTTCACGCAAAGGGAGATCCTCGACGCCGGCCTCGCCCGCCAAGGCCAACGTGGCATGTACGATTATTTCCGCGGCCGCGTGACCTGGCCCATCCGCGATTCGACCGGCCGCACGCTCGGGTTCGGCGCGCGCAAGCTGTATGAGGACGACCAGATCGCCGCCAAATACATCAATACGCCGGATACGCAGCTTTACCGCAAAACCCAGGTGCTCTACGGAATCGATTTGGCCAAATCCGCCATCGTCAAGAAGCGGCAGGTGGTAATCGTCGAAGGCTATACGGACGTGATGGCCATGCATCTGGCCGGCATTGACACCGCCATTGCTACGTGTGGTACCGCATTCGGTGCCGAACATGCCAAGATCGTACGCCGCCTTATTGCCGACGATTCGCTGGGTGCGGTGCAATTGGTCGGTCCGTTGAAGATCAAAGACCAGCCATTGAGTTCACGTATCGTATTCACGTTCGATGGCGATGCCGCTGGCCAGAAAGCCGCACTGCACGCCTTTGGTCTCGATTCGGCATTCCTTTCCCAGACCTTTGTGGCTGTGGCCGACAACAATCTTGACCCCTGCGATCTGCGTATCGAACGAGGCAATGAGGCGGTGCGCTCGTTGATTGCCAATGCCAAGCCGCTCTATGACTTCGTGATCGATGCCGCCATCGGCCGGTTTGACTTAACGTATACTCCCGGTCAAGTGGGGGCAATGAAAGCCGTGGCTCCGCTGGTGGCACAGATTCGCGACCGTTCCCTGTGGGATGCCTATGCGCGTAAGGCTGCTGGCCGTATCGGCGTGGATCTCGAGGTGATGCGCCGCGAGGTGATGGCCGCCCGCCGTCAGATGCACGTGCGCGACGAGGACGCCTATGCGCCCAAGCGCCGGTTCGACCGTGAGGAGCGTCGGGTGGAACCCGGCACTAATCCATATGCCAATCCGGCCGCCCGCAAGACTCTGGAGCGTCGCGATGCCGCCGAGCAGGCATACTTCAAGATTGATGATGCCGTGTTCATCGCCGAGCAACAGTTCATGGCCACACTGATTCAGGTGCCGCGTGCCATCGACCGTACCATGTTCGGCCAGCTGACCATCGACCATTTCATGACTTCGGTGTTCCGCACCCTGTTTCAGGTGATTGCGGCCGCCGGCGGACTGCCGTCCGACGACACCCCGCAGGGTCTGTGGATGCACAACCTCACCAAGGCCGGCGGGCCTATGTTGAATCAGGTCATCAACGAGCTAGCCGTCATGCCGCTGCCTTTGCCCGGAGATGACAGCGGCAACGGTGCGCAACCCGTGCAGCCGAACGCGCCCGGTGGCGCTGGTGCGCCTGGTGCCGCCGCCGTGCAGCTACGCCCCGCCACTGCGGAGGAGCAGCGATACGCCACCGAACTGCTCACCCGACTATTGGACATGGGCTTCATGCGCCAGATCGGCCTAGCCAAACGCCGCATGGTCCAACTGTCCGATGGCCAGGAAAAAATCACCCTCCTCGGCCAGATCGCCCAAATGGAGACCGCCCGTAAAGATCTTCAAGCCCAAATCTACGGCAATACCGTTGGCTAATTGGCGTTTTCGGCGGCTCTCACATAGGGGCTTACTTGTTCTGTGCGCTTACTTCTTGGATGCGAGACGGCTGAGATATTCGATTGGTGTGACTGCGGCGATGGGGGAGAGCGCGAAATCCTTTATGTTGTTGGTAATAATGAAGTCGGCGCGTTCTCGTTCCGCGATGGCGGCAACGAAGGAATCCTCGGTGTTTTTGAAGTCGTATGACAGCCCTCGCAATATTGTGGCTTCATCCAACGCGGCGACATGGGCGATGCCGAGGCATAGAGATAGTGCCTGACGCGCTTTGGCTCGATTTGCGTTTGCCTCTACGATATACGCGATAGTAGGTGCGGAATGTGCCGGCATAAGAATGTCGTATTCGGGGTGCGACGATAGGTCGAGTACACTTGCGGAGGCCTCACACATAGGCTGTCGAGCCAGTATGACGTCAAGAAATACGTTGGTGTCAACGACGAGTTTGTTCATGAGTTCTTCTCCATGAGGTGCCGTCGGTAGTCATTTTCGTCGGCGGGGCCTTGCCCGATGCCCATGAGCGCGCGAATCGACGGTGATAGCTGTGCCGTTGAATCCTCTCGCGTTAATGATTCAAGGTAGTCCTCCACGATGGAAGACAATGTGCGGCCTTGTCGACGGGCGTATAGTTTGCCCCTCTCGATGGTATGTTCGTCAATACTGAGTGTGAGTTTGGTCATGGCCCCTACCCCTAGTCGCTGTACGTATAGTTTTTTCATTATATACGTATATCGGTTCGAAGGGCAATCAAGGTCAGATGTAAGTTGGATTGGATGGGTGCAGAAGTTGCGGATTGGCCCCATCCAAATTGGACTGGTTTGGGTGGGGCCAATCCGATTCGTTCAATAATGAAGCGCGATACCAAGCAGCGTCGAAACGAAGGGAAACTCATGACGCAGAATCGTGCGGAACTCAACCGTAATCTGGCCCAAATGCTCAAGGGCGGCGTGATTATGGACGTCACCACGCCCGAACAGGCGAAAATCGCGCAGGATGCCGGCGCGTGCGCGGTGATGGCGCTGGAGCGCATCCCCGCTGATATTCGCGCCGCCGGCGGTGTCTCCCGTATGAGCGACCCGGCCATGATCAAGGGCATTCAGGAAGCCGTCTCGATTCCGGTTATGGCCAAGGTGCGCATCGGCCACATCGCCGAGGCCCGCATTCTGCAGGCCATCGAAATCGATTACATCGACGAATCCGAGGTGCTTTCTCCGGCCGACGACGTGTACCACATCGACAAGAACCAGTTCGACGTGCCGTTTGTGTGCGGCGCGAAGAACCTGGGCGAGGCGCTGCGCCGCATCGCCGAGGGTGCTGCCATGATTCGCACCAAGGGCGAGCCTGGCACCGGTGACGTGATTCAGGCCGTGCGCCACATGCGCACCATGAACAAGCAGATCCGCGAGCTCGTCGGTCTGCGCGACGACGAGGTCTACGAGGCCGCCAAGCAGCTGGCCGTGCCTTACGATCTGGCCAAGTACGTGCACGACAACGGCCGTCTGCCCGTCGTGAACTTCGCCGCCGGTGGTGTGGCCACCCCGGCCGATGCCGCCCTGATGATGGAACTCGGTGCTGAAGGCGTGTTCGTGGGCTCCGGCATCTTCAAGTCCGGCGATCCGGCCAAGCGCGCCGCCGCCATCGTCAAGGCCACCGCCAACTGGCAGGACGCCGATCTGCTCGCCAAGCTGTCCGAAAACCTAGGCGAAGCCATGGTCGGCATCAACGAGGACGAGATTCAGACCATCATGGCCGCTCGCGGCGAGTGATAAATAGCCGCAGGCGTGTCCGCTGACGAGGATATCGAAACACATATCCGTTGTAGGGCGCCTAAGACTTGCCCCCGCTGGCGGGGGCTGTCGGCTGAAAGTCGACTGGGGGGTGGTGTCGCGAAGATCGTCGACCACCCTCAGTCAGCTACGCTGACAGCTCCCGCCAGCGGGAGCCGGAGAGGACAACATGGTTGTAGCTGTTGAATACATTTCCAAAGAAGAATCCGCAGACGCCGAAACCGCCACGCACGGCGTGACCGGTATTCTGGCCGTGCAGGGCGCGTTCGCCGAACATGCGGCGGTGCTCGACAAGCTCGGCGCCCCGTGGAAGCTGTTGCGCGCGGCCGAGGATTTCGATGAATCCATCGACCGGGTCATCCTGCCTGGCGGTGAATCCACCACGCAAGGCAAACTCCTGCGTTCCACCGGCCTGTTCGAACCGTTTGCCGCGCACATCAAGGCCGGCAAACCGGTGCTTGGCACCTGCGCTGGCATGATTCTGCTGGCCAAGAAGCTCGACAATGATGAGAACGTCTACTTCGGCGCGCTCGACGCTGTAGTGCGCCGCAATGCTTACGGTCGTCAGCTCGGCAGCTTCCAAGCCATCGCTGATTTTGGCCAAGCCGACGACCCACAGCGCATCGCGGACTTTCCACTGGTGTTCATCCGTGGGCCCTACGTGGTGTCGGTCGGCCCCGAGGCTACGGTCGAAACCGAAGTCGATGGTCACGTGGTGGGCCTGCGCCAAGGCAACATCCTCGCCACCGCCTTCCATCCCGAGCTCACGGACGACATCCGCATCCACGAGCTCTTCCTGTCGCTGTAGCCGATTCATCTGCCGTTAGACTGGTATTCGACCGACGAATCAAGGAGACGATCTGCTATGCAGTTCACGCTGAACCGGCGCAGCACGGTGCCGATGTACCGGCAGCTGGCTGCTGAGCTGCGTGAACAGATTGTCTCCGGCGCAATGGCTGAGGGCTATCGTTTGCCACCTGAACGCGAGTTAGCCTCACGCCTCGAGGTCAATCGCACCACGGTATTACAGGCCTATCAGCAACTCAAAGATGAGGGACTCATCGCCTCCAAAGTAGGCAAAGGCACGTTCGTGCTGCCGTTGCAGCATACTGAGGCTGCCCGGATTCCTGTAGCGAGACATAAGCCGATTGACGAGGAGCCGAAACCGAGTGTTGTGCGGCCGCCGTGGTCGGTGTTGTTCTCCGACTATTCCAACCGATTCACCTACCACGACATTGCCTCGGCTGAGCGGGCGCAACGCGGCGATACCATCATCGACTTTGCCACCGGCTCGCCTAATCCGGCGGATATTCCCGACGATTTGTTGCGTTCAGTGAGCATTGAAGCGTTCGAATCGCGCGAATTCGACGGTCAGCCAGAATCGCCTATCGAAGGATTCGATGAACTCCGCGCATTACTTGCCGAGCATATGAGCACACGCGGCGTGCAGTGCGATGTGCGAAACGTGATGGTGCTTTCCGGTTCCGAGCAAGGCATCGATCTTATCGTGCGCGCATTCGTCAATCCTGGCGACTGCGTACTGGTCGAACAATCCACGTTCTTCCCCGCATTGCAAACGTTCCGCTCGGCCGATGCTCGCATCATCGGCGTGCCGGTCGATGAACACGGCATGCGCACCGACCTGCTGGAAGGCTATTGCGCGCGATTCCGCCCCAAACTCATCTACACAGTTCCCACGTTCCAAAACCCCACCGGCACCACGCTGCCGCCCGAACGCCGCAGTGAACTCATCGACGTGGCACGACGCTACCAGTGCCTAATCGTGGAGGACGATGCCTACGGCGACCTGTGGTATGGCGGGAAGTCATCCGATTCGCATCGCCCCATACCGCTCAAGGGCATGGAGAACGCGGGATACGTGATGTACTTGTCCACGTTCTCGAAGACTGTTACGTCGGGCCTGCGCACAGGGTGGATTGTGGCCGACCCGCACGTCATCAACCGCCTGGCGGCTCTACGCCGCATGGTCGACCAGCATACGAGCACGTCATCGCAGCGTATTTGCTTGGGGCTGCTTAAGGAAGGTCGCATCGCCGAGCATATTCAAACGCTGACTGATTCCTATCGGCTGCGGCGAGACACCGCAATCGCGGCATTGCAACGATTCGCCCCAGACGGCGTGCGTTGGACTGTGCCGGCCGGAGGCTATTACATCTGGCTATCCCTGACGGAGGGCGTACGCTCGCTTGACGTGCTGGAATCCTGCCGTTCACAAGGCGTCACATTCATGCCGGGCAGTGTGTTCGATGTTGACGAAATGGATGATTCCCATATCCGTCTCAACTTCGTGCGTCCGGATGCCGCCGATATCACCGACGGCATCCGAGTCATCTGCGAGGCATTAGAGCGGGCGATTCAGGCCAGCTGAGCGACGAGACTACGTACCTTATGCCAATCTGCGCGTAGAATAGAACAGGTGCGGTAACGGGAATGTTCATGGAGGAATGAATGCGGCGTTGGCTGGTCAATGTGGCCAAAAATGAAACGATTCTTGTCGTTGCCGCAATACTTGCACTGATTTCGTGTTTTGTAGTACCTCCGGATGATGAATACACCATGTACATCCATGCCAGCACCATCAGCCAGTTGATTTGCCTGATGATTGTAGTCTGCGGATTTCAGCGCATCGGCATCTTCCGCATCATTGGCTCCCGTCTGCTGCAACGTACTTCCACCATGCGCGGGCTGGTGCTCACCTTGGTGGCATTGACGTTCTTCTCCGCGATGCTCATCACCAACGATGTCGCCCTGGTCACGTTCGTGCCATTCGCTATTGCGGTGCTTATCATGGCGGGCCAAGAGGATAAGACCATACTGGTGGCCACGCTGATGACCATCGGCGCGAATGTGGGCAGTATGCTGACGCCGGTCGGCAACGCGCACAATCTGTACCTCAAAGCGCTCACCGAAATGTCGACGAAGCGATTTATCAGCATCATGGCGCCGTATTCCTTCACCGCAGCGATACTGCTGGTCATTGTGATATCCGTGGTGTTCGGCAGCAAACCAGTGGGCGATTTGGGCGATCTCGAAACCGGTGTGCTCGCTCCCGAACGCAGCAAACATCAGCCCGATGAGATCCGCATCACCGGTTACGGCGCCGGTTACGGCGGCTGGCGCACGGTCATCTATTCACTGCTGTTCATCGTCTGTCTGCTGGCTGTTTCCGGCATCATCCCGTTATGGGCCATGTGCGTGATTGTGGTCGTATCGTTCCTGTTCACCGACCGCCGCGTGTTCAAATATGTGGACTGGGGACTGCCGTTGACCTTCTGCATGTTCTTCATTTTCATCGGTAACATGCGCCGTGTGCCTGAATTCTATGAGCTGGCACGCACCCTGGTCGGTTCCCATCCGTTGGAAGTGGCGGTGGCGTCCAGCCAGGTAATCAGCAATGTGCCTACCACCATTCTGCTGTCCAGCTTCTGCAATCAATGGCGGGCGCTGATCATCGGCACCAATCTGGGTGGTATGGGCACGCTTATCGCATCCATGGCCTCGCTGGTGGCTTATAAGAATGTCACGCGCCAATACCCGGATAAGAAGGGGCGTTACCTCGCCGTCTATTCGGCGGTGAACGTGCTGTTCTTGGTGGTGCTGCTGACCTTGAGCTGGATTATCGAATAGAGCCTATCGGGCATACACGGTGGGAGAGCCGGACATCCTGCTCATGGCTGAAACCGGGATGTTGTGAACCTGGCTGATGGCCGCGTCCAGAGTGGAAGTCGCGGAAGTCGCTGACGTCATGGGGGATGAGTTGACGGCTTTGGCCATCGGGTGCTGATAGGAGTTGGAGTTGCGAGCCAGACGCGCCAATGCAGGACGCTGCCTGCGGAACAGATTCATAAACATGCCGCACACTCCTTCATCGTTGGCCGACGGTCTGGTGACCGTCGTGATTTCCATCATGGCTGCCCATATCGGTATCCGCTATGGGGGATATCCCCCATTATTCCCTGAATCCACACAATTTCCCCTCATCCTTAAGGGTGATTCTTTCGAAAATGTGCGGGGAAAGCATGCGATAGCGGGCACACGAGAATCTGCATGCCCGATGAAGCGGTGTATTACCGTGAAGTGACCAGTGTAACGCTATATGGTTCGATCTTCATCGCGAACAATGACGACGGTGTGGTCGTCGGTGTTACTGCTGGATTCCACGGTGATGCGCAATTTGCCGTAATCGGTGGTTTTCCCGCTGACTTTGGTGACGAATCGATACCAGCCTTCCGTGGTCACGATGATGGAGCCAGAGGAGACGCGGGGCGGTGATACGTACGTAACGGCTATTGGCGTGCACCGGTGGTTCGGGGCAATCGGTGGTCATTCTCTGGCCATGTGCCCCACGGATTTCGGTGCCATAGCTGACGGCCGAGCAATTGGTGAAATCCCAGAATCGCAGTGGGTCTGCTTGGGTGCGCCAGCGGTCAGAGCCTGCGGCGCGCCAAGTGTGGTGATTGAGGTAGACGCCGTCGAAACTATAGTTGTTCACCATGTTGGCGTTCAATCCACCGTCTGTGCTGTGGTTGATGTCCTCGAAGAACACGCCGTACAGTCGTTCGCTCACTTGATGGGTGGAGCTCCCCACCGAAATCCGCACCATAACTCAATCTTACGTGTCTGATGTGCGAAATGCGGCGGAAGAGTTCAGGCACAGTTCATATTCCGGTCAGTCCTTAATGCCAAATCGCCGTTATACGGCCGGTACGCTCGAAAACAGAGGTTAACGTTAGAAGACGGGAGTATTGCTGTGCAGTCCTCGGTGGGAATACTCGAGCGCATCGACCATGTGTATCCGTCGTTGCGCCCGGCGGAGCGCGCCGTGGCACAGTACATTCGTGAGCATGCCGAAGAAGCCGCCGATCTGACTGTCGGCCAGATGGCGGATATCGCCCATGTCAGCCAGCCCACGGTAATCCGGTTTGCCCGCAAGCTCGGCTTCGGCGGATACCGTGAACTGCGCTATGTATTGCGGCATCCGGCCGCCGAACATCAGGTGACGTTCGACCCACTGTCCGGGTTCGATTTGAATCCATGGGACAATGTGGAGGAGATTCCCGCCAAGGCCGCCGAAGGTGCGAAAACGCTCATTGGCGAGATGTGTGATGCCTTGGATGTCAAGGCTTACCGTAAAGCAATCGCGCTGATTGCCGAAGCCGGTTTTATTGATATTTTCGGTGTGGAGAATTCGCTGACGCCTGCGACCGATCTGTTCACCAAGCTCGGCTATCTGGGACTCACTTGCCGTCTCAGCACCGATGCTTACATGCAGCAGATCGGCGCCGGGCATATGCGCCATGGCGATGTTGCCATAGCGTTCTCTCACTCCGGAAGTTCGTCGGATACGGTCAAGGCGCTGCGATTGGCAAAATCGCATGGTGCAAAAACCATTGCGATTACCAATGCCGTGGGCGTGCCTTTGGCCAGTTGGGCCGATGTGGTGTTGCTGACCGGACGTGGTTCGCGCGCGATCTATGGCAATGCCATTTTCTCCTGCGTGGCAGATGCCGCGCTTGTGGATATGCTCTACATGGGAGTGATTCTGTCTAATTACGGCCGTTTCTCCGCGGCACTGGATGAGTCAGGCCGCATGATTCGTGACCGCGTGTTCGAGGGCTGAGCCGTTAGCTCTAGGGCGATATACCGCGGAGCTTTTACACCCCTACGATTAGACTGATGCGAGTTTGGCCCCGTAGCTCAGCTGGATAGAGCATGTGACTTCTAATCTCAAGGTCGACGGTTCGAGCCCGTCCGGGGTCACGAAAAAGCCCTTGGAATCGTAATGATTCCAAGGGCTTTATGTATTAGCGAGCTTCGAGATTACTGGGTGCGCGACAGGACAACGAACCGGGAAACGATGGAACCGGCAAAGACGGGAGATCCTGATGCAGAGCATATGGCAGACAATCACGGCACCGCCCGTGACCATACCGTTCTCGCTCATGTGGCTATGCGTGTTCGCACTCGAACTGATCATGCTGCCGGAACGTATATGATTGGCCAGATATGGCGGCTACTGGTACATGTATCCCTACGACTACCGGACCACGCAGATGGTGTCGGGACGCAGGATATGGCACCGGTTCGCATCGGCGGCCGTCGCGGCGACGTGGATGTGGTACACGGCCATGGAACACAGTCCCTCTACGGGCAATCCGGACTCGTCGATGGGCGGGGTCTTCGGATCGTACAGGAACACGGTCCAGTTCGATTGTGCCGTCATGACACATCACGGCACACGCAATCTCCGATATCGGTCGGGTTTTCGATGGTCCGGCCTCCATAGCGTAAGGAATAATCTTGGCGGACGTGTGCGGCGGGCGGGAACACCTCGTCGAACCGGTTTGCAATCCTTCGTCCGATATCGTCGAAATCATCGAAATAAATTGGCGGGCTTGGAAGCCAGTCCGTATGATGTTGAACTGTCGACGACACCGAAGATGACGCCGACGATTTTCCGAAAAGGAACCCATAGGAGGAGACAATGAGGTTTTCCAAGACGGCCACGGCCGTGATCGCCATGATTGCCATGATCGCTCCCACGGCGGCATGCGGCACCGACAACGCATCCTCGGACGGCAAGACCGAGATCACCGTATGGGCGTGGGACAACAATCTCAAGGCCAATGCGAAACAGTTCATGAAGGACAATCCGGACATCAAGGTCACGTTCGCCAACGCCGGCAGCGGCAAGGACGAGTACGTGGCCCTGTCCAACGCGATCGAGGCGGGCAGCGGAGCCCCCGACATCGCGCAGATCGAATACTACGCCATCCCCGAATACGCCATCAAAGGCGCGTTGAAGGACCTCACCGACAACGGGGCCGGCAAGTTCAAGGACTTCTACACGCCGGGCACGTGGAGTTCGGTCAACTACGCGGGCGGCATCTACGGGCTGCCCATGGACTCCGGCCCCATGGCGTTCTTCTACGACAAGGAGGTCTTCGACAAGGCCGGCATCGACGAACCGCCCGCCACATGGGACGAGTTCTACGAGGACGCCAAGAAGATCCGCGCGGTCGGATCCTACATCACCAACGACCCCGGCGACGCCGGATTCTTCAATGCCATGGTCTGGCAGGCCGGAGGCCACCCCTACTCCACGTCCAAGGACGGCAAGACCGTGACCGTGAACCTCACCGGGGACCCCGGCGTGAGGAAATTCACCAAGCTCTGGCAGAAGATGATCGACGAGGACCTCATCGAAACGAAGACCAAGGGCACCAGCGACGACTGGTACCGCGCCGTCGGCTCCGGCGAGTTCGCCGGCGTGATCACCGCCGCATGGGCGCCCGGCATGTTCCTCAACCAGGCGTCCGAAGGCGCCGGCAAGTGGCGCATCGCCCAGATGCCCGCATGGTCGGCCGGCGGACACGAGGTCTCCGAGAGCGGCGGCAGCTCCCTCGCGATCCTCTCCTCGTCCAAGAAGGCCGACGCCGCGTACAAGTTCATGGCGTACGCGCTCCACAACAAGGACGCGGTCATGTCCAGGGTCGACCAGGGAGGCTTCCCCGCCGATCTCGAATCCATGAAGAACGACAAGTTCCTCAACCAGACCACCATGGTCAACACCAAAGGCGAGACCGTCGAATACTTCGGCGGCCAGAAATTCAACGCCGTGTTCGCCGAGGCCGCCAAGAACGTGGTCACCGGATTCGAATTCCTCCCGTACGACGTGTACGCTCGCAGCATCTTCACCGACACCGTGGGCGCGGCCTACATGGGCCAGGGCACGCTGATGGACGGCGTCAAGTCATGGCAGGCCAAGCTCGTCGAGCAGGGTAGGAGCCAGGGCTTCACCGTCAAGGAAGGATAGGAACGCAAGACATGGTCGGAATCAAGGACGTGGCGGGCAAGGCCGGCGTGTCGATCAGCACCGTCTCGTACGTGATGTCGGGGAAACGACCCATCTCCCCGGCCACGAGACGCAGGGTCCTCGCCGCGGCGAGGGAGATCGGCTACGTGCCCGCGCCCGGCGAACACGCCGCCCGCGCGACGAGGACCCACTTCGTGGCCCTGAGCTCGCCCGTTCACGATTCGACCAGCTACACGAACTACTTCACCTACTTCCTTCACTTCCTCAGACAGGCACGATTCCACGGCTACGAAACCCTCCTGCTGACCGAGGAGAACGGCGGGGAGCAACTCGCACGGCTCATCGACACCGGACTCGTGGACGGGGTCGTGCTCATGGACGTCAACATGGATGACAGCCGTCTCGCCGTGGCCGCCGCCACGGGAGTGCCGTTCGTGTCGATCGGACTGCCCGGCGCGGACACGGGCATCCCGTGCGTCGACATCGACTTCACCCTCATGGGCGGCGGCATCATCGACCGGCTCGACCGGCTCGGACACTCCCGCATCATGTTCATCGGCGGCAAACACGTCGACTACGAACGCGGCGGGGGAGCGAACTACCTGGTCCGCCTGCGGTCCGCCCTCCTCGACAACGCGCGATGCCGGAACATCCGGGTCGACGAACAATACACCGACGAGGACGACTTCGACGCCATCGAAACCATCCTCGACATGGCCATGCTCAACGGGGACACCGCGATCGTGTCCCAAGGCGGCCCCATGTTCCTCAACAGCCTCGTCGCCGTGGCCCGCAAGAACGGGATCCGCTTCCCCGCGGACCTGTGCCGCATGGGCGTCGACATGATCGTCCGTCTTATGGACGGCGAACCATGGCGCGGCGACCGCGTCACGCTCATCCCGCCCGTCTACCAACGCCGCGGATCGCTCGGCGCACCCCGCGAGCCTGAAACCCGCTCCGCGACGACGCCCGGACCCGCATCACTCGCGGCGACGGCACCACCGTGGAATACACGACGCGCAGGATCGCTGGAGGCATCACCTCCTCCAGCTCCGACGGCAGCGAATTCACGCTCCGCGACAACCCCACAGGCGCACCCGTACGATCCCACAACGACCATGCGATCATCGAACGATAACAAAGGAGCCGATGATGACCTCTTTCAACCGTGAACCCCTGCCCGACGCCGTCCGCACGAACGGAGCCACGCCCAACCCGTGGTGGTCGAATGCGGTGGTGTACCAGATTTACCCGCGTTCCTTCCAGGACACGAACGGCGATGGTTTCGGAGATCTTAAGGGCATCACATCACGGCTTGATTATCTTGCCGATCTCGGCGTGGATGTGCTGTGGCTCTCTCCGGTCTACAGGTCCCCGCAAGACGACAACGGCTACGACATCTCCGACTACCGGGACATCGACCCGCTGTTCGGCACGCTCGACGACATGGACGAGCTGCTGGCCGAAGCGCACAAGCGCGGACTCAAGATCGTGATGGACCTCGTCGTCAACCACACCTCCGACGAGCACGCGTGGTTCGAGGCGTCGAAGGACAAGGACGACCCGCACGCCGACTGGTACTGGTGGCGTCCCGCCCGCCCCGGCCACGAGCCGGGCACGCCCGGCGCCGAGCCGAACCAGTGGGGCTCCTACTTCGGCGGCTCCGCATGGGAGTACAGCCCGGAGCGCGGCGAGTACTACCTGCACCAGTTCTCGAAGAAGCAGCCTGATCTCAACTGGGAGAACCCGGCCGTGCGCCGTGCAGTGTACGACATGATGAACTGGTGGCTCGATCGCGGCATCGACGGCTTCCGCATGGACGTCATCACCCTGATCTCCAAGCGCACGGATGCAAACGGCAGGCTCCCCGGCGAGACCGGTTCCGAGCTCCAGGACCTGCCGGTGGGGGAGGAGGGCTACTCCAGCCCGAACCCGTTCTGTGCCGACGGGCCGCGTCAGGACGAGTTCCTCGCCGAGATGCGCCGCGAGGTGTTCGACGGGCGTGACGGCTTCCTCACCGTCGGCGAGGCACCCGGCATCACCGCCGAACGCAACGAGCACATCACCGACCCCGCCAACGGCGAACTCGACATGCTCTTCCTGTTCGAACACATGGGCGTCGACCAAACCCCCGAATCGAAATGGGACGACAAACCATGGACGCCGGCCGATCTCGAAACCAAGCTCGCCGAACAGCAGGACGCCATCGCCCGACACGGCTGGGCCAGCCTGTTCCTCGACAACCACGACCAGCCGCGTGTCGTCTCCCGTTGGGGCGACGACACCAGCAAGACCGGCCGCATTCGCTCTGCCAAGGCGCTCGCGCTGCTGCTGCACATGCACCGCGGCACCCCGTACGTCTACCAGGGCGAGGAGCTCGGCATGACCAACGCGCACTTCACCTCGCTCGACCAGTACCGCGACCTCGAATCCATCAACGCCTACCATCAACGCGTCGAGGAAACCGGGATACGGACATCGGAGACCATGATGCGATCCCTCGCCCGATACGGCAGGGACAACGCGCGCACCCCGATGCAATGGGACGACTCCACCTACGCCGGCTTCACCATGCCTGACGCCCCGGTCGAACCCTGGATCGCCGTCAACCCGAACCACACGGAGATCAACGCCGCCGACGAGATCGACGACCCCGACTCCGTGTACTCGTTCCACAAACGGCTCATCGCCCTGCGCCACACCGACCCCGTGGTCGCCGCCGGCGACTACCGACGCGTGGAAACCGGAAACGACCGGATCATCGCCTTCACCAGAACCCTCGACGAGCGAACCATCCTCACCGTCATCAACCTCTCGCCTACACAGGCCGCACCGGCCGGAGAACTGGAAACGATGCCCGACGGCACGATCCTCATCGCCAACACGGACGATCCCGTAGGAAACCTGAAAACCACGGGAACGCTCGGACCATGGGAGGCGTTCGCCATGGAAACCGATTCGGAATAAACCGGACCCAACCGCCACCGAACCGACAAGAGGGCCCCGCGCCACGCATGAACCAACACCATGCGCGGCACGGGGCCCTCACGCCGTATCACGGCTGTCGGGTCGATACCCGACACCGGTCGTGTGACCACTGGGACAGGGGATAAGAGCCAAGGAGACGAACCACCATGACGATGGATTGGCTGCAATGTATTGGACGGTCTCGCGTGGGACAGGGCAACGAAGGAGTTGATCATCACGGCCGATCAGAATCATCCGCGTCATTACGAGGAGGAGTCCAAGCGGCAAACCGTGCAGTCGTACGAGAACGGCAAGCTGTCGTCGCGGATCAGGGAGGAGTACGGCATCCCGCGCTCCACGCTGCAGCGTTGGGTGCAGGGGATACGCAACAGCAGATCAACGGAGTGATAGCTTCCTATAAGAAATCGATATATCGAATCTGCCTTCCTTGGCTGTTCCATTAGGTAATAATGTTTCTTATCGAAAAGTGAACATTAATAGGAGAGAAGATTCATGGTTCGATGGAAGAAGATAGCCGCGATTCTGGCACCAGTCCTGCTGCTTTCGGCATGCGGCAGCACCCAGTCGGCATCATCCGCCAACGATTCGTCAGCGGGTCCAAACGCTGTCATCAGCGTAAACGGCACCGAACCGCAGGTTTCCTTGGTGCCGATGAACACCGGTGAAGTCGGCGGAGACCGCATACTCAGCGCCATCCTCGCTGGTCTGGTCGCTTATGACCCGTCCGGCAAGCCGGTGAATGAAGTGGCCGAAAGCATCACACCGAATTCGGACGCAACCCAGTTCACAGTGAAGATCAAGGACGGTTGGAAGTTCACGGATGGCACGCCGGTCACGTCGGAGTCGTTCACCAAGGCCTGGAGCTATGCGGCGAACGTGACCAACGCCCAGCTGAACTCCTCGTACTTCTCCATCGTCAAGGGATACGACGAACTGCAGAAGGAAGGCACGCCCTCAGACGCTCAGCTGTCAGGACTGGTCGTCAAGGATGACCACACGTTCCAGATCAATCTGAACGCGCCGGACTCCGCACTGCCCAGCCAATTGGGTTCCGTCAGCTTCCTGCCAGTTCCGGAAGCATTCTATAAGGATCCTAAAGCGTATGGCGAGAAGCCGATTGGCAACGGTGCCTATAAGCTCGTTTCCTGGAAGCATGGACAGGGCGCGAAGGTCATTCGTAACGACGATTACAAGGGCAACTTCCCCGCGAAGAACGGTGGCATCGACTTCCGGTTCTATACGACCTTGGACTCGGCATACGCTGATGTTCAGGCCGGTAACCTCGATCTTCTGGATCAGATTCCCGCCACCTCCTACTCTTCCTATCAGAAGAATAAGAATGTGAAAGTGTTCACCGCGGCCGGTTCCCAGACGCAGGGCATCAGCATTCCCGAACGCCTGAAGCATTTCAGCGGGGAGGAAGGCATACTTCGCCGTCAGGCCATCAGCCTGTCCATCGATCGAGACCTGATCATCAAGAAGCTCTTCTATGGCACCCGTGTCAAGGCAGTTGATTATTCGGCGCCTTCCATCACCGGATACACCGATAATCTGAAGAACAAGACCATCCTCGAATACAATCCACAGAAGGGGAAGGAACTCTGGAAGAAGGCGGATGCCATCTCCCCGTGGGATGGAACATTGAGCATCGCCTACAACGCCGATTCCAGTGACAAGCAGTGGATTGAAGCCGTCTTGCATCAGTTGCAGGACAATCTGGGTGTCGATGTGCAGCCGCAGTCATATCCGACAAAGAAGGAGCTGCGCACCGCCGCCGTCGACAAGACTCTGCCCACTCCATACCAGTCGGGTTGGGCCCCGGACTATCCGAACATCGAAAACTATCTGACGCTGCGCTTCAGCTCCGATGGCGGATACAACGAATACGACTACCACAATGACAATGTCGACAAAATTCTCGCCGAAGGTTCCGCGGCCCCCACGACCGATGATGCCAACGCCAAGTATCAGGAAGCCGAAGAGATTCTGCTGAACGATTTGCCACAGATTCCGTTGTGGTATCAGAACATCACGGCAGTTGGTTCCAAGGACATTAAGAAAGCTGCGTTCACCTATAACAACTATCCGATGTACGCTGATTTGGAGAAATGATATGCCCACCGTCTATCTGGCAGGGGGATGCTATTGGGGCGTCCAGACCTACTATGACCGGGTGCAAGGTGTGACAAGCACAGTCGCGGGATTCGCACAATCGAGAATCCCGCGACCCACAGGGGAGCAGATTGCTTCCGGTGAAGCTGGCGCCGTGGAGACTGTGGCCGTCGCCTACGATTCGCAGCAGGTCTCACTGCAAACACTGGCTAGATTGCATGCCCTGCTCATTCAGGAGACTCCGGCCGATGAAAAAACACCCATTTCAGAGCATGCTGGTTTCTATTGGACTGATTCAGAACAGAGGGATGCATTCGAAGCCGCCATTCGTGAGCGAAACCTTGCTGATGTGACCATCGAACGGCTCACTCGATTTGAGGAGTCTTCCGAGGAACAACAGCACTATCTCGCATCCCATCCGGGAGCCGAATGCCATATACCGCTCGCCTTACTGAACGAGGTCGGGAAATACCAGAAGGAGCTCTCGATGTAGAGCAGTGTCGCTGCAGTCAAATCGCTTGTGTCCATCGCGGCCCTACAACGATTAGTTATTGATGAGGGTACAGCCAAGGTGTAGTCGACTGCATGGGACATGGAAATGCTGAAAAACGGCTCTTCGGGTGTTTGTGTGGGTGTGGAGTGGAGCCGCTGGTTGTCGGACCGCCACACGTAGTCGTTGAGGTCGCGCCTCAGCTGCTCGATCGTGGTGCAGTGGTTCCGGTACGCGAGCTCCTTCTTCGGCGACCTGTTCGTGTTCGCGCATGATGTTGCCGATGCGTCTGCTGGACGCGGTGACGCCCCTCCTTTCCGGGGCGGCCTTGATCTTCCTGGCGCCGTAGCGTTCGCGGCCGTCGCGCCAGGCCGCGCGCACGTCGCCGGCGATTGGATCCGCACGCTCCGTCTCGGGATGCTCGATCATCCAGTAGTAGGCGGAGCGGGGAACGCCCGATATCCCGCACTGCGCCGATATCGGGCAGCGGGCGGCGTTGGCCCGTATCACGCCTGCCTTCGCGCGAATACCGGCGCCGCTTGTTCTGAAACGTCCACCTCCACCTCCTTCTCATACCCGGGAACACCCTTAAGGGATGCGGCGGCTGTGCTTCAGCTGTACACTGGCAGCAGATGTGCCGAAAAACGGCTGTTGCCGAAAAGTCCGCCAATGGCGACGAACGAGGGAAGAAGGGCCCGTGGCGCGAGCCATTATCGAAGTGAGAAACCTGCGCAAAGAGTATCCGGTCGAGGATGAGACCGTGGTGGCGCTTGACCGCGTTACTTTGGCGATTCCGCAAGGACAGATTTGCTGTATCTTCGGCGAGTCCGGTTCCGGCAAGTCCACGCTACTCAACCAACTCGCCGGTATGGAGAAGCCCACGCGCGGCGGGGTGCGAATCGGCGGGGTGCCGGTCAGCAAGCTCAATGAGCGTGAACTTGCGGCATTTCGGCAGAAGCACATCGGTTTTGTGTTTCAGTCGTACAACCTGTTGCCCAATTTGACGGCGCTGGAAAATGTGGCGATGCCGTTGATGTTCCGCGGAGTGCCAAAGGAACGTCGTGACCGCGTGGCTCGCAGTGTGCTCAAACGAGTCGGGCTCGGGCATCGACTCGGCCATTATCCGAGGCAGATGTCCGGCGGACAGCAGCAGCGTGTTGGCATCGCCCGTGCATTCGTGACCAAGCCTGAAGTGGTATTCGCCGATGAACCCACCGGCAATCTCGATTCCAAGACCAAGACCGAAGTCATGACCATGATCTGTTCCTTCGCTCGCGACTTCAACCAGACCATCGTGTTGGTCACCCATGACCCGCAGATGGCCGCCTACGCCGATCGCATCGTCACGCTGCTTGATGGACGTATCGTCAGCGACCAGATCAACCAGGGCGTCACTGTTCAATCGATTTCAGCTCAGTCCATTCAGTCGGCTCAATCCGACCAGTTCGTTCAATCCGTTCAACCTACTGCAGTGCCGTCCGCATCCGTGCCGTCCGTACAAACCGTCTAAGGAGATGCCCGATGAAACACCTCACCACACGTATGCTTGCCATCATCGTTGCCCTGCTTGCCTCGCTATCCATGATGCTCGCCATCGTTTCCCTGCCTCATCTGGCATACGCCGTAGGCGCGGATGACGGCAGCGCGCAGGGGGCCGATCAGAGCGTGGCTCCCACGCCGGTGTCCGGGCCGGTGCCGAACATCATCGTCACCAACTTCACCTACGGCGGCGATTCCGTGGCTGCCGGTGCCAAATTCGACTTGAACTTCACCTTCCAGAACATGGGTCAGGTGGCCGTCGCGAACATGGTGGTCACGGTGGACGGCGGCGAAAGCTTCGCCATTGCGGGCGGCACGAACACCTTCTATTTCGATGCGCTGTGGGCCGGCTATTCGTTGAGCCAGACTGTGCCGATGCAGGCGCTCGCCTCGGCTAAAAGCGGTGCCCAGCCGGTGACTGTCAGTTTCAGGTATGAATATCTGGACTCCGGCGCACGCTCCTCGAACCAGTCCGACGTGAAGATAGCCGTGCCAATCAGCCAGCCCGATCGCTTCGAGGTTGGCGATCCGGTGCCGTCAGACCAGATTGTGGCCGGTCAGGAGACCACGGTCACGCTGGAATATGTGAACAAGGGCAAGGGCGACATCGCCAACGTTGAGGCCACGATGGAGGGAGAGGGTTTTGACGCGACGATGAAGACCCAGTATGTGGGCAATGTGGCTTCCGGGGCCACCGGCTCTATTGGCTATGCCTTCACTCCCACCGCTTCCGGTGAACTCAACGCCACACTCAAAGTGTCCTATGAGGATTCCGATGGACAGAGCAAAACCAAAGAGTTCCCAGTCAAACTCTCGGTGGCTGATGCGGCGCCGATGGATGATCCAAGCAGGGTCGATTCCGATATGAATCAGAATGCCAGCCAGGGTTTGCCATGGTGGGTATGGGCGGCAGCGGCAGCCGTTGCGGTTGCGGTAATCGTAGGTATCGTTCTGCTGGTGCGTCGCCATCGCAAGAAGAAAGCCAAGAGCGAGATTGATGAAGAGTGGGATGACTGGGCTGGCGGCAATGCCGACGGCAAATTAGACACTCAGTCCGGCAGCGATATTGCAAGCGGCAAGACTGTGGGCGATGCTGCGGATAGCACCACCGCGAATAACGCCACTGCAAGCGGCGACGCAACAAGTACGTCCGCAATCAGCCCGTCCACCGATGCCACGCCGACCACGGTGATCGAGCCGGTGAACGCCGCCGCCGAGCCGAACCAGATTGTGCCCGATGACTCGGGCCAATCTGACGGTTCCGTTCAAACAGTCTGAAAGTTCCGGCCATGCGATTCAGCGACATTCTGCGACTGTGCAGACAGAACCTATGGCGACGTAAATCCCGCACAATACTGACCGTGCTGGGCGTCATCGTCGGATGCTGCTCGATTGTGCTCATGATCTCCCTCGGGCAGGGCATCAACGAGCAGAATGAAAAAATGCTCAAATCGATGGGCGACCTATCCATCGTCACCGTCTACACCAGTGGCGGCTATGCCGGGCCGATGGGCGGCGGGAACGGATCATCGTCGGCATCCAGCGATGCCAAGCTCGATGACAAAGCGCTCGAATCGTTCCGCTCGATGAGCGGCGTATCCGGCGTGACTCCGATAATGAACTTCCCCTACAACGTCACGGCCAAGGCCGGCGCAGGTGGACGGTACATCTACGATCATGTGCAGATCATGGGCATCGATATGAGCCAGTTCGAACAGATGGGCTACAAAATGGTCGATGGCAGCAAGCCAACCACCAAAGACCAGGTTCTTGCCGGTGAATGGTTTGCTTACGGGTTCATGGACACGTTGAAAAACGGTGAGATGCGTACCGGCACCCGTGGCAGCGGCTATTCGTCTTGCACATTCAATTCGGCCACCGGCGAATGCGAGCCGGATCAGGATGAGGACCCGTTCTTCGACCCGCTCACCACGCAAATCAGCCTGACCACCGGAACCAACTATCAGGGCGACCCATATGTGCAGAACATGTATGGCGGGGGAGGCGGAACGACTGTTGGAAGCGACCAATCCGACAACGTCACCATCGATCTGCGTGCGTCTGGCATTATCGGCGGCGATTACAACAAGGGATATGCCACGGCGGACGGTCTGGTCATGGATTTGCAGGCGCTCAAGGATTTGCGCGCCAAAGTCGATCCGGCCGCCGCCCAAAAAACCGTCACCTACGATCAGGTGTTGGTCAAGGCTGCGGATCTTTCCTCCGTGCCCGAAGTGGAATCGCAGATTAAGGCGCTTGGCTATGAGACTTCGTCCTATGAGGACATGCGCAAGTCGTTGGAGGAGCAGTCGCGAGCGATTCAGCTGATTCTGGGCGGCATCGGCGCGGTCTCTCTGTTGGTGGCGGCCATCGGCATCGCCAATACGATGGTCATGTCCGTGACCGAGCGCACGCGCGAGATCGGCATTATGAAGGCGCTCGGCTGCTACGTGCGTGATATCCGCGTCATGTTTTTGACTGAAGCCGGCGCAATCGGATTCTTTGGCGGATTGATCGGATGCATGCTGAGTGGATTGATATCGTTGGGCATCAATGTGGCCGGCAGGATGTATGCGGGCGGTATGGTCGGCAGCTCAAACGGAAGTTCCGGCGATGGTGCTGGTGGCACATCCATATGGATGATTATGTGGCAGGCATTGGTCGGAGGTGAGGACGTGACCCGCTATTCGGTGATTCCGTGGTGGCTGTTCCTGTTTGCAGTGCTGTTCTCCACGCTAATCGGCCTGCTGTTCGGTTTCGGTCCGGCCAACAAAGCCGTCAAAATCCCGGCCCTGGATGCCATCAAAAACAACGAGTGATCGCCTCTGTCACCTGCTCCACCGTCAGTCCATAACGTTCGTTCAGTTCGCCCAGCGGCACGCGGTCGGTAAATTCCTTGGCTGCGCCGAAGTTCAGCACACGAGGATTACGGCTGCTGTCCGAGACATGATGATTCGCATAGTATGCGGTCACCTTCTCACCCCAGCCGCCTTCCAGCTGCCCGTCTTCAAGCGTGACGACCAGCTCGTGGCCGTCGCGCAACGATTCCAGCGCATCCGCATCCAACGACGTGCACTGGCGCGGGTCGATGACCGTTGCCTTTATGCTATGTTCGGCGGTCAACGCGGCAGCCACCTGCTCCGCAAGCGGATATGCGTTGCCCAATCCGGCGATCGCAACCCGCGAACCAGTCTGATTAATACGCCAAGCCAAGGGGTCGCTCCCGCTGGTGGGCTGAGCCGTTACACCAGCAACTCGGTGTGCTGCGGATTCGCTCCCGCTGTCGGGAGCTGTCGACACAGTCGACTGAGGGTGGCCAACCTGAACCCGTCCACCCGTCACCGGCAACAAACTCGGCTCCCGTTCCGCAGCCAGAATCGCCTCACCCGGCACCCGAATCACCACCGGCCCATCGGGAGCTCCATCGGCTCCAGCCGGCAGCGTCGCCCATGCCAAATCGGCCAGATACTCATCTGCCGAAGTAGGCACCAGCATCGTGATGCCAGGAATATTGGCGAACATCGCCACGTCATACGCGCCGGAATGCGTGTTGTCGGAACCGGATAGGCCGCCTAGGAAATCAAGCACCGTCACCCGAGACCGGTTCAGGCTCATCTCCTGGAAGAACTGGTCATAGGCGCGTTGGAAGAATGAGGCCGTAGTGGCCACCACTGGTGTGCCGCCAGCCCGTGCGATGCCAGCTGCGAAAGCCACGGCATGCGATTCGGTGATGCCCGTATCCACATAATGCGAGCCTGCGCGTTCGCGGAATTCATGGGTGATGCCGTTCGACCCTGGCGTGGCGGGGGAGATGACCACCAATCCCGGTTCGCTGGCAAATCGCGGTTCGAGCGCGGCCATTGCCATCTTGCCATAATATTTGCGCGGATCATCAGGCTTGCCGATGGCGGAATCCGGGTTCTGCCAATGGGAGGCTTCGCACTGACCCTCATGCGGTTCATGGTCAGACAGATTACAATGATCCGAATGCCACGGTTCACGGTGCGATAGATTGTTGGACGGGTGGATTCCGGTGGCGGAGCTGGTGGGCCCGCCGTCGTAGCCGGCACCCTTCAACGTGTGGATATGCACCACAACAGGGTGGTCGATATTGCGCACTTCCTCAAATGCCGCTACCAGCGCATCCACATCATTGCCATGCTCCACATAACGGTAATCCAGTCCGAATGCGTTGAATAGGTTCGGTTGTGCAGTGCCGCCCGAGGCGCGCAACCGGGCGAGTGTCCCGTACATGCCGCCGAAATCACCGGCGATCGACATCTCATTGTCGTTGAGAATAATAATGAGATTGCCGCCTTGCTCAGCGGCGTTATTCAAGCCTTCAAATGCCACGCCCGAGCTTAGCGAACCATCGCCGATAACGGCAACTACATTGCCGATGCCGCTATCGGGCCCCTCCATATTGCGGGTTTTCGCCAATCCGCAGGCCAATGAAATTGAGGTACCGGTATGCCCCAGCACGAACTGGTCATGGTCGCTCTCGTCCGGGTTCGTGAATCCGGTCACGTCGCCGAATCGGTTTGTGTCCAGATAGGCGGCAGCGCGGCCGGTGAGCATTTTATGCACGTAACTTTGGTGGGAGACGTCGAACACAATGCGGTCATGCGGTGAATCAAACACGCGATGCAGTGCGACGGTGGCTTCCACCATGCCCAGATTGGAGCCTATATGCCCGCCGTGAATATGGCCGTAATGCAGTAGGGTGGTGCGAATTTCGCGGCATAGCTCATTCAGTGTATTGGGGGAGAGTGCTTTGACGTCGGCAGGGCTGGTAATGCGACGCAGCAGGGTGACATCGGCGAGATTGCCTGAGTCGGTGGAATGAGTGTTGTCGATTGCGCCGCTGGCATCGTGTGCACTGATTCCGTTTCCCGGCATGCTATGCATATCCTCGAATCTCCCTCCACAATTCATACCGAAATCGACATGCTAGCGCTGCGCAGGCGGCAACGTGCGCGGATGAGGGCAATACCCTCAACATCTCCGTAAATACTGCAAATACTGCGGCGATGAGGAGGGATAGCAGATTTGATACAGCATGCAGCATGGATGGGCGGTGTTCACAGAGTGTTGTGTGGGAAAATAAAGGAGGTAATTTGCCGGACCTTGTGGTGACCGGCCGATCTTCAAGGAGCGTGCAATGAAGGCCGTATATGCGTCTGCCGTCAATCATGATGACCCGTTATCCGTGCTGGCGGTGGGAGACCAGCCCGAGCCGCAGAGCCGGCCATTCTGGTCGACCGTCTCGGTACGTGCCGTAACCGTGAATCATCATGATGTCTGGTCTCTGCAGGGCGTGGGGTTGTCGGCCGAACAGACGCCGATGATCCTGGGCACCGATGCCGTGGGCATTCTGGACGAGGACATTCCCGGCAAGCATGGGCTGAAGGCCGGTAGAGAGGTAGTGCTGTACACGTTCGTCGGTACTGATGGTGCCGGTGTGGCTCCGGGGGAGCGTCGCACGATTCTTTCGGAGAAGTATCCCGGTACCATGGCCGAGAAAACCGCCGTACCTTCCGCCAATGTGTTTGCCAAGCCTTCCAATCTCACCGAGATTGAGGCTGCGGCATTGGGCACCAGCTGGCTGACCGCATATTCATTGCTGTTCGACGCGGCCGGTGTGAAGCCTGGCGACTCCGTGCTGATTCAAGGCGCCGGCGGCGGCGTATCCACCGCGGCGATTCAGCTTGCGCAGGCAGCCGGCCTTGAGGTGTTCGTCACCTCACGTGAAGCGGACAAGCGAGCCAAGGCGTTGAAGCTCGGCGCTCATGCCGCATTTGAGATTGGTGCCCGCCTGCCCGGCAAGGTGGACGCGGTGATTGAATCTGTAGGAGCGGCCACATGGAGTCATTCGATGAAATCCGTACGACCAGGCGGCACCATTGCCATCTGCGGCGCTACCACTGGAGATCAGCCCGGCGCTGAGCTGACCCGTTTGTTCTTCCAGGACATCCGCGTGCAGGGCAGCACCATGGGTTCGCGTGAGGATTTTGCTCGTTTGCTGCGCTTTGTGGAACGTGCCAATCTGCATCCGGCGATTGATTCCGTATTCTCCGGTCTGGATGCCGCTCCTGAGGCTTTTGCCAAGATGATAGAAGGCAATGTGTTCGGCAAAATCGCCATTGAGCTGTAAGGCATGTCGAAGTAAGCGCCCGGGCGTACAGTGGACGTATTCTCAATAACTAGGGAGTAAATGATAATGGCAAATGAATCCAAGCCCGAAGTCGCAGTGGTCATGGGATCGGCCAGCGACTGGGAGACCATGAAGCGCGCCTGCGATATTCTCGACCAGTTCGGCGTCGCCTACCACAAGCAGGTCATCTCCGCGCACCGCACGCCCGAGCTCATGGCCGAGTTCGCGCACAACGCCCGCGCCAATGGCCTGAAGGTCATTATCGCCGGTGCCGGCGGTGCCGCCCACCTGCCGGGCATGATCGCCGCGCAGACCACACTGCCCGTAATCGGCGTGCCCGTGCGCTCCCACGCCCTGTCCGGCTGGGATTCGCTGCTGTCCATCGTGCAGATGCCCGGCGGCATTCCGGTGGCCACCACCGCCGTCGGCAACTCCGGTGCCACCAACGCCGGCCTGCTCGCCGTGCAGATGCTCTCCGCCTTTGAGCCCGAACTGGCCGACAAGCTTGAGGATTACCGTAACGAAATGAAAGAAAAGGTGGCTGAATCCAATGCCCAGCTTGTCTGAGGAAACAGGCGGTCGTGTTTCGATGCTGATGCCGGGATCGACCATCGGCATCATCGGCGGCGGCCAGCTCGGCCGCATGATGGCTTTGTCCGCCCGCTACATGGGCTTCCGCGTCGGCGTGCTCGATCCGACGCCGAACTGCCCGACCGGTCAGGTGGCCGACTTCCAGATCACCGCCGAATACGATGACAAAACCGCCATCCATGATCTGGCCGTGCAGTCCGACGTGCTCACCTACGAGTTCGAGAACGTGGACGCCGATGCCATCGACGAGGTGCGCGGCATCACCGCCACCCCGCAGGGCACCGATTTGCTGCGCGTCACCCAGCACCGTGTGCACGAGAAGCAGTTCATCAACGACCACGGCACCGCCACCGCACCGTGGCGCGCTGTCAACAACTTCGATGAGCTTGACGCCGCATTGGATGATATTCATTATCCGGCCGTGCTGAAGACCGTGTCCGGCGGCTACGACGGCCACGGTCAGCTCGTGCTGCGTTCCGACGCCGACTTGGAGAAGATCCGCTCCCGTTCCGACCGTGGTGGCGGCTTCCCGCCGAGCATCCTGGAAGGCTTCGTCGACTTCGCATTCGAGGCTTCGATCCTGGTCTCCGGCAACGGCAAGGACTTCGTCACCTTCCCCATCGTGCGTAACGAGCACCGCAACAACATCCTGCACATGACCATCGCCCCCGCCGAAGTGTCCGAACATGTGGCTCGCGAAGCGCATGAACTGGCGATTCGCTTGGCCAAGGGCTTCGAACTGGCTGGCACGCTGGCCATCGAACTGTTCATCACCAAGGACGATCAGGTCATCGTCAACGAGCTCGCCCCGCGCCCGCACAACTCCGGCCACTACACCATCGAGGCCTGCTCGATGGACCAGTTCGACGCCCACATCCGCGGCATCGCCGGCTGGCCCATGCCCAAGCCCAAGCTGCTCTCGCCGGCCGTGATGGTCAACGTACTCGGCCAGCATGTGGAGCCGACGCGCGCGCTGATCGCCACCCACCCGGAGTGGAATGTGCACGACTACGGCAAGGCCGAAGTGCGCCACGACCGCAAGATGGGCCACATCACCGTGCTCACCGACAACCCTGATGCCACGGTTGCTGACCTTGAGGCCACCGGCTGCTGGGACGACCTGAAAAAGAAGGCGTGACCTTATCGATGGTTGAACATATCGAACGCCAGACCAAGCAGAAGGACGCGATTCGCGCCGCCTTGGCCGACTGTGAGGAGTTCATCTCCGCTCAGGACCTGCACCGCAGGCTGGAGGACGAAGGCTCGAAAATCGGCTTGGCCACCGTGTACCGCCAGCTCAACGCCTTGGCCGATGCCGGTGCCGCCGACACGATCCGCCTGGACGGCCAGCAGCTGTTCCGCCTATGCGGCGACGACGGACATCACCACCACTTGGTGTGCAAGCGGTGCGGCAAAACCGTGGAAATCGACCCGCCCAGCGAAGCTTGGCTGCGCAAAGTGGCCGACGGCCACGGCTTCACCGTCGAATCCCACACCCTGGAGGTCTTCGGACTATGCCCTGATTGCCAAAAGGAGCAGAAAGCGCAGAAGGCTCAGAAAGCAGTGAGCGAATAATTGAATGGGATCGGCTTCAAAGCCGATCCCATTTGTTATTCCGCTGCTATTCCACCGACTTCAGGGCGCCGAGCATGTCGACCGTCTTCAACCACCGGTAGACCAGCACGCCGAGTCCGCCGAGCACCTTGATGGTCGGCAGTTCGCGGATACGTTCGGAGACGTTGAGATTCGTCAGATTGTAGAGGATCACCACGGCCAGCAGCTCAGCCGCGAGAATCAGCACTTCCATGATCTGATCCGGCAAGTCGACGATTGTGGCCACCTGTTTCTTCGAAGTCGTGTTCTGCACAATGCCCTTCGCGCCGTCCAACTTTATGAGCTTGGCGCTACGCGACTCCACATTGGAGGTCTCATGGTTCTTGAGCCTCACCATATAGGCGTTCGACTGGTACTGTTCGCCGAACACGTGCTTATAGCCACCCGAAGTCATGAACATGAAATGCCCGATATGCATTTCGGTGATGCCGTCCACGCGCACCTTGCGCTCGGTGCCGCTCGAATCGGTGACGGTAATCGTGTCGTCTACCTTGGCGTCCATCATCTCCGCCATGCGTTCGGAGATGATCGCACCACGGTCGGTGAGCACCTGCGGCTTGTGCCCGGTGCGCGAACGCAGGGTGATGTAGTCGCCGAAATTGTAGGCGTCATCAGTGGCGATCAGGGTAATCGACTGTTTGTCGTTCTCCGTGCCGGCCACTTTCGACATCTCCTCGTAGTAGATCGGCGCGGACTCGGAGACGGCCCCGCCCTTCATCGCCTTGGCCACTTCGGCGCGCTGCGAATAATGTTTTCGTCAGCTTTGGTCAGGCCATAATCGCTGATGACGGTTATGTCAGCGAGATTGTTCTGATTAAAGAAGTCGGTGCCGGTTATTTGCATGTCCGGGCCGGTGACGAACAGGCCTACGAGCGCAAAGGAGCCAAGCGTCATCAGGCTCACGATGGAGGCGAATCGACCCTTGGATTTGGCCATGGTGACGCGGATGTCTTTCCATAGCATGCGCTTATGGAATGACCCGTTGCGTCGGCGGTTGCGCTTGGCCTTGTGCGCGTGGGGCGTTCTGCCGGGCGCGGTATAGGAGTCGTTTGCTGAATTTGCGGCGGAATCGGCTGCGGAGTCGGTCGCGGGCGTAAGGTTGGTCGTTTCGGTGAAATCGTTGAGATCGGTCATACTGCTTACCACTCCAGATCCTTGATATCCATCGGGTGCTCGTTCACTTCGATCGATTTGACGCGCGCGTCATGCATGTGGATCACGCGGTCGGCAATCGGCGCGATGGCGGAATTGTGCGTCACAATGACCACGGTCGCACCCTTCTTACGGCTCTGATCCTGCAGAATCTGCAGCACCTGCTTGCCGGTGTTGTAGTCCAGAGCGCCAGTCGGCTCGTCGCACAGCAGAATCTTCGGGTTCGTGGCCACCGCTCGGGCGATGGCCACGCGCCGCTGTCCGCCGCCCGAAAGCTGCGCGGGGAAGTTGTTGATACGGTCCTGAAGCCCCACATCGATAAGCGCTTGGGTCGGTTCCGGCGCGTCTTTCATGATTTCGGAGGCGAGCTCCACGTTCTCCTTGGCCGTGAGGTGGGCCACCAGATTGTAGAACTGGAACACGAAGCCGAGGCGTTGCGCTATGTCAAGCGTGAGTATGCGTTCTTCGACGCACTGTCCCGTTCGGGCAACGATATGCAGATGTATGACCGGGTCAAGGATGTGTTGAAGCAGATGCTGCTTGGGCAGGCGGCCCGTGTGGGTACCGAGCTGAGCTACAGCGGCATTCCGCACGACTATGCGCTGGAAATTCTGGTCTCCGCCGTCTCATCGATTATCTGGCTATGGATCCGGCGCGGCTGCAAGGAGGCACCCGAGCAAATCTGCGCCATCATCGAGAAAAACAAAACCACCGCGCTCGTATACATCATACGGTAAGCGCGGTGGTTCGTGTCGGAATTTGGCCCCCTCCCTGAGAGGGGTCAATCCGCAGGAGAAATCGGAAACCTAAAACTCAGACAGCCAGCTCGGCCTTGAGTTCCTTGAGGTCGGCCAGGATCTCATCGTGGCACTTCTCGTTGGTGTCGAAGGCAAGGTGGCAGAAGGCGCACTCGTGGCCTTCGCGGTTCTCGTGGCAAGCGTGCAGGCAAGCCTTGCCCCCGTACTCTTCGGTGTGGTTGTGCTCGCAGCCGGTGTCGTCGCAGCAGTCGCCGGTGAAGCAGCAGCCGCAGCGGCCACAGGCGGCCACGCCGTGCTCGTGCTTGGTGGCGTCGAACTTGGCCAGCGTGTCCTTGCAGACGGCGAAGGTGCCCTCTTCGGTAACGATCTCGTAAGCATGCTCATCGATGGTCTTGATAGTCATTGTTGTTCCTTTCAGCGTTTGTTCGTCTGTGACTGTAGGGCGGCAGACGGCAGCGGCGAAAGTTGGTGAAAGTGATTATCAGGCCCATTGCTGCTATTAAGAGCAATGAGACCTCATGCAGTTTTGTGTCGGTAACGGGCCGATTGCTGGCCGAGTGTCGACGCCTGGCATAGGTGGTGGCGGTACCAATCCAAATATTGGTGGAACGACGACGATGAGCGTGTCTGGCGTCGGTGCTGCGCCAAGCGTTGGCAATCTAACGATGCGAGTGGAGCTTATATCGTCGCTATTGCGCCAAGGATTGGAAGGGCACCGATGCTGAAGGCCAGTAGCGTCGGGACTGCGCCATTATTTGTTCGAGCGCCGACGGCCAGTATCGTCTGGCGTCGTCAGTGGTCCATCCTTTGGTGAGGTGCCGACGCTGAGAGGCGGTTCGATGGCATGCTTCGCCGCACACTTGGGGCACAGGTCGAAAATCTCCAGTTCGTGGGCGATGGTCTGGTACTTCAACTGCTTGGCGGCTTTGTCGATCCACTGCTCAAGTCCGGGAATCTTGATTTCGATGGTCCGCCCGCATTCGTGGCATACGATGTGATGGTGGTGATGCTGGTCCGAGCACTCGCGGTAGAGGGCCTCGCCGTTGACGTGGATTACGTCGAGCTCGCCTTGGGAGGCCATCATCTACACATTGCGGTAGGCGGTGGCCGTGCCGATGCGCGTGCCGCGCTCACGCAGGATGTCGGTGATTTCCTGGGCCGTGGTGAATCGGGATAGTTCCGCCAGGACCTGGGTGATGAGGAGTCGGGGTCGCGTCACGCGCCGAGTGGTCGCGGTTTGCTCGATGCTCATGACGTTATGCCCCTTTCCGTTAACAAACGATATTCATTATCGTTATTAAAGCAAATCAGATGCCCGGCATGTTGTCACATGATTTGAATCAACTGGCAGAAATCCCGCGTTTCAACGAGGCCTGCGCGGGATTTCTGCCAGTTTTGAGCCCTATAAAGGCAGAGCCCCCGCGTACCTTTCGTTGTAACGCGGGATTTCTGCCGATATGGGGCGAGTCATGGCGCAGCGCAGTGCTTTCCATTTCGGGAGACGCGTCATTTACTGCCAGTAGAAGTAGCCGGTCGGGGCGGCTGCGGCTTTGCTGGCCGACCGGACCTGCAGTATCAGGCCTTGGCGCTCGTGGCCGGCGGAGCCGTAGGCGCCCTGCTTGATGACGGCGTCGACGGTGACCCAGTCGTGATTGTGCGGGGTGCCGGCCTTGCCGGAGCTGGCTATGAACCCGAATGGGGTCATGTCGAGAATGCAGCAGGACATGAACTGGCGGGACAGCTCGAACTCGTCCGCGTCGAACGTACGCGACTTGCTCACAAACCCGGTGACCTGCACATGGTAACCGACGTAACGCTGCGGATTATGGTCGATCTGCTCGAACCATGAGCCGAATTCGTCGTCGCTGATGGTCAGGGTCTTGTTCGCCGTGTCGAGTCCGTGCAGCTGCGAGGATCCATCAGGCTTGTGCGAGCTGCGGGGAATGACGATAGCGCGGCCACCGGCGTACTCGTCGAAGCCGCCGCTGCCGCTGCTGGGCTGGAACGGCACGGCGATCAGCAGCGCCGGAATAATCAAGGCGATCAGGAACCGTAAAACCGAACGCTCCGTGGCATGGAACAGTCCGAGCCATGCTGCGGTCGCCAGCACGAACAGCAGTACCGCACCGATGATGAGATACGGCAGCGAACGCGGCGTGGTCAGCGTGGTGTATGATCCGCCCACCGCTGCATAGGCGATGGCCGCGCCCAGCGCCGCGAAACACAGCGCCTCCACGCGGTCGGGGAGTGTGACTTTGCGTTTCATGGCTACGCTCCCATCACCAGATGGGCGGCAATCGCGGCGAGGAAGCAGGCCGCCGCCACGGTCGCGATGAACCGGATGATGAACCGTGGCCGGCATTCCGTGGCCAGCATCAGCGTGTTCTTGAGGTCGAGCATCGGGCCGAAGACCAGGAAGGCAAGCATGGCGGAGACCGGCAGCGCGCCAATCATGCTGGCGGCGATCACCGCATCGGACGTAGAGCACAGCGAACACAGGAACGCCAGTCCCATCGCCGCCAGAATCAGTACGATGGCACCAGCGTCATCGAGCGTGCTTGAACCGTTGGTCAACGACGACAATGCGGTGCGCATGATGGAGGCAATGATCGTGCCGAACAGCAGAATCGGCATCATCCGCATAAAGTCGTCATGCGTATGCCGAATGAAATGCGTGAACCGCTCCAATCCACGCCCCGTGCCCCGCCGGCGGGGCTGTCGACAAAGCCCGACTGGGGGGTGGCTCTCAGGCGAATCACCCGTCGCCCCTGCACAATCCTCGCAAACCAACGACCGCCCAATCGTCAGCGGCCTCTCACGCACCGCAGGGGAGCGGGGCGGCCACACCGCGAACGACACCCCCGCGACTATCGCCACTACCATGCCCAACCCCGCGCGGGCCGCCACCATTCCTGGTTTGTCGGTGAATGCGAACCATGTGGACCATATCGCCATCGGATTCATCACCGGCACTGCGCACAGAAACGTCACCGCACACGGCAGCGGCAGGCGTTTGCGCATCAGATTCGCGAACGTAGGCACCACCATGCAATCGCACACCGGTAGGCACAGACCGGCCACCAATGCCGCGGCCAGTCCGCCGGCCAACGATTTCGGTATGTGGCGGGCCAGAAAATCGGCGCTGACGAACGTGCTGACCGCGGCCGACATCATCGCGCCCAGCAGCATGAACGGAATCGCCTGCAGGATAAGCCCCGCGGCACCGGTGCCGATACGCACCAGCGGAACCGGAAACCCACGCGACTCGAGCATCGCGGAAGCCGCAATCAGGAACGCCACCAGCGGCGTGCCGATAATCAGAAACAAATAGTTCGCCGAATGGTCCTGTTGCGCGGTGTTCACCTGTTCCGTGCGCTGCGTGCGAGGTTCTTTCATGCGAATATCACCTGCCATATCGCCGTCATATTAGCACCGTACGCATGATAGTGGTCGAGATAATATGCGAGTTCCCCGCATGCCGATGGTACACATCGATATGCGGGGAACTTTGCACATGGTTGCCTGGGCCGATGGCGAATCAGTGGGCCAGCATCTCGGTGGCCACTTCCTCCTTGCTCATGGACACCGGGTAATACGTGGGCCAGTTGTCCATTTCCTTGAGGGTTTCTTCCTGTCGTTGAAGTGACGTTGCACGGTGGCGGCGGTGGCAGAACCGGCCCCGGCCTTGTCCGCGTAGGCGGCGTTGATGGCTTCGGCGACCTTCAGCACGGCTTCCGGGCTGAACCACAGGTGCGGGTTCGTAGCACCATGGTGGTGATGGCGGCCTTCTTCGCCCTCGGCGTGGTCGTGGGAATGCTCGTGCTCGTCGGTGGCGGTGACGCCCATGAGGCCGCCCACGTTCACGATGGTCTGGCGTTTCTTGTCAAGCTGCGCCTTTTCCGCCCAGCCGTCGTAGCCGGCGCCGTTGAGCACCACGATGTCTGCCTTGGCGAGCTTGGCCAGATCGGATGCGGTGGCCTCATAAAACGGCGGTTCGCCCCGGCAGGTGACGGCATACGGAAGGAAATGGGAGAAAGAACGTACGCCGCCGGCCTGTGGAGCGGACCGTCGAGTTGTTGTTACGAGACTTGATGGATTGCGGAATCCACGATGTTGGTTATGGCTTCATATACCCCTTTCGTACGGCTGCGGCCAGATTCTGCGGAACCTGAACCACTTCGCCTTCAGGCGTTCTGACCGTGGCCAGCTGAGGCACCTTGGCCTTCCAATTGGCTCGGCGCGAATGCGTGTTTGCTCGGGACGCCTTGTACTTGGGCAGTGCCATCAGCCTTGCCTCGCCTTCCAGTGGGGGTTCTTCTTGTTGATTACATACAGATGGCCGCGCCGGCGGACGACATAGGAGCCATCCTTGCGGGCCAATGAGCGGACCGATGCCTTGACCTTCATGTCCGTTCCTTTCTTCTTGTCTTACGGTCTTTGCGGAATGTGCGGCGAATCACTTGCGCCCGTAACGAGCGTTGAACTTCTGCACCTGACCGGCGGCGTCGATCACCACATTCTTGCCGGTGTAGAACGGGTGGCTGTAGCTGGACACCTCCACATTGACGAGCGGGTAGGTGTTGCCGTCCTCCCAGTCGATGGTCGGCAGGTTTACGGCCTTGGCCACCAGTGTGGACTTGGTGAGGAAGTACTTGTCGGCGGAGCGGTCATAGAAGACCACGGGGCCGTATTCGGGGTGGATGCCCTCTTGCATGGTTATGGACCTTTGGTTGTGTGGTGTTGTGTGGTGATATGGATGAGAATGGCGTCGGACGCGCGGGTGGAATCCGGTGAATTGAGATGGCCTGAGACGGCCTGACGGCCGGTTGTGCCGGCCCGATCACCAGCTGGATTTCACCACGCCGGGCAGTTTGCCCTTGTGTGCCTTCTCACGCAGATTGATACGTGACAGGCCGAACTTGCGGTTGTAGGCGCGCGGGCGGCCGTCGATGGAATCGCGGTTGCGCAGACGGGTGGGGCTGGCGTCGCGGGGGAGGGCCTGCAGCTTGCGCATCGCCTCGGCGCGTTCTTCGGCGGTCAGATGAGGGTTGACGCTATCGCGCTTGTATTCGGCGCGGCGTTCGGCATACTTGGCGACCATGCGTTCGCGCTGCAATTGTCGGTTGATCTTACTGGTTTTGGCCATGTCCGGCTCCTTGATAAGGCTCCGGGGCGCGGGAATAGCGCCGGCCGGAGCTGGGACGAGTGCATTCGTTCATTGGGCGCATGCCGCAAGGTTCGGAAGATGAGTTCATGAAATGGTGATAGAGGAAACCGCCGGAATGCCAACAAGGAAACGATTTCGGCGGGTGCTTAAGCCTCTTCCTCGCCTCGCGACTGGTGTCCAATGAACGAACAGATGGATTAGCGGGTCTCTCGGAAGAGCACCCGTTTGCGGACTACCGGATCGAACTTGGTGAGCTCAAGACGGTCCGGCGTATTACGACGATTCTTGGTGGTGGTGTAGGTGAATCCGGTGCCGGCCGTGGACTTCAGGGTGATGACCGGGCGGATTGCGGAGGATTTGCTTGCCATGAGTGGTGCTTTCTATGTGTGGGTGTCACGCTGTTATGTCACGTATGTCGCGTACGTCGCGGTGCCATGTGGGTGATGCAGCTCGTTAGCGCGGTTTGTTGCGCGGTTACGCGCCGGCACAGTGGCGGGCCTACTGACTGCCCGAGCATGGGGGTGATGCCGTGGCCGGTTCAGTTGACGTTCTGATCGCGGCGGATGCGGGCGATCGCCGCCTCGATGCCGATGCGGTCGATGGTCTTGATGCCCTTGGCGCTCACGGTAAGCGTGACGTGCCGCTGCAAGGACGGCACCCAGTACCGCTTGGACTGCAGGTTCGGGGCGAAGGTTCGGCGTGTTTTCCTGTGCGAGTGGGAGACGCGGTTGCCGACCCCGGCGCGTGTTCCCAGAATTTGACATGTTTTGGACATGCCTGCAACTATATCATAATGATAACCATTATCAAATCAGAAAGGCTGTCATGATTCATCCGGCATTGCAATCACAGGGAAACGCGGAGGGGCGCACGCCCGTGGTGCTGCTCACCGGCGCCGACCGCCTGAGCCTGGACTCCGTAGCGTTCTCGTTGGTCGATTCCTTCCCGTCCGTATGCTCGATTGCTTATGACGTGCGCCCGAACGAAGCCGTGGAATCCGGTCTCGATATCGTGCGCAACGTCGCGAAGCCCCAGGCAAGCGGGGTGGTGTTCGGCGAGTCCGATTCGTTCGGGCTCGAGGGGTGCTGCATGAGCTGCACGGTCAAACATGACCTTGAACGGACGCTCGGATCGTTGCAAGGGCGGGCCGGCGCGTTTCTGGTCTCGCTGCCTGTGGGCCTTGAGGCCACGCCGGTCGCGCAGTATCTGGCCGATTCCTTCCGTCTCAACGAGTGGGGTGAGTCGATGTTCGTGGGTGCGGTGGCCAATGCCGTAGGCCTTGACGAATTCGAAGAGCGATTCTTTGACGACGACCGTTTGTGCCTGTACGGCATGGGCGAGGAGAACGGCGTCTATGACGAGCGTTCGACCGGCGTAGTGGTCTCCCGCCTGATCCGTGAGGCCTCGTGCGTGCTCGAATTGCCGGTCATTGGTGCCGGTTGCCTGGCACGCCATTTGGATACAGACGGGGAGTGCGCCTGCCGCGACATAATCCGTGCAATCGCCTTGCGTGATGCGCTGGTCTGTGAGGATGCCCACACCGTGGGGCTCGTCGACCTGGTGCAGGCGTCGGTCTGTGCCGCGATGCCGTTGTGACATGTGCGGCAAACGGCAGAACCCCCGCGTCCGAACGAAGGTGGCGCGGGATTTCTGTCGTTTCCGAGGCCTTAAATGGCAGAACCCCCGCGCGGGTATCGTTCGGACGCGGGGATACTGCCGTTTCGTCTGCCGAAAACGGCGGGATCCCGCGTTGTCATCGTCGGGGCGCGGGATTTCCGCCGGCAGCGCGGGTGTGCGCGTGCAACACGCCGACGTAAATGCAAATGATAATAATTCTCAATACATGTTATTCTGTCGTGTTGGGGGGCCGGGCGATGATGCAGCAACAGCAGCATCGCCCGGCCAAACAGCCGAATTAGAGAGGAAAATCCAATCATGTCCATCATGCCCAACGCCAAGCGCGCGCTCGCCATCGCGGCCGCCGCGGCGACCCTGTTCTCGATGGCCGCCTGCGGTTCCAGCAATGCCGCCGGCAACAAGTCCGATTCCAGCAGCGCCGCGTCTTCCGGCAAGATCGAGGTCGTCGCCTCCATCAACCAGTGGGGTTCCGTGGCCGAAGACCTCGGCGGCAGCAACGTCGAAGTCACCAACATCATGACCAAGACCAACGTTGAGGCGCACGATTACGAGCCCACCAGCCAGGATGTTGCCAAGTTCGGCACTGCCAAGGTGGCCGTGGTCAACGGCGCCGATTACGACCCGTGGGCCACCAAGGCCGCCCAGTCGACCAAGGCCACGCTGGTCACCGCCGCCGAAACCGCCGGCATCAAGGAAGGCGACAACCCGCACGTCTGGTTCTCCGCCAAGGTGCGTTCCAACGCTGCCGACGCCATCACCGCCGCCTACCAGAAGGCCGACCCGAGTCACAAGGACGACTACGCCAAGCTCAACAAAGAATGGCACGCCAAGGAAGACCAGCTTGAGTCCAAGATCAAGGAGACTTCCGCCAAGACCGAGAACCTGCCGTACGCCGCCACCGAATCCGTGGCCTGGCACTTGGCCGACGACCTCAAGATGACCGACGCCACCCCGAAGGGCTACGCCCAGGCTTCCGCCAACGAGAGCGAGCCGACCCCGGCCGACATCAAGGACTTCCAGGACACCCTGAAGGGCGGCTCCATCAAGATGCTCGTCTTCAACAGCCAGGAAGCCAACTCCACCACCGACCAGATCACCGGTGCCGCCAAGGACGTCAACGTGCCGATCGTGGAGCTCACCGAGCAAATGCCGAAGCAGTACACCAACCTGCTCGACTGGATGAGCGCACTGGTCGACCAGTTCGCCGCCGCCGTGAAGTAATGCGGCGGTAGCCGGCAATCCGCAACAGCAATAAGGGGAATAATCAAGTCAGATAGCGAGGCGTTGCCTAGGGGAGAACAGAACGCTTCGCTATCAGGGAAGGCTCCTTATATATCAGGGTGCTTCGGGGATGTCCCGAGGCACCCTTTGCGTTAGGGTGAATAGTTAGGAAACGGTAAGAAAAATAGTGGAACTATGGATTTTCCAAGGTTCAGCGGCAACAATATGCCCTTGAAAAGTCACATACGGAAACAGGCGAATGAGCGAGAACACTAGTAGTATCACCACAGTGAAACCCCATTTCAAGCTTTGGGTCAAAAAGGCCGAAGCCAATGAAGTCACGCCCCAGCACCCCCACAAGCCCTTCCCCGGCTGGGTGTACGGCGTGCTCTTCGTTATCTTCGACATTATTGTTGTGACGGCGCTCGAAGTGGGCGTTTCGTCCAGCTCCACCCGTGTGCAACTGTCCAGTCCGACCGTCGGATTCGGCTTCGTGAGCAAGATGTGGACCGACGGCAATTTCGTATTCGTACTCAACGTGATACTTGTCGCGTTGCTGTACCTCATGTTGCTGATGCTGTTCAACAGATTCTGGACGGCAAGCATCGTGATTCTTGCGGTCGGAATCATCGTGGCCGCCATCGAACATTTCAAGGTCGAGATCCGTTACGAGGCCATTCTGCCCGCCGACCTCGGCTTCCTTGGCTCGAACACCGGCAATATGCTCACCTTCATTCCGGCCGGCGCGCACGTGACCATCCTCGTGGCACTTGGCGCGTTCGCCGCGCTGCTCGCCCTGATTCTGGTGCTGCGCCACTTCGACGGGCGCAAAGGTCGCATGATCCGTACGGACAACCTGAGCCTGAACCTCACCTCCCGTCTGATTCTGCTGCTGCTGCCGATTCTGGTGTTCGCGTTGTACTGCATTCATGTGAGCACCACCGATTCGCTGGCCAACAAGTTCTCCCGCGCCTTGGGGGACACGCCATCCATGTGGGATTCCGTGTATGACGCGCAGCGCAACGGTCCGCTCGTGGCCTTTACCCGTCAGCTCAACCCGAAGATCATGGACAAGCCGAGCAACTACTCCGAGGAGACCATGAAGAAGGTCGCCGCTCGCTACCAGAAGGAAGCGGAGACAATCAACGCCTCCCGCACCAACAACCTCACTGATTCGACAGTGGTGTACGTGCTGTCCGAATCCTTCTCCGACCCGAGCCGCGTGCCGGGACTGAAGACCAATAAGGATTCGATGCCCAACATCCGCAAGATCAAGGCGGGCACCACCTCCGGCCTGATGCTCTCCTCCGGCTACGGCGGCGGTACGGCCAACCTCGAATACATGGGACTTTCCGGTCTGAGCATGGCCAATTTCGATTCCTCCCTGTCCAGCCCGTACCAGCAGCTGGTCCCGAGCCAGCATTGGACCCCCACCATCAACCAGATGTGGGGTGCGCCCGCCAACTCGCTCGGCTACCATCCGTACGAGTCCAGCATGTACTCGCGCGCTACGAACTACAAGAAGTTCGGGTTCTCGCACTTCTACACGCTGACCGGTCCGGACGTGATCAAGTATCAGGACAAGATTGACGAGTCGCCGTACGTCTCTGATAAGTCTTCCTATGATTCTGCGCTGGAAGGCATCAGGTCCGGCAAGACGAACAAGTTCATTCAGATCATCACCATGCAGAACCACATGCCCTACCACGAGTGGTATGAGAACAACGACTACACCGCTGAATCCACCACGGGTACGCCGCTGGGTGATGATGAACAGCAGTCGATTGAGACCTATCAAAAGGGTGTGGAGATTACCGATCAGGCCACTCAGGAGTTCCTGAACGAACTGGATGCGCTGGATAAGCCCGTCACCGTAGTGTTCTACGGCGATCACTTGCCGGGCATCTACTCGTCCGCCAGCGAGGATGGCAACAACTCCTTGGCCCTGCACCTGACCGATTACTTCATCTGGTCGAATAAGGCTTCCAGCTCCCAAGGCAATAAGGCAAGCGATGCAGCCTACTCTTCGCCGAACTTCTTCGTGGCACAGGCCGCCGATCACATGAACGCCAAGGTCAGCCCGTATCTGGCGTTCCTGACCGAAATGCATTCCAAGATTGCCGCTATGGAACCGCCTGTGGTCAACAAGGTCCAAGGCTGGGATCGTATTCCCGAAGGCCAGAACATCTATCTCGACCAAAACGGCAACCCGATGTCCACCGATGACTTCGACAAGGAAACCAAGCAGTTGCTTGCCGACTACAAGCTCATCCAATACGACATCACCGCCGGCAAAAACTACCTCAAAGACACAGATTTTATGACGTTGCCGTAAAGCAGACAGCCCGGCCGAACCGTAAAGCGGATAGCTCAGTGGGCTATCCGTAGGTGAGGGGAGCGGCTGTGCCGCGACGGAAAATCCGGAGGATTTTCGGTCTGTAGGCAACGTGCGAGCCGACAGGCGAGCCAGCAAAACGCGGGCGAAGCCCGTCCAAAATTGCTGTACCGTTGCCATAGTGCTGTGAGCTCCCTCTGATGAGGGAGCTGTCGAACGAAGTGAGACTGAGGGAGAGATCCCACAGACCAATCACTCCCGCCTTACAATAAAGCCATGAAGCGCATCGATGTGAATCATGGCTGGCGGTTCCGTTCAATTGGCAAGGACCGCGATACGGCAGCGCGGCAGCCAGTCACGCTCCCGCACGATGCGATGATTCACGAGTCGCGCGACCCTCGCGGGCCGCACCTCGCGATTCATCGAACGAGGACATGACGGCGTGGCCAGCTGGTCATGGGCGGGCTATGAGGGCCGCGACGCCATCGTGCATGTCACCGATGACCGCCGCATTGTGGTTGATGCAGGCGGGCATATCGCCGTCGGACCTTCTGCCGAAGCTGTGGATGTGGAGGTACAAGTGGACTCTGTGGCCGCACAACACGACCTGCCTGCCAATGCCGAACTGCTCGGCGTGGCCAGCGCCAATCCCATCACCGTCGATGAACTCGCCGACAATACCTGCACCACCTACTTCGGCCGAGCCCAAGCTATTTGGCGAATACCAGCCGAAACGTCTGGTATTGCCTGCAGCACAAACGCCCTCATGCCATCGTCATGACGGTACGATAGGTACAGTCGATGCCCGGAAAACCGACCCGGGCATCCTGCGGGAAGGATGTGCCATGGTCAATGCGGATTTCGCTCAGTTGCGTCACGCCTACGAATCCGGGTGTACGCGGCCATTGGCTTGGCGACGGGCGCAATTGGATGCGCTATGCCGTCTGGTAGCGGACAATCGTGATGCTTTCGTGGCTGCGGCCATGGCCGATTTGGGCAAACCCGCGGCGGAAACCATACTGATGGAGCTGAATCTGGTGGCCGGCGAGGCGCAGTTCGTCCGCAACCGGCTCGGACTGTGGGCCGCGCGCCATCCCAAGGCGATGCATTGGATGCTGCAACCCGCCGCCGGCTGGACGATCGCCGAGCCCAAGGGCGTGGTACTCATCATCTCGCCATGGAATTACCCGGTGCTGTTGGCTCTGGAGCCAATGGCCGACGCGCTCGCCGCAGGCAACGCCATCTGCCTGAAGCCCTCCGAGCTTTCGCCCAACACCTCGCGCCTCATCGCCGAACTCGTGCCGCAATATCTTGACCCCGAGTCCGTGTGCGTGGTCGGAGGCGGGCCCAAGGAAACCGGCGAACTGCTGAAATGTCCGTTCAACCATATCTTCTACACCGGCGGCGGGCACGTCGGCAAAATCGTCATGCGTGCGGCGGCCGAGCACCTGACACCGGTCACGTTGGAACTCGGCGGCAAATCACCGTGCTTCGTGGACCGTACGGTGGATATCAATGTGGCCGCACGACGTATCGCATGGGGCAAGTTCACCAATGCCGGACAGACCTGCGTGGCACCCGACTATGTGCTCGCCACGCCGGATGTGGCCGAGGCTCTGGCCGAGCGCATCGCCGTAGCCATCACCGAATTCTATGGCGAAGATCCGAAGGCCTCGCCTGATTTTGGTCGTATTATCAACGATCGTCATTTTGAACGACTGTGCAAGCTATTGCCGGTCGGCACCGTGCCGTCTGAGGAGCCGAGCTCGCCGCTGGTACAGGTGGCATCGGCGGTAGGCGCGGCCATGGATATGGTCGGGCGGCGCTTCAATGTCGTGGCTGCCGGACGCAGAAGCGCGGGGGAGACAGCCGGTGGTGGCACCGGTAGCGCGAACAATGCGGCGAAGCCGGCGGCCGGTTCGAATACGGCAGCCGCTGATAGTGATGCGACTGCCTCGGCCGCTGTTGAGCCGAGCGAGATTCATAAGGTGCCCGGCGTATTCGATCCGGCCGGGCGAATCGTTTGCGGAGGCAAGGTCGATCGCGCCGCCCGATATATCGCGCCTACCGTGCTATACGGCACGTCACCGGATGCGCCGGTAATGAAGGAGGAGATCTTCGGCCCGATTCTGCCGATCCTGGTGGTTGAGGATGCCGAGTCCGCAATCCGATTCATCAACAAGCGGTCCCGGCCGTTGGCTGCATATGTGTTCTCGCGCGATCACGAGGTTCGGCTGACTTTCGAACGTCAGACCAGCTCCGGAGCTTTGGGATATTCGTTGCCGTTGGGTCACCTGCTGTCCAGCCGACTGCCGTTCGGTGGCGTGGGCGCGTCCGGCATCGACGCCTACCACGGCAAAGCAGGCTTCCTCACCTTCAGCCACGTCAAAACCGTGGTTATCAAGCCGCAGTTCCCCGACACTCTGCGCCTCGTGTACCCGCCCTTCAATGAAGCCAAGGCCAAACTGTTCAACATCATCGCCAAATTCAGCTAGCGTGATATCGCTCGCTGATATTGGGTGATGGCGTTGTCATAGTGACGTTCGCTGTCCCGGCAGCCACGTCAATCGATTGATTCGTGTACCGGGCCAGATTTTTCTGTCCTGGTATTTGATTTCGAGTCATTTTCTGCTTACCGGGACAAAACTGACGCCGAAAGTATCGTCCGCGTATTACGAAAATGGCGGAATAGTGCGGTTTTGCATGGAAGGGAATTCCAAATATTCCTATATTCGAGGTGTTCAACTGTCCTGGTTTGCGAAAAAGAGCCGAAATCAGCTATCGGGACAGAAAAATCTGGCCCGGTGGCCACGTCAATCGATTGACATGGCCACCGGGCCAAAAATATGCGGTAGATGCGCCGCTTCTGCTATTTCAGGGCTTTGAAGCCGATGTCGTGGCGATAGAACATTCCCCGCAGTTCGAATTTATCGATGATTGCGTAGACCTTGTCCTGCGCGGATTTGATATCCGGAGCGGAGGTCTCAACGAGCAGCACGCGGCCAGAGTTGGCCACAAGGTTACCGTGCTCGTCAGAGGCGACACCGGCGTAGTAGACGTGAGAATCCTCGTCAACGTCGATTTCGGGCACGTGAGCACCCTTGATAACGTTCTCCGGGTAGCCGTTGGAGGCAATCACCACACCAAGGGTGGCGTTGGACTCGTTCCACGTGAACTCAGGGGTTTCGCCGTCGAGAATGGCGGAGATGCCAGCGCCAAGGTCGGAAGTGAGCTTGGGGAGCACGACTTCGGTTTCCGGATCGCCAAAACGAGCGTTGAATTCAATGACCTTCGGGCCGTCGGCAGTGGCAATCAGGCCGGCGTACAGAATGCCGGTGAACGGCGTACCTTCTTCAGCCATGCCCTCAACGGTGGGGCGCACGATAGTTTCGATGGCTTCGTCAACCACGGACTGCGGAATCTGCGGAACCGGGCTGTAGGCACCCATGCCGCCGGTGTTCGGGCCTTCGTCGCCGTCATGGGCGCGCTTGTGATCCTGGGAGATTGGCATCGGCCAGAAATCGGTGCCGTTGACGAAGCTCATCAGGGAGAATTCCTGACCGTCCAGGAAGTCCTCGATAACGACCTTGGCGCCGGCAGAGCCAAAACGGTGGTCGATAAAGATGTCTTCGAGAGCACGCTGAGCGGTGAGCTCGTCCATGGCCACGGTCACGCCCTTGCCGGCGGCCAGGCCATCGGCCTTGATAACGATCGGAGCACCATGCTCGTGTACGTAGTCCTGAGCCAGCTCAAGATCGCTGAAGGTCTTGTACTGGGCGGTCGGAATGTTGTGACGGTCCATGAGCTGCTTGGCGAAATCCTTGGAGCCTTCAATCTGGGCGGCGGCCTTGGATGGGCCGAACGCCTTGATGCCGGCGGCGGCGAAATCGTCCACAATGCCTTCGATCAGCGGGACTTCCGGGCCGACGAACACCCAGTCGTAGTCGTTGTCCTTCACGAAGTCGATGAGTGCGGCGTGGTTCGACTGGCTGAGCTGCGTGGTGTGGATGCCGTCCTTGAGCATGCCCGGGTTGCCGGGGGCCACGGTGACTTCGTCAACGCTCGGTGCCTTGAGCAGCGTGTAGGCGATGGCGTGCTCACGCGCTCCGGAGCCGATGACCAATACTTTCTGACCCATGTTGTTCCTTTCCTGCGGAAAGCGAGTTACTTCAGTACGATTTGCGTGCCGGTGGTGTCGGCGGTGATGGAGCCGAGCACGTAAGCGGGCTCGTTGTTGTCGGTGAGCAGCTTCAGCGCCTCGTCCTTGCGGGCGGGGTCGATGGCGAGTACCATGCCGATGCCCATGTTGAAGATGTTGTACATCTCCTTGTGATCGATGTTGCCGGCCTTCTCCAGCACATCGAAAATCGGGAGCACAGGCCAGGTGCCGAGCTCGATCTCAGCGGCCAGGCCGTCCGGAATCATGCGCGGGATGTTCTCGATGAAGCCGCCACCGGTGATGTGGGCCACGCCCTTGACCACGCCTGCCTTGAACAGCGGGGAGAGAGCCTTGACGTAGATCTTGGTGGGGGTGAGCAGCACGTCGCCGAGCTTTTCGCCGCCCAGCTCGTCAAGTTCGGTGTCCACGGTGTAGCCAGCCTGCTCGAACAGGGCCTTGCGCACCAGAGAGAAGCCGTTGGAGTGTACGCCGGTGGAGGGCAAGCCGATGAGCACATCGCCCTCGGCAATGGTGGAGCCGTCCACGATGGCGGACTTCTCGGCGACGCCGACCGAGAAACCAGCGAGATCGTATTCGTCCTCGTCGTACATGCCCGGCATTTCAGCGGTTTCACCGCCGACCAGTGCAGAACCGGCCTGCACGCAGCCGTCGGCCACGCCGGCTACGACCTGCTCGAGCAGAGCCGGATCGTTCTTGCCGCAGGCGATGTAGTCAAGGAAGAACAGCGGTTCGGCACCCTGAGCGGCGATGTCGTTGACGCACATGGCCACGCAATCGATGCCGATGGTGTTGTGCTTATTGGCCATCTTGGCGACCATGAGCTTGGTGCCCACGCCGTCGGTGCCGGAGATGAGAACCGGCTCTTTGTATCCAAGGGAAGCCAGGTCAAAAAGGCCGCCGAAGCCGCCGATACCGCCGACCACACCGGGGCGGTTCGTGCGAGCCACGTGCGACTTGATGCGCTTGACGACTTCGTACCCGGCTTCGACGCTCACGCCGGCGTTCTCATATGCTTGTGGCATTTGGTTGGGCCTTTCTACTTATTCCGGCTCCCCTCTGAAGGGGAGCTGTCGGCGAAGCCGACTGAGGGGAGGCAAGCGCCTCTGATCAAGGAGTTGTTGGATGGGTTGATGATAAGTTACTGGGCATCCGGCTGCACGGTGTTGTACTCGTTGCCGACGTACTTGCTCTTGTACAGCGCGAACTCAGGCAGTCGCACGCGATCCTCGGGGGTGAGGGACTTCAGGAAGTCGGCCTCATAGTCGTCCAGAGCGGTGGGGTAGTCGCCATTGAAGTAGGCGACGCACAGGCCGCCGTACGGGGCATCGGCGTTCAGTCCGATGGATTCGACCAGGCCGTCCAGAGATAGGTAGGCCAGCGAATCGGCGCCGATGTAGTCGCGAATCTCTTCCACGCTCATCTTGGCTGCGATGAGTTCCTTGGTGGTGGAGATGTCGATGCCGTAGAAGCACGGGTACTTGAGCGGCGGCGAGCTGATGCGCATGTGCACTTCGGCGGCGCCGGCCTCCTTCAGAAGCTGGACGATGCGGCGGGAAGTGGTGCCACGCACGATGGAGTCATCGATGACGATGACGCGCTTGCCCTTGACCACGCCACGTACGGCGGACAGTTTCATGCGCACGCCCTGCTCGCGCAGTTCCTGCGTGGGCTGAATGAAGGTGCGGGCCACGTACTGGTTCTTGATCAGACCCATCTCGTTGGGCAGCCCAGCCGCTTCCGCGTAGCCGGAGGCCGCGGACAGGGAGGAGTTCGGCACGCCGATGACCATGTCGGCGTCGACCGGCGATTCCTGTGCCAGGCGTGCGCCCATGCGCTTGCGGGCGGAGTGCACGTTGATGCCGTAGATGTTGGAATCCGGGCGGGCGAAGTAGATGTACTCCATCGAGCAGATGGCCAGCTGCGTGTTGTTGGTGTACTGCACGATCTTGTAGCCGTGGTCATCTATCACCACGATTTCACCGGGGCGGATGTTGCGCACCAGCTCGGCGCCGACCACATCGAGGGCACAGGTTTCGGAAGCGAGCACGTAAGCGCCGTTCTTCATCTTGCCGAGGGAAAGCGGGCGGAAGCCGTTCGGGTCGAGCGCGCCGATCATGGCGTTCTCGGTCATGAGCAGATAGGCGAAGCCGCCGTGCACGGTGTTGAGCGCTTCCTTGAGCTTGTCCATAAAGGTGCGTTGCAGGGAGCGGCGGATGAGGTGCATGAGCACCTCGGTGTCGGAGTTCGAGTGGAAGATCGCGCCTTCGTCTTCCAGCTTGCGGCGCAGTGACGGGCAGTTCGTCAGGTTGCCGTTGTGGCACAGAGCCACGTCGCCATCATGGAAGCGGAAGATGAACGGCTGGATGTTGTCCGTGGTGCCGGAGCCGGCCGTGGCGTAACGCACGTGGCCGATGGCTCGGTCGCCTTTGAGCCGTTTGATTTCGCGCTCATCGCTGAACACCTGGGTGAGCAGTCCGAGTCCGCGGTGGCCGGTCAGATGGCCGTGATCGTTGGAGACGATGCCGGCACCTTCCTGACCGCGATGCTGCAGCGCGTGCAGGCCGAAATAGGTAAGTCGGGCGGCGTCGGGGTGGCCCCACACGCCGAAGATGCCACATTCCTCGTGAATGCCTTCGAGTTCAGCCGACAAGCCAAAGCTCCTTTTTCAAACAGGGGATTAACTATCTGTCAACCCTACCAATCGGCGGCTACATCGCGTGTTGTCTCACAGCGAATCATTCTCAATAAGAAAAGTGTGCGGGTGAAAGGCGGCAAAATGAACATTGGTCACCGAGAAGCCCTGATATTCCGTCAATTGTGGAAATGTTCGATTGTGCCGAAATGTTTGGATTGCTCGCACTTTTCTTATTGAGAATGATTCGCTGCGCACTGTCGAACAAATGTTCGATTGCTTTGCTATGCTGGTCAAGCTGCTGGCAGTGGATAAGGAGGTGATGGCGATGGCCCAAGACATGCAACGCGAGCATGTCTATATCGCCATAGACCTCAAGTCCTTCTATGCCTCGGTGGAGTGTGCGGCGCGCGGGCTCGACCCGTTGACCACGCATCTGGTGGTGGCCGACGAGACCCGCACCGACAAAACCATCTGCCTGGCAGTCTCACCGTCGCTCAAGGCCTATGGCATTCCTGGTCGTGCACGGCTGTTCGAGGTGAAACAACGCTTGAGTGGAGTCAACATCGAGCGTGCAGCCCATGCTCCCTCAGGCCGATTAATCGGGGAGTCCTGCGATGCGCGCGATCTGGAACGCTCGCCAAGGCTCAAGGCCTCGATGGTCATCGCCAAGCCGCGCATGGCGCACTACCTGGAAGTCAGCGGGCAAATTTACGGCATCTACCTCAAATACGCCGCGCCCGAGCATATTCATGTCTACTCGATTGATGAGGTGTTCATTGACGCCACGCCATATTTGCTCTCGCTTGGCATGGGACCGCATGCCATGGCGCGAACCATCGTGCGCGAAATCCTTGCCGAAACCGGTATCACCGCCACTGCCGGCATCGGTACCAATATGTATCTGGCTAAAGTCGCCATGGATATTGTCGCCAAACATATGCCCGCCGATGAGGACGGCGTGCGTGTGGCCGAACTGAATGAGATGTCATACCGGCGGCTGCTCTGGGATCATCGTCCGCTCACCGATTTCTGGCGGGTTGGGCGTGGCTATGCCAAGAAGCTCGAGCATGCCGGCCTGCTGACCATGGGCGATATCGCCCGATGCTCGGTTGGGCGTGCCTCGGATTACTACAACGAGGATCTGCTGTACCGCATGTTCGGCGTGAATGCCGAATTGCTGATCGATCATGCATGGGGCTGGGAACCGTGCGAGATTGAAGACATTCAATCCTATGAGCCGGATGCGCACAGCATCAGCAGTGGGCAGGTGCTCACCGGTCCCGCCGACTATGCCACGGCCCGACTGATTACCAAGGAGATGGCCGATGCGCTCGCCCTCGATTTGGTTGATAAAGGCGTGCTGACGAATCGACTCACGCTTGCCGTTGGCTATGACATCGGCAGTTTGGACGCGTCGAAGCTCGATTCATGCGCTGATTATGCGATGAAACGTGCCGCTGAGCGTGCGGCGAAAAGTTATCAGGGGCCGGTGACCGTCGACCGGTTTGGGCGTAAAGTGCCCAAGAGCGCGGTCGGGTCGATTGGTTTGGGTGATTTTACGTCATCTTCGGCGCGTATCCGTGAGGCCATGACGATGCTGTACGAGCGCATTGTGGATTCACGCCTGCTCGTGAGACGCCTGACCGTCATCGCCGATGATGTGGCCACGCCGGAGGAGCTTGCCGCCGGCAAACGCTATGAGCAGCTCGACCTGTTCGGTGATGACGAGGCTCAATCGTATGGGTCCGAGCCCGCTGATGACAGAGATGGTGAGCATGATATCCAGCGTGCGCTGCTGGATGTGAAACGTAAATTCGGCCGCAACGCCGTCATCAAAGCCATGGATATGGAAGACGGTGCCACCGGTCAGGCTCGCAACCGTCAGATTGGAGGTCATCGCGCATGACCTTGCAAGAAAGTCACGCATACGACGACATCATCAACCTGCCCCATCACCAGTCGCGCCAGCATCCACACATGTCTCGCCGCCAGCGGGCTGCCCAATTCATGCCGTTCGCGGCTCTGACCGGTTACGGCCAAGTCATCGAGCAGGCAGCAAAAAACGCCGAAACCGCCATCGCTCAGGCCGAGGCCCAAGGCGATACCGATTTCGGCGCTTAACAATCGCTTCCGTTGGAGGAAGTCTCAGATTCGTCAGCCCACGTGACGCTCAAAGCGGTGGAAGCCAGTGATCTTGTCGATCTCGGCCATCGCATCGGCTGGAATCTTGAAGCCGGCGGCCTTCATGTTGTTCTCCAGCTGGCTGGGCTTGGAAGCGACTTCGGTGAACGGAAGGGAAAAGAGCGTCACTGTTGCGGATTTGACTGGTGTTGGTGTGAAGGCTGGTATTCCGCGGACGCGCTGTATTGCTATTGCCAATGAGATGCAAGATAGGATTCGTGATGCTGGGTTTGCCGTCCGAGATTGATGGTTTCGCCATACTTTTAGGTATCTACTTTTAGTTTTTCCAATACGCATTCTCTAGTACGTTTGCCTTTTGAAAAGCTTCGCGATAGGCGGTGATAAGGTCCGGCAAACGCATTGAGGCGTTGGCCGGGCTGGTGGAGGGCAGTTGGGTCATACCGATGGCGATGCCGGCTTCGGTCAGGCGCGGCTCGATAAGTTTGCGGTAAAGTTGCGCTGATTTCGCGCCGGTTGCGAAGATGTGGGCGATTGGAGCGCCGCGCAAGATTGGTGCCAAGTCGTTGGGCACGGCATTGCGGATGCTGGCATCGCTGGCTCCGGTGATATCGCAAGAAGCAATGACATCCCATAACGCAATGTGGTGGCGCAGAGCAAACGCACGACGGGACTCAGGTAAATCACCGACAGCGTCAGTAGGATCAGCGGAGTTGGCAAACAGCGCCTGCATCACCGGCCAAAACCGGTTCTGCGGATGCATATAGTAAAACGCCGCCGCTCGGGATTTCGGACTCGGCATCGATCCCAAAATCAAAGCCCGGGACTCACCATCCCACACCGGCCCAAACCCATGCTCCACATGTTCGCTCATAAGCCCCATATTATGCCGTTTGGTCTTGAAAATAGTTCGGGGGCGGACAGTTAATGTCATATTCCCTCAAAGAGAAGAAGGATTTACAATGAAAAAAGGTGGAAGAAATTGCCAGTGAAGGCACAAGCCATTCTTATTGGTGTTTTAGTCGTCGTTTGCGCAATTGCTGCGGTATTTGGATATAGGTCAGTTGACAATATGCTGCATCCTCAGGCGACTCTGACCAATTCGGTTGTGGCCAGGCAGTTGGAAAAGATTCAGGATCTTACTACGGCCAAGGAAACCGATTTTGGTTTTGAAGAGTATAAGGAAGGCAACATTGCTCCACGCCAGATCGTCCTCGAAGCCATCCGGCAACGGAACCAGCGGATTCTTCCACATCCGGAAATCCGCAACCAGCCGCTTCAACTCCTCGACATACCGTCGCTCATCCAACCGAATGGACATCCCCACTCACCCTCCTTTGCACTACCATCCCAGCACACAACCAGACGTCACGTCATGGGCAGCGCCGTACACACGCCAATGACGAACAACGCCTCGGCGGTGAGCCAGAACGCGGCCGGCCACTCGCCACACGACTCACGACGATTATCCACACAAAAACAGGCAGCCGCCAAATCCAACGGGAACCACAGGAACCCAACGAACAACGCAACCAGCGGGGCCGCCACCAACGCGAAACCGCTCACATGACGGGTCAACGCGATGCCGATGGCCGCGACCAGACCAACCACGCCGCCACCATACGATATATAGCGAGGAAGAATGTTCGACCCACGATGCCGATCCTCCCGGTACAGGAACAGGGAACCCGACACCAGCAGTACACCGGCCACCAAGCCGGTCACCCACCAACCACCCGACGCGGGTTGTGCCAAAGGCGCAGGCAGACGATCAGACGACCAGTCCACGAAATCCCCCGGCTTCAACAAGCCAGTCGCCACATACCGGTCCCACAACCACCTACGACCAACCTCCTGGCCCACAAACGAACCAGCCGCAAGCATCGCCAAGGAGGCGAACATCACGAAAGGCACGGTCAGACGAGGCCACAAACTGCCAATCGCGTAAACGATGAACGGAGACAACGCTATCGACGCAAACACAATGACGAACACCCCAACATTGGGGACGGCCGCCAACGGCCACCAATCACCCGCCCCATTCGCCTTTGCCGCATCCATGAACACTACCTGCACCACCACGGACACCACAAAAACAGACAGGAACCACAAAGACTTCAACACCACGCCACGCATTCCGAACGCACGATGCCCCGGACGCGGACCATGCAGATGAGGAACCGTCAACGCCAACAAGCCATGACTCTCATACTTCAGAGTCGGACCACCATTCGCCGCAGACCGTTCATACCTGTCTCTATCAATGGTCTTTAACATATCCCTGACCGCAGGATCGTTCTGGTCTCCCTTAGCAAGCAGAAACTGACGGAACTCCTCATCAGACTCATCCTCCGAAGGAGACTCCGATAAACGTGCATATTGCTCCGGTTGCCGACCATCATTTCTAGAATGCTTACTCATCGTCAATCATCCATCCTTTATAGATCACTGATACCAACTCGAATGGCATTAGATGCCTCAGCCGCCCCATCGGACAACTTTCCCGGTGCCTGATATATGGTCTTGAAATTCCATAACTGATCTGGATCCGGAACGAGCGTCTTGAAATAATCCTGTGGCGAATGCTTCCACTGCAGACCACCATCCGCAGTCGGATTCACGAAAGGCTTCACCACTTTCGCCGTATGCCAACGTGTCATACGTCGCGTTGGCATACGACACAACATGCTGACCAAAATTCATGGTGTCCCACACCGTCCGACGGGCGTCGACAGCCGCGATATTCTTCATGTCGTGGATACCCCGAAAATCGGTATACCCGGTTCGGGCATTCATAATTGTGTCGCCGATGGACCACCCATGGCCTTTGCTCCAATCTCCGAATCTCTTGAACTGACCATCCCAGAAATCCCTCATCACCGTGTTGTTTGGGTTAGAATGAGCGGCATTCGCGGCCTGTTTCGCATCCTGCCATCCGGAGACGAAACGATTCCATGCCCTGCCACTGTTCTTCAACGAATGCTGGATACCGACTACGGTGTTATGCATTCCCTCACCTAGAGCATTCCATCCCTGCCTTATCATCCCCTTGGCAAAGACTTTCGCGCCGTCATGATTCAAAGTATCCAACACATGCTCCCGCGTTTGCATTGTCCACTCGCTTCCGTCACTTAGTAGCTTATGGAATCCGCGATTTTCAGAAGCTTCTTACCCCACTTAGTCGGCTGCCACAGTCTTGCGCGTAAAGCTTTTTGTAAATTGCGTTAATCACCACCATGTCTCTCCTCAATAAAAAAATCATTTGTGATGTTCTATACGTTTGAGGCCCGTGCCGGCGTCGATCTGAGTAAGGCTGAGATTGATGTCAATAAGCATAATCGAACCATCGACATCACGCTGCCAGCACCTACTATCTAGTCAGTTTCGGTGGACCCGGATTCATTGAGATTCTTTGATGAAGAATCTTCACTATTTAACGGCAATGAAGTTTCAGATACAGCAGATGCCTTGAAAGACGCCAAAACGCAGTCGGAAAAGAAACTGAATAAGGGGGATTTGTTGAAGAATGCTAATGAGCAGGCAAAAACGGTGATTGAAAAGATGTATTCATCTATTGCAGAAATGGACTCGTATACGGTGAATATCCACACAACAGAGCCGAAAAAAATAGTCTACATTGTTGCCAAGCGCTGTTACTCATGCTATGAGGCATGAGTAACAGCGCTTTTTTATGGTATAGCAAGGTCAATTATTTATCGTCAAAAATCAGTTGGGAACTGATTTATTCTTGGAGGTTATGCAGTCGCGTCATAGGAAAAACGAGGAATTGAGAGGACTCTTATGATTTCCTATGTACGAAACGTGGGTAAGACGGTACTTGCAGCGGTCGTTAGTTTGGTGTTCATCGTTGGCGCTGCAGGCTGCGGTAACACTCAAAAGGATGACGGTCCAGACTATGCGGATGATGAGGCGATGTCCATAATCGCAAAAGCGTATCAGAAGCGTTCGGATGTTCTCGACCAGTACGAGCAGAAGAAAGATACCGATTCCGTCAAGCATGTCAAAGATGCTGTTCAGGCTGAAATCGATAACGATGAGCCTTTGAAAGAGCGGCAGTTCAAGGATTCGAAGTTGCAGGAGAAAGTCATTACTTATATCAACCTGCTTGAGGATTCACAAAAAGTGAACGAGGATTATTCCTATCTCAGCTCGGATTACAGCACCGAATGGACTAAGGTATACGATAAGCGTTCGGCATTGCTCAAGGATTTTGTCGATAATTACAAGCTCACGGTAGACAGTAAATATCAAGATCCATTGAATGATATTGTTGCCAACGGTTCGTCCGTCAAGAAAAAGACGGAAACGGAAGACGCGCTGAATAATCTGATTGCCTCTGCGACTTTTGAGAAAACTGATGACGGATATGGCTACTACGCATACTCAGCCGTCATCGAAAACATCAGCGGAATCGATTTCGGTACCGTCAACTTGATATTGGCTCTATACGATGCCGATGGCGTGAAGGCTGCCGAAGTATACGCCAGTACTAATGCTTGGCCTGCAGGAGAAAAGGTAAAATTCGAAACCGGTAGCGATGCCGATGCGGCGCAGGTGAAGGCATCTGTCGACCACTATGAAGTAGACGATTAAGCGTATCCATACACAACAGATAGTGATGGCCCACAGGGAATCTTCCTGTGGGCCATCACTATTAAACGTCAATATCAGTCAACTTACGCCGAGAACTGTTTGCCGAATTCCGAGAAGAGCTGGCGGCGGGCGAAGACGAGCAGGCCGAGCAGCACCAGCAGGGAGACCAGTCCGCTGACCATCACCAGCACATCCCACGGAGCCCAGCCGAGCGGAATGAACGTCAGCGGCAGTAGGCCAGCGACGATGTCGAATGCCAGATATTTGGCGTATTGGTCGATGGCCTTGGCCCGCAGCACGATAAGCAGTACCACGTCGAAGACAAGTGAGACCAGACACATGATGGGAATGACAAACATCGTGACGATATGGCTCCCCGTGGCCGCGAACCATATCAGTGCAATCGCCAGCATGATATAGAAATAGCGGAACATGATACGCAGAGGTCGTGGTACGTGCAGAATCGCACTGTTGATGAACAGTACGCTGATGATCAGCGCAGCCGCCGAAGCGCTGGCAATCGGTATCGGCCACGAAAACAGGTAGCTGAAGAAGCCGTGCAGCAATAGGATCGCGCCGGTCACGAACGTGATGATCTTCACCGCCAAACGCCTTGGGCGCAAGTAGATCTGCTGTGTGGGGAACGTGGCGGGAGAGGCCTCGCCGTGCAATTCGTTCTGGCACAGCGGGCAACGGACCATATCGCCGGTGAAATCAACGTTGCAGGCGTCACAATGCTTCATGCCGACGCTCCCTTCTCCACATGCACTCCGGCGATGCTCATACGGCCGCTGATGCCCTGCGTGGCGAGGATCCGGCACAGATTCTTGATGACGTTCAGATCATGGTAGATGGTGGAGATGCCGATGCTCAGGTCGTCGCCGAACGAGCAGACCGTGAAATTCAGGCTGGCCGGTGTGGTGAGGAAGCTCACCGAACGCACATGGCGCGCGAGTCGTTCATCCAAGGTGACTCGGCCAAGGTTCGAGACGGTGGTCGTGGTCTCGCGGTCGGCGATGAACCGGGCCAGCTCCAGCACCCAGTCCTTGGCAGGGGAGGGCGCGAGACGCAGCGCCGGATTCTTTTCCAGCGCAATCATGCGGTTCATATGCGATTCGACGCGCTCGCGACTGGTGGCATGGCCGAGCTGCTCCTGCACCTGGCGGGCGATGTCGGCCAACGGCTCATCGGTCAGCAATCTACCCATACCGTTGCCGTGCGCGGTGCGGGCGGCGGACTGCTGGCCGTCGCCGGCTGCGTCTGGGCTTGTTGCGGAAGTTTTCGCGGAGTCCTCATCGGCTTCGATTTCGGCCGGCGTGTACGCCACGTAAGTCATGCCGTAGAAGTTGCGCACGGTCTCCGACCTGAAGAAGGCGCGTAAGTCGACCGGAATATCCACGCGAATCGCGCGATTGCGGGCGCGCGAGGGCATGACGTCGCGAATCGCGCACAGTATCGCGGCGATGAGGTAGGAGGTGAGACTCACTCCGCACTGATGCGCTGCACCAAGCACCTTGCTGGCGCTGACGTGGTATTCCATGAACGTAGGCGCGGCCCGGTCGATGGGGCCGGCCATCCGGTAGATTTTCGTGCCTGGCGCAGCGCCGGCCTTGTCCTTCTCGTAGTATTTGTCGAAGCTGTTTTCGGCTTTGTCGCTATCCGAACCGTCGTAATCCGAAGGCACGCCCGGCACGTCGTACCGCTCGGCGATGTAGGCGTGCAGCAGTGACTTGAACAGGTTGATGGCGCCGCGACCGTCCGAAATGATGTGCGAGACCTCGAGATTGACACGATTGCGGAAATAGCTCACGCGGAACAGCATGCTTTTGGGCCCGTAATGCAGTCGCGAGCATATCGGCAGATGTTCCGGCTCCACTCGAGGCTTATCATCCGACTGTTCGAGGTAATGCCAGAACATGCCGTTGAGCAGGTGCACGTTGAAGCTCGGGAACTGGGCGATGGCATGGTCGAGCGCGTGCTGCAGGATGTCCGGATCGATGTCGTCCGCCAGCTCGGCCGAATAGCGGAACACGGTCTGCGAGGAGCGGCCAGCCTGGGAGGAGTAGAACTTGCCGATGTTGTCTAATCGGTACCAAGTACGTCTTGCCACGCGTCGCCTCCCTCCGGTGCGTTGGCGGTGGTGCCGGTGCCGGGAGCTGGTTCCAGCGGTGTGCCGTCGAGGAAATGCTCGATGATTCGGTAGGTGGTGGTCACCAGTCCCACGGCCGACGTATTGAGCAGGTAGCCGTGGATGCCATCGTGAATTCGGTAACAGGAGACGTTGTCGTTCACCAATTGCAGGCGACGGGCGTACGCTTCATCCTTGTCTCTGAGCGGGCAGTATTCGGCGGACAACACCAGCGTGCGCGGCTGATTGCTCAGGTCGTGCGCGGTCAGCGGCGCGAAATACGGATTGGTCAGGTCGGCCACGGACGAACGGTACATGTCGATGTAGTCGGCCATGTCCTGTGCGGTGAGGATGTAGTCGGTGCCGTTGGTCCGCACCGATTCGAACGGGCTGGTCTCGGGATTGTAGTCGTTGCCGACTACCGGGTAAAGCAGCATCTGCGTGCGCGGCATGAACTCGCCGCGGTCGCGGGCCATGAGCGAGACGGCGGCCGCAAGATTGCCGCCCGCGCTGTCGCCAAACAGCACGATGCTGTCGGGATCCGGTGCTGGGATTGTCGCAGATATATCGCCCCCGCCGGCGGGGGCTGTCGGCGCAGCCGACTGGGGGTGGTCAACATCAACAGAACCACCCACCCCAGAAATCGGCAATTCCCCAGCAAACAGCTGCCGGGCTACCTCATAGCAATCCTCAACAGCAGTAGGAAAGCGGTATTCAGGAGCCAGCCGGTACTCGACTGAGATCACACGGCGTTGCAGACGTACGGCCATATGCGCGCAAGCCTGCGTGTACAGGTTGATGCCGCCTGTGGTCCAACCGCCACCGTGGAAAAACAGGATCGTGCCACGCGGCGTGACTGAGGGAAGTTCCGTGTTGGCATTGCCGGGAATACCGTCGGCGTTGCCGCTCGACGTGCTTTCCTTGATGGGTATTTTGGGTAGGACTTTGGGTAATACGGCGGGCAGAATCGCGGATATTGCCGAGGCCACTGGCGTGCCACTGGCGGAAGATTCCTCCAGGGCTTCGGGCAGGGGCGCTCCATAGGCGACCAGCGGCGTGAACACTCGCAATGGTACGGCATATCCATCCGCCATAGGCGCGAAGGCGTCCTCGACACGGCATTTCGGATTGGCGGGTGCCTGCTTGGCGATAAGCTCTTCCGCCACGCGCTGCAATTTGTACGACTTGCCCGCGTTGGGCTTGATGTAGCTGGCGGCCTTCATCGCGGCGAACAATGCCTCGTTGATCGGCATGACGACAGGTCCTTTCAGCGGCGGATTCGGTAGTGCGAACACCCCAACCTTAGCCTATGACCGGCATGAACAAAAAGGGAAGGAACCCGAGAGCTCCTTCCCTGTGTGCCGTATCAGACGCGATACGCGCCGATTATCAGGCGGCGAAGTATTCCACGCCGGCCTCGAAGATCGGCTGGTACTTGTTGCCGGGCACGTTGACGTACAGGCCGTTGCCGGAACGCTCCGAGTGGCCCATCTTGCCGAACACGCGGCCGTTCGGGCTGGTGATGCCCTCGATGGCCAGCAGCGAGCCGTTCGGGTTCACGTCCAGATCCATGCCGGGGGTGCCGGCCTCATCCACGTACTGCGTGGCGATCTGGCCGTTGGCCTTGAGCTGGGCGAGCACCTCGTCGGAGGCCACAAAGCGGCCCTCGCCGTGGGAGATGGGCACGGTGTGGATGTCTCCCACCGAAGTCTTGGCCAGCCACGGGGAGAGATCGGAGGCCACGCGCGTGCGGACCAGTCGGCTCTGATGGCGGCCAATGGTGTTGAAGGTCAGCGTCGGGCAGGCGTCGGTCATCGGCACGATGTCGCCGTACGGCACCAGACCCAGCTTGACGAGCGCCTGGAAACCGTTGCAGATGCCGAGCATCAGGCCATCGCGGTTCTTCAGCAGGTCACGTACGGCCTCGGTGACGGCCGGCGCGCGGAAGAACGCGGTGATGAACTTGGCGGAACCGTCCGGTTCGTCGCCGCCGGAGAAGCCGCCAGGAATCATCACGATCTGGCTCTTGTTGATTTCCTCGACCAGTGCCTGCGTGGATTCGGCGACGGCGGCCGGCGTCAGATTGTTGACAATCAGCGTGGTCACGTCGGCACCGGCGCGCTCGAAGGCGGCGGCGGAATCGTACTCGCAGTTGTTGCCCGGGAACACCGGGATCACCACGTGCGGCTTGGCAACGGAAGAACCTGTGTACGCGGTCTTCTTCGGTGCGTGGAAGTCGATGGTCTCGACGGTCTTGCCCTTATCCTCGCCCTTGGAGCGGTATGGGAACACGGATTCGATGCCGGATTCCCAAGCTTCCTGCACGGCGTTCAAGTCCAGCGTCTCACCGGCGGCCTTGAACGCGTATTCGGAGGTGGTGGTGCCGATTTCGCCGATTTCGACCAGGTTGGAGACGGCCGGAAGCTTGGCGTTGTCTGCCAGCTCGACGATGAACGAGCCGTATGCCGGGGTGAACAGGTCATCCACGGCGATGCTGTCGTTCAGGGTCACGCCAATGCGGTTGCCGAGCGTCATCTTGAACAGGGCTTCGGCGGTGGCGCCATAGCCTGGCGTGGAGACGGCCAAGGCATCGTGGAAGTCGGTGAGCTCCTCGATCACGGAGAACGCCTCAAGCAGCGCGTCCTTGTCCGGAGTCAGGCCGTCGGCCAGGTAACGCGGTGCGATACGCACGATACGGTGGTCGGCACCCTTGAACTCGGGGGAGGTGGCGCGCTTCATGTTGCCCACGGCCACGGCGAAGGAAATCAGCGTTGGCGGCACGTCGAGATCCTCGAACGAGCCGGACATGGAGTCCTTACCGCCGATAGCACCGGCGCCCAGATCAACTTGGGCCATCAGCGCACCGAGCACGGCGGCCGTCGGCTTGCCCCAGCGTTCCGGCTCGTCGCGCAGCTTCTCGAAGTACTCCTGGAAGCTCAGGTAGGCCTTCTCATGCTCGAAGCCTGCCGCGACCAGCTTGGCCAGCGACTCGACCACAGACAGGTATGCACCGGTGAACTGGTTCTTGGACATAATGTATGGGTTGAAGCCCCACGCCATAGCCGAAGCGGTGGTGGTCTCGCCGAACACCGGCAGCTTGGCGACCATGGCCATGTTCGGGGTGAGCTGACGCTTGCCGCCGAACGGCATAAGCACGGTGCCCGCGCCAATGGTGGAGTCGAAGCGCTCCGACAGACCCTTGTTGGAGGCCACGTTGAGATCGGTGACCATCTTGTTCATGCGCTCGGCCAACGTGCCCTCGCCCCACGGGGTCTCGTAGCCCTGCTGGGCTTCGACGTGCACGGTCTGGTGCTTGGAGGCACCGTTGGAGGCCAGGAATTCACGGGACAGGTTCACGATTTCGTCGCCGTTCCAGGTCATCACCATGCGCGGATCCTCGGTCACAGTGGCAATCACCGTGGCTTCGAGGTTCTCTTCGCGAGCGTAGGTGAGGAACTCGTCCACGTCCTCGGCGGCCACGTCCACGGCCATACGCTCCTGAGATTCGGAGATGGCCAGTTCGGTGCCGTCCAGGCCCTCGTACTTCTTGGGCACGGTGTTGAGGTCCACGAACAGGCCGTCAGCCAGCTCGCCGACCGCCACGGACACTCCGCCCGCGCCAAAGTCGTTGCAGCGCTTGATCAGACGGCAGGCATCGCCACGGCGGAACAGACGCTGCAGCTTGCGCTCCACAGGAGCGTTGCCCTTCTGTACCTCAGCGCCGTCGAGTTCCAGGGACTCTACATTGTGAGCCTTGGAAGCACCGGTAGCACCGCCGATACCGTCACGACCGGTACGACCGCCCAGCAGGATGATCTTGTCGCCGGGGGCCGGGGTCTCGCGGCGCACGTGGTCGGCCGGGGTGGCGGCTACGACCGCACCCACCTCCATGCGCTTGGCCACGTAACCGGGGTGGTAGATCTCATCGACCTGGCCGGTGGCCAGACCGATCTGGTTGCCATAGGAGCTGTAGCCGGCGGCAGCGGTAGTCACGAGCTTGCGCTGGGGTAGCTTGCCCTCGAGCGTCTCGGACACCGGCACGGTCGGGTCTGCGGCGCCGGTGACGCGCATCGCCTGATACACGTAGGAACGGCCAGACAGAGGATCGCGGATGCAGCCGCCGATGCAGGTGGCCGCGCCGCCGAACGGCTCGATTTCGGTGGGGTGGTTGTGGGTCTCGTTCTTGAACAGGAACAGCCAGTCCTGATTTTCGCCGTTCACATCAACCTTGACCTTGACGGTGCAGGCGTTGATTTCCTCGGACTCATCGAGACCGGTCAGGATGCCGTTCTTCTTGAGCCATTTGGCGCCGATAGTGCCCATGTCCATGAGGCAGACGGGCTTGGCATCGCGGCCGAGCTCGTGGCGCATCTCAAGGTAGCGCTCGAATGCGGCCTTGACGGTGGCGTCGTCAATATCCACTTCGTCCAGCTCAGTGCCGAACGTGGTGTGGCGGCAGTGGTCGGACCAGTAGGTGTCGATCACCTTGATCTCAGTGATGGTGGGCTCGCGGCCCTCCTCGCTGAAGTGCTTCTGGCAGAATTCGAGGTCGGCCAGATCCATGGCCAGACCGCGCTCGTCAATGAACTTCTGGCCGGCTTCGGCGTCCATCTCGTTGAAACCGGCGATGGTCTCGACCTTGCCGGGCACCGGCACCTGGGTCTTCAGGGTTTCCTTGGTCTCCAGGCTGGCCTCGCGGGCCTCGACCGGGTTGATCACGTAATGCTTGATGGTGTCCACGTCGGCGTCGGTCAGTTCGCCTTCCAGCGCGTACAGCTTGGCGGAGCGGACCGTCGGGCGCTCGCCCTGGGAGATGAGCTGGATGCATTCGGCGGCGGAGTCGGCGCGCTGGTCGAACTGGCCGGGCAGGAACTCGGTGGCGAAGACCTTGGCGCCGGCGAAGTCGGGCAGGTCGTAGGCCACATTGTCCACCTGAGGCTCGCTGAACACGGTGGGCACGGTCTGGTCGAACAGCTCCTGGGAGATGCCTTCGACGTCGTAGCGGTTCACGATGCGCAGGGCCTTGAGGCCGGTCAGTCCGAGGATCGTGCGCAGTTCGCCCGCAAGCTGCTGGGCTTCGACATCAAAGCCGGGCTTCTTTTCCACGTACACGCGAAAAACCATGGAAATCCTTTCTTGAAATTATTGAAAAATTGAAGAAGCGCGGTAAAAGAACTTGGCTCCCCTCTCTGAGGGGAGCTGTCAGCGAAGCTGACTGAGGGGAGTTGTCATGGCGGTGAACGTCTTGACCTCCCCTCAGTCACCTATCGGCGACAGCTCCCCTCAGAGAGGGGAGCCAGCTATATGTTCTGCTACCTGCACCTAAACGACTTACTCGGCGACTTCGATGCCTTCGGACTTGGCGAGCTCGGCCAGACGTTCCTCGATCTCCTCGTAGGCCGGGATGATGCTGCCCAGACCACGGCGGAACAGGTCCTTGTCGAGGTGCTCGACCTTGCCGGAGTGGTCCTTCTGATCCCACAGACGGCAGGAATCCGGGGTGATTTCGTCGGCCAGCAGCAGCGTGCCGTCGGTGGCGCGACCCATCTCAATCTTGAAGTCAACCAGCTTGACGTCGATCTTGGCGAAGATCTCGATCAGGGCCTCGTTGATCTTACGAGCCAGCGGGGCGATCTCAGCCAGATCCTCACGGGTGCACACGTCAAGGGCCACGAGGTCATCATCGTTGACGAACGGATCATGCAGATCGTCGTTCTTCAGGAAGTACTCGAGCACCGGCTCCTTGAGCGGCAGGCCTTCCTCCACGCCCAAGCGGGAGCAGAAGTGACCGGCGGCCACGTTACGCAGCACGATCTCCAACGGGAACATGTTCACCTTGCGTACCAGCTGGCCGGTGTCATTCACGCGCTTGACGAGGTGGCTGTCGATGCCGCGCTTCTTGAGCAGGTCGAAGATGATGGTGGTGATGAGGTTGTTCAGACGGCCCTTGCCGGTGAAGTCTTCCTTCTTCTCACCATCGCCAGCAGTGGCGGTGTTCTTGTATTCGACCCACAGAACCTCGGGATCATCGGTTGCGTACAGTTGCTTGGCCTTGCCCTCGTAGAGCTTTTCCAGCTTCTCCATGACTCACCTTTCAGGAGTGAAATTTCTAGGTGAACTAACGGTAAAAGGGTACCAATCGAGGGCTACAACAACACTCACGGATTACTTCACGGTAATAGTCAGCGCATCGGCCACGTGGGCGGCCTTGGCGCGGGCGTCGGCTTCGGATTCGCCGACGGCCAGTGCCACGGCCATGCGGCGGTGGCCATGCACTTCGGGCTTGGCGAAAATACGCAGATCAGTGCTGGGCTCGGCCAGTGCGGCGGCCACGTCGGTGAATTCGGCTTCGCCATCGCCGGCCACCACGATGGCGTGGCTGGCAGCCACCGAGCCGCTCGGAATTGTAAGTGCCACATGCTCAGCAGTAATCGGCAGACCTAGAATCGCGCGAGCGTGCAGCGCGAACTCGCTCAGGCGCTGGGAAGCCATCGTCACCATGCCGGTATCGTGCGGGCGGGGAGAAACCTCGTTGAACAGAATCGAACCATCGGTGAGCACGAACAGTTCCACGCCGAACACGCCCCAACCGGTTTCACCGGCTGCCTGTGCCTTGGCCACCAAGCCTTCAACGACGGTGCGTGCAATGTCTTGAGCCCGCTCAGATTCGCCGCCTGGCTCAGCGGCCGGCTGCCAAGACTCGCGATAATCGCCGGACTCCTGACGCTGACCAATCGGCGCGCATGTCACAATACCGGCGGACGAAGAAACAGTCAGTACTGTCAACTCACGTTCCAATGGGGCCAACGCTTCCACGATTACTCGCGACACATCACCTTCATCGGCGGCACGGCGGCCTTCCTGAGCCTCGGTCCAAGCGGCATCGATGGCATTGGCGGAACGTACCACCGACTGACCGTGACCAGACGAGCTCATCAACGGCTTGACCACGCATGGATAGCCAACTTCCAAAGCCCCGGCGCGCAGCTCTTCCAACGAACCAGCGAAACGATACGGCGTGGTCGGCAAGCCCAGCTCCTCGTGAGCCAGCACGCGTAGGCGTTCGCGATCCATGCAGATCGCAGCAATCTCGGCACTTGGCACTACTTGGGCACCGGCAGCTGCAGCTCCGGCCAACATGTCGGTGGCGATGGCCTCCACTTCGGGCACGATGATGTCCGGCTTGACTTCATCGAACAACACCTGCAACTCGGCGGCATTCGCCATATCCAGCACGCGATATTCATGCGCCACTTGCTGGGCTGGAGCACCGGCATAGGAGTCGGCTGCGCACACCCATGCGCCCAGCCGCATCAGCTCAATGGTCACTTCCTTGCCTAGCTCGCCTGCACCTAGAAACAGCACGCGGGTGGGATGTTTGCCCAGCGGTGTGCCGAGCGGGCGGTTCACGGCAGGAATTGCGGGGGAGGGGGAAGTCACGGCAGTATTCACGGCGTTCTCAGTCATACCCACATTCTGCCATGCTGCATGGAATAGGCGAGCGCTCCACGGTGCGGTGAATGACCCACGGTGCAGTGAAATCCGCACGGTGCAGTAATGCAAAATGGCTTAATTCCGCAGTTTGCTAAAATCGTGTTACCGCACGGTGCGTTTTTTACCGCACGGTGTGACGTTTACCACATGATGGGGTTGCGATTCAGGACAGAAAGCACATTCCCATGGAGGTTTCACCGTCCCAAGGAATAATGGGAACTTTGGCCGCCTGAGGGAAGCCTGAGAGTGGTCGATACAGCACCGCATGCCATTGAAAAAGTTGTCCTGCCCGTAACCTGCCATAAATACTGCGTATAGACACGCCATTGCGCGCGTAACAGAGCTGCCGTACCTTAGCAATCACCGGCCGATGAGGTTTGTAGTACGGTCGGGCCAACGTTTTGGGGATGACGGCGGTGTTCCAAAACCAGTACGCCGCTGGCTGGATACAGGGGAGGCCGGCATACCGATGTCGAACGCGGCTTTGATTTCTCAGCGGGCGGCAGGGCTGCCGGGCAATCCTTTTGCCGAGGCGGATGCCCGAGCTGCAGCAGCCATCGCCGCCGGCGAAGATGTCATCGACTTAAGCAAAGGCAATCCGGATGGTCAGCCACCTGCATTTGTGCAGGATGCGCTCGCTCATGCCGCCCATGATCCTTCCCTGTTTCGCTATCCGTCATTTGATGGTTTGCCGGAATACCTGAATGCTATTGCCGGTTGGTACGAGAGCAAGCACGGTGTCTCCGTGGACCCGGCCACTCAACTGCTGGCGACTTCCGGCTCGTCAGTAGGCATTGCCACTGTTATTCAGGCGCTTTGGGTCACTCTCCAAAATGTATATGGTGGCCGGCTGGCGCGGTGGATTTGTGGCTGGGAATGCAGAAGTGTTGGCTGAGGTCAAGGCCGTGCACAGGCAGACCGCGGTACTGGCGTCCAGCGTCATCCAGCAGGCCGGTGCAGTGGCATTGGAATCCGATCAGAGCACTGTGACGGCGCTCGCCGTGCAATACCAGCATCGCTTCGAAGTGGTGCGAGACGGTTTTACCCAAGCCGGCCTGCCGGTATCTGAAGCGCAAGGTGGACTGTTCGCATGGGCCAAAGTACCTGAGCGGTGGGGCAGCGCGGGCGTGCACGATGGTACAGTGAGTGAGGTTAGGGTTACGGATGGCTCGGCAGACTTGGCAAATAATTCCGCGGCATTCGTGGATTGGTTGCTGAAGACCGCGGGTGTCGCATTGATGCCGGGCTCGTGCTTCGGCAAAGCAGGCGAAGGCTGGGTGCGTATCAGTTTGCTCAAACACACCGCTGATCTGTTTCAGGCTGCAGCGCGGGTTTCGAGGGCTCTGCAAGACAAGTGATTGCTATTCCTGTAGTGCGGCAACGATAGGTCACCTTATTGGGCAAACGTCGCTGAGCCATACCATTTCCTATTGGTCCGGACTCGGCCGCCAGATGTGACGGCTACGATGAAGCAATGCGCGAAAACGGGATTGAAAAGAGCATTGACCGCCCGCTGACCATCGCTCTGGTGGTGGATACCGTGGGCAACCAGGGCAATGGCACGTCCAATTCGGCCTTGCAGTGGGCTGCTGAATTGGAGAGACAAGGGCATCATGTGCGGCTCGTAGGTGTTGGCGCCCCTGAATATCCCGCACGAGTGAACAAGGTTCCGCTCGTTTCCTGGGTGGCGGCTAAACAGCTCATGCAGTTCGCCGAGCCCAGTGACACGTTGTTCCGCACCGCGTTCCAAGGTGTGGATGTGGTGCATGTCTATATGCCGTTCAAGTTCGGCCGTCGTGCCGCAAAGGTCGCCCATCAAATGGGTATTCCGGTCACTGCCGGATTCCATCTGCAGCCTGAAAACGTGCTGTATTCCGCCGGTCCGTTACGCCATATTCCCGGCATCTCCAGCTTCCTGTACTGGTTATTCAAACATTGGCTGTACAAGCGCATCGATCATATTCATGTGCCCACCGAGATGACCGCCAGCTTGCTACGCGCGCACGGATACAAGGCGAAACTGCATGTGATTTCCAACGGTTATTCGCCTGTCTACTCACCCAAGAAGCCGGTTGATCCTGAGGCGTCCGCTCCGGTACCGTTCCGCGTTATTGCGTCCGGCAGGCTCGCCAGCGAGAAAGATCAGATTACACTGATTAAGGCAGTTTCGATGTCGAAGCATGCTGGGGGCATTCAGCTCATCATCGCCGGTACCGGGCCGCTCAAACAGTATCTCAGGTTCCGTGCCGGTCGTTTGCTGGCACGTAAGGCCGACATCGGCTTTCACAAGCATGCCGATATGCCGGATCTGCTGCGTTCGGGCGATCTGTTCGTGCACTGTTCGATTGCCGACATCGAATCGGTGAGTGTAATTGAGGCGATGGCTTGCGGCTTGGTACCGGTGATTGCCGCGTCCGAATTATCGGCGGCCAGCCAGTTTGCGCTGCTGGACGAATCGTTGTTCCCGGTGCAGAATGCGGCGATGCTGGCACGGCGTATCGATTGGTGGATCGAACATCAGGTTGAGCGTGCAGAATGGGGTGAGAAGTACGCCGAATACACCAAGGCGCACTATTCCGTGGAAGCCTCGGTTCACAAGTTCGTGGACATGGAACGCGAAGCCATAGGGGAGTAGGTTCGTTTTGACCGGGGTCTCTCCCTCAGTCCGCCTTCGGCGGCCAGCTCCCTCGTCAGAGGGAGCTGGCATCGCGAAGCGATGGCGGAGGGAGAGACCTGGAGCTCAACGGTCACAGCAACTCAATAAGCTGGTCGACCTCTTCGGGCGTGGTGGCCCAGCTCGTGCAGATGCGCATCACGGTATGCGTATCATCAGCCTTTTCAGTGAATCCAAGTTTCACGTCACGTTCGAGCCGGTCGATGGTCGGCTGGTCCATCGTCACGAAGATCTGATTGGTCGGTGCTTCGAAGGTGAGCGTGTATCCCTTGGCGTGCAGTGCCTCACGAATGCGGTCGGCCGCCTCATTGGCATTGCGGGCGATCTTGAAGTACAAGTCGTCAGTGAATAGTGCATCGAACTGCGCACCCAGCACGAAGCCCTTGGCCAGCAGCGCGCCATGCTGCTTGATACGGGTCAGGAAATGCTTCGGCGTGTTGTGCTTGGTGAACACAATAGCCTCGCCAAACAGGGCACCTACCTTGGTGCCGCCGATATAGAACACATCGGCGATGTTTGCCATATCTTCCAGCGTCATATCGCTGCCGGTGACGGTCAGTGCATAGCCAAGACGTGCGCCGTCCACGAACAGCGGCATGTCGTACGTATGCGCCACGTCGGCAATGGCCTGCAATTCGGCCTTGGAGTAGATGGTGCCGTATTCGGTGCTTTGCGAGACGTATACGGAACCGGGGAACACCATGTGCTCGTAGTTGCCGTTCGCATAGAAGGTCTTGCAGAATTCGTCCAATTCGGCCGGATCCATCTTGCCGTTGTGGTGGGGGATCGTGAGTACCTTATGGCCGGAGAACTCGATGGCGCCGGCCTCATGCACGTTCGGATGGCCGGACGTGACCGTGATTACGCCTGCATACGCCGGTGTGATGGTATCGATGACGACCTGGTTGGTCTGTGTGCCACCTACCAGGAACCACACGTCCGCGTCCGGCTGGCCGCAAGCCTCGCGAATCTTCGCCTTGGCCTGTTCGGTAAGCTCGTCGGAGCCATAACCCGAATACAGATGATTGTTGGCTTCGGCCACGGCCTCCAGTACGGCAGGGTGGGCGGCGCGGGAGTAATCGTTCTCAAAAGACAGCATGATGGACCTTTATGTCCTTGGGTTTGGTGAAGTGGACAGCCCCGAGTGTACAACGTGGGGGTGCGTAGAAAAAACAAAAGACCCTTCCATGAACGGAAGGGTCTTGCTGGGGTGGCCAACGCGGCTCGAACGCGCGACCTTCTGAACCACAATCAGATGCTCTACCAACTGAGCTATGGCCACCATGGTGTTTGACTCGGCGCGCAAAGCGCTGAATTAGCACAACAGGTGAATACTATACACAATCCTGTGGAAAATGTGCGTGCCGGTGTGTTGCGATTGTGGTTCATCGCGTTCTCGCCCGTCGAAGTCATTGTTCTTTTGCATCTCATGCCTTGGGCGTGGACATGCGAGCGTTCACGATGCGAACAGAATTGTCCATTCTTGGTCAATTCCGTTTAGTTTCTTGCGATGTTACTTCCGCTGCTGATGCAGCTGCTGGCCTCCCAGTACGTGTCCGTGCCGGTCGAGTCCCTGTTCCTCAACGCCGTCAAGGTGGTGCTCTTCCCGATCGCCCTCGGTGTGATTTGCCACATGATCTTCGGCAAGAAGATCGAAAAGATTACCGTGGCCCTGCCGATCGTCTCCCAGGTGGCCATCCTGCTGATCATCGGCGTGGTCGTTGCCGCCAACGGCCCGAAGTTGTTCGTGGCCAGCTCCCTGATGGCCATCCCGGTGGTCATCCTGCACAACCTGTGCGGCTACTCGCTGGGCTTCGGCTTCTCCAAGCTGATGTACAAGATCTACCCGAAGGGCTTCCGCTACGCACAGCAGAAGGCCATCACCTTCGAAGTCGGCATGCAGGATTCCGCTCTGGGTGCAACCCTGGCTCTGACCTCCTTTGCCTCCAACCCGATTGCCGCCGTGCCGTCCACCTTCTTCTCCGTGTGGCACAACATCTCTGGTTCCATCCTGTCCAGCTGGTGGCGCAACCACGATGACAAGCACGAGATCCACTGGGATTCCGACAATGGCGAGAAGGGCTCTGCCAAGAACGTCGCGACCGGTGACCACCCGTTCGATGCTGACAAGAAGGCAACCGCTGATGCCAAGGTCGAAGGCTGATTTTCTCAGCTGAAAACCGACTGCGCAATAACCGCTCCCACCTACTCCCGATTACTGTTTTGGGCGTTTCGCAGGGGCGGTTTTGCTATACTATAAGTGAGGAAACGGCAAGGTGATACGGCAAAGAGGCCGGGCCGCAAATGGATGTTCCCATTGGATATGGAAGAGCACATGGACGTGCTAGATAACACAGTTGGTATGTGGTGAATGATGGATAGCTGAACCTCCTTGGCGGTGCCCCCGTGCGACATAGTCTCCGCGGGGGCACCTGCTGTGTGAGGCAGAGTGTGGGGCAAATACTCTCCGGCGCGTCGTTGTCCGGCGAAATCGTAGTATTGATATTTGTGTGTGCCAACGGCATACCTTATGTAATAGGTGTGCGCGCTGGGATATCCTTCAAACCGCTGATCGCACGCAGCAATGCGCCGACGGGAGGGGAGAAGGCCATCGGGCCGGTGGACTGGGCTATCTTTTCCGATTCGTCGGATGCCGTCAGCAGACGAGCGTCCGGAGAGCTGAGAAGTGTGGCGCAGTGCGGCGGTCACACGAAAGCAAGAGAAACCACTGAATCGGAGAATTCAAGTTGCCTACTATTGAACAGCTCGTCCGTAAGGGACGTCAGGCAAAGCCGAAGAAGTCCAAGACTTTGGCCCTGAAGGGAAGCCCGCTGCGTCGTGGCGTGTGCACCCGTGTTTACACCACCACCCCGAAGAAGCCGAACTCGGCTCTGCGTAAGGTCGCCCGTGTGCGCCTGTCCTCGGGCATCGAAGTCACCGCCTACATTCCGGGCGAGGGCCACAACCTGCAGGAGCACTCCATCGTGCTCGTGCGCGGCGGCCGTGTGAAGGATCTGCCGGGTGTGCGTTACCACATCGTGCGTGGTGCGCTCGATACCCAGGGTGTCAAGGACCGTAAGCAGGGTCGTTCCCTGTATGGAGCAAAGAAGGCGAAGTAAGAGATATGTCACGTAAGGGACCTTCCAAGAAGCACGTCGTGCTGCCCGATCCGATCTACGGTTCCACCGTGGTGGCGCAGCTCATCAACAAGATTCTGCTTGACGGCAAGAAGTCGATCGCCGAGGACATCGTGTACTCCGCGCTCGATATGGTCAAGGAGAAGTCCGACCAGGAGCCGGTGGCTGTGCTCAAGCGCGCCCTGGACAACATTCGTCCGTCCCTCGAGGTTCGCTCCCGCCGTGTCGGTGGCGCTACCTACCAGGTGCCGGTCGAGGTCAAGCCGAACCGCGCCAACACCCTGTCGCTGCGCTGGCTGACCGATTTCTCCCGCGCCCGTCGTGAGAAGACCATGGCCGAGCGTCTCGCCAACGAGATCCTCGATGCCTCCAACGGTCTCGGCGCTTCCGTCAAGCGTCGCGAGGACACCCACAAGATGGCTGAGGCCAACAAGGCCTTCGCTCACTACCGCTGGTAGTCTTAAGCCCCCTAAGAAAGCTAAGGAAAAACGATGGCTGAAGAGATTTCGGACCTCCACGACGTCCGCAATATCGGCATCATGGCCCACATCGATGCCGGCAAGACCACCACTACCGAGCGTATTCTGTTCTACACCGGTAAGAACTACAAGATCGGCGAGACCCACGACGGCGCCTCCACCATGGACTTCATGGCGCAGGAGCAGGAACGTGGTATCACCATCCAGTCCGCTGCTACCACCTGCTTCTGGAGCCGTCAGTCCCACGACACCAAGGGCAAGTTCCAGATCAACATCATCGATACCCCTGGCCACGTGGACTTCACGGCCGAGGTGGAGCGCTCCCTGCGTGTGCTCGATGGCGCCGTTGCCGTGTTCGACGGCAAGGAAGGCGTGGAGCCGCAGTCCGAGACCGTGTGGCGTCAGGCTGACAAGTACGGCGTTCCGCGTATCTGCTTCATCAACAAGATGGACAAGCTCGGCGCGAACTTCTACTACTCCGTCGACACCATCAAGGAGAAGCTGGGCGCTACTCCGATTGTGATGCAGCTGCCGATCGGTTCCGAGAACGACTTCACTGGCGTTGTCGACCTGGTTGAGATGCAGGCCTACGTGTGGAACGGCACCGAGGAGCTCGGCGCCAAGTACGACACCACCGAGATCCCGGACGATCTCAAGGACAAGGCCCAGGAGTACCACGAGAAGCTCGTGGAAGCCGCCGCCGAAGCCGACGACGAACTCATGAACAAGTTCTTCGAGGACGGCGACCTGTCCAAGGAAGACATCCGCGCCGGCGTGCGCAAGCTCACCATCGCCAAGGAAGCCTTCCCGGTCTTCTGCGGCTCCGCCTTCAAGGACAAGGGCGTTCAGCCGATGCTGGACGGCGTCGTCGATTACCTGCCGTCCCCGGAGGACGTGCCGGCCATCAAGGGCTACAAGCCTGGCGATGAGTCCGTCGAGATCGACCGCAAGCCGGTCAAGACCGATCCGTTCTCGGCTCTGGTCTTCAAGATCTCCACCCACCCGTTCTACGGCAAGCTCGTGTTCGTGCGTGTGTACTCCGGTTCCGTCAAGCCCGGCGATTCCGTGCTCGACTCCACCCGCGAGAAGAAGGAACGTATCGGCAAGATCTTCCAGATGCACGCCGATAAGGAAAATCCGATGGAGCAGGCTGACGCCGGCAACATCTATACCTTCGTGGGCCTCAAGAACGTCACCACCGGTGACACCCTGTGCGCCATCGACGATCCGATCACCCTCGACTCCATGACCTTCCCGGATCCTGTGATCCAGGTGGCCGTCGAGCCGAAGACCAAGGCCGACCAGGAGAAGATGGGCATCGCCCTGTCCAAGCTGGCCGAAGAGGATCCGACCTTCCAGGTCACGACCGACGAAGAGTCCGGCCAGACCCTGATCGCCGGCATGGGAGAGCTCCAGCTCGACATCATCGTCGACCGTATGCGCCGCGAGTTCAAGGTTGAGTGCAACCAGGGCAAGCCGCAGGTTGCTTACCGCGAGACCATCCGCAAGGCCGTTATGGACCAGGGCTACACCCACAAGAAGCAGACTGGTGGTTCCGGCCAGTTCGCAAAGGTCCTGATGAACTTCGAGCCGCTCGACACCACCGAGGGCAAGACCTTCGAGTTCGAGAACAAGGTCACCGGCGGCCACATCTCCGCCGAATTCATCGGCCCCATCGAGGCTGGTGTCAAGGAGGCCATGGAGTCCGGTATCCTCGCCGGCTTCCCGGTCGTGGGCGTCAAGGCCACCGTCACCGATGGTCAGATGCACCCGGTCGATTCCTCCGAAATGGCCTTCAAACTCGCAGGTTCCATGTGCTTCAAGGAAGCTGCCCCGAAGGCTAAGCCGGTCATCCTCGAACCGATCATGAAGGTCGAAGTTCGTACGCCGGAAGAGTACATGGGCGATGTCATCGGCGATCTGAACCAGCGTCGTGGCAACATCCAGTCCATGACCGACGGTGTCGGTGTCAAGGTCATCGACGCCAAGGTCCCGCTGTCCGAGATGTTCGGCTACATCGGCGACCTGCGTTCCAAGACCCAGGGCCGCGCCATGTTCACCATGGAGATGGATTCCTACGACGAGGTGCCGAAGAGCGTCTCCGAGGAGATCATCAAGGCTCAGCGCGGCGAGTGACACGCGCCTCACGATGAAGTAGCCAGTGTCGCCAGTCAGCGGTAACATTCTGTACCGCTGACTGGGTTCTGGCTCTTCAAAGTGGCACATAACCCAGAAACCCAGTAGAATAGAGCGAGTGCCTGCGCGAAAGGGTGCAGGAAACTCACGAGACGTCCAGGAGGACAAAAGTAATGGCAAAGGAAAAGTACGAGCGTACTAAGCCGCACGTTAACATTGGTACCATCGGCCACGTCGATCACGGTAAGACTACCCTGACTGCTGCCATCTCCAAGGTGCTGCACGAGGAGTTCCCGGATGTCAACCCGGAGTACGACTTCAACCAGATCGATTCTGCTCCGGAAGAGGCCGCCCGCGGTATCACCATCAACATCGCCCACATCGAGTACCAGACCGAGAAGCGTCACTACGCTCACGTCGACTGCCCGGGCCACGCCGACTTCGTGAAGAACATGATCACCGGTGCTGCCCAGATGGATGGCGCCATCCTCGTTGTGGCCGCCACCGACGGCCCGATGGCTCAGACCCGCGAGCACGTGCTGCTCGCTCGTCAGGTGGGCGTCCCGAAGATCCTTGTCGCCCTGAACAAGTGCGACATGGTTGAGGATGAGGAGCTCATTGAGCTCGTCGAAGAAGAGGTCCGCGACCTCCTCGACGAGAACGGCTTCGACCGCGACTGCCCGGTCATCCACACCTCCGCTTACGGTGCTCTGCACGATGACGCTCCGGACCACGAGAAGTGGGTCCAGTCCGTTAAGGACCTCATGGACGCCGTCGACGACTACATCCCGACCCCGGTCCACGACCTCGACAAGCCGTTCCTGATGCCGATCGAGGACGTCTTCACCATCTCCGGCCGTGGTACCGTTGTCACCGGTCGTGTTGAGCGTGGTCAGCTGGCCGTCAACACTCCGGTCGAGATCGTTGGTATCCGTCCGACCCAGACCACCACCGTCACCTCCATCGAGACCTTCCACAAGACCATGGACGCCTGCGAGGCTGGCGACAACACCGGTCTGCTGCTGCGTGGTCTTGGCCGTGAAGATGTCGAGCGTGGCCAGGTTGTGGCCAAGCCGGGCTCCGTCACCCCGCACACCAAGTTCGAGGGCGAAGTCTACGTGCTGACCAAGGACGAGGGCGGCCGTCACTCGCCGTTCTTCTCCAACTACCGTCCGCAGTTCTACTTCCGCACCACCGACGTCACCGGTGTCATCGAGCTGCCGGAAGGCGTCGAGATGGTTCAGCCGGGCGACCACGCTACCTTCACCGTTGAGCTGATTCAGCCCATCGCTATGGAGGAAGGCCTGACCTTCGCTGTGCGTGAAGGTGGCCACACCGTTGGCTCTGGTCGTGTGACCAAGATCCTCGCCTGATTTTCATCAGACAAGAATCTTCGCTTGAACTAGCGTTATAGAAAATCCCCTTCGAGGAAACTCGGAGGGGATTTCCTATAACCGCAGCAGGATATGGATATGTACCACGACTTCCGGCCTGGATGCGCTAGTGTTGCTTTCCAATAGATAAACGGACTGCTGCACTGCGAGGGTATGACACTGATGGCAGGCCGGGAAAGAAGGTCGATGATGACTGGTGCACAGGCTGCTCACTGTGGTTCCGTATCCGCAATTTCACTGGGACTGCCTGTTTCCACGGCGATTCCGGAGGCCAAGGGTATATTGCCGAAGGCTCTGTTCGTGGGCAAAGCGCCGATTTCCGGCAAGCTTAAGCAGCGGTTTGTGAATGAGATTGAATCCATCACCATGCTGGCCCTGGCTCGTTCTGCCAACACTGGACTTGCGGATGGCAAACTGATTCCAGAAGTGTTGATTATCGGTCTTAAACTTACGGCTAAAGCCACTGAAATGCCTTCTGAAGTCATCGAACTTATTGCCGGACAACGCAAGTCGGGCATTGCGTTTGCATGTGTGCGCGAGGTGCCGTTCGAAGGCAGAACGCGCGAGGAATGCGCGTTCGCGGTGCGTCGTGCACAGCCGGGGCGTGCCGGACACACGCTTATTTATCACGTGTATGCAGGCGGCTGGCAGCCGGCAGGGGAGTGCCAGCTTGAGTTGACCGGCTCCACCATTGATGAACTGTGGGCTTCCTTGTGCTCGCAAGCGATTTTGGGAACCACGGACTTCGAGAATCTGGATGCACGCATCGTGCAGCATGGCGAGATCGCGCGACTCGAAGCCGATGTTGACAAACTTACGCGAGATCATCAGCGTGCTAAGAATCCGGCGCAGCGTAACGAAATTTACGCCAAACTCCACAAGGCAAAGACGCAATTAGCGCAGATGCGCGAAGTATAAGGCGTTACAGTTGAACCATGTTCCCATTGCTTGAGACCCTGGTCGCCGTATATGAGGTGGGCCAGTTCACGTTGGCTGCTGACGAGCTGAAAGTGTCGCAGTCGACGGTGTCGTCGCGCATCGCCCAATTGGAACAGATGGTCGGGGCTCCGCTGTTCGTGCGCAATGCGAAAAGCGATGTGACACCTACGCAGGCCGGGCGGATGCTGTATCAGACTGCCATTGGTATTGATGGATTATGGCGTGACACGCGCGAGCAGATTGCCCGCGTGCAGGAGGATCGCGAGCCATTGGCGGTCTCGTTCTCGCATACGACCGCCGCAATATTGCTTCCCAAGGCATTGCCGGTCATGGCCCGGAACATGGATGGGTTCGATTTTGCCGTGCAGGTGATGAACTCGGACGCCATTCTTGGCCAGGCAAGCATGAAAGCCGTGCATTTGGGCGTGGTGGAAAAGCCGATCGTCAATGATTCGGTGGATCGTGTCACCCTGTGCGAGGACCGGCTGGTCTTGGCGGGAGAACCAGACGGCGTATGGATGGTGCGCGAGCACGGTTCCGGTGTGCGGTATTACACGGATTTGTATTTCAAGACCATGCAGGGTTTGCCGCCTCGCACCATGGAGGTGTCCAGCAATGCCGCGATTGCGGCGGCGTTGTCTTCCGGCTTTGGGCAGTCGCTGATTTCGGAAGCCGCAGTGCCTTCTGGAGTGCCGGCGCGAAAGCTCGGAGACGAATTCGTGCGCCGTTTCTATGCCTTGGTGCCGAGATCCGGCCTGACGCACGATCAGCGAGAGCTGGTGGAAGCGATTATCGCTGTGTTGCGCGGATAGTCAGTGCCTTGTCTCCCGTCAGAGGGGAGCCAGAATGTGGTATCGGCAAGATCGATGATATGTATTGGTAGCAATGATTTGACCGATGTAAACGTTTGAGATTCAATAGACACCATGAGAGAGTTCTGTACAAAATGGTGGAAGCGCATTGCCGCCGTTGACATGTTGTTCATTGGCGTTCTGACTCTGCTGGCTTCGCTGTTCGCCTCCTGGCTCAAGCAGTTCCCCGGATTCAGCCTGTTCGGCGCGCTTATCATCGCGCTGCTCATCGGTATGATCATCCAGTTCCCGATCCGCAGTGCCTACGTCGGTTCCAATGATGGCCGCAAGGCAGGCGTCAAGGACGCCGCTGGCCTGATTTCCAACAAGCTACTGCGCCTCGGCATCATCCTGCTCGGTTTCAAGCTCAACCTCGCCGTGCTGTTCACGCAGGGCATCAAGTGTCTGCCGATCGCCGCTGTGGTCGTCACGCTGACCATCATCGTGTGCTATGCCATCGCCCGCAAGCTCGGTGTCGACCCGATGCTCGCCATCCTGACCGCCGGTGGCACCGGCATCTGCGGTGCGGCCGGCGTCATGGGTCTGGCCGGTTCCATCAAGGTGTCTGAGGACAAGCAGGACGAGAAGGACAACGACGTGACCATGGCCGTGGCCATCGTAGCCATTATGGGTACTGTGTTCGCGTTGCTGGAGATCGCGCTCGGCCCGCTGACCGGCATGACCAAGGACCAGCTGGGTATCACCGCCGGTGCTTCCCTGCACGAAATCGCCCACGCGGTCGCCGCCGGCGACGCTTTCGGCGCGGTGGACATCGCCACCATCATGAAGCTCTCCCGCGTGCTCATGCTCGTGTTCGCCGCCATCATTATCGCTATCTGGTGGGAGAAGAAGTACTCTGAGGTGGAGAACACCGGCAAGAAGACCGTGGCCTTCCCGTGGTTCATGCTCGGATTTATCGGCGCTTCGATCATCGGCACTTTCGTGCCGTTCATCGCCTTCATCACCCCGCAGCTCGTGGACTTCGCGTACATCGTGCTCGGCATGGCCATGGCCGCGCTCGGCATCAACGTGAACTTCAAGGCCATTGCTTCCAAGGGTAAGAAGCCGATGCTCGCCAGCTTCCTGACCTCGATTCTGCTCATGTGCTTTGCGGCAGGCGTCGCGGTGCTGTTCTTCTGATTGATAAGTCTTTGAAATACAAAGGCGACATATGGCTTTGAGCCATATGTCGCCTTTGTATTGTTGCGATATGGCGATGTGCAATCAGTCGGCGCGATGGTAGGTGCGCTGGCTGAGACCGCTGTTGCGGTGATTGCCGCGGGTGCTCTGTCCGGTCTCCGAGGAAATCACACGCTGTGCGCCGATGATGGCGAATGCCAAGGGCGGCGGCCGAAGCGACCACCGCGTCATGCATCATCGCATGGCGCAGCAGCGTGGCTTCGAGGAACAGCGCGATGCCCAGTGGAATGATCAGGAAGCCGGTGAACTTGGTGACCTTGCGCATCGAGTCGAGCAGTTCGGAGTGGACGCGCTTCTCCTGACGTACCTCGTTGACCAGTGAGGTGGCGTAGTTGTCGGCACCCACGTGGGTCACGCGCGCGTAGCAGCGGCCAGAAATCGCCGATGAGCCGGAGAACAATTCGGCACCGGCGGTTTTGGTGATGGAGGCGCTTTCGCCGGTCAACAGTGATTCATTGACTTCCAGAGAGCCTGCGATGACCACGGAATCATTGCAGATTTGCTTGCCTGCGTCGAGCACGATGACATCGTCCTTGACGATGCCGGATGCCTCGATTTCCGATTCCACGCCGTCGCGCAGCACCACGGCTTTTGCTGGTTCAGGATGGTCAGCTCGTCCACGAACTTCTTGGCCTTGAGCTCCTGCGCGATGCCGATGACGATGTTCAGGATGATGATACCGCTGACCGCGTCGGGAATCGGCGTGGCGGTCAGACGAGAAAACCGCAGGCCGCAGCAACGACCGGCACACTCAGCGACAGCACCAGATAGGCCGCTGCGGTGGGGTAGCGGTGTTTGCGGAAGAGCATCACCATTTCGTTGATTGCGGTCGAGAACGTGGAGAAGCCGCCGAGGAAACCGGTGGCCAGCACTAGCCGCCATGGTTCATCAAGTGTCCCGCCGAGGGCCAGCGCCGCGACCAAACCGGCTAGGAATCCGGCGATGAGATTGATGGTGAACGTGGAAAGTGGGAATGCGCGCCGCCAGTACGTTTTGATGGTCACGTCAAGCAGATAGCGGCAGGAGGCGCCTACGCCACCGCACAGGCAGACCAAGATTGGTAGGAATACGGTCATCACGCCTTACCTCCCTTGCTGGTCGTAGCGGCATTCGTATCAGCGGACGCTTCGGCGGATACGTTCGAGGGGCCGGCCAGATGCGTTCCTGCCCACACGCCGGCAGACGCACAAACCAGACCCAGCGCGAACGTCACCAGTAGATAGGCAATGCCGGCCGCCACCTGACCGTCGCGGATTGCGGTAAAACCTTCCAGCGCGAGTGTCGACATCGTAGACAAACCACCGCATACGCCCATGCCGAGTCCGCGACTGGCAAGTTCTTTGGAACGTGCACCGAACCGGGAAGCGCCGGCCAAGTAAGCGGTCAGCCCTGCATAGCAGAAGCAAGCCAGCATGTTGGCCACAAACGTGCCGGTGTGGAAGCTGCCAGCCGCGGGAATCTGCGCGAACGCATAGCGAATCGCGGTGCCAATAGTACCGCCGCAGAAGACGACCAACACAATATCAAGATGAATATCGGGGAGCTTGCACGCCGGGGGAGTGGTCGTGTGCGTAATCGGCCGGGCGCCTGCGGATGGGGATTGCGAACCCATAGTAGCCTTTCCTGAAACCGCTGAATCCTGCTGAAGACACAACGATTTCATGCAATGTCAAATCGTGTGTAGGAACTATCAGCAGTGTGCGGTTCGAAACAAGTTCAGGCGGGTCCCATCGCCGAATCCCAGCCTACTCGTGCAGAAGACATCCATGGGCGTGTCGCCGTTTTACTTCAAGTACTTGAGGTTTTTAGAGTTGTCGATATGGGCACAACGACCGCATGGCATACGATTCGCGAGGCGTCGATGATTTCCGGGCTTCCGGAGTCCACGCTGCGCTACTACGAGCAGATCGGCATTATCGCTCCCATCACTCGCGACCCGAGTTCGGGGCATCGCGCCTATTCGGACGCCGATCTCGAACGGCTGACCACAGTATCCTGTCTCGCAGCCACGGGCATGCCGCTCGAATCGATGCGCACGTACCTCGCCAACTCGCAGGGCGGGCGAGAAGGTGCACGCCGCCAGATGGAACTGCTCGACGCGCAGGCCCTGCGTCTCGCTGCCAAAGCCGAATCCATTCGAATGCAGCAGGCGTACGTATCGTTCAAGACACTGTACTGGCGGGCTAAGGCTGAGGGGCGCGACGAGGAGGCGCAGCAGCTCATCGAAGAAAACCGGAACATCATCGAACAGGTGAAGCGCCTGCAAACCGACGTCGAACAATAAACGACAATAGACAGATATTCCCAACAAAGGAGTGATGGACATGACCGAAATGATGAAAGCCGCGATTTTCGTGGAGCCTGGCAAGATGGCCGTGGAAGAAGTGCCGAAGGCGACGCTTGAACAGGATGATGACATCGTGATCCGCGTGGTGCGCACGTGCGTGTGTGGCTCTGATTTGTGGTTCTTCCGTGGGCTGAGCGGACAGGCCGCGCACAGCCAGGTGGGTCACGAGTCCATCGGTGTGGTCGAAGAGGTTGGCGCGGCGGTCGAATCCGTTAAGCCAGGTGATTTCGTGGTCGTGCCATTCCCGTACAGCTGCGGCAAGTGCCCGGTATGCAAGGCCGGCTTCGAATCCGTGTGCCCGCACGGCGGCTACTTCTCCGCTTGTCAGGCCGAATACCTGCGTGTGCCCGAGGCGGACGGCACCGTGGTCAAGGTGCCCGGTTCCCCGGAAGATTATTCCGATGAACAGCTCGCATCGCTGCTGACCATTTCCGATGTGATGTCCACCGGTTATCACGCGGCGGCTTCTGCCGAGGTCAAGCCCGGTGACACCGCCGTGGTCGTGGGCGATGGTGCAGTCGGCCTGTGCGGTGTGATTGCCGCTAAGATGCGCGGTGCCACGCGCATTATTGCCATGAGCCGTCACGAGGATCGCGCGGCGCTCGCCCGCGAATTTGGTGCGACTGATATCGTGCCCGAGCGCGGCCAAGAAGCTATTGACAAGGTGCTGGGAATGACCGGTGGCTATGGTGCGGACGCAGTTCTCGAATGCGTGGGCTCCAAGCAGTCCTTCGACACGGCGATTGGCCTGATTCGCCGCGGTGGCGTGATTGGTCGTGTGGGCCTGCCGCACGACGTGGAGATCAGCGCCGAAGGCACGTTCTACGGCAACATCGGCATCAAGGGCGGCCCGGCTCCCGTGCGCCACTATGACCTTGATGAGGGTCTGCTGGACGCGGTGCTCAAGGGCGAGATCAACCCCGGCCGCGTGTTCACCGCCGAGTACGACCTCGACCATATCCAAGACGCCTACGAGGCGATGGACCAGCGCAAGGTCATCAAGGCGCTGATCCGGTTCTAGGGTCAGGTACGCAGCGAACGGTTCTCACTAAGAACCGTGTGAGCCATTCGCACAAAATCGCACAATCAAACAGGCCGCCGGTGTGATGGGGGGGGGTGGGGGTGAGCCGGTTTGGCTTGCGTCCTTATACCGTTGTTTTCGTGTAGAATCGGCCATCTCTATACTTCTGTTTTCGTGTAATGAGGTGATTGCTCATGTTGAAGCGCAAAATGCTGGATAAGCTGATCGCATGGAAACAAAAAGCGGGTGGGCGTGAGGCTCTTCTCGTCGAAGGCGCTCGCCGTGTGGGCAAAAAGCACCATTGTTGAGGAATTCGGCCGCATTCAGTACAAGTCATATATTCTCATCGATTTCGCGCGTTTGCCGCGCGACGTTCGCGACATCTTCGAAAACCAGCGTGATGACTTTGACACATTTTTCATGCTGTTGTCTGCGTATTACCGCAAGCGACTGTACGAGCGTGAATCGTTGATTATTTTCGACGAAGTGCAGCGGTATCCGGCGGCGAGGGAGCTCGTCAAATATCTGGTTGCGGATGGCCGGTATGACTATGTGGAAACTGGTTCGCTGATCTCCATCAAGAGGAATGTGGCGAATATCGTCATCCCCTCCGAGGAACGGAAAATGGACATGGGGCCGCTCGATTTTGAGGAGTTCTGCTGGGCCATGGGGGAGGAGCTGCTTGCTGAAACGATTCGCAAATCGTTCGAGCGTCTGGTCCCGTTGTCCGATGCGCTGCACAAACGAGCGATGAGGCTGTGGCGCGAATATCTGCTGGTGGGCGGTATGCCGCAGGCGGTTGCCGATTATGTCGAGCATCGCGATTTTGGCGAGGTGGATTCGATTAAACGTGGCATCCTGCAACTGTACAGTGATGATATCGGCAAGTTCGCCAATGGCGATGCCGGCCACGTGCGGGGCATTTTCGCTCAGATTCCAGGGCAGCTGTCCAAGCATGAGAAACGATTCACTCTGGCATCGGTCGATAAGGGGGCTCGATCTCGTGAATACGATTCGGCGTTCTTCTGGTTGGAAGACGCCCGCTTGGTGAACCTGTGCCGTAATTCGACTGACCCTTTGGTGGGGCTGGGATTGTACGAAGATAACGATTCATTCAAATGCTATATGGCGGATACCGGTTTGCTGGTGTCGCAGGCGTTTGCCGATCGAGAGACAACGCCGGATGATGTGTACCGGGATATTCTGTTCGATAAGCTTTCGCTCAACGAAGGAATGCTGGTGGAGAATGCGGTGGCTCAGCAATTCCGGGCTAATGGGCGCAAACTGTATTTCTTCTCGCGCTCGGATAGAACGGATGCCTCGAAAACCATGGAGATAGACTTCCTCATCGTTCGGGAATACGATAATGCCGCGATGAAACCTCGCATCAGCCCGATCGAAGTGAAATCCACGAAACGATACGGTGTGTCTTCGCTCGACAAATTCCGCAAAAGGTATGCCCAACGATTGGGCAAGGAATACGTTCTGCATCCCCGCCAACTCGAAGTGGATGGAGAACGCATCAAGCTGCCGTTGTATATGGCCCACTGTCTGTGACGCGAGAAGATGGATCCGATCGCCAGCTCGTCGTCGATGCCCGTATCCAAATCAAGAATCAGTTTCCTGCGCATATTCGCGCCTTTCCCTTTGCGGTATTCCGGTGAGTCACAGCCCGCGTTTGACGAGCCCGTCGAGGATGGCGTCGGAGGACTCCCCAAGCCTCAGGCCTATGACGTCGACGCGGCGCAGCAGATCTCGGGTTTTCAGGGTGTCCATGCTCATTTCGCCGGTGTAGACGGCTGCAAGCCCCGATTCGTAGGCGCGCCGCACGCGGGCGGATTCCTTGCTGGCCTCGAGGCAGTACCGGCGCATGTCGGCGCCTTCCGCGGTCACGGCGAGTTCCAGATCGTGCAGGGCGACGTTCACGTGGGTCAATGCGACATTGGCGTGTTCGCCGGCATGTCCTTTCCAAAGATGGATCTCGCGTATGAAATCGCGGGTGTTGTCGAGCACGTCGTCGATGGATCGGGAGAAACGGAACAGATCCTCACGGTCCAACGGCGTGGTCCAGGCTTTGGCCAACGCGTGAACGACCTTGGAACGGACCTCGTCCCCCTCGTGCTCGATATCGTTGACGCTCTTTCTGGATTCATCGACGCTCAGATGCCCCTCGACGGCGTCCAACGCGATGGACACTCCTTTGCGGGTCGTCGTCACCTGTTCCCGGAGCAGCCCCATGACGGGATCCTCTGCGAGCACGTTCTTGGCGTTGAACCACGGCATTGTGGCACCTTCTTTCGTTCGTTGTCGCGTCGAACAGCATGCGAGAGGCGGTGCTCAATAGCGAAAGCCTCTCGGCTGCCGTCGTTGGTCGTGATGATACTGGAGACCATGAAGCTCGTGCGGCGGCGGTCTAGGGCGAGGTCGAGAAAGAGGTAACGGCGTGACGCTTGATAATAGGTCAGGCAGTAGGGTGGCGGCGGAGCAGTGCCGAGCATGAGCAACAATCAGCGGCCGCAGGCGATCGAAGTGCGCGGGGCGCGCGTGCATAACCTGAAGAACATCGACATCGACATTCCGCTGGGCGAACTGGTGGGCGTGGCCGGCGTCTCCGGTTCAGGCAAGAGCTCGCTGGCGCTCGGCGTGCTGTATGCGGAAGGTTCGCGTCGCTACTTGGAGGCGCTGTCCACGTACACGAGACGCCGCCTGACCCAGGCCAGTCGCGCCCAAGTGGACGAAGTACTGCACGTGCCGGCCGCGCTGGCCCTGCACCAGCGGCCCACGGTGCCTGGCATCCGTTCGACGTTCGGCACGATGACCGAACTGCTCAACAGTCTGCGGCTCCTGTTCTCCCGCGTCGCCTCGCACGTGTGCCCGCATTGCGGGGCGCGCAACGAGCCGACGCTGAACGTGGCGGCCGGACTGCCCATCACCTGTGCTGGCTGTGGCAAGGAATTCCACGCGCCCGGAGCCGAATCGCTCGCTTTCAACTCGGCCGGCGCCTGCCCGACCTGCTCCGGAACCGGCATTGTGCGCGAAGTGAACCGTGCGGCCCTGGTACCGGATGAGTCGAAAAGTATCGACGACGGTGCGGTGCTGCCATGGGGCTCGCTCATGTGGGACCTTATGAAGCAGGTGTGCGGCGCGATGGGCGTGCGCACCAACGTGCCGTTCAGCGAGCTCACGCCCGAAGAGCGTGACATCGTATTCAACGGGCCGGCCGTCAAAAAGCATATTCTTTACAAGCCGAAGAAAGGCGACGATTTCGCCGAACTCGATTTCACCTACTTCAACGCCGTATACACGGTGGAGAACGCGCTCGCCAAAGCCAAGGACGAGAAAGGCCTGAAGTGCGTGGCTCGATTTCTCAAGGAGGGACCATGCGCCGACTGCGGAGGTACCCGACTGAGCGCCGCAGCCCGGGCCCCGCATGTGCGCGGGCTGAACCTGGCCGAGGCCAGCGCTTTCGGGCGGCGAAGCCCAGCGGCTGAAACTCGCCAGCGAAATGGGCAAGGCCCAATCGGACGCGGTATTCGTGTTCGATGAGCCGACCATCGGTCTGCACCCGTTCGACGTGCGCGTGCTGCTGGGCGTGTTCGACCGGCTCGTGGCGAGCGGCGCAACAGTCGTGGTCATCGAACATGACCTTGACGTGATCGCCAATGCGGACTGGATCATCGACATGGGTCCGGGCGGTGGCGAAAGCGGCGGACGCATCGTCGCCACCGGAACGCCGGAACAGGTCGCGGCCAACCCAAGCAGCATTACTGGGCGGTATTTAGGGTAAGGCTCAACGGACATCTTTACCACGGTGCTTTTTAGGAATATGGCATGAGCCGGTGTGGGCGTGGCACGGGCTGTGGCTTTATCTTTTCTTTGGCTCACTCCCGAGAATGACATGTTAACCCGTATGGCGATCACGCGCATTCGCATAGGGCAAGGCGCGAGTAGGATAACCGTCCGTGGTTCAGGTTCATGGCATGAGACGCGCAAGCGCGGACGCGAAATATCGGCAGATGACCGGGCAGCCGGTCAAACCGCTGATCCTCAAACTATGCCTGCCGGCCGTCATCTCCAATCTGGTGACCACTGCCTACAATCTCACGGACACGTTCTTTATTGGCCAGCTTGGCACCGCGCAGTCCGGCGCCATCGGCATCGCGTTCTCCATCATGACCGTGATGCAGGCGCTCGGCTTCTTCTTCGGCAACGGCGCGGGCAATTCGATGAGTCGCGAACTTGGCAAACAGAACAACGAACGTGCCTCCCGACTGTTGGCCGTGGGCTTCGCGGGCGCGGTGATTTCCGGTTTGGTAATTGCCGCGATCGGGCTGCTGATCCTGCGGCCGTTGGTCGTCATGCTGGGTTCGACCTCCACGATCGCCCCATACGCCGTGCAATATCTGACACCGCTGCTGGTCGCCGCACCCTGCGTATGCGGTTCGTTTGCGCTCAACGGATTGCTGCGATACCAAGGCCAGTCGGCATTCGGCATGATCGGGCTGGTGTCGGGCGCACTGCTGAATTTCCTGCTCGCGCCATTATTCATTTTCGTGGCCGGCCTGGGTATTTTCGGTGCCGGCCTCGCCACCGCCATCTGCCAGACGGTGAGTTTCGCGATTCTGACCACGATGAGCCGCAAATTCGGCGTGATGAAACTGTCCCTGCGCAATTGCAAGCCGGATGTGCTGCTCATGCGCGAAGTGGCTGGCGGCGGCCTGCCTTCGCTGATCCGCCAAGGCGCCGGCTCGATTTCCGTGACTTGCGTGAACATCGCCGCCAACCCGTTCGGCGACGCGGCCATCGCCGGCATGGCCATTGTGATGCGCATTATGTTGGGCGCCAACTCGGTGATCGTCGGCCTCGGCCAAGGTTTCCAACCGGTGTGCGGCTACAACTACGGTGCCGGCCTGTTCGCGCGCGTCAAAGAAGGGTACTGGTTCTGCGTGCGTCTCGCCACCTGCGTGCTCGTGGCGTTGGCGGTGTTGCTGTGGGTGTTCGCACCGCAACTGGTCGAGATCTTCCGCTCCGACCCGGCCGTGGTCGCGGTGGGTGTGGCCGCGCTGCATATCCAATGCTGCACGGTGATTCTCAACGGCTTCAACATGATGGGCAATATGATGACCCAGACCATGGGCCGCACCGGCATCGCCTCATTCCTGGCCCTGTGCCGACAAGGTCTGTTTTTGGCACCGATCGTACTGATTCTGCCGATGATGTTCGGCGTGCTCGGCGTGGAAATGGCGCAATCGGTGTCCGACGTGCTGACATTCCTAGTCACTATCCCGTTCATGCGGCGAATCCTGCATGAATTGCGGTGAATGGTAGATGGCAACTATGAATAATCGAAGTGCAAAGCGGGTGCCGAGCGTTCCTTCTCCCGCGTATATCGAATCGCTGTACCGCACCATGGCTGCCGCCCTTGGCCCGACCGGATGGTGGCCGGCTGAAACCACATTCGAGATTATGGTGGGCGCGGTGCTGACGCAGAATACGGCGTGGGGCAATGTGAATCGTTCGCTTGCGGCGTTGAACGCGGAGGGTGTGCTCGAACCCCATAAGCTGGCGATTATGGGGCTAGCGCATCTGCAGGAACTTATTCGCCCGTCCGGCTTTTATGTCAACAAATCCAAGACGGTACAGTCACTGAGCCGATGGTATGTGGAGCGTTGCGGAGCCTCACCTGAGGGCGCGGCAGATATTCCCGACGCCGAATTGCGGACCGAATTGCTCGGATTATTCGGTATCGGGGGCGAAACGGCCGACGACCTGATGCTATATGTGTTTTCGCGCCGCACATTCGTGGCCGATACTTATGCTCGCCGACTATTCGCCTTCCTTGGATTCGACGTGCCGGCCGGCTATCCGGCATTCCACAGGGCCTATTCGCCCGTGGTGCTGGATACGAGCCTCAGTGTCAAGGATTTGCAGGAATTCCATGGGCTCATTGACGAGTTCGGCAAGGCCTACCGCGACGACGCGGCCAAAAGCGAGTCCTTTTTGGGTGGATGGAGGGCTTGACTGCACGGCGAATCGTTCTCAATAAGAAAAGTGTGAGGCCCGCACGGTGCCAATCGCACATCTGAATCCAAGAAATGGTTGTTTGATGCTATTCCCGCGAATGTGCGATTGATTGATATTGTGCGTTTGCCTCACACTTTTCTTATTGAGAATGATTCGCTGCGATATGCCGCTTACTTGACAACCTTAAAACCGCCGGTCCATGGGGTCTGATTGGTGACGCCTTCAGCCGCTGCTGCTGCGGCCTTGTCCGGGTTGCGGTCGATGACCTGCACGGTGGCGCCAGCCTTGACGGTGATGCCTGTGACGCCGGCAATCCGCTCTCCATCGAGCAGATCGACGACCCCTATCGCCGCGGCATCATCGCCGTGCACGATGCCGAAATTGCCGCCGAGCTCGACTGGCTGCACTCAATGCTGGGTGTTGAAAACGAGTCTGTGACAGAATAGTTCGACCGACACAATCGCCAAAACGCCGAACAGGAGCCAATGATGACCGAAGACAAGCCGATCGCCAAGCCGATTATCGATGATGCGACGCGCGAGAAAATGGCGCTTATGCTCTCCGGCGAGGTCTACCTGCCGGATGATGTGGACGGCTTTTTTGATCTGCAGGCCGCCCAACGCGATCTCCAGCTTGAACTCAACGCCACACCGCTGACCAATCCGAAACGCCGCACCGAACTCATGCAGGTGTTCTTCGGCGCCGCGGGGGAGGGCCTGTACCTCGAATGCCCGGTGTATGCGAACTGGGGCTGCAATACCTATTGGGGTGAGCGTTGCTACGCCAACTTCAACCTGACGCTGGTGGACGATGGTGAGATCTTCATCGGATCCCACACCATGATCGGCCCCAACGTCACGCTTGTGGCCACCGGCCATCCCGTGCGTCCGGACCTGCGCTATCAGGGTGCCCAGTATTCGCTGCCAGTCCACATCGGTGAAAACGTCTGGATTGGCGCGAACGTGACCGTACTGCCCGGAGCCACTATTGGAGACAACGCGGTCATTGGCGCCAACTCGCTGGTCACCAAGGACATCCCCGCCAACACGGTCGCCTACGGCAGCCCGTGCAAGGTAATTCGCGAAATCAACGAACGCGACGACGTCTACTACTGGCGCGACCGTCAATTCAGTGAGCGTTTTAAGGTCAAAGAGCAGTAGCGCGAAAGCTCACTCCCACACGTCGAGCTTGCGGTCTTTGTAGAAACACTCGCGGTCCTTGTCGCCGATTTCGCGTGCGACTTCGCAAGGTGCGCCGTAAGCGACCGAGTTGGCGGGGATGGAATGCGTCGCGACTGAACCGGCGCCGATCACGCAATTGTCGCCGATGGTGGCTCCCGGCAGAATCGACACATTGGCGCCGACCCACACGTTGCGTCCGATGGTCACCGGAATGCAATACTTGTAATGGTGCTCGCGCAGCACCGGCAACACGGGGTGGCCGGCGGCTCATTAGCACGGGGAACGGTTGAACGAGAAGTGGATTGACATGTGGTGGTATCGAACATACTGATGCGTGTGCCGCCGAACCTGTCCAGATGGCTTCCTATATGAACCAGTGACAGGAAAACACGGGGAGGGGACGAGCGAGAGGAGCGTGCATGGGACAGTTTGGCGTCATGATTGGCCAGTTGGTCGGATTCCTGATCATGCTGATGGTCGGGTATGGATGTGTGAGACTCCGGTTCTATGGCCAGACGGCGCTGGACGGTATGTGCTCGCTGCTGCTCAATGTGCTCATCCCAGTGCTCGTGTTCTCGAACGCCGTCGACGGCGCGGACCGTGCGCAGCTTGCCGCCAACTGGGGCGTAATGCTGCTGACCGCCGTGATGTATGCGCTGCTCATCCTGGTGTTCTGGCTGGTCGCCAAGCTGTTGCGGCTCAAAGGTTCGCGTGGCCATGTGTTTCAGGCGTCGCTGATTTTCGGCAACGCCGGATTTATCGGCATTCCGTTGATTATGGCACTTTGGCCGCAGAACGGCGCGATTTACGTGGCGCTGATGTCGATCATCGACCAGACGCTGCTCTGGACGTACGGCGTATGGCTGTGCGAGCCGGTCGCTGAAACGACTGGCGGCAACGCGATTGGCGCGCGAGGTGCGGTCGCGAACGGTTCGGTGAACGGCGCCGGTTCGGTGGGGGAGGCTGCGAACATCGGTTCTCCGGTGGCCGCCCGCCCCTCGCTGGGCACCCGCGTCCTCGGCCTGCTTAAACGATTCGTCAACCCCGCCTTCATCGGCGTGATGCTCGCCCTGATTCTGATTCTGCTTGGCGTCAAGGTGCCGGACATCATCCTCAAGCCGCTGCACGCCATCGGCAATATGGCCACGCCGATGTCGCTGATCTACTTGGGTGGCCTGTTCGCGCTGACCAAGTGGTGGGGCGTCCTCAAACGCTACGAACTCTATGTTGGCCTAGTCGCCAAGATGATCGCATTCCCGCTCGCTTTCTATGCGCTGCTGACCGCGTTGGCCAGCGTGCTGCCGCAGCTGCCCATCACTCACGACATGATTCTGATGATTACCGTGATCGCCGGCCTGCCGACCATGACCACCATCGCCATGTTCACCGGCCGCAAGAACAACATGCCCGACTATGCGGTCGGCTTCGTGCTCGTAAGCACGCTGTTCTCGCTGGCCTCGCTGACGATCGTGTCGGCGGTCGTGTTCTAGTGCGCCGCGCATAGGCACATAACAGCTTTCATCACATACTCTTTGCGGCCTCATCAATGCAGCGCAGCGCGTCGTATTCGGCTTCGACCGGCTCTAGCCATTCGTTCGAAGCGCCGTCCACTACATTCATAATGACGATATGCGCGAAATCGCGGCGTCGACAGTTCGCCAGACATGATCGAGGCGGCACGTAAAACCTATCCTGACGTTGATTTCCAACTGTGCGATGTGTCTACGCAACTGAATGATCTGCCGACTGACTTCGACGTGGTGTTCTCCAACGCCTGCATCTAATGGGTGCCGGACCATCCGCATCTGATTCCCGGTCTGCTCGCCCGGCTCAAGATCGGGGGGCGCTGGCCGTGCAGACGCCGATGAACTATGAGGAGCCGATTCACCGCATCATCGGCGGTATCGTGCACTCGCCCGAGTTTGCGGACAAGCTGTCGCAACAGCGCGAATTCTGCAACCTCACGCCGCCTGAATACTGGGAGTTGTTGCACGCGCATACCAACGCCTTCCGCATCTGGAAAACCACGTACATGCACACGCTACCCTCGCATGAGGCGATTATGGACTGGTTCGTGGCACCGGCATGAGGCCGTATCTGCAAGCGCTTGACGACGCCGGGCACGGTGACGGTCTGCTCGCCGATGGCCTTGAACATGTCGTCGATGATGCGGCCGGCGCGAAGCCCGTTGGACTTGGCCCAGTCCTTCACGTCCTCGACCCCGGCCCGTTTCATGCCCGCGGGGCCGCCGTATCGTTCGAGCAGCGCGAGCGTCGCTTCGCGGGTGATCCGTTCGCCCTTGAGCGCGCGTTCGAACGCGGGGTGGGTCTGCAGCAGCAGGCTCCGCAGGCGGTTGACGTAGCGGGTGGATTCGTGGGCGAGATCCTCGTCGTGGCCGACGAGCAGCTTCAGCGCGGCGAGGGTCTCGTCGTCCAGGCCCGCGTCCCTGAGCGTCTCGGGCGGTAGCTGCGCGGTCCTGAGCATGGCCGTGCTGGGCAGGTAGGCGACCGCGATCCCCATGTCCCGCGCCACCGTCAGGGGCAGGGAGCCTATGGTGTTGGGCTGGTCCACGACCAGCAATACGCGGCCGCGCCTGGAGAGGTGTTCCAGCATCGAGCGGATGGCCTTCTCGTCCTGTTTCAGCGGCTTGTCGTACAGGGTGTCGCCGTCCCGGTCGAGGGCGTGCGCGTGGTGCGCACCCTCGACCACGTCCAGGCGGACCCACACGTCGATGTTGTCCGGGGTCATCATCGTTCCTCCCGTCATGAAGGTTTTCCGGTCGCCGTGGACTCGGAGGAGCCCCGGACGTCCGGCGCCGCACCCACATTACGACGAGACCTGCGTCATGCGCCCCTGAAGTGTCCGTGTAACCGGCCTGGTTCCTATCAGCGGTCATCGGGCGTCCCCGTTCCCGGCGACAACACCCCCGGATCATCAACGACAGGGCGAGAGAGTCATACCGGAACCGGCGACCCGGCCCCGACCATCGGGACCTACCAAACATGGTAATGGGCAGCACTTCAGGTCGGGCAGGGCGAACGGGCTGAGGGGAAGATCGAGCAAACCGAGCAAACCAAGCAAGCCAAGCAAATCAAGCAAACCAAGCGTCTGCGGCTACGCGTGCCTCAGTCCGTCGAACGCATCAAAGCAATGGGCCTGTACCGTGATTACCGGGCCTTGGAGAAGAACGACAAGGTGGCGCTAACCACTGCTTTCTCCACGGCGCTGGGTGGCATTATGGTCATCGTCAAGCTGGCGATGGGCTTGTGGACGATGTCCGTGCTGCTCATCGTGAGCGCCGTGTATTACGCGATGTTATGCATTTCACGATTCTTCATTGTCAAAGCGCACACTCGCACCGTCAAATAGCCGATCGCATGCAACGGTTCGCTCAGGAAAGGAACGTTTGCCATCGCACCGGCGCACTGCTGTGCTTCATCGGGTTGAGCTACGCGGCGTTCTCACTGACCATGTTTTTTACCGGTTCGCCGAACGAGTACGGTGAGATTATTGCCATTACGGTAGCCACGATTTCGTTTATCAAAATCGGCATAGCTATCCGCGGCATGATTGTCTCGCATAAGACCCGCAACCCCCTTGACTCATCGGTTAAATTTGTGACCTTCATGACGCAATGCTTTCGCTGGTGGTCACGCAGGATGTGCTTTTAGAGTCCCAGGGAACCGCGCACGCGGCACAATCCTCGGACCTGTTCGGTATTGGGCTCGGTACTGTGGCCGTGATTGTCGGTTTGTGGATGCTATTGCGCCGCAAGTGGACTGTTGCGCCAAATTTCAACGGACGAACCGATTGATGTGGAAGTAAGTGCAAGGGGGCATGGTACAACGGCCGCATGAGCATCCAACCCGGTTCAGTGCCGCGTCGCAATGTCTGATTAAAATCAATCAGGCAATACCTTTCTGACGAGAAGGAATCTATGGCTCAAAAGCGCCCTGTAGCGGTAGATAAACGCCGCAAACGAATCTATACCATACGACGAATCATGGTGTTTGTATGCGCGCTGGTGTGCTGTGTGCTGGCAGTTTTCTCGACTATGGGAGCCATGCGCGCTTGGCCCCGCCCCGGCAGCGGCAATGGGAACGCAACGCCATCTCAATCAGCGGCGAAGCAATCCGTGACGCAACCAACTTCATTTGTTGAGCGCCAGCAGGTGCCTGTCTTCAACCATGCGATTCAAGAACAGCGGAACAAAGAAGCACAACGCGCGCGGTGGAGCAATCCTACTGGTAAGCAACCCAACCTATCGCAGTATTCCAATTTGAGCGTGGACGTCAGCCTCGCCAAGCAAGAGGTGTACGTCAAGTCCAATGGCAAGACCATCTACACGATGATCGCCAGCACTGGCATGGATGACGCCACACCGTACGGCACCTATACCATCAGTGCGCGCGGAGATCATTTCTATAATGCATCTGAAGGCATGGGAGCCGATTATTGGGTGCAATTCTACGGCCCGTATCTGTTCCACTCGGTGCCCACCGGCCAGAACTTCGGCGATTATCTGGAAGATGAGGCAATGAAACTTGGACAGCCCGCCTCACACGGTTGCGTGCGCCTGACCGTGGCCGATGCCAAATGGTTCTACGATCAGGTGCCGGATGGCACGCCGGTGACTATTGCATAGCAATCGTATGGCGTCGGCAGACTGGTGCTTTGAGGCTCGACTCATCAGAGGAAATGCTATCGGTTCAGGAAAGAACCCGGTCAGCGCTCCTCAGGTGGTCGATACTGGTCGTCTGAGGTAAAGCAAGTGCGGTATACCATGACCATGATTAGGCCATCGGCCAGCAGTGTCAGCGCGGCAATCGCACCGAACACCACGAACTGATATTTGGCGGCATTCAGCGGATCGCCACCGGCAATCACTTGGCCGGCCATCATGCCAGGAATCGTTACGATGCCGCTGGAAGCCAGCGAAGCAGTGGTTGGCAATAGGCCCAAACGAATCGAGGAGACGATGGAGGGACGCGCTGCCTCCCAAGGGGTTGCACCCAACGCCAGCATCATATCCACTTCGTCGCGCCGCTCTTCCATGCTTTCATAGAATCGGCTCAACCCCACCGCCAAGGCAGTGACGGTATTGCCCAACAACATGCCGGTCAACGGCACTACCAGCTGCGGCGCATACCACGGATGAGGGCGCACAATGAGTTCGGTGACCAGCGCCAGCATAAGCAGCATTGTGATGACCAAACTCAGAAATATCGGGCCAGCCAGACCCCTGGGAATGCCTCGGGCGCGCGACATCACGATTTGCACGGCGGCAATCAGCATAACCGCCATCAATGCGAACACCATCCACACGCTGTTCGAACGGATTACATAGCCAATAATGAAACCCATGGCGCACAGCTGCACCAATGCGCGGCATGACGACCACATCAAGGTCTTGCCAATACCCATGTGCATCAGTTCGCTGATAATGGCCGCCACAGCCACCATGCCCAACGCCAGGACGAGACCCCAGACGTCGATGTCGTAGGCGCCGTTCATGGGCGCACCTCCTTATCCCGCGTCAGATCGGTGAGCCGTCCCGCATCGAGCATCAGCGTGCGGGTGGCGCGCCCGTCCGGCGGACGGTGTCGGATGCGGATGATCGCCATGCCGTGTGCGGCCGCGTCCGCCATGATCGAGGCCACTTTGGATGCGTTGTCGTCGTCGAGTCCGGCGTCCACCTCATCGGCCAGCAGCACTTTCGGGTCGGTGAGCAGCGTGCGGGCCAACGCCACGCGCGCCGCCTGGCCGCCCGACAGGTCATGCGGCGCGCGCGTCAGGTCGATGTCCTCGCACCCCATCGCGTCCAGGGTCGTGCGGATGCGTTCGTCGGGCAGCAGCCGCACGACCCTGCCCTCCTTGCCTCGAATCGCGAGCGTCCAGGGCAGCCGGATCGCCTCGGCCACGTCCTTGCCGGTCAGGGTCGGTTTTTGCGGCAGGTAGGAGACGTCCCGCCGCCATTGCTGCGCGCTGAATTCGTCACTGCCCACGCCGTCGAGGACGAACGTGCCGTGCGCGTGCGGGTTGAGTCGGGCGCATGCGGTCAGCAGACTCGATTTGCCGGAGCCGGATGGGCCCACCAGGTCGATGATGTCGCCGCGCTCCATGCCGAAGGACAGGTTGTCGAACACCGTGCGTTCGTCGTCCGCCGGCGATTGCGCGGGGACGACGCAGGACACGGACATGGCTTCGAAGAAGGGTCGCATATTCATCCAGTCTAGTCAGGGGTTCACGTGGGAAACCCCAGCGTTCACTTCCTGTATACCCGGTGTGGCATAATAACCAAGGCAATTTTTGGGCTTTGCCTAAGCTAGTTTGAATTTGAAATAGGTGAATAACGTGGCACAGACTACTAACGACATCAAGAACGGATCCGTCCTGAACCTCGACGGCCAGCTGTGGACCGTCATGAAGTTCCAGCACGTCAAGCCGGGCAAAGGCCCCGCCTTCGTGCGCACCACCATCAAGAACGTGCTCTCCGGCAAAATCGTCGACAAGACCTTCAACGCTGGCATGAAGATGGAATTCGAGACCGTGGACAACCGCACCCTCCAGTACTCCTACGAGGACGGCGACAACTTCGTGTTCATGGACATGACCACCTACGATCAGATCATGATTCCGAAGACCCTCGTGGGTGACAAGGCCAAGTTCCTGCTCGAAGGCACCGACTGCCTCATCTCCTTCCACGACGGCACTCCGCTGAACGTCGACCTGCCGGGCTCCGTGATCCTGACCATCACCCACACCGAGCCGGGCCTGCAGGGCAACCGCTCCAACGCCGGCACCAAGCCCGCCACCGTGGAGACCGGCGCCGAGATTCAGGTGCCGCTGTTCATCAACGAGGGCGACCGCGTCAAGATCAACACCGAGGATGGCTCCTACACCGGCCGCGAGAACTGATCTTCTCCACGCAACATACCTAGTCGATAGTCGAACCAAAGGACCAGCAGTATGGCACGTTCCACCGCGCGCAAAAGGGCGTTGAACACTCTGTACGAGGCCGACGAAAAGAGTCAGGACATCCTTTCCCTGCTTGATGAGCGCATCGCACATCCCGGTGCTCAGACCCCGCTTCCCGACTACGCCATCGACATCATCAAGGGCGTGGCCGAACACCGCCGCCAGATCGACATGACCCTGGACGATCACTCCACGGGTTGGAAGGTCAGGCGCATGGGCGTGGTCGATCGCAACATCCTGCGTATCGCTGCTTGGGAGATCCTGTTCAACGACGAGGTGCCGGACAAGGTGGCCATCGACGAGGCCCTGGCATTGGCCAAGACCCTGTGCGATGACGATTCACCTGCCTTTATCCACGGCCTGCTTTCCGCGGTGTGCAATGCGAAGAACACCGAGCCCGCGGGATCGGTGGACGATGAGCCCGCCGAGGAATCGAACGAACCGGACCAGTCCGGTCAAACCGATTTTCCTGCATCCGAGCCCACCGCCCCGTCCGCTGAGACCCAGCCGACGGTCGATTAGTCATTTGTTTTCAAGCCTCCCTCCGGGAGGCTTTTTTATGGGCGGAACAACTTTTCGCTGTGATTGTCCAAGCCGGTTGTGAGCCGGCTGCCCCGCCAGCGGGGCGAGACTTCGCGCGCACCGGCGTGTGAGTCTGCGCTGGCCGTTAACCTTGGTACGAATACCCGAAAAACATAAGGGGGTTTTGGTGAGCCAGAACGAGTCCGGAACCATCGCAATTCCGATGTATGACAAGGACGATGCAGTCCTCGTTTTGGAAGACGGACAGGTATATGTGGGGGAGCCGTATGGCGCCCTGGGCGGGACGACCGGTGAGATCGTCTTCGCCACCGGCATGACCGGATACCAGGAGACGCTCACCGATCCGAGCTACGATCGCCAGATCGTCGTGCAGACCTTCCCGCACATCGGCGATACCGGCGTGAACGGCGAGGATCCCGAATCCTCGCGCATCTGGGTGGCCGGCTACATCGTGCGTGATCCCTCCCCGAACGTGAGTAACTGGCGTGCTGAGGGCAGCTTGGACGATGACCTGGTCAAGAACGGCATCGTTGGCCTGAGCCATATCGACACCCGTAAGCTGGTACGCCACCTGCGTTCCGCAGGCGTGATGCGCGCCGGCATCTTCTCCGGCGAGGCTTTGGTCGATGCCGCTACCGGCAAGCTCAAGACCATCGAGCAACTGCTTGAGGATGTCAAGAACACCCCGCAGATGCAGGGCCTGAGCCTGTACGACGAAGTCTCCACCAAGGAGACTTACACCATCGAGCCGTGCGGCGAATACGAAGGCAAGGAGCCGCTGTACACCGTGGCCGCCGTGGACCTTGGCATCAAAGGCATGACCCCGCATCGTATGGCCGAGCGCGGATGTCGCGTGCACGTGGTGCCCTCCACCATCACCTTTGCCGAACTCGAAGCCCTGAACCCGGACGGTGTCTTCTTCTCCAATGGCCCGGGCGATCCGGAACAGGCCGGCCCCGAAATCGAACTGTTGCGTCAGGTGCTCGATGCCGGCTACCCGTTCTTCGGCATCTGCTTCGGTAACCAGTTGCTGGGCCGTGCGCTCGGCTTTGGCACTTACAAGCTGAAGTTCGGCCATCGTGGCATCAACCAGCCGGTCAAGGATCTGACCACCGGCAAGGTCGAGGTCACCGCCCACAACCACGGCTTCGCGGTCGACGCCCCGATTGGCAAGCAGGTCGATGCACCATTCGAAAACGGCAAGTACGGCAAGGTGTTCGTCTCCCACATCGATCTGAACGATGACGTGGTCGAAGGCCTGCAGTGCGTGGACATTCCCGCGTTCTCCGTGCAGTACCACCCGGAGGCCGCAGCCGGTCCGCACGATGCGGCCTACCTGTTCGACCGTTTCTGCGAACTTATGAAGAACAACCCCAAGGAAGGTAAGTGATATGCCGAAGCGCACCGACATCAAATCCGTGATGGTCATCGGCTCCGGCCCGATCGTGATCGGTCAGGCTGCTGAGTTCGATTACTCGGGCACCCAGGCATGCCGCATCCTTCGTGAGGAAGGCATCCGCGTCATCCTCGTCAACTCCAACCCGGCCACCATCATGACCGACCCGGAGATGGCCGACGCCACCTACATCGAGCCGATCGCCACCCCGATCCTCGAGCAGATCATCGCCAAGGAACGCCCCGACGCGCTGCTGCCCACCCTCGGTGGCCAGACCGCGCTGAATGCCGCCATGGCGTTGGGCGAGGCAGGCGTGCTCAAGAAGTACAATGTCGAGCTGATTGGTGCTTCTCTGGAAGCCATCGACCGCGGCGAGGACCGTGAGCTGTTCAAGAAGGTCGTGGACGAGGCCGGTGCCGAATCCGCCCGTTCCCGCATCGCGCACAGCCTTGAGGAATGCGACAAGATCGCCGAAGAACTCGGCTATCCGCTGGTCGTACGCCCGAGCTTCACCATGGGTGGCCTGGGCTCCGGCATCGCCCACGACGAAGAGGAGCTGCACCGCATCGCCGGCGCCGGCATCCATTACTCGCCCACCGACGAAGTCCTGATCGAAGAGGGCATCGAAGGCTGGAAGGAATTCGAGCTCGAGCTCATGCGCGACCGCAACGACAACGTCGTGGTCGTCTGCCCGATTGAAAACGTCGACCCGGTCGGCGTGCACACCGGTGACTCCATCACCGTGGCCCCTTGCTTCACCCTGACCGATCGCGAATACCAGAAGCTGCGTGACATCGGCATCGCCATCATCCGCGGCGTGGGCGTGGACACCGGCGGCTGCAACATCCAGTTCGCCATCCATCCGAAGACCGGTCGCATCATCGTCATCGAGATGAACCCGCGTGTTTCCCGTTCCTCCGCTCTGGCGTCCAAGGCAACCGGCTTCCCGATCGCCAAGATCGCCACCAAGCTGGCTCTCGGCTACACGCTGGACGAGATTCGCAACGACATCACCCAGTCCACGCCGGCCTCCTTCGAGCCGACCATCGACTACGTGGTCACCAAGGTGCCGCGCTTCGCATTCGAGAAGTTCCCGGGTGCCGACCCCACCCTGACCACCTCCATGAAGTCCGTGGGCGAGGCCATGGCTCTGGCCGGCAACTTCCAGGAGTCCCTCGGCAAGGCCATGCGTTCCATTGACAAGCGTCACATGGGCTTCAACTGGGACGGCGATAAGCCGTCCGCAGATGAGGTAGCTGAGTTGCTCAAGGCCATTCATACGCCGACCGAACACCGCTACCTGCAGCTCATGCGTGCCATCTGGGGCGGCGCAACGCTGGATCAGCTGTATGCGGCCACCAAGATCGACCCGTGGTTCCTGAAGCAGCTGCTGCTCATCAACGAGACTGCACAGGCCGTGCGCGAGGCCGAGACTCTGACCCCGAAGCTGCTCAAGAAGGCGAAGCTCGCCGGCCTGTCCGACGTGCAGATCGCCCATCTTCGCAGCCTCGGCGACGAAGGCGAGAACACCATCCGCGAATTGCGCTGGAACTATGGCCTCAAGCCCGTCTACAAGACCGTCGACACCTGTGCCGCAGAGTTTGATGCGGCCACGCCGTACTACTACAGCTGCTACGCCGATGAGACCGAACTTCGTCCGCGTGAGCGCGAGGCGGTCATCATCCTGGGTTCCGGCCCGAACCGCATCGGTCAGGGCATCGAGTTCGACTACACGTGCGTGCACGCCGTGCAGGAGCTCGGCAAGGACTATGACACCATCATGGTCAACTGCAACCCGGAAACCGTGTCCACTGATTACGACATGTCCGACCGCCTCTACTTTGAGCCGCTCACCTTCGAAGACGTGCTCGAGATCTACGAGGCCGAGAAGAAGATGGGCCCGGTCAAGGGCGTTATCGTCCAGCTCGGTGGCCAGACCCCGCTCTCACTGGCCGCGCGTCTGAAGGCCGCCGGTGTGCCGATTCTCGGCACCACCCCGGAGTCCATCGACTTGGCCGAGAACCGTGAGCTGTTCGGCGAGGTCCTTAAGAAGGCGGAGATGAATGCCCCGCGTTACGGCACTGCCCTGAGCCTCGAAGAGGCCAAGGAAGCCGCACATCGCATCGGCTATCCGGTGCTGGTGCGCCCGAGCTACGTTCTCGGTGGCCGCGGCATGGAAATCGTTTATGACGACAAGCAGCTCAACAAGTACGTGGATCGCGCGCTTGCCGAGGCCCAGGCCGATACTGTGGTCTCTGGCCGTCTGCCCTCCCCGTTGCTGATCGATAAGTTCCTGCAGGATGCCATCGAAATCGATGTCGATGCGCTGTTCGACGGCAAGGAGCTGTACATCGGCGGCATTATGGAACACGTCGAGGAAGCCGGCGTCCATTCCGGCGACGCCGCCTGCACCCTGCCGCCGTCTACGCTGTCCGACGACCAGATTCGCCGTCTGCGCGAAGGCACCTACGCCATCGCCTCCGGCTGCCACGTGCAGGGTCTGATCAACGTGCAGTACGCCTTCATGGCCAACACGCTGTACGTCATCGAAGCCAACCCGCGTGCTTCCCGTACCGTGCCGTTCGCCTCCAAGGCCACCGGTGTGGCTCTGGCCAAGGCCGCCGCTCGCATTATGGCCGGCGAGACCATTGCCGACCAGCGCGCCAACGGTCTGCTGCTACCCAAGGGCGACGGTGGCGACATCCACCCCGGACAGCAGGTCGCGGTCAAGGAATCCGTGCTGCCGTTCAAGCGTTTCCGCACTCCGGTGGGCAAGACCGTCGACATTCTGCTCGGACCTGAGATGCGTTCCACCGGTGAGGTCATGGGCTTCGACCGTGACTTCCCGCACGCCTTCGCCAAGAGCCAGCTCGCCGCCTATGACGGTGGCCTGCCGACCCACGGCAACGTGTTCATCTCCGTGAACGACACTGACAAGCGACAGCTGCCGCTGCTCGCAGTGCGCCTCGAAGAGCTTGGCTTCAAGCTTTGGGCCACTGAGGGCACCGCTTCCGTGCTGCGCCGTTACGGCATCGACTCAAACATCGTGGACAAGATCAGCACCCGTGTGGACACCGATCCGGAAGCTCCGGTTGAGGTGCATCATGCCGCCGGATCCGTGGGCAAGAATGTGGTTCAGCTCATCGAAGAGGGCAAGATCGACATGATTCTCAACACGCCGAACTCCCGCGGCTCCCGCTCCGATGGCTACTCCATCCGCGCCGCCGCCATCGCCGCCGATTTGCCGCAGTTCACCACCATTACCGAGTTCCAAGCCGCACTGCTCGCCATCGAGGCCGTGAAGCATAATGATTATCAGATCATGAGCATCCAGGAGCATTCGAAGCAGCTGTTCGAATTGGAGAAACAGGAGTTCTGATGGTTGCACCCAGCGATGAGGAGTTGCAGGCCCAGCGTTCCGATTTCGGTCTGCGTTTGAGCAATTCGATGGCCAAATACGGGCCATTGTGCGTCGGCATAGACCCGCACCGCAAACTCCTCACCGACTGGGGGTACAACGTCGACGCCGAAGGTGCCGAGCTGTTCTCCATGCGCATGCTGCAGGCCGCCAACGGTCGGGCCGCAGCCGTCAAATTCCAGACGCCGATGTTCGAGCGCTATGGAGCCAAGGGCTTTGAAGCGCTCGAGCGTGTGCTCTACGCTGCCCGTCAGATGGGTGTCATCACTATCGTGGATTGCCTGCGTGGAGGGCTCTCCACTACCATCTCCGCCATTGCGGATGCCTACTTCAAGCCTGGTGCGCCGCTATTGGCGGACGCCATCACCCTGCTGCCGTATTATGGCGCGCGTTCACTGAATGGATTGATTACCGAAGCGTTGGAAAACGGACGCGGCGTGTTCATCGCCTCGTTGACGTCCAACCCGGAGGGCATGAGTCTGCAAACCGCCATCCGGCAGTCCGGCGATTACCGGGGACGTACCGTGGCATTCGGTATCGCGTCCAACGCGCAGCAGCACAATGCAGACATCGACGGTATGGGCTCGGTCGGGCTTATCATCGGTGCGACCATTGGCCAGTGGATGAAAGACTCCGGTGTGAACCCTTCCGAATTCACCGGCCCTATTCTCTCTCCCGGCTACGGCTGGCAGGGTGCCGAAGCCAAGGACCTGAAAACCGTGTTCCGCGGCACGCGCAGCAACGTGCTGGTCACCGTATCCCGTCTCATCGCCTCGCACGGGCCGGATATCGCTTCGCTGAGCCAGGCCACCGAGTCGATTGCGCTCGACGTGCGCCAGGCGCTGATGGAAGCCACCGCTGAGGGCGACGAAAACCAGTAACCCACAGGAATCTGCTACTGCACATTGGAGGAATTCATGACCGAGAACACTCACGCTGGTCGTCTGATCGTCCTGACCGGGCCGACCGCCGTAGGCAAAGGCACTGTGGAGGCCAAGCTGCGCGCCGATCACCCGGAAGTGTGGGTGTCCGTTTCCGCCACCACGCGCGATCCGCGTCCTGGTGAGGTCAATGGCGTGAACTACTGGTTCCTGTCAGAAGACGAGTTCCTGGCCAAGGAACAGGCGGGGGAGTTCTTGGAAACCGCAGTGGTGCATGGAATGGCCCATTACGGCACATTGTTAAAGCCCGTCGAAGAGCATCTGGCTGCTGGTACACCCACGATTCTGGAGATCGATTTGCAGGGTGCCCGCCGCGTCAAGCAGCGCGCCTCTGAGCTTGATCTTGAGGTGGTGTACGTGTTCATTGCACCGCCGAGCTTCGAGGAGCTGAAGTGTCGTCTGATTGGCCGCGGCACTGAAACCGCCGAACAGCAGGCTCGCCGTTTGGAAACCGCCAAGGTGGAGCTGGCCGCCGAAAGCGAATTCGATGTGACTATTGTCAACGAGACCGTCGATCAGGCCGCAGCCGACCTGTGGAACGTCATCGCCCAGGAATACGGCTTGTAGTTTTTCTCTTTTTTGGGGAGCCGAGAACGAGCCTTACCGCTGTACCACCAACTGCTGGTGCAGAATTTTGGTGCTGTTCTTGGCTGCTGCCTGCTTCCATCGGATCGTGCTGGATTCATGGTGCTCGCTGACATAATGCCGCATCCATTCGAAGCACTGCTGGGTTTGGATGGCATCGCTTAATGCGCGGTGTTCCTCGTTATCGGCAATGCCGAATCGTACAATCAGGTCGGCGAGCCGGTGATGGCTCTGCTTGGGGAACAGGGCACGGCTGATTTGCATGGTGTCATAGTCGGCGCAGGTGAATCCGCATCCCGCAATATGGCGGGTGTTATAGTCCAGGAATCGCAGATCGAAGCTGACATTATGACCGACGATGGGCTCGGTCTCAGCCGCGGCGTTGGAATCGGCGAGCCAGGAAATGAATTGGGGGAGCACCCCGTCAATGGGATCATGGTCGGCGACCATCGCGTCGGTAATGCCGGTCAACGCGGTGATTTGACGAGGAATCGGGCATAACGGGTTGATGAGTTGCTGGAACTGGTCAACGACACGGCCGCCGCGCACGCGTACGGCACCTATTTCGGTGATGGCGCAACGGTTCGGATAAAACCCGGTGGTCTCCAAATCAAGCGCCACATAATCGGTGGGGAATCCGGTGGCGTCTTCGGCAATCGGGGTGCCGGCGGTCCAGTCGGGATGGGACTGCTGGCCAAAAACGGTAATGCCGGGAACGGTCACTGGATGCTCCTCCTATCGGTCGATGTTCGGTGATTTATTGTAGCGGCAGCCCAACCTGACGAAAAAGCCCCGTATCTGCGAACCGGGTACAGGGGCGGGAAATCAGCTGATACAGCCGATTCGGTTACTGCTGTATATCGTCAAGTTTGTCTTGTATCAACTTGTCGAGGTCATTCAGCTCTTTAGACGGGCTGGCCGTTTCGTCCAAACTCGTGAGTGCGTCGTTCAGCTCCGTTGAGGCATCGTACGGATATTCGATGTCATAGTACTGATCCAAGAGATTGTGGTACTGGTTATAGGCATCGGTGCCGTACTCGATGTTGTTGGGGTCACCCAGGGCCTTCAACTGATCCATGAGGTCGCCGACCTTGGTCATGTAGTCCTTGAGTGTGGTGGCGTATTTGGACATTCCCTTGACCTTGGAATCACTCAGTTTGTCAAGAGCGGTGGTAATCCTTCGTCGGATTGCCGATATCGGGGGAAATAACGGATATATTTGGTAACGAATAATCGGGCTGTCGGGAAAGGTGACATATGAAACGGATAGTGGCAGGCATCGTGGCACATGTGGATGCAGGCAAGACCACACTATCCGAGGCGTTGCTGTATCGCACTGGTGAGATTCGCAAGTTGGGCCGCGTTGACCATGGCGATGCCTTTCTGGATACGAATTCGCTGGAAAAGGCGCGAGGCATCACGATTTTCGCGCATCAGGCACTGGTGGAGCATGGTGATCTGCGATTGACCTTGCTGGACACGCCGGGGCATGTGGATTTTGCGGCCGAAACTGAACGCGTGCTGCGTGTGCTTGACTACGCAATTCTGGTGGTCTCCGGTACCGATGGGGTGCAAGGGCACACGGAAACCCTATGGCGTTTGCTGGCAAGATATGGTGTGCCGACGTTCATCTTTGTCAACAAGTGCGATGCAGACGGATTCAACGGTGAAGCCGTGCTGGCCCAGCTGCGCAAACGACTGAGTGATGCGGCGTATCCGTTGCCCGCAGTCGATGGATTGTCCGATGACGATGAGGTGCCGTTAGGGGAGTCTGCCGAGGATATCGCCACACTGGATGAGACCGCGATGAACGACTATCTGGAGCATGGCGGACTGTCCGTAGTCCGGTTGCGCGCAATGATCGCCGCACGCGAACTGTTTCCCGTGTACTTCGGCTCGGCGTTGAAGTTGGAAGGCGTCGAGGAGTTCTTGGATGGAGTGGAATCTTTCACCGCCGAAACGCAGTGGCCGGAACGGTTCGCCGCGCGCGTGTTCAAGGTGGCTCATGACGGGCAGCACAATCGCATGACATGGCTGAGGGTTACCGGTGGCATGTTGCAGGCCAAGGAAATCGTATCGTCGTCAACGCGGAAGACCGCCGAGCCGGCATGGTCCGAGAAAGTCGACCAGGTGCGTGTATACAACGGTGCCAAATTCGATACGGTCACCGAAGTGCCAGCCGGTGCGGTATGTGCGGTGACAGGGTTGACGCAGACTTTCCCAGGTGAGGGATTGGGCTATGAGCCGGATGCCGAATCACCGTCGCTCCAGCCGGTATTGACATACACGGTGCTTCCTGCAGATGCGGGATCGGGCGATGACGAAAACGTCGGCCGAGATGCTGCTCAGCGAAATACCGGACAGCATGGGGTGGATCCCGACAATTCAGATGATGCTCAGGAAGACAGCGGATTCGTGGCACGCCCCCGATTCGATGATCTGACTTTGCATAAGGTCATCACCGCATTGCGTGAGCTGGAGGACGAGAATCCGTTGCTGCATGTGGTGTGGGTGGAACGGCTAGCCGAGGTCCATGTGCAGCTGATGGGCGCAGTGCAGTTGGAAATCATTCAGCAGACCCTGCATGATCGTTTCGGTCTTGATGTGTCGTTTGGTCCGGGCTCGATTCTGTATCGTGAAACCATCACCGAGCCAATCGAGGGCATCGGCCATTTTGAGCCGCTCAGGCATTATGCCGAAGCGCATATTCTGCTCGAACCGGGGAAGCCCGGAAGCGGCATCAGCGTGGCATCTGCTTTGTCCGAAAACGATTTGGATCGTAACTGGCAGCGTCTGATTCTTACGCATCTGACCGAGCGTGAGCATCTCGGCGTGCTAGTTGGTGCACCGCTGACCGATATCAAGATGACACTGGTGACAGGCAAGGCGCATCTGAAACATACCGAAGGCGGTGACTTCCGTCAGGCCACCTATCGTGCGATTCGTCAGGGTCTGATGGAAGCCAGAGCCGGAGTCAGCGGACGTCCCGGCTCTCCGGTTGAGGAACGCCCCGATACCACGGGCCAGGGCAACTGTCGACTACTTGAGCCGTGGTATCGATTCCGTCTTGAAGTGCCCGCCGATATGATCGGCCGGGCGATGAGTGATGTTCAACGCATGTCTGGCACGTTCGATTCGCCGTCCACCGACGGTGGCTACGCAGTGATTGAAGGTGAAGCGCCGGTTTCTGAAATGCGTGACTATGCGATGGAAGTGAATCAGTACGCCCATGGTCATGGCCGGTTCTCCGCCACTTTCGGCGGTTATAAGCCGTGCCATGACGCGGAACAGGTCATCAAGATAGCCGGCTATGACCCCGAATCGGATCTGGACAACACCCCGGATTCGGTGTTCTGCGCCCACGGTGCCGGCTATCCCGTCAAATGGTATAAAGTCCCGGAATTCGCCCACTTGGATTATGCCACTACCAAATCTGCGGCCTAATAAACCCGTTCTTCTCCAGAAAGCGTTGGATATCACGCATCTCAGGCATATTGATTGAATGGGCCATGCCCGGATACACTTCTTCAGTCAGCGTGCCGTGCTCACGCCAGAATGTGCCCATCGCCGCAACATCGGCTTTGGGGAAGATATCGTCAATCGCGCCATGCCCATAGAACACCGGCGGCTGCAGCGAAGCGAGCTGTGCATCTCCGTCAACGGTGCCCGGTGCCAGCCAGCCTGAACAGGATACGGCTGCAGCGTACCGGTTTGGGTTGAATCGCAGCATATGGGTGGCCAGCAATCCGCCCTGCGAAAAGCCCATCATGACTATCGGCCGGGTTGCGGGAATGTTTGCCCCGACCCATGCATCGATAGCCTGCGCCGCGGCAAGTGCCTGTTCGTCCAATGATTTGCCTTCCGGCACGCCCTCATGCGCCCATGAGCCAAACCATGTGTATCCCATGCCATAGGCGATGGGAGCCTGCAGACTGGCATAGTCGGCGGAACCGGCCCCACAGTAGTTCAGCAAGTCGGGCAGGTCGTATTCATTGGAGCCCCAGCCATGCAGTAGCATGAATACCGGGTCGTTTTCCAGGCCCTTCAATCGGGTCAAAGCCTTGGTAATTTCCATGCCTCCCAGTGTAGCCATCGCGAGTGTCGGAACGGGCGTTTGAACCATCCATAAGCAACCCATATAGCCACGCCGTTCAATTCGCTGCCCATTTGCGTTATGGTCATAACCAAGCCGCGCGGGGAGTGGCTTCGCGCAGATAACGCAACAATAAAGGGGGTGCGCAATGACCAGGTTCAACACTCAGCTCGTCCACGGACTGCCGGTTGGAGACAACAACACCGGAGCCGTGAACCCGCCGATCTACAACTCGACGACATATGCTTTCGAGAGGGTCGACGCGATGCCCCGTTATGACTATGCGCGCAGCGGCAATCCCACACGCGACTTCCTGGAACAGCAGATCGCTCAGCTCGAGCAGGGAACGCGTGGTTTTGCGTTCGCCTCGGGGCTGGCGGCGATTCATGCGGTACTGAGCATTTTCAAGCCCGGTGACCGCATCGTGGTCGGTGACAATATTTATGGCGGATCGTATTCCCAGCTCAATGAGTTCTTCACTCGCTGGGGAATCATCGTCGAGACCGTCGACACTCAGGACATTGCAGCATTGGAGGCCGCCGTCAAAGGTGACCGCGCGAACGGCATCGCGCCTGCCCAAGCCGTCTACTTTGAAACCCTGACCAATCCACTGCTCAAGGTGAACGACGTACGCGCCATCTCCACGGTGGCCCACCGTTTCGGGGCGCTTTCGATTGTGGACAACACGTTCGTGACCCCGTACCTGCAAAAGCCGCTTGCGCTGGGTGCGGATGTGGTGATTCACTCCGCCACCAAGTATCTGGCCGGTCATTCTGATGTGAACGCCGGTCTGGTGGTCGTTTCCGGTGAGGATCTGGCGAACCGCGTGTACTTTGCGCAGAACCGTTTGGGTGGTGTGTTGGCTCCCGCTGAGTGCGACGCGGTACGCCGCGGCATTCAGACTCTGGCCCTGCGCATGGACCGTCAGCAGGAGAACGCCAATGCCATTGCCTGCTACCTGCTGGTGCACCCGCTGGTCAAGTCGGTGCATTACCCGGGACTGCCCGGTGCCGGCGATCAGCATCTGGCCGCCAAGGGACTCAAGGGTGCCGGCGGCGTGCTGAGTTTCGAGGTGGTGCCCGGCGTTGACCCTGCGGATGTGCTCAACAACCTGCATTTGTTCCGGCTTGCGGTATCGTTGGGGGCTGTGGAGTCGCTTGCCGAGCTGCCCTGTCGCATGACGCATTTCGAGCTGCCCCGTGAGGAGCGTCTGAAGATCGGCATCACTGATGAGCTGGTGCGCCTTGCCGTTGGCATCGAAGACGCCAACGATTTGATTGAGGATCTTGGTCAGGCTTTCGATACCGCCTACGCCCGTTACATCGATCGACATGCCGATACTGACGTGTTCCAACAACTGACTTCGGGGGTGTTCGCCTGATCTGATACTTTTCCTGCCTATTTCTACTCCTGGGGAGCGGCGTCGGTTGTGCCACACCGGCGCCGCTTTTTTATGCCTTTGTTCTTGTTGGGCCGGGGGATGCTGTCGGGATTATGCGAGCTGAATGTGGTTTTTGGTTCCGTTCCTCGGTGGGACTTGGCTTTTATGGCGTAGATGCAGAGAGAAAAATCGACTCGTGGTGGTATCTCCCTGCAACTCGCGGATTTCGTGCCATGTAAGAAGGGAACCACGTTTTTTCCGTGTTATGTGGCAAACCGTCATCAGGGCAAGACTGCGTATGCATTATGCCAGACGCGTATCCATCACGTCTCCCGTTATGATGGACACGATCTAGCAAAACAGGCCGCGTGAGAGCTGTACGCGGTGAAACAGAGGAAAGGACCCGACATGGCCATTGATATCTACGGTGCTACATGGTGCGGTGACTGCCGTCAAGCCAAGAACACGCTCGACAAGCTGGGGGCGGCATACACTTGGCACAACATTGAGGAAGAGGAAGGCGCTGCCGACCGTGCCGTGGCCATCAGCGGCCAGCAGCACATTCCGGTTGTGTTGTACGGTGACGGCTCGTTCCAGGTGGAGCCCTCCGCAGTGGATATCAAGAACAAGCTGCAGGAGTTGGGGGAGCTGACCGACTAGGGCTCGGTCCAAGAATTACATGGGATGCACGTTCGCCTGCTTATGAATGTTGGATGAGTGTTCGGGACTCACGCGGGCTCCGGCTGTTTGTGCAATGCGGGTCGGATCTGGTGGAAGCTGGTACATTGTATGCCAGCGGAAAGATCGTGCTATCTTCGGAGCGATTCTCTTGACAGCATTACTGACTTTCATTTCGTTGGATCTGACCGTCGAGGTTTACCTTTGACCTCGAATTATGTGCAGAAAGGGCCTGACGTTCTAAGACGTTGGGCCCTTTCGTCGATTAGGCGGACAACGGTTCGTTCCATCTTGCGCAGTTGTCTTCATTCTGAGTTCTGTGTCTGCTGTGACACCGTCTCTTTTTTGAACATCACTAATGCGTTATCGACATAATAACCGGTTATCAAACGCAGGAAATAAATGAGTCTTCGCCAGTTTGTGTGTGTGGGAAAAAGCCCCGGCGTCCGTTGCCGGGGCTTTCCCACCACACAAACTGGCGAAGACTCTAAAAAATGGACTTGCGAAAATGGGATTGCTGTTTTTGCGTATATAGCCAATGCTTATAAGAACACATCAGCAATTGCAATATCTTCGTGCCGGTGTCACGCGTCAAGGCTTGCTAAGTTCGGAAATAGAATTTATGGCGGTAGGGGAGAGAATTGATGAGCGAGAGTTTCCAAACACAAGCCATCCACGCCGGATACGATCCGCTGGCTAACGGCCGTGCCTCCGTGCCGCCAATCTACGCTTCCGCCGCATTCGACCTCGGCGATGCGGCTCGCAGCGATGCGCTCGCGGGTGGCGACATCGACGGCTTCGAATACTCCCGTGTGGCCAATCCCACCGTCGATGCCTTGGAAAGGCGACTCGCTGCGCTGGAAGGCGGTATCGGTGCCGTTGCAGTGGGCTCCGGTATGGCCGCAGTGAGTTATGCGCTGATGTGTGCGGGGGAGGGCGGCGGCCGCATCATCGCCCCGACCGACCTGTATGGCGCCAGTGTGGATGCGCTCGGCGATTTTCTGCCGCAGTTCGGCATTCACACGGATTTCGTGAAAGACATCAACGATCTCAAAGAGGTCGAATCCAAAATCGGTCCCGATACTCGGGCGATTTTCGCCGAAACCGTGGCCAACCCCTCCACGGCAATCCTTGATATCGAGCCACTGGCCAAGCTGGCCCATAGTCACGGCATCGCCCTGATCGTGGACAACACCGTACCTACGCCGTATCTGCTCAATCCCGTCAAGTTCGGCGCCGACATCGTCGTGCATTCCACCACCAAAGGCATCACCGGCCACGGCAACGCCATCGGCGGCGCAATCATCGACGGTGGCAACTTCGACTGGGCGAACGGCCGATTCCCGCAATTCACCGCACGCCAACAGGTCATCAGCAACGACCGCGCCGGCGAATGGCACAGTTTCGCTGAAAAATTCGGCAATGCCGCATTCATCAAACGCATTCGCATCAAGTACCTGCGTACGTTCGGTGCTGTGCAAAGTCCATTCAATGCCTACCTTTCGCTCGTTGGGCTGGAGACGTTGCCCCAGCGCGTCAGTCAGCAGGTGGCTTCGGCTCAGCGCATAGCCGAACATCTGACCAGTGCCCCGCATGTGACCAAGGTCAACTATTCCGGTCTCGGTTACATGCCGCAATACGAACTTGTAGGCAAGTATTTCCCGCGCGGTGTGGGGCAAATCCTGAGCTTGCAAGTGGATGGCAGTGCCGACAATGTCCGCCGTATCATCGACGGTGCCAAACTGTTCAGCTACGTGCCCAACATCGGTGATGCCCGCTCTCTTATCGTCGACCCCGCGCACATCACGCATCGCGAAGTGCCGGCCGAAGCGCGTATAGCCGCCGGCGTCAGTGACAACCTGATTCGCCTATCCATAGGTTTGGAAGATGTCAACGACCTGATCGCAGACCTTGATCAGGCCATCGCCGCAGCATACTGATTGGATGCCGCACATCTTTTATAAGAAGCCAGCATGCACACATAGTGAACAGTTGTACACATATGCGTACGATGTCTACCGCTTTGTTTGAACGCTGATACGATGGAAATCACGAGTCGAGGCCGAGGGCGGTTTCGACGTGGATGAAGGGAAAACATCATGGCCGTATTCTTTGCTGGCCGGCTGATTGCATTGCTCATTATCATCGTGCTACTCATTGTTCTGCTGAGTGCCGCACTCTTCGTCGTGCCGCAGCAGCAGGCCTACATCATTGAGCGATTCGGCAAGTTCCTTAAGGTGCAGTTCGCAGGTATTCATATCCGCATTCCGTTTGTGGACCGTATCGCTATGAAAACCAACATGCGTGTCAACCAGCTTAACGTGCAGCTGGAAACCAAGACTCTTGACAACGTGTTCGTCACCGTGGTGGCCTCCACTCAGTTCCGCGTGAACCCGAACGATGTAGCCACCGCTTACTACGAGCTGCGTGACCCGGCCGGTCAGCTGCGCTCCTACATGGAGGACGCGCTGCGTTCCGCTATCCCTGCACTGTCTTTGGACGATGCCTTTGCCCGCAAGGATGACGTGGCTTTCGATGTGCAGAAGACCGTGGGCAACGAGATGAGCCGGTTCGGCTTCACTGTGGTCAAGACCCTGATTACCGCCATCGATCCGAGCCCGCAGGTCAAGAACGCCATGGATTCCATCAACGCCGCCCAGCGCGAGAAGGAAGCCACCCGCCAACGCGCCGAGGCCCAGCGCATCCAGATCGAGACCCAGGCCGCCGCCGAGGCGGAGAAGACCCGGCTGCAGGGTGAGGGCCAGGCCAACTACCGCCGCGAAATCGCCAACGGTATCGTCGACCAGATCAAGAGTCTGCAGGCCGTGGGTATGAACATCAACGACGTGAACAACGTGGTGCTGTTCAACCAGTACCTCGATGTGATGCGTTCGCTGTCCGAGTCCGGCAACGCCAAGACCGTGGTGCTGCCCGCCTCCACGCCTGGCGGCTATCAGGATCTCTACGAACAGGTCACCAAGGCCATGCTCACCGCCAGCGAAACGAAGTAATCGGCCCATTTGCAACCGCATCCATCGTTAGTGAAGCCCCTCCAAGCGAGGGGCTTCACTGCGTTTCAGCTCTGATTCCATATGAATTGATATCGTCGCGACCGGTTTAGATTTCAACGAGTGCGAAAATTGACTGTATGCAGATTGTAACGAGTGCGCGAATTACTCACCTATAGATTGCGACGAGTGCATAAAGACCCTGAGTTCTAAATAGAAGTGCAACACCTTCTTAAGTTAGAAACTGAACACTTCCAACCTTAGACAAGGTGTTGCACTTCTATTTAGAACTCAGGAGATGAATTCCTTTGGCTTACTCGTGCTAATGTTGCGCTGCCGGCATTTAGTGTTGCTGCCCCCGTGGCTCCGCTGAGAGCCAGTAAAGAACGTCGATTGCTGAAACTGTTCTATTCCGATGTAGGATTGCTGACCAGCTCGTATGGCAAGAAGTCAGCACTGGGCATACTGGATGGTCAGGCTGCAATGAACATGGGCGGAGTCTACGAGAATGTCGTGGCGCAGGAACTCACCGCGCATGGATTTACCAATCTCTATTACTTCACGAAAAAAGGGATTGGTGAGCTGGATTTCCTGATAGAGACCGATGACGGTGATGTGTTGGCCCTGGAGATTAAGCCGGGCAAATACTACCGTTCTCATGCAGCCCTTGACAATGCGCTGAACACTGACGGCTACGCCATTGACAGGGCGATAGTACTCGCGGAAACCAACGTATTCCAAGAGAAAGGAATCACCTATCTGCCAATGTATATGCTCTCAATGCTGATTAATGAGTAATTGCCACCTTGCCTTGCAAACTTTCTCGCTGACGGTTGCTCAGTGAGAAAGTTTGCAAAACTTACTTGCTGAGGAACTCGGGGATGGCCTCGGCCGCCGCATAGCCTTTGCGGTACATCATTTCCAGACCCTCGAAGTTCTTTTTTAGGGTGTTGAGACCATAGAGGTCTTCCGGGGCGAGAATCAGCACGCGGCCTTCTGCCTCATACTGTTTGGCCATCTCGATTTCGTCGTTATAGGTCTTGTACCGCATGCGCAGCTTTTCAGCCGCGGCGGGGTAAGAGCGTTCGAGGATACGGGCTGGAGCCAGATCCTTCTGCTGTTTGCGCACCTCGTTGCGCAGACGGGAGAGAATCAGAATCACCTTGTCGTAGCCATCATCCAATGCTTTCTGCACCGGGACTGGATCGGCGATGCCGCCGTCGAAATACGGCACACCGTCCACTACATACGGTTCGCATGCCACTGGCACAGCCGACGAGGCCTTGATGACATCGAAGTCATCGAATCGCGCACGCGACTTGTCGAAATACTTGGTCGAACCGTCTTCGGCGTTGCACGCTACCACGGTAAAGCCGGTGGGATTGGCCTCGAAAGCCGCGTAATCCACCGGGTTCTCGCCATCGTGGTTGCTCAGCGTGCCGTAGATATAGTCCAGGTTGGCAAAGTTGTGATTTTTGAAATAACTTTCCGCGCTCGCGTATTCCTTACGGAACGCGTACTTGGTATAGAAAGTGTGGTTGCGCCCATGCTGGCGGGCGATGAACGAGGTCATATTGGCTGCCCCCGCGGACACGCCGTAACACATGTCCACATCAATGCCATCTTCGAGCATGCGATCCATCACGCCGCAGCCGAAAATAGCACGAAAACCGCCGCCTACATCAATCATTGCGGTCTTTGCCATACCAAACCCCCTATTTTGCTCAAGTAGTCATGAGCTTACGCGCGCTGTTTGGACAAAGATGTGGGCAATGGATCCACGAAATGTCTGTTTATTTGCCTTGGCTCCCCTCAAAGAGGGTGGCCAAGGTCAGGCACTCAGCAGGTCATGCGACAGCTTGGCAATGCGCTCGGATGGGTCGGAATTGGAAATCTCCACGCGGCCAAGTGCATCCTCCGGTGCCAGCTTACCCAATGATTCCAATACCACGCCAAGGTGACGAACCGTCCCCTCGTTGCCATCGATGATTGCGGCATGCTTGGGCAGCAGTTCACGGAAATAGTCGCGGTAGAACACGAAATGCGTGCACCCCAACACCACAGAATCAATGCGGTCCAGGTCATATCGGTCAAAGTAGTGGTGCAGCGTGCGCATCACCAGATCATGATTGCCAAGCTGACCGGACTCCACAATCTCCACCAGGTCCGGGCAGGGTTCCTTGAAAATCGTGTTATCGGAGTCGAAACGCTTCATAAGCTCGGCGAATTTCCGCTCACGCAAGGTCAGGGGAGTAGCTGCCACAATCACCCGCTGTGGAATATGCTGCTGGCCGAGAGGGGCGTCCCCGCGGTCGCAAGCCACTTTCAATGCCGGCTCCATGCCGATGATCGGAATGTCATAATGCTCGCGCAAATCGTTCACCGCGGCGGAGGTAGCGGTATTGCAGGCAATGACCACGGCTTTGACACCGTGTTCAACGAATCGTTCCACGATGTCAAAACTTAAGGCCTTCACTTGCTCCGGGGTCTTGACGCCGTACGGGGCGTTGGCGGAATCGCCGAAATACAGCACGTGCTCAGCCGGCATGTCCTTGGCGATTTCTCGGGCAACGGAAATGCCTCCAAGCCCTGAATCAAAGACGCCGATGGGCGCTGATGAGCTCATGCCAGAATCCTCCTACAAGACTGCGTACCGGTACGAAATGCCCGAGGCCGGCCGTGCGGCCAGTCCCACACTGTTCACGGAAACAGTCTGTGAACAGTATTGTTTCGTTCCCTAGAGTACTCTGAAAGCCATGAGTCTTCCGCAACGAGTAACTAAGACACACGCAACCGGCAATGATTTCGTGGTGTACCTCGACAAAACCGGCGATTTCGAGCCCACTGCCGATGAGATACGGTTCCTGTGCGACCGTCATTTCGGCATCGGCGGCGATGGACTGATTCGCCTGACCAAGCCTGAGTTCGTGTCTGATCTGAGCGATGAGCAAATCATGGCTGTGCAGGCAGGTGACGCTGAATGGTTCATGGACTATCGCAATGCAGACGGGTCGTTGGCTGAGATGTGCGGCAACGGCACACGCGCCATCACTTTATTCGCCCAGCGTGAGGGCGTGGCTGACTCCACCGAGCCGTTCCGCCTTGGAACCCGAGCCGGCGTCAAGATTCTGACCCCTCGTGGCAACGTGAAGCCGTATGGTGCCAATGTGTTCCAGGTGGAAATGGGGGAGTGGAAAATCGGCGAGACCGACGCCTATGAAGTCACTATTCCCGGCAACGATGGCTCGGCACGTGGCACGTTCGTCGACATGGGCAACCCGCATGTGGTGGCGGTGATTGAAGATGCCTTCTCCACGCTGCCAGTGGTCGAGGATCTGGATTTGGTCACCAAGCCGGTGGTCAACCCAACTATCGAATCCGATCAGAACGTGGAATTCGTGCGTATTGATGATATCGACCACAACACCGCAGTGGGTGAGGCGACGATGCGTGTCAACGAACGAGGCTGCGGAGAGACCCTCTCCTGCGGTACAGGCTTGTGCGCCACAGGCATTGTGCTACGCGCCAAGACCGGCATCTCACACTGGGACATCACCGTGCGCGGCGGCACTCTGCGAGTGGACGTGACCGACGAGGACGTCAAACTCACCGGCTCGGCCACGCTGGTTGCCGATATCGATTTGCTCCGTTCCTGACCTCCCTCTGGTGAGAGAAGCGCCAGCCGTGAGGCTGATGGAGGGAGAGATACGTCGTTATTAGCCGCTTATGCGGCGAACAGTGCTGCGCCCTCGGTGACGATAATCAGTACTACAATCGCCACAATCCACAGCACGTCAACCATAAGGTCGATGTTGAGGCGGTAATACTTGTTCAACCCGGCCGGTATCTGCGGCATATCGGAAGCGATGCCGTTCTCTTCGTCAGTGACCTTGCGAGACGGCAATCCCTGCACGGCCACGGTTGCGTGGCTCAACGCCATGAACTGGATGGTGGTGGAGAACATCAGCGTCAAGCACCACGGGCATAGCGCGTGAATCACGAACAGCGACTGCGTGCTCAACCAGTATGAGTAGGCCAATGCTGCCAAGCCGCCAAACCATGTGCAAGTGGCAAACCATCGCGGCACGCGCACGCGCGCCATACTAATCACGGCAATGGTAATGAACACTGATTCGGCGGCGATGCCGAAGAACGCATTCGGATAGGAGAGCCCGCCGAATTTCACGAGTTCCGCCTGCCATGATTGAGCCACCGTGGAACAAGAGACCACGGCATTTACATCACATCCCAATGAGGACTCAGGATGGCGTGCCAGCTGTAGCGTCTCGGCCGAAAGTATGAACGAGGCTCCCAATGCCACTGCCGAAGCAATCAGCATGATGAGATAAGTCCATGTGGCGCTGTGCCTCCAGCCAGTGAGCCGGGGAATTGAGGCAGTACTGGTATCGTTACGTGCGCCGTTTGTGCTGTTCGTGTGCGTCATGGAATCCTCCGGTGTGGGTACTGCGCTCAAGATTAACCGCTGTGGTTGTCAGATAGGAAGAGAATGTTCGGTTTTGCCTGGTAGCGAATCGAGTTGCAGGCATGGGAGGGGCGAAATGAGGTTACGATGGACAGTATGACTGGATACGTGATGCCTATGGAACCGCCCACAACCGGGTGGGACATCCATTGTCACACCGCCTTCTCCGACGGCACGGAGACGCCGGCTGTGTTGGCCGAGCAATCCAAGGCTGTGGGGCTTAAAGGTGTATCCATTTCCGATCATGACACTACTGCCGGTTGGCCTCAGGCCGAGGACGCGGCATGCCAGGTAGGGCTGCCGCTACTGCGCGGCACTGAAATCACGGCCACCGATGACGGTGTTTCCGTGCATATGCTCGGATTCCAATATGATCCCACGAATCAATGCATCGTGGATCTGTTCGCGCGTACTCGCCAGGCACGATTGCGGCGTACGCAACGTATGGTGGAACTTATGTCCAAGGACCTTCCGATTTCATGGGAGTCCGTGCTCGCCCAGGTCAAGGAAGGCGGGAACACCACTATAGGACGCCCGCATATCGCCGATGCGCTGGTTGCCTCCGGGGTGTATCAAAATCGTTCTGAGGCGTTTGCCGATGCGGTCAGCGCGTCCTCCAAATATTACCTTCCCACGCCGTCACCGACCGCGCGTGAGGTGGTTGCTGCCGTGAAGGGGGCTGGCGGTGTGATTCTGATTGCTCATGCCGGTGATTTGAGCCGAAACCGGAGACTGCTTTCCGATGAGCAGATTGAAGCGTTGATTGCGGAAGGGCTGGATGGCCTGGAAGTGTGGCATCGTGGCAACCTTCCCGAACAGCGCGAACGATTGCTGGGCATTTGCGCACGTTACCATTTGCTGGTCACAGGCGGATCGGACTGGCATGGTAAGGGCAAACCGAATCTGTTGGGAGAGAACCTGACCGATGAGGCCACCGTGGCCGAAATCGTCCGACGCGGCGCGCTGCCGTTATACCGATAGCACAAAGCCTCCGCTCTCGCGGAGGCTTTGCTGTAAGCCCTTGAACAATCCGTATCGTCACAGAGCGCCGAAACCGACGGCGTGCTTGGTCTCGGAACCGATGATGGCATAGCCCAGTGCCTTGGCGGGCACGATGATGTGACGACCCTTATCATCGGTCAGATTGATGGTTTCGTCGTTGGCTACGGCCTGTGCGATAGCCTTGCCGACGCTGTCGGCCGATTCCTCGGTACTGAAGTTCACCGGTCGTGCCACGTTTTGGATGCCCAGTTCGATGTCCATGAATGCTCCTCGATGGTGCCCGTCGCCGGGCGGTTGATTGTTGGCTGTTTCCAGCCATATCCGTTGGTTCTATTGTGCCGCGTAACGTCGGCATGAGATGACCGGTTACGCGCTCGGCGTGGTTTCCGGAACTCCACGTGAAGGTGTGTCGTCCTGACCGTCATGCAAGGGATTGCCTTCGTCATCGTACCCAGCCAGTCCTGCGCGAGCGTCACGCAACGCCCTTTCCTCGCGCTCAAGCAAGGGAATAACCGTGGTCTCAGCACCAGACTGCGACAGGCGATCATTGGTATCGTCATCAGCCTCGCCCTTGCCGGCATCCTCCACGTTGGCGGAAGGTGCCGACGCCGCCTGCTGATCGTTCATCTCAATGAGCTCTTTGAGCGTGATGGTTACCGCGTCGTCACCTTGCTCGGCATTGGCGGGCTGCGGCTTGGTTGAGCCAGTGCCGGTCACCGGACTGCCGGCGGTTTGATCGTTATCCTCAGCGGCGGCAGGCACAGCCGGGGTCACGTCTGCTTCTCCCGCGGCAACGACCTCGGCCGAGCCGGTACGATCCGGATCGGGGGTTTCGTCGGACGGTTCCGTGGTCTCGTTGGTAGTGTCGTCAGCCTCGGCGTAGCGGCGGTCATCCTCCCGCAGCAAAGTGCCGACGGTAATGGTGGATGGGGAAGCGGACTTGGCGGTTGCGCCAGCGGCCGGAGCGGCCGTAGACGGTGTAGTATCACGGCTGATAACGCCCAGCTGATGAGCGAGACGCTCAACCTGAGCCTTAAACTGCATGATGCGATTATTATCCGCACGATTCAATGCTTGGATAAAGTCGCCGACCTGCTCCATCTGCAACCATAGGTTGGCGCGCAGCATGATCAGGTCATCAAGGCGAGAGCCCATCATGCGGCCGTATGCGGAAAGCACCGCATTGCGGTGGGATTCGTCAAGTTTGCCGAAAATCCAGGCAAGATCGCGCGCAGGATCATTGACCTGCATATCCTGCCAATTGGTCACGGCAGTAATAGCCGAACCCGAGAACAGGAAGTCGCCGTCTGAGAAGCCGCCATGCACCATGCATGTGGAGAACGACCACAGTCCCTCGGTCTCTATGATTCGCGCCCAACTATTGGTGATTTCCTGCGGCACATGTCCTGCCGAGCGCAGACGCTTAATCCAGGCGGTCAGTTGCGAACGAATCTGGCCAGTGGTGAACACCGGATATTTGGCGGCCGAGAGAAATGCCGTTGGCAGGCGATGAATAGCACCCAATGCAGTGCCGACCGAAGCGCAGTCATCAAGAGTAAGCAAGTCAAGCGAGCGCGCCTGTCCCTCGCGATGAACCGCAATCATCACTGCAGTTTCCCCTGTCGGGCCGGGCTTACGGGCGCTCTGAGCCTCGGGCTGAACAGCGGACTGCGTGGTCGTCGTCTGCCCGATCTGAGGCTCGTCGCCGGGAATGAATGCAATGACACGATCCAAATCGAATCCAAGGCCACCCGGCTCGCGGGCCAAGGCAAGCGTCTGAGCCGCTTGCACACGCCGTGTCAGACGAGCGCGTCCCTCTTTGGTGTCAGTGGCATATACGTCATACAGTTTGCCTGAGGCATCCTGCACCACTGCCTGATCGATGCCCTTGCCCTCATCGGTTGCGCTGGGCTGCGTGCTTCCGCGCACGCCCGCGATGGCCAGATTCGGCAGGACAGCCGAGGTAAGCGCTGCCAGCATATAGTTGCTACGTTTCATCACTCTTCCACACTAATACATGTCCGGCTCTTCATGACGTAGTTTTCGCACTGGTTTTCGGTTTCGTGCCACAATGGAGGTCATGGAACAAGCGCAGCAGATTCTTGAAGGGCTCGATGAGCAGCAGCGCCGGGCGGCGACTACGCTGAATGGCCCGGTGCGCATCATCGCCGGTGCAGGCGCGGGCAAGACCCGTACCGTTACGCGACGCATCGCCTATGCCTGCGCGACGGGAGCATGGAAGCCCGAGCGGGTGCTTGCCGTTACGTTTTCGGTGAAAGCCGCTGCCGAAATGCGTGCTCGACTTGAGCAGCTGGGGCTGCAAGGCGGTACATCCGGTGTTACCGCCGCTACTTTTCACTCTGCGGCATTGCACCAGCTCAACAGTGTGTGGGCCGACGTCTGTGAAGCGCCATTCCCGCATCTCATCGAAGATCAGCGTGACACCGTATCTCGTGCCATCACTCGTGCTACCGCTGTACGAGATATTGATGCACTGACCGTGCGCGATGTACTGGCTGAAATCAATTGGGCCAAAATTTCTCTGGTACCCATCGATGATTACGCGCGTATCAGCGTAGAGGCCAATCGTCAGCCGCCCGCAGGGTTCGATGCCGCTCGATTCGCCGCTATCTATGATGCGTATGAGCAAGAGAAAACATCGCGAGGAGAAATCGATTTTGACGACATCCTGCTGCTGGTATGCCACATCATGGATGATTTTCCCGAAGCGGCGGCGCAGATTCGTTCCTCCATCGGCTGGCTCACCGTTGATGAGTATCAGGATGTTTCTCCGCTGCAGCATCGTTTGCTGAACTTATGGCTTGGGGGAGGCGGGCCGGATGGCAAGGCCGCTATGAACCGCAATGTATGTGTGGTCGGCGACCCTGCACAGACCATCTACTCGTTCGCGGGTGCATCCAGCTGGCATCTGTTGCAGTTCGCCGATGAGTTCGGCCTTCTGTCTGCAGACATCAACCTCAACACCGACTACCGTTCGACTCCTGAAGTGGTGGGTCTCGCCAATCGGGTGCTTGCCGCGGCCCCCAATCGTGAGGATTATTTGAAGCTGGTTTCCGCCAGGGAGAAGGGGGTACGCATCAGCCGAACGGCCTATGACACCGATGACCTGGAAGCACAAGGTGTGGCGGCTCGCATCGCACGACTTGTTGCGCAGGGTGCGAAGCCCTCCGATTGCGCGATTCTGACGCGCATCAACGCGCAGCAGCCGGTTTTCGGTGCGGCATTGCGCGCGGCAAGGCTGAAATTCCGCGTGCGTAAGGATTCCGGATGGCAGTCTTCGTCGCTCGCGGATGATGCCACGACGCGCAGGGCCCTGTTGGAAGCCATGGGATTGGACGCCACAGGTAGCCAGCAGAGTACCGACCCCGGCGTCACGATTTCCACCATCCATGCGGCCAAAGGTCTGGAATTCAAACACGTCTTTCTGATCGGCTGCTCCGAAGGGCTATTGCCGTACGGGGCACCGGAACCGGGGGAGACGTTGGAAGAGGAGCGACGGCTTATGTACGTGGGCGTCACACGAGCCGAGGACTCGCTGCATCTGTCATATGCGCGGACCAAGGATGGGTATGGGGCGCAGCAGCGCCGCCCTTCCCGCTTCTTGTGAACATTGCTTCAAGCAGCTTTTCTTCGGCTCGCTCGGTGTAAATAATGTGCCCTAAGCGATGGCGATGCCGTCACTCATTCGGCTGTTGAGGATTGTCGGGCTGGTCCGGGGTATCCGGGCCGTCGCTGCCATCTTCGCCGAGCAGTTTGGACAGTTCGGCATCCCAGTCGATGTTGTCGGTCTTGCCATCCGCTGCAGGGTGCGAGGTAGAGCTACCGGCATTGACGGAGGATTGAGACGAATCACTCGATTCGGTCGCAACGCCATCCGCGGGCTTGTCACCAGGCAAGGTCGGCAGCAAATCCGGGTGCGACCATTTGGCATCACGTCCGTCCGGCCCCTCGGCCACCGTGATCATCTCCCACAGGCCGGCGGCTTCACGCATGCGCTTAGGGCGTAGTTGCAGGCCGAGCAGGTTCTCGAAAGTGCGTTCCGCTGGGCCTCCCATTGCACGCTCGCGGCGCATCATTTCGCGTAGCTGCTCGATATGCGGAAGGTGAGCCATGCCGGCACGCCACACCACGCAATCCACCCAGCCTTCAACCATGGCCAGCAATGATTCCAACGATGCCAGCGCTTCACGCTGTTCAGGCGTATCGGGGATGCCTACTTTGGTGAGATTCACCGCTCCGGAAATCGATTCAGGATCCATGGAAGTGACATCGCGCAGTTGTTCTTCCATGGCATCCAAATCAATGGAGATGCCACGCGCATACTTGCCGATGAGTGCTTCAAACCGGGGCATCAGCCAAGGAACCGAAGCATAGAGGCGGGCATGGGCCATTTCCTGCAGCGCAAGGAAAGACAGCACCTCGGACTCGGGAATCTTCTCGTTGGAGTCGAATCCGGCGAATGCTTCCTCGAATGCGGCGGTGTCTGCGGCGTTTGCGTCATCCGAGGACTCGACGGTTGTGCTGGTTTCGCTCGAATCGGAATTGTCAATCGTGCCGGCACTGGTTGCGGCCGAAGTGAAGCCAATGGGATTGGTTGTTTCACTTGTCTCGTCAGTGGCTTCCGCAGGTGCCTCGCCATTCAGCAATTTGGCGTATTCGGTGGCGTTCTGGGCTATCAGGCCACCGGCAGGGTTCTTCAGCAGAGAGATACCCTGATCGAAGCTGCCATGCACTTCATGGCTCAGATTGCCAGCCGCATGACCCAGCTGCATGGCAAAGGACGTGTTGCCCAGCAATTTCATGAGTTGGCCGGGATCCTTCATACCGTCAGGAATCGGAATCGGCACTGGGCCTGCGAACATGCCGGCCACTTCGCCGTTGCCAAGCATGCCGCCGAGGCGCTCGGAAATCACCGAGGCCAAAGCGTCGTTCATCGACTCGGCCACGGGAGCGGCGAATTTGGCCCATTGGTCGATGGTGCCTTCCACCCATCCGGCGCGGGTGAGCACATCGGGCTCTCCGGGAGCGGGATCGAACTCGCATGCCGTGTCCAGCCACAGATTCGCCTCGCTCATAGCACGTCGAGCGGCTTCACCGTCCACTGCGGACACGCTGGGCTGAGAGCCGGAAGCGTTGGCCTGCTGCAATGCGATTGATTTGGCGAGCTTGACGTTGATCGGTCCCTCTTCGACCGTGCGCTGCATATCGCCCATGGTGTTCAGGCCGCCGGCACTGAACGCTGCCATCATCTGCTGGACTTCCGCAGGATCTGGCAGACGGCTCGGATCCTGGCTCATCATCTGCGCGCGAATATCCTCTGGAAGCTGGCTGATCTGTTGCCAAGCCATTTCTCCCTGAATCGGGCCGAAGCACTTGATCAGCCATTCGTGAATCGCGTTGTCGTCCATGCGTATCCTTCTTTGCCGCGGTGTGTTATCCCAAGTGTAGGTTGTGCCCGCGCCCGTTCGCTGGCGGCCGAGGAATATGTGTGTTGTGTGTTCATTTCGGTCACTCGCATACACTGTTGCATATGTCTGTACGTCACACGAATCGGCAATCCGGGTCTTTGGCCGCTATGGAGGCACAGCCAGAACACGATGATTCGGCCGCGTCATCTTCCAACTCGTCCAAGGAAACCGGGCAATCGCGTTTTTCGCGCGCCGCGCAGAGGATGAGACGATACCTGGCGGCTCGTTCTCCGCGTCATTTCATCGGCACGTTCGCCGTATTGCTCGGTGTGGTGATACTACTGTTGCCCAGCCCGTATGTCATCGAGGGGCCGGGGCCGACCCAGGATGTGCTCGGTAGCGTCGAGGACGGCGCAGTCATCGATGTATCAGGCAAAGGCGTTTCCACGTACCAAGATTCCGGCTCATTGCTGTTGACCACGGTCAACGCTTCCGGCGTGCCCGGCTACACGATTATCAATGCACAGGCCGTGTGGGCATGGGCGAACCCGAAGATGGAGATCATGCCAAGGGAAGCGACGGTGCCAGTGGGGCAGACGGCCGACGAATATCAGAAGACGGTCGACAAGGACATGGCCGGTTCCCAGTCCTCGGCCAGCGAAGTGGGATTGGCGTATGCCAAAGCACACGCCGATGAGTTGGGCATTGATGCCGCATCGCTCGCCCATGCCAAGGTGACGATGCATGTGGATAGCATCGGCGGGCCGTCCGCCGGCATGATGTACACGCTGGGCCTTATCGACAAGCTGACTCCCGAGAGTGAAAGTGGCGGCAAGACCATCGCCGGCACGGGCACTATCGACAAGAAGGGCAATGTCGGCAAAATCGGCGGCATTCAGCTGAAGATGCTTGGTGCCAAACGCGACGGTGCCACATGGTTCTTGGCTCCTGCGGATAATTGCAGCGCGGTGGCAGGCCATGTGCCCGACGGGCTGCGCGATGTCAAGGTCGCCACCTTGGACGAGGCCTATCGGGCACTGGTGGCCATCGGTAAAGGACAGGCCGACGACTTGCCGCATTGCACGGCGTGAGCGCTTGGAATTTTGCGGTGAAACGGTCACAAAGCGAGATTTTTGGTCGCGTTAACGTATTTGTTCGCCATGACTTGCTAATGTAGCCCCTGTGAATCAAACGGCATCGCAGAACGCTGAAGAATTTGGTTTCAAGCCCGGCGACATCGTCCAGGAGTGGCTCTGGGACGACGACGTGGACGACTCCGTACGCGCCAAGATCGAGGAGCTCACGGGTGAGGAGCTTGTAGACGAGGATTATGACTCCGCCGTGGATGGTGTCATTCTGTGGTGGCGCGATGGCGACGACGAGGACGAACTGTCCGATACCATCGTCGATGCCTACGCGGTGCTCGGCAATGACGGCCCATTGTGGGTGTTGACGCCGAAGCCCGGTCGTCCGGGAGCCGCCAGCTCTTCCACCGTGCAGTCCGCCGCCCAGACCGCAGGCATGAACGCCGCCACTCCGCTGACTGTCAGCCCGGACTGGAATGGTATCCGTCTGCGCGCTTTCGGCAAGGGCCGCTGAATCGGAACGACGGGCGGAAGCCATGGCCTTGGCGAAAGGTCATGATTGCGGCGTCCGGCGTGTGCAAGTGACGGCTGTGCCGTCCTTACGCTATTGTTGACACTTGCGGGCAATTAGCTCAGTTGGTTAGAGCGCCACCTTTACACGGTGGATGTCAGGGGTTCGAGTCCCTTATTGCCCACTTTCACTGCGCTTTCGAAATGAGGCCGGCCAGTGTCGAGAAGGCCAAAAACTGTGAATTTCCGCCTAAATACACGCGAGCGTCGCAACAATCACGTACAGTTGTGGACAGATTTGTTTATCCAGCAGGAGGTCGATTAGCCGATGGCGCAGGAACTTCGCGAAGGGGACGGCAAGGCAGGCATTGCACGTGCAGGCAAGCGTAAGTGGGGATATGATCCCGCTCAGGTCGACGCTTTTCTAGAGCGGGCCCACACTTTGTACGACAGTGAGGGAATCAGACTCACCCAGCGCGATATTCAGGCGGTGTCGTTCGACCTGACCAAGGACGGCTATGTGATTGCCCAGGTCGACGCAGCGCTTAATCGTCTCGAGCGTGCGGTGGTCGACAAGCAGACCGCATGGGAGATCGCCCAGCATGGTCGTGTGACGTGGAAGGCACAGACTGAGAACCTGTACCAGCAGATTCTCGAGCATGTGGAACGTGAGCAGGGCGAGCGCTTCAAGCCCGGTGAGGCCAAGCAGCCGTCGTATGACAAGAAGCAGGTCGACCGTCTTACCGATCAGATTGTGGATAAAGCCGCTGCATCCCTCGGCGTCGACGGTGTCACCGAAGACGATGTCCGTGACTTGGCTGATCTCAACGCCGTTTCGGTGAGCAATGTCATCTTCACCCAGCGCAAGGGCAAGAAGGGCTATGACGAGCGTCAGGTCGACTATTTCCTAAACGCGTGCGTCCAGTTGCTCAGCCGTATTGAGTCCTACGCTCGAGTCGGTGGCGCTTCCGCCAACGAGCCAGCCGCTGCTGCGGCCCCGGCTCCCGCAGCAGCGGTGGCAGCCCCGGCGGAAGCCGTTTCGCCGCTGTTCGCTGCCAATGCACAGCGCCCGGCTGCCGACGCACGTTTCGCACCTCAGGCCGCCGCCTCTGATGATGCGTTCGATGCTTTGCATCAGGCCGAACAGAATCTGTTTGTGGCTCGTCCTGCAGCTGAGCAGGCCGATAATGCGTCTGCTCCAGCGGCATATCAGCCGGCGTCATACGCACCTGCTTCGTCCACAGCACCGCAGCCTGTGGTCTCCGATGCACCGTCGTTCGGAGCAAAATCTGCCCCCGCGGCCCCGTCTACTCCGGCGGTTCCTGCAGTTCCTGTGGCTCCGGCAGCTCCGGTGACCCCGGTAGCGCCTGCGGTCCCTCCGACGGCTGAGAGCGATTCCTCGCTGGCCGCCTTGGCCCATATGGCGCAAGCCTCACAGGATATCCCTGCGGTGAGCGTGCCGTCTTTTGAACCCAAGATGCCGAGTCTGGGCACGCCGGAAGAACTGAAATTGAACGATATGCCGGCTCCTGTTACTCCGGCTGCCGCACCGGTTACTGCCGCAGCCGCCGCTCCTGCAGCACCGAGCGAAGCCCCTGCAGCACCGGAGCCGCCGCACGCGCAGACGAGTCACCAGCCTGCGCCTGAGACCATGCCGGTCTCCTTTGCACCGGCCAACAAGCCGGTGCGCACCACCGGATTCGTTCCGATTCCGGTTGCCGACCACTCTGATGATGTGCCGGCCGAGCCCGTGAGCACACCGAAGCCGGCAGCCCAGCCCAGCAAGGATGCCGAGACAAAGCGTCCGGAACAGATTTCCGACATGCCGTTCCCCTCGCTGTTCCCCACCAGCGATGATTTCAATTCAAGCATTCCGGATCTGTCTTTCCCGACGCTGGATCATGATGATACGAAGAAGGAACAGTGAGCGTAGTCTCCAACTCCACCGTCGTAATTCTTGGATCTACCGGATCCATCGGCACACAAGGCCTTGATGTCATTGCACGTCATCCTGAGCGTTTTACCGTCACGGGTTTGGCCGCTGGCGGCGCTCATATCGAATTGCTGGCTCGTCAGGCCGCACAATTCCGCGTGCCGGAAGTCGCGGTATTCGACAGCACCAAGATTCCCGCGCTGAAAGAGGCGTTGCAGCAGGCCGGTGTCCGCGACACCCGCGTGACCGGTGGACCGGATGCCGTGATCGCATTGGCAGGTTCCGGCGCGAACGTCGTGCTGAACGGCATTACCGGTTCCATCGGTCTCGAGCCGTCCATCGCCGCGCTGAAAGCCGATTCACAGCTTGCCCTGGCCAATAAGGAATCAGTGGTGGCCGGCGGTCATCTGCTGTTCAGCGCGCAAGTGCGCGACGATCAGATCAATCCGGTCGACTCCGAACATTCCGCCATCTGGCAGTCGTTGCGTTCCGGCACCCATGCCGAGATCTCCAAGCTGGTGGTCACAGCCTCCGGTGGTCCGTTCCGAGGCTGGAAACGTGCCGATATGGCGAACATCACGCCCGAGCAGGCATTGCATCATCCGACGTGGAACATGGGCCCGGTCGTGACCATCAACTCCTCGACCCTGATGAACAAGGGACTCGAGGTTATTGAGGCTTCCCGACTGTTCGATGTGCCGCCGGACCGTATTGACGTAACGGTGCACCCGCAATCCATTGTCCATTCCATGGTCGAATTCGTGGATGGCGCCACTATCTGCCAGGCTTCACCGCCGGACATGCGCCTGCCCATCGCGCTCGGCCTGTCCGCGCCCGATCGCATGGACAACGTGGCTGCCGCATGCGACTGGACACAGGCCGCAACCTGGACGTTCGAGCCGTTGGATGATGAGGCGTTCCCCGCCGTCCAGCTCGCCCGCCATTGCCTGGGTGCATCCGAAAAGCATACGGCCGTGCTCAACGCGGCCAATGAGCAGGCCGTGCACGCCTTCCTCGACCATCGTCTGCCCTACCTTGGCATCGTGGACACGGTGAAGGCCGTGCTCGACCAGATGGATGCCGAGCTACGCGGTAACCCGCTGTTCGCGGACGTGGAGGAAATGGGACAGATTGAGCTTGAAGCTCGTCACCGTGCCGATGATTTGATAAACAAACAATGATGAATACCTTGAATACGGAAAAAACCGCCGAAAAACCGTTCCGCAAAACCGGTAATCCGGTCGAATTGACCAGCGAATCGCCGCTGCACCCGCGTCGCAAGTCTCACCGCATCATGGTCGGCTCGGTGCCGGTCGGTGGGGGAGCCCCCATCTCCGTGCAGTCGATGACCAACACGCTTACGGCCAATGTTCCTGCCACATTGCAGCAGATTGCCGAGCTGACCGCAGCTGGTTGCGATATCGTGCGCGTGGCTGTGCCGAGTCAGGACGATGCCGACGCATTGCCGGAGATCTGCAGGAAGTCGCCGGTGCCGATCATCGCGGATATTCACTTCCAGTCCAAGTACGTGTTCCAGGCCATCGATGCCGGCTGCGCAGCCGTACGCGTGAACCCCGGCAACATCCGTAAATTCAATGAAGTCGGCCCCTCAATCTGCAAAGCAGCCACTGATGCCGGCATCTCTCTGCGTATCGGTGTGAACGCCGGTTCGTTGGACAAGGAACTCTACGCCAAATACGGCGGCCCCACTCCTGAAGCATTGGTGGCCTCCGCATTGAAGGAAGCTCACATGTTCGAGGACGTCGGCTTCCATGATTTCAAGATTTCCGTCAAGCACCATGACGTGATCACCATGGTCGAAACCTATCGTCTGCTTGCCTCCAAGGGTGACTGGCCGCTGCACCTCGGCGTCACCGAAGCCGGTCCGGCCTGGCAGGGCACCATCAAATCCTGCCTGGCGTTCGGCGCACTACTCGCCGAAGGCATCGGAGATACGATTCGCGTCTCGCTGTCCGCCCCGCCGGTCGAAGAGGTCAAGGTGGGCTGCAAGCTCCTTGAATACATGGGATTGCGCCCGCGCAAGTTCGACATTATCTCCTGCCCGAGCTGCGGACGAGCCCAGGTGGATGTGATTCAGCTTGCCTCGGCCGTGACCGAGGGGCTGAAGGACGTGACCGCGCCGATTCGCGTGGCCGTTATGGGTTGCATCGTCAACGGCCCCGGCGAAGCCCGCGAGGCCGACCTCGGCGTGGCTTCCGGCAACGGCAAGGGACAGATCTTCATCAAGGGCAAGGTCATCGAGACCGTGCCCGAAGACCAGATCGTAGACACGTTGCTTACCAAGGCGCAGGAAATCGCCGCCCAAATGGAGGCCGATGGCCTGGTTCCCGTCAACGCCACCGGTCCGGTGGTGGTTCCCATTCAGCATCCCAATCGCTGAATGCGCCCCACGGCATAATTACCGTGGAACGGCTACAATAACCTTTCGTGCCACAAGAAGAGCAGCGTCTGACCGTGAAGGCCAAGCCGTGGACCAGCCTCCACCGGCTCATGGTCAGTCTGCCCATCTTCATCATGCTGATGGGCGTGCTGGTCTCTATCTCCAATCTCACTACCGTGCCATGGAATATCGAGCCCACCGGCCAATCCATGGCCACGCTTACCGATGATACGGACGTCACTTTTGCCAATCCGACCGGCGAAGCATTGCCCAGTAAAGGCACCTATCAGGTCAGTGAACGGTATATCACCCTGAATATGACCAGCGACGGCAACCTGACTCAAGAGACCGGAGTGCGCGGCAAGGCCAACAAGAACGGCGTGCAGACCATCAAGGTGCTTATTCGCGAGCCGCAGGGAGCTGCCGACAAACGACCGGGTGTGGTGTTCATGCACGGTGCCGGTTACGGCACTTGTGATAACTCATTTGGCGATGTGGCCTCCGACATGGCTTCAGCCGGTTTTGTGACCGCAGTACTCGATAAACCAGTTTGGAACACCACCGACGTCAACCGCGACTACATGGCCTCCGCCAAAGCCTATGATCAGGTGATTGCATATTTGCGGCAGCTTGAGAACGTCGACAATGCCAAGGTCGGCATTTACGCCACGTCCGAATCCACTTGGATATCCTCATACCTGCTGCAGGATGACCCGGATGTCGCTTTCCAGATTCTCTTGAGTCCGATGGTATTCAGCCCACGCCAGTCGTTGGGCTTCTTCGTCACCCAGGACTTTACGCTTGCCGGTGCGAATGATGGCTATCAGTCCATTGTCCAGCGTGTGTTCAACGCGGACACCGATTTGTTCTCGCTGACGAATTTCGATCTTGATACGCTCAAACCTGCCGCCTACGCCGTTCCCACTTTTGTGGCCTATGGGTCGAAGGATGTGATGACCGCACAGGTCGATGGTGCGCGCGCGATTCTGCACAACGCGCACCAGGCCAACAACTGGGATGTGACCGTACGCAGTTATCCCGTGGCCAACCACGTGCTCCGCTTGGGGGACGAGTCGGAGGCCGGAACTCCATTCGCGGATGCCTATGTGAATGACCTGATCGACTGGACGGTAGGTACTACGGCAGGCTATACGCAAACCAGTGAACGCGTGGCCGGCGCTGGCCTGTACCAGTCGATTGGGTTGCCGGGAGCGTTGAAAGCCCGTCGGGTGGGAACCATATACGGCGTGATCGTGCATGTCGCCGTTGTGCTGCTGCTTATGGCCTCAACGATATTGGGATTGGTAGCGCTTGGCCGCAAGATCGCGTTGAACGCACAGTGGCGGCGCAATCGGAGGGAGGCAAAGCGGGCTGGCATGCTTCTGCCTGCCAAGCCCGTGGTATTGGGTTTCGCCCATGGTTTCGGCGGATCGTTGCTGACGCTTACCCTTACCACGCTGGCCGCGATGCTGATCTTCTTTGCCGGACTGGGCCAAGTGATTATGGGCGTGGTCAAACTTGCCTGGGGTGGCGCGCCCACGGAAACGCCCGGGGTGATGTATTGGAGCTGGCCGGTGATCCAAGTGGTGTCTGTGCTGGTGGTCTGGGCATGGTCTCGCGTGTTCATGAGGCTTATAGAGGTGGCCTGGCATCGTGGCCTTATCCAGTTGCCGCCCAGGCGCGAGGCGGTTCGTAATATCGTCACCGGTGCCGAACCGGTGCTCGCCTCCACTCGACTTGGCCGCGTACTGTTCTGGCTGGTGGCGTTCACTATGCTGAACGTGTTGCTGTTCTTCGCGTTCTGGGGTCTGTTCGTTTACTGACATATGGCGCAAACGTTGCGAAAGGAGGGATGATGCCGCTGTACCGAGATGAAGGCGTGGTGCTGAGAACCGCCAAACTTGGTGAGGCCGACCGCATCATCACCCTGCTGACGCGCGAGCATGGCAAGATTCGAGCCGTGGCCAAAGGCGTACGACGTACTAAATCACGGTTCGGGGCACGCCTTGAACCGTTCATGCGCGTGGATCTGCTTATTGCTGAGGGCCGTTCGCTGGACGTCGTTTCACAGGCTGAATCCGTCGCTTCGTATGGTGCCGCAATAGCTGCCGATTATGCGGCGTACGAGGCTGCCAACGTCATTGTGGAGACCATTGATAAGCTCGTCAGCACCGAGCATGAGCAATTGCCGAACCAGTATCGGCTGCTTATCGGTGCATTGAATGCGCTCGCCAAACATGCTCATGCATCGCAGACCATCAGCGAGTCCTACGTGATGAGGGCCCTGGCGCTGGCCGGCTGGACGCCGCGTCTCGCCACTTGCGTGGTGTGTGGCAAGCCCGAGCGCCGTTACTTCTCCATCGCGTCAGGCGGTGTGATGTGCGAGGCCGACCACACCACCGATGCCCGACGTATCGCGCCGCTTGTATTGAGTCAGCTTGATGCCCTGATTCGAGGCGACTGGTCGGTGCTTGATAACGCGCCATTGGAGCGTATTGTGCAAGAGTTGGTTGAAGATTGGGGGGAGTATTACCTCGAACAGCCGATTCGTTCGCTGCGCTTGATAGATTCATGAGTATGGCTTTTGAGAACGTTGATTACACGTCGTTGGACATCCCCGCAGCTCCGTTCAGCGACCCCTCCCGTATCCCTGATTTCCCCAAAAACAAAGTGCCCCGGCATGTGGGTGTGATTATGGACGGCAATGGCCGTTGGGCCAAGCAGCGCGGCATGATCCGCACCAATGGCCATCAAGCGGCTGAGCCGGTGGTGTTCGACACCATTGCCGGTGCCATAGAGGCCGGTGTGCGCTATCTAAGCCTGTATACGTTCTCCACTGAAAACTGGAAGCGATCGCCGCAAGAGGTGCGTTTCCTGATGGGCTTCTCCCGCGAGATTATCCATCGCCGAGTGGCGCAGATGGATGAATGGGGCGTGCGTGTGCGCTGGTCGGGCCGCCGTCCGAAGCTGTGGAAGTCGGTGATTGACGAGCTTGAAGTGGCAATGGAACGCACCAAGAACAACAAGGTCATCGATGTGGTGTTCTGCATCAACTATGGTGGTCGTGCCGAGATTGCCGATGCCTGTGCAGCCATTGCACGAGAGGTGCGTGACGGCCGAATTTCCGGAGACCGCGTCACCGAGAAGATGGTTGCCGATCATCTCTATAATCCGGATATCCCTGATTGCGACTTGGTGATTCGCACTTCCGGCGAGCAGCGTACCTCCAACTTCCTGCCGTGGCAGGCCGCGTACGCCGAGCTGGACTTTGTACCTGAACTGTTCCCCGACTGCGGCCGTGAGGTGCTCTGGCGCGCCATTGATAACTACATTCACCGCGATCGTCGATTTGGCGGCGTGAAGTAAAGAACAGCCCTGTGGGCTGTTCGTTCACTCCGCCGAGCCGGGCGCGTTAGTGTGCGGCTCGGCGGAGTGAGTCCGGCGAAGCCGGTCCTAATTGCTGGGGACGTGAAGTAAGGAACGAGCTACTCGCTGATATCCGCGTCGGCTCCATTGCCGAGCAGCAGCCATTCGACCAGTGAAATCAGCCCTAGCAGTATTGCGGTTTCGGCGATCACTACTACAGTGGCGGAGAAGATCAGCGGAGTGCGGAACGAATTGAACGCGGCCTGCAGCCAAATGCCCAGGCCGTTCATTGCGCCCAGATATTCGGCGGTGGCCGCCGTTCCGAAAATGTAGGCGGCCGAGATGCGAATGCCGCCAAAGATCTGGCGTGCGGCTACACGCAGCTTAACGTGCCAGAGTGCCCATGCACGTGTGGCTCCGCAGGTCAGTGCCACGTCTTCGTAAAATTGCGGCACGGCGGTCAGTCCACGGGCGGTCTGCACGGCGATGGGAAATACGCCGAACACGGCGACAATAACGATTTTGCCCAGTGGCTCGAATCCGAACCAAATCATGAACAACGGAGCCACGGTAATCAATGGAATGGTCTGTGCGGCCACCAGCAGCGGATAGAACGCACGGTGCAGGGTTTTGGATAGGTACAGCCCGATGCCAATGAGCACGCCCGCTACGATGGCGATGGCAAATCCAGTGAGAGCCTCATATGTGGTGATGGCGGCGGCATCCATCAAATCCGGCCAAGTGCGCACCATGGAGGCGATGATCTGGGTGGGGGAAGCAAGTACACGTTCCGAGACATGTCCCGCGCGTACGGCCGCCTCCCACACCACCAGCAACAGGCCGATGGTAATGGCCGGTGGCGCTATACGCACCAACCACGACTTGAGATTGTTCATCATTTGCCTTCGAAATATATAAATGGCTCCCCTCAAGAATGAGGGGAGCCGGTCTCCCTACAGTCGCTCAGTCCACGTAGTCGTTAGTGGCGAGTTCCTTGGCCTGCGGAGCCTGCTTGGGGTTCTTGCCGTCCTTGTCCTGGTAGGTGCCGGCCTTGTACTGGAAGTCAAGGTAAGGCTGGGCGTCATCGAAGTTCACGGTGCCGGGCAGCGACTTGGCATCATCGGTGGTCCAGTAGCCGTTCTTGACGATCTCTTCCATCGAGGTACGGGTCAGCTTGGAATCCAGCTGGGCTTCCTTGGCCTGTGCCACGAGAATATCGGCGGCCTTGTCCGGGTTGGACAGGGCGTAGTCGTAGCCCTTCTTGGTGGCGGAGAGGAACTTCTTCAATGCGTCGGCGTTGGCGGAATCCTTGAGCCAAGAGCCCTTGACCGCGAAGCCGAGCTGGTCCGGGTTGCCGGGAACGCCCCAATCGGAGGCAACGAAGCAGTTGAGCGCCGGGCCGTTCAGCTCGCTTTCCACACCCTCCCAAGTCACGTAGAAGCCGCCGAAGTCACCCTTGCCGCTAGTAAGGGTCTCGAAGGTGTTCGTGCCGGCGGTGGCAGTCTTGAATTCGCCGGTGCCGCCTGCATCCTTAATCATCTCACGCACCACGGCGTTCTGCTCTGCCGAGCCGAAGCTCACGAAGGTTTTGCCGGACAGGTCTGCCGGCGTCTTGATGTCGGTACGGGAGGCCAATGCGCACCAGCGGGCCACGGGCTTTTGCGTCAGATCAAAGACGAATTTCAGATCGGAGCCTTGCGAGTTGAATGCGGCCACATTGCTCAGCGTGGTGAAACCGACGTTTGCCACACCGTTCTCCACACTGGTTTCCGCGCCGGCCTGAGCGGTCGGCAGAATCTTCACGTTGACTCCTGCGTCCTTGAAGTAGCCGAGCTTCTGGGCCACGTACAGGCCGATATGGTTCGTGTTCGGCGTCCAATCAAGCATGAACGAAACGGTGGGTGTACTGGAATTGCTGGAATCGGCGGTGTTGGCGTTGCCGCATGCCGCAACGGACAGTCCGAGCGTGGCGGCTCCCAACACGGCCACCATCCTGACCAGACTCTTCTTGACTTCAATCCTCATCTTCATGTCACCTTGCCTTCTGCGCATAATGCGCTCAAGGTCTGATGCATCGTAAAGCAGGAAGGTGAGGAGCCCGCGCGAAACATCAAACCGTACGCCACGCGCATAAGCGAGGGCGTGTATTCCAAATGATATCGACACGGTTGCTGCCACCAACCGCGCGAACGACTCACCAGTATAGCCGTATGGCTGGAAGCGCAAACATGCTGCTTTGGTCTCGAACCGAGGCAAGGGTCGGGGTTGCCACGCTCTATCGTAGGGAGATATGAGCGTGCATTTCTCCTCCCGAGTGGATATTTCCGATCCGAATCCGATTGCGGCCGCCGAGGCCGCGGCCAGGGCAAACGGTACTGCGCTGGGCAAGCTCAATGATTCCAATCCGACGCGGCATGGACTGGCTCCCGCACTGGTGCCGAGCGTATATACGGCCGATCCGCGCGGATCGTACGCGGTTCGTGAAGCTCTGGCTGCATTCCTGAACGAAGCCAATGCGGACCGCTCCCAGATGAACGCATCAGCGAATACCGCCAGCAGGGGCGTGAAGCCGGAGCAATTGTATGTGTTGAGCTCCACATCCGAGGCATACTCATGGCTGATCAAATTGTTATGTGATGCCGGAGATGCAGTGCTGGCCCCCAAGCCGGGATACCCGCTGATCGAGTCGATCGCCCGGCTTGAATGCGTGGATACCGTCGAATACCAGTTGCGGTTCGACGGCTCTTGGTTCATTGACGTGGCCGAGCTGGAGCAATTGCTGGACGGACCGAGCGGCGCTCGTATTCGTGCATTGGTACTGATTAATCCGAATAATCCGACCGGATCCTATGTCAAGCCGGCCGAGTGGGAACGTATCGTGACGATGTGCCGGGAGCGAGGCATCGCCCTTATTGCCGATGAAGTGTTCTTTGATTATGCCCTTGAGCCATTTGCCGGCAACGCGCGTTTGGCCGGAGAGCAGGGTGTGCTTACTTTTGCGCTTGACGGGTTCTCCAAAATGCTGGCGGCGCCTCATGCCAAAGTCGGGTGGATTCAGGTGTCCGGGCCGGCCGAGGATGTTGCGCAAGCCCAGCGCCGACTTGATGTCATAGCCGACGATTACCTGCCGATGAGTGACATCATCGCACAGCGGATTCCGGCGCTGTTGGAGGCCGCGACTGAGCAAACCGCGCGTGTGGAGGAACGAGTGCGCGGCAATCTCGCGATTTTGCACGAGCTGCTGGATGCGGACCCGAATGGGTTGGTCAGCGTGCTGCGAGCCGAGGGCGGCTGGAACGTGCTGCTGCGCGTGCCGTCCGTGATTGACGAGAACGAGATGGTGTTGAAGCTCATCGCCGAGCATGGCCTGACCGGACAGCCTGGATATTTCTTTGATATGACCTCCAACGGCTATTTGGCGGTTTCGCTGCTGCCTGAGCCGGAAGTGTTTAGACAAGGCATTTGCGCCGTGCTCGCCACTGTGGAGGCGTTGCTGGCATAATGGGCGGCATGGGATTCTTTTTTCAGTCCAAAGAGCTGCCGCGCCCGGCTTCGCTGACGTTCACCTTGAAAGAAGTCGGCCATACCTATGATGATGGGCATGTTGGCCTTGCGCCCACCATGCTGACCATCAGCGAACAGCGCGTGGCTGTGATCGGCCTGAATGGAGCTGGCAAATCCACATTGTTGGGATTGCTCGATGGCTCTCTTAAAGCCAATATCGGCACGGTTACGGTGTCCGGCGGCAGCGAACAACTGAACCCAGCCGTGAAAAAAGACCTGAAGCGCATTGACGACCTTGTCGGTAAAGTGCGTCGCGAGGAGATTCCGAACAGCTTCTACCGGGCCGCGAATATCTCCGAAGCGGTGTCCGAAGCACTGAAAAAGCACAAGGTGCCGGAGTCCGAACGCCATGCGCGCATCGGCAATCTGTTCGCGCATTTCAATCTGGCACAGGTCTCCAAGGCCAAGGCCAGCGAGCTTGACTCCGAGAAACGACATCTGCTGGCCATTGCCGCCGCATTGAGCTTTGAGCCCAGTGCAATCGTGGCTGACGAGCCCAGCAAGGGTTTGGATGAGATTGGCACCGCACACGTGGCCAAGGCATTGTTCAGCTACAACAAGCAGGTCATCTTCGCCACGCATGACACGGATATGATTCGCCGGCCCGAATACGCAATCGACCGCGTACTCGTACTGGACGAGCACGCGGTCGTGTGCGATGACGCGCCGGCCGCAGCCGTGGCGTTTTATGAGGATCTGATTCGACGCAAGTACGAGGCCTCCAAGCGGTAATGCTCCCCTCAGTCACCTGCGGTGACAGCTCCCCTCAGAGAGGGGAGCCAAGGGTGTGTCGCTCGGTCGCAGGCCGATGTCGCTACGCGAAATAGAACCCCCGGAAGCCGTACTCATAGACGCGGTAGATTTGCGCGTTGAGCCGCTCTACACGACGTCCCTTGATGGAGACGCTGACATCATCCTGCGAGAACAGGCATAGGCCAATGGCGATGGCTGCTGCGGATATTTTGAAAACACGACTTCGGGCGGCAGTAGACACATGGAATCCTCATGGTACTACAGATGAACAACGGTGAATTACATCACATACACTATGCCGCGGGTCTTGGAGAAAACTGCCCGCAATACTGGGAATATGCTGGACGGCCGGTAGGGCGCGACCGTGGCCTGGCTACAGTAGCGTAAACCAGGACTGAACCTGGTGCCACAGCGCGGCATTATTCGTCAGCATGGCGTCATCGCGGGCGGGAGCAAAGCACCCTAGTATGGCGACGGCCAACGTCCAGATCAGCACGATGAGTACGGTCCATCGCATCAGCCAACGCCATGGAGTGACACGGGCGATGCCGTCGCCGGATGCGGCGTCGTTCGCGCCGGCCAACGAGGTGCTGGGCTCTCGGCCGTTGACCAGCCACAGCAGTCCCGGAATCGAAGCGAGCGCCACCAGCCAGCCGAAATCAGCCAAATATCGCCAGCCCAGACCGCCCACATAACTGTCGAACACCACCAGTACGCCGGCCAGAGCCAAACAAGACATGAGCCAACGACGCATGCCATGCATCTCCAGCTTATGCAGGAACGGCAGCACTAATGCAAGCAGCATCAGCGGCGTGGCGGTGAACAGTGCGCCGACCATCACCTCGTAATAGCCCCAAACCGGCATTGGCGCGGGGGAGACCGCCAGCCACGGGAAGTTTCGTACAAATCGCACCGGCAGGAACAGGTAATACCAGACGGTGGCCGGCATGTCGGCAATCGGGGTGGCATAACGGGTCATGTCGGAGACGGTGAATTGGTAGGCGTTGCCGAAGTCGATCAGACTGCCGAAGCGCACTTTGTTCCACAACATCAGCGGAATGACCACAACCAATGCAGGTATCACCATGGCAAGCGGCGCGCGCAACGCTTTGAGCATGGTAATGCGTCGATGCGCGAGATCGCTGATCATAGCGCGGATCTGCGGCCAGAACAGGGCGATGGCCAGCAGGGCCGTGAGCGCAAAGGTCGGCCGGCAACCGAAGTTCGCCGCGATGCATAGGGCGCCGACGGCCAGTCGCGGCAAAGACAGTGGCTGTGCGTCGCCGGCTTGCCAGCGGTCGGACGGTATTAGTGGGCGACTGGATGTATCCGCACCCAGCCAGAACCATAATCCCAGTGAAGTCAACGCCAGAGAAGCGGCGAAGGGCACTTGGTAGAAGTTGGTGCGGTAAGCCAGATAGCCCACTTGCGCCCCGAGCAGCGCACTGACGGTGATGAGCGAGGCGGCGGCCAATGATGTTTTTGGCATCACGCGGTGAATCACACGCAGTACGAGCAGAGAGAAGAAGATGATAAACAGCAACACCAGGAACTGTTCGGCTGCGGCGGTCGGCAACATTTGCCCGGTAATCAGACGATACGGCACGAACAGCAGCACGGCAGGCAGCACGCCGAAGTAGGAGTACCAGTGGCCTTCGTAATAGGCGTAATCCCAATACATCGGGCTGACCCCATCCTCCAACAGTTTGAGACGAGTCGGCACATCGTAGGGGTGAGTGCTTTGGGCCAGTTGGCCGGGTACGTCAAGGTCAAGCCATGGGCGGCCTGCGATTAGGGAATCGGCCACATGACCGTACTGGTCGAAGTCATAGGTGTAGCCGCCTGCGGTATGGAAGGCGAGCGGCATGGCATGCGTGAGCTGCCAGATGATGGAAGCGCCGATGGCCAGTGTCGGAATCGCCGCAATGGCCGCGAACGCCAGCCGCTGGCGTGTGCTGGAGGGATCAAACGTGATACGCCACAATCGAGAGCCGGGCCTCCATATGGCGACCAGCAACGCCAGCGCGGCCATTGCCGCGACGCGGATCCAATCGATGGCAAAAGGCACGTGCACGTTCGCGCGTGCGTCGGTGATCGGCACAATTGCGCCGCGTTCCTCCTGGATCCAGATGCGTACGGTGCCTGCACCCACAGCTTTGACATAATGGCTGCGTGAGGTGCCGGGATTCATCGAAATGGCTTGGCCGGTACTGCCGTTCACATCCACGCGCACATGGATGGTGTCCAGTGGCTTGAACACCGCCTTGTCCCCATTGGCCCGTGATTCGGCCTCGGCCTGTTCGTGAACCGCATCGATGGTGTCGTGCGAGGGGGAGTCGATGCGCAGATATGCTGAAGTGCCGTCTGCGGCCAGTTCGAGATATGCCTTGGTCGGATCGGTGACGGTCAGCATATCGTCATCGGTGCGCACCAGGCCCGGGCCCAAGGTGTTATGCACGGCGTTGGTGTCGGTGCTGGCCCCCAGCGTGCGCCAGAATGGCAGGTTGAAAACGATGCACTCCATGCCGGCGATAATGGCCGCAACAGCCAGTAGCGCCGCAAGCGGACGCCACGACAATCGGCGGCGTACACGACTGGTGAGATGAATGTCTTCGGAATGCACCCCATTATTCTATAGGCTTTATGTCTGGCAAACAGTAGAGAATGTGAATCATGCCAAAACGTATGTCGAATCACAGTGAACGATCCGGCCCGTCCTTCTTGAGCGGGCTGAAGGATTCGATGAATGCGCTTGCCTCCGATCTGGGCTTATCCAAGCCTCGTCAGGCCAGCACCAACCCGTTTGGCGATGCGTTGAGCGAGGCCAGCGAGCGCAAGGGCGGCATCATCGATGAACTGACCAAGCATGCGGTGCCGCTGAGCCCGGTGGTCAAGAGGCGTTCGTTCCCCGCCTTGGAAAATGTTCCCGAGGGACTGGTGCTGGGATGGGCGCAACTGCCTTCCACGCGGGGGCGCGGATTCTCCTTGGGGATCTTCCCTGATCGGGATCACTTTGCGCAGGTGGCGTTTGCCGATACCCATGGTCGCGTGTTTGTGGGCGCCGATTTGGATATGGATATCCAGGATATGCAGCCGCGTTTCATGTTCGGCAAGGAAAAGGAAGTGACCCTGCCGAATGGCGGGCGGTTGGGCTTTGATGCGGGGCAGACTCGTCGCAATGTGCTGGGCCGGGCGATTCGCAGCAATGGCGAGGTGAAGGCCATCACCGGAGGCGTGATCGGGCGTGACGACACCGGTCGTATGACGTGGCTCGCCTCGTGGCTTAAGGCCGGCAACCGGTACACCTTGGAGCAGATGCGCGCCAATCTGCCGGCTGATATGCGTCATGATCTGGAATACCGTGATGCCGTGGCCATTGCGTTCTTCGCCGCCTACATGCTGCCGCAAATCAATGGGCTGTTGATAGGTTTTGGTTCCGGCAATATTTTCCGCCGTCTCAATCGCGAGGCTCCCATCGGTGCGATCAGGCGTTCGATTCGCGACACGATGGAGGCTCGTGCGCACGGTATGCGTGCCTCTGGCCTGGAGGATCATTTTGCGGATCTGATGCGCGAGGCCGGGGCTTTGGATAACACGCCGGGCTTGGAAGCCGTGCATGGCGCCGAGCCGCTGCATTTGTATACTTCGACGTACTCGAGCGGCTATTTCTTCACGTGGGATAAGTCATTGGCCTTCAATCAGGCGCTGAAGTCCCTGAAAATCGAGGGCAATCTCAATCGTTTTGCCGCGGTGAGCGCCTGGCTGGAGCGCAATTCCTCGCGTGGGCTTAATCCCACGGAAGACACGGTGACCCGTGCCGAGGCCGCGCAGATCGATATGAAGCTCATCGAAAACCCCGCGATTATGGCGCTCAACCCGTATGACGGATCCGATGAACGCCGTGCGGTGCTGAGCCTGGTCAATGCGGCCGAGCACGCCGCAGACCGGATTCGTGAGGAGTTCCCCGACCCGAGGAGTGCAACGCCTCGCACGGACGAATGGGTGTATCGGCAGACATTGTCGTCCCTGCTGCGCAGATTGCGTCTACCGTATCGGTTTGATGTCGAGTTTCGTTCCCGACTGGATTCGGGGGAAGTGGCCATCGGCTTCACCACGGCGGGCACGTCGATGATGCCGGATAGCCGATATGACACCGAACGGCGCACGTGGAGAACGCTGAGCAGCGTCGAGCGCGCATCGATGAGCGCCTCCTACAACTTGCGCGTCGGCCTGATGATGGCGGCGCTGAGCTTCGGCACCAGCCAAGCCGTGCATCAGGTGTCTCTGCACATCGATTCCATCGGTTTGGAAGAGGCGATTGCCGAGCAGGACTCGGCCATCGAAGAGATGATGAGCGAGGCGTTAAGCGCTTTCGAGCATTTGCGCAGCGGCGATTTGGGACGTGTCAGTTCCAAGGCTGATCCCAAGGATGGCGATTTCCATGGCGATCCGACCCGGCCGATCACGCATGAGGAGACCTTTGGGCAGCCGCCCACTGGCACCGGTGATGAGCAGCCTGCAACGGATGCGGAGACGGATGGGGCGGGCCCGTCTCAGCAGAATGCCGAAGACAGCGACGACAGCGCATCCATCGACTCCCAGTTCGAAGACCTTATGCGGGGCATAGATATTGACGAGATGGCTTTCGGCATGGCGTCGGATGACGGCAACGAAACCGAGAATGCGGGTGCGGGTGATGATCCGATGAGCGTGCTGCGCCGTAACCCCACCGTGCGCAACATGGTCACCGTCACATTCGCCAGGGATGCCTTCCTGCAACGTCTCGACACCGATGGTCTTGACCACCCTGAAGAAACCTACCGGATGTTTGGTGCGGTGATGGATGTCGACGGCGAGGGCGGACTCAAGCCCATCAACGCCGACTTCGACTTGGCCGATAGCCGGTTCTCGCCCGTTGGCTCCCAGGAGGAGCCGGAACTTGCCGACCGTCAGTTCAACGCGTCGACCGCGCGAGTACTGGGCGCGCAGAATAGCGCTGGTCTGGCGATTCAGCGTGTGGACCTGCTGCAGCATGGCGTCAATGCGTTCCACGACATCGCCCGTAATACGGAACTTGATTCCGTGGAGAAAGCGCAGCGGGCCATGCAAATCATCGAATCCATCAGCGATCCCGAACTGACGGGTCTGGCCTCGCAGGTCACCAGTGCGCTGATTGATGGCAACGATACGCCGGACTTTGCCTTCACTCTTGCCGACGAGCTGGATAAGGAACGTTTGCGCGCTCGCGATCTGCTGTTCTCCGGACAGGCCGATCAGGCCATTGAGATGGCCGAAGCGGCTGCGGCCCGTATGGACCAGACCTTTGCCATGGGGCCTGGAGTGCCACGATACTTCAATTCCTATGCCGAACGAGTGGTGTATAACCGCCTGTTCACCACATTGGATGAGCGCACGGTTCTGATTCCGGACAATCTGTTCTATGCACATATGGAACTAGCTGATGTGCTGGGACAGCTCAAAGGCGCCAAAGCCGCGATTCCATACCTGAATCGTATGGTGGCCTACGCGCCCGCCTATCCGCTGTCGCACCTGAAATTGGCCATTCAACTGGCCCGCAATGAGGATTGGGATTCGGCGCGCGCCGCCTGCCTGAATGCCTTGCGAGTGGCTCTGGATCGTGATGATGCGGCGTTCGCCTATTACCGTTTCGCCTATGCGGAGTGGATGCTGGACCGATTCGATACGGCTGCCGCAGCCTACATCATGAGCGACCATATTGCACCTGGAGCAATCGGATCGCTGGAGAGCGAGTTACAGGAGCTGGTCTCCCGAGCCGATTCGCAATGCATCCGTGTGCCGGAATCGGTGGAGAGCGCGGCGCAAGTGCTGTCTTCGCATGATCTGCCGGTCTGGCCGCACATTGAAGTGGCCGATATCGTGCGTGATGCCGCTCGTGTATGCGTCGATGAGGGCATGTTTGTGCCTGCCCGCACGCTTTCGGTGGCTGTTGCCCGTATGAATGATGGCGAAGGCGACAATATCGACGTTATCCAGGCCCAATTCCTTCGTTCCCTTTCTGCGTAGCCGTTTCAGGGGGAGTTCGCCCGCTAGGATAGACAATCATGAGCACGAACGAACAGTTGGCATGGGATTTCGACGATGGGGATGCGGCCGAGATCCGGCCCGACGAAGGCGTTACCCGCTTTGCCCCCGGTTCCGAGCAGTGGGTGGCCGCGCTTGGCGCCACCGATGATGACGCGATGCGGCTCGATCGTCTTGACGTCAATACGCTCAATGCCGAGGTCGCGGCGCGTCTGTGGGCTCGTGTGGCCGCTTGGGTGGAGGCCGACCAGATCGCCTACTACATCGATGATGCGCCCGTCAGCTCCGATGCCGCCTATGATGCGCGCCTGCGTTGCCTGCAAAAGCTTGAGGCGGCGTTCCCCTCGCTGGACAATCCACAGTCGCCCACCCATCGAGTTGGCGGCTCGTTCTCCAACGATTTCACTTCCGTGCGGCATCCAAGCCGCATGATGAGCCTTGATGATGTCTTTTCTATCGAGGAACTCAAGGACTGGTACGATTCGGTGATTCGCGATCTTGATTGGCCGGACGGCAAGCCGTTGCCAATGAGCTGCGAGGTCAAAATCGATGGTCTGGCATTGAATCTCATCTATCGAGGCGGCGTGCTGGAGCAGGGGCTGACTCGTGGCGATGGCGTCACCGGTGAAGACATCACACTGAACGTGCGCACTATCGGCTCCATCCCGGCGCAGCTTGGTGGGCCTAAAGAGGATATTCCGGACTTCGTGGAAATCCGCGGCGAAGTGTTCATGCGTTGGGATGATTTTCATACGCTCAATAGCGAGCAGGAGGATGCAGGCCGAGCGCTTTTCGCCAATCCGCGCAACGCCGCAGCCGGTTCGTTGAGGCAGAAGGATCCGCGCATCACCGCCACTCGCCGGCTGAGCTTCTATGCGCATGGTTTAGGGCAGCTCACTTGGGGACCTGATCATCCTCGTGGCACCCATGACGTGATAGCCGACCAATCGCAAGCCTATGATTTGTATGCCAAGTGGGGCGTGCCGGTCTCTCCTCACAATCGTTCGGTCACGTCCTTCCATGAGATTCTCGACATGATCGATTACTACGGCGAGCACCGCGGCGATATCGAACATGCGCTTGACGGCATCGTCGTCAAGGTCGATGACCTTGGCCTGCAACGCACCCTTGGCGCCACTTCGCGGGCGCCGCGTTGGGCCATCGCCTATAAGTACCCGCCGGAAGAGGTCAATACTGAGCTGCTCAACATCACCGTGCAGGTGGGGCGTACTGGTCGTGTGACGCCGGTTGCGGTGTTGAAACCGGTGTATGTGGCCGGTTCCACTGTGGCTCGCACCACGTTGCACAATGGTTTCGAGGTCAAGCGCAAGGGCATTCTCATTGGTGACACGGTCGTGGTGCGCAAGGCCGGTGATGTGATTCCCGAACTGGTCGGGCCGGTGCTGGAGCGTCGCAAGGGGCGTGAGAGCGAACTGAGAGAATTCGTCATGCCCGAGTTCTGCCCGTCATGCGGCGCGAAACTGGCTCCCGCCAAGGAGGGCGATAAGGATATTCGCTGCCCGAACGTGGAAAGCTGCCCAGCGCAGCTCACCGAGCGTGTGATTTCGTTGGGCTCCCGCAAGGCCTTCGATATCGAGCATCTGGGCGAGCAGTCGGCCATCGCGCTGACCAATCCTGAGGAGAACCGTCCCGATTCTGTGGCGACCTATGCGCCGAATATCACGGAGATTCTGGTAGCTCCCGGTGAGGAACCGGACCCTTACGAGCCTGCGGCTGGTCTGGAATTGCCTCCCAAGCAAACGCCTGTGCTGTCCAATGAATCAGGCTTGTTCGCTCTGACTGTCGCCGATCTGAAAGATGTGCAGGTATGGCGTGAGGCTGCGATTGTCGAAGTGCATGAAGTGGCCGATGCCAACGGCAAGAAGAAGAAAGTGCGCAAGCGCGTGGGCGGCTCTGGCCTGTGGCATCAGGTGCCCGCTTTCTGGACGGCTCCTACGGCGGCCAAGAGACTTACCGCCAAGCAGTTGGCTGAGCGTGCGCAGGTGGCGACTGCTACGGCTGATGCGGAGGGGATCGAACCGGCTGTAGTGCAGTCGGCACGGGGGAGTGCATCGGACATCATGCCCGGCTCATCTGGCGAAGCCGCGGTTTTGCCTGATGCGAAGCCGGCCTTTGTCTCATCGCGCTACCCGGAATATGACGTGCCGGCTGATGCGGTTATCGTGCGCGTCGATCACAAGACCACGCGCACGGGCATCACCGATGTGCCGGTGTATATCAGGCCCGGCGAGAATACGCGCAAGATGTTCGATGAGATGGACAAAGCCCGTCACGCGGACTTGTGGCGTGTGCTGGTGGCATTGTCCATTCGACGGCTCGGGCCTCCCACCGCGCGTCTGATTGCCTCCGCTATGGGTTCGTTGGGCGCCATTGAAAACGCCACGGTCGAGGATTTGACCGCCATCGATGGCGTCGGTCCGGAAATCGCCGAATCGGTGGTGAACTGGTTCGCCGCGACCCGTGAACCCGGAGACTGGCGTGGCGAGACGTTGCGTGCGTGGCAGGCCGCCGGCGTGGGCGTTGACGTAGCGGAGACCAGTACGCTGCCGCAAACCTTGGCCGGCAAAACAGTGGTGGTCACCGGTTCCTTGGAGGGCTATTCTCGCGACTCCGCCAAGGAGGCAATCATTGAGCGTGGCGGTAAGGCAGCCGGTTCGGTGAGCAAGAAGACGGATTACGTGGTGGTCGGCGAAAACGCCGGCTCCAAGGCCGCCAAGGCTGAGGAACTCGGCATCCCCATGCTCAATGAGGCTCAATTCGCCCAACTCCTCGAAAACGGTAGCATCTGATTTCTTGGCTCCCTTCTCTGAGGCTGGGCTGTTTGTAGATGAAGAGCGAACGACAGCGAGCCAGAGGATGCGAACGCAGTTTGTTCATAATCGCGGATGAGCTGTCGCATCAGACGACTGAGGAGAGTAACCATTGCGAGCCAAGGAGTGAATTCTCAACGCAGTCCTGCCCCAGTGTGACTTACTCCACTCTCTCTGGCATGCCGCCGCAACACACGCTAGGGTAGTACAGGTTCTTAAGGAGGATACGGATTTATGAGCGACGCACGTCAGATCGAAGCCGAGATCTATGAACGCCTGAGCAAGGTCATCGACCCTGAGCTTGGCCGTTCGGTCACCGACCTCGGCATGATTGCCGCCATCGAGGCCACGCCTGCTGATGCCAACGTTGACACTGATGCCTATGACGTCACCGTGCATGTCGAACTGACCGTTCCTGGCTGTCCGCTGAGCGAAACCATTACCAACCAGATCAACGGCGCAGTGAGCTCCTATCCTGGTGCACGCCTGCTGCCCCATATAGAGGTCGGTTCGATGAGCCGCGATAAGCTGGCTGACCTTGTTGCTGATCTCAAGGCCGAACGTAAACAGAACCCGTTCAGCAAGCCTGGCGTCAAAACCCGAATCTTCGCCATCACCTCCGGCAAAGGCGGGGTCGGCAAGTCCTCGGTCACGGCGAACCTCGCCGCCACTTTTGCGGCACTTGGCTATGACACGGCCGCCATTGACGCGGATATCTATGGATTCTCCCTGCCGCGTCTGTTCGGTGTGCACACCCAGCCCACCAACCTGAACGGCATGCTCATGCCGGTCACCGCATGGGGCGTAAAGCTGATTTCCATCGGCATGTTCGCCGGTGCCGATCGCGCGATTCTCTGGCGTGGTCCCCGTCTGCAGCGATCTTTGGAACAGTTCCTCTCCGATGTATGGTGGGGCGAGCCCGACGTGCTTTTGCTTGATCTGGCTCCCGGCACCGGCGACATGGCCATCTCGGTGGCCCAGGCGTTGCCCAACGCCGAACTCGTGGTGGTCACCACCCCGCAGCCCTCCGCCTCCGACATCGCCGTGCGTTCCGGGTTGGTTGCGTTGCAGGTGCCCATGAAGGTGCGCGGTGTGGTGGAGAACATGAGCTACTACGAGCATAAAGGTGAGAAGTTGGAGATTTTCGGCGCAGGCGGCGGCCAGCGCGTGGCCGAGCAGCTGACCGCCGCCCTTGGCTATGACGTGCCGCTGATGGCCCAGCTCCCTCTGGAACCCGAGGTGCGCGAGACCGGTGAGGCCGGACGCCCGGCGGTCCTGACCTCCGAGGGCGCTCTGCGCACTGATGGCATCGGCCAGACCTTCCGGGGCCTTGCCGAGCGCCTTATGGCGCTCTGAGTTGCGCAACGAATGATTCTCGATAAGAAAAGTGTGAGCCTCACATACTTGTAATCGCACATTGAGTTGTACGAATCATCTATTGGCGGATTTCAGACATCGTCGATGTCAGGTGACATACATTCCGATGAATTTCCTGCGCAACAATTTCTCGAAATAATCCTTGTTTTCGAGAAATCTTTGCACTGACGCTGCCTGAGTGCAAAGATTTCTCGAACAAAACCGCCATTTCGAGTTTTTTTTGCACTGACAGACGCTTAGCACAAGAAATTCTCGAGCAATGGGCTTTTTCGAGAAATTCTTGCGCTTATGTCCAATTACGTCAGAGGAATGCTTGTTATCCTCATGTGCGTTTGGGCGATAATGTGCATTTGGCTCACACTTTTCCCGCAGCGAACCATTTTGTGTGAGTGCATACGGGAAGACCCCCGACCGCAGAAGCGGTTGGGGGTCTTCTTGATGAGTAGTAGAACTCAGATGTGGAAGTAGAGCTCGTACTCGAGCGGGGTCGGAGCCAGGCGAGCCTGGTCGATCTCGTCGCGCTTGAGGCCAATCCAGGTCTCGATCAGGTCATCGGTGAACACGTCGCCGGCGGTCAGGAAGTCGTGGTCCTCTTCCAGGGCGTCCATAGCCTCGGCCAAGGAGCTCGGCACCTGCTTGATGCCAGCGTGCTCTTCCGGCGGCAGCTCGTAGAGGTCCTTGTCGACCGGCTCCGGAGGCTCGATGTGGTTCAGGATGCCGTCCAGGCCAGCCATCAGCTGAGCGGAGAAGGCCAGGAACGGGTTGCAGGATGGGTCCGGAGCACGGAACTCGATGCGCTTGGCAGCCGGGGAGGTACCAGCCAGCGGAATACGGATGGCGGCAGAACGGTTACGAGCGGAGTACACCAGGTTGACCGGAGCCTCGAAGCCCGGAACCAGACGGTGGTAGGAGTTCAGGGATGGGTTGGTGAAGGCCAGCACGGAGGAGGAGTGCTTGATCAGACCACCGATGTACCAGCGAGCCAGGTCGGACAGGCCAGCGTAGCCCTTCTCGTCGTAGAACAGCGGCTTGCCGTCCTTCCACAGGGACTGGTGGCAGTGCATACCAGTGCCGTTGTCGTCGGCGATCGGCTTCGGCATGAAGGTTGCAGCCTTGCCAGCCAGAGCAGCGGTCTCGTGGACAACGTACTTGTACTTCATCAGGTCATCGCCTGCGTGCTGCAGGGTGTTGAAGCGATAGTTGATCTCCTGCTGACCAGCGGCGGCCACCTCGTGGTGGGAACGCTCGAGGATCAGACCGACCTTCTGCAGGTTGGCGACCATGTCGTCGCGCAGGTCCTGGGTGTGGTCGATCGGAGGAACCGGGAAGTAACCCTTCTTGACACGGTTCTTGAAAGCGATGTTCGGGGTGCCGTCCTCTTCGGTGTCGACGCCGGAGTTCCACGGAGCCTCGATGGAGTCAACCTCGTAGAAGGAACGCTGCATGGAGTTCTCGAAGCGAACCTTGTCGAAGATGAAGAACTCGGCCTCAGGGGCGAAGGAAGCGGTGTCGGCGATGCCGGTGGACTTCAGGTAAGCCTCGGCCTTGCCGGCGACCTGACGAGGATCGCGGGAGTACGGCTCGTCGGTCAGCGGGTCGACGATGGAGAAGGCCACGTCGAGGGTCTTGTGCTTGCGGAACGGGTCAACGAAAGCGGTCTCAACATCCGGGACCAGCTTCATGTCGGATTCGTTGATGGCCTGGAAGCCCTGAACGGAGGAACCATCGAACGGCATGCCGTCGGTGAAGGCGTCCTTCAGGAATTCGCTAGCCGGCACAGTGAAGTGCTGCTGAACGCCGATAAGATCGGTGAAACGGACGGAGACATACTCGATGCCTTCCTTGTTGATAAGGGCCTCGGCGTCTTCCTTGGACTTGAGTTCGGTCACGGGACCGCTCCTTTCATGTGGAATATAACGGTATCCATCGTAAAATCGCGCGTTTCGCCGGCTCGAAACTTGGGTTACGAGAATGTTTCGTGACTATGGACAGCAGCCGGCAAAGCGCGGTATTCCAAGGAAACGTCATTACGGAAAGGAAACGTGACCAATCGGGTGAATGAATACGGACGTCCGCAACGTGGACAGTGGGTATTGACAGATGGAGATGATGCTTATAGGGACGAATATAAGAGAATCCCCGCCAACCCAGGAAAGTCAGCGGGGATTCGTTACGGGATATGCGGCAGTCTATCAGCGGCCACGCATTGCGCGGCGGGAGATCTTCTGCGGGCGGTTCGGATCCATGCCCTTGGGGATGGAATAGCCCTTCTTGGACTGCAGCGTGTGCAGGCGCTCGTTCAGCGTTGTCGTCTCGGCCCTGGTCAGCAGGAAGCGGCGGCGCGGGTGAATCTTGGCTACCAGCGCGTTCTTGTGATTGGTGGGCTCGTAGCTCTTGGCTTTGGTCACCGTGCTGCGCAGCTTGTCCAGCGGCACCTGCTTGGGGCCATGTCCCACGGCAATGCGGTACACGGGAATGGTGGAACCAGCGGTGACTCCCTTGATTTCATGCTCCTGGCGGTCCATGGCCTTCATCACGCGGCCGTACTCGCCTTCGCCGATAAGATAGATGCCATTCATCGAAGTGCCGCGCCAGATGGCGTCCTTGGTCTTCGGGTCGATCCACACCGGCTCCTGCGGGAAGTCGAAACCGGCCTTCTGCATGTTACTCAGCACGCCGATTGCGGCGCCGGGCTTGCCGTCGATCTGCTTATAGCCGACCTTGTCCGCACGGCGGGTGAGCAGCATCATGGCCAGCAGGATACCGAGCATCACGGCGGTGATCATGGTGAAAATCCAGGTCAGCCAGGTCCACTTGGCAATCAGGCCGATAATGACCATGACGACCACGGGCAGCAGGAAAGCGCCGGCCTCGAGCCACGGCAGGGCCTTGTCTTCCTTGGCCGTGTACTTGTAAATCTGGATGATCTGCTTGATTGTGCTCTGCTTCTTGGGCTTAGCGTCCTTTTCCGCCATCACTTCTTCCTTTTGCTGGGACGAAACACACTGGGCGATATCTTATCAGGTGCGCTGGTCTGGCTCAGCGCGTGTGCAGAGGCCGGTCGTCGGCTTTCAGCAACGCCTCGCCGAGCGTTTCGCTGAATGTGGGGTGAGGATGGATGAGCCGGGCCGCGTCAGCCAGCGGCAATCGGTTGCCAACCAATTGCTCGGCTTCGGAGATGATGTCGGAGGCCACGGGAGAAACCATGTGCACGCCAAGTACCCGTGGAGTGTCAGGGTCGGCAGCATCGCAGCCGGAGACGATAGTCAGTGAACCGGCTGTGCCGCTCATCAACATGCGAGCATTCGCCAGCATTGGGTAGATAGTCTCCTTGACCTCGAGGAGATTCTCACGCGCCTGCGCCTGCTCGATCGTCAGCCCCACCGATGCCGCCTCGGGTGAGGAGAACACGATTTGCGGAACGGTGTTCTCGTCAACCGGCTTGGGATTGAGACCCGCGATGGTTTCGGCGATGACGATGCCCTGTTCGAATGCGCGGTGAGCCAGTGCATGGCCCGGCGTCACATCTCCTACCGCCCATATGCCCGATTTGTTGGTGCGGCCAAACGCATCTGTGACAACATGGCCGCTCTCCGTAAGTGCGACGCCCCATGATGGGTCAGCAACTGGTGTACGTCCAATGGCCGCCAGTGCAATCTCGCCCCATACGGATTGTTCGCCATCCTGCCCTTCACGTGTGTAATGCACGGTGGCACCCAGATTAGCGCCGGTATCCACATGGGTGACGATGGTATGAGTGATGACGTTCACGCCGCGACGCTTGAGCTCTCGGGTCAACGTTGTGCCGGCGCGACGATCCCACGCGGAGAGTACGCGATTCTTGCGAATCAACAACGTTACCTGTGAACCGGCCGCGTTCCACATCGAGGCAAATTCGAGAGCGATCGCTCCAGCGCCGATAATCACAGCGGATGAGGGGAACTCGTTGACTTCCAATGCCTGCGTGGAATCGATGAGCGCGCCGGCGAACGGATTGCCGGGCAGCGGACGAGGCTTGGCGCCGGTGGCTATGACAACGTTGTCAGCCGCCAGATCGATACTAGCGTCGGTCGGCTCGGGGACGTCCGCCTTGTGATAAGTGAGAATCTCGGTTTGCCCAGGGGAAGGGACGAGATGAACAATATGCCGGGCGTTGTCTGCTGCATCGGTTTCTTCCGCATTGAAGGATGCATCGGCGCGCAGCACAGTGATATTACGGTGCGCTAACAGCCCCGTCAAACCTTTGACCATGGTGTCCACCACGCGCAGCCGGTAATCGCGCAAAGTGCCGAAGTCTATGCCGTTCACCGAGGCGTTGACGCCGAGTTCGGCCGCCCGATGCACGGTGTCGATGGTGTGCGTGGCGGTAATCAGTGCCTTGGAAGGAATGCAGCCGCGGTTCAGACAGGTGCCGCCCACGGTGGCGTCGCGCTCGATAAGGGCCACACTCATGCCAAGCTCAGCTGCGCGCAATGCGGTGGAATAGCCGCCGGGGCCGGCACCGATGATTGCCAAATCGAATTGTTCGTTCATATTGACCTCCTCGGCAGTATGTTTCGCAAACCAGTATGGCTCCCATCATAGGAAGCCATACTGGTTTGCGCTGTCAGCATTGCATAAAAAAATGGCTTCCTCGCAAGGAAGCCAGAAGATGAGTATCAGTCCGCAGGCCAGTGACCGCGTTTCGGGTAACGCGGCTTGGGGAGCCTCCAGCGGCGCATCTGAATGGCACGGCTCCACGCGTAGGAGAAGGAGCGAGATCCCTTCGACACAGACGACTCGCCATACTTGGCAATGAGCTTGGCCTTAAGCTTGCGCCACATCAGCCACACGTCGATGATTACGGCAATCAGGTAGCCATACATGCACAGCATCATGATGATGGATACCCACTGGTTCTGCACGAGAGACGTGACAAGCATGGACGCAATCAGGATCGCAAATGCCACGGGAATAAACCATTCGCCAAGGTTAAAACGGGCGTCCACGTAATCACGGATGTAAATGCGCCAAGGCAACCGTTCGGCCTTGGGCATGTGATTGATGTCGCCCTTCTGCATTGCCTCGTATTCGGCGTTTTCCTTCTCGCGTAGACGAGCCTTGGCGGCTTTTGCGCTGGCTTTGCGGTCCACCGGAACCAGCGGACGGATGCCGGCGGCCTGAGCCTGCTTCATCTTTGGAGTGGGACGGCCTTTCTTCTCGCTGGGTGCGGCCTTCTTCGCGGCTTCCTCAACGGGAACCTGAGCCTCTTCTTGTTTCTTGAACGGATTCCATGTCATGCTTTGAGGTTACGGTGACGTTCAGACACCCGACCATAAGGCGTAGCCATTGCAATAACGCCACTTACAACATATATAGAGGAGAACTACCATGGCCGCATTGACTGCCAACGAGATTCGTTCTCGTGTGGAATCCGACTGGAATCGCATCGTCAAGGTGTTGAGCGAGAAAGTGGCGCTGCAGTCGATTTCCGCCAACGGCATTACCGCCGAGCACATGAGGCGTTCCGCGCAATTCGTGGCCGATGAACTACGACTGGTCGGTGTGGATGCCAAGGTGGTGCAAGCCTCCAATGCGGACGGTACTCCAGGCGCGTGGGAAGTCATCGGCTCACACATCGTGAACCCGGATGCGCCCACCGTGCTGCTGTACGCACACCATGACGTGCAGCCCGTGCCGGATCCGACCGAATGGAACACCGACCCGTTCGTGGCCACTGAGATCGATGGCCGCCTCTATGGTCGTGGTTCCGCCGATGATGGCGGCGGCATTGCCATCCATTCCGGCGCGCTGAAGGCCCTCGGCAATGACCTCAAGGTCAATATCAAGGTGTTCATCGAAGGCGAAGAGGAGATGGGCTCGCCGAGCTTCATCCCGTTCATCGAAGCCCACAAGGACGAGTTTGCCGCCGACGTCATCATCGTGGCCGATTCCGGCAACTGGTCGGCCGATATTCCCTCCCTGACCACCTCTCTTCGCGGCAATACCTGCGTGGATGTGACCGTCAAGGGTCTTGAACACCCAGTGCACTCCGGCCAATATGGTGGTCCGATCTTCGATTCCAATACGCTGGCCGCCCTGCTTATCGCCTCCATGTATGACGAGAACGGCGATCTGGCTGTGCCCGGCGTGGCTGCCGAAGAGCCGATCGGCGGCCTGCAGCGCGACCTCGACGAGACCACCGTGCGTGAGGATTCCGGTGTGGTTTCCAGCTACGAGTTCGCCGGCACCGGTTCCCTGGCTTCCCGCCTGTGGACCAAGCCGTCCGTGACCGTGATCGGCTTCGACGCGCACCCGGTCGAAGGCTCCTTCAATGTGATTTCCCCGGAGACTCGTTTCCGTCTGTCTCTGCGTACCGCGCCCACCCAGCGCCCTGAAGAAGCACAGGAAGCCTTGGCCGCGTTCCTTGAATCCCACGCGCCGTTCGGTGCCAAGGTCACTGTCGAGCGTGGCGAAAACGGCATGGGTTGGGCCATGGACCCGACCGCCATCGCCACCAAGGATGCGCTGGAAGCCATGACCGAGGCGTTCGGTGTGGAACCCATTAACAAGGGTGAGGGCGGCTCCATCCCGTTCATTCCCGAACTGCAGCGCATCTTCCCGTCTGCTCAGGTGTTGGTCACTGGCCCCGAAGACCCGAAGGCCAACGCACACAGCCCCAACGAGTCCATCTCCTTGCCGGGCTTGAAGAGCAACGTGATTACCGAGGCCCTGCTGCTCGATAAGCTCGGTAAGTAGTTTCGCGTTCTATAGAGCCCTGGTTCAGCCACCAATAGCGGCGCCGACTTGTCAGTATTTGGCGATTCGGCGCCGTTTGGCATATCTTAGCGTCGCTATTCTGCCAGTTCTTGGCAACAATGCGCCGCTGAATGCCGCTTAGCGTCGCCATTGTGCCAGTTCTTGGCAGCTTGGCTCCGCTGACAGGTCTTCTGTGGCGCCAACTTGCCAAATAGCGGCATCGTGTCTTCACTGAGAGCCTCGCCACATTGCTTACCGAATCTATTGCCTTTGACGGTGGTTTGCTTTATAGTCGGGGAGTTGACACGGGAGCTGCCGACAGGCGGCTGAGAGGAGACGCATAGTCTCGACCGATGGAACGTGACCGGATAATGCTGGCGCACGGAATTGTCGCTCTTATTTACCCGTGCCTGAACCAATCGTGCAAGCTGCTGTGGTTTGCGTGAGAAGAGAAGAAAGGCACATCATGGCTGAAGCTGTGGCCAAGGCTAATTACAAGTGGCGCGTTGTCGATATCGTCGTCGCCGCTATTCTCGCCGTTGCATCCGGCGTCATCTTCTGGGGCTGGGACATCGTTTGCACCGCCCCGCTGACTTTGTTCGAAGGCGTGACCCCCGGTTTTGAAGGTCTGCTCAATGGATTCTGGCTGTTCGCCGGCCCGCTTGCCGCCATCATCGTGCGTAAGCCCGGCGCCGCCCTGTTCGCCGAAACTCTCGCCGCTTTCCTTGAGCTCACGCTGGGCAACCAGTGGGGCGTCGGCGGCTCGCTGATCGTCGGCATCATCCAGGGTCTGGGCGCCGAGATCGGCTTCGCCGTTTTCGCTTGGAAGAAGTGGAACCTCGGCACCACCATCCTTTCCGGTGCGCTTGCCGGCGTTGGCTGCTGGGCCTACTACTGGGCCACCAACCCGGGCTGGAACGCCATGCGTGTCACCTGGTACCTGGTGGGTTCCATCATCTCCGGCATCGTGATTGCCGGCGTGGTGGTCTGGTACCTGTCCCGTGCGCTCGCCGCCACTGGCGCGCTTGAGCGTTTTGAATCCGGACGCAGCAAGGCACGCGTCTGATGCAGGTCGATCCGGCTGCGGTAGAGGCTAGCGGCTGGGGCTGGCGGCACGCCACGCGCAAGGATTTCGCGTTGCGTGCCGTCGATTTTACCATCCGGCCAGGTGAACGTGTGCTCTTGCTCGGTGCTTCAGGCGCGGGCAAAAGCACAATGATGGCCGGTCTCGCGGGTGTGCTGGGCGGCGATGAGGAAGGCGAGCAGGAAGGCTCGCTCACCATCGACGGTGTTGACGCGCGCGAGGCGCGAGGCCGCGTGGGACTGGTGCTTCAGGACCCGGACTCGCAGATCATTCTTGAACGACTGGGCGATGACGCGGCGTTCGGCTGCGAAAACCTCAACGTGCCACGTGAGGAAATCTGGCAGCGTGTGCGCGAATCGCTGGATATGGTCGGTCTCGGAGGGCTCGAACTGGGCCGCTCCACCCGTCATTTGTCCGGCGGACAACGGCAGCGGCTCGCTCTGGCCGGCGTACTGGCCATGAAGCCCGGCCTGTTGTTGCTGGACGAACCGACCGCCAACCTCGATCCCGAAGGCGTGGTCGAAGTGCATGATGCGGTCAAAAAGGTCATCGAGACCACCGGCCAGACCATGGTGGTGGTCGAACACCATATCGACGTATGGCTTGATTTGGTGGACCGCGTGATCGTGCTCGGTCGACCCGATGCCGATTCTCCGGCTGGAGCGGTTATCGCGGACGGCAAGCCCGATGAGGTATTTGCGCAGATGGGCGACGTTCTGGCCGCCGGCGGCGCGTGGGTGCCGGGACGTGCGATTCCCGATTGTCGTCCCGACGATGAAACCCGCGGAGAAACGGTGCTCAGTACCGAGAACCTCAGCTTTGGACGCGGCACGGCGCTGGGTACCGGCATCAATCTGGATTTCCACGCCGGCGAAGTCACGGCACTGATGGGGCCGAATGGTGCGGGCAAATCAACCATGGCACTGACCTTGGCGGGTCTGCTGAAGCCGATTGATGGCAAAGTGCTGATTGCGGACAGTCTGAAACCGCCGCACGCAGGTCAAGAACCCATCAACTGGAAAAGCAAGGAACTGCTGGGGCGTATCGGCATGGTGTTCCAGGAGCCCGAACATCAATTCGCGTCTAACTTCGTGCGCGACGAGGTGGCCATCGGACCCAAATCGATGGGACACGGCGAAGACGAGGCTTACCAGACCGCGAATCGTATGCTCGAGCAGATGAACCTCACCCGCTTCGCCAAAGCGAACCCCTACACCTTGTCCGGCGGAGAAAAGAGGCGTCTGTCTGTGGCATCCATGTTGGCCGCCGCACCCAAAGTGCTGGTGATGGATGAGCCGACATTCGGTCAGGACTTCAGCACCTGGACCGAAATGGTGAAGCTGATTGCCGCGATTCGCGATCAGGGATCATGCGTGATCATGGTGACGCACGATGAGGCGCTGGTTGACGCGCTGGGCGCGCGACGGGTGATGTTCGAGGAGACGCGGGCATGAGCGACGTGATTCGATTCGTTACTGATGATGCCGGTGCCGGAGCCTCTGGGGATACGGTGTCCGGGAACGCTGCGGCAAAGCCGGCAAGTGCGGCGGTCACTGTCGCAATAAGCGATGTGGTGACGGTCAGTGCGCAGGAGACGCGCGTGGAACCCGTCAGGGCGTCCTCACCCTCCTGGTTCGTGGCACGTATCAACGCGGTCAGTCGCATTATCGGCGCGTTGCTACTGTGCATTCCGATGTTTATCAGTCTGGACGTGGTATCCGCGTCGGTGGCGCTCGGCATCGAATTCGTGCTGCTGTGGATTGGCGGCGTGGCGCCTTGGACCGTATGCCGCAAGACCTGGCCGGTGTGGGTTGCGGCAGCGGGCAGCTTCATCTCCGTGTTCCTCTATGGCCGTACTTCAGGTGAGATTCTGTGGCAAAGCGGCTGGATTGTCATCAGTGAAGGATCCATATATCTCGCCATCGCTACTGCCGTCAGGGTGGCGGCGATCGCCGTGCCGGGCGTGATTCTGGCGTTGGGACTTGACCCCACCGATCTGGCTGACGGACTGGTGGAGATTCTGCATTTCTCGCCGCGATTCGTATATGGAGGTCTGGCCGGACTGCGCATGTTCACCCTGCTGCAGGAGGATTGGCGAGCACTCGGTCTGTCCCAGCGCTCGCGCGGCCTCGGTGACGGTAACGCCATAGCGCGTGCGCTTTCCCAGGCATTCGGCCTGCTGGTGCTCTCCATTCGCCGTGCCACCAAGCTTGCCACCGCTATGGAAGCACGCGGCTTCGGCTCCAATGCCCCGCGCTCGCAAGCGCGCATCGCCCGCCTGAAGCCCATCGACTGGCTCTTCTACGCCATCTGCCTAGCCGTCCCGTTGGTCTCCCTAGGCGTTGCCATTGGTACCGGGAATTGGCACTTCGCTTTTCAGGGTGTCTGAAAAGCGAGGAATCAGCACAGTGCTTTTTCAGGGTGTCTGAAACCATTATCATGCCCCCGCTGGCGGGGGGCTGTCGACGTAGCCGACTGGGGTGGCTCTAGCTTTGGCCACCCTCAGTCTTGCTTTCGCGAGCCAGCTCCCGCCGGCGGGAGCCAATCACGGCTAACGTAATGACCCGGCAGTAGGGTAGTGACCATGCCCATCACGCCTAAGATTCTTGATAATCCGAAGTCCGACCGTGTGCGCCGTATCACCGATTTGGCCCGCGCCAAAGGCCGGGAACGTTCGGGCCGCTTTCTTATCGAAGGCCCTCAGTCCGTACGTGAAGCCGTCACATGGCGGCCCGACGTAGTGCAGGATTTGTATGTGGAAGTCGCACAAGCGCTGGATCATCCGCGCATCGTTTCCTCCACGCTGGAGAGAATCGTCGAAGCGTCACAGGATGCCACCATTTATGTTCATCAGTGCACTGGCGATGTGATTCGTCGTATCAGTGCGGATGCCCAAGGCATTCTGGCGGTGGGCAATGCGCAGGCCATGCAGTCGGATGTCGATGACCTCGCCTTGGATACCGCAGATTATGCTCCGCGGATTGCCGCATTCTGGCAGGTGCGTGATCCGGGCAATGCGGGTACGGTGATTCGCGCGGCTGATGCCGCAGGCTGCGATGCCGTCATATTCGTGGATGATTGCGTGGATGTGCTCAATCCCAAGGTCATCCGCTCCACTGCGGGATCCTTGTTCCACCTACCGGTGTTCACCATGCGTACGAATGAATTCTTTGATTGGACTTCCGACCATCATGTGGACGTGTGGGCCGCTGACGTATACGGTACCGAGAAACGCAAGCCGGAAAGCCTGCCCGCGGTATTGGCGGACAAGGCAGCGGTAAGCATGTCTCAGGCTGTGCTGTTCGGCAATGAGGCGCGTGGATTGGAGCCGGAGATCCTTGAACGATGTGGCCGCATCGTCTCCATTCCGCTCTATGGAAAGGCCGAATCGCTGAACCTTGGTACTTCGGCCGCGGTGATGCTGATGTCGCTGGCTATGTCGGGTCATATTGAAAGAATGTGAAATCGGTAAAAAACGCTAGAAATGCTGAGAAATCATCAGATGAAAGGGTTCTCGTGGCAGAACAAATGGTGTTCGACGCCGACCAGGTGACCGCAGCGGTCGCCGAGGGCATCGAGAAGATCCAGCACGCCTCCAACCTGGAGGAACTCAAGGCCATCAAAACACAGTACGCAGGCGCCGATTCGGCGATGACCCAGGCCAGCAAGGCCATCGGTTCCCTGCCGGCCGATCAGAAGAAGGAAGCCGGCAAGCTGATGGGCAAGCTACGCGCCGATTTCGGACGCGCCTTTGGCCCCAAGGAGAAGGAACTCAAGGAAGCTGCCGAACAGGCCGCCCTTGCCGCCGAAACCGTGGACATGACGCTGCCTGTGAACCGTAAGCCTTTGGGCGCCCGTCATCCGCTGGCCAAGTTGATGGAGGACGTCGAGGACTTCTTCATCTCCATGGGCTGGCAGATTTCCTCCGGCCCGGAAATCGAAGCGGAATGGTACAACTTCGATTCCCTGAACTTCGGCCCGGATCACCCGGCCCGCCAGATGCAGGACACCTTCTACGTCAAGGGCAACCAGGCCAAGGACGCTGCCGGCTTCGTCGGCTCCAACATGGTGGTGCGTACCCAGACTTCCTCCGATCAGGTTCGCGCCCTGCTGACCCGCGGCGTGCCTCTGTACATCGCCAGCCCGGGCCGCGTGTTCCGTACCGATGAGCTGGACGCCACCCACACTCCGGTGTTCCACCAGTGCGAGGCCCTCGCCGTCGACAAGCACCTGACCATGGCTGACCTGAAAGGCGTGCTGGACAAGCTCGCCGTCGCCATGTTCGGTCCCGAGGCCAAGACCCGACTGCGTCCGAGCTACTTCCCGTTCACCGAGCCGAGCGCCGAGCTCGACCTGTGGTTCCCCGACAAGAAGGGCGGCCCCGGCTGGCTCGAATGGGGTGGCTGCGGCATGGTGAATCCGAACGTGCTGAAGTCCGCGGGCATCGACCCGGAGGTCTACACCGGCTTCGCGTTCGGCGTGGGCATGGAGCGTACGCTTCTGCTGCGCAGCGACATCAACGATATGCATGATTTGGTTGAAGGCGACGTGCGTTTCGCCGAACAGTTTGTGATGGGGGAGTGAATTACCCATGCCTATGATCGACATCGATTGGCTCAAGGACCACGTCGAGGTCCCCGAAGGCCTGACCTATGAACAGCTTGCCAAGGACCTCGTCAAGGTGGGCCTTGAAGAAGAGGAGATTCACTCCTCCCAGGTGACCGGCCCGATCGTGGTCGGCTACGTGGTGGACGCCACTCCCGAACCGCAGAAGAACGGCAAGGTCATCAACTGGTGCCACGTGGACTGCGGCGACGAATGGAACGAGACCGACGAGAACGGCAACAAGGTGCCGCGTGGCATCATCTGCGGCGCACCCAATATGAAGGCCGGCGAGAAGGTCGTCGTCACCCTGCCTGGCGCCGTGCTGCCCGGCGACTTCAAGATTGAGCCGCGCAAGACCTACGGCCATATCTCCAACGGCATGTGCGCATCCGAGCGTGAACTGGGTCTTGGCGACAACCACAACGGCATCATCCTGCTACGTGAGTACGGCTTCTCCGAGGCCGAATACGAAGCTCTGAAGCCCGGCCAGGACGCCATGCACCTGCTACATCTCGACCAGCCGCTGCTCGAGATCAACATCACCCCAGACCGTGGATACACGCTGTCTTACCGTGGCGTTGCCCGCGAGTACCATCACTCCACCGGTGCCGCCTACACCGATCCGGCCATCGCGCTGAACGAGAAGGCTCCGGAGCCTGCTGATTACCAGCCCGGCACTCCGGTGGACATCGACATTGAGATTGATGACAACAACCCGATTCACGGCGTTCCCGGTTGCGATCGTTACTACGCTCGCGTCGTCAAGGGCTTCGACCCCAACGCTCACACGCCCAGCTGGATGCGTCGCCGCCTGATTCGTGCTGGCATGCGCTCCATCTCGCTGGCCGTGGACGTGACCAACTACGTGATGCTCGATCTCGGTCAGCCGATGCACGCCTACGACCTCGATAAGCTCGAGGGCCCAATCGTTGTGCGTCGTGCCAACGAGGGTGAGAAGCTCACCACGCTGGACGGCAAGGAACATGACCTGAGCACTGAAGATTTGCTCATCACTGATTCGCCGAATGGCGAACGCGGCTCGCGTATCCTCGGCCTTGCCGGTGTGATGGGTGGACTGTACGGCGAGGTGACCGCCGACACTAAGAACATCCTGCTGGAGGCCGCGCACTTCGATCAGGTGACCATCGCCCGTTCCGCTCGTCGCCACAAGATTCCGTCTGAAGCATCCCGTCGTTTCGAGCGTGGCGTCGACACCGAGCTGCAGCCTGCTGCGGCTCAGATGGCCGCCGAGCTCATGGCCAAGTACGGTAACGGCGAGCCCAGCGAGCATCCGAACGATGTGGATAACACGCCGCGTCCGAAGGTCATTCACTTCAAGGCTTCCGAAGTGGCCCGTGTGGCCGGTCTCGATGTGGACATCAACCGCATCTCCGACATTCTCATCGACATCGGCTGCGTTGTGGCCGGCGGCGGCAACGGCGAATTCTCCATCACCGCGCCGAGCTGGCGTCCAGATCTGGGTGAACCGTGTGATCTGGTCGAGGAAATCGCCCGACTGGTCGGCTACGACCAGATTCCGGTCACCGTGCCGCCTGCACCGGTCGAGGGCCTTGTGGGCCTGACCCCGGATCAGACTCGCCGCCGTCGCGTGGCGGACGAGCTGGCCGAATACGGCATGGTCGAGGCGCTGAGCTACCCGTTCGTCGGTGACGACGATTACCGCGCTTTCGGCTTCGACCCTGAAGCCACCAAGAAGGTCAGCGTCGAGATCGCCAACCCGCTCTACGGCGATCGCCCGTACCTGCGTCGTGACATTCTGCCGACCTTGGCCACCACCGTGCAGCGCAATATTCGCCGAGGCATCGAAAACGTGTCCCTGTATGAACTCGGCCATGTCTATCTGTGGGATCCGAACGCGCCCGCAATTCCGTCTCTGCCCGGTGGCGTGCGCCCGACCGATGAGCAGCTGGCAGCGCTGGACGCCGGTCTGCCGGATCAGCCCGACCACGTGGCCGGCATCCTGACCGGTCTGGCTGAGGACGATGGCTGGCTGGGCGGCAAGCGTCCGGTCGATTGGTCGGACGCCGTTGAAGCCGTGCATCGTCTTGCGGATCGCATCGGTGCGAAGATCGTGCTTGATCAGCCTGCGGCCGAAGATGTGCCTGCACAGTGGCATCCGGGCCGTGCTGCCCGCGTCATGGTGGGCGACGTGTTCACCGGTTGGGTCGGCGAACTGCATCCGCGCGTCAACGAGGCACTTGGCTTCCCGGCGCATTCCGCGGCGTTTGAGCTGAACCTCACCGCGCTGTTCGGCACCCTGACCGGCAAGCCGGTGCAGGCCAAGCCGATTTCCACCTTCCCGCCAGTCAAGCAGGATTTGGCCTTTACCGTGGATGCGTCGGTGAGCGCCGATCAGCTGGAAGCAGTGATTCGTGAGGCGGCTGGTGCCAACCTCGAGTCCATCGAATTGTTCGACGTGTTTACCGGCGAGCAGGTGGGTGAGGGCAAGAAGTCCCTGGCCTACGCTGTAGTGTTCCGTTCCCCGGACAAGACCTTGTCCGCCGATGACAGCGACGCCATTCGCCAGGCTATCGTGGCCAAGGCTGCCGATCTCGGCGCCCAGCTGCGTGCCTGATCACTGTACGAAAGCATGAGGAGCGCCATGAGTGAACCGGAACATAGCACACCGGAATACGGGCAATACCAGAAGCCCGCATATGGTGCGATGTCGGGCCAATACGGGCCAAACTACAACCCGTACATTTATGGCGCTCCCGAACCCGATGCCAATAACGGCTCCGCTGCTGATAACAACAGAGTCGGAGCCGGGCAGCCGAACAATGGACGGCCCTCTTCTTCCGGCAATTCGTTCGGCGGCAATCAGCAGTATGGGCAGTCCCAGCAGCCTCACTACTACAACGGTATCGATCTCAATGACCCCAATCAGAATCCGCTGTACGGGCATTGGGATTCCTATGCAATCATTTCCTTCGTGCTCGCCATGTTCTTTCCCGTACCGGTGCTCTCCGCTCTGATGGGCGGTGTGGCGATGTGGCGGACGCGCACGTTCCATATGAAGGGCTTTGGCCTGGCTCTTGCAGCCGTGATCATCAACGTGTTCTACACCCTTGCGGTTATTTGGATGGCATTGAACGGCTATGATGCCATGACTCTGTATCAGGACATCCTTCAGCAGTTCACCGGCAGCGGCACTGGTCCCTCATCTGATTCCATCTCTGCATAGGACTGAGTTGCTGCAACACACCCACTGTATAACTATGCAATAGTCTGCATAATCGCGTATACTCATGCGAAGTACGTCAGCGGAAAAGAGATGAGTATGGCGAAATATACAGTGGCCGTAGCCGGTGCTACAGGCTATGCCGGCGGCGAGGCGCTGCGCATTCTTGCGGCACACCCCGACTTTGCAATCACATGTGTGGCAGGCCATTCCTCCGTGGGGGAATCGATGGCCAAGCATATGCCGCATATTCCGCAACTGGCCAATCTTGTTGTTGAAGACACCACGCCTGAGGTGCTCAACGGCCACGATGTCATTATCCTTGCCTTGCCTCATGGCGCTTCCGGCAAGCTCGCATCCCAGCTCGACCCGGATGCCGTGGTCGTGGATCTCGGTGCCGATCATCGTCTCGAAGAACAGGCCGCATGGGATGAATTCTATGGCGGCGATTTCTACGAGCACTGGACTTACGGCATGCCTGAGCTCATCACCGGCAAGACTGCCGATGGCGCATACACCCGTCAACGTGAGGCGCTGCCTGGTGCCAAGCGAATTGCGGGCCCTGGCTGCAATGTGACTGCCACGACTCTGGCTCTGCAACCCGGCATAGCGGAAGGGTTGGTCGAGCCGAAGGACATCGTGGCTGATTTGGTCGTCGGCTACTCCGGCGCAGGCAAGAACCTCAAACGCACCAACCTGTTGGCCGCCGAGGCATTGCAATCCGCGCTGCCGTACTCGGTGGGCGGCACGCACCGTCATATTCCTGAAATCCTGCAGAATTTCGCCCATGCGGCCGGTGAGACCGCAGCTGATGCCGGCAAGTTCACGCTTGGCTTCACCCCGATACTGGCGCCCATGTCCCGAGGCATTCTCGCCACCGTGTCGGCTCGCATGACCGACAAGGCCAAGGCGATGAGTGACGAAGCGATCCGAGACGTATGGGCAAAAGCCTACGAAGGCCAGGACTTCATGGTGCTGCTGCCTGAGGGCACATTGCCCGCCACCGGCAACATCATCGGTTCCAACGCCGCTCACCTGCAGGTTGTCACCGACCGCAAGTCCGGGCGCATTTATGCCTTCGCCGCCATCGACAACCTCAACCGTGGTACCGCCGGACAAGCGGTCCAATCATTGAATATCGCACTTGGCCTGCCGGAAGATGCAGGCCTGACCAAGATCGGAGTAGCACCGTGAGCGTCACATTCGCGCAAGGATTCTCCGCTGCCGGCGTGGTGGCGGGCATTTCATCGGTTGAAGGCAAGAAGGATCTCGCTCTCGTGGTCAACAACGGCCCGCTTGACGCGGTGGCCGGCGTGTTCACGTCGAACCGATTCTGTGCAGCCCCTGTGCAGTGGAGCCGCAAAGCCGTGGCGGACGGTCACGCCAAAGCCGTGATTCTCAACTCCGGCGGTGCCAACGCCTGCACCGGTGAGGCGGGATATCAACAGTCCGTGTCCACCGCCGAGGCGGTCGCCGAACTCGTCGGCGCACAAGCAGAGGATGTTGCTGTGTGCTCCACTGGTCTGATCGGCGAGCTGTTGCCCTTGGATAACGTTTTGGCCGGTGCCAAAGCCGCTTATGCTGCTCTTGCCAGCACCGCCGAGGCCGGGGCGGACGCCTCACATGCCATTATGACCACCGACACCAAGGCCAAGACCGTCGAACTGACCGGTTCCAACGGCTGGAAGATCGGCGGCATGGTCAAGGGGTCGGGCATGATCGCCCCGCAGCTGGCCACCATGTTGTGCGTCATCACTACCGATGCCGTGGTCAGTGCCGGTCAAATGCAGGCCGCGCTTACCGTGGCCGCCGAGCATTCGTTCAACCGTATCGACGTGGATGGTTGCATGTCCACCAATGACACAGTGCTGCTGCTCGCCTCCGGAGCCTCCGGCGTGGAGCCCGACAAGGACGAGTTCAACAAGCTCGTGCGCGAGGCCTGCGCCTCCCTGTCCCGTCAGATTATCGGCGACGGTGAAGGCGCTTCCCATGACATTCGCATCACCGTTACCGGTGCCACCAGCGAAGACGCGGCCCTTGCCTGCGGCCGTGCGGTCGCGGCCTCGAATCTGCTGAAATGCGCGATCTCCGGCAATGACCCGAACTGGGGCCGTATCGTCAGCTCCCTAGGCACCGTTTCCCCTGAAGTTGCACCTTATGATTCCGAGAAGGTGACCGTCAACGTCAACGGCGTGCGCATCTGCGAGAACGGTGGTGCCGGACGGGACCGTAGCGAAGTCGACATGACCCCGCGCGAAGTCCACATTGACATCGACCTCAACACCGGATCGAACGCCGAGGCCACCGTCTGGACCGACGATCTGACCCACGAATACGTCCACATCAACGCCGACTACGAAAGCTGACATCCACCATGCTCTCGCTGGCAGATGTCGCCGTGAAGCAAATGCCGAGAGGCGTTTGTAGGCGACGTGTTCGCCGACAGGCGAACCGACAAAACGTAGGCAACGCCTACTGTAATTGCAGGACGCTGTCCGGTGGAACCGGACTGAGGGTGGTCTCGCCAAACCACCCCCAGTCATGCGCAGCATGACAGCCCCCGTCAGCGGGGGCAAAGTTACGGAAAGAAGAACATGGCTACTGAATTGAAGGGACCTGGGTTCCATTTCGACGTGCATACCGATTTGCGCGCCGATCAGAAGGCGGAAGTGCTGATTGAGGCGCTGCCGTGGCTGGAGGAATTCGCCGGCCAGCGCATCGTGGTCAAGTATGGCGGCAATGCCATGATCGACGATCACTTGAAGCAGTGCTTCGCCGAGGATATGGTGTTCCTGCGCCAGGTCGGTTTGCATCCGATTGTCGTGCATGGCGGTGGCCCGCAGATCTCGCACATGCTCAAGGCCCTCGGCATCAAGTCGGAATTCAAGGGAGGCCTACGCGTCACCACGCCGGAAGCGATGGACGTGGTGCGTATGGTGCTGACCGGCAAGGTCTCGCGCGAACTGGTCGGCATGATCAACGCGCACGGCCCGATGGCGGTCGGTCTGTCCGGCGAGGATGGAGGTCTGTTCTCCGCCATGCAGCGCAAGCCCGTTATCGACGGCAAGCCCACGGATGTCGGTCTGGTCGGCGATGTGGTGTCCGTCGATGCCTCCGCGGTCGAGGATTTGGTCGCGGCCGGTCGTATTCCGGTTGTTTCCTCTGTGGCTCCGAATGAGGAGGACGCCACCGAGGTACTGAATGTGAACGCCGATTCCGCGGCCGCGGCCCTTGCCGCAGCCGTGGGCGCGCACAAGCTGGTCATTCTGACCGACGTGGACGGTCTCTATGCCGACTGGCCGGATAAGAATTCACTTATCGGGCGTATCGGCGTGGAGGATCTGCGCGACATGCTGCCCGATCTGGAATCCGGCATGCGCCCCAAGATGGAAGCATGCGTGCGCGCCATCGATGGTGGCGTGCCCCAAGCCCACATCATCGACGGTCGTAAACCACATTCGATCCTGAACGAGATATTCACCTCCGCCGGTATCGGCACCATGGTCGTGCCCGAAGGCGGTATGGAAATGAGGAGTTCCTATGAGCACTGAGCAGAACGAGACGCTGGGCGCTGAAGACAGCAAGTGGCTGGGGGAATACTCCCAGGTACACATGAACGTGTTCGGCACGCCGCTGCGTGTTATGGATCACGGTCAGGGCGCGCATATTTGGGACGTTGATGGCAACGAATACCTTGACTTCCTGGCTGGCATCGCCGTCAATTCGCTGGGCTATGCCCATCCCAAGTGGGTGAAAGCCGTGTCTGAGCAGGCGGCCAAGGTGGCTCACATCAGCAATTATTTCGCTTCCGAGCCGCAGATCGAGCTCGCCGCGAAGCTGGTCAAACTGGCCGGTGCCCCGGAAGGCTCCAAGGTCTACTTCGGCAATTCCGGTGCCGAGGGTAATGAAGCGGCATTGAAGCTGGCCAAGCTGTATGGTCGCACTCTGCCCGGCGCACTGCCGTCCATCGGCGGTAAGCCCGCCCGTATTCTTGCCATGACGCACGGCTTCCATGGCCGTACGATGGGTGCGCTCTCCGCAACTTGGAAGCCGAACATCCGCAAGCCCTACGACCCGTTGGTGCCCAACATCGAATTCGTGCGCGCCGGCGACAAGGTCGCCCTGTACGAGGCGTTCTCCCAGACCGGTCTTGGCCACTATGGCAAGGGGCCGGTGGCGGCGGTGATTCTGGAACTCATTCAGGGTGAGGCCGGCGTGCAGCCGTTGGGTGCCGATTACGTCAAGTTCGTGCGTGAGCTGTGTGACATCAACCATGCGCTGCTCATCATCGATGAGGTGCAGACCGGCATCGGCCGTACCGGCAAGTGGTTTGCATTTCAGCGTGAGGATCTTTCCGGCGGCGTGACCCCGGATATGGTGACCTTTGCCAAGGGAGTGGCCGGCGGATTCCCGATGGGTGGCATGATTGCCTTCGGCGAGAAGCTTGCAGCCCTGTTCACTCCGGGCTCTCATGGATCAACCTTTGCCGGCAACCCGTTGGGCGCGGCGGCTGGACTTGCCACACTCGGTGTCATTGAGGACGATAACCTCATTGCCAATGCCGAGGCCCGCGGCCAGCAGCTGCGCGATGGCATTATGGACACCGGCAATCCGCTCTATGTATCCGTGCGCGGTCGTGGCCTGCTCGATGCCGTAGAGCTCAAGCATCCCTGCGCCCACGCCGTCATGAACTACTGCCTCGAACACGGGCTCATCGTCAATGCGGTGGCCCCCAATGCGCTGCGTTTCGCACCGCCGCTGATCGTAACCGCCGAAGACGTTGACCAGGCGCTCGCCGTTCTCAAGGACGTGCCCGCTGATCTGCCGAACGACTGACTTACCTGACCTATATAAGGAGATCACCATGACCCCAGAACTGCGCCATATGCTGCGTGATGACGACCTCAACCATGAGGAGCAGAAGCAGGTGCTTGAGCTTGCCATCAAGTTCAGCAAGAACCGTTTCTACAAGCAGCCGTTTGCCGGTCCGCAGGCCGTCGCCGTGCTGTTCGACAAGCCTTCCACCCGTACCCGCTCCAGTTTCTCCATTGGTGTTGCCGAGCTTGGCGGCTACCCGCTGGTCATTGACAAGTCCGGCTCCCAGCTGGGCCGTGGCGAGCCTGTGGCCGATACCGCCCGTGTGCTCGACCGTATGGCCTATGGCGTGGTCTGGCGCACCTTTGGTCAGGATCGCGTGGAGGAAATGGCCAAGTATTCCACCCACCCGGTGGTCAACGCGCTGACCGATGACTTCCACCCCTGCCAGATTCTTGCCGACTTCCAGACCATCGCCGAACACCGCGGCGGCGTGGACAATCTGAAGAACCAGACCATCGCCTACCTCGGTGATGCCGCCAACAACATGTCCAACTCGTATCTGCTCGGCGGTGCCGTTGCCGGTATGAACGTGCGTGTGGCCGGACCTCAGGGCTACCTGCCGCGTCCGGATATCGTGGCCGATGCCGAACGCATTGCCGCTGAGAACGGCGGTTCCATTCTGGTGACCACTGATGCTCGTGAGGCCGTCGCCGGTGCCGATTGCGTGTTTACTGACACCTGGGTTTCGATGGGTGAGGAAGCTGAATACGCCATCCGATCCAAGCCGTTCTGGGATTATCAGGTCAATGCCGAGCTCATGGCTCTGGCTAAGCCGGATGCGCTATTCCAGCACTGCCTGCCCGCCTATCGCGGTAAGGAAGTCACTGCCGAGGTGATTGATGGCCCGCAGTCCGTGGTGTGGGATGAGGCGGAGAACCGTCTGCACGCGCAGAAGGCGTTGCTCACCTGGCTGACCGGCAAGGCCCGTGGCGACGAAAGCCTGCTCGCATGAGTGAAGCCCTGCCGTCCCTGCAGCGCCCTGCCACCAGGGCTGCGCGACTGAGCGCCATCGAACAGGCGCTGGCCACGCATGTCATCACGTCACAATCGCAGCTGTCGAAAATCCTATTGGACGAAGGCATCGCGGTTACGCAGGCCACGTTGAGCCGCGACCTGGATGAGATGCATGCGGTGAAAACCCGGCTGAAGGACGGTACGGTGGCCTATACGGTTGGACGTGGTTCGGCGGTTGCCGATGTTGAGGACGTGGGGGAGCGCACCGAGGCTCAGATGGCTCGTGTGCTCAATGGTCTGGTCACTTCGGTGGCCGCTGCCCGCAACCTCGTTGTGGTGCATACCCCGTCCGGAGCCGCACAATATGTGGCTTCCGTGATTGACCGTCAGCCCATCGACGGCGTGCTTGGCACCATCGCTGGAGACGATACCGTCATGGTGATCTGCGCTGACGACGGCACCGCCGTCTCCCGCTCTGACTGGCTGCTCGGCCTCGCCTCCAAATAGTGTTTTTTTCTTGCCCCCCCAAGGTGAGGGGAGCTGTCACCGTAGGCGACTGAGGAGAGTTGCCCAATCCTCTCCAACACGCCGTGCATAAATATACAATCCTCTGTATATACTTACATCAGTTTGTTTTTTTAGACCTTGAATGAAAGGGAACTCATGGCAGATAACAATCGCCTTGTTCTGGCCTACTCCGGTGGTCTTGATACCTCCGTCGCCATCTCGTACCTGAAGGAGCGCACCGGCAAGGACGTCGTGGCCGTGTCCCTCGATGTAGGTCAGGGCGGTGAAAGCCTTGAGACCATCAAGGAGCGCGCCCTCGCCTGCGGCGCCATCGAATCCTACGTGGTCGACGCCCGTGACGAATTCGCCAACGAATACTGCATGAAGGCCCTCAAGGCCAACGCCATGTACGAAGGCGTCTACCCGCTGGTCTCCGCCATCTCCCGCCCGCTGATCTCCAAGCACCTCGTGCGCGCCGCCCACCAGTTCGGCGCCGACACCATCTCCCACGGCTGCACCGGCAAGGGTAACGACCAGGTTCGTTTCGAGGTCTCCATCGCCTCCATCGACCCGACGCTCAAGGCCATCAGCCCGATTCGTGATCTCTCCCTGACCCGTGACGTCGAGATTGCGTTCGCCAAGGAGCACAAGTTGCCGATCACCCAGACCGAGAAGTCCCCGTACTCCATCGATCAGAACGTGTGGGGCCGCGCCATCGAGACCGGCTTCCTCGAGGATCCGTGGAACGGTCCGACCAAGGACTGCTACTCCTACACCGACGACCCGGCCTTCCCGCCGGTCGAAGATGAGGTTGTCATCGAGTTCAAGGAAGGTATCCCGGTCAAGATTGACGGCCGCGACGTCACCCCGCTGCAGGCCATCGAAGAGATGAACCGCCGCGCCGGAGCCCAGGGCATCGGCCGTATCGACCTCATCGAGGATCGCCTGGTCGGCATCAAGTCCCGCGAGCTGTACGAGGCTCCGGGCGCCGTGGCCCTGATCACCGCTCACCAGGAACTCGAAAACTGCTGCCTCGAACGCGAACAGCACCGCATCAAGCGCGACATCGACAAGCGCTGGGGCGAGCTGGTTTACGATGCGCAGTGGTTCTCCCCGGCTACCCAGTCGCTCAACGCTTTCATCGAGGACACCCAGAAGTACGTGTCCGGCGAGATTCGCATGGTCCTGCATGGCGGTCGCGCTGTGGTGACCGGCCGTCGTTCCGACTCCTCGCTGTACGACTACAAGCTCGCCACCTACGATTCCGGCGATACCTTCGATCAGAAGTCCTCCAACGGCTTCATCGACATCTACGGCCTGCCGTCCCGCGTGGCTGCCGCCCGCGATGTCAAGTTCGGCAACGGCATCGAGGTCCCGAAGAACACCGTCGAGTGATTCTTACTCAGTCGCCCCCGCTGCGAGGCTGTCGGCATAGCTGACTGGGAGTGGTCTTTGAAAGGACTGTCCTCAGTCACACTCCATGTGACAGCCCTCGCCAGCGGGGGCAACTGTATGTTTGAACACATTGCTACGCTTAAACACAGCTATTTTCACTTTTCAAGGAGCTTTCATGACTGAGAACAACGAACATTTGGCCTTGTGGGGTGGTCGTTTTACATCCGGTCCGTCTCCGGAGTTGGCCCGACTGTCCAAGTCCACGCAGTTCGATTGGCGTTTGGCTGACGACGACATCGCTGGTTCCCGCGCCCACGCCCGTGCTCTCGGCCGTGCGGGACTCCTGACCGCCGACGAACTGCAGCGCATGGAAGACGCACTCGATACGCTCCAGCGTCACGTTGATGACGGCTCCTTCGCTCCTATCGAAGACGATGAGGACGAGGCCACTGCGCTTGAACGCGGACTCATCGACATCGCTGGCGACGAACTCGGCGGCAAGCTGCGTGCCGGCCGCTCTCGCAACGACCAGATCGCCTGCCTGATTCGCATGTGGCTGCGCCGTCACTCCCGCGTAATCGCCGGATTGCTGCTTGACCTGGTCAACGCACTGGTCGAGCAGAGCGAAAAGGCCGGCCGCACCGTGATGCCGGGTCGCACCCATATGCAGCATGCCCAGCCGGTGCTGCTCGCGCACCAGCTCATGGCCCACGCATGGCCGCTGATCCGCGATGTACAGCGACTCATCGATTGGGACAAGCGTATCAACGCTTCTCCGTACGGCTCCGGCGCTCTAGCCGGCAACACTCTCGGCCTTGATCCGGAAGCAGTGGCTCGCGAGCTCGGCTTCTCCCGCGTGACCGACAACTCCATCGACGGCACCGCAGCCCGTGACCTGGTCGCCGAATTCGCATTCGTGGCCGCCATGACCGGCGTGGACATCTCCCGTCTGTCCGAGGAAATCATTATCTGGAACACCCAGGAGTTCGCCTTCGTCAAGCTCGATGACGGCTACTCCACCGGATCCTCCATCATGCCGCAGAAGAAGAACCCGGATATCGCCGAGCTCGCCCGTGGCAAGTCCGGCCGTCTCATTGGCGACCTGACCGGTCTGCTGGCCACTCTGAAGGGTCTGCCCACCGCCTACGCACGCGACCTGCAGGAAGACAAGGAAGCGGTGTTCGATCAGGTCGACACGCTCGAAGTGCTGCTACCCGCGTTCACCGGCATGGTCAAGACCATGCACTTCGACAGCGAGCGGCTTGAAGAGGAAGCCCCGACCGGCTTCGCGCTGGCCACTGACATCGCCGAATGGCTTGTCAAGAACGGCGTGCCATTCCGCCATGCTCACGAGCTCTCCGGCGCCTGCGTCAAGCTCGCCGAAGGCCGTGGCCAGGAACTCTGGGATCTGACCGACGAGGACTTCATCGAGACCTTCGCCGCATTCCTGCCGGCCGGCAAGGCTCCGGGCGTGCGTGAAGTGCTCTCCAGCCACGGTTCGGTCGACTCCCGCAACGGCAAGGGCGGCACCGCCTATGGTCGTGTGCGCGAGCAGATTGCCGACGCCAAGGCCAGCGTCGAAGAGCTCAAGTTGTTCCCGGCCTCCACCTCTGACGGTTCCGCGTATAAGGCCCCCGGCACGTTTTAAACCGTGCGCTCCCGTTGGCGGGGGCTGTCGGCGAAGCCGACTGGGGGTGGTTGCGAAGGTCTTCGTCCACATGACCGACCTCAGTCTCGCTCCGCGAGCCAGCTCCCGCCAGCGGGAGCTAGGTTTTGCGTTGTCATCGCAACGGCCTACACTGAATAATCGTAACGAACGGGAGCCGTAAGGCTGAGAGGAAGTTGCCAGACTTCGACCGGGGAACTTGACGCGGGTCATGCCGCCGTAAGGAATCGTTGTTCTTGATTTGTTAGGTTTCCTGCAACAGTCTTTCATTCCGTTTGCATAATTTAGCCGTATGACGGGTCGTGGTGTAGCCAATGCATCGCGGCGGCCACACGGTCGCATGATTGGGTTCATGAATGGGCGCACCACTTAAGGTACGGTTCGTTTCGTGCACCCTTTTTTACTATTCGGAAAGGTTGTTATGCAGGTCAACGGAGAGCAAGTCAAGCTCGATACGCCGGTCAGCGTTGCCGACTATCTCGAAGCACACGGATTCCGCGCCGAACGTGTGGCCATCGAACTTAATGGTGAGATTATTCCGCGCGACAAGCGTGCCGATGCCATGCTCGACGACCAGTGCGTTATGGAAATCGTACAGTTTGTTCAGGGTGGCTGAAAGGAAGAGCTATGAGCAATATCAATCCGGTTACTGAAGCATCCGTTGAGGCGACGCCGCTGCCGCCGCAGCCCGCCGTCACCAATCCGGTCGGTACCGCTGCGCCGATTCTGCCGGTGGAAGACAAGCCGCTGAATCTGGGAGGCCACGAATTCCAGTCGCGATTCATCTTGGGCTCCGGCCGCTATGACCTGAACCTCATCAAGGCCACGGTCGAGCACGCCGGTACGCAGATTGTCACCATGGCATTGCGTCGCGCGCAGACCACCGAGAACAGCGTGCTTGATTACATTCCTGAGGGCATTACGCTGCTGCCGAATACTTCTGGCGCGCGCAATGCCGAGGAGGCCGTGCGCATTGCACGACTGGCCCGCGAAGTATGCCACACCGACTTCGTCAAAGTCGAAATCGAACACGAGACCAAATACCTCTTGCCGGACAACGCCGAAACCATCCGTGCCACTGAAATGCTGGCCAAGGAAGGCTTTGTGGTCATGCCCTATATGTTCCCGGATCCAATCGCAGCCCGTCAGCTTGAAGAAGCCGGTGCTGCCGCAGTTATGCCGCTCGGCTCGCTGATTGGCTCCAACATGGGCTTGCGCATGCGTGATTTCATCGAGATCATCATCGCCAATGCGCATGTGCCGGTTATTATCGACGCCGGCATCGGCCGCCCGAGTCAGGCCTGTGACGCAATGGAAATGGGCGCGGACGCGGTCATGGCATACACGGCCGTTGCCTCCGCCGGCAATATCCCGCTGATGGCCGAAGCGTTCAAGCATGCCATCGATGCCGGTCGTGCGGCCTACCTGTCTGGTCTCGGCAAAGTGACCGAAGGCCAGGCTGTGCCGTCCAGCCCGATCACAGGGTATTTGCACTGATGGGGAGTGGCTCCTCTCTCTGCGGAGAGCCAGAAATGTGGAGACAATATGGCATTAACGGATGAACAGGTGGAGAGGTACGCTCGGCATCTGATTTTGAAGGGTGTTGGAGTCAAAGGGCAGAAACGTCTGCTGGCCTCCAGCGTACTGATCATCGGTGCCGGAGGACTCGGTTCTCCGATCGCCCTGTATCTGGCGGCAGCCGGAGTAGGCCATATCGGGCTAGTAGACGGCGATACGGTGGATCTGAGCAATCTGCAACGTCAAATCATTCACACTACAGCGCGCGTGAACGAACCCAAAGTGGAGTCGGCCGCCACCGCCATCCGTGAACTCAACCCGGACGTGACGGTAGACACTTATCAGGCGATTGTAAATGCCAACAATATCACCGACCTTATCGAACCGTATGATTTGGTGATTGATGCCACCGACAATTTCGCCGCAAAATTCCTCATCAATGACGCTTGCGTGTTAGCGGGCAAACCGTATATCCATGCCGGCGTGGTCGGGTTCTCCGGCCAAGTGATGACAGTCATCCCTGGCGAAGGCCCCTGCTATCGCTGCATTTTCCGCGACATGCCGGCAGCCGGTGAGATTCCGACCTGCAAGGAAGCCGGCGTATTGGGGGCGGTAGTCGGTGTGATCGGCAGCTTGGAAGCCACTGAGGCCGTGAAGCTGATAGTCAGCGTGGGGGAGCCGCTGGTGGGCCGAATCCTCACCGTGGATGCGCTGACCATGAATATCCGGCGAGTGCCGCTGCCGAGCCATGTGTCTGATTGCCCGGTGTGTGGCGAACATCCGACCATTACCGCCATTAATGCAGCCAACTATATTCAGCCGGCCTGCGCGATTTAGACCTTTGTGGCTTCCCACAGCGAGGAGAGCCAAGTATTACGCTGCATGAAGGGAGAAGAACATGCCTATTGCTTTGCGTAATGCGGTTGATGATGACGAGAGCAGCGAAACCGCATACCGCCATATCGCACCCGAAGAACTTGCCGGGCTCGACCCGAACACGGTCACGTTGCTCGACCTGCGCGAGCCGGCCGACTTCGCCGCGCATCCGGTGCCCGGTGCCATCAATGCGCCGTTCGACCCGTTGGCCCATGTGCTCAAGACCGTGCCCAAGGACCGGACAGTCGTCGTCTATTGTGCGGAAGGATGGTGGAGCGAGGAAGTCGCAGAAATCCTTGCCGATCGAGGCTATGACGTGGCCAGTCTGACAGGCGGCTTTCGCGCGTATCAGGAATACCGGCAGACGCATCTTCAACAGACGGAAGCGCATCCACAGATGCCTCGGTAACTCGCAGATATCGTGGTATCTTCACACCGTTGGCCGTCGCATCAGCCAATCATCCCTATGGATGAACCCCCTCGGACATAAGCTTGCCCTACAATCGGTCGTGGTTCTGCGTGCCATTCGTTCAACCATCCTCATGCAATGGCAGAGCGGACACGAATCAGCCCAAACAAGGGAAGGATCGAAATCGTGGGACATCTGCTCACCCGCACGCAGATTCGACGCCTGGTCGCCAGGCATGGCCGTGAGGTCATCGAACATCGGCGCATGCAGATCGAACGTTGCTGTTATCAGCACGGCAACGTCACCACGTTCGCGCATTCCGTACGCGTCGCCTGTCTGGCCGTGTGGATGGCCGATCGTGCGCATTTGTGGCATCGCGTTGACCTCAAATCCCTGATTCGCGCGGCTTTGCTCCACGACTATTTCCTGTACGATTGGCATGACTGGGATAACGGCGAACACCGATGGCATGGATTCACCCACGGTCATGCCGCATTGGTCAACGCGCTTATGGATTTCGATCTCAACGATATCGAACGCAACAGCATTGAGAACCACATGTTCCCGATGACGCCGATTCCGCCGCGCTATCTCGAAGGCTATCTGGTCACCTTGGCAGACAAATGCTCGGCCACCGTCGAGACCTTCTCGTTCGACCGGTTTAACAAACGTGCATTACCTGATGCAAAGCCCTATGCCGAAATAGAAGCTCGCCGATGATTATCGCACTTGAACACTACTTCCTGTGGTTCCTGTTCTACAGCTTCGTCGGCTGGGTCTATGAATCCATTCTCGTCTCCTGCCAGCAGCATCGTCTGGTCAATCGCGGATTCCTGAACGGTCCGCTGTGCCCGATTTATGGCACCGGCGCGACACTCGCCATCGCCGTTCTCGGGAATGTGCATAATCCGGTGATCATCTTTCTGGTTTCGATGGTGGGTGCCACAATACTCGAATACTCGACCTCATGGGTTATGGAACAACTGTTCCACGCCCGCTGGTGGGATTATTCGAATTTTCGCTTCAACCTCCAAGGCCGCGTCTGTCTGCTAGGTGCGTTGGTTTTCGGTCTCGGCGGCGTTGGCGTGGTACTTGGTTCGCAGCCGTATGTCGAGTGGGCCACGGATATGATTCCGCTGCCGATGCTGCATACGCTGGTCACGGTGCTGGCCGCACTCGTCATCGTCGATTTGGCGGTTACGGTGGCCGGTATGCTCGGATTCGAGCAGGTGCTCGACTCGGTGGCTCAGGCGGTGCAGGATGTGGCTGCGCGCGCAGGCGGAACCTGGCAATGTGGTGCCGACGCAGTGTCTGACAAGATGCGCGAGCTGTCGCAGGATACGCTTGAGCGTCTGCGTTGGGTGATCAGCGGTGTCGTCAATGCCCAGCAGAAGCGTATGCTGAAGTCCTTTCCGAAGTTCCAGATGCCCGGTCGTCAGGACATCATCGACTCGCTGCGTGAACTGATGGGCCCACGCAAGTAACACAATCGGGGCTCGTCAGATTGTGTGCATCAAGTTATCCGGGCCGTCCGCCGAAATCGAACGTTGGGATTCTACACTGGAACCGGGCTCCTTGTAATCAGTGATGCCGGCACCGGTGTTGGGCACGATTGACGAGTAGATGTTGTCACCCACATACGCCACCAGCAGCACGATGGCCACGATGAACATAATGCGGCGATTCGCACGGGCGAGCAGATTATCCAAAACCGGGGCGAGTAAGTATGCGATGGCCAATCCTCCCAGCCCAAAGGTCAGCAGACCTTCGGCGCAGATGCGGCCGTTGAGGTTCAGGAAGTAGCCGGTGTAATCCCACCAGCGCTGGCCGTCATGGGTGATCTCCAGATACCATGACGAGAAATATTCCAAGCAACCGCACAGAATCACCGTACCGACGAACAGTAAAGCGGGACGATGGCGCAGCTTCTTCAGCAGAGTCAGGATTATACCCGTTGGAATAGAAAATCGCAGACAGTCCGAACGTGGTGATGGAAAGCAGATACCATCCCAGGAAACTCAGTTGCGCCACAAAACACTCCCACTTGTGGCCTTTCATCATACGTCGCGAGAGACTGATCGCTTCGTTCGCGCTGATGTTCGGATTCTCAGCCACGATGTACGGAACCAGGAAGTATGAATAGGTTTTGACGATGCCTCCCACCACCGTGCACCACCACAGCAGCCGATATACGTTCTCCACCAGTAACACCCATGCCATGCGCACCCAGCATCCAGTCTGCAACGGGTAGAGGAAGCGACGCAACGGCACCTTGTCGTAGGTGCGGGACTCCAGCACGATGCGTCGCAGTACCACACGGAATACTTCCGTCACGAACAGGCCTGCGGTTAGTGTGACAAGCAACGCCACAATCACCAGTATCGCGATGGCTATGCTTTCCGAGCGAATGATGGAGGCAGTCGCATCGGTGACGGATAGAAGGAACGAACCGGTGGAAAGGGAATTGACTACTGCGGACAGCACGCCGCGTGTCCGCCCGAGCGTTGCGACGGTATCCTGGTTGGCGACGGTCCGTTCATTGTCCCGGACTCGGTCGCGTGCTCCGTTTGCGTCCCCCGAGGCCATCTGCAGTAACAGGCCGAAGGAATCGGATGCGCCGGTATTTGATTCCCCGGTCCGGCTGGCTTCCTGCGAGGCGGCGTTCGGATTCATATTGGTGTTGGGCGCGGCGGGTGACGACCCGTAATCCGCACTCAGAAACGCCGCGAACAAACAGACTATGACCAACAGCCAATAATGTCGTTTCAGGGTTTTCCGGGCTTCGGCCTTTAACGTCTTTCGCTGCATCTGTGCTTCCTTAACTGGTGGAGCTTTCTCCCACTGTAACGGAGAGGACGGCAGTATCGTCACAATTGACGGGTTTCGCACTGTCGCCATGTTCTGCGAAACTTGACTGTGCCCAATTGGGCGGTTTTATACACAATTCGATAGGGAGAAGCGACAGGCTATGGCTCACGTCACCGACTTCAAGGAAGCGGGTTTCAACACCCTGCTTGAGGAACTGGAATGGCGCGGGTTGATTTCCCAGTCCACGGACAGGGATCGACTTGCGGAAGCACTGAACGGCGAGCCCATCACCTATTATTGCGGCTTCGATCCCACTGCTGCATCCCTGCATATCGGCAATCTGGTGCAGCTCATCAACATGCGTCATCTGCAGTTGGCAGGCCATCATCCAATCGCCCTGGTCGGTGGCGCCACCGGTCTGATCGGCGATCCGCGCCAGTCAGGTGAACGCACGCTCAATCCGAAGGACGTGGTGGCCGGCTGGGCCGACCGCCTCAAGAACCAGATCGGCGGCATTTTGGAGACTGAAGGCGCCAACTCGGTGCGTTTCGTGTCCAACTACGATTGGACCGCTTCGATGACCGTCATCGACTTCCTGCGCGATGTCGGCAAGAACTTCCGCTTGGGCACCATGCTGGCCAAAGACACCGTGGCTCGCCGCCTGAACTCCGAGGAAGGCATCTCCTTCACCGAGTTCAGCTATCAGGTGCTGCAGGGCAACGACTTCCTCCACCTGTTTGACGAATACCACTGCACGTTGGAACTCGGCGGCTCCGACCAGTGGGGCAACCTCACCTCCGGCCTGGACCTGATTCACAAGGTGCGCGGTGTGGACGTCAATGTGTTCACTAGCCCGATCATCACTGATGCTTCCGGCAAGAAGTTCGGCAAGTCCGAGGGCAACGCCGTCTGGCTCGATGCCACGATGCTCAGCCCGTACAAGTTCTACCAATTCTGGATCAACCGCCCGGATGTGGAGATGGAAAGCCTGCTGAAGGCGTTCACCTTCCTGTCCAAGGCCGAAATCGAACGACTGGTCGAGGAATCCAAGACCAACCCCGGCAAGCGCGAGGCCCAGAAGACCCTCGCCTGGGAGGTCACCAGCTTCGTGCATGGCGAGGCCGCTACCCAGGCCGCCATTGACGCTTCCGGTGCGCTGTTCGGACGCGGTGGCAACCTCGAAGACATCGATGAGGAAACGCTGGAATCCGTGCTCGACGGTTTCAAGGTGGTCGACGAGAACGGCGAGCACGTCTTCCCCGTCTCCAAGCCCGGCGATCGCGTAATCGACGCCGCCCAGGTTGCCGGACTGTTCAAGTCCGCTTCCGAGGCACGCCGCGCCATCAAGTCCGGTGGCGTGTATCTCAACAACAACCGTATCGAGGATGAGGAGCAGGTGCTGGCCGAAGCTGACTTCCTGGCCGGCCGCTTCGCGCTCATCCGTCGTGGCAAGAAGGCGCTCGGCGCCGTGGAAAACCGTTAATCAACAACGAATTAAGGAAAACAAGTAATGGCAGAAGGTAACGAGCGTTCCGGCAAGTCCTACGGCGGCGGCCATAAGGGGTATGGCGATCGCCGACCGGGCAACCGCGGTGGCAAGGGTTTCAAGCCGCGCGGCAAGGGCGGTTTCAAGCCGCGTCATGATGGTGAGGGTTTCAAGCCGCGTCGCCGCGAGGATGGCGAGGGTTATGCGCCGCGTCGCGATGGTGATGGTGAAGGTCGCGGCGGCTACCGCAAGTCGTACGGCAAGGGCGGCGACTTCCACAAGGGTGGTCGTTCCGGCTACCGCGGCAATGGTCCGCGTCGTGACGGCGAAGGCTTCCGCCCGCGTCGCGACCATGATGGTGAGGGTTTCAAGCCGCGTCGCCGCGAGGATGGCGAGGGTTATGCGCCGCGTCGCGATGGTGATGGTGAAGGTCGCGGCGGCTACCGCAAGTCCTACGGCAAGTCCGGAGGCTTCCACAAGGGCGGCTACCGCGGCAATGGTCCGCGTCGTGACGGCGACGGTTTCAAGCCGCGCCGCGAGGGTGGCTACCGTTCCCACGAAGGCGAGAACGGCGAGAACCCGCGCTACCAGCACCGCGACAATGATCGCCGTGATTTCCGTCGCGATGGCGATCGTCGTGACTTCCATAGGGATGGAGACCGTCGTGACTTCCATCGTGATGATCGCCGCAATGATCGTCGTGACTTCCATAGGGATGGCGATCGCCGCAACTTCCGTCGCGATGACCGTCGTGACAATGACCGCCGTGACGGCTACCGCGAGTTCTCTCAGGAGGAGAAGCGCCAGTACCGTGAGGAGAAGCGCTCTGAATACATGAACCGTCCGCGCCGCAATTCCGACGGCACGATGAGCTTCCCCTCGCAGAACCCGTACACCGATCGTCGCCCTGACGAGCCGAAGATGCCCAAGGGTATGGAATGGTCGATGCTGTCCTCGGATGAGAGGGAGCGTCTGCGCGGCCTGTCCAAGGAGCACGCGGAGAACATCGGTCTGCATATTCTCGCCGCCTTTGCGCAGGAGGAGGACGATCCTCAGAATGCTCTCGAGCATGCCAAGTGGGTGGCTCGTCAGGCTTCCCGAATTGACTTCGCCCGTGAAACGTTGGCATTCATCGCCTACCGTCAAGGCGACTACAAGCTCGCCTTGCGCGAATTCCGCACCGCTTACCGCATGAACGGATTCCAGGACTACCTGCCGTTCATCGCCGACTGCGAGCGTGGCCTTGGCAACCCGAAGAAGGCCGTGGAACTGGCGCTGTCCGACGAGGGCAAGGCACTGCATGGCTCTCCGAAGGTCGAGATGTTCCTGGTGTACGCTGGCGCTCTCGGCGATTTGGAAATGTGGGATAAGGCCATTGATGTGGTTCACGCCGTCGGACGTTCGCAGGGTCTGCCGGGGGAGTACCGCATGCGTGCGGTACAAGCCGAACAGTATTTCCTCGAGGAAGCCGGCCGCAACAAGGAAGCCGAGCAGCTTAACGATTTGCTTGACCGCCTTGAAGACCAGTACGCCGACGAAGACATCGACGAGGATAGCGATGACGTGGTCATTGACCATGATCTTGAGGACATCACCGACGACTCCGAAGTGATGGAAACCCTCGGTATCGACCCGTCCGAAGCACAGTATGCTCCAGAGCTTGAGCCTGAAGAGTCTGAGGAGCCTGAGGAATCAGAAGACGCCGAGGAACCGGAAGATGATGAAGCTGCGGAGGAATCCGACGTAGCTGAATCTGATGCCACTGAGGAGTCCGAGGAGAGCGACGAACCGGCCGAATCCGAAGAGTCGGCTGATGATGCTCCCGCCGAAGCCGAATCTGAAGAAACCGAGGAGTGAGCGGCGTAATGACCCGTTTTCTCAAAGGCACCGATCATCCGCTTGCCGAGGCCTATCAGCTTGCGCTGCTGGACCTCGACGGTGTGGTGTACCGCGGCAAGAACCCGGTCGACTATGCGGCTGATTCCATCCGCGCTGCCGAACAGGCCGGCATGACTATCGAGTACACCACCAACAATTCCTCACGATTCCAGCATGTGGTGGCTGATCAGCTCAAGGGTTTTGGCCTGGATGTGGAACCGTGGCAGGTCATCACCTCCTCGGTGGTGGCGGCCCGTATGGTAGCCAAAGCGTTGCCGGCCGGTGCGCGCGTGCAGGTATTGGGTGCCGATCATCTTCGTGATGAGGTCACGCGAAACGGTTTGACCATCGTGAATGGCCCGGAAGACCATCCGCAGGCGGTTATTCAGGGATGGTATCCCGAGATGACGTGGCAGATGATGGCTGAAGTCTCCTATGCGGTCGAAGCCGGAGCCACATATTTCGTGACTAACCGCGATCTGACCATTCCGCGTGAAATGGGCATAGCGCCCGGCTGCGGCTCGATGATTCGAGCCGTGATCACCGCCACTGGTGTCGAACCAGTGGCCTCCGCAGGTAAGCCGGAAGCCTATATGTACGATGAAGCGCGTGAACTCAACGCCGCCGAAGGTCATGACTTGGTGCCCAAAGAGTCGTCCATCGCCATCGGCGATCGTCTCGACACGGATATCGAGGCAGGCAACCGTGGCGGCTATGATTCGCTGGCTGTGTTGACCGGCGTGACCAACCCGACCGAGCTTATGCTGGCTCCCGAACACTTGCGCCCCACGTTCATCGCCCGTGATCTGCGCGAGCTTGGCGAGATTCAGAGCGAACCGGTGCGTTGCGAGGACGGTACTTGGGAGTGCCGCAAGGCCAGCGCATGGTTTGAAAACGGACGGGTTCAGGTCAGTGATCCCACGAGTATGGATGGTCTTCGTGCTGCGGTATGTGCCGCTTGGGAAGCCGCCGACAAAGGCGCGCAGATGAATGAATCCATGGTGCCGAACTTTGTCCTTGGAGAGCAGCGATGAACAGCGAACCTCAGTCAGCCGGCCGTACGCCGGTGTCGCAACGGTACCCGGATCTTGTGGATATTGACAATCAGGACAATGACCGCAAGCTCGAGATTTACCGCAATGTGCTTGACTCATTGCACAGTGAGCTCGACGAGAGCCGTGACTGATTGATGTCAGAACATCCGATTGATCCCGCAATGCCGCTTGACCGTCTTGACATGATGCTTGTGGCCTCCGATCTCGTTGAGTCCCGATCCAAGGCGCAGCGCCTTATTAAGGCCGGACATGTGCGTGTTGACGGAGAGACCATCACCAAGCCGTCATTCATGGTCAAAGCCGGTCATTGTGAGCTTGCCGTGGATAAGGGTGATGATTATGTCTCTCGTGGCGCTTACAAGCTGCTTGGCGCGTTCAAGGCCTTTGCCGACGATGGGCTGACCGGGCCGCAAAGTCTGGAATGTTTGGATATCGGCGCATCCACCGGTGGATTTACCGATGTGCTACTGCGCGGGGGAGCGGCCAGAGTCGTGGCCCTCGATGTGGGGCATGGGCAGCTTGACCCGCGTATTGCAGGAGATAGCCGCGTCATCGAAATGAGCGGCGTCAATATCCGTGAAGTCACGGCCGATGATTTGCCATATCGCCCGGCGATGATCGTGTCCGATGTCTCGTTCATTTCACTGACCTATGTGATTCCGGTGATTGCGCGCATCGCCGCTCCCGGCGCTCAGGTGGTGCTGCTGGTCAAGCCGCAGTTTGAAGTCGGTCGGCAAGGACTCGGCAAGCATGGCATTGTGGACGATCCGGCATTGCGCGAGCAGACCCTTGCCGATGTCGTCGCCTGTGCGCGGCAGCACGGGCTGCACGTCGTCAATACGGCCGACAGTCCCATTGAAGGCATGCACGGTAATGCGGAATATCTGCTTTATGCGGTTTTCAAATGATATCTTCGGCATTCTCGGTTGACCAGCATCACACAGGATGTTCGGTCAAGACCTATTGAAGTCGAGCAAATAGCATGCTCCACCATGCTGTTATCACACAATATGGCAGTGCCGGCTTGTAACGTACGGCACGTCAGCCGATGAGCCTCGATCTTGTTGACGTCTATATGCGAGGCTGAGCTGCCTCCCTCATATTTCAGCATGTCGAATCTGGTGAACATCGCGCTGCGCAATGGCCGGATCTCCAGACTGCTGCCGTTGATGCGATGCCCCTGAAGCACGCCGTGGAGCAGAATGTTGCGCGCGCGGATATGACGGCTGGTCAGCGATCCCTTAACGAGCAAATCATCGTTACACGTGATATCTCCGCCGGAGTGCAGGTCGCCGGTGAGCTCGATGCCGCCGCAGATGATGCTGCCATCGGTGATGATTCTGCCTCTGCCGGCAATGCGCTCGACATGAACATCGCCGGAACATCTCACTGTACCATTGTCGACAATCAGCTGATTGCCGGTAATGGTGTTTGCCTCAAGCGTGCCGGTGACCATGGTGGTGCGAAAACGTACATCGTCGGCGAATGTGGTACGGGTCGTCACGGTAATGAGCCCATAATTTCCGTTACGTACGTGCCCTGTGTTGCCGGTGTGGTGATGCAAGATACCTCCTGTGCTTTGCGTACCGCAAGTGTCATCATCGTTGATGAGCTAATGCTAACGTTTGCATTATGGGTATATAGTAACAGGACGGGGGTATCGCGAGAATCAGCCTTGGATAAAGCGGTCGATCTGATCCTGCTTGCCCATGATGATGAGCTCATCGTTGCGATGCATGATCAGTTCCTTGGAACCGTACTGGAATTCCTTGCCGGGGGCCTTGATGCCGACCACGGTCACACCGTACTTGTCATGCACCTGCACATCCTCGATGTTGCGACCCACCGCGTACAGCGGGGTGTGAATCTTCACGACGTTGTATGGGCCGTCGATTTCGATGTAATCCAGATAGTTGCCAGCCACCAGATGACCCACGCGCTTGCCGGCATCGGTTTCCGCATTGATGATATGGTGGGCGCCAATGCGCTGCAGAATGCGGGCGTGCTTCTGAGAGACCGATTTGGCCCACAGGTCGGAGATGCCGGCATCCAACAGGTTGCCGGTGATGATTACGGAAGCCTCGACCGACAATCATTGCGGCCGCAAGAATGAACAGGCATGCTGGGTTGCCGGCGCTGGCCATGCCTGCGGAATAACCACCCAATGCGACTATCGGAGCAAGGGTCATCACGCCAAGTCCACCGAACTGGATGGAAAACAGAATGACCAACTGGCCGAACATCGACCAGTACTCGCCGGTGTTCACCACCGGAATGCCGCAGGTGGACAGGGCGGAAACCGCGGTGAAGAACGACACCGGAAAGTTGCTGAAGCCATCGTGATTCGTAGTGGAGATGGGCAGCATCAATAATCCGGTCGACAGCAATATCAATACGGAAAATACAGAATGGACAGGCGGCCCGGATGCCTGATGAGGTGATCCGTGAGCGTCATGCGCCGGATGCGCTTGGAGGCCCGGTCGTCCTTGTTTTGGCTGACTACGTCGGCCGAGTACCACCATGACAGGCCTTTCGAGGTCTCCTTGTTTGAGGAGGACTCGTCAAAGTCGTTGGACATGGTTCCTGCTTCCCGCCATACTGATGGCGTAATGGTGTATGGCTGTAATTGTAAGCCGAAGCCTCACGATAATCGACTCCGTGGAACAGCATGCGGTGCGCAATAGTATCGACGCCCATATGTTGGCCTTGTCTGATGTCCGAGGGCCGGTGACGTGATGTGGCCGATGGCTCAGGCGATGATTAGGATAGTCATCAGTGCGACCGATTCAATAGGAGGATGTCCATGGCCAAGCGCAATGCGGTTGTGGTGACGCATACCAGGCTCAGGCAGTCCGGCACAGTGGTGTCCGAGGCGGTGAGCCAGCTGCGCAGCGCCGGCTTCGAAGTCACGATTATCGATAACACCGAAGCTCCGGATTTCGGCGTAAGTCCCGCGTGCGTGACGGACGATACGGAAATCGTCGTGGTGTTGGGCGGCGACGGCACGATTCTTCGCGCGGCCGAGCTCGTGCATTGCACCCAGGTACCGATTCTCGGCGTGAACATGGGGCATGTCGGCTTCCTGGCCGAATTCGAGAGCTTCCAGATCGACGAGGCGATTCGGCGGGTGGCCGAACATGACTATTCCATTGACGAGCGCATGATCGCCCATGTCGATGTCTGGCTACCCGGTGCCACCAAACCCATCGAGGATTGGGCGCTGAACGACATCACTTTGGAACGCGCCGACCGTGGCAAGATGGTGGAGCTCTCCATTCGCGTGGACGATGTGGAAATGAACTCCTTCGGCGCCGATGGCATCATCGTCTCCACGCCCACCGGTTCCACGGCCTATGCCTTTTCCGCCGGCGGTCCTGTGATTTGGCCGAACGTCAAGGCTTTGCAGCTGATTCCGTTGGCCGCGCATGCGTTGTTCGCCAGGCCGCTGATCATCGGCTCCGGCTCGACCTTCACCATCGATATCCTGGACGATTCCATGTCCGAAGGCTGGATCTGCTGCGATGGCCGCCGCCAGCGCGCCCTGCCGCAGGGTACGCGCGTCATGGTGCGTGAATCGCGCGATACGTTGCGCCTCGCCCGACTCTCCGGTGTGCCGTTCACCAACCGTCTGGTCTCCAAGTTCGATCTGCCGGTGGTTGGTTGGCGTGAGCATGCACGAAATGAGGCCTCGGGCCAGCCACTGCATCACGGACACACGTTCCCGACTGCCGCTGATGCCGTGTCTGATAGGGCGGACGAGCATAACGGCAAGGCGGAGGGCTGATGCTCGAAGAACTCGATATTCGTAACCTAGGGCCGATTCGAGAAGCCTCCATCGCGCCCGCCCGTGGCATGACGGCCATCACCGGCGAAACCGGTGCGGGCAAATCCATGCTGCTGTCCGCCATTCGTCTGGTGTCCGGCGATACGGCCGAATCCTCGCGGGTCGCCGCAGGAGCAGACGAGGCATGGGCGCAGGCGATTTTTGCGCTGGACGATGATGCTCTAGCCGCAGACTCCGGGAACCATGGTCAGGACGATTCTTCACGTGATGCCGATGACGGCGATCCTGCGGCCCTCATTGGGGTCGCGGCGGCTGTTGCCCGAGCTCGCGATGCGGGCGTCGAACCCGAAGACGGTGAGCTGTTCCTCTCTCGCACTGTGCCGGCTTCCGGCCGATCTCGTGCCGTACTTGGCGGCAAATCCGTGCCGCGATCTGTGCTCGGTTCCATTGCCGGAGAATTGGTGACCATTCACGGGCAGGCCGATCAGCTGAAAATTGCCTCCGCCGCACGTCAACGAGAATTCCTTGATCGTGTGGCCGGCGACGAGGCTGAGCTTGATGCTTACCGGCAGGCATGGAATGAGCTGACCGCCATGGATGAGCGGTTGGGGCGACTGCGCTCGCAGGAGTCCTCCGCTCGTCAGCAGGCGGACTATTTGCGTGAATCCATCGACCGTATCAACCGTACCAATCCGCAGCTGGGGGAGGACGAAGAACTGAAGTCGCGTCGCGAGCGTATCGAGAACGCGGCCGATATCGCCCAAGGAGTGGGCGCGGCGTTGGGCGCGTTGGATGCCTCACAGGTGGATGCCGATGCGGGTGGCGCATCGGCGGTCGATCTCATCAATCATGCGGTGACTTCGTTGCGTGCGATTCGCGTCGGCGGCGAGTTCGCCGAGCAGGCAGATCGATTGGAATCCATCAATGCCGATTTGGGTGACGTGGTGTTCTCGCTCACTCAGGAATTGGGCGATGAGGGCAGTGTCGAAGACCTTGATCAGATCAACGGGCGGATTCACGAGCTGAACGAACTCACTCGCCGTTGGGGGCCGACTTTGGCGGATGTGATTGCGTGGCGTGATAAGGCCACGTTCGACTTGGAGGACCTGGACGCCTCACCGGAGAAGGTGTCCGAACTGGAGGCCGAACGACAGTCGCTGTACAGCGCGGCTTTGGCCGCCGCCGATACGCTGAGCGCCGCCCGTACCAAGGCTGCCGCATCGTTGGGTGCTCGTGTGACCGATGAGTTGAGCTCATTGGCTATGTCTGGTGCGTCCCTTGAGGTTCGTGTCACCCTTCGAGAATTAAGTGACGGCCATGACAACGACCGTGAAGCGGCGGCTGGTGATTCAGCGGGGGATACCGGTCCTCTCGGGCCGTACGGTCGTGACGACATCGCTTTCCTGTTCACCCCGTTCGAGGGTTCCGCACAGTTGCCGATGGGCAAAAGCGCTTCGGGCGGCGAGCTCAGCCGATTGATGCTGGCTCTGGAACTTGTGGCGGCGGACGTCCGTGGCAGCAATGATCAGACCTTCATCTTCGATGAGGTCGATGCCGGCGTGGGAGGCAAGGCCGCGGTCGAGCTAGGCAAAAGGCTCGCGCGATTGGCTCGCAATGCACAGGTCATCGTCGTTACTCATCTGGCACAGGTGGCTTCTTGGGCGGATGCCCAGTTCGTGGTGTCCAAGGAATCGCAGGACTCGGGCGATGAGGCGGCTGGTGTTGCGACCACCGTCTGCGAAGTGCGCGACGACCAACGCGTCCATGAAATCGCCCGCATGCTCTCCGGCAGTGAATCCGAAGCGTCCCTGGACCATGCCCGCGAACTGCTGAAGGACTCCGCACTATGACCAAAGCAGCCATATTCGACCTCGACGGAACCCTGCTCGACTCCATGGGGGTCTGGGATCAGGTCGACATCGACTTTCTTGGCAAGAGGGGCATTGAGGTGCCGCCGGATTACATGATCAAGGTCTCCTCCATGCAGTTCCAGCAGATCGCGGAATACACCATTGCGCGTTTCGGCCTCAAGGACACGCCTGAGGAACTGATGCAGGAATGGGACGATATGGCCCGCGTGGCCTACTCCACCACAGTGGAGGCCAAGCCCGGTGCGCTCGACTATCTGCGTGATCTCAGGAGTGCCGGGGTGAAGATGGGTGTTGCCACATCGTTGCCACCGCAGCTGCGAGAGCCAGCGTTGCGACATGTTGGCATGCTCGACATGTTCGATGACATCGTCTCCGTTGATGACGCCAATGATGTCGGCAAGGACCAGCCTGACGTATATCTGCTCGCCGCCGAGCGGCTGGGCGCCAAGCCCGCTGATTGCACGGTGTTTGAAGACCTGCTGGTCGGTATCAAATCAGCCAAGTCGGTCGGTATGAAAGTATGGGCCATGCACGACGATTCGTCTGATGCCGACTGGCCCGAAATCTGCGATATCGCGGACGGCGTCCTCTTCGATTTCCGCGACGCCCCACGTTCGTTGTAAGCACATACAATAAGCCCCTCTGATGAGGGGCTCCCGCGAAGCGGGTGGGGGAGAAAAAGTCGTGGCATGAGCCGTGCGATTCAATATCGGGCACAGCCCGATTCCACTTGCGCTTACTCAGTCCTTACCGTTGAGCAATCCTGTCAGACTGCCTTTCGGCCTCAAGCCGTTGCTCTTCCAGCTTCTCACCCTCCGCACGCGCGGACTCCTCAGCGGCGATACGCTCCAGCAGCATGCTGACCGGCGCTTCGTACACCACCTCATCGAACCAATGACCGCCACGCTCCACCGCGTGCTCCGCGCGCCCCGTCTCTTTGAATCTCAATGACTCATACATATGACGTGCCCGCAGGTTGAACGACCACACCTTCAGCGTGATGGTCTTCGCGCCAAGCTGCCGTACCCGTGGTTCTGGTAGTACGGGCCGATGAGAATAGTCATCGTGGCGTTGTGGTCGGGCGCGGTGCAGTCCTTGGCGATGATATGGCCCACCGGATGCCCGTCCGGGCCGAGGATCGTGCGGCCGAAGCGCCGGTCGTCATCCTCGTCGCTCCACGTATGGAACATCTGGTCGATGGTCTTGTCCGGCACTTTCTCCATCGTATGACGGCAGTCGTCGGCGATGGCATGGTCGTTCCACCAGATCTCAAGCTCCGGATAATCGTTCGGTTCGGTATGGCGTAGCGTAACGGCGTTGTTCGGCATAGGTGCCCCTTTCCGAGGCCATTGTAGGCGCGGCCCATGTTTCGACACTGTATGTTGGCGATGTGTTTGTTCACTGTTTAGCTGTTATGTAACACACCTTGACAGTTAAGCAGAACAGTTATACTGTGTTGTATAACAGCTAAACAGCTGGGGTGCTAGTCAACCACAATCGAAAGGGGCATAGATGAAACTGATCATCTCATCCGTGTCCGGTGAACCCATCTACGAGCAAATCAAAACCCAAATCCGTTCGGCGGTGCTCAGCGGCGAGTTGAAGGCGGGCGAGGCCCTGCCGTCCTTGAGGAAACTCGCCAAGGAGCTGCGCATCTCCGTACTCACCGTCACCAGGGCGTACAACGAACTGGCCGATGAGGGCGTGGTGCAGAACATTCAAGGCAAAGGCACTTTCGTGATGGACAAGGGCAACGAACTGATGCAACGTCAGCTCGAAACCCAGATTCGTGAAAGCCTGGCCGAGGCAAGCCGGGGCGCCAAAGCCGCCGGCATTCCGCTGAACGCATTGGACCGCATGCTCGAAGAGGAATACCGCAAGGAATAACCTCAAGAAAGGACCATGGACATGACCGCCATATCCGAATCCGACGCGATGGCGTTGCAGGTCACCGACGTCACCAAACACTATGATTCCGGCTTCACGCTGGACGACGTGACCTTCGACCTGCCCAAGGGCTACATCATGGGACTGATCGGCCCGAACGGCGCCGGCAAATCCACCCTCATCAAACTCATCCTCAACATGATCCACCGCGACGCCGGTTCGATTCACGTGCTCGGCCTCGACAACATCGCCAACGAGGAGCTCGTCAAAGAACAACTCGGCGTGGTGTTTGACTTCAGCTACATGCATGAACAGTGGCGAGTCAAGAACATTGAACGTATCGTTGCGCCACTGTATCCATCATGGGACGGTGGATGCTATCACAAGTATCTGGATACTTTTGGCCTTGGTGACGCACAGAACGGCAAGAAACATATCAAGGATCTTTCCCGCGGCATGCAGATGAAGCTGATGCTGGCCATCGCATTGAGCCATGACGCCAAACTGCTGATTCTCGACGAGCCGACCAGCGGACTCGATGTGCTTGCCCGCGACGAACTCATGGATATCCTGCATGCCTACATTGAGGATGGCGAACATTCGGTACTGTTCAGCACCCATATCACTGCCGACCTCGAACGTGCTGCTGACTTCATTACCTACATCACCGATGGCCGTCTCTACTACACCGGTCCGAAAGACGAGTTTGAGGAATCGTTCCGCCTGATTAAGGGCGGTCCAGACGAACTGGCACAACTGCCTGCGGACGTAGTGCTGGGCTCACATACGTATGCCACCGGATTCGATGCGTTGGTCCGGTCAGACAGGCTTGATGCTGTTGCGTCGGTGGTTTCGGGGCTTGTCGTTGAATCGGCTTCCATTGATGACATCATTCGACTGACCAATGCCCATGATTCCAATCGTGACTTGAGCGGGAGGTGAGCGGCCATGGAGGCAATACTGAGGGTGTCGCGGTCTCGGCAACATGCATTGACCACTGCATTGCGCGTCGATATGGCCTACCTGTGCGTCGGCGAACGGACTGTGTTCTCGTTGTTGTTGGCACCGTTGTTCTCCGTCATCTTTCAAGGTGAAACTTATGGTGATGGCTTCGGCTATCGCATGGGTGTCATCATGACGGTATTCACCTGCGCCATGTGGGTGCTAACCATGGCGGTTGCTGACTTACAGAACGGATATCGACTTCGTGGCATTATTCCGGCTTCGAGGAAGAGTCAGGTGGCCGCGCGATATGTGGTTGGATTGGTGATTTCCGTATTGTCGATAGCGATGATTGTTCTGATTGACGGGTTGCAAGTGCTGGTCAATCCAGATTGGTCATTCGCGGGCAATCTGTGGGCGGCGCCGTTGGGAGGTTTCTGCACCGCGCTGATGGTCGCGCTTATCGTGCCCACGGGTTATCTGTGGACCAAACTAGGCGGTCTTCAAGTCACGATGATGGTGATCTATGTCGTTGCATTGGCTGTATCCATACTGCTATCTATTTTGCCTGCTTCGGTGACCAGAGGATTGGCCCATGCCGCGAATGCCATCATCGCGCAACGATTGTGGCTGGTTATTGCGGTATTGACAACGACGGTTGTGGCATATGGAATCTCGTATGTAATTGCCTCTCGCATATTTGCTTCAAGGGAATGGTGACGATGAACTGGAAATCCGTAGTAAAGCAATGTCGATTCGATTGTGTCGGGATGGGTCTGTTTAGCGTGGCGAATATGGTATTTCTGCTGGTTCTCCCGGTGCTGTCTATCGTGGTATCGCTGGCGATGATATCGACCCACGTCGATGAACACGTTGCCAGTGGTCTGATGGGCGGACTCGGAGGTTTGGCATCGACGATGGCATGTATGAGTGCATTGGGGCCTGCGTCATCCGAGGAATCTGCAGGGCACAGTGCCATGCGAGGGCTGATTCCTGTTTCACGCACTGCACAAGTTGTAGGTCGGTACCTTTTTCTGTTGGTGGTTGGCCTGCTCTGGGCTTTGGACGTGGTGATATGCAGCGGCGTCTTCATTGTCTTTGGCGATATAGCAGATATGGGGTGGATCGGTACCTTGGCAGCAGGTGCTTTCATCTTCGCTTTGGCTATCATTCTTGGGTCGGTGCTGCTGGCCTGTGCATACCGGTTCACCTTCCGCAAGATGATGGTGGCCTCTGTCGCGGTCATGGTTGGCTTGTATGCCGTCATTGCGCTGCTGGCCCGATTGCCTGTTGACTGGCAATGGCTTTTGCTGAATATTACCGATTTCCTGACGATCTGGTGGCATACGGCGCTTGTTCTCGCCGTGCTGTGTCTGCTCGCATATTTTGGCTCCATGCTTATAGCCATCCGCATCTACCGAGCCAAAGAACTCTAGCCACGCATTTGTCCGACCGCGATGATCTTCAGCCACATGTCGATCGGCAGCGGCACGGTGCGGAACATCGCTCCGCCGAACTGCACCACCAGCACCTGAAGTGCGAACATCAGCGCGAACACGCCGATCATCACCTTATTGCGTAGCAGATTGGCGAACAGGCTGGCGTTGCCCAGCTCGCGGCTGTTGAAGGCGTTGAACAGCTGGAATACTACGAACAGCGTGAACAGAATGGTCGACTGCTGAACAGCTGGAATACCACGAACAGCGTGAACAGAATGGTCGACTGCTGTTCGGCGGTGCCGCCCATGAAGTTCGTCCAGCTTCGCGAGCTTCTCCTGCAGCGGCGTCATACCGGTGTTGGCGGCTTTGGCGCTCGGCACGCTTTATTGCGGTTTGGGCCGAGCCCTTCGCCGCAATGCTGTCTACTCCCTCATGGGACTATTCAGTTGCAGGAACAGAATCTGACAAGCCACATGGATTTTCCCATTCGCCGGCAGCATGGCGATTCCCGCCTTCCTAGAAAATTCAAGCAACACGCCGTTGACCCATTGCCGGATGTTCAACCGAGATTCGCATATCTTGACTCATACGGCAAAACTGTTATATTTGATGTAGAACAAATAGAACAGTTCTTGAGAGGGGTGGAATTGACCGTGATTGTGGAAATCGATCAGCGCAGTGACGTGCCGATTTACGAGCAGCTGCACAGGCAGCTCATCGCAGCCATCGCGGGCGATGAGCTGTCGCCAGGTGACTCGTTACCGTCCGTGCGCTCGCTGGCCGTGGACCTTGGCATCAACCTGCACACGGTGAACAAGGCCTATGCGCTGTTGCGTGACGAGGGATACATCGTTATGCGTCGTGGTGCCGGTGCAACCGTCGCCGAGCATGACGGCGGGGGAGAAGCACCGAACCGAACTGCCGAAGCACAGGATGAGCGGATGGGCGAGGAACTCTATCGCCTTGCCTTGGCCTACAGGGCGCGCGGCGGTGATTCGGCCGCATTCCTCGATGCCACCAAACGGCAATGCGAACGGGCATACGGCGTGCGCTCCTCGCAGAGCGTTACTGACGGTGCAACAAAAGGAAATCAGGGGAGATAACGATGAATAATACAGTCGTGTCGATGAACATCGCGTTGTGTGCGTTTTTACTGTTGCCGGTGATAGTGACCGCCGGCCTGGCAGGGGTTCCATGGGTTACCGACCGGCATGAGGTGTTCGGTGTCACAGTGCCGGCCGCCGCCCATGTCAATACGCGCATTCGCGGATTTAAAGTCGCGTTTTCGGGAATTACGGTGGCGCTTGGCGTATGCGCCATACTGGTCTCGCTGGCCGTTTGGCAACTCTGCGGAGTCGACGCGGCGTTCTGGACTGTGTCCATCGCAGCGGTGGCGATTGCGATATGTGGTTTCGTGCTGCAGCAGATGTTTCGCCGCAAAGTACTATCCATCAAAGTCGATCAGGGATGGGAGGCGTCCAGTGCCCGCCGTGCAGCATTGATAGGTGAGCGGGACAATCCCGACCCGATGAGCTTGAAGTGGGAATTGCTGCAAGTCGTTTGTCTCGCTGTCACCATTGCTGTCGGGTTGCTGGGCTATGACCGGATGCCGGAGCGGGTGCCGATTCATGCGGATATCGCCGGCAATGTGAACGGTTGGGCCGAGAAGAGTCCGATGGTGATTTGGTACGCCGTGCTCGCGCAGGTGGTGCTGGCAGCGGTGATGGTGGCCAGCCATGCCGCGATCATCTACGCCAAGCACCCGATTGATCCCGACCACCCCGCCGCCACCGGGTATGCCTATGGTGTGTTCTCGCGGGTCTGGAGCATCTACGTGCTGGTCATCGGACTGCTGGCAGCCGGTGGATTGGGCCTAGGCGTTCAGCTTGTCACCATTGGCGTGCTGGATATCAATCTAATCGGCATCATCGGCATGTTCATCGCCGTGGCGGCTCTGGTCGGCGCGCTGATGATCGGCGTGTATTACGGGCAGAACGGGGCGCGCGTCTATGCCGGTGTTCGGCACAGTGACGGCGGTGACATTTCGGACGATAATGCCATGCCGTATGACGATGACCTGCACTGGATTGGCGGCATCATCTACATCAACCGTGACGATCCTGCCATCATGATCCCCAAACGTTTCGGCGTCGGCTGGACCGTCAACCTCGCACGCCCCAGCGTGATCATCGGCACTATCGTGCTGTTGGCAATCGCCATAGGACTGCCAGTCGCCGCGATACTGATGTAAACGCAATTCTGATGTAAAAAATGGCTCCCCGCTCTGAGGGGAGCCAATGTGCTGGTATGTTTTACAGCGCCTGGGCGGCCTTCTCCACGTAGTCCTCCATGCCGTCGATGGCCACGACGTCCTTGAACCGCACGTCGGCGGTCTCAAGACCACGCAGGGCGGCCGGGGCGGTGGTGCCGGTCTCGTGGGCCAGCACATCCATGCACTCGAAGTCGGTGCCGGTGGCGTCGAAGCCCAATGCCTCGTTCACCACGCGCGGGAACTTGTAGGGGCTGGCGGTGGAGAGCAGCACGCGCGGGGTCAGCGGGTCTCGCGGCATCTGCTCAAGCAGGTAGTAGCCGCAGGCGGTGTGCGGGTCGATCACGTAGTGGTTCTCGTCCCAGCAGTGCTTGATGGACTCGCGTACCTGATCCTCATCGGCCCAACCGGTGCCGAAGATCTGACGAATCTTGGCCAGCAGTTCTTCCGGGATCTCGTACGTGCCCCACTTGTTGAGGTCGTTCATCAGCATGGAGATCAGGCGGGTGTCGCCCTCGGACAAGTAGTACAGCATGCGCTCCAGGTTGGAGGAGATGAGGATGTCCATCGAGGGGGAGATGGTCTGGAAGAACGGGCGCTGACGGTTGTAGGTACCGGTGGTCAGGAAGTCGAACAGAACGTTGTTCTTGTCGGAAGCCACCACGAGGTGCTTGACCGGCAGGCCGAGCAGCTTGGCGTAGTAGCCGGCGAGGATATCGCCGAAGTTGCCGGTCGGGACCACGAACTCGACCTCATCGCCAACGTTGATCACCTGATCGGCTAGCAGCTGGGCATAGGCGGAGAAGTAGTAGACGACCTGCGGCACCAGACGGCCCACATTGATGGAGTTGGCGGAGGAAAGCACCACGTGAGCATTGCCGGCGAGACGCTCGGCCAGGGCACGGTCGCCGAAAATGCGCTTGACCGCGGACTGGGCGTCATCGAAGTTGCCTTCCACAGCGGCCACCTGCACGTTGGCGCCGGTCTGCGTGGTCATCTGCAGCTCCTGGACCTGAGAGACCTTGCCTTCCGGGTAGAAGACGGTGATCGCGGTGCCCGGAGCGTCCGCGAAGCCGGCCAGCGCGGCCTTGCCGGTGTCGCCGGAGGTGGCGGTGAGAATCATGATCTTCTCGTCCGCGTCGCCGTCGGCTGGCGTGGTGTGCGCCATGAAACGCGGCAGAATCTGCAGGGCCACATCCTTGAATGCGGAGGTTGGACCGTTGAACAGTTCGAGCACGTAATCGTCGCCCAGAGGCTTCAATGGAGTGATACGCTCGTCGGACCACTGCTCGCCGTAGGCATCGGTGATGCACTGGCCCAGTTCCTCGGCGGTGAAGTCGGGCAGCAGCGCGCCCAGCACTTCGGCGGCGATCTGCTGGTAGGTCTTGCCCGGCAGCGAGGCGACATCCACCTTGGTCTCGCCCAATGCGTCCGAGACGAACAGGCCGCCGTCGTCGGCAATGCCCTTACGAATCGCCTGCTTGGCGGTCAGCGAATCGGTGGTGCTGCGAGTGGAATGGAAGGTGGTAGCCACGGTTGAATCCTTATTCTCGGGAATGAAAGATACTACAAATCTTCATTATTCTATCGTCTGCCTCGGTCAGACGTCGCGGACGTCTCGTTTTGTCTGTCTAGCGACAGAAATTCAGGAAATTCGTCCTATGCTCCTAAATTTCTGTCGCTAAGAAGTACTCAGTGACAGAAATTTAGGATTAATGGGTTTATTTCCGAGAATTCTGACGCTGAGCGGAGCTGAGCGACAGAAATTTAGAAGTATAGGGGTCATTTCCTGAAATTCTGTCGCTGAAGGATGCTGGAGGGATAGTGATGAGGGCAAAAGGTCAGAAAATATAGCCGTGGGGCGCAACAACCGCGGAAATTACACTGCGTTAGGCCATTTGGTGAGTTAGGCTTGAATGTTATGAGTGATGAACTGAGTCCTGAGGTATTCGACGCGGTGTGCCGTCAGGCCGATCAGGCCGCGAGCGCACAGCAACGCCTTGCCCAGGCGAACACCGAAGCCAAGAACGAGCTGCTGCTGGCCATTGCGGATGCGCTGGACGAGCATGCCGCCGATATCGAGGCCGCCAATGCGCTGGACATGCTTGAATCCAAGGAAAACGGCATGGACGCGGGCAAGCTCGATCGCCTGCTTTTCGATACGCCGCGCGTGGCCGCCGCAGCCCAAGACGTGCGCCATGTGGCAACGTTGCCCGATCCGGTTGGTGAAATCGTGCGTGGCTATAACCTGCCTAACGGATTGCGTCTCACCCAAACGCGTGTGCCCATGGGTGTCATCGGCATGATTTACGAAGCTCGCCCCAACGTCACTGTTGACGTGGCCAGCCTGTGCCTGAAGTCCGGTAATGCTGCGCTGCTGCGAGGTGGGCACGCCGCCGAACGTACCAATGCCGCCACCTTGAGCGTTATCGCCCCAGTGCTGGAAGCTCACGGTTTTGATCCGGCTCTAGTGCAGTCCGTCGACCAGTATGGCCGTGCCGGCGCCACCGCCATGATGGAGGCCCGTGGCCATATCGATGTGTTGGTGCCACGCGGCGGTGCGGGGCTCATCCAAGCCGTGGTGCGCAATTCCAAGGTGCCGGTTATTGAGACCGGTGCCGGCAACGTCCATATCTATATCGACAGGTCCGCAGACCTCGTCAAGGCCATTCCGATTGTGTTGAACGCCAAAACCCAGCGTGTGGGTGTGTGCAATGCGGCCGAGAAACTGCTGGTGCATGAGGACGTCGCCGCTGAATTCCTGCCTCAGATTGCCGCAGCGTTGACGCAGGCGAACGTCGTGCTGCAAGCGGATGAAACTTCGTACGACATCCTCGAAGGCGCCGCCATTGAAGGGCTTGAACTGAATCATGCCACCGAGGAGGACTGGGATACCGAATACCTGGCGCTCAAGATGGGTATTAAGGTGGTGCCAAGCCTTGAATCGGCCATTGACCATATCAACATCCATTCCACCGGTCACACCGAATCCATCATTGCCGAGGACTATGCGGCCATCGAGGAATTCACCAAGCGCATCGACTCGGCCGTGGTCATGGTCAACGCCTCCACCCGTTTCACTGATGGCGGTGTGTTCGGATTCGGCGCCGAGCTCGGCATCTCCACCCAAAAGATGCACGCGCGCGGACCCATGGGCTTGAGGGAAATGACCACCACGAAGTGGATTGGCTATGGAACGGGGCAGGTGCGCGCATGAGCGAGAATGTGAAGAGCGAGGGCAACGCCGCAGTTGAGCTACGGCCGGATATTGATCTCAACGATCCCAAACTCAATCTCAAGATTGCGGCTGAGCGCCTGAGCATTGTGCGCTACGTGTTTCTCGTGCAGATTGAGGATGGCATCGCTTCGGCGGCGCAGCGAGCGTCGCTCGAGTACGCGGATGCAGTGCTTATCGGTTGGCCGGAGAATGAATCGCCGGAGATTGCGGATTTGACTGACTCCCAGCTCAAAACCGTGCGTGAGCATATGGAACTGATGGAAAGTTACATCGCCAAATACACGCAGATGGAGCATGATGGCGATATCGATGGCATGACGGACACGTTGATTCGCATCACCGAACGCGTGGCCGAGGTCCGTCGACTGTATCAGCCGGACTTCCCTCTGCCTACGTTCGCTGAGATTCGCCGCGTGGTGCAGGATGAGTGGGACGAAGACATGGGTAAGATCGATCCCAAGGAAGACAATCCCACTGCCAATGAAATCGAGCAGGAAACCGAAAGCGCCAACGAAGGCGGCGAAGGTGGCAAAGCATGAGCAGCAGCGATCCGGCTGAAATCATTGCTGTCGCACAGGGCGAAGCCGAACGGCGTATGTCTGATCTGTCTGTGCCGGGCGGCGCGAATAGCCATGGCAAAGGTCGCCTTTCCGCGCGCGGCAATTGGCACACGCGTCTGCGCATCGGCATTATGGGCGGCACATTCGACCCGATTCACAACGGCCACTTGGTCGCGGCGTCCGAAGTCGCATGGGTGTACGACCTTGATGAAGTGATTTTCGTGCCCACGGGTCGGCCTGTATTCAAGCTTGATAAGGAAGTCACCAACGCCGAGGACCGCTATCTGATGACAGTGATTGCCACGGCATCCAACCCCAAGTTCACCGTGTCTCGCGTGGATATCGACCGTCCAGGTGTCACCTACACCATCGATACGCTTAAAGACATTCGAGCCCAGCATCCCGATGCAGAGTTGTTCTTCATCACCGGTGCTGATGCCGTGGCTGAGATCATGCAGTGGAAGGACGCCGACTTGATGTGGGATCTTGCCCACTTCGTGGCCGTCACGCGCCCCGGATATTCCAGCCCGGATGGCGTCACGCTGCCCGAAGGTAAGGTCGATACCCTGGAAATACCGGCTTTGGCCATCTCCTCAACCGATGTGCGCCGTCGTGCCGAGCACGACGAACCGGTCTGGTATCTGGTCCCGGATGGCGTGGTGCAGTACATCGGCAAGCATGGCCTGTATTCCAAGCAGCACTGACGGCAACCGCAGCGGATTATTTAAGCCAACCCCATCTTGATTTTCAACGTCATCACACGAATCGCCGACTGAGTGACCTTATTGGCGAAGGCGGGATCCGATGCCGTCCGCGTAGACAATCCATCCAGAATCGGCACGACATAGTTGGTGTCTCCGATGCAGACCAAATCGCCGCCGGCTTCCACGAGTTTGACTCCCAATTGAGTGGTGTCATAGGCGCTCACAGCCGCTGCCGACATCGAATCCGAAATCACTACGCCGTCATATCCCAGATCGCCGCGAAGATGCCCGTCAATGATGATTGAGGAAAACACTGCGGGATCATTGGGGTCAATGGTCTGATAGGTGGCCAATGCCATCATCACCATGGCAGGGTCAGCCTGATCGATGGTGGTGTCAAACGCCTTGATTTCCGTGCCATCCAAGGTGGTGGTCGTATCCAGGATGCCGTCGGTGGTGAAATCCGTGTTGCCGGTCACTGCGCCCAATCCCGGATAATGTTTGATGGCGGACTGTACTCCGGCATTGGCCATGCCCTGCACAAACGCTGTGCCATGAGCTGCGTTGCCTGCCGCGTCCAGTCCGAAATCGCGATAGAGCGCACCAATGGGGGCGTTGGCGGCCCGATTCACCACTACCGTGCCCAGCACGGGTGCAAGATCGACGTTAATGCCGGCGGCTGCCAGCTGTGAGCCCCATACGCTGGCCGATTGACGCAACTGATTGGTCGACATGGTTCCCTGATCCACTGCCGTGGGCATCCGATCAAAACCAGGGCCGGTCAGATGCTGTACCCAGCCTCCCTCTTGATCGGTGGAGATAATCAGGCGGTTATCACCGGGGCATACCCCTGCAACTGGTCGTCCGCAGCCCGCACCGAAGCAACCCCTCCGGTCCATTTGCCGATGATGAGCACCGATCCCACATGGCGGTCGGCGATGAGTGAAGCCAGTGAGGCCGGGTCGTTGCCGGCATACAGCGGTGCCATCACCAACTGACCAATTCGAGTGTCCATATCCATGGCATTGACCATGCGATGAGCTTTGCTGGCAGGGGGGGGATCCGGCTTGGGGGCCGCCGAACGTGCCAACTGCTGCGGAGTGTTCCGTGCAGCGTCTGCTGTAGCGGAACTTGCCGCGGCATCATTTCCAGTCATCGATGCAAACCAGCCGATGCGCCATCCATACAGCGCCGTGACTACCAGCGCTAGTACGCACAATACGGATCCGACCAACACGCCCCAATGCGAAGTCCTATGGCCATCCCGATAGGGACGTGCCGACGGTTGCTCAGGACGATTGCTCATAATCTTCCAGCATAGGGGAATCTCATACAGCTTGCTGGCAATCCGCTGGCAGTATGTGTTCAGGGTTTGTGAGGAACCCGCCAAGCTGAATACAAGCCGAAATCCAGTGCGCTGTGCTCAGGGCATAACCTACTTTCCCGACCTTTCGCTACGCTTGAATCATGTCTTTTAATGACCCTTTCTCAATACTGTTCGGCAATGGCGGCGGTTCCCGGCGCAATAACTCGAATGATGATGATCCGATCATTCTTAATGTTGAGGCCGATGGAGACAACCCCAACAGGAATGGCTCCAACCCCTCAGGGCGAGGTCCGGCCGGTCCGCGCTTGCCCCGCAGACCCTCCGGCAGCCATGGCAACAGCCGAGGCACCAAAATATTCATCGGCGTGGTGCTGGCACTGGTCATCATCGTCGCACTGTTCTTCGGTCTGTCCCGATTCATCACCGATCTGATGTGGTACGGACAGCTCGGCTTCCAATCTGTGGTGTGGACCCAACTCGGCGTGAAAATCGGTCTATGGGTGGCATACGCATTGCTGATGGCCTTGACTGGTTTTATCGCCGCATGGCTGGCCATTCGCGCTCGCCCGGACTCCGCGGATGGCTCCACGATTCGCATCAATGGTGATGTGGTGGAAGTCGGCAAATCGGCGAGCTCCAAGACCGCACGTCGCGTGGCCGTGGTGATTTCGCTGATTGTCGGCGTGATTTTCGGCTCCCAGTTCAACGCGAACTGGAGCGAGATCCTGCTTATGTTCAACGCGCAGAAGTTCGGTACCACAGACCCGCAGTTCGGACTCGACAACGGCTTCTACGTGTTCGTGCTGCCTGGCCTGAAGCTCGTGCTCGCAGCCGTGGCCATGCTGCTGGGCGTAGGCCTCGTGTTCTCATTGGTCACGCATGTGCTGATGGGCGGCATCCGCATCACCATGCCGGTCAACGGTCGTGGCCTGTTCTCCATCACCAAGCGCGCTCGCCGTCAGCTCGGCATCTGGCTGATTCTTAACATGCTTGCGTGGTCCGTACGTCAGGTGCTGGGTGTTTTCGAACAGCTCACCGTGCAGGGCTCGCGTATCACTGGCGCTTCCTACACCGCAGTGCATGCCAACATTCCCGTCACCTTCATCATGGCCGCATTGACCGCCATCCTTGGCGTGGTGCTGGGCGTATGGCTGATGCAGTCCCATGCGCTTGAAGGCCAGGCGTCCATCGGTGTGCGTGCCTCTGCTGCTCTCAAGGCCTGGCGCGTGCCGGTAACTGCCATCGCCGTCACCGTGGTGGTCGGCATGGTGCTCACCATCGCTTGGCCCATGCTGCTGCAACGTTTCCGCGTCAACCCGAATGCGCAGGAGATGGAATCCACCTATATCCAGCGCAACATCGATGCCACTCGCGCCGCTTACGGTCTCGACAAGCTCAAAACCGAGCAGTACAAGGTGACCGACAAGGGCGAGCAAGGTGCACTGGCCAAGGAGGCCGACACCACCGCGCAGATTCGTCTGCTCGACCCGCAGGTCGTCAGCCCCACGTTCAAGCAGCTGCAGCAGTCCAAGCAGTACTACACCTTCGCCGACACGCTTGCCGTCGATAAGTATGAGATTGATGGCGTCTCCCAAGACACCGTGATCGCCGCGCGTGAGCTTGACCTGGCTGGCAACGACAACCGCAACTGGGTCAACGACCACACCGTGTACACCCATGGTTATGGCGTGGTGGCCGCTTACGGCAACAAGGTGACTGCCGACGGCCAGCCCGAATTCTTTGAATCGGGCATCCCCACCCAAGGCAAGCTCACCGAGTCCGAAAAGTACGAGCCACGCATCTACTTCTCGCCGAACACCACCGAATACTCGATTGTCGGCGCACCTGAAGGCACGCAGGCTTGGGAGTTCGATTACCCGACCGGTTCCGAAGGCGCTTTGACCACGTTCAAGGGCGATGGCGGACCGTCGGTCGGCAACCTGTTCTCTCGGATTCTCTATGCAATCCGCTTCGGTTCGGACCAGATTCTGTTCTCCGACCGTGTGACCAGCGAATCCCAGATTCTCTACGACCGTTCCCCAAAGGAACGTGTGGCCAAGGTCGCGCCGTACCTGACGCTTGACGGCCGTGTGTACCCAGCTGTGGTCGATGGCCGCGTCAAGTGGGTCGTCGATGGCTACACCACCTCCGACGCCTACCCGTATTCGCAGATGACCGATCTCGGCAATGCCACCAAGGACTCCACCACGGTGTCTTCGTCGACGGTGTCCAGCCTGGGTTCGCAGCAGGCCGACTATATCCGTAATTCGGTCAAGGCCACTGTGGACGCATACGACGGTTCCGTGGACCTGTATGTGTGGGATCAATCCGACCCGGTGATCAAGGCGTGGGAGAAGATCTTCCCCGGCCAGTATCACCAGTTGTCCGAAATCTCCGGTGACCTGATGAGTCACCTGCGTTACCCGGAAAGCCTGTTCAAGGTGCAGCGCGAACTGCTCTCCAAGTACCATGTGACTTCCGCCAACCAGTACTACTCGGGCGAGGACTTCTGGCAGACGCCGGTCGACCCCACCGAATCACAGTCCCAGCAGGATCAGGACATCCTGCAGCCGCCCTACTACCTGACCTTGCAGACCGGTGGCACCAAGGAGCCGGTGTTCTCGCTGACCTCCACCTATATTCCGGCCGGCCAGTCCACTCGAGAGATTCTGACCGGATTCCTTTCGGTCGACTCCGACGCCGGTAATGAGAAAGGCAAGATAGGACCGAATTACGGCACCATCCGATTGCAGGAGCTGCCCAAGGATTCGAATGTGCCGGGCCCCGGACAGGCACAGAACAATTTCAACGCCAATGCCGACGTGTCCAAGGAACTGAACCTGTTGCAGTCCGGTGACACGCAGGTGGTGCGAGGCAACCTGCTCACCCTGCCGCTCGGTGGCGGCTTGGTGTACGTGCAGCCCGTGTACGTCAAGTCTTCGGGTGCCACGTCGTTCCCGCTGCTCAAGAAGACGCTGGTGGCATTCGGCGATCAGGTCGGCTTTGCCGACACGCTTGATGAGGCGCTCGATCAGGTGTTCGGTGGTGACTCCGGTGCAGCGGCCGGCGATGCCGAGAATGTGTCTGGCGACGGATCATCCGACTCCTCGAACACCGGCGGACAGGATGCCAGCAATCAGTCCGGCTCCGACACCTCCGGCGACCAGTCCCAGTCTGATGGCCAGTCCGGCACCACGGACGGCAAGTCGGATTCTGGCACGTCATCCGGGCAGTCCGGCACCGCTCGCAGTCCCGAACTCCAGCAGGCATTGAACGATGCCGCCCAAGCCATGAAAGACAGCCAGTCCGCCATGAAGAACGGCGATTGGACCGCCTACGGCAAGGCCCAACAGCAGCTCGAAGAAGCCCTCAACAAGGCCATAGAGCTCGACAAGTAGTTCACCGAAACAAGGTGGATCCCGCTGTCGGGAGCTGTCAGCGCAGCTGACTGAGGGTGGTCAAGAGTGACTAATGCTATCACCCTCAGTCGCGGATAAACCGCGACAGCTCCCGCCAGCGGGAGCCATGCTATTGTCTGGAGTCATGCCATACACTTTCCGTCCAGCCGCCGAGTCTGATATCCAAGCCATCACCGACATCTACAACGCCTCGGTGGTGGTCGGAGGAGCCACCGCGGACCTGACTGCGCGCACCCTCGACCAGCGCCGTGCGTGGGTCGAATCCCATAAACCTCCATATGGCGTATTCATGGCGGAATCAGATGGCGGGCAAGTCATCGGCTTTGGTTCGCTCTCCGTGTTCTACGATCGTGCCGGCTATGACGGCGTCACCGATCTCGCCTACTACATCGCCCCCGCATGGCAAGGCAGGGGAGCGGGCACGTTCATGCTGGATAATCTCCTACGCGAGGCCCGCGCCCGTCACATGCGCAAAGCCTGCGGCATCATCTTTGCCGACAACGCCGGCTCAATCGCCCTCATGCGACGATTCGGCTTCACCCAGTTCGGCCTCATGCCCGCCGCCGCCACCGACTCCACCGGCACCATGCGTGATATGTCCTACTGGTATCTCGACCTCTAAGTACAATCGTTGCGTTTGTAGGCTGGCGAGACAAGACGAGGAACGGATATGGCATCGGATTTTTGGCTGATTGCGGGACTGGGCAACCCGGGCAAGAAATATGAGGACACGCGACACAACATGGGCTTCATGACAGCCGACGTGCTCGCCGAACGCTGGAGCGTGAACTTCGCCGATCACAAGGGTCTTGCCATGCTCGGTAAGAGCACGATGAATCTTGACGGTCGCACCATCAAGTTCTTTCTGGCCAAGCCGTTGACCTACATGAACGACTCGGGCAATGCCATGGCCTCCATCAGCGCCTACTATCAGATCGAGCCCGACCACATCGTGGTGATTCACGACGACATGGACTTGGAATTCGGACGCATCAAGGTCAAGGCTGGTGGCTCCGCGGGCGGACATAACGGCATCAAATCCATTGACCGTTCGCTTGGCACACCGAAATATGCACGTGTACGTATGGGTGTCGGCCACTCCAAGCGTGGTGCGCATGCCCATGACAACACGGTGAACTGGGTGCTGGGCGGCTTTGGTCCGGATCAGCGCAAGCAACTGCCTGAATTCCTGGCTGATGGTGCCGATGCCGCCGAAGAAATTATCTTCCATGGTCTTGCCAAGACCCAGGAGAAGTTCAATGGCCGCTAAGGCGAAAACTTCCGACACGCAGTCTTCCCGTGGACAAGCGGCAGACAGCCGGACCGTGCATCCGGATCTGATCAACGGCTCGCTTGCCGGCATACTGTCCGAACTTGAGCGGGACAAGACATTCCTGAGCCTCGCCGCAGGCGACATCGAAGCTTCGGACGACGTCGACAATTCCATTCTGGCCGGTGTGCCTGAGGGTCTTCGCCCGGCACTGGCCGCGGCCATTGCTCAGGGCACGAACGGCAACTCAGGCAAGCCGGTGGTGTTGGTCGTGGCTTCCGGCCGCGAAGCCGAGGAAACCGTGGGATCGCTGCGCTCCTGGTATGACGGCGACCCGAACGATATCGCCCAGCTCGAGGCGTGGGAAACCCTGCCTCACGAGCGCCTGAGCCCGCGCGCGGACACCGTGGCCAGCCGTATGGCCGTGTTCCGCAGACTGAAGCACCCGAGTGACGCCAATCCGATGTTCGGGCCGATTCGCATCCTTGTCATGCCGATTCGCTCGCTGATTCAGCCGGTGGTCCAAGACCTTGGCGACGTCGAACCACTCGTATTCACGGTAGGGGAGGATCTGCCGCTTGACGAGGCAGCCAAGCGACTCATCGAAAACGCCTACACGCGCGTGGAACTGGTCATGGATCGCGGCGAATTCGCCGTGCGTGGCGGCATCCTCGACGTGTTCCCACCTACCGCGCCGCACCCGGTGCGTATCGAATTCTTCGGTGACGAAATCGACACTATCAAGGAATTCCACGCTTCCGACCAGCGCACCTATGGCGAGGGGCTCAAAACCATCTGGGCCACCGCTTGCCGCGAACTGCAATTGACCGATGCCGTGCGCACCCGTGCCAAGGCCCTGATCGGTTCGATTCCCAACGCCGAAGACATGCTCGAATCCATCGCCAACGCCATTCCGGTCGAAGGTATGGAATCTCTGATGCCCGCGCTTGTGGATCACTTGGAACCGGTGGGCTCCATGCTGCCCAAGCATGCTGTGGTGCTGCTTAGCGACCCTGAAAAACTACGCCGTTCCGCTGAAGATCTGGCCAAAACCGCCAACGAGTTCTTGGCCGCCAGCTGGCATGTGGCCGCATCCGGCCACGGCGCCGGCGCGCCCATCAGCTTCGACGAAGCCAGTTTCCTTGACTATGCGGAGACCGTCAGTTCGCTTGAATATTCAGAGCATCCGGTAGTTCGTCTCACCAGTTTCGGTGTAGACACCACACTGGCCGGCCATGTGCAGCTCGACGCGCAGAATCCAGCGGAATTCCGAGGAGACGAGGCTAAAGCTTCGCAGGGCATCGACGGCCTGTTGGATGCTGGCTTCCACGTCACCATTACCGCTGCTGCCGCCGGTACCTTGGCTCGTCTGAAGCGTGCGCTCAACACCACCGGCATCACCACGTTCGATACCATCCGGTCTCAGGCTATCGATGGATTCGTGGACAATGCCGCCAAAATCGCCCTGCTCACCGAACGCGACTTGACCGGTCGAAGCTCTGCGGTTGCTGTGGCCAAAACGCCGAAACGCCGGCGCAAGGCCATCGATTTGGTGGAACTCAAAAAGGGCGATTATGTGGTGCATGAGCAGCACGGCATCGGCCGGTTCGTGGAAATGCGCCAGCGCACCATTGGCACCGGCGCCAACAAGACCACCCGTGAATACCTGGTCATCGAATACGCGCCTTCCAAGCGCGGTGCACCGGCGGACAAGCTGTTCATCCCCACCGATCAGCTTGATCAGGTCAGCAAATACATCGGTGCCGAAGTCCCCAAGCTCAACAAACTCGGCGGCTCCGACTGGGCGGCCACCAAGGCCAAAGCCCGCAAGCACGTCCACGAGATTGCCGAAGACCTGATTAAGCTCTACTCCGCCCGTCAGCGTGCCAAAGGTTTTGCGTTCAGTCCGGACACTCCATGGCAAAAGGAGATGGAGGACGCCTTCCCCTATCAGGAGACCGCAGACCAGCTCGCCACCATCGACGAGGTCAAATCCGACATGGAAAAGCCCGTGCCCATGGACCGTCTTATCTGCGGTGATGTGGGCTTCGGCAAAACCGAAATCGCCGTACGTGCCGCATTCAAAGCCGTACAGGACGGCAAGCAGGTGGCGGTGCTCGTGCCCACCACTTTGCTCGTTCAACAGCATCAGGAAACCTTCACCGACCGCTTTGAAGGATTCCCGGTGAATGTGGCCGCCATGAGCCGCTTCCAAACCACCAAGGAGATCAACGCGATCATCGAAGGCCTGGAAACCGGCACGGTGGACGTGGTCATCGGCACACACAAACTGCTGAACCCGAAAATCAAGTTCAAGGATTTGGGACTCGTCATCATCGACGAGGAGCAGCGTTTCGGCGTGGAACACAAGGAAACGCTGAAAGCCCTGCGCACCAACGTGGACGTGCTATCCCTGTCCGCCACGCCTATTCCGCGCACGCTGGAAATGGCCGTGACCGGCATCCGTGAGATGTCCACGCTCGCCACACCGCCAGAAGACCGCCTGCCGGTGCTTACCTATGTGGGTGCCTACGAGGACGCGCAGGTCACCGCGGCCGTACGCCGAGAACTGCTGCGCGGCGGCCAGGTGTTCTATGTGCACAACCGCGTGCAGGACATCTCGTCCATCGCTGACAAGATTCACACGCTGGTGCCCGAGGCGCGCGTCGGCATCGCCCACGGCAAGATGGGGGAGAAGCAGCTCGACCAGATCATCCGCGACTTCTGGCATCGCGACATCGACGTGCTCGTATGCACCACGATCATCGAAACCGGTCTCGATATCTCCAATGCGAACACGCTGATCGTGGACCATGCCGACCGATTCGGTCTGAGCCAGCTTCATCAGTTGCGTGGCCGTGTGGGCCGTGGCCGCGAGCGTGCGTACGCCTACTTCCTGCATGACCCAGCCAAACCATTGACCGAGCAGTCACACGACCGACTCGCCACCATTGCGCAGAACACGGCGCTCGGCTCCGGTTTCGACGTGGCCATGAAGGATCTGGAACTACGTGGCACCGGCAACCTGCTGGGCGATGAGCAGTCCGGCCATATCGAAGGCGTGGGCTTCGACCTGTATGTGCGCATGGTCTCCGAAGCCGTTGAAAAATACAAGGAACCCGATGAGGACGTCGAGCCGGTGTCCGTGTCCATCGATCTGCCTATCGAGGCGTCGATTCCGATTGACTACATCGATTCCGACAAGCTGCGTTTGGAGGCATACCGCAAGCTCGCTTCCGCACGCAATGAAGCCGACCTCAAGGATTTGAAAGAAGAACTCACCGACCGTTACGGCAAGCCTCCGGTCGAATTCGAAACTCTCTTCGACGTGGCTCGCTTGAAGTTCAAGGCGCGCGAGCTCGGCGTTTCGGAGATTCTGGCGCAATCCAACCGCGTGCGTATCGGACGCATTGACCCGCCCGAATCCATTCAGATGCGCATGACGAGAATCTACAAGGGCACCCAATACCGCCCGGTCACTCACCAGCTCATCGTCCCCACCCCGTTCACCGGCTCCCTGGGCCAAGGTCCCATGAGTTCCGATCAAGTAGTTCTTTGGACCAATCAGCTCCTCGATGACTTGGCATGGAGGCCACAACGATGAAAAACCAACACACGGCAACACTTGCCGGCTACGAAATTCCTCGACTCGGCATGGGCACGATGGCGCTCGCCATCGAGGGGCGGCCGACCAATCGCAATCAGGCGATCGAGACCATCCATGCCGCGCTGGATGCCGGGGTCCGTTACCTTGACACGGCGTGGTCCTATTACCTGCCCAGCAAGCCAGGAACCGGCGAGCCGGAGGACATGGGATATGGCGAATACTTGGTTCGTGACGCGTTGAACTCGTGGCACGGCCCGAAGGACGAGGTGCTCGTGGCCACCAAAACCGGCTGGTTGCGCACGCTCGACAACCATGGAAACTATAGCTGGCGGGCCGATGCCCGCCCTGAAACCATGATTGCCAACGCCAAGGAATCCGCACGGCGCCTCGGTGTAGAAACGCTCGATCTGCTGTACTCGCATTGCAACGATCCGCAGGTGCCCTACGAGGACCAGATGGGTGCGCTCAAGCAGCTCGTGGATGAGGGCGTGGTCAGAGCGGTCGGCATCTCGCGCATCGACAACAAGGACATCGAAATTGCCCATACCATTCTGGGAGACAGGCTGGTCGCCGTCCAAAACCAGTTCTCGCCGGTCCACCGCGATCCCGACCACACGATGGAAACCTGCGAACAGCTTGGACTGGCTTTCGTCTGCTGGTCGCCGCTTGGTGGCTTCCTCGATCCCTTCAATGAGCATCTGTTCGACCGATTCAAGGAAGTCGCCGACAATCACGGCTGCTCCTACCAGCGTGTCACGCTTGCTTGGGAGCTTGCACAATATGGCAATCTGTTTACGATTCCCTCCGCTAGAAACCCACAGGAGATTCAGGACTCGTTCAAAGCGGTCACTTTTGAATTGTCCGATAGCGAAATCGACTATCTCAATGATGTAATCAGCGCCTAAGCGTTTTCCGCCAAAGTTGACTGCAATCACGCGACTCACCGACATTGTGAGCGCTCACACCAAATTTTGGGCGTGTTGTTCACAACGTCCACAAATCGCACTACTCTTATGAATGTCATTCAAGATACACAACCGTTTTAAGGAGTAGTTGTGGCAGCAATTGAAAGCGTGTACGCACGTCAGATTCTGGATTCCCGTGGCAACCCGACCGTTGAGGTCTACCTGGAGACCGAAGACGGTGCTCAGGGCAAGGGTCTGGTTCCCTCCGGTGCTTCCACCGGTGAGGCCGAGGCTTGGGAGCGTCGCGATGGTGACAAGTCCGTCTACGGCGGCAAGGGTGTTCTCAACGCGGTCAAGGCCGTGAACGAGGTCATCGCCCCGAAGATCATCGGCATGGATGCCGCTGATCAGCGCGCCCTCGACGACCTGATGATCGAGCTCGACGGCACCCCGAACAAGGGCAAGCTGGGCGCCAACGCCATCCTCGGCGTTTCCCTGGCCGCTCTGTACGCCTCCGCTGAGTCCGCAGGCCTGCCACTGTACCGCTACATCGGCGGCACCAACGGCCACATCCTGCCGGTCCCGAACATGAACATCATGAACGGTGGCGCTCACGCTGACTTCGCCACCGACATTCAGGAGTACATGATTTCCCCGTACGGCTTCGACACCTACTCCGAGGCTCTGCGCGCTGGCGTTGAGGTTTACCACACCCTGAAGAACGTCCTGAAGAAGGAAGGCCTGAACACCGGCCTCGGCGACGAGGGCGGCTTCGCCCCGAAGATGAAGTCCAACGAGGACTCCCTCAAGTACATCATGGACGCCATCTCCGCTGCCGGCTACGAGCCCGGCAAGCAGATCGGCATCTGCCTGGATGTCGCCTCCTCCGAGTTCTACAACAAGGAGACCGGCAAGTACCGCTTCGACGGTGAAGAGCGCGACTCCGCCTACATGCTCGACTACTACGAGAACCTCATCAACGAGTACCCGATCGTCTCCATCGAGGACCCGTTCAACGAGGAAGGCTGGGAGGACTGGGCTGCCATTACCGCTCGCCTCGGCGATCGTCTGCAGTTCGTCGGCGACGACCTGCTGGTCACCAACCCGGCTCGTCTGCAGAAGGCCATCGACCTCGGCGCCGCCAACTCCCTGCTGGTCAAGCTGAACCAGATCGGTTCCGTCACCGAGACCCTCGACGCCATCGAGCTGGCCACCGCCAACGGCTACACCTCCATGGTTTCCCACCGCTCCGGCGAGACCCCGGACACCACCATCTCCGACCTGGCTGTCGCTAAGAACACCCGCCAGATCAAGACCGGTGCCCCGGCCCGTGGCGAGCGCGTTGCCAAGTACAACCGCCTGCTCGAGATCGAGGAGGAGCTCGGCTCCACCGCTCAGTACGCCGGCTACAGCGCTTTCAAGGCCTGCAAGAAGTACCTGGTCAAGTGAATTGAAACGCCCGTAAAGGCGTGATATTCAGCGCAAGCTTGATGCCCGTCGCATTCGTCAAGTCGAATGCGACGGGTATTTTCGTGTGTCATGAGCAAGTCGTTCCGCACCGGCAAGTCCGGTAAATCTGGCAAAGTCGGTAAACCCGGCAAAGCAACGGCCAGAAAGAAAAACAGTGCGGGACCAATCGCATTTTTCGTTTCTCTGTTTATCGTGGCTCTTGGCACCATTCAATTGGTTTCCACGTTTCACACCTATGCGCTGAACCTTGCCGAACTCAATGGCCTCAAACGAGAGGAAGCCTCGTTGGTGGCCAAAAAACAGGAATTGGAAAACGACATCAAACGTTGGGATGACAAAGCCTACGTCACCGCCCAAGCTCGTGAGCGTCTCGGCTTTGTGTTTCCCGGGGAGACCGCAGTTCATGTGCTTCATCCAGAAGCCGTGACCGGTAGCGAGGATTCCGAGTCTGATTCGTCCTCGTCCTCGGAATCCAACAAGAAAGTGCTGCCATGGTACAGCGAGCTCGCCTACTCGTTCAAGAAAGCCGACGAGCCTGTGTCTCAATCAAAAGATGACAGCTCGGGCGGCTCTGATTCCGGCAATACGCAGGATGAACAGAACAACACGCAAGACAGCAATCAGACCAACACAGAGGAGGGAACCCAGCAGTGACCATCGATATCGACGCCAAGGCCAAGGCTCTCGTTGACGCGATTCTTGCCGAACCCGCGACCGACCATGACATCGATGTGGTGCAACGCCAGCTTGGACGCTATCCGCGCGGCATGGTTGCTGTGGGTGCCCGATGCGTATGCGGGCGTCCGCTCGCCGTCATCACCCGGCCCGTGCTGCCCGGCGGCATACCATTCCCCACCACCTGCTACCTGACGGGGCCTGAGGCGGTCAAGGCCGCCTCCCACGTGGAAGCGGCCGGCATCATGCAGCAATACAACGACATGCTGGGCGCCGACGAGGAACTGCAGGCCGCCTATAGGCAGGCACATGAACTGTATCTGGCCTTCCGCCATGAACTGGCAACCCGTTTGGACGACAGCGAGGAGCACATTGAGGGGACCTCGGCCGGCGGCATGCCTGTACGTGTCAAATGCCTGCATGCGCTACTGGCCCAATCGCTGGTCATGGGGCCGGGAGCCAATCCAATCGGAGACATGGTACTCGAACGAATCAAGGATGAGTTCGACCCCGCCCTCTGTCGCTGCTCGCTGGAGGACTGAGCAACGATTCCGCGCATGGCACGTGTGCCATTGTCCGTACAAGAAGAAGAGGAAAGCGATGAGCAAGGAATCCGTAACCGTTGCCGGTATTGATTGCGGCACGAACTCCATCCGATTGAAAGTCGCGCGCGTGGACGCCGACGGCATGCATGAAGTCGTACCCCGCATCCTGCGGGTAATCCGACTCGGTCAGGACGTGGACAAAACCCATCGTTTTGCCGACGAAGCATTGGAACGCGCGTATGAAGCCGCCCGTGAGTTCGCCGGCGTACTCGCCGAGCATCCGGTCGACGGCCTGCGATTCGTGGCCACCTCTGCCACGCGCGATGCCGAGAATCGTGAGGAATTTGAGGATGGCATCGAGAGCATCCTTGGTGTCCGTCCTGAAGTCATTCCCGGTACCGAAGAAGCCGATCTCAGCTTCTTGGGTGCCACTTCCGTAGTCAACCGAGATGATTTGCCGGCACCCTATCTGGTGGTTGATTTGGGAGGCGGCTCCACTGAACTGGTGATCGGCGGTGATGGCGTGAACGCCCCCACCACACAGGTGCAGGGTGCATTTTCCATGAATATCGGATCCGTGCGCATGACCGAACGCCATCTCGTCACCGATCCTCCCACACAAGCGGAGATTGATGAGGCGATAGCCGATATCGACGAGCATATCGATGAGGCGTTCCGTACTGTGGACGCTGGCAAGGCACGTACCATCATCGGCGTGTCCGGTACGGTGACCACCATGACCGCCCTGGCCATGGGATTGAAGGAATACGATCACACCGTGGTCGATGGCCATCGACTGAACCTTGAAGATGCGTACGCAGTGGATGACCGATTCCTGCGCATGACCCGAGCCGAACGCAGCGCATACAAGACCATTCATCCGGGCCGTATCGATGTGGTCGGTGGTGGCGCTGTGGTCTGGAGCCGCGTGCTCGCCAAAGTGAGCGAGGCGGCCCAAGCCGATCACGGCGAGGCCATCGACTCGTTCGTCGCGAGTGAACATGGTCTGCTGGATGGCATTGTGCTCGATTATGGGCGCCGTCTTCTTGCTCGGTAGCGTACAATAACTAAGCCGGTGAAAATCCGGCAGGCCTCCATGGCGAAATTGGTATACGCAGTCGACTTAAAATCGACCGCTTCGGCTTACGGGTTCGAGTCCCGTTGGAGGCACCCTCACTCCCCGTGATCAGCATCGTTTGCCGTGGGGATTTTTCGTATCGGTCGCCTTCCCGAAACAAACAGCCGTTAGTCTGTGTGATGTTGTGACGATGAATCTGATGAAATGAGGGAACGCACATGGCTTCACGCTGGACCGACGTCGAACGGGTCGATGAGGGCGCCTTGCCCACCATGCTCGCCCAGGCTGTCATCGCAGGCACCGCGCTGACCATCGGCGCCATCGCCTGTTCCGGCTTCTACCTGTCCATGATCGGCAATGTGGTGGCTTTGCTGCCGTGGATGACCGTCATGGTGCTGATCGCCGTGGCTTTTTCCTACGTCGTCGGATTCGCTTTGCTATGGTGCTCCGAAGCGCTGACCATGCGCATGAAGGACGCCTTCAAGCCGTGGGCCTATGGCATCGTGGGACTGCTCGGCTATGGCATCTGGGGCATGTTCGTCATGAGCGCCATGATGAACTCGCTCAACCAGCCGTTGAACGGCGTGGTATTGGCTAATGGCGATGTCATTGCCCTGACCGTCAACTATGCGGTGTTCGGATTCATCGCGTTCCTGCTGGCGCAGGTGTATGCGCCGAAAATCGCCACTAAAAAGGGTTTGACCGTTGGGCTCATGGTGGTGCAGATCGCGCTCGCCATCATCGGCATCATCGTGCTGGTGATGATGTTCTCGGCATTGCCCCACTAAAGCATTCTCGGCCGTGCCGCACTGAAACTGGCACAGAGCCGAAGTGCCGTGTCTCCTTCGCGGCACGGACGTATGCTGGTATATGTCGTTAATGGCTATACGGCGACGCTTGTTCAGGAGAAGGAGAGCTATTGTTCAGCGTGCTTGACATGTTCACCATCGGCGTGGGTCCCTCTTCCTCGCATACCGTGGGGCCTATGGCGGCAGCATACGCGTTCTCTTCCTCGTTGCAGCAGCGGCATGTGCTGGATCGTGTTACGCGCGTCAAAACCACGCTGTACGGTTCATTGGCCTTGACTGGGCTCGGCCACGGTACCGATCGCGCCGTTATGGCCGGACTCGAAGGCAATGTACCGGCCACAGTGGATACCGATCATATGCTGCATATTCGCGAGACCTGCGCGCTGGATAACACCTTGAATCTCGCCGGGGCCAAGCGTATTCATTTCGATTATGACCATGACGTGATTTTCGAGCAGTGGAAGCGCATGGCCGCCCATCCCAACGGCATGCGATTCCAGGCATTCGATGATGCCGCCAACTTGGTCGACGAACAAGTCTGGTATTCCATCGGCGGCGGTTTCATCCGTCAGGGTGCGCCCGATGATTCCATGATCGGCATCCATGACCGTCCTCCGGCCGGCACGTCCTTCGCCGATGAAGACGAGTCCGCTGTGGAACCCGTAACCGAGGTGCCGTATCCGTTCCATTCCTGTACGGAATTGGTGGCACTATGCCGGCGTCACGATATGAGCATTGCCGATATCGTATGGGCCAATGAAACCGCGCTCCGCCCGGAAGAGGCTGTCAAGGCCGAGCTAGATGGCATATGGCAGGTGATGCGCGACTGCGTGAGCCACGGCTGCACATCCAAGGAGACGGTGCTGCCCGGCGGACTTGACGTACCCCGGCGCGCGCCCAAGATGTACCAGCGTCTTGCTTTCAACTCCGATGTGCTTCGCCGCAACAGCCGTCGTAAGGATGCCGTGCTGGAATCCTCGGATGCCGCATGGGTGGATCTATTTGCTCTGGCTGTTTCCGAGGAGAACGCCGGGGGAGGCCGTATCGTCACTGCGCCGACCAACGGCGCGGCAGGCATCATCCCCGCCGTGCTCCACTATTATTGGCACTTCGTGGACGATGCCGATGATCAGGGTGTGGCCACGTTCCTGCTGACCGCCGGAGCCATCGGTTACCTGTTCAAACGTAATGCCTCGATTTCCGGTGCTGAAGTCGGATGCCAGGGCGAGGTCGGCTCGGCCTGCTCGATGGCCGCTGCAGGTCTTGCCGCTGTTATGGGCGGCACACCCGAACAGGTGGAGAACGCAGCGGAGATCGGCATCGAGCATAATCTGGGGCTCACCTGCGATCCGGTGGGTGGTTTGGTGCAGATTCCCTGCATCGAACGCAATGCGATGGCCGCCAACACCGCCATCAATGCGGTACGTATGGCCATGCTCGGCGATGGCTCGCATATTGTGACCTTGGATCAGGCCATAGCCACGATGAAGCAGACCGGCGAGGACATGATGGCCAAATACAAGGAGACGTCCAAAGGCGGTCTTGCCGTCAACGTCGTTGAATGCTGACTTCCGCAGGTTTGCCAATAGTGCTATTGTAGGGCGCATTGTGTCTGTGAAGGAGGACTCATGGCAGATCAGATGCCCAAGGTGAATGCCGAATTCGGCACCACGCCCGTTATCGAGTTTCCGGCGCCCGAGGCCCCGAAGGGTCTCAAGGCCGTTGAGTTGGCTGAGGGCGACGGCCCGATGGTTCGTCGCGGCGACACCGTGACCGTGAACTACCACGGCGTGGTGTGGGGCAAGGACACCCCGTTCGACTCCAGCTTCGACCGCCACCAGCCTGCCAGCTTCGGCATCGGCGTGGGTCAGGTCATCAAGGGTTGGGACCAGACCGTGCCGGGCCACAATGTGGGTTCCCGTCTCGTGGTGTCCATCCCACCGGAATACGGATACGGTTCCCGCGGCGTTCCGCAGGCCGGCATCGGCGGCGAGGACACGCTGGTATTCGTCATCGACATCATTTCCACCCGCTGACGCCTGTTCAGCATGTGACGAACGCCGGGGTCGCAGCCGGCGTTTTTGTTATAGATAACGTATCTTCATTCAGCATCAAACGGTTCAGGAGGACGATATGGCTGAGGACAAGGTCTACCTGCTGACGCAGGAAGCATATAACAAGATGAAGGAAGAGCTGGCCCATCGTGAGGGCGAGCTGCGTGAGGAAATCGCTCACAAGATTGCCGTGGCTCGTGCCGAGGGGGATCTGTCCGAGAATGGCGGTTATCAGGCCGCCCGCGAGGCGCAGAGCAAGAACGAAGGCCGTATCACCGAGCTCACCGTCAAGCTGCGCGACTCCAAGATTATCGAAAACGCTCCCGAGGGTACCGTGGGCAACGGTTCCGTGGTGACCATCGAGCTCAACGGCAACGAGATGACCTACGTGCTCGGCAGCCGTGACATCGTGGCCGGCACCGACTACGAGATCATGACCCCGGATTCCCCGATCGGCAAGGCCATCGAGGGGGCCAAGGTGGGCGACACCGTCTCCTACACCGCACCGAACGGCCGTGAGCTGTCCGTGACCGTCAAGGCCGCCAAGCCGCTGGCCTGAGTGGGCACAAGCGCATAGAGCAAGAGCCTGAAACCTCGTATTGAGGTTTCAGGCTCTTGCTCTATCGGCTCTCGCGCGTTGCGATTAATGCCACAGTGCCACTATTACCATATAGATCGCCACCATGTGGCAGGCATAGCCGGCTACGGTGCCGCAGTGGAAGATTTCATGGAATCCGAATACGCGCGGCCAGGGATCCGGCTTGCGCAGCGCGTAGACGATGGCGCCGAGGATATAGCAGGCACCGCCCGAGCACAACAGCACCACCACGGCGGGGCCCGCATACGGCGAATTCCAGAACATCACCATATAGGCCAGACCATAAATGCCGAAGATGATGTACACCACCGTATATAGCCATCGCGGCGCATTGATCCAAATCACGTGGATGATGATGGCTATGACCGTGCATGCCCACATCGAAATAATGATGATATTGCGCCAGAATGGTTCCAGCGCGAATGAAACCGGCGTGTATGTGCCGGCGATGAGCAGAAAGATATTCACATGGTCGATGCGGCGCAGCACATCGGTGACGCGGGGGCTCCAATCACCCAGATGGTAGCAGGCTGAATTGGTGAACAGCACCAACGATGATGTCATGAATACGGCGCATGCCCATTTCAGACTGGCTCCGTGTGCCAGGCAGATCAGTACGATGCCTGCGGCCAAAGACAGGGGAGCGGCCACCGCATGAATCCAGCCGCGCATAGCGGGCTTCGGACGGCCGTGAACATCGAGACGAATCTTGCGCTCCACTTCCGCAGGGGCGATGCCCTCGATTTTCAGTGCCCGGTTCTCTGCCTTGGCCAGCGTGCGGCTGGCCTTCTCTTCGGCTTTGGCTCGAATGGCTTCGGCCCTGAACTGCGCCTTGACGCGTACTGCTTCCGCTTTGGCCTGCAGCGCCTGTTCGCGTGCCTCTATGACGGCCTGACGCTTCGTCTCGACATACGAGTCGGACGGTTCGTTGGCGGCCTTGGAATTGGTCTGCTGGGTCGTTGCCATCTCGTCGTCGGTTGCTGATGCCATATGATTCCTCGTTCCCCGCGAGCTGACGGTCATTCCTTACGTTTCCGTAACTTACGTTAGCGTAACCTACTGGATTGTCAATACCGACTCACCTGTAATTTATCATCAGATCACACCGCGTAATTCGGCGATAAGTGGAACCTATCTGCGTATGATGGACACATGGCTGATTTTTCACATATTCTCGCAACACGCCCCGATTTCGACGACGACGACCGCGAATGGCTGCACCATCTCGTTGCCGACTGGCAGGTCATCGCCGATCTGAGCTTCGCCGATCTGCTGTTGCTCGTGCAGAACGGCGACGGCAAGTACGTGGTTGCGGAACAGTGCCGCCCCTCCACCGTGATGACCCTGCGCGGTGATGATGTGGTGGGAGACACCATGCCCGATGATATGACCGGTGAGCTGGACGCCGCCATGCAATCCAGCGTGGTGTTCCGTTCCACTGTGCTGCGTACCGTAGGCAAGGCCACGGTGTGCAATGTATACGCTCCGGTGCGGCACAATGGCAAGACGCTTGGCTTGGTGGTGCGTGAGACGAACATGGCCACGCGTGAATCCAATGGTCGCTACGAATCCGAAAGCATCAATGCCGGAAAGCAACTGTATGAGATGATTCCGCGCGGTCAATTCCCTTACAAGGATTCGGTGATGAGCCAGCGTCATATCGCGCGCGTGGCGGACGGCTTCATCATCCTCACCGTGGACGGCGTGGTGCGGTATGCCGCTCCCAACGCCATCAGCTGTTTCCGCCGTCTCGGACTGCTCAATACCATGCCCGGCCAATACCTGAGCGAGCTGGGCACCCAGCTACTCAAGGAGAACGATCCGGTGCCGGATACTTTGCCGCTGGTGCTGGCAGGCAAGGCGGCCGTTGACTCCGAGCTCAACGCCAACCGTTCCGCCGTCTCCATGAGATCGCTGCCGCTGTACGACAATAACGGCCGTGTCGGTGCGATTATCCTATGTCGTGACGTTACCGAGCTGCGCCGTCGCGAGCAGGAACTGCAAACCAAGAACGCCACGATTTCCGAGATTCACCATCGTGTCAAGAACAATCTTCAGGCGGTTTCCGCGCTACTCAGGTTGCAGGCGCGCAAAACCAAGTCCGACGAGGTCAAGAAGGAACTGCAGGAGGCTCAGCGCCGTGTGCAGACCATCGCCATGGTGCACGAGGGGCTGAGCCAGACAGCCGATGAAGTGGTGGACTTTGACAAGGTGATCGCCAACCTGCTGCGCATGGCTGTGGATCTGGCAACCATGAAGGATCAGCACATCGAAATCAATTACATGGGCAAATTCGGCATGATGCCCGCCCAAGACGCCACGCCGTTGTCTCTGGTGCTTACCGAGCTCATCACCAATTCCGTGGAGCATGGATTCGAGGGGCGCAAGGAGGGACATATCACGATCTCCGTGGGCCGTTCCGGTCCGAACCTCAATGTGGTGGTCGAGGACGACGGTTCCGGCCTCGGCTCTGAAGAGCAGGGCGGCATGGCACGTTCCTCCGGTTCCGGCTTGGGTACGCAGATCATCAACACCTTCGTGACCAACGACTTCGGTGGTTCCGTGAACTGGGAGTCTCGCCGCGAAGGCGGTACCCGTGTGGTGCTGGATATGAAGCTGCGTGCCGCACAGGACGAGTAATAGCCCTAACGCAAAAACCCTCCCAAACGGGAGGGTTTTTGCATAAACAAGCAAAAATATCAGATCTGCATCTGCATAGCCTGCGAACGGCGGGCGCGCATGGCGCGGCGCTTCAGAGCGCGGCGCTCGTCTTCGCTCAGACCGCCCCAGACGCCATAATCCTGATTGGTGTCCAATGCGCACTTGAGGCATGCATCAATCACCTTGCAGGTACGGCATACGGCCTTGGCCTCTTCAATCTGATTGTATGCGGCACCGGTGTTGCCCACCGGGAAGAACAGTTCCGGATCCTTGTCACGACATGCGGCCTTGGCTCGCCAATCAAAAGCGTTGCTCATTGCTTGCCTCCCTTAAAAGCCCTGTGGCTGATGTGATTTTCCTTAAGTCCTGTACAAGGTAACCACGAACCGGTGCGTTTTTCAAGAGGTTTTGCCCAGAAAAAAGCGGAGATTTTATGACGCGCACTGCACAAGGCATGCCGAGGCACCCGCAATCAGAATCGCGCGGCCAGGCGTGTCCAAATCCTCCTGACTCATCGTGTTCACCAGTGATGATGGTATGCCCGCTACCAAATCTGCCGTTCGATCTCCGCAGGGGAACACAATGCGTGTGCTGCAATGGTCCGGGACCCGTATGTGGCGGGGTGAGCGCACCGCGAATATCACGATAATGGACGAATCGGCAAGGGCTTGCCTGAACCGTACGGCCTGCGTATCGCAGCAGAGCGGATCCAGCAGGTCGTCGGCGTCGTCAACCAGCCATATCAAACGTGGTGGTGCCGGTGCGATGCGCGTTGATGCGGCACTGAGCCGGGAACGATGCTCGGTCGTCGTGAGTCGTTGGCCCCTGTATAGACCGCTGATATGCAGCATCATGCCGTCCATGGCACTTACCTGGCGGGCAATGACTTCGAGCAGCGTGGTTTTGCCCCGTCCCTGAGGTCCGATGATGGCGATATTGCCGCAGTCAAGGGGCACAACCGCATCGGTGAGTGTGATGCCGTTATCCGATAGGCCAAACCGAATACGATCCACCTGCCCGGATACCGGATGGTCTTGGACACTCCGTGGCAGGGGAGAGGTGAACAGTGGCGGTCGCGAACGTGTTCCCACGAATTGGGCAGCGAACGCGATTTGCCGGCAATATACATCGATATTGTCGGCTGGCGCGCATCTGAATGCCGTCACGTGTTCGCCGTCATTGCAGTAGGCGGCACCCGGCAGTGCGGGACTTATGGTCGCAGCTCTGGAATCGCCCAGCAGCTCGGTGGATTGCAATCCGTCTCGCACGCGCAGACAGATGCTAATGGCCATATTCGCTTTCATATCGGTGCTGACCTGACCAAGCGGATTCTGCGTGCAGGCGATTAGATGCATGCCCAGGGAGCGGCCAAGCGAGGCGATACGCACCAAGCGCGGCATGTAATCCGGCAGCTGGTCTTTCAGCGCATGGAATTCGTCGATGACCACGACAAGTCGAGGCGGTGCGTCGCGCATGTCATCAATATCGGATACATGCAGGTCGGCAGACAGCTTTTCACGGCGGGTCAGTTCGGCTTCCAAGGCCTTGAGCGCCCGTGCGGCATGGGCCAGATCGAGATCGCAGACGCTTCCGATGGTGTGGGGCAGTTGCTCGAGTTTGCGGAAAGCGGCACCGCCTTTGAAATCAAGGAAAACGAAATTAAGCTGATCCGGACCATTCATGGCCGCCAAAGCTAAGCACCAGCTTTGCAGCAGTACCGATTTGCCGGAGCCGGTGGTGCCGGCCACCAGAGCATGAGGGCCCTGCCTGTGCAGGTTGAGCATGAACGGGCCGGACGCGGTGACGCCAAGCGGCACATCGTAATCGGAAGGCTCAAGCCAGTTGCGGACTATGGTTCGCCAGCCAAGGCGGTCGAACGTCAGCAGGGATTCGATGGAGGACACATCGGAAGTGCAGAACATGTCGGCAGCGTCAGGGGAGGGGCCTCGGGGAGCGTGGTGTGTCTCAGTGGACTCGACAGGGCTTTGGGACGGTTCGACATATGGCAGCGGCAATGTGACGAGCATCGATGCAAGGCCACCGACGATGCCGGGAACCATGACTAGGGCAAACATCCATTGCCCGTGCAACGCCATCATTGCCAGCATCATGATCTGCGCCACTATCGGGGCGGCCGCAACGAGCACCATCACGCGGGAGCGTGCGCCGCGCGGAGCGGTTGTGGCACCCTTTCTTGCAGGGGCCGGTAATGAACGATGAAATCGTATTGTGCGTTGCCTTTCACGAGTCATGCTTTCAGCGTGAATGAAGGATGCGCGTAGCGCAAGCGATAACGGGATATGTGGTTCCAGCTTGCCGGGCGTGCGTCGCGGCAAGCTGATTGGCTGAATTATCAGCTTTCGGCGAGTGTACCTACGGTTCCTGCGGCGTGGGTGCCCGCAGCGAGCTGGCTGAACAGTTCGGTGTTCCTGGCATCGTCAAGCAGCACGGAGGAGCCGACGCCATCCACGTAATAATCGGGATTGGACCAGTACACGCTGCCGGATATGCCCTTGCTTCCTGTGGCGTCTTTGAACGCCAACGCCATATTCACCAAGGTTAGCGGCGTGGTTTTCCCATCGACGGTAAGCGCACTCAAGCCGGCTTCAGCCATGGTCGTCACCGTCTTGGGATTGGTCAACGTCTCCTTGCTGGAGGCCTTCTTGACAATGGCGGAAATGACCTGACGCTGGCGGGCATTGCGGCCAAAATCGCCGGTGGCATCGGCATAACGCATACGAGAGAACGACAATGCAGTCGAACCGTCCGCGTTATGGCATCCAGCTGTCCAGTTCAGGCCGGAATAAGCATCCTGTACGTCCTGGTCGTAACACAATTCCACGCCGCCCAAAGCGTCTACGACCTTCTGCAAGCCTCCGAACTTGACCTGTGCCACATGATCGATTTTCTGTCCGGTCAACTGCTCTATCTCGCCGACCAAGGCCTTTTTGCCGACCAGCTGAGCCACGGCATTGATCTTCATGTATTGGTCGTTCACGTTCATCAAGGAGTCGCGTGGAATGGAAATCAGTGAACTGGGGCCGGATTTAGGCTTGGTCAGCACCAGAATCGTGTCGGTTCGGTATCCGCTGATATCGTCTACGCCACCAAAGTTAGTGGAACCGTCACGCTCATCGGAACCGAGAATAAGCCAGGTGGAAGCCGGCGTGTCGGCTGCGGTGGTCAGCCAATCCGCTTTATTGAGCTTGCCGTCCACCCAGCCCCAGGCGCCGAACACGGCGAGCACCAGTGCTGCGATAAGCAATATGACTGCGCCGATGACGCCATTGCGGACTTTATGACCACGGCCGCGTATCGCTATGGCACTGTTGTGCCCGGACGTCATAGCTACCACGGGCGTTCTGGAGGGGGTGGCGGAGCGAATGACGGATGATGCCGGCGTGCTGGCATTGCGAGATGAGCCGGACGAGCGGCGTGCCTGCGTCGGTGGAATGCTTTGCGGCTGGGAGGAGGCCGAGGTGCTTCTGCGAGCGGATCGGTTCACATTGGGGGAGAAGCTGGGCGGTATGCCGTTATCGTTGCCGCCGGCGGCTCTGGGTGTTCGCGACGATGATGAGGGAGTGATGGTACGTGGTGTCTGTGACGATGCTCGTGAACGTCGGCCTGCCGAAGGAATAAAACTCGGCGGATTGATCTGCGGATCTGCCCCACCTGATTCCTGCGTCATGCAATCCTCCCAAAACTGCTCAATTTACTGAATGACACTTTTGCACATGCTGTGCCGTGCCATACCTAGGGAGCGCTGTTCCTGTGCAGGAACGGCACAATATTCATCTCAATTGGTTATGGAGTGCAGTGCTCGGTGGACGGCGTATAGCACATTGAGACGGAAAAAACTGTAATGACACGAGACTTGATTTGACAAATTCCAAGTCACATGTGTGTAATTTGTGGGTACAAGTACAACTCATAGGCAAGGAGGGTCGCATGTGGGGTGCGATTGACGATTCTGCCGAAGAGCCTTTGAATGAGTTGTGGGGACTGTTCAAGCCCGATGGTGATGTGTCTTGGCAGCACAAAGCATTGTGCGCACAGACCGATCCCGAAGCGTTCTTTCCAGAAAAAGGTGGTTCGACACGCGACGCCAAGCGCGTATGCGCCAAATGCGAAGTCCGCGAGCAATGCCTGAAATGGGCTATTGACCATGACGAGCGTTTTGGTATCTGGGGCGGTATGAGCGAGCGTGAACGCCGCCGGTACAAGAAGGACCACAGGGAACAGGCATAGCTATATGCACGGCCACTTCAAGGTCAGTGCGTACACTGGGAGTTTATGAATCCGACAGCGAATAGCGATATCCATGAAGCTGTGGTCGATGCCATATCGGCAAGGCCATACACGCACCGGCAGGATGTGGATGCCGGCATAGTGGCGGTAGTCACCGTTGAAGCGGATATGCGTTTTCTCAATGCCACGCTTCGCTCGCTGCTCACGCAAAGCGTATTGCCGGGCGTTATCGTCATAGCCGATGCCACTGGGCTCACAACGCGATCGGTGCAAACCTCATTTGAGGTGATCCACTCACCTGCAGGTCCCGCGATGGAGGTGCCGCAGGCAAAGCAGGTGAGCGTGCAAGTGGTGCGTGCCAAGGGGGCGCGTTCATTTGGTGATGCCGTATCCAAGGCGCTCGCCGCCGCCGATCTTGATTCTTCCACACGTGCGGTGTGGATGCTGCATGATGATTCCCGTCCTTCGGATAACTGGTGCCTGGAGCGATTGCTCGAGGCGTGGCGCAATGCTTCCGGAGCCGGCATCCTAGGATGCAAACAGTGCGATTGGGGAGGCACCCAATTGCATGATGTTGGTATGTACGCCGGCAATCATGCCGTGCACTCCCTCGTGGTCGACGGTGAGCCCGATCAAGAGCAATATGATGGTCGGCAGGATGTTTTCGCGGTTTCCCTTGCGGGAGCATTGGTTCCGTTATCGCAACTCAGACGACTGAAGGGCATTAATCATTGGTTCACTACCTACAGTGAATCGGTTGACTTCTGCCGCCGTGTCTGCTTAAGCGGCAGGCGCGTGGTTATTGTGCCGCAGGCGGAAATCGCGCATCGTCGCGCACGCTATGAGGGCATCCGTACCCGTGGCGGCGAACCGTTGAATGAGGAGAGTGCCATCAATCCGGCCATGACGGTGGCTCGTTCGCAGCAGCGGTATCTGTACACCGACATTGCACGCTCGGCATGGATAGTGGTATGGCTGTGGCGTTTATTGCGTAGTTTCGGCATGGCCATCGCGATGTTGTTCCGCAAAAAGCCATATGAGGCATGGGTGCAGCTGTGTCTGCCGTGGTTGGCGTTGACCTCCATCGCCGGTGCCATGCGATCGCGCAGTCTGGTGACTCGGCAATCCAAAGTGTCCATGTCCTCATTGCAGGTGCTGACTGCCGATCGCCAGCAAATCAAGCAATTCCATGACCGTCGTGACGCGTTCATGGCCCAGAAGGGGCTGGTATTGCTGAGCCCTCTGGAACGTGCCCATCTCAGGATTCGTCTGATGCGCCGCTGGGCGGGGGCCTTGGGATTGGCCGTGGTGTGCTTTGTAGCGGTGATGCTGCTGTATTGGCCGGTGTTCCGTTCGCTGTTCTCTGACGGATCGTTGTATTCCAATGCGTTGTTGCCCACGGGCGCAAGTTTCGAGCAATTGGTGCAGTCCGCCACTACGCCGTGGGTGTTTGGATCCGGCGTTGGCCTTCCCGCACCCCCCACGCCGTGGCTGTTGGTATTGATGGTCGCGTCCATCGTCACTGCTGGTCATGTTCCTGCCGCCTTGGGACTGATCTTGTTTGCCGCTGCGCCGTTGAGCGCCTTGTCATTCTGGGCACTGGCAGGCATCTTTACGCGTTCGGATGTCGTCCGTGTGCTGGGCGGATTGCTATGGGCCTCAACCGGCATGATGTTTGGCTGGTATGCACAGGCGAATCTTCCCATGCTCACCGTTCTGGTGTTTTTGCCTGCCGCTTTTGCATTCGTGTTCCGTGCAGTGGGCATGTACCACACCGAGGATCCGTTGAAGCCTCACCCGTCCGTACAAGCCGCGGCCATCTCCGCGTTGTGCTTTGTTCCCGTGGTGGCCGCTGAGCCGCAACTGCTGCTGGCGTTGATTGTGGTATTCCTTATTTTCCTGCTGTTCGTGCAGCGCAAGCGCGCCGCATTATTGCTGATTCCCATGCCTGCAGCTTTTGCCGTGGCCCCCACCATTCTCAACTCCATCCGATACGCAGACGAAGGATTTTGGCGTCAGCTGTTCGGCGATATCATGTTGCCTTCCTCGGCGCAGAACGGATCGCCGGCCTCATTGAGCCTGCTTGAATCGGCTCAACGGGCGTTGGGCTGGAATCCTTTGTCCGGACAGGCCGTCGATATTGCAATGGCCGTGGTCTTCATAGCGATTACCATCCTGGCGGTTGCCTCGTTGGTGTTGCCTTTTGCACTGAGAACATCACGACTGATGTGGGTGGTCATCGTCTGCGGCGGTGTGCTGGCCATGTCTTCAAGCCGTATTGCCATCTCAGTCGATGCTGATGGCGTGGTGGCGGGTTCCGCCCAGCCCGGCATGCTGATGATGGTCATGGGTTTTCTGGCCTGTGTCTGTCTGGTGGCCGGCGGTGCCGTCAAGCGGTTCCGTCCGCTGCATTCTTCGTCCGGCGAGCAGACCACGGAGAATCGTCTTCACCCGTTGATTGTCTTCGGTCGTGCCGTTCTTGCGGTGTTGCTGGCCGTCTGCATCGGTATTCAATGTTGGTATGGACTGGTGCGCCATCAAGATGAGGGACTTAATGTTTCCGGTTCCGGCCTGCCCATGGTGGTCACCGATTACCTGGAGTCCGGAGCGGACCATCGTGTGCTGGCGGTCAGCGCTCAGACACGCAATACGGTCAATTACACGGTGATGCGCACTTCTCGAGGCGAATTGATCGACAGTTCACCGGTGCAACGGGTGCGTCTGCTCGATGGCAAGCATGATGACGTCGATCAGGTATTGGCCAAAGCATGCGCGACCTTGCTGTCCAATCCGGATGAGCAGGCGATTGCCGATATCAGCGCTCTTGGTTTTGGTGGCATCTATGTGGTCGCCGATACGCAATCCGATGCCGATACAGTGCCTTACGAACAGTTGAGCACCAATATCGCCGCTTCGGACGGCACGCAGTCGCTGGTCTCCACCGATGCCGGCAGCTATTACCGACTCACGCTGCAGAACGCCGATGCCCAGAACATTGACACCTCTTGGCAGCAGCGTACACAGCAGAGCGCTTGGCGATATGCATGGCTGATTTGCCTATCGGTGATTCTGGTGCTGTATTGCCTTGTCGCAGTGCCGCGCAGACGGTTGCTTGCCGGATTGGAGGTGGAAGCATGAGCAAGGAGACAACTTCCAAGTCTAGGCGTGTGACCAGCGTGGTGATCGGTGTGATCACCATGATTGTGCTGATTGCGTTGCTGGCCGTTTTGGTGGTGCTTCCTGGATCCAAGCAGTGGGTGGATACGGTGGTGGCCACCGACGACGCCATCGACCGGACCGTCAGTCCCACGCAGACTGAGGCCTATTGTCCTGCCCCTATGGGGTTGGCCGATACTGGCAGCTACGGGGATAGCGCCTTCCAAGCGACAACCGGTAACCTCAGCACACAAGCGCGTTATGCCGCTTTTGACTCCGTATACAGCGCCACGGTAGCCGCGTTCGGTGATGATTCCGCTGACAGCATCACCTTGAAGGATGCCGATCCGACCGATAACGACGCCGTCAAAACAGGTGCCCAGTCAATCGACAACGGGTCTCGCCTTCTCGATACACGCATGCTGCAGGCTGCTGAAGGCACAGGCACTGTCGGCTCCATTGCCTCCTGGGCGGATGACGGTGACCTCAAAGGTGTATCCGCATCATCATGTGAGACCACGGCCTTAAGCCAATCATTCCTGCTGTCCGGTACGGCGACCGGCACCACGCAGCAGCTGATTATCGCCAATCCCTCCACCAAGCCCACTACCGTGGAGATAAAGATTTGGGGATCGAAGCAGTCAGGCGAGATGGCATTGTCCACGCAATCCTCATTGGCCATTCCCGCCAGCGGCGAGAATGCACTGGACTTGGCAGCTGCCGCACCGAATCAGCAGGGGCTGTACGTCACCGTATCCAGCAAGGAGACTCCGATTGCGGCTGTTGTCCGCACGGTGTCCATGAATGGACTGACGTCAAAAGGCTCGGATTTCGCTCTGCCGCTTCATGATGCGTCCAATGCCTCGGTGGCCACGTCGATCGCGAAGGGCGATGCGGTGGATGCCTACCTGTATGCCGCTTCCGCGACGGGTGTCACGTTGTCGTGGATCACCGAGCATGGTCTGGTACAGGCAAAGGATGCGACATTGCAGGCCAATCGGGTGACCGTCGTCGATTTGGGTGAGGCTCCCGAAGATGCATTGGGCGTGATGTCCACTGCCGAAGACGATGTGGCTTTCAGTGTGAAGGCGGCCCAGTCCGGCGATGACGATCAGGCTGATTTCGCCCTGATCAATGCCGCGGCTCCGGCTTCGTTTACCGGGCTTGCCATTCCCGATGATGTGGATGCCACGGTATCGTTGGCGAACTCGTCCAATCGGTCGCGTAAGGCCACGTTGCACGCCTATGACGCCGACGGCAAGGCTACCGCCTCCAAGGAAGTGGAGATTGACGCCAATGCCGCCACGACGATAGATATCAAGGATCTGTCGAAAGACAATAAATCGGCGGTACTGTTGATGCTCGAGGACCAGTCTCAGCAGATTGGCTGGGGTGTGCGATTGGCCCACGCCGACCTTGGCGATGGCAAAGTCGCCGGTCTGGCATCGTTGGGAGCCACGTCGCTGATGCCTGCCACCACCCATGTCTGGGCGCGCAGCAATCCCTCGATCGTCCACTAGACGAGTGGACCCCGGGTTTATTTACAGTCCAAAGTCAGGGTCGATTTCCTCGGGTCGGCGGCCGTAGAGTTCCGCCATTCGGGAAACCAGCTCGTCACGAATCGCCAATTGCAATTCGATTTTGGTTGGTGCTTGCGTCTGTAACGGCATGCGGTACAGCACGATGCGTGCCGGAATGCCATGCCCTGCGGGGAAGCATTGCGAGGTCATATTCGGCTCGACCTGCCACGGCACCGGATCCGACGGCGGCACATCCTCCACAGCGAATTGCAGCGGGCGCACTAGTTCGGGCCAGGCATCGCCGAGTCGACGCACCTGAGCGGCCACCATATCGTCGAACATGCCGGTACGTGTGCGGTAGCGGGGCAGTCGGGTGCCGAACATCGGGGTGCGCGTACCCCTGCCGTGACGATTGCGGTACACGCGAGCATTCCAAGGTGGCTGAAGCATGGTTCCACCATAGGCCAAGGCGACGGCAACATGCGCTAGGATTGGTTCATCGAATCGAATCTCATCAGCAAGGAGGACACGGCGAATGGTGGTACGTTCGTGGGCCGAACTTGATTTGGATGACATATGCGCGCATGCACGAGTGTTCGGCTTTGATCTGGACAACACGCTGGCCAGTTCCAAACAACCTATGGAACCCGCGATGATCGCACGATTCAGCGCGTTGACCGCGCACGCGACCGTGGCTTTGATTTCCGGAGGCGGCATGGACGTCGTCACCTCACAGGTGCTGGATGTATTGGGCCCGGATGCCGATCGCGGCCACCTGCATGTCATGCCTACGTCAGGCTCCCGCTACTATCGATGGGATGGGGAGCGTTGGACGCTGGTCTACGCACATGATTTGGATGACCGCACTGTTGCCGCCATCACCTCCAGTCTGGAACGGCGCGCCAAGGAACTAGGCATGTGGGAAGAACATGTCTGGGGAAGCCGGATTGAAAATCGCGGCAGCCAGATTACCTTCTCGGCGCTTGGTCAGTATGCGCCCGTTGCCGCCAAGCAGTCATGGGATCCGGACAATATCAAGAAACGAGCGCTTGTTGAAGCGGTGAAAGCGGATTTGCCAGATTTGAGGGTGCGCTCCGGCGGATATTCCAGCGTGGATGTCAGCAAGCATGGCATCGACAAGGCCTATGCGGTGCGTCGTCTTGCTGAGATACTTGATGTGCCGGTCGGCGGCATCGTGTTTATAGGGGACCGTATGACTCCTGACGGCAATGATTATCCGGCCGTCGCAGCCGGTGCCGTGGGAATGAAGGTCGAGAACCCCGAGGATGCATTGGGTTTGATGGATGCGTTGCTACAACGTGTGGGAACATCGGCCTAGGCGGGCAGAGAAGCTTGGCTGGGCGAAAGGGAATGCGTGTTGAGCTGGGATCGCCGTGATTCGTTGCTGGGCATGATGCGTGATGCGTTGTTTCCTCGTGGCTGTGCCGGATGTGACAGGCCGGACGAGGTGCTGTGCGGCGACTGCCGTTCCCTGTTCACCAATTGGCGTAGCCGAGAACTGGTGGCTCACGGCACCGCGCAGACATGGTCCGCGTCAACGTATCAGGGAGTCGTCAGGCATGCGATTCTTGCGTGGAAGGATCACGACGATACTGAGCTTGATACGGTATTCGGTGAGGTGATGACCTCGTTGCTGGAGCATAGCGCCATTTCCGTCTCCTGCCGTCAGCAGACTGCCGTGCTCGTAGTGCCGGTACCATCATCGCGGACCTCGATACGACGCAGAGGAAGACGACATATCGATCCGTTGGCCAAGGCCGTGGCAAATGCGCTATGCGGTCATGGCCTTGACGCGAAACCATGTCGGGCATTGACCAGTATTGCATCGGGCGGCCGATCGGTGCAGCAGGCGTCATCGGCTCAACGCGCCCAACGCATCGGTGGACGAATCGCACTTGGCTCTGATGCCGTGATGCAAGGCCAACAGGTGGTACTGGTCGATGACATCATCACCACCGGCTCAACGTTGCGCCAATGCGCGCAAACCTGCAGACAGGCCGGCGCCGAGGTCATAGGGGCAATGACGCTTACCGAAGCCAAAAGGGTGGTATAACAACAAAGAATCCTCGCCGGATCGACGCGGATTCATTTGCGGCCGTGCGGCCCTAGATCACTCATTGGCAATGTGATATTTGGGCAGGGTGATCTCAAAATCGGCGCCACGGGTGTCGTCCACGACCCTTATGCTGCCACCGTGCAATTGGGCGGCCCATCGTGCGATGGACAGGCCCAGGCCGGTGCCCCCGGATTCAGTACCCGGTCCCGTCTTGCCTTTGACGAAGCGGCGGAAAATATCGGAACGATCGGAAGGCGCAATCTGTGAGCCGAAATTGACCACATTGGTCACAATGGTGCCGTTGTCTTTGTCTTCATGCGTTTCGACCAGCACCGTGGTGTTATCGGGGGAGTGCTTGAGCGCGTTGGCGATGATGTTGGTGAACAGCTGACGGAGACGATCCTGATCGCCTTCCATCGTGATGTCATCACTCACGCGCATCTGAATATCATGAGCATGCCCGCCATCGGCGATTTCCAACGGTTCAACGGTTTCGTCCAGGAATTCGGCGACGTTGAACTGCTCGATGTTCAGACTGGCGGCTCCAGCTTCCATACGGCTCAGATCCAGCAGAAAGGCAATAAGATCACTCAGACGCTGCGTCTGGGTAAGAATGCCCTCCAGATTGGCTGGCGTGGGTTCAGTGACCCCATCAGCCATGTTCTCGACCATCGCCTGCAATGCAGACACCGGTGTGCGCAGTTCGTGGCTAACGTTGGCAATCATGTCCAGACGCATTTTGTCGGCATGCTCTAGCTCTTCGGCCATTTCGTTGAAGGAGCGTGCAAGCTGGCCCACTTCATCATGACGTTCCTGATCGATGTTCACACGCACGGTGTAATCGCCCTCGGCCATGGCTTCAGCCACGTCACGCATCTGGCGCAAAGGTGCGGTGATACCTCGAGAAAAGAAATAGGTAATGCCCAGCGCCACTACCAGAGTCAGTGGCATGGCAATCCAACCGGACCATCCGAACTTCAGGAGAAACCAGCACATCGCGAAGGCGATGGCGGTGGCGCAAACGATAAGCGCACTGAGCTCCAGCTTGAGCGAAGAGAACAAATCAACCGGCTTGACACGCTTGGTAGCGTTGTCAAGCCGGGATTTCGTTGATTGCGGAGATGCCATTACTCGGTCGGCGGTTCGAAGGCGTAGCCCACACCATGCACGGTGCGAATCATATCGGCGCCAAGCTTATGGCGCAGGGCCTTGACGTGGCTATCGACGGTGCGGGTGCCAGAGGCATCCACCCAGTCCCACACCTCTTCAAGCAGCTTCTCACGAGTGAGCACCGACTTCGGACGACGTGCCAGCGTGGCCAGCAAATCGAATTCGGTCGGGGTCAGGTGCACCTGCTCACCGTTGACGGTGACGATGCGCTGGGCCGGATCGATGACCATGGAACCGAAATCAAGAATCTTCTCGTTCTCGGAATTCTTGGCGATGACCTTGGCGCGTTCCACACGGCGCAGCAGCGCCTTGCAGCGGGCGATGAGCTCACGCATGGAGAACGGCTTGGTCATGTAATCGTCAGCACCGGCACCTAGGCCAATGACCTTGTCGGTTTCATCGTCACGGGCGGTGAGGATCAGCACAGGAACCGGGCGCTCGGCAACGATACGCTTAGTGGCTTCAAGACCATCCATAACCGGCAGCATGATATCCATGATGACCAGATCGGGCTTGAGCTGCAAGGCGGCCTGAACGGCGGAAGCGCCATCTCCAGCCACACGGGCGGTCCATCCTTCAGCAGTGATGCGCTGGGCGATGGCAGTGGCGAGCGTCGGCTCGTCCTCCACTACCAACACCGTGCGCGGAGCCGTGTTCTGACGCGCTGTGGAATTCAGCATGAATAGTTACCTTTCAGCCTGTTGGCTAATTCAGTTCTCTGGCTTCAAGAATACAACTGCGAGAGCCGGAACGGTGATTTTAGCCGAGAAAGGCCTTGAATGGTATTCTCCGGCGTCCGCCTCGAACGTGCCGTTATGGATGTCGGAACCGCCATACTTGGCATCATCGGTGGTGAACACTTCGGTCCATTTGCCGCCGGTGGGCAGTGCCACCTGGTAGTCGGACCATGCCTCGCCGGAGAAGTTGACCACCACGGCCAGCGTCTCGCCCTTGGTTCCGATGCGCAGGAAGCTCAGCGTGTTGTGATCGGCATCGTCGCTGGTGAGCCACTGGAAACCGGCCGGATCGAAGTCCTGGCTCCACAGTGCCGGATTCGCCTTGTAGAAGGCGTTGAGGTCGGCCACCATGGTCTGCACCTGGCGATGATCCTGCCAGTTCAGGCAATCCCAGTCGATGGAGGCATCGTGATCCCACTCGCCCCACTGTGCCAGCTCGTTGCCCATAAAGGAGAGCTTCTTGCCCGGGTGAGCCCACTGGTAGGCGAACAGTTCACGCACGCCGGCCATCTTCTGCCAACCGTTGCCCGGCATCTTGCCATATACGGATCCCTTGCCGTACACGACCTCGTCGTGGCTGATGGGCAGCACATAGTTCTCGGAGTAGGCATACACCATCGAGAAGGTGATTTCATTGTGATGCCACTTGCGGTTGATGGGCTCCTCATGCAGATATTCAAGGGTGTCATGCATCCAGCCCATGTTCCACTTGAGGCCGAAGCCGATGCCGCCGGCGGAAGTGGGGGCGGTGATGCCCGGCCATGCGGTGGATTCCTCGGCGATCATCATCACGCCGGGGTTGTTCTTGTAAGCGGTGGCGGTGGCCTCCTTGAGGAAGTCGATGGCCTCCAGGTTCTCGCGGCCTCCGTAGATGTTCGGGCGCCACTGACCGGGTTCGCGGCTATAGTCGAGGTAGAGCATGGAGCTGACGGCATCCACGCGCAGTGCGTCGACGTGCAGGTCCTCAAGCCAGAACAGGGCGTTGGCCACCAGGAAGTTGCGCACCTCGCGGCGTCCGAAGTTGAACACATAGGTGCCCCAATCGGGGTGTTCGCCGCGCAGCGGGTCTGGATCCTCGTACAGCGGGGTGCCATCGAAACGGCCGAGCGCAAAGGCATCCTTCGGGAAGTGAGCGGGCACCCAGTCCATGATCACGCCGATGCCGGCCTGATGGAACTTGTCGACCAGGTAACGGAAATCGTCGGGGGAGCCGAGGCGTGAATCCACCGCGTAGTAACCGGTGACCTGATAGCCCCAGGATCCGGAGAACGGGTGCTGGGCCAACGGCATGAACTCGACGTGGGTGTAGCCCTCCTGCTTGACGTAGTCCACCAATTCCGTGGCTAGGTCGCGGTAGCTCAGGCCCTTCTTCCAACTGCCGGCATGCACCTCGTAGATGGAGACCGGGCCGTTGTGCGGGTTGGTGGTGCGGCGGTGCTGCATCCAGGCGTCATCGGCCCACTCGTAGGAGGATTCGGTGATGATGGATGCGGTGTTCGGCGGGATTTCGTGCTGACGCTCCATCGGGTCGGCCTTCATCTCCCACACGTAGTTTGCATTGAGGATTTGGAACTTGTAGTTCTCGCCTGCGCCAAGACCGGGAATGAAGATTTCCCACACGCCGGAGGAACCGAGCTCGCGCATGGCGTGGCGGCGGCCGTCCCAGGCGTTGAAGTTGCCGACCACGCGCACGGCGTGGGCGTTTGGCGCCCATACGGAGAAGGCGGTGCCCACCACTTGTTCGCCGGGCGTGCCATCGGCACCGCCCATTGGGTCGTCATAGCGCAGCACGTGTGCGCCGAGGGCTTCCCAGAGCTTTTCGTGGCGACCTTCGCCGAACAGGTAGGTGTCCATTTCGCCGAGTGTGGGCATGTAGCGGTAGGGGTCATCCTCGATGAGCACGTCGCCGCTTTCCCATTCGGTTTTCACGCGGTAATCGGGAATGGTGGGCTGCTTCTTGGTCCCCGCGGCGGGAACGGTGGTCACGAATACGCCGTTGTATTCGTGTGTCATCGGATATTCGCCGTCTTGGGTGAGAATGGTCACGGATTTGGCAAGCGGACGCAGCACACGGATTGTGGCGGTATCGGCATGCTTGCCAATGCCGAGATGCCCGCCAAGAACTCCGTGGGGGTTGTAGAATTCAGCATTGCTCACCGCGTCGAGGTCACTTTGGGCAACAGGCACGGTGACGGTATCTTCCTTGATCTTCGTTTCATTAGCCATGCCCCAAAGTCTACGTGCGTTGGTGTCGGAAACGCTACATTGGCGCGTCGAAAATGGCGAATTTATGCCGCTTAGAGTGTTGTCGCCTGGTTGTGAGCGCTCTCATTGTCCCAGTCCAGACCATATGGCACAATTATTCGAGTTTTTGTGAGTAATCCGTCAGTTCTCGGAGGATACATGTCTTATCAAGTCGGCGATATGGTCGTCTACCCACGTCATGGTGCAGCAAAAGTGGAGGCCATCACCGAGCGGACGGTTAAGGGCGTGACGCGCGAATATCTGCAGTTGTCCGTACTTTCCTCCGACGGTCTGGTCATCAATGTGCCGGTGGAAAACGCCAAGAAAGTCGGTGTGCGTGACATCGTCTCCGGTTCCGAGGTAGCCAAGGTGTTCGAGATTCTGCGAACCCCGATCATCGAAAAGGAAATGAACTGGTCCCGCCGTTACAAGCTGAATGTCGAAAAGATCGCCACCGGTGATGTCAATAAAATCGCCGAAGTGGTGCGCGATCTCGCGCAGCGCGACGTGGACGAACACGGCTTGTCCGCAGGCGAGAAGCGCATGTTGACCAAGGCCCGCGCCATCCTGACCTCCGAAATCGCGCTGTCCGAGAAGATCGATGAGACGGAAGCACAGCGTCTGCTTGACGTGAACCTCGGCTACGCACCTGCCCAGGTGGGTGATGACCAGCATCACGCTGCTGAGCCTGAAGAAGCGGCCGCAGACACGCTGGCGCGCGTCGAAGCCGAAAAGAAGTCCAAGAAGAAGTGATCCTGCGCGTCGGTCAGGGCTTTGATGCCCATCGGTTTGCCGCTTCCGGTTCCGGACGTGAATTATGGTTGGCCGGACTGTATTGGCCGGTCCCAGAGAACGCTGCGCCGGCTGAGGCTGCCCGATATGAGGGCATCGAAGGTGATTCCGATGGTGATGTGGCCGCTCACGCCTTGATTGATGCGTTGCTCGCCGCTGCCGGTCTGGGCGATATTGGTTCACTGTTCGGCGTGGGCTCCCATGCGCATGGTGCCGGTATGCACGGCTCGGATATGCTTCGTGAAACTGTTGCCCATCTTGCGGATAGCGGCTATCGGCCCGTCTCTGCGTCCGTGGCCATCGTCGGCAATCGCCCGAAAATCGGTGCCCGCCGCGCCGAGGCGGAAGCCGCGTTATCCGCGGCCGTCGGTTGCCCGGTATCGGTCACCGCCACCACCACCGACCATATGGGTTTTACCGGTCGAGGCGAAGGCATAGCCGCCATCGCCAGTGCTTTGGTGGAGCGTCGCTGATGACGAAGCCATAAGAGAGGAGCCCCTTTCCCATGCGGAAAGGGGCTCCTCTCGTTGAGAGTAGTGCGGAGTGCTACTTCCGCAACGTTTCCACAGCTTTGGCAAGTGCCCAGAACAGAGTGGACAGCGTCACGATAATGAAGCTTGGGGGAGCGGGGAACATCGCGGAAAGCACCAGTCCGGCCCAGATGGACACCAGGCACAGCACGCTGGCAATCGCCATGGCCTTGAACGGCGAGCCGGCCAGAATATTGGCGGTGGCCGCAGGCGTGATTACCAGAGCGAAAATCAGCAGTGTGCCCACAGCCGGCACGGCAATGGTAATCACACCGGCCATAATCGCCATGAATGCCACATTCATCAGGCCAATCGGCACGCCTTTGGCTTGTGCCACCTGCTCATCGAGCGAGCTGAACAGCAGCGGACGGTAGATAATCGCCAAGAGGACTAGCAGCAGCACGTCGAACACGGCGAAGCCAATGATCTGGCCGGTGGTTATGGTCAGGATTGAGCCGAACAGAATGGACTGCATCTGCTGGGAAGCCGAGCTGGACAGTCGTGCGAAGAACAGACCCAGACCGGTGGCAAAGGCCAGTACGGTTCCGGTGGCGATTTCACGTTCGGAGACACGCTTGCCCAATGCGCCGATGACCAGTGCGCCACCGAGCGCGAACACGCCCATGCCCAGCGAGACGGGCAGGCCGAACAGCACCGCGCCGGTGGCGCCGGGCAGTCCGATATGAGCCAATGCGTGAGCGGCGAAGGTGGATCGTCGTGCGATGGTGAAGTAGCCCATAACGCCTGCGGCCAATGCGATGCACAGGCCGGCGATGAAGGCATTGGTCATGAACGGGGCAGATAGCGTGCTGAGCCATTCGGGATCATATGAGAAGTTGATGGTGCTCATGGTCTTTGATATCTCTGTGTCTCTTGTTTCTTCATGCCGCGGCTTGGTATGCGCGGCGATTCTGTACGGTGCTGACTGCTGTGCTAGACGTTATTGGTGCGAGGTCGCGGTATCGGTGCCGTGTTCGTGATGGTGCAGCTGCGCCACTTCGGCGGCGGTATGCATATCCTGCGGCTGGTCGCGTGGCTCGTCCGGAGTGGGGGTCACGAACATGTCTCCCTGCGGGGTGGTGACCACCTGCACCTGTGTGCCATACAAATGTGTCAGCAGATCGGAATCAAGCACCTTGTGCATATCGGCGTAATGCGGATGGCCGTCCAGCAGATATACGGCGCCGGTCAGAATCGGCAACAGCATGTTGAGATCATGCGCCACCACTTGGATAGTCATGCCAAGTTCGCGATTGAGTTTGGCAAGCACATGTACGGTGGATCGTTGGCTGGCCAGATCCAGATTGGCCAACGGCTCATCAAGCATGAGCAGCTGTGGGTCGCATACCAGCGCCTGGGCGATGGCGACACGCTGACGCAGGCCGCCGGACAGCTCGGACAGACGGTAATGGGCCTTGTCTGCGATGCCGGTGAATTCCATGGCTTCGTGTGCCTTGGCCTTCTGTGCTTTGGTGACGGGATGAATGCCGAATCGTGTACCGGTCAGTCCCAGTAGCACCGACTGCTCGGCGGTGAGATTGGAATCGACGTCGGAAACATAGCTTTGCGGCACATAGCCGATGCGTTTGTTCATCTCTCCGGCCGGCTTGCCCAATACGGTCAGGGAGCCGTGCGAGAGAGGCAGCAGGCCCAACTCGGCCTTCATCATCGTGGTTTTTCCGGTGCCGTTGGTGCCAACGATGGCGGTGACCGAACCGGTGGGGATGGTGAAGTTGCCATGTTGCCATATCGTGCGATCGCCACGCTTGATGGCGGCATCCGTGAACACGATGCATGCGGAAGATTCGTTCATAGGGCTCGATTGTGGCAAATGATGCTGACAATCGTTCTCAATATCGAATGATGCGGTTATACGGTTATGGCAAAGGCCATGCAACCGATGTCATATCGGAAGCATGGCCTTCGCGCATATGCATACTATGGTCACAGCTCGCCGCCGTGGACCCCGATCATTTGCCCGGATCGGTTTGGCCCTCGTTCGAAGGAGTGGTGCCTTCTGTATCGGTGGTGGAGTTGTCGGTCCCGAAGTTTGCTGAATCACTGGCGGAGTCGGCGTTTGTGGCCTTGCATTCGCGGATATAAGTGGCACCTGCATCGTTGGCGGAGTCGGACTGGTTTGCGGCAGTGTCGGAGGAATTTTCTCCGGACGCATCGCCTTCGGTGTTGTCGCCGGTGCCGGCATCACAGCCGTAAGTCGGATCCACCGCGTCAATGATGGTGTTGATGAGCTGGTTAATCCAAGCATTCAGCGTGGTGGCGTCCGCGGGCATTTGCTCGGAGACATCGACGACCGGCACATCGGATTTGCCTGCGGTGCCGGTGATCATATTGGTGGCATCGCTGGCTTCCTGCGTGTTGTTGATCAATACATCCGCGCCCTTGTCTTCAATAAGCGTCTGGAAAGCCTGCAGATCCGCCGGTGCTGGTTCGCCGCCGGAAGCCGTCGACTGCGTATAGCCCTTGGGGGTTGCGTCCTTGAACCCCACGTCGGCCATGAGATAGTAGGCCACGGGTTCGGTTGCCGCGTACGTGAGATTGGTATGGGTTTTGGTGAAGTCGTTGACCCAGGTTTCCAGTGTTTTTTCGCTGTTCAGCCAATTCTTCAGTCGCTTCTGGAATATTTTCTTCTTGCTGGGCAGAGCCTTGACATATGCCTCGGTGATGGCGGAGGCCATGCTCGAGCGTGCGTCCTTGGAGAACCATAGGTGAGGGTTGTCGCCTTCCATGGCGCCCATAACGGAAGCGGCGGAAACCAAGGTGGAACTTTTCGACAACGGCTTGGTCGCCCAGGAATCATAGCCGGCGCCGTTGGCCACCACGATCTGTGCTTGGGATAGTTTGGCGACGTCCGAGGTTTTCGGCTCGAAATCATGGGCATCCACATTGGTGGAGTTCATGATGGAGGTGACCGTCACGTCATCTCCACCAAGTTCCGCGGCCAGCGACCCCCATTGGTTGATGGAGGCGACCACGTTGATCGGACCGGTGGGCTCGGGTACGTTCTGCTTGGTGTTCGGCTCGGTTTGGGTTGTGGCCGAGCCGCAAGCCGCGGAAGCGAACAGCATGACGGCGCCTAGGCCGGCTGCGGCGAGTTTCGTGAGTCGTGTAATCCGAATCCCCATGGCGTGCCTTCTTCGTTGAGATGGACGAACGATATAATCCTGATTTGTTCCAACGATAGCCTATCGTTTCGATAGAATGCGCCGAACAATATGGAAGGGTATGGATGTCCACGAAAATCGACGGCAAGCAGGTTGCTGCCACGATCAAAGCCGATCTCGCCGAACGTGTGAACAAGCTCAAGGCGCAAGGCGTGGTGCCTGGACTGGGCACGCTGCTGGTGGGGGAGGATCCCGGCTCGATGAAGTACGTGGCCGGCAAGCATGCCGATTGCCAGGAGGTGGGTATCACCTCGGTCAAGAAGGAACTGCCTGCCGATGCCAGTTTCGGCCAGATTGCCGAGGCCGTGCGTGAACTTAACGATGACCCGGCTTGCACCGGATTTATCGTGCAGCTGCCGCTGCCCAAGGGCGTTGATGAAAACGCGATCATCAACATGATCGATCCGGCCAAGGATGCGGACGGCATGCACCCGTACAACCTTGGCGAACTGGTGCTGCATGTACGCGCAGACATCGCGACACCGTTGCCCTGCACCCCACGCGGCGTGCTTGAATTGCTTGATGCCTACAACATTGACCTGGAAGGCAAGGAAGTGTGCGTGTTGGGCCGTGGCATTACCATCGGCCGCACCATCGGCCTGCTGCTCACGCGCAATGCCGTCAATGCCACCGTCACCTTGTGCCACACCGGTACGCGCGACGTGGCCGACCATATGCGCCGTGCCGATGTCATCATCGCCGCAATGGGCTCCGCCGGCTTCGTGACCCCTGACAAGATCAAGGAGGGGACGGTACTGGTGGATGTGGGCGTCAGCCGCGTATTCGATGAGGAGGCCGGTCGCTACCGTATCAAGGGCGACGTGGACAAGGCCTGCTATGACAAGGCGTCCGCATACACCCCCAACCCCGGTGGCGTAGGCCCCATGACCCGAGCCATGCTTCTGGCCAACGTGGTAGAAATGGCCGAGCGTTCCTCCCGATGAGGAACAGGTGGGCCGGGATGTTCTGTTGCCGGGCGTAAAGCTTGGCCTGAGCGGCCTGGAGCGGTCCCGGCAACAGAACATCCTAGCCCATCTGTGGTCAACGCAAATTAAAGCGTGCGACACACCCGAATTTTTCTAGGAAATTTGGGCAGAGTTGCTTGTATCGTAAATATTTGTATGTCTGCAAGGGCATACGTATAACTGAATATCGAGAAATTATCCATCCACTATTAGAAACCATATATTTACATGGCAGAGAACAACATTGAAGTCACCAAGGTTGCCATCAACGACATCGGCACCGAAGAGGACTTCATCAAGGCAGTCGATTCCACCATCAAGAACTTCGATGATGGTGATCTGGTTGAGGGTACCGTCGTCAAGATCGATCACGACGAGGTCCTCCTGGACATCGGCTACAAGACCGAGGGCGTCATCCCCTCCCGCGAGCTTTCCATCAAGAAGGACGTTGATCCTGACGAAGTCGTCGAGGTCGGCGACACCATCGAGGCCCTTGTCGTCACCAAGGAAGACAAGGAAGGCCGTCTGATTCTGTCCAAGAAGCGTGCTCAGTACGAGCGTGCTTGGGGCGACATTGAGAAGATCAAGGAAGCTGACGGCGTCGTTGAGGGCACCGTCATTGAAGCCGTCAAGGGCGGCCTCATCGTCGACATCGGTCTGCGTGGCTTCCTGCCTGCCTCCCTCGTTGAGATGCGTCGTGTCCGCGACCTCTCCCCGTACATCGGTCAGAAGATCAAGGCCAAGATCCTTGAGCTCGACAAGAACCGTAACAACGTGGTTCTGTCCCGCCGCCAGTACCTTGAGGAGACCCAGTCCGAGGTCCGCGAGACCTTCCTGTCTCAGCTCAAGAAGGGCCAGATCCGTGAAGGCGTGGTGTCCTCCATCGTCAACTTCGGCGCTTTCGTCGATCTCGGCGGTGTTGACGGTCTGATCCACGTTTCCGAGCTGTCCTGGAAGCACATCGACCACCCGTCTGAGGTCGTCAAGGTCGGCGACAAGGTCACCGTCGAGGTGCTCGACGTCGATCTCGACCGTGAGCGTATCTCCCTGTCCCTCAAGGCGACCCAGGAGGATCCGTGGCAGCGTTTCGCTCGCACCCACGTTCCCGGCCAGATTGTCAAGGGCAAGGTCACCAAGATCGTCCAGTTCGGTGTCTTCATCTCCGTCGAAGACGGCATCGAGGGCCTGGTGCACATCTCCGAGCTCGCCAACCGTCACGTCGAGAACCCGGAGACCGTGGTCAAGCCGGGCGAGACCGTGTTCGTCAAGGTGATCGACGTCGATCTCGATCGTCGCCGCATCTCCCTGTCCCTCAAGCAGGCCAACGACTCCGTTGACCCGGCTTCCGAGGACTTCGATCCGGCCATCTACGGTATGCCGGCCGAGTACGACGAGCAGGGCAACTACAAGTACCCCGAAGGCTTCGACCCGAACACCAACGAGTGGATCGCTGGTTACGAGAAGCAGCGCGAGGAGTGGGAAGCCCAGTACGCCGCCGCTCACGACCTGTGGGAAGAGCACAAGGAGTTCGTGGCCAAGGAACTGGCAAATGCGGCCGAGTCCGCTGCCGCCGACGGCCAGAACCAGAAGGAAGAGAAGCCGGTCGAGGAGACCTCCAACTACTCTTCCGCTGCTCCGTCTACCGGCACCCTCGCCGACTCCGATCAGCTCGCCGCCCTGCGCGACCAGCTGCTCGGCAAGTGAGTTTGCCGCGAAGCTAACGCTTAGCGTCTGAAGAAACCCGGTCCGAGTGGGCCGGGTTTCTTGCGTTTCGGGAGTTATCCGCCAATGATTCCCCTTCCTGAGGGGAGCTGTCGGCGATAGTCGACTTGAGGGGAGTTGCAGCTACGATAGGCACCATGATGCGAATAGGACTGACTGGCGGTATCGCAGCCGGCAAAAGCACAGTGGCCGCACGGTTGCGTGAGCTGGGCGCGTTGCATATCGACTACGATGCCCTGGCCCGCCAGATCGTCGAACCTGGGGGAGTGGCGCTGCCGCAGATTGTCGCCGAATTCGGTTCTGATGCCCTTAACGCTGACGGCACCATGAATCGCCAATGGATTGCCGACCATATCTTTGGCAAGGATGCCAGAACGGGCGCGCGTGAACGCCTTGATGCCATCGAGCATCCGCTGATTTACGCCGAGGCGGCGCGTCTGGAACGTAAGCATCCCGAGACAATCGTCATCGTCCATGACATCCCGCTGCTCGCCGAAGTAATCGATACCATTCCTTTCACTTTCGACCATATCGTCACCGTCGAGGCACCGGTGTGCATACGGCTTGACCGTATGATCGAGGAACGCGGTATGAGTCTCGAACAGGCTGAAGCGCGCATCCGCCACCAGTCCAGCGAGGAGGAACGTCGGGCTATCGCTGACATCGTCATCGACTCCACCCGTCCAATACCTGAGATGCTGGCCCAAGTGGATGAAATATACGTGGGATGGCTCACACAAAATGAATGGCACTAGAGAAAGTGTGAGGCAAACGCACAATATCGCTCAATCGCACATTGAAAGGAATGGCGGGAATGAGCTGTTTCTCGGGGAATTGTGTTCGATTGTCAAAGCGAAATCCTCACACTTCTCTTATTGAGAATAATTTGCTGTGAACCGGGACCGCTAAGATAAAGCCTCATGGGATTCAATATCGAGCGTGCGGACAAGCCTTTCGTCGTCAAATCGCCCTATCAACCATCTGGCGACCAGCCACAGGCTATCACCGAGCTGTCTGAACGCATCGAAAACGGTGAAAATGACGTGGTTCTGATGGGTGCCACCGGTACTGGTAAAACCGCCACCACCGCCTGGCTGATAGAGAAACTGCAGCGCCCGACCCTCATCATTGAGCCCAACAAGACGCTGGCCGCGCAGCTGTGCGCCGAATTCCGCGAACTTATGCCGGACAACGCCGTCAGCTACTTCGTGAGCTACTACGACTACTACCAGCCGGAAGCCTATATCCCGCAGACGGATACCTATATAGAGAAAGACTCCAATATCAATGACGATGTGGAACGGCTTCGTCATCAGGCCACCGCAAACCTGCTGACCCGGCGTGATTGCGTGGTGGTGGCCACGGTATCCTGCATCTACGGCTTGGGCACGCCGGAAGAATATGCCGGCCGTATGCTCTTCCTCAAGGTGGGTCAAGAGATCAACCGTGATGACCTGCTGCGTCAATTTGTTGCCATGCAATACAAACGCAACGACATCGCCTTCACCCGCGGTACGTTCCGCGTGCGGGGCGACACCGTCGAAATCATCCCTGTCTACGAGGAACTGGCGGTGCGTATCGAATTCTTTGGTGACGAGATCGACCGCATTTCCACGCTCCATCCGTTGACCGGAGACGAAATCGATGAGGAAAACGAGGTTCACATTTTCCCGGCCTCGCATTATGTGGCCGGTCCCGAACGCATGGAACGGGCCCTGAAAACCATTCGCGAGGAACTTGACGAGCGTCTGGCCGAGCTGCGCAAGCAGGGCAAGGAGCTGGAAGCCCAGCGCCTCAACATGCGTACCACCTATGATTTGGAAATGCTCACCCAGGTGGGTGTCTGTTCCGGCGTCGAGAACTATTCGCGTCATTTCGACGGTCGTGCCGCCGGTACTCCGCCGCACACATTGCTTGACTTTTTCCCTGATGACTTCCTGCTGGTCATTGACGAATCGCATGTCACCGTGCCGCAGATCGGCGCCATGTATGAGGGTGACGCCTCCCGTAAGCGCACGCTGGTCGAGCACGGCTTCAGACTGCCCTCCGCAATGGATAATCGTCCGTTGAAATGGCCGGAATTCCTGCAGCGCGTGGGCCAGACCGTATACCTCTCCGCCACGCCAGGTGACTATGAGCTGGGACTTTCGGATGGCGTGGTCGAGCAGATCATCCGTCCGACCGGCCTGCTGGATCCGAAAATCGATGTGCGACCGGTCAAGGGTCAGATTGACGACTTGCTTGGGGAGATCAAGGCGCGCGTAGACAGGAACGAGCGTGCGCTGGTCACCACATTGACCAAGAAGATGGCCGAGGATCTGACTGACTATCTGCTGGAACGCGGCATCAAGGTCGAATACCTGCATTCCGACGTGGACACGCTGCGTCGTGTCGAACTGCTGCGCATGCTGCGTGAGGGCAAAATCGACGTGATAGTCGGCATCAACCTGCTGCGTGAGGGCCTTGACTTGCCGGAAGTCTCCTTGGTGGCGATTCTCGATGCCGATAAGGAAGGTTTCCTACGTTCCTATCGTTCACTGATTCAGACCATCGGTCGTGCCGCACGAAACGTGTCAGGCACGGTAATCATGTATGCCGATGAGACCACTGATGCCATGCGCAAGGCGATTGACGAGACTGATCGCCGTCGCGCCAAGCAAATTGCTTACAACAAGGAACATGGCATTGATCCGAAGCCTCTGATTAAGAAAATCAGCGATGTCAACGACATGCTGGCCAAGGAGGATGTGGATACCCAGACCTTGCTCGAGGGCGGTTATCGCAACGCGGGCAAGGCAGGCAACACGCATCTGGGCGTGCCCGTGCTCGACCCCAACGAAGCCGACAAGCGTCATGAGGAAATCCTCAAGGCCGGACTGCCCGCACAAGACCTGGCCGATTTGATTCGTCAACTCTCTGAACAGATGCACACCGCCGCCGAGCAACTCCAATTCGAGCTCGCCGCCCGTCTACGCGACGAAATCCGCGACCTCAAAAAAGAGCTGCGTCAAATGACTGAGGCGAATAAGTAAACCCGTCACAGACATAAGTTAGTGTAGGGAATCATGGCAGAAACCCCACTCGCATTTGAAATCATCACCTTTGTGGTGCTCGCACTGTTCTTCATCGTCGACCTGTTCGTCATTGGCCGTCGCCCGCACGTGCCTTCCACCAAGGAATGCGTGCAGCATATCGCGTTCTTCGTGGTCATGGCGCTCATATTCGGTGGATGCATCTGGTTTTTCGCTGGTTCCAAGCCGGCCATCGAGTTCTATTCCGGCTGGCTGACCGAGTATTCGCTATCGATCGACAATCTTTTCGTGTTCGTCATCATCATGTCGAACTTCGCGGTGCCTAAGCAGATTCAGAAGTATGTGCTGTCTGTCGGTATCACCATTGCGTTGATTTTCCGTGGCCTGTTCATTCTGATTGGTGCGGCACTGATCACCCGTTTCACCTGGGTGTTCTTTATCTTCGGCGCATTCCTGATCTACACCGCGCTCAAGTTGGTGCTTGGCGGCGATGAGGATGAGGAATACCACGAAAACGGCATCATCCGTGCGTTGCGTAAGGTCATTAAGATTACCGACGATTACGACGGCGAGAAGCTGCGCACCACCAAGAACGGCGTGCGCTATTGGACCCCGATGCTCATCGTGTTCCTGACCATCGGCACCACCGATGTTATGTTCGCGTTTGACTCGATTCCCGCCATCTTCGGTCTGACCAAGGACCCGTTCCTGGTGTTCACCTCCAATGTGTTCGCATTGCTTGGCCTGCAGCAGCTGTACTTCTTGCTTGGCGCCTTGCTCGACAAGCTTGTCTATCTGCCGATTGGCTTGTCCGTGGTGCTGGGCTTCATCGGTGTCAAGCTCATTATGGAGGCGCTGCACGGCAATACTCTGCCGTTCATCAACGGCGGCGAAGGCGTGCATTGGGTGCCTGAAGTGCCAACATGGCTCTCCCTTGCTGTGATTGTCCTGGCAATCGGCGGAGCGGCTTTGGCCTCTGTGGTCAAGATGAAGCAAGTGGAAAGCGCTGAGAAGGCCTGAAATCATAGGGAAATCAACCCTTCAAAACCCAATCGGCGCAACAGTGTGAGCGCTCACAACACACCGGGGAATAAACTTGTCATGAGCCGGTCTGCGCTAGTAGACTGGGTTGCGGCAAGTGAGGCAATCGCGCCTCGAACCAAAAAAAGAACAAGAATAGGCAGGCATTCATGCGTAAAGCCAAGATCGTAGATACCATCGGTCCTTCCACCGAGGATTACGACAACCTTCTCAAGCTCGTCGAAGCGGGTATGGACGTTGCTCGTCTGAACCGCTCCCACGGCACCCCCGAAGATCACCTCAATGTGTACAACAACGTGCGCAAGGCCAGCGAGGCCACCGGCCGCAACGTGGCTGCTCTCGTTGATCTGCAGGGCCCGAAGATCCGTTGCGGCTGGTTCAAGAAGAACGCCGACGGTGAGGACAAGGTCCAGTTGCAGCTCGGCCAGGAATTCATCATCACCACCGACGACGTCGAGGGCGACGAGCACATCACCTCCACCACCTTCAAGGGCCTGCCGGGCGATTGCCATCCGGGCGACCCGATCCTGATCGATGACGGCAAGGTCCGTCTCGAGGTCACCAAGGTCGAGGGCAACAACGTGTACACCAAGGTCATCGTGGCCGGCCCCGTGTCCTCCCACAAGGGCATCAACCTGCCGGGCGTCGCCGTCTCCCTGCCGGCCCTGACCGAGAAGGATGAGGCCGATCTGCGCTGGGCCATCCGCACCGGCGCCGACATCATCGCCATGTCCTTCGTGCGTTTCGCCACCGACATCGACCGCGCCCACGAGATCATGGACGAGGAGGGCCGCCGCATCCCGATCGTCGCCAAGATCGAGAAGCCGCAGGCTCTGGAAAACCTCGAAGAGATCGTCAAGACCTTCGACGGCGTCATGGCCGCCCGCGGCGACATGGCCGTTGAGTGCCCGCTGGAAGAGGTCCCGCTGGCCACCAAGCGCATCATCGAGCTGGCCCGCCAGTACGCCAAGCCGGTCATCGTGGCCACCGAAGTCCTCGGCTCCATGGTGAACTCCCCGGTCCCGACCCGTGCAGAGGCCTCCGACTGCGCCAACGCCGTCCTCGACGGCTCCGACGCCACCATGACCTCCAACGAGACCGCCGTTGGTAAGTACCCGGATGTGACCGTGGCTACCATGGCCCGTATTTCCGCTTACGCCACCGACCACGGCTTCGACCGTATCCCGGAGCTCAAGAACCTTGACATGTCTTCCACCGGCGCTGTTTCCTCCGCTGCTGTGGATCTGGCTGACAAGCTCAACGCCAAGGCCATCGTTGCTTACACCCAGACCGGTTCCACCGTGCACCGCGTGTCCCGCGAGCGTCCGGCCGCTCCGATTTACGGCCTGACCAACAACGAGCACACCTACCACTGGCTGGCTCTGTCTTGGGGCACCGAAGCCTTCCTGCTCAAGGAGGACTACCACGACAAGTCCCGCAAGGACCTCATGATCTTCACCGACAAGGTCCTCAAGGACGCTGGCAAGGTTGTTGACGGCGACAAGATCGTCATCCTGAGCTCCGCCCAGGGCGATCACCAGCCGGGCCGCACCGACTCCATCTACGTGCACACCGTTGGCGCCTGCGACTGATTTCCAGTTCGCTCGCTGACTAGCACACGCTAGTAGTAGACGAAAGCCCCATCCGATTGGATGGGGCTTTTTGTCGCGTAGGGAGAGGAATCGCATTCGAGGCGAATTGCGGCTCTTGCCTCCTCACTTAGTCATTGAGAGTCATTGAGATGCTGCAGGCTGCCACTCTTCAGTCGCAGAATCGCGATCACGGTTTTGGCATCAAGAATCGTGCCGTTGACCACCATTTCATAGGCCTCGTCCACCGAGACCAGTCGGACGTCGGAACGAGGCGTTTCCGGCCCGATCTCCTGACGAGACACCGGCTTGAGACCGGTGGCAAAGAATATCGAGGTGTGCTGGGTGGAATAGCTCGGCGTGTTCATGAACCGGGTGAACTGCGTGAATTTGTCGGCGTCGAATCCGGCTTCCTCGGCCAGCTTGCGCTTGGCCACATCGGTCGGGCGTTCGGAAGGATTGTTGGCGTGCCCAGCCGGAATCTCCAATGTCCACCGATGGTTGGCAATACGGTACTGCTCAACCAACGGAATCATGCCGTCTTCGGTGACGGCCAACACAGCGACGGTGTCGCCGTTGTTTTCCTGGACAAAATAGCGTTCAAACGAGCCGATCTGATTCGATTCGTACGAGACATGATCGACATTGAAATAATGCGTTTCCACGATTTGCCTGCGGGAAATCTCCTTGACCGGAGAAGGACGCCACGGGTCAAACTGGCGGTAGGTTTCGTCGCTCATATGCCCTCCTAACAGAAGCGGAACATCAACCTATGGCCTATTGTAGGCCGCGGCGACACGCCTGACGATAGGCAACACTCGGGTACGCCGTTAGCGATGATGATGGCTATCGCGTGTCTTTTGGCGGGAGAGTCGAATTGATATGCTAAGCTCTGCAAGAGTGCTTTGGCACGCCCTCGTATCCCAATTGGTAGAGGAAGCAGCCTCAAAATCTGCGCAGTGTGGGTTCGAGTCCCACCGAGGGCACTTTCGCAAAAAGGTCAGACTCAAATAACGACCTTCGCGAATCGCGAGGGGTCATTTGTATTTGGTCACAATCGGAAAAGAGGGTGGCATGGCTGCAAGGAAGAAGTCCGAGGAACCGAGCATCGACGTCGACGAGGTGCTGACCGACGAAGAACTCAAGGCTGTGGCCGAGGAAGACGGCGAGCCTGCTGAGCGCAAAACCAAGCCCGAGAACGGCCCGCGTACCGTTGTCGTGGCCGAGGACGAGGCCGTGAATCGTATGGATCTGGTGGCCATGCTCGAAGACAATGGTTACGAGGTCGTCGGCCAGGCCGCCAATGGCGAGGAAGCCGTCGAACTGACCCGCAAGTTCCGCCCGGACGTGGTGTGCATGGACGTCAAGATGCCGCGTATGGATGGCATCGCCGCCGCCGGCATCATCTGCGACGAGAACATCGCTCCCGTGGTCATGCTCACCGCCTTCTCCCAGACCGATTTGGTCAAGAAGGCCACCGGTGCCGGTGCCATGGCATATGTCACCAAGCCGTACGAGGAATCCAAGCTCCTGCCGACCCTCGAAGTCGCCATGGGTCGTTTCGCTGAAATCAATGATCTTCTGGACAACGTCGAGCGCAGCGAACGCAAGCTTCAGGAAACCACCGATCAGCTCAAGGAGACCGAGGAAAAGCTCAAGAAGGCTGAGGACGCCCTCGAGGAACGCAAGCTTGTGGATCGTGCCAAGGGTCTGTTGATGGACAAGGCCGACTTCTCCGAGCAGGGTGCTTTCCGTTGGATTCAGAAGACATCCATGGATCAGCGCATTCCTAAGAAGCGTCTTGCTCAGGCCATCATCGCCAAGTACGGCGATCCGAAGCCATCCGAGACCGACGAGCGCTGAGCGCTGAGCCAACAAACAAACGAACCAATTAAGGGAGAGGCCAACGTGACCGAGCCCACCAATGAAACTTTGCTGGTGGTGGATGGCCACTCGCTGGCCTTTCGTGCGTTTTACGCCCTGCCGGTTGAAAATTTCAGTACCGCAGCAGGGCAAGCCACTAACGCGGTATGGGGCTTTGCCACCATGCTGTCTCAGGTGATTGAAGCGGAGAAACCAGACCATCTAGGCGTAGCCTTCGATATGAAGGGCGGCACGTTCCGCAACGACATGCTCCCGCAGTACAAGGGCACCCGTGAGGCCGCGCCCGAGGAGCTGCTCACCCAGCTGCCTTTGATTCAGCGCATGCTCAAGGCCCTGGGCGTCACGTATATCGAAAAGCAGGGGTATGAGGGCGATGACATCATCGCCACTCTCGCCACTATGGGAGACGACGCCGGCTATCACACGCTGGTATTGTCCGGCGACAGAGATGCCTTCCAGCTTGTGGACGACAACGTCACCGTGCTCTACCCAGGCCATCACTTCAAAGACCTGAAGCATATGACGCCTCAGTCCATCGTGGACAAGTACAAGGTCACGCCGGCACAATACCCTGATTTGGCGGCTCTGCGTGGTGAGACCGCCGATAATATTCCCGGTGTGCCCGGCGTGGGCGACGGATATGCGGCCAAATGGATCAACCAGTATGGCTCGCTGGATGCCATTTGCGAACACGCAGACGAGGTCACCGGCAAAAAAGGTGAGGCGTTGCGCGCCAATATCGATCAGGTCAAGTTGAACCGCAAGGTCAATGCGCTGGTGCGCGACGTGGATCTCGGTGTCGATATCGAGGATCTGACGTTCGGCTCAGTGGATGTGGCCCAGGTTGATGCTCTCTTCAAAGAGCTCGAGTTCGGTCCGCGTACCAAGACCCGCGTGATGAAGATTTTCAATGGTGGCGTGAGCCCAGCTGGAACCGCCCAGGGAGCAGCGGCCGCACAGTCGGATGGTCCTGCAGAAGACGAGCTGGATTCCGGTTTGGACACACCGAAAATCACGGTTATTGAATCCGCGGCACAGTTCGAGCAGTGGGTCGAAGCCCATCGTCATGAGATCAATGTTTCTGATGACATTGTTGATTTCCCGGTTTCCGATTACAGCAATGAGGCCGAACGTCACATCATGTGCGGTGACGCGGTCGGTCATGCCTGGACGGTGACCGCATGGGGAGATGCGCGGCCCGGGCGCGCCCATGTGCAGGCATGCGCCGTTGCTACGGCATCCTCAGCAGCCATTATCGAGGCTCCGATGACATCATCAGTGCAGACCGCTCTTGATCGGTTCCTGAAAGCCGAGCATTTCCGTACCATCGTCCACGGATACAAGGAACTACTTCACCTGCTTTCTGCCGCCGGATTGGGCATGGCATTGCCGATGTTCGATACCAAACTGGGCGGATACCTTGCCCAGCCTGACTTCCATGCCGACAATCTCAATCAGGCAGCCGAACACTTCCTGGATATTCATGTTGTCGATGCCGAGCAGCCGGCCCAAGGTGTGCTGGATTTCGACGACGAACACACCGAGGAAGACCTGAACGAACGGCGTGTGCATGATTTGGCTGTTATCCGCGAACTGGCCGTTACTTTGGGGCCGGTCATCGACAAGCGCCGGCAATACTGGCTGATGCGTGCCATTGAGCTGCCGGTTTCCCGGGTGCTGCATGGCATGGAGCATTCGGGGGCAAAAATCGACCGTTCCAGGCTCACCGACATGCGTGACCGGTTTGCCACCGATGCCCGTCAGGCACAGGAGATGGCATGGCAGTATGCAGGTGGTGAGATCAACCTGCAGAGCCCCAAGCAATTGCAGAAGGTGCTGTTCGTAGATATGGGTTTGAAGCCCACCAAACGCACCAAGAATGGCTCTTACACCACCAATGCGGCGGCATTGCAGAATCTCTACATCCATTCCGTGGATAATGAGCAGGCCAATGGATTCCTCGGGGCGCTGCTGCGTCATCGGGAAACCAATAAGCTTAAGCAGATCGTGCAGACGCTTATTGATGCCACGAATAAGGCAGACGAGCGTATCCACACTACGTTCGAGCAGACCGTGGCCGCCACCGGCCGATTGAGCTCGGTGGACCCGAATCTGCAGAATATTCCCAACCGTAATGCGGTCGGACGTGAGATTCGTAGTGTGTTTGTGCCGGGAGAAGGCTATGAGGCGCTGATGAGCTGCGACTATTCGCAGGTCGAATTGCGTATTATGGCCGATTTGTCTGGCGATGAGGCTCTGATCGAGGCATTCCGCTCCGGTGCGGACTTCCATAAATATGTGGCCTCGATGGTCTATGGCGTGCCGGTGGATCAGATTACCGGGGACCAGCGCAGCCATGTAAAAGCCATGAGCTATGGCCTTGCCTACGGATTGAGCACCTACGGATTGGCTCAGCAGCTCAACATTGCGCAGCGTGAAGCCGAGGCCCTGAAAAACCGGTATTTCGACACCTTCGGCAAGGTACACGACTACCTTGAATCATTGGTATCGACTGCCCGCGAGAAAGGCTATACCGAAACGATTTTCGGCCGTCGGCGCTATTTTCCGGCGCTGCGTTCCACGAACCGCATGGCGCGTGACGCTGCCGAACGCGCAGCGCTGAACGCGCCGATTCAGGGTTCCGCCGCAGACATCATGAAAATCGCGATGATTCGTGCTGGGCAGGCTCTGGACGAGGCCGGTGTGAAGAGCCGCATTATTCTGCAGATTCACGATGAACTTGTGGTGGAGATTGCTCCGGGCGAAAGCGAGCAGGTCACCGAGCTGATTCGCAATGCCATGGAACATGCCGTCGATCTTGCCGTGCCGCTGGATGTGTCCTGCGGTATCGGATCGGACTGGCAGCTCGCCGCCCACTGATTCGTTGACGGTTTCTTTTGCCGCGCAGTATGAGTCGCCCTCCCACCGAGGGCAACCATTACCGTAGCAGACTGCGGAAATTTGATGAAGGGTGCCCGCAAACCGCAATCGCTGTCATCTCTACTACAATGAGACCTATGCCGAATCTCAAGCAAGTTATCGACGTTCTCGAGACCCTGTATCCGTTGCGTTACGCCGAGGAATGGGATGAGCCGGGCCTGATTGTGGGCGATCTAAACCATGAGGTGAATCGGATTGTCTTCGCGGCCGACCCGACCTCGGCCATAGTGGATAAGGCCGTTGCCACCGGCGCCGACCTACTTGTCACCCATCATCCGTTATTCTTCCGATCCGTGCATGAGGCCAGCGGACTTGGTTTCCGCGGCGATATTGTCCGTCGCCTGTACCAGCACGGTTGTGGATTATGGGTGGGACATACGAATGCCGATGCCGCATACCGCGGCGTGGGACAGGCCGCAGCCGATTATTTCGGGCTTGTTGGCTCGCAACCGCTTGTACCCATCGAAGATACGGCGGCCGCGCATCCGGTCGGGCTTGGACGTGTGGGTCGTTTGCCGGAGCCAATCACGCTCAAGGATTTTGCTCAGCGCGTATTCGATGAGGTGAGTGACCATGGCATGGTCACTGCCCTCGGTATCCAGATGTGCGGCGATCCAGAGGCTCTGGTGCGGCGTATAGCCATCTTGCCAGGCTCCGGTGATTCCTTGTTCAATGAAGTGCGCGCGACAGGCGCGGATGTATACGTGACCAGCGATTTACGGCATCATCCGGTGACTGATGCCATTGAACAGGCGCGTTACGAGGCACGAATGCGCGGTCAAGGCATTGCCCTCGGGCAGGGGGAGAGCGGTGATGGGCATGTGCGTCCTTATCTCATCAACACACCGCATGCTGCCATCGAATCCATGTGGTTCAATTATGCGCTTGAGGATGTGCCTGTTGCCGTCGAACGGGCGACAGGTTCTCGTCCCGAGGTTGAATGGTTCCGCGACACGACTGACCCATGGACGCTGTCCATCACCTCCCGTCAAGACTGAGCCACTACAGTAGGGTATTGAAAACGTTTGCGAAGGAGAGGCATGTTTGGCGAAAGCAAGCGGGAACAACTCGAGCGCCGGCTTGACCATAAGCTGAACGCTACTTCTGACGGTATCGACATGGATGTGCCCGCCAAGGTGGTGAGCAGTGAAACCGTGTATACCGGCCGCATCTTCCATGTGGACGATATGCGTATTGCATTGACCGACAAAGGCGGCGAAGAACATGAAATCAGCCGTCAGGTGTTGCGCCACGCGCCTTGCGTAGTAATGCTCGTGCATGACATGTCCAATGACCGATACCTTATCGAACGTGAATATCGTGCTGGTTCGGACATGTTCGCCTATGGGCTGCCCGCGGGTCTTATGGACGAGGGCGAGGATGTGCTTGACGCCGCATTGCGTGAATTGGGTGAGGAAACCGGAGTGGTTCCTGACTGTGATGCCATGGGTGTCGACTATGTCGGTGACTTCTATTCCTCTGAGGGCATGACCGACGAGTTGGCTCACATCATGGTGCTGCATCTCGGTCCGTTCAAACATGAGCCACGGCATTTCGACCCGGATGAGCATGTGGAGTCCGCATGGATTCCATGGAGCGATCTGGCCGCCACGCGCATCACCTCCTCCAATTCAATGATCGCCATCCAGCACGAGGCGCTGCGCAGGCTCCTCGCCAAGAATTCCGACAAAGACAAGCCGACGTTATTCTCCTGACGTTCACCGTGCCCGAACATCGGTAACACAAGAAAGTGGGATACTGAAGAGTATGCAGATCAGACCAGGATCAATGTATCCGCTGGGTGCCAGCTATGACGGCGCCGGTGTGAATTTCGCGTTGTACTCGCAGGTTGCGCAAAAGGTGGAGTTGTGTCTGTTCGACGAAGATGATGCGGAGACGCGTGTCGAGATGACCGAGCAGAACTCCTACGTATGGCATAACTATATTCCCGGATTGCAGCCCGGGCAGCGTTATGGTTACCGCGTCTACGGGCCGTACGACCCGGCGAACGGTCTGCGGTGCAATCCTAACAAGCTGTTGCTCGACCCATATGCCAAGGCCATCGAAGGCAATATCGACGGAGACGAAAGCCTGTTCTCGTACTGGTTCAAGAGTCCGGACGACAACACGGCGATGAACGACCTCGACTCGGCGGCTCACACCATGAAGTCCGCGGTCATCAACCCCTACTTCGATTGGGGCAATGATCAGCATCCGTATATTCCGTACCATGATTCGGTGATTTATGAGGCGCATGTGCGCGGCATGACCAATCTCAACATGGATGTGCCGCCAGATATCCGCGGCACCTACGCGGGCCTGGCTCATCCGAGCGTCATCGAATATTTGAAAAAGCTTGGCGTCACCGCCATTGAACTGATGCCGATTCACCAGTTCGTCAACGACTCCTTCCTGCAGGAAAAGGGTCTGTCGAACTACTGGGGATACAACACCATCGGTTTCTTCGCACCTCACAACGCCTATTCCTCTTCCGGGGAACGCGGCGAACAGGTCAACGAGTTCAAGGCCATGGTCAAGGCATATCATCATGCCGGCATGGAGGTCATTCTTGACGTGGTGTACAACCACACCGCCGAGGGCAACCATATGGGCCCCACTCTGAGCTTCAAGGGTATCGACAACGCCTCCTACTACCGACTGGTGGAAGGTGATCAGCAGCACTACTTCGACACCACCGGCACCGGAAACTCGCTGCTTATGCGCTCGCCGCATGCCCTACAGCTGATCACCGATTCGCTGCGCTACTGGGTCACCGAAATGCATGTTGACGGCTTCCGCTTCGATCTGGCCGCCACGCTGGCTCGCCAGTTCCAGGAGGTCGACAAGCTGTCCGCGTTCTTCGACATCGTGGAACAGGATCCGATCATCTCGCGCGTCAAGCTGATCGCCGAGCCATGGGATTTGGGCTCAGGTGGCTATCAGGTGGGTGGCTTCCCGTCCAGCTGGTCCGAGTGGAACGGTCGCTACCGCGATACCGTGCGCGACTTCTGGCGCTCGCAACCGTCCACTTTGCCTGAATTTGCTTCTCGCCTGATGGGCAGCTCCGACCTGTATCAGGTCAATGGCCGCCGACCGGTGGCATCCGTGAACTTCATCACCGCGCATGACGGCTTCACGATGAACGATCTGGTCAGCTACAACGAGAAGCACAATGAAGCCAATGGTGAAGGCAACCGGGACGGTGAGAGCAACAATCGTTCCTGGAACTGCGGTGTGGAAGGCCCCACCAACATTCGCGACGTCAACGAATTGCGCCAGCGTCAGATGCGTAACATGTTCTCCACTCTGCTGCTAAGCCAAGGCATTCCGATGATCTGCGGTGGCGACGAAGTGGCCCGCACCCAGCAGGGCAACAATAACGCGTACTGCCAGGATAATGAGATTTCGTGGACCGATTGGAATCTCGACAAGAACCAGGAAGAGCTTCTTGCGTTCGTCTCCAAGCTCATTCATTTGCGTTTGGAACATCCGGTGCTGCACCGTCGTCGTTTCTTCACCGGCCGCGAACCGGGCGACGACTCCAACACGATTCCGCAGGTCGAATGGTTTGACCACACCGGTTCCATCATGGATATGGACGATTGGCAGAACACCCATGCGTTCTCCATGATGATCTACCTGAACGGATCGGATATTCCCGAGGTCGACTGGTATGGCAACCGGATGGTCGACAACGACTTCATCCTGATCTTCAACGCGCATTACGAGCCGATCATGTTCACTCTGCCGGATGAGCGTTACGGCCGTAAGTGGCAGCTGGTCGTGGATACGCACAACCCGAATGGGCCGGAACTGAGCTATGAGGCGGGCTTCATAATCACCGCCCAGTCCCGCAGCTTCCTCATGCTCATGAGCGCCAAAAAGCCCAAGAAGCCCATGGGCCTATAACCAGACCGAAGTCAAGCTCCCTCTGACGAGGGAGCTCCCGGTGTAGCCGGGTGAGGGAGAGACGCAGCAAAGCCGCGAACCCCTACTCGCGCCCCTTACGCTCCTCCACGAGCCGAGCATCCCCGAGCGCAAGCGGATGCTTGCCGACAAGCGGGCGCGGCTGGTCGAACAGCTTGCGGAAATCCAGGATTCCATCGACTTCATCGACGCCAAACAGCGCTTCTACGACAACGTCCTATCCGGCGCAACCCCATACGTGAGCGTGCTTATCCCGTCCGCCGCGCTTGCAAAGGAGTCAGAGGAACCGGGAGAATTGAAGGGTGCGGAGAGGAAATAGGTTCGACCGAGCCGTTTCTTCCTCCGGGATGCAAGCGCGAACAACGGTTTGTTGTACCCGCGCTTGGCGAACGGGCCATGCCC